>Ga0265296_1000022_pt1 | contig 410236 bp, 391 predicted proteins | sample MunlanPumphouse1_FD_189073 | JGI IMG/M metagenome (GOLD analysis project Ga0265296, IMG submission 189073) | Groundwater microbial communities from a municipal landfill in Southern Ontario, Canada - Pumphouse #1 | ecosystem: Environmental > Aquatic > Deep subsurface > Groundwater | place...
ATCATGGTGGAGCGCGTTGGCGGCCCAGTCCGGCCGCCCGTTCGGTACGTAATCGTCCCACGCCGCGATATCGAGATCGCGGTGGACCAGATACTGGTCGAAATTGTTGTTCCACGATGTCGAGTTGGTGGTGACGAACTGTCGCCGGTCTGCGTGCGCGCGGATTGCGGCGGCCTGGACCCCGACATAATCCGCCCAAACGGTGCTGACAAAGCGACGGAAATCGAGCATCAGGGCGGGATTGTGCGGCCCGCGCGATTTGAGCGGCACCTGATCGAAACGATCATAGCGCTGGCTCCAATATTCGGTGGTCCAACGGCGGTTCAGCGCGTCGATCGTGCCATAGCGCGCCGCCAGCCACAGCGCCCATTGCGCCTTCGCTTCACGATCGAACGAGGGCACGCCGATTTCGTTGTCGATCTGCCACCCGACGACCGCCGGGTTGCGGCCATATCGGCGGGCAAGCTCCCCGGCGATGCGCGTCGCGTAGCGGCGATAGGTCGCACTGGCGAATGAGAATTGGCGGCGCTCGCCATGCCCTTCGACGCTGCCATCCTCGTTGACGCGCAGCACATCAGGATACGCCTCGGTCAACCAGATCGGTGGCGCGGCGGTCGGCGTACCGATCACCACGCGGATGCCGTGCCGTGCCGCCGCCGCGATCGCCCGGTCGAGCCAGGCGAAATCGAACCGGCCATCGCGCGGCTCGAGCCGCGACCAGGCAAACTCGCCCACTCGCACGACGGTGAAGTTGGCGCGCCGCATCAATGCCAGATCGGTGTCCCACCGCGCTTCCGGCCATTGTTCGGGATACCAGGACGCGCCGATCGCCGGGATCGGCGCGGTGTAGGGATCGGGTGCGGCGGCAGCTTCAGCCGCCGAGAGGTAAAGAAGCGCTGCGGCGAGCGCCGTCAGGAGAGCCCGTATCATTTCACCGCGTCGGGCGCAGGCCGCTTCCCGGTTTCGGCCCAATTATACAGCGCGCGCCAGGCCGTCGCCCCCTGCTCCGTGCTGAACCCGCAATGGGTGTATCCTTCGAGGCCGCCGACGGGCAGCGGTGCCTTGGTGGCGGGGACCTCGAACTGGACCAAGCGGCGCTCGTTGCGGGCCTTGCGGACGATCCCGCCCAGCGCAACGGCTTGCGAATAGGGCACGAGCGAGTCGATCCGGTTGTGCATTGTAACCAACGGCACGCGGAAGCGGCCTGTCGCCTGATGCCAAAGGCGCGCATTCGTCACTGCGGCGCGGTCGGCACGAATACGCTGGACCCCCGCGTTGAACACCGCTTGTTCCGCCGCGGTCATCTCCGGCAGCACATAGGTCTTGTTGCTGTTGTCGAAGATCTGGCCGCCGAACGTCTCGGCAAGGTCGTCCGCGCCAAGTGTGCCGGTGACCAGGGGAAAGGCGACCGACGACGGCTCGGCTTCGAACCCGCCAACCGCCGCGACCTGCCGCGCGATGCGCGCCTCTGGTCCGGCCGGATTAGCGGCAGCTGCCTTGAACAGTGAGAGGACCGGCAGCGCGATCTTGCTGACCTGACCCCAGCGATAGGCTTCGGCATTGGTGGCATCGCCGGCCGGGGGCGAGGTTGGCAAGGCATTGCGGGTCGCATCCTGCTCACCAGGCAAAGCGTAGGGCGTGCCGCGCGTCAGATAATTATAGGTGATCCGCATATCGATCAGTTGGCCGAATAGCGACTCCCAGCCATTGGTGACGCCGCATACGGCCAGACCACCGGCAAAGGCGCGCGGATACTGTTCGATCAGCGACAGGACAATATTGCCACCCATCGACGCCCCGCTGATATAAGTGCGCTTCGTGCCGAGCTTGGTGAGGAAATTACGCAGGCGTAGCGTGTTTTCGGTCGCGGTTTGCACGCCCATGCCCGCTTTATCGTAGGCCGAATGACCGGCGGCGAGCCCGTCTTCATAGGCCGCAGATAGCATGCCGCCCGCGCCGGTTCCTTTACCGATCGGATCTTCCGAAACTGCGATCGGCGAGCCGGGCGTCGAATAGCCGTGCGCGAACAACAGCGCATTGCCGTTCCAGTTCGCGGGGAATGCGACGGCGAACTGGTCGCCGTCGAGCTTTCCGCCAAGAATGAAGCCGCCCTGGGGGGCTGGCTGGGTCCTAATGTCGGTCGCACCCAGGCGGTTTGCCCGGGCAACGAGATCAGCCTGAACCACGGTCAGCGCCGCGGTCTGTTCGCTCGTAGCCGTCGCAGATAGTGGCATGGAAACCGGGGCGGCGGTCAGCAGCAACGTGCCCGCCCAGCGGGCCATGGTGGCGGTCCTTGAAGTTCGCATTTCCGTCGCTCCCTTAATCATGATGCCTTACGCGTTTCGATCCGATCGCTTTTGGCGGTCGCCAGCAATTCGAGCGTCACGCCATTGGTCCAGCCAAACCCGGTCTCGGTCCCATATTCGCCGCCACCGCCCGCGCCGCTACGCTCGACATCATATTTTTCGAACATCTGACCAGTGATGCGATATTGTTCCTGCACCATCGTCAGCCAGCGATCGGCGATGGTATCGGCTAGGTCCGTTTCGCCATATCGCCGCAAACCGGCGATCGCGATCCACTGCAACGGTGCCCACCCGTTCGGCGCATCCCATTGCTCACCTGTCCGGCACAGCGTCGTCAGCAGCCCGCCGGCGCGCAGCAACCGGGTGAGCGCCTCTGCCGAGCGGCGCGCGCGCACGGCATCTGCGATACCGGCGAATAGCGGAAAGGCAGCGGCGGCGGTCAAGTGACCATGCCCAAGGTTCGTATCGAGCGAGAGATCGACATAATGGCCGTCGACCTCATTCCATAAATGCGTGTCGATCGCCGTATGACGGTCAGCGGCCAGCGCCTCGAACTGGTCAGCCGTCGCGTGATCGCCCAGCAGCGCCGCCTCATGCGCGATCGACCGCTCGAGCCCGTGCAACAAGCAATTAAGATCGATCGGCACGAACCGTGTGGTTCGGATCGTCGCGAGCGATGTCCCGTCCGCTAACCAGCGCGAGCTGAAATCCCAGCCGCTTTCGGCGGCAGCACGCAAGTCACGCCACAGTTCGGCGGCGGGTCGCATGCTCGTCGCGGCGAGGGCGACATCCTCTCGCCAGGATTCGTCGCGCGGCGTCTCGCTATCGTCCCAATAGCGATTGAGGATGCTGCCATCCTTAAGCCGCACCGCGCGTCGCATTTGGTCGCCGGGCGCGAGGTCGTCGGCACCTGCCATCCAGAATGCGTGTTCGATCCGCATCCACGAAAGCCTGCGTGTTCGAGCCGGTTCCGATCGATCCTGCGACATATCTGCCATGAGGTAGAACATCGGCGGATGCGAGCGCGACAGATAATAGCTTCGCGTTCCGTTGGGGATATGCCCGAAGCGATCGAGCAGGCTACCGAAATTGGCGATCATCGCTTCGACCAGATCCTGCCGTTCCGAGCGCGCGAGGCCCAGCATCGTGAAATAGCTGTCCCAGTAATATAACTCGCGAAACCGCCCGCCCGGCACGACAAACGGCTCGGGCAAAGCCAGTTCCGACGATCCCGGCGCGCCCGACGCGGACCTGGTCAACACGGACCACAGGGCGGCAATATGCTGCGGCAAGGCGCGGCCATCCGGCCTGGCCTCGCCGCCCTCCGCCGGAAGGTCGAAATGCGCCGCGACGAAGGCGGACAGCGCGGCGTTGTCGGCCGGTTCCGCAGCGTGCCAGGCGGCAAGGATGGTGTCCGGCGCACTGCGCGGCACGGCGTCGGCGAATGTCTTGGAATCGACGAACAAGCCGCGCTCCTGAATCGAGGCGAAGAGCATCCCGAAAGCCTGCGAAGGTGTGGTGACCCCCCTCATGCTGCCGCGCCCTGAGCCTGACGTGCGCGGATCGCGGGAAGGAGGAAAGCGATCAGGGTGACGGGTAACAGCACGAAGTAGAATGCCAACGCGCCGGACAGATGTTCGAACAGCATGCCGGTCAGGAACGATCCGATCGTGCCACCTAGAGCGGAGAAGATCACGATCAGCCCGACCATCGGCGGATGGCGGTGACGTGGCAAAGCACTCAGCGCGACCGAACAGATTGTCGGGTAAATCGGCGCCAAGAAGAAGCCTAGTAGCGGAAACAGATAGGCCGCGAGCGGCATGTCGGCCCAGCCGAGACCGGTGCCCGGTTCGACCTGACGGGCGAGCGGAAGCGTGGCGATGACGATCAACGCAATCGCGGCGAGGCAGCCGAGCAGCACCGGCAGCCACTCGACCCGGCGCAGCACGATGCCCGAAGCCAGCCGACCGAGCGCCAGTGCCGCCAGAAAGATGCTCGACATCTGCACGCTGATCGCCGCAGGCAAATGCAGCACTTCGCTGTTGAAGGTCGGAAGCCACGTGCCGATGCCCTGTTCGATCAACACATAGAGGAACAAGCCGAGCAGGATCGCCACGGTTGCCGGTAGCAGCGCGAGTCGCGCCATCTCTCGCCATCCTGCCGCAGGTTCCGATCCCTGCGCCACCGCCTCACGCTCATCGAGCGTGACGGTCAGCCACAACAAGGCGGCGGTGATGCACAAACCAGCAAGCAGCCAATAGACCCTCAGCCATCCCCCACCTTGCTCGTCGGCTCCGATGAACCAGCCGAACAGCCATGCCCCGATCAGCACGCCGATCATGAATACGCCTTCGATCGTGCCGGTGATGCTGGCATGGTCAGCGGGATCGCTAGCCAGCAGCCCGATCGTCGAATAAGTCGCGATCTTGGCCACGCCGAAGCAAAGGCCGGTAATCACGAACAGCAGCTGCATCGCCACGAAGCTTTCCGCGAACGAAGCGGCGAGGCAGGCGGCGGCCATCATGGCAAGCACCGCAATCAAGGCCCGCCGATAGCCGAATGCAGGCACACGCGTCGCCAGCAGGAAGGACGCGGCGACCACCGACAGATCCTTGCACGCCTCCAGACTGGACCCCATCATCCGGGTCGCGTCGAGGTGGCGGATCGATTGCAGAATCACCGCGCCGACGCTGTTCATCAGGATGCCGAGCAGCGCATAAGTGAGCGCCAGCGCGACGATGGTTCGCATCTGCATCAGCGCGCACGCCTTCCCAGATGCCGGTCGAAGAACCCGGCGATGATGCCATAGGTCTCAGTCGATTCGGGCATGTCCGGCCACATGAAAAAGGCATGTGGCAGCCCGTCGAACAAATAGAGTTCCGCCGGGGCCCCGGCCGCTGCCAGCTTGCGATGCGCCCGCGTCAGCGCGCTCACCGCGAAATCGCGTCCGCCGGCCAGCAACAGGGTCGGCGGCATGTTTTTTATCTCATCCGCATTTTCCAGCGGATATGCCGCCGCGTCGTCCGCAACCACGCCCGCCATATAGGCCGTGGGCAGCACCCTGGGCAGCGGTCCGGCGATCATCGGCGGCTTGCCTTCGACGGGTCCCGACAGATAGGCGCTGTCCCCGCTATAGGGCGCCCCGGTGCCGCACAGCGTGCCGATGGCGCCTGGGCGCGGTAGCCCCTGACGGCGTATCCACGCGACCGACTGGGCGGTGATGACGCCCCCCGCCGAACAACCATAGATGCCGATATTCTCCGGCCGGTATTGCCTAAGCAGTTCGCGATAGACGGCGGTCACGTCCTGCGATGCGGCCGGATATTTATGCTCGGGCGCAAGACGATAATCGACCGTCACCACCTTGATGCCCATCATCGCGGCGATCGGAACCGCCTCGACCAGCGCACCGCTGCCCGATCCCCAAAGGAATGCGCCGCCATGAATGTTGATCAGCACGCGGCGCGCATTGGTGCGCGTTATCCCCTTGACCGGCGTGACGACATCGACGGGCACGCCGCCCATGATCACCCGCGCCTCTCGCGTCGCGAAATGATCACGCATTTCCAACAAGCGGTCGTCGTTCCACTTGCCATAGAAGGCGCGTGACGCAGCAAGATCGCCCTTCAAATCAGGTGCCCTCGCCGCGTCCATTTGCACCAGCACCTGCCGCGCCTCCGGGCTCAACTGGTTCGACGTCGGCAGCGTGAAGGCGGGCACATGCACCGGCGCCTTTTCCTGCGCCGCCGCCGTCCAGGCGCAAAGGGTCGCCATGATCGTTAAGGCTTGGCGGATCATTGTTGAACTCCTGAATGGCGCTTGAGGAAACGGGCCATCATCGCAAAGGCCGCATCGCTTTCGGGTGCCTCGACGTAGGCCCAGAAGGCATGCGGCAGGCCGTCGAACAGATGCAGCGTCGCCGCCCCGCCTGCCACATCCAGCGCACGGCACAGCGATGCGGTCGCGCCCAACAGGAAATCGCGGCCACTCGTCAAGCACAGCGTTGGCGGCCAACCGTTGAGGTCACTGTAAAGCGGCGACACGGCCGGGTCGGTCAGCGCATGCTTTCCGGCGTACATTTTCGCCACATCGGTCATGCCAGACCCGCCGAACAGCCGCATCGCATCGTCCGCCGCCGCCAGATCGGCGGTGCCGGAGAAGAAGCCAACCGATGCGGGGAGCGTTGTCTTGCGCGCCTTCAATTGCGCGACGAGTTCGGCGGTCAGGATCGCGCCGGCGGAGGTGCCATAGACACCAAAGCGCTGCCCATTCATCTCCGTCAGCAGCGCACGGTACACCGCCTCGGCATCGTCGAGCGCCGCCGGGAATGGATGCTCCGGCGAGAGTCGATACAGCACGGCGACGACGCGATGACCGGTTAGCGCGGCGATCGGCACGTTTTCAGTGCGCGATCCGGAATCGACGACGAAGCCGCCGCCGTGCAGGTTCATCAGCGTCGCCCCGCCCGGCTTCCACCCGCTAGGCGTGAAAATCAGTACCGGAACGTCCGCGATCACGTCCTGTTCCATTGTCACGGCATAGCGCGCGAGCATGCGACCGCCGATTTCCTGCTGGATCGCCTCGATCCTCGCGCGTCGTTCCGTCAGGCTCGGTCCCGCCGCCGGACGCGCGGCATCAGCAGCTAGCGATGCCCGCGCCTCCGCGCTGATCCCCGCCGCCGGTGGCAAACTGACCTGGGCAAAGGCGGTTGCGGAGACTGCGAGTGCGATGAGGCAAAGGGTCGCGCGCATCATGCTGCCTTGCGCACCAGATCGGCGTAGACACGCGCGCTGGGCTTAGGCGTGCGGGTGAAGCTATGCCGGTCCACCGCCACGAGCCCGAATTGCTGGGTGTAGCCCCGCCGCCATTCGAAATTGTCGAGCAGCGACCAGTGAAGATAACCCAGCACAGGCACGCCGTTCCCTTGCACAGCCTGCAAAGAGGCCAGCGCGGCGGGAATGTAACGCGCCCGCTGCGCGTCACTGGCGGCGGCGATTCCATTTTCCGTGACGAAGACGGGCTTGCCGGTCTCCCGGTGCGCGTGCGTTATGGCAGCGCCCAGCGCCTGGGGGTAAAACTCGTCGCCCGATTGCGTGCGCTCCGCTTCGCTCGCTGGTGGCACGACCCCGTCCCCGTTCAGCAACAGCCGTCCATAGGTCTGGACCCCGATGAAATCATCCTCACGCGCAGCCTCGAAGAACAGGGCCTCGGCATGGCGGCGATAGGCGGCGACCCCAGCCTGGGTGCCGACGCCCTGCGTGTCCGGAATGGCCAGGCTCATGCCGATGGGCGTTGTGGGCCGCATCCGCTTCCACGCCGCACGCGCCGCGCGGTGTCCAGCCAGCAACGTGTCGAGATGCTCGCCCCGTGAATAGACCCACACATCGAAGCGATCCGATCCGCATGCGCGCGCGGCGGCGGCCAGCATCGCGTCCAGCCCGGTGCGAACCTGATCGGCGATCGGCGTCGCGCTCCATTTGCCCATCAGCGGCAGGTTCGGTTCGTTAAAAGTCACGACATGGCTAGCAAATGCGCCCAGTGCTTGGGCCACGCGGCCGGCGAACCGGGCGAAGAGTCCGGGTGCCTGCGGGTTGCTCCAGCCGCCCGCTGCGGCAAACCAGCGCGGCGAGGTAAAATGGCTGAGCGTCACAACCGGGGCGATCCCGGCATCGTGACAGGCGGCCGCGATCCGCGCGTAATAGTCCAGCCACGCTTGGCTGAATTGCCCCTCCGCTGGCTCGATCCGCGACCATTCGGTGGAGAAGCGATAGGCATTCAGACCGAGTGACCGGACGATGGCGATATCCTCCGCCCAACGGTTCAGGCTGTCACAGGCGTCGCCGGAGGGTTCGAAGAATGACGTGCCCGGCACCTGTTCGAGCAGCCAGATATCGGCGTTGACATTATTGCCCTCGACCTGATGCCCCGCCGTCGCGCTACCCCACAAGAATGTCACCGCACGCCACCAGCCTTGGCGATCTGGCCCAGCACATGCGCGCTGGGCTTGGGCGTCCGCTTGAAGCTCTTCCGATCGACCGCAACCAATCCGAATTTTGGACCATAGCCCGAAAACCACTCGAAATTGTCGAGCAGCGACCAGTGGATATAACCGAGCACGGGCACCCCGTCGCGCATCGCCGCCTGCACCGACGCGACGGCTTCGGGAATGAAGCGCTGGCGCGTCGCATCGTCAGACGCGTCCAGACCGTTTTCAGTGACCATCACCGGTTTGCCAGTGGCCTTGTGCACGTAGCGCAGGACATTGCCGATCGCGGCTGGAAACCATTCCTTGCCGTCCGCACCGCGCGGCGCGCTCGCCGGAGCCTCGACATCCCGGTCGCGCCCGACATAGGCCTGACCATAGGTCTGGACACCGACGAAATCGTCCTTGTCCATCACGTCGAAGAACGGCCCATAGATTTCGGCGCGCTTGCGCTCGATCCCGCTGTCGCTGCCGACCGCGACATTGTCCGGGATCGCCAGGCTCATGCCGATCGGCAAGTCGCCTCGCGCCGCGCGAATAGCCTCGCGTGCCTGCACATGCGAAGCGGTCACGCCCGGAATCATTGGGACGGGATCGCCGCCGTTGAGCAGGGAGAAGCGGTTCGACCCGCTTGCCTTGGCTGCCGCGGCGACACTCGCCGCCATCTTGTCGAAGAACGCTTGGGGCGGCGGTTTGGCGGCCCAGCTTCCGCCCAGCGCCAGATTGGGTTCGTTGAAGGTCAGCGCATGGCTTATACCCGCACCCATCGCGCGCGCCACCCGATCGCAATATCGCGCGAACAGGTCCGGCGCGTCCTTGTTCTCCCAGCCGCCGGCGGCGGCAAACCAGCGCGGACAAGTGAAGTGGTTGAACGTGACCACCGGCGCGAGGCCAAGGGAGCGGCAATGATCGACGATGCGAGTATAGTGATCGAGATAGGCCTGGCTGAACTGGCCCGGCGACGGCTCGATCCGCGACCATTCGACCGAGAAGCGGTAGCAGTTGAGGCCGAGCGCCTTGACGATCGCGACATCCTCCCGCCAGCGATAGAGGCTGTCACAGGCGTCGCCCGACGGCTCGGCGAAAACGGTGGGGGTGACCTGTTCCAGCAGCCAGATGTCGGCGTTGACATTGTTGCCTTCGACCTGATGCCCGGCAGTCGCGGCGCCCCACAAGAACGGCGCGCGACGCGCGGCCTGTGCGGGCATCGCCGCCGCAATTGCCGCTCCGGCGCCCAGCCCCAGCACGCCGCGTCGATCAATCCCGTCGTTCATTGCACTGCCTCCGGTCCCGGCCGCTTGCCGGTCGTCACCCAATTCCGCATCGCCTCGAACGCGGCGACGTTCTGCGCCGGGGTAAAGCCGCAATGCGAATAGCCCTCCAGTCCGCCGGGAAGCGGGAATTTCGTCGGCGGCACCGCATATTGCGCAATCCTCGCACCGTTGCCCGCCTTGGCGACGATCCGCCCGAGCGCTTCCGACTGCGAATAGGGGACGAGCGAGTCGATCGTCTGGTGAACGGTCACCAGAGGGACCCGGAACCGGCCAATCGACTGGTGCCAGTCGCGGGCATAGGCGATGGCCGCCGGATCGGCATCATAACGCTGCATACGGCGGTTGAAGTCGGCGGCTTCGTCCGGCGTCATTTCGGGCGGCGCATAGACGCGATCGCGGTTGCCGATTGGAATGCCGCCCATCGTCGCGACAATGTCGTCCATTCCGAGCGCAGCCGAATAGAGCGGCGCACCGATTGCCGCGGGGTCGGGCGCGAAACCGCCAACCGCGGCGATCTGCCGAATGATTTTGGCTTCCCGACCCTGCGGGTCCTTCTTCGCCGCCTGGAACAGCGCGAGCACCGGCGCGATCAGCTTGAACTTCTGTTGTTCGCGAAAGGCGTCGCCCGTCACGCTGCTCCCGGTCGGAGGAACCGTCGGCAGCGCCGATCGCGTCAAATCCTTGTTGCCGGGAATCGCATAAGGCGTGCCCGCCGTCAGAATGTCATAGGCACCCCGGGTATCGGTGAGTTGCTGGACGAGCGGGAGCCACCCTTCAGTGACCCCGCACATCGCCACCGCTCCCGAAAACGCTTTCGGGAAGCGCTCGATCAGCGTCATCACGATACTGCCGCCCATCGAACCACCCAGTGCATAGAAGCGGCGGGCGCCCATTTTCCCCGACAGTGCGCGCAGCCGCATCGCGTTCAGCGCGCCGCTCTGCGTGGCGACGCCCGACTTGTCGAACGCCGCGATCCCGAACGCGATGTCCTTGCCATAGAGATGGCGGAAGGTGCCGCCGCTTGGGTCCTCTGTCAGCGGGTCAGCGGGAACGGTCGGCGTGGAGCCGGGTGTGCCATAGCCCTGGCCGAACAGCGCGATCTCCCCGTTCCAGCCGATCGGCAGCCCCAGGACAAACCGTCGCCCCTCGATCGTGCCGTTCAGGATCATGCCGCCATCCGGTCCGGCCGTCGCCACCAGATCCTTGCCGCCACCCCGCCGGGCACGCTCCAGCATCGCGGCCTGCGCGCGAGTGGGCGCGAATACCGGTGCCGGCGGAACGACCGCGGTGGCGCGAACGGGCGCGGTCTGGGCCGCCGCCCCGCTCGCCAGGAGCAGCGCGGCGGGCAGAACGGCGAGCGCTGTCATGGCTTTCACAGTCAGAACCGGTAGCGAAGCTGAACGCCGTACTGTCCAGGCTCGCCATAGATCGAGTTGGAGAAGCCGGAATTGTTGTAGCCGGTGTTTGCCGTCACCCTATATTCCTTGCCCAACACATTGGTGCCGAATACGGCGACGTCGAACGGCATGCCGTAAACGCTGTTCCATTCCGCGCGCAGGTTCAGCAGGCCATAAGGCGCGATCGTGTCGAAGGGCTGCGGATCGGACGCGACCCGCTGACGCGACTGCCACGAATAGGTTGCCCGCACCGCAAGCTCACCCGTGCTTTCGGCAATCGGCACGCCGATCCGCGCGTCGAGGCTGAACTTGTGCTTGGCGACGAAGGTAAAGGGCGTGTTCGCAAGATTACGCGAGGGCTGGGCCGGGGTCAGTGCCGACGGGATCGCTGGAATCGCGATCGTGGTGTACTCGGAATATTTCGCGTCGTTGAACGAATAGGTGCCGCCCAGCGTGACCCACTTGCTGGGCATCAGCAGCCCTTCGAACTCCAGCCCGATTACCCGGGCCTTCTGAGCGTTCGCCAGGATGTCGGCACCGGCGATCGCCGCGCGCTGAATCACCTGAACATCGTTGAACCAGGTGTAGAAGGCAGCGATGTTGGTGCGCGCCTTGGCGCCCCCGCCCAGTTCCCAGTCGCGCTTCAAACCGATCTCCGCGTCGGTCACCTTCTCCGGACGGACAGCGGCAAGCGGGTAGCTGTCTCCCAGGAACAGCGTGACGATTGGATTGTTCGCGCCGGATTTATAGCCACGCCGCGACACCGCATAGAGCAGCGTGTCGGCATCGGCCTGCCAGTCGAGACCGAGCTGCCATGTCGGCCCCTCGCTTTGCCCGTTGAACGTCGGCTTGGTGCAGTTCGGGTTCTTCAGCGTGGGCAAACCGCCCGCCGCCACGGCGAGAAACGCGTCATAGACGCACAAATCGGCATTCAGCCCGATTACCTGCGCCGCCTGCGCCGGCGATACGACGCCCAGCGCGGCCAGCTGGTTGAACACCTGATAGCCTGCCGCATCCTGATAGGATGTGATGTCGCCGCCGAACTTGTCCCACGTCCAGCGGAAACCGGCCGTAGCGGTCAACTCCGGCGTCAGCTGATATTGCGCCTGTGCATAGAGCGCCTTGCTTCGTGCATAAACCGACGCGTCCGGCTGTAAGCTGAGCGCCGGGAGAAGGGGTCCGTCGACACCCAATGCCGCCTGCAGTGCGGGTGGCAAGATGATCGGACCACCGCCCAATATGCCGCCAGCCTGAAGTGGATTGCGCGTGATGAACGTCAGGGGCTGCGGGTTCTTTTCGGTCAGGTAAAAGCCGCCCACCTGCAAGCGCAGTGGACCGCTTTCATAGCGTAGCTGAAGCTCTTCGGTGATGGTGCGCAGATTGTTGTTGTAGCTTCCGGGATAGGCTCCGAGCAGATCGGCGATCGGCAATGGCGTAGAATCGCGATCGGTCGCCGCAGTGCCGCGAGTGCGAGCGTAGCTGAACACGTTCTTGATCGTGAGCGAGTCGCTCAGTTGGATCTCTGTGTTGTTCAGGGCGAGGAACGTCTTCGCCTTCTCGAAGGTCGGAGTGCTGAGCGCTGTCTTACGTGGACCACGCGCCTGCTGCTGCGCCAGATAGGGCTGAAGCAACGCGGCATAGGTGCTGCCGGGGCGAACCGCGAGCAGGATGCTGCCCCCGCCATTCTCATCGACGTCGATATAGTTCACCGCGGTGTAGCTGCTTATGCTCTCGGTCGGGTTGAACTGGATGCCGAGGCGCAGCGAATAGTTGTTGCGGTTGAGATAATCGACCCCGCTCACCACGTCGCGGACATAGCCGTCGCGCTTGTCTAGCTGGCCGGCCAGGCGGATTGCCAGCACATCCTCAACAATCGGAATATTCAGCGCCCCCTGCACGCCCCGCCGCTTGAGGTTACCCAGCGTTACATCGAGATAACCCTCGGTCACATTCATTTTCGGTCGGGCCGGTTCGAGCAGGACGGCACCACCCGTGCTGTTGCGGCCGAACAACGTCCCCTGCGGCCCTTTCAATACCTGAAGCGACGCAAGGTCATAGAAATTGCCGGGGCCGCTCGCGGTCGTCGGGACTTCGGCGAAATAACCGACAACACCGGGGCCGCTGCCGGTGCCAGCGCCGCCGCTGCCACCAAGGCCGCGGATGGTATACGTCTCCTGATTACGCCGAACATCGCCGATCACAGTCAGCGACGGCGTGAAGTTTTGGAGATCGGTTGCCGAGTTGATGCCCTTCGCACGGATCGTCTCCTGCGAAAACGCGGTCAACGAGATCGGCACGTCCTGCGCTCGCTCCGTTTCGCGTCGGGCAGTCACCACGATTTCGTCGATCGAACTTTCAGATGCAGCGGAATCCGGTTGCGCGGGGGAAGTCTGGGCAAAGACCGGAATCCCGCTGGCCAACGCGATGACCGCGGTACCGACTGACAGCGACCGATAAAGATTACGCGCAGTGCTCACAAACCCTCTCCCCTTTTGATGCCGACTTTGCCGGCTGATTGAGGAGAGGCTATCGCGTTATGAAATGCATTTCAATAACTGTTTCATGAAATCCTCTTGGCGATTGATTGTCGGCGCCTTCACACCTACCACCCTGTAATGACGCGACGCGCCGACACCCCTTCGCCCAAACGCCGCGCGCGTCCGACCATGGAAGACGTGGCACGGGCAGCCAATGTCTCAAAACCGACCGTTTCGCGAGTTCTGAGCAACAGTCCGCTGGTCACAGCGGAGACCCGCGAACGCGTGCTGTCCGCCGCGCGAGCGCAGGGTTATGCGGTTAATCGTAACGCCCAGAAGCTGCGGCAGGAACGCGCCAACACGATCGCGGTCGTGCTCGATTTCGGGTCGCACCGCCATGGCGCGATCGGCGATCCGTTCATCTTTGAACTGCTGGCTGGCGTGTCCGAAGCGCTGTCGGTGCGGGAAATCGACTTGTTGTTGTCACCGGCCGGTCTCGATTCGGTGGAAGGGTTCGTCGAGCTTCATCGCGCACGCGGCGCCGATGGTTTCATAGTGCTGGGCCAGGGCACGCGCGAAACCATGCTGATCAATGTCGCGCGGGCCGGCGTGCCGATCGTCGTTTGGGGGGCGGTACACGCGGTTTCTGACTATTGCGGTGTCGGCACCGACAATTTCCTGGGCGGCCAGTTGGCCGGAGAGCGTTTTCTCGCTCATTGCCGAACCCGCTGGCTGTTCGTCGGGGATATCGCGCACGAGGAACTGCGGCTGCGCCACCAAGGGCTGGCAGCGATGGCGGCGTCGAATAGCGCCGTCCAGCTCGATCAGCTTCCGATCGAATCGCTGGCCTTCACCTCAGTCCAGGCAGCCGCCGAACGCTATGTCGAGACGTCCGGCCTCCCGGACGCCGTGTTCGCATTCTCGGACACTGCGGCAATGGCAGTGATCGGCGCATTTGCCCGGTGTGGCCACCAAACCCCGCGGGATTATTCGCTCGTTGGGTATAACGATATTCCGCCCGCAGCCCATTTTACCCCGGCGCTTACCACGATCGAGCAGCCGACCGGGGTCGCGGGTGCGATGATGGTGGAGAAGCTGATTCAGCTCCTCGACGGTCGCCGCCCGAAATCCGTAATGCTGCCGACGCGCCTCGTCGAGCGAACGACTTAGCATCCCTCGCCCATTAATCCCTGCCGCCTGTGCGGCTTACCTTAGCGTCGTGATGGACGTTGGAGCCGGTGCGCCCGAGTAACTCACCGAGCAAACTTCCGTCATGTAAAAAATGACCGCTTTCAGCACCGGTTACCCTTCCCGCGAATGGCTGATTTGAGGCGCAAAGCAGCCTTTACAGATCACCTCACCAACGGCTATCGCGAAAGCGTGCTCACAATCGTGAGTACACCCACTGAGTACACATGCGTCGTCTGACGTCGCAGAAAATGACGGAAAACCGTGGACTTCTAACCCATCCGACCCCTCCCGTAGGGGTCACCATCGGCGGATTACCGCCGTTTCAGGGTCAGTAATCTGAACCCATTTTGATCGGCTCCCCACCCATTGAGGGAACTTTTCCATAAGGCTCTGATTTGCCGCGGCAAAAATCATCGTCCAGAACATATCGTCGCCCACTGGTTGAGTGCCGCATTCACGCAGCAACACATGATCCGGACACCGCAGGCCTGTGCCTGCGCCTCTGGTGACGATCGCCAACGCGGGCTTGAGGCCTGGCGCAGAATGTTTTGAAGGTTTCCGCCCGACTCTATACGGGGACCGGATTGGTTGCTTCCATCGCATCGCGCTCGGCTTTCGCGCCCGGCCGTTCGTATGGAGGCAGATCGCCAGGATTCTGAATTACAATGAATTATCGCCATTCCTTCCATGCTGGCAACAGCGCCGATGTCGTAAAGCACAGCCTGCTGATCGCCCTTGTGCAGGCCTTGCAGCAGAAACCGGGCGCGCTGACCCTGATCGACACCCATGCCGGTTGCGGGCTGTACGACCTTGGCGGCGAGGAGGCGAGGCGCACCGGTGAGGCTACACAGGGCGTGCTGCGGGCTTTTGCCGACCCGAGCCCCCTGCTGGACGACTACCGCGCCGCCGTACAGGCGGTGAATGCAGGGGCCGAGCCGCGCTTCTACCCCGGATCGCCGCGATTTCTGGCGCAGCTTCTGCGTCCGCAGGATTTTCTGGTCCTGAACGAGAAACATCCCGAAGACGCCTATGCCCTGCGCGGCGCGATGCGCGACACATCCGCCGCCGTGCATCAGCGCGACGCCTACGAGCTTTGGCTGGCGATGCTGCCGCCCCGCACCGCGCGCGGCGTGGTGGTGGTCGACCCGCCATATGAGCAGACCGATGAACGCGCACGTATCACCGCCACCCTCGCAGCCGCCCGCCGCAAATGGGCGCATGGTGTGACGGTGATCTGGTATCCGCTGAAAGAGCGCGCCACGCATCTGCGGTGGAAGGCGCAGCTGCGCAAGCTCGGCATCCCGAAGTTTCTGGTCGTGGAGCATTGGTTGTACGATCGCGATCAGCCCGACATCTATAACGGCGCGGGCCTTTTTATCGTCAACCCGCCCTACGCCTTCACGCAGGCGCTGCCGCCGCTGCTGGAAGCCCTGCGCGCCGCGCTGGCGCCGGAGGGGCATAGGGGGGAGATGAGTGCCGATTGGTTGGGCGATTGCGATTAGTCGCCGTTGGCATCAACCATGAAGACCGTGGGTTTGCCACGAGAAGCCGGGTCCCATCCTGCCGACAATGCCGCTCGAACCCCTCGCAAGGCGATCGCGTCGTTGATGTGCGAACGCCCTTTCGGCAATCCTTTCAACAGGCGCTTTGGCGTCGGAAATTCCAGCACGGCTTCGCGTGGCATATCTCTCTGGCGCAAGGCGACCGTCATGCCCCTCCAGCCATCGGAAGAGGACAGTTGGGGCTCGCTCAGGAGTTCCCAGTCATATTTGACACCATCGATTTGGACGGTGCCGCCGCGGCCGTGCATGTGAAGCATAGAATGCCCTTAGGGTCAGAACCTATTAATTGCACGTTCGGGGCGCGCAATTAATAGGTCCTGACCCTAGCATGTCAGGCGCGGTTCACATCAAAGATCGGTCGTCAGCCGAGCGAGCATTTCGAACGCTTTGGCTAGCATTGGCCGATGAAACGGAACGATCGCTGCAAAGGGCCGTAGTTTCCAGCGGCGGGCAGTTCGTGCCCACCGTGGGAGAAAGAAAATGAAGAGGCTTCTGACAATTTTCGTACTTGGCAGTTCGATGCTGGCTCTGTCTGCGTGCAACACGGTTGATGGTGCAGCAAAAGATGTCGAATCCGTTGGCGACTGTGCCGATGGGGTTAGCGGTAACTGCTAACGCGGCGGGGCCTGCTTGGCGTCGACCCAAATTCGCGGTCGGCGCCACATTCGCCGTCGTTGAGCCGCTACGACGGGTCGGTCGGCGGCAAGCGCAATGTCGCAGCAATCTGTGCTTCGGCGGCGGTTGCTTCGGCGCCGAGAAGGCGCAATGCCTTTGCGGTGTCCGCCAGAAGTCCGTCACTCAGAGGCCGCTCGCCATTGATGAAGCGGCGGATGGCCCGCTCGTCTATGCCAAGGCGCCGGGAGAATGCGGTGGTGCCGCCAAACAGCTGGACGCAATAGGCAAAATGCTCGCGTCGCTCGTCCATTGAAAATGACGCGGCCATTGTTTCCCCTTTTCCTTCGCTGCCGGTGGCCATAGGCCATCTGTAGGACGCGGCGCAATCGACCAATTGCGGGCATGGGGAGTTACGACAGGGCGCGCAGCGCGGAAGTTGGCCGCTTGCTCCCCGTCTGCTGTGACGCGGAAAATATGGGTAGCCGCCGCCGTGGTCCGGCACTGCCCTATGCCGGAAACATATGACCGGAAAAACGGGGCCGGGGCGACTAAGTCACCCCGGCCCCGGCCGCAAGCATCGCTTCAGATTGGGTCGCGTAATCAGAAAGCGATGCGGGCAGTCACGCGTGCGCCATGCGTGTTGCGATCCGATGCCAGAGTGCCGCTATAAGCCGCACCAAGACGAACCGATCCCGTGGTAAATTCAAAGCCTGCTTCGACTTCGGCAGAATTTTTCGGCAGCGCCGTCCCCAGCACCCCGAACCCGGTGGTTCCGGAGACGAAGCGCGAGGCGATCACCGCGCTGCGGTCATCAAAGGCGCGATTCCATGCCGCCGAGGCATAGGGCTGGAAGCCGGGTTCGCCGAGATTGAATTGCACCCGGCCACCAAGGCTGAGCAGGGTCGCCTTCTGATTGGCCTTGTCGACTGCCAGCGCGGCGGTCCCGCCCGTTTCGGCAAAGGCGTCGCTGCCGGTATCGACATGCGCCAAGCGGGCGAAGGGCGTGATTGCCGCGTTGCCGGTCATGATCGCATAGCCGAGTTCACCGAAGATTTGCAGCGTATCGGCGTCGCGATTCGACGTCAGCGTCTGCGCCAGCGGCGCCACGGTGACAGCGCGCGAGGTGTCGATATCGTGCCACGCGTAGCTGATCCCGATGGTGCCGCGCAGACCGGTTTCGGACCCATAGGTCGCATGCGCCGCAAGATATTTGCTGTCGACTTCGGCGCGGTCGCTGCGGCCGTCCAAGTGGAAGTCCGAACTGCCGATACCCGCCGACAGGGCGGCAGCGAAGCCGTTGCCGCCGATGCCGACGCCGGTGACCAGGCCCTTGTGATCGGTGTCCATGGCCGCGGTGCCGCGGTTGGCGTCGAAATCGCCCCAGCCGCCAAAGGCCGAGCCCCAGATGAAGGCGCCGCTTTCCTGCGGTGCCTGCATCCCCATCAACGCATTGCGCAGATGGCGGCTGTCGTCGGTCAGACCGCTGATCGAGCTGGCGAGAATTTCGCCCGAAAGATCGGTAAAGCTTGCCTGCGCCGTAGCGGCGTTTTGCACCAGTACCGCTTCGAACAGCGGATTGTTGATACCAAGCGCCTGGACGGCGCCCGCGACGCCGACCTGATTGAAACCAGTTGCGACATCGGCAAAATCAATGTCGTTGCGGTACAGCGACAACGTGACCGCATTGGGGCTGTAGCGAAGCAACGGATTGAGGAAGGCAAGATCGCTCGTCACCGATCCGAAGGTGCCGCTTATGCCCGTGGCCCCGGTCAGGATCACATAGTCGGTGCGGGGGTTGTAATTGCCATTCTCGGCCAGCACCGCAACGCGAGCGGTGTTGGCGATCGTCACCGTGCCGGTGGCATCGATGCGGTCGGCGGCGCCAGCCGCATTGACTTCGACTTCGTAGATCGCGCCCGCGGCAAAGGCGAGATCGCCGTTCACCGTGAGCTGCCCGATCGAGTTGCCGGGGGCGATCGTGCCGCCCCCGCCGACGGTCGTCGAACCGACGCTGCCGTTACCGCCGAGCGTGCCGCCAGTGTTGATGGTAACCGGCGAGGCGATCGAACCGTTGACCGCCAGCGTGCCGCCATTGACCGACGTCGGCCCGGTGTAGCTGCTGTCGCCGGTCAGGTTGAGCGTGCCGTCCCCGTCTTTGACCAGGCTGCCGTTGCCTGTGATGTCGCCGCCGAACGCGCTGTCGCCTTCCTGATTGACGGTCAGCTCACTGTCGCCAATGACAACTGTCGATCCTTCGTCGCCTTCAAGCCCCGCGATCGTCTGGTCGTTCCCGGTGATATCGAGCGTGCCGCCTTCGCCGAGATCGAATTCGGTTTCGGGGTCGATGGTGCCGCCGATGCGGACCGCCCCGCCGAGGATGTTCGTCACGCCCTGAAAGGCATAATCGCCCATGAAGGTCAGCGTGCCGTCGCCAAGCTTGTCGAGAATACCGCTGCCCGAGAAGCCGCCGAGGAAATCATAATTGTCCGAGCGGTTAAAGATGAAGCGGCCGTCGTTGACGATATTGCCCGCAAAGCTTCCCTCGGTTCCACCGGCCCCGAGCTCGAAGAAGCCATTGCCCTCGGTCCGCACATCGCCCTGGAGCAGGCCGGTGAGTTTGAGGCCGCCGTTCGAGACAATCGTCCCGCCGGTGTGCGCAACATTCGCCGTATCGACCGTGAACACGGCGCCGCCGACCAGTTGCAGCTGGCCGGTCCCCTCGATCGTCAGATTGTCGAGGTCGGACACAATTTCGTCCGTACCGAAGTTCAGGACGAGCAAGCCGTAGGTCCGCACCACCGAGGTTTCGATCGGAGACGTGCCGCCTGCTTCGCCCAGATCGACCTCATTGACTTGCAGCGCGCCACCCTCGGCGATCGTGACGCTGTCGAAGGCGCCGACGATGCCCGACGTCGACCAATAGCCCGCTGCTACGCCTAAGGTTTCGAAACCATTTGCGGCGGTAAGCTGCTGCGCTGCGGTGAGTTCGAGCACGTCGCCGTCAAGGGTCAGGCCGTCATCGCCGTCGCCCGCATCGACCGAGCCCGTGATCGCGCTGCCGGTCCGCAACGTCACGCTGTCGTCAAAGCTGCTGAGCGTGACCGCAACGCCCGCCCCGCCGGAAAGCACCCCGGCATTGTCGAGGCTGGTCTGGGTGAGCGACGTAAAGGCAGGGCCGGCCGTGCCGACGATGCTGCCGGTATTGACCAGCGTCACCGCGCCGCCCGCATTGCTGGCCACGCCGGTCTGATCGCCGCTGATGCTGCCGCTGTTGGTCAGCGTCATCGCTCCGTCGGTGCCGTGCTCGACGCCAACGGTGGCGCCGCTGATGCTGCCGCTGTTGTCGACGACGACCGTTTCGAGTCCGGCGTTGAACTGCGCCCCTGCCCCATTGGCGCTGCTGATGGTGCCGCTGTTGACCAGCATACCCGTCAGCCCGGCATCTTCGCCGTTGAACTGACTCTGGATCACCACGCCGCCCAGATCGCCCGAGATCGACCCGGCGTTGTCGATTGCGCCGCCGCCCGACAGGATGACGCCGAACCGGGCACCGGCAATCGTGCCGTCATCAGCGTTCGTTACGGTCGCGGCATAGCCCTCCGCCGCCTGACCATCGGCACGGAACATCGATATGCCATCGGCGCCCGGCGCGCCGCTGCCCGCAATCGCGCCGCTGTTGCTGACGCTGCCGCCGCCGATCAGCCGGACGCCGTCGTTGCTTTCGCCCGCGATCGTGCCGCTGTTCGAAACCGCGGTGCCGTCGGCAAGGAAGACCAGCTGGTTCGTCGCATTGTCGAACAGATAGACCGTCGTAATGCCCGCACCGGCGCCGCTGATCGTGCCGCTGTTGGTTACGCTCGAATCGGCGGTGCCGATGGTAATGCCCGCGTCCGGCACCGCATCGAAGCCATCATAAGTGCCTTCGCCGCGGATCGTACCGGCATTGTTGACGGCCAGGGTGCCGCCAGCCGAGCCGTAGATGCCCGACTTGGCGCCGGTGATTACGCCGTCTTCGCGGTTCGTGATCGTGAGGTCCGCCAAAGACCCGTGCAAAACGCCGACCGACTGCTCGCTGGCGATCGTGCCGCTGTTGTCCAGCGTGGCGGACGACATGTCGCTGCCAAAGCCGAGCCCATAGCCGTTGCCGTTCTGGCCGAGCGACTGCTGCGGCCCGGTGCCGGTTATCCTGCCGCTATTGACGACGCTGGCGGACAGCCCGCTGCGGTCCTCGCCGGGGTCGGTGTTGATCGCGGTCCCCTGAATGAAGACGCCGCCGACAACGCCCGTAATCTCGCCAGCATTGTCAAGGTCGCCGCCGCCCGACAGGATGATGCCGAACCGCGTGCCGCCGATTTCGCCGCCATCGGCGTTGATGACCGATGCGCCATAATCCTCTTTGGCTTGCGCGGTGAAGGCAAACATCGAAATGCCGTCGGTAAAGTCGCCCGCGAGACCGCGTATTTCGCCGCTGTTCTCAACGCTGCCGCCGCCGATCAGGCGGACACCGTCGTCATTCTCACCGATGATCGTGCCGCTGTTGATCACTTGGGTGTCGATGGCCCGCCCTTCGAGCTGACCGGTCGCGGGGTTGAAATGACTCGCCGTGGTGATGCCCAGACGATTGCCCGAAATGGTCCCGCTGTTCGTGACCGAACTGCCGCCGTCGGTGATCGTGACGCCTGCATCGGGCGCCGCGTTGATGCCCTGGTTCGTGCCATTGCCGCGGATCGTCCCGGCGTTGGTCAGGGAGAGCGAACCAAGGACCGTCTCGATCCCCGACGCGCCGCCGATGATCGTGCCACCTTCGCTATTCACAATCGTGATGGCCGTGTCGCTGGTTGCGTTCACCGACACGCCGTCGCTGGCGCCGCCGCGAATTTCTCCGCTGTTCGTGACCGAAAAGTCGTCGAACTCGCCAAAACCGACCACGCCTTCGCCAAAGACGCCCGCACCGCCATTGCCGCCGATGATCGAACCGCTATTGGTGACGGCGCCGCTGACCGGCGTGCCGCCAAGCCCGTTCTGAATGAGAATACCCGCGCCGCCGCCCGTAATGTCGCCGGCATTTTCGACCGTGCCGCCCGAAGACAATGCCACGCCCGAGCGAACCCCGCTGATCGTCCCCTCGGCGCTGTTGGTCACAAGTGCGGAAAATGTTGCAAGATCCTGCGTCACCAGCGCGAACATCGATACGCCGTCGGCCTGCGCGTTCAATTGCCCGCTGATCGTGCCGCTGTTGATGACACTGCCGCCGCCCTGCAGCCGGACACCGTCGTTGTTGAGCCCGATGATCGAACCGCTGTTGGTGACCATGGTGTCGACCGACCGGTCCTCGGACACACCCGGGCTGACCTGAAACGGATTGGTGGTGATTCCAAAGGCGCCGCCCTGGATTGTCCCGCTATTGTCGATCACCGCGCCGGGGGTCGTGATATTGATCGCGGCCTGCGCGTTGCTGCGGATCAGGCCGGCGTTGTTAACGGTCAGCATCCCGGCGTTCGACGTGATCGCGGGTCCGTTGCCCGTAATCTGGCCGCCGACCGCATTGTTGATCATCAGCTCACCGCTGTTGAGCCCGATGAGACCGCTTTGTTGTCCGGAAATCACGCCGCTGTTGTTGACGATCGCGGTCGCGAGCTGCTGGTTCGCGAGCAAGCCGAGGAAGCCCGTTACGGTGCCGCTATTGTTGAGCGTCGCAATGCGGCCCGGCTGATTGGCATTGGCGGTGAGAATAACGCCAAAGGGCGAGACATTCGGCGTCGCGGGATTGAAATTTCCGGTGCTGCGGATCGTCCCTTCATTGTCGATGGTGCCGCCGCCCGAGAGCAGCACACCGAACAACTGGCCCTCGACCATGCCGGTCAGGCTGTTGGTCAGCGATCCGACCCCGGTGACGCCTTCGGCAACCGCTTCGGGGTATTCGGCGATGACGACGCCAATGCCTTGCGCGCCATTCCCGACATTGCCGTTAAAGCCTTGGATCAGGCCGCTATTGACGACGTCGCCGCCGCCGATCAGCGCGACGCCGCTGCCGGCCTCGCCGCGGATCAGCCCGGAGTTGGTGACCGTCGTGTTCGCCGCGAGCGCCTCGGGGGACAGATTATTGCCCTCTTCGTCTTCGCTGAAGAAATAGGATGTCGTCACGCCATTGGCGGCGCCGGTGATCTGACCGCTGTTGGTCACGACCGAGCCTGGCTGAGCGATCACGACCCCGCCGCCGGGCCGATCGTCGATGCTGCCCAAGCTCGTGCCGTTGCCGCGAATCGTTCCGGCGTTGTCGATGACAACGGGGCCGTTGTCCGCATAAATGCCGATGTCGTCGCCCGTGACCGTTTCGCCCGCAGCCACATCGATCTCAAGCATCTCGGGCGTATCATTGTGAATGCCAAAGACCTGCTGCGCATTTGCCGGCGATGCAAAATTGGCGATCGACAGGCCGACGACGGCACTGGTGGCCAACAAACGAGATTTCGAAATGCGCGACATGAATGCTACTCCCCAAGGCGTTGCAGGCATAGCGAGACCGCTCGCCGAGGGGCCAAAGCCCCGCAGCGTTCTCGCTTGCTCCAAAATTTGCGACCCCCCGCCGAATGGCCAATCGACACCTTCGGCTTTGTGCCCGCTGCCTAGGTGCTGGCGCCCGCAAGCGTCTACCCAATGTTTTTTAGGGTAAATTTGCGACGAACCGTTTTCACGAAGCTTGCATGCGGTGGCGCCACCCCGTTACGACAAGCAGATCGCCGGGGGGCGGATGGACGGCGAACGGGGGTGAAAGGGGCAGTGCCCCGCGGCCGGGCGCCAGCATGTGTGAAGTCCCTCATCAGATGACGAGGGCCGCTGATGAGATTGTTGCTGGCGCTACTGACTCTTGCGCTGATGACAGCGTTCGGGGCGCAGGTCGCGGTTGCGGCCGAACTTCCTGTCCTGGACCTGCGCGCCGGCGAAGACGCGGCGGCGGTGGCGCCCTTTGTCCGGTTCACGAAACAGTCGGGCAATACGGAAACGCCCGCGCTGGAGTCGATTCTGCGTGAGCCGCTGGAGCGAATTCAGGGGTCGACGATCCATTTCGGTCCGCCGGGGACGAAGACCGTCGTGCTCCTGAAGCTGCGCAATAGCAGCACCGCGCAGGGAAGCTGGATCCTCACGACAGGTCGCGGCTCGCTCAAGCATTTTCGGCTGTTCGAGGCGGAGAGCGATCGACTCAAGCTGCTTGTCGATGGCACCGACCCGCGCGATGCCCAGCAGAATCTGGGGACCTATCAGGCATTCAGCGCCGAGCTAGTGCTCGATCCCGCGCAGGAAAAGCTGATCCTGATCGAATTTCTCTCCGAAAATTCGACCTATATGCCGCTCAAGATCGAGACCTACGGCTCCTTCTTCAAGGACCGGCGCACGAATATCTCGATGGTGTCGGCGGTCGTGGTCGGCGCGCTGACGCTGCTGCTCCTCAACTTTCTGTTCTTTTCAATCACCGGCTTCAAAGAATTTCTGTGGCTGGCGATCGCCGAGCTGTTTTTCGCGCTGAATACGGTCCACTCCGAAGGTTATATCACCATCTTTTTCCTCTACGACAAACCGCTCACCGGGGTGGCGGTCGAGGATTTCTTCAAATGCGGTTTTGCCGCCGCGATGGCTCAGTTCGGCCGGAGTTTCGTCAACACATCGTCGCTGTTTCCGCGGCGCGACGTTGCGCTGCGCGTGCTGATTGTGTCGGCGGTCATCCTCATGGCGCTGCAACCGGCGCTGTCGCTTTACCCGCCCGAACTTCGTTTCTTTCTGCATCTGGCGAGCTGGATCGTCGCGGTGGCGGTGGCACTGTTCCTGCCCTTCGTCGGCTATGCGGCGATGAAGCAAATCGGCGTACAGCTTTGGCCACTATTCATCGGCTGGGCCAGTCTGGCGCTGTTCATCGTCTACGCCGCGATCGCCTCGATGGGCGTGTTCACCTGGCTGCCGATCAACTGGCATCTCGCCGGACCGGTCGGATTGTTCGAAACGATGATGGTTACACTCGCGCTCGGCCTGAACCTCAAGAAGATCCAGCATGACAAGCTGGCGGCCGACGCCAATTATGCTCGCTCGCTCGCTGAGCAACTGGTAACGAGCGAAAGCGCCAAGCGTCTGGCCGAGGAGAAAGCCTTCGCGCTGGAAACGGTCCACAGCCAGAATGCACTGCTCCACGCATCGGGCCATGACAGCCGACAAGTCATCCTGGCGCTGAACAGCGCGGTCGCGGTATTGAAACGCGACGATCGACAGGATGCCGACGAATCGCTGGTCGAAATGCTGCAAAGCTCCGCCGACTATCTGAACGAAATCATCTCCACGACGATCTCGGGCGCAAATATCGCAGCAAGTGCCTCCGATTTCGTGGCGCTCAGCAGTTTTCGCGCGCAAGCGCTCATCGAACCGCTGTCGATGATGTTCAAAACGCTTTTTGCAAACAAGGGCTTGTCGCTCGACGTCCGGATCGAGGGTCCGATCACGCTTATCTCCGACAAGCCGCTGTTGATGCGCGCGCTTGCCAATCTGCTCAGCAACAGCTGCAAATATACCGATACCGGCGGCGCCACGATCACCGTCACGCTGGCAGACACGCAGGCCGTCATCACGATCTGCGACAGCGGCAGAGGCATGCCGCCCGAAGTCGCCGACGCCCTGAATCAAGGCACCGCGACGCGAATCCGTGCGGACGATGGGGGTTCCGGAACCGGGTCGGGGTTCGGTTCGGCCAAGCGCATCATCGAATCATTGCGAGGCTCGCTCGAAATCATTTCGTCAAACCCGTCCGGTACCAAAATCCGCATCGCCCTGCCCATCGCGGCGCAGACGATTATTCCCCTGTCGACCGAAGAACTCGATGCGGCGCTGGCCGGATGGCACGTCCTTGATTTCGATCAGCGCGAAGCGTTCGAAAACGGGCTGCGTGCCCCGGACGCGGCAAAAGATCGCACCTTAGCGCTCACCTATGATGACACGACCGTGACACGCGGCCGGCTCAGTAGCCTGGTCGCAATGGTGGTGATCAAGCCCGCATGCCGCGAACTGTTGCAGCACCCCCTGCTGTCCATATCATCAGAGCAGATTTAACTCGTTCGCCCGTTCGACGATCTTGCGATTGTGCGGGACGTCCAGTTTCCGGCGGAGTTCGGCGATGTGGAAGGAAACGGTCGGCGGCGCGATCGACAGACGGTAGGCGATCTCTTTGTTCGTTTCGCCCTGTGCCAGATAATGAAGGATCGCCATTTGCCGAGACGACAGCGCGACGGGTGGTTGATCGAACTTGCCCAGGGCCTCGCCAATATGCGGCGAAATGTAAATTTCCCCGGCCAGCGCAGCGTCGCATGCCGCAACGATATGATCGAGCGGATCGGCCTTGCCCACCACCGCGCGCGCGCCAAGCTTCAACGCCGAATGAATCTCTGCAATGTTGGTTTCACCTGTCAGCACGATCACCGTCATGTCGCGGGACCCGACAATCTCCGCCAGCACATTCACTCCGCGCACATCAGGCAAGTTGAGGTCGAGGATGACGAGATCGACCGGTTGCGACTGGACAAAGGCATTTACGGTCGCCCCGCGATCCAGCGTGCCGACGATGACGTAGCGATCCAAAGACGCGAACAGGTACCGCAGCCCGCTCTGGGTGATGCGGTGGTCGTCCACGATCAGAATATTATGCTTCGTCATCATCTGCGATCACCCCGCCCCCAACCCATCTTGTCCGCACATTTCCCCTCGCGCCGCAACCCGAATTAATATGGGGCACTTGCCGACACGCTGCTTCGACGTGAGGAACGGCGGGTTTCGGGACGCCGTCTCACGGCGGCCCGGGGCTATTGTTCCGCGGATTGCGCAAGGCTGGCGGACGGTTGCCGGGAAGGCGGCGATCGACCTCAATGACTGGTCGCGCGAAATTCATATGTGGATCAAACTACGATCTTGCCATGCTGTCTGGACAAAGAACGGGGTTTCTGACAACTGCCTGATAGCAGGCTTTATGCCGGCCCCTTCGTCTAGCGGTCAGGACGCGGCCCTCTCACGGCTGAAACACGGGTTCGATTCCCGTAGGGGTCACCATCTTCTTCCACATTCCGATCGACGGCGCGCATCTTCGCGGCGGGAGGCGCGCCAAACCCTGACCCGTCGCGCCGCCCGCAACTTTCGAGCGATGGCCCGGTCGAGTCCTCCGAAATGGCGCCGCCCTCGATATGTCCTCGCTGTCCGCAAACGGGCTTCGCGGGCAGCATGGCCGGGTGAGTGAAAGCGGGGGCCATATCCATCTGATTCTGCCCGACCCGATTGAGCGGGCGGCCTGCTTTCGCGCGCTGGCGGCCGGGTCCGAGCGGATTGTGCGCGGCTTTGCCAGCGCCGACGCCTGGATCGAAGCCGAAGGCGAGGATAGCTGCGGGATTTTACTTTTCCGCTGGCGCCAGCCCGGTTGCACCGGCGGCGCGGCGCTGCTCGACTGCGTCGCGGCGCGCGCAGGAATCGCCGCCTTTGTCGCCGCCGAACAGCTCAGCATCGCCGAATCGCGCGCGATCCTGCGCAGCGGGGCGCAGGATCTGCTGCCCGCGCCGCTCGACCCGCGCCTCGTCCGCCGCACGATCGATGCGGCGCTCGCCGACTGGCGCGCGCGGCAGGGCGCGCTCGACCGGCACCGCGAGGCCGAGGCGCGGCTGGCGGCGCTGACGCCGCGCGAGCGCGACATATTGGACGCCATCGCCGCGGGGCTCGGCAACAAGGCGATCGCGCGGCAGCTGGCGCTCAGTCCGCGCACGGTCGAGGTGCACCGCGCGAACATCATGCGCCGCGCGGGCGCCGGCAATGTCGCCGAATTGCTGCGGCTGCAGTTCATCGCCGAATTTGCGCGCACCGCGCCGGGCAATTCGCTCCGTTTTGGCGCATGATTGTGCAGGAACCCGGCCAGATGCGGCGCGGGGAGCCTATAAGGGACATGAACGGCGCACCGCCCTTGAGTTGGTCCCCATGGGCGCTGCCGTTCATCCGCATGGGGTCAACCCCACCTGATTCCATGCAACCGGGCCGGCAGGGGATGTTCCTCCTCTGCCGGCCCTATTATTATCCGGTGACCAGCGCGCGCTGTTCGGCGCGGCCCATCGACAGCAGGATCGGCTCGGCGGCCTGCCGGGCCATGAAATCGGCCTTGCTGCCGATCCCCTGCCAGCCGATGCCGATCAGCGATTGCGCGATCGCGCCGCCCAGCGTGTCGCCGGGGCCGGGCAGGATGATGACGTCGGGCGCATATTCGCGGACCGCGACCTGCACCGAAAGCGCGAAGTCATAGGGCGCAAGGATCTGGTGGCCGAAGGTGTAATCCCGAATCGCGGCGGGATCGCTGGCAAAGCGGCGCCAGATATGGCCGCGCCCGTCGACCAGTGGCAGCGCGGGGCGGTGGAACAGCGACGGCGGAAGCTCGGCCATCGCCTTGTCCGAACTGCCGAACATCAAGGGGGTGTGGAACGGTCCGTGGCCCGCGAGCCGGAGCGGATCGCGTCCGGGGGTCGGCGGTGCTTCGGCTAGCAGGGCGGCAAGCCCTTCCTCATTGCCCGCGAAGACGAGCATGCCGGCAAGGTCGATCGAGAGCGCGAGCGCATGGCCGGAGCGCGAGGCGATGTCGGCGACGAGTGCGAGCAGGCTTTCGCGCAGCCCTGCTACCGGCCGCCAGTCCTCGTCGACGACCTGCAGCAAGACCTGTCCGCCCGGCCCATGCGTCTGGCTGTTGAGCCCCATCGCGTTGGAAATGCGAAACCCGTCCTCGACCGACACCGCGCCGCCCAATGCCAACGCGCTGTACCAGCCCATCGAATTGCCCGCGACGGCGACGATGTCGAACTTGTCGCGGTCGATGCTGAGATAGTCGAGCGCGGTCGCGGTGTAGATCAGCGGCGCCGCGACATCGCCGCGCATATGTGTCGCGACGCTGAAGCGATCGGCGCCGTCGAGTTCGGTCACCGTCGGCTGGCCCCGCTCGCGGCGCTGCGCGTCGAAATTGGCGATGAGGTCGGCGAAGCGCGTCCCGTGCAGCCGCGCGATGCTGCCAAGCTCGCCCTTGCCATAGGTACCGCGGCCGGGCGCGACGACGAGCGCGGTCTTGCGCGCGCTCATGCCAGCAACTCCCGCGCCGCTGCGGCAATCGAATCGCGGCTCGGCAAAGTCAGTGTCGCCGCGCGGCCGAGCGGGATGAAGCTGTCGTCGGCGGCGATGCGTGCGAGCTTCTTGCCTGGCGCGCGTTCGACGAAGGTTGCCATCAGCGCCTCGCTCTGCGACCCGGTGATACGGCATTCGTCGACGATCAGGATGCGTTTGGCATCGCCAACCGCAGCGACGAGCTTGTCCTCATCGACCGGGCCAAGCCAGCGCAGGTCGATCACGCGCGCCTTGACGCCTTCGGACGCGAGCAGCTTTTCGGCTTGGCGCGACAGGTAATAGCCATTGCCATAGGTGACGATCGCCAGGTCGGTGCCGTCGCCATGCACCCCGACGTCGCCGAAGCGGATCAGTGCGCCGTCGCCGGGCGCTTCATAGACGCTCGTCCACAGGCCATCGCCCTCTTCGTGGAGATCGCGCGTCATATAGAGCGCGATCGGTTCGACGAAGACGACCACGCGCTGTTCCTCGCGCGCGAGCCGCACGCATTCGCGCAGCATCGCCACGGCATCGCGCCCGTTCGACGGCACCGCGAGGATCACGCCCGGAATGTCGCGGAAGACCGCGAGGCTGTTGTCATTGTGGAAATGGCCGCCGAAACCCTTTTGATAGCCGAGCCCCGCGATGCGCAGGACCATCGGGTTGGTATATTGGCCATCGGAGAAGAAGCTCAACGTCGCCGCCTCGCCGCGAATCTGGTCCTCGGCATTGTGGACATAGGCGAGAAACTGGATCTCGGGCATCGGGAGGAAACCATTGTGCGCCATGCCGATCGCGAGCCCGAGGATCGCCTGTTCGTCGAGCAAGGTGTTGACGACGCGCGCCGATCCGAAACGCTGGTGCAGCTTGGCCGTGACGTTGTAGACGCCGCCCTTCGGCCCGACATCCTCGCCCGCGACGACGATTTCCTTGTGCGCCAGCATCAGGTCGGCGAGCGCCCAGCTGAGCAATCGCGCCATATGCTGCGGCTTGTCCATCGCACCCGCGTCGCTGCCGAACATCGCCTTGCGATCCTGGTCCGATGGCGTGTTGGCGCGGGCGATATCGCGCCGGGGCGGGACGATGCTTTGCATCACATGCGCCGGGGTCGTGATCTTGGGGCGCAAGATTGCCGCCTCGGCCTGCCGTGCGAGCGTCGCACCGATATCCTCATAGGCATCGGCAATCTCGGCGGTCGACATCCAGCCATGTTCGGCCATCAGCGCCGCGCCGGCGAGCAACGGGTCGCGCGCCTCGTCGGCCTCGATCAGCGCCTTGGGCAGATAGGCACCCTGTACGTCCGACCCGGCGTGGCCGTATAGCCGCACTGTCGCCATATGGAGAAAGACGGGCTTGCGGGTGCGGCGCGCATAATCGGCCGCTTCGGCGGCGCCGGCATAAGCCGAGACGAGGTCGCTGCCGTCGCACCTGATATAATGGAGACCGGCGCGGTGGCGGAATTGCGCCTCGATCCAGCCGGTCGGGGTGCGCGTCGAAATGCCGATGCCATTGTCTTCGCAGAGGAAGATGAGCGGCATCGGCGAGCCCTGGAACGCCGCCCAGCCGGCGGTGTTGAACGCCCCCTGCGCGGTCGAATGGTTCGCCGACGCGTCGCCGAAGCTGGTCAGCACCACCGCGTCGCCCGGCAGCGGCAGCCCGGTCATGCCCAAACGGCGCGCGATGCCGATCGAAAAGGCGGCGCCGACCGCTTTCGGCAAATGCGAGGCGATCGTCGAGGTTTGCGGCGGGATATTGAGCGGCTTCGATCCGATGACCTTGTGCCGGCCGCCCGAAATCGGGTCTTCGCAGGAGGCGGCGAAGCTCAGCAGCATGTCCCAGGTCGGGGTCTGTCCGGGGGCCGCGCGCGCGCGGTGAAGCTGGAACGCATTCGAGCGGTAGTGGAGGAACGCCATGTCGGTGACGCGCAGCGCCGCGGCGACTGCGGCATTGCCCTCATGCCCCGACGATCCGATCGTATAGAAACCCTCGCCGCGCGCCTGCAGATGGCGCGACAAGCGGTCCATCTGGCGGCTGGTCAGCTGCGACAGGAAGATGTCGGTCGCCTCCGCGCGCGACAGGCCGACCACCGCAGGATCGGGCGCATCGGCGCGATCGGGCAATCGTCCTTCGGCAAGCGCGCCGAGGAATTTTTCATGCACCGCCTGCGCTGCGTCCACCCTGGTCCTCCGTTCGATATTGTCGCGCGCTAGAACGGGGCAGTTTCGCGCGCAAGCATGTCTTGCGTTCCCGATGACGCCCGCGCTACCACTTACCGCGATGATCGACCGGGGCGGGACCAATATTTCAACATGATATCCCTGTGGATCGCCCAGGCGTCGGCTGCGTCCGACCCATCGAGCCAGGCCTGGCTGCTCGATCCCGAACTTATCGATCCGGGCTATAGCCAGACGATCGCAGGCGGCGAAATCCAGACCGCCTTTCCGCCGCCGCCGCCCCCGCCGCCGCCGACGCCCGAATGGCTGAAATCGCTGTTCAGCGCGATCAGCGACTTTTTCCAATGGAGCGCCCCCGCCGCCAAGCCGCTGATGTGGATCGCGGCCGCGCTGCTGCTGCTCTTCCTCCTCTACCATTTCGTTCCGGCCTTTGCGCGCTGGGTCGACAATCTGCCCTTCCGCCGCAAGGCGGGTGCGGCGGAGGCGGAGGACGGCGCCGGACAGGCCGAGGCCGGCGCGGCGCGCGCGCTGCTCGCCGAGGCCGATGCGCTCGCCGCCGAAGGGCGCTTTGCCGAAGCGGTGCATCTGCTCCTCTATCGCAGCGTCGAGGATATCGAGGGCCGCCGTCCGGGGCTGGTCAAACCCGCCATGACCTCCCGCGATCTTGCCGAGGCGCATGACCTGCCTCCTCTGGCGCGGGGCGCGTTCAGCCGCATCGCGCGTGCTGTCGAGATCAGCCTGTTCGGCGGACGGTCGATCGACGCCGGCGCGTGGCAGACGTGCCGCAGCGCCTATGCCGAACTGACGGTACCGAAAAACTGGGCCCGCGCATGAGCGATACGGCCGCGACCAACGACGGCTTCAACCCGCGCCTGATCGCCGCCGTGGTCGCGATCGGTATCGTCGCCTTTGTCGCGCTGTGGGCGCTGATCGCGCTCGGCCCCCAAGTCAGCAGCGGCAACGACGGCGGCGGCCATGCGCTGTCGAAAGCGGCGCCGGGCTATGCCGGGATCGTCGATCTTGTCGAACGCGCGGGGGGCCATGTCGAATTGCGGCGGCGGGTCGAACCGGCCCAATATGACGACTATACGCAACTCGCCATCCTGACCCCGACCGCACGCACCCGGCCCGAAGAGCTGACGGAACTTCTCGTCGCGCAGGGCGATGCGCCGGTGCTGGTCGTGCTGCCCAAATGGGCGGCGGGCGTCATCCCCGGCAAGGCACCGAAGCCCGGCTGGGTCAGCGGCGGCATCGCCGTCGTGCCCCCGGCGCGGCTGCTGCCCGAGGCATATTTCGGCAAGGTCCGCATCGGCCGCGCCAAATGGGCCAATGAAAACGCACGCGGCCGGATCGGCGGGCGCGAAATACGCCTGATCGAACCTGCCCAGCTCCACACGATCACCGGTGACGGCCTCGACCCGCTGATTGTCGCAGCCGACGGCAGCGCGATACTGGCGCGCGCGCGCGACCGCGACCTTTATGTTCTGGCCGACCCCGATCTCATCAATAACCTCGCCTTTTCCAGACGCGAAAAGGCCGTGGCGGCGGCAAGCCTGATCGATGCGATCGCCGAGGATGCCAATGCCGACGGCCTCGCGTTCGACCTGACGCTGAACGGCTTTGGCGGCCAGCGTTCGTTGCTGCGCTTCGCCTTCGTGCCGCCCTTCATCGGCATCACCCTCTGCCTGATCGCCGCGGGGCTGCTGGCATTGTGGCAGGCGTGGGTGCGCTTTGGCCCGGCGCTCAATCCCCGCCGCGCCATCCCGGTGTCGAAGGCCGCCTTGATCGCGAACAGCGCCGACCTGATCCGGCAGGCGCGGCGCGAACTCGATGGCGCCGATGCTTTTGTGAAAAGCCAGCGCAGCGCGATCGCGCGGCGGCTGCACGCCCCCACCGGGCTCGACGACGATGCGACCGACCGCTGGATCGACAAGCATCTGGGCAGCGGCGGCGACCTGTTTTCTTCGCTCGCGCGGCGCCTGCCGCTCGCGCGCAATACCCATGAATTTTTGGCAGACGCGCAGGCGCTGCACGACATCAGGAAGGATCTACTCCGTGACAGTTAACGTCGAAAGCGTCCAGGCGCTCGGTGCCGCGATCGAAGGGGAGGTCGCCAAGGTCGTGTTCGGGCAGGCGCCGCTCACCCGCATGGTGACGATCGCGCTGCTCGCGGGCGGCCATGTGCTGCTCGAAGGCCCGCCGGGGACTGCGAAAACGCTGCTCGCGCAGGCGTTCGCGCGCGCGACCGGGCTCGGCTTCGGGCGCATCCAGTTCACCCCCGACCTGATGCCGGGCGACATACTGGGGTCGAACCTGTTCAACTTCCAGACCTCGAGCTTCACGCTGACCAAGGGGCCGATCTTTACCGAACTGCTGCTCGCCGATGAAATCAACCGCACCCCGCCCAAGACGCAGGCCGCGCTGCTCGAGGCGATGCAGGAGCGGCGCGTGACGATCAACGGCGAGGCGCATGTGATGAGCCCGCGCTTCACCGTGCTCGCGACGCAGAACCCGATCGAGCAGCAGGGCGTCTATCCGCTTCCGGAAGCGCAGCTCGACCGCTTCCTGTTCAAGCTGGTCGTCGATTATCCCGCCGCCGACGAGGAGCGGCGCATCGTCGCCGACCATGGCGGACGTTTCAAAAGCCCCGCGGTCGCCGACTTCGGGGTCGCCGAGGTGGCGAACGCCAAGACGATCGAGGCGGCGATCGACATCATCGCGACCGTGCGCCTCGCCGAGGAAATCGTCGATTATATCGTCCGCATCGTCCGCGCGACGCGTGAGAGCGCCGATCTCGAATGCGGCGCCAGCCCCCGCGCCGCGACGCTGCTGGCGCGCGCCGCTTGCGCCGCGGCGGCGCTCGACGGACGCGACTATGTGATCCCCGACGACGTCCAGCGCCTTGCCGCCGGCGTGCTGCGCCACCGCGTCATCCTGTCGGCCGCCGCCGAGATCGAAGGGCGAGGCGTCGAACAGGTCGTCGCGGCATTGCTCGAACGCGAGGATGTGCCGCGGTGATTTACCCCACCCGCCGGGCAATCTATCTGCTGCTGCTCGGCGCCCCGATGGCGCTCGCGCTCGGGCTGATCCGGCCCGAGCTGTGGCTGGTCGCGCCCGGCTGGATCGGGGTGATCCTTGCCTGCCTGATCCTCGACACGATTGCGGGGGCGAACCCCCGCCACCTGAGCCTCGACGCGCGCTTTCCGCATCAGGTCGGCGTCGGCGATGCCTTCGACCTGACGCTCGTCGCCAGCGGCGGCGCGGTGCCGCCGCGCGCCGAACTTGTGCTCGCGCTCGATGAACGGCTTGCCGAGGGCGGGCGGCTCGCCAGCGACATGCGCCGCGCGAGCCATGGCGACAGCCTGAGCCGCACGCTCTCGCTCACCGCCTCGCGGCGCGGGCAGGCACGGGTCGAGGCGCTGTGGATCCGCTGGGCGGGACCATTGGGGCTCGTCTGGAAGCAGCGGCGCTTCGCGATCGAAGGCGCGATCCACGTCGTCCCCAGCCTGCGCGCGGTGACCGACGAGGGCAGCCGGCTGTTCCAGCGGAACAGCTGGTTCGGTCTGCGCCAACAACGGTTCCGCGGCGAAGGCACCGAATTCGAGGCGCTCGCCGAATATCAACCGGGCATGGACCGGCGCGCGATCGACTGGAATGCCTCGGCGCGCCATGTCAAACTGCTCGCGAAGGAATATCGTGTCGAGCGCGACAACCGCGTCGTCCTCGCGATCGACAGCGGACGGACGATGGCCGAACCCGTCGGCGGCATGCCGCGCGTCGACCGCGCGGTGTCGGCGGCGCTGCTGCTCGCCTATGTCGGGCTGAAACTGAACGACCGGATCAGCTTCTTTTCCTTTGCCGCCAAGCCGCAGGCGCTCACCCCCGCCTATATGCACACGCAGGATTTCCCGGCGTTGCAGCGCGCCGCGAGCCTGATCGACTACGCCCATGTCGAAAGCAATTTCACCCTCGCGCTGACGACCTTGTCGGCGCAGCTCAATCGCCGCTCGCTGATCATATTGTTCACCGAATTCACCGACGCGACCAGCGCCGACCTGATGATCCGTGCCGCCGGACGACTGGTGAAAAAGCACCGTTTGCTGTTCGTCGTGATCAAGGACGAAGAGGTGGAGGCCGAGGAGCGCCGCCGCCCCGAAAGTGGCGCCGACGTCACGCGGTCGAACGTCGCCGCGGCGATGCTGCGCGACCGGCAACTGGTGATCGCGCGGCTCCAGCGGCTCGGCGCCGACGTCATCGAGGTGCCCGCCGACGCGATGGGCGCGAGCGCGGTCGAAGCCTATCTCGGCATCAAACGCCAAGGTAGCCTGTGATCCCGGCCGCCCCTGCCCGCGCGATCGACGCCCCGAGCTTCTCGACGAGCCGCTTTCGCGCCGAGCGCGAGGGTGACTGGATCGCCTTCGACCTGCTGCTCACCAAGCTGGAAAAGAAAGGCGCCGCCGCGCTGACCAGCGACGAGCTGCTGCAATTGCCGCTGCTTTATCGCGCCACCCTGTCGTCGCTGTCGATCGCGCGCGCGACCAGCCTCGACAAGGCCTTGCTCGATCATCTCGAGGCGCTGTCGATCCGCGGCTATTTCCTCGTCTATGGCGTGCGCGAGAGCCGCTGGAACCGCCTGCGCCGCTTTTTCCTCTACGACTGGCCCGCCGCGGTGCGATCGGTGTGGAAAGAGACGGTGATCATTTCGCTGATCATCCTGCTCGGCGCGCTGACCAGCTATTCGCTCGTCGCGAGCAACCCCGAATGGTATTATAATTTCGTCGACGAAGAGATGTCGGGCGGCCGCGACCCGCGCGCGACGGTCGAATATCTCCAGTCGACGCTGGGCCATGGCAAGGCGGTGGCGGGCGAAAGCGAGAGCGGGCTGCATGTCTTCGCCACCTATTTGTTCACGCACAACAGCCAGGTTTCGATCCTGTCCTTTGCGCTGGGATTCGCCTTTGGCGTCCCGACGATGATGCTCGAATTTTATCAGGGGATCGGGCTCGGCGCGATGATGGCGGTCTTTTCGGCCAAGGGGCTGGGTTATGATTTCGGCGGCTGGCTGTTCATCCACGGCACCACCGAATTGTTCGCCGCCGCGCTGTCGGGCGCCGCAGGCCTGCGCATCGGCACCGCAGTCGTCTTTCCCGGCGCGCGCGGGCGATTGCAGGCCGCGTCGGAGGCGGGGCGCACCGCGGGCAAGGTGATGGTCGGCGTCATCCTGATGCTGTTCGCCGCCGGACTGCTCGAAGGCTTCGGCCGCCAGCTGATCACCGACACGATGCTGCGCTATGCCATCGGCGCGCTGATGCTGTTGTTCTGGCTCGCTTATTATTACATCCCGCGGCGCGAGGATGTGACATGACCGCCGCCGCAAACGCCAGGTCGCGCACCGCACGCGCCAAAAAAATCCGCCAGTTCATCACGCCCGAAGGCGTCGACCTTGAATTGAAGATCGCGGGTTCGGGGCTTCGGTTCGCGGCGCTGCTCGTCGACCTGATCCTGATCCAGCTCGCGCTCCTCCTCTTCTGGCTGGCCATGTTGTGGGTCGGCGTCGCCTCGCGGTCGGACGTCACCGAGGTCATCTGGATGCTCGGCGCCTTTCTGCTGCGCACCTTCTGGTTCATCGGGTTCGAGCTGGGTTCGCGCGCGGCCACGCCGGGCAAGCGGCTGATGGGAATCCGCGTCGTCGCGCGCGACGGCGGCCGCCTGACCGCCGATGCGGTGGTCGCGCGCAATCTGATCCGCGAGCTCGAAATCTTTCTGCCGCTGATGATGTTGGGGGTGGGCGTCGCCGAAGATGCGGTTTCGGGCTGGCTCATGCTGGCCGGCGTGCTCTGGTCGCTGACGCTCAGCCTGTTCCTGCTGTTCAACCGCGACCGGATGCGGATGGGCGACCTGATCGCGGGCACCTGGGTGGTGATGGCGCAGCGCGTCAAGCTCGATGCCGACATCGCGACGGATGCGGCGGGGGGCGCGATGGCCTTCACCGAGGCCGAACTCGCCGTCTATGGTATTTTCGAGCTGCAGGAGCTCGAACGCGTGCTCCGCGGCCGCGATGCGCGCGCGATGCGCGAGGTCGCCGACGCGATTCGCGTCAAGATCGGGCGCCCAGTCGCCGAAGAGGATGACGTCTTCCTGCTTTCCTACTACCGTCAGTTGAAAGCCCGGCTCGAACGCAAATTGCTGTTCGGCAAGCGGCGAGAGGATAAATATGCCAGCGACTGACATCAGCGTGACCGAGGCCCTCCATGCGCGCCGCTCGGTGCGCGCCTTTACGGGCCGCCCCGTCGAGCAGACTTTGCTCAAAGACATTTTCGCCGCCGCGCAGCGCGCGCCGTCGGGCGGCAACCTCCAGCCGTGGCAGGCGACGCTGGTGACCGGCGAGCGGTGGCAGGCGGTGAAGGAAGCGGTCGCCGCGCGGACAGCAATGGGGCGCGAAGGCTATGAGCCCGAATATGACATCTATCCCAAAGGGCTGACCGAGCCGTGGGAGGCGCGCCGTTTCGGCGTCGGCGAGGCGCTTTACGCCTCGCTCGGCATCCCGCGCGAGGATAAGCGCGGCCGCCTCGCTCAGTTCATGGACAATTACCGGGGTTTCGGCGCACCGGTAATGCTTTTCCTCCATTGCTCGCGCATCATGGGTCCGCCGCAATGGTCGGACATGGGCATGTGGCTGCAATCGGTGATGCTGCTGCTCGTCGAACATGGCCTCGCCAGTTGCCCGCAGGAATGTTGGGCGATGTACGGCGCGACGATCCGCCGCACGCTGGGGCTGGACGACGGACAGATTTTGTTCACCGGCCTCGCGATCGGCTATGCCGACAGCGATGCGGCGGTGAACCAGTGGGCGGTGCCGCGCGTACCGATCGAAGATGTGATTGATTGGCAGGGATTTTGACGATGATCAGCAAGCAGCCGGGGTTTCGCTATGGCATCGCGGGTGCGCTGATGCTCATCGCCGCGGGCTGCACTGCGATCCCGCAGCCCGCAGCGCCGCCACCAGCGCCGCGTCCGGTCGCCCCCGCGCCGACACCGGCGCCGTTGCCGACCCCGACGGCAGGTTGGGAGGACCGCGCGGTCGACGCCGGCGCGTGGCGCTATGATGCGGGCAGCCGCACCGCCGCCTTCGTTCCGACGGGAAGCGCAAACCCGTTGCTCAGCATGACGTGCAGCGGCGGCGGCATCCGCATGACCTCGGCGCTCGCGGGCAATGTCAGCCTGCGCACCAGCGCGGGGACCGACCAGATCCGTTTTGACGGCGGCAGCGCGAACCTCGCGAACCGCGACCCGCGGCTCGACCGCATCGCCTTCAGCCGCGGCCGTTTCGCGCTCGAAACGCCGGGCGGCGGCGCGCTGACGCTGCCAGTGCAGTCGGAGATCGGCCGCGTGATCGAGGATTGCCGGTAAGCGGTGAGGCTTAGCCGCCCAGTTGGACCGTCCCGCCCTTGATCCAGCCCCAACGGCACGGACCCTGATATTCGCGGGCATTGGGCACCGACTTGCCGACGCCGCACATGTCGGGATCGGTGCCGGGCGCCGCGAAGACAACGCCGAACCAGGCATCATTCTCGGCCGCTTCGCACAGCGACACATTGGCCCCGCCGGCGAGTTTCGCCTTGACCGCGCGCGTTTCGCCCGGCGCCCAATAGACGTCGGTGCCCCCCGCCTTGACGCGGCTGATGCTCGAGCAGGCGGGCAGGCTCGGCCCTTCGGTGCCGATCATCACCGCGCGCGTCGCGAGCGGTTCGCCCGCAACTGCGGGGGCGTTGTCGGCCGGCGGTGCGGGCTGGCTGCACGCGGCGAGCGAGAGCGTGAGGGCGGCGGCGAGCGGATAAGCGAGACGGTGTTTCATGCCCCGAAACTAGCCGCCGCGGCGGCCCGGTGCAACGCTCGTCACCATATGGCCGAGAGCCGCATTTTCGCTTGGGTTTTACGCCCTTCGACCCTATATAATCGCTATGACGGACACCCCTGAAAATATGGCGCCGAGCGCCAACACCAACCTGCCCAATATCAATGCCTATGGCGCCGATTCGATCAAGGTTCTGAAGGGCCTCGACGCGGTGCGCAAACGGCCGGGCATGTATATCGGCGACACCGACGATGGGTCGGGTCTGCACCATATGGTGTTCGAGGTGTCGGACAACGCGATCGACGAAGCGCTCGCCGGGCATTGCGACCTCGTCCTGATCACGCTGAACAGCGATGGATCGGTCAGCGTCGAGGATAATGGCCGCGGCATTCCGACCGGCATCCATGCCGAAGAAGGCATTTCGGCGGCCGAGGTCATCATGACCCAGCTCCACGCGGGCGGAAAGTTCGAGAATACCAGCGACGACAATGCCTATAAGGTGTCGGGCGGCCTCCACGGCGTCGGCGTCAGCGTCGTCAACGCGCTCAGCGAATGGCTCGAACTGACGATCTGGCGCGATGGCGAAGAGCATTGGATGCGCTTCGAACATGGCGATTCGGTCGCGCCGCTGAAAGTCGCCGGCCCCGCGCCGGCGGGCAAGAAGGGCACGCGCGTGACCTTCTCGGCCTCGACCGAGACATTCAAGAATGTCCTCGAGTTCGATTTCGACAAGCTCGAACATCGCTATCGCGAGCTCGCCTTCCTTAATTCGGGCGTCCGCATCAAGCTGGTCGATGCGCGCCACGCCGAGCATGTGTCGCACGACCTGTTCTACGAAGGCGGCATCGCGGCGTTCGTCAAATATCTCGACCGCAACAAAAATGCGCTGCTCCCCGATCCGATCGCGATCAGCAGCGAGCGCGACGGCATCGGCATCGACGTCGCGCTCGAGTGGAACGACAGCTATTATGAAAATGTCCTCTGCTTCACGAACAATATCCCGCAGCGCGACGGCGGCACGCACCTCGCCGCGTTCCGCGCCGCGCTGACCCGCACACTCAACGGCTATGGCGACAAGTCGGGCATCCTGAAGAAGGAAAAGGTCTCGCTGACCGGCGAGGATATGCGCGAAGGGCTGACCGCGATCGTCTCGGTCAAGCTGCCCGATCCCAAATTCTCTTCGCAGACCAAGGACAAGCTCGTCTCGTCCGAAGTCCGTCAGCCGCTCGAAAGCCTGATGGCCGACCGGATGACCGAATGGCTCGAGGAAAATCCCGCTTATGCCAAGGCGGTGATCCAGAAGGTCATCGACGCCGCCGCGGCGCGCGAAGCCGCGAAAAAGGCGCGCGAGCTGACGCGGCGCAAGGGCGCGATGGATATTGCGAGCCTGCCCGGCAAGCTCGCCGACTGTCAGGAACGCGACCCCGCCAAATGCGAACTCTTCCTCGTCGAGGGTGATTCGGCAGGCGGATCGGCGAAGCAGGGCCGCGACCGCCATGTGCAGGCGATCCTGCCGCTGAAGGGCAAGATTTTGAACGTCGAGCGCGCGCGCTTCGACCGCATCATCTCGTCGAAGGAAGTCGGCACGCTGATCCAGGCGCTCGGCACGGGGATCCGGGACGAGTTCAACCTCGAGAAACTGCGCTATCACAAGATCGTGATCATGACCGACGCCGACGTCGACGGCGCCCATATCCGCACGCTCTTGCTCACTTTCTTCTATCGCCAGATGCCCGAAATCATCGAGGGCGGGCATCTCTACATCGCGCAGCCGCCGCTTTACAAAGTCGCGAAGGGGCGGAGCGAGGTCTATCTCAAGGACGATACTGCACTCGAAAATTATCTCGTCGACGGCGGCATCGACGCGCTGATGCTGGAGACGACGGGCGGCGCGCGGTCGGGCGCCGATCTGCGCGACCTGATCGAGCATGGCCGCCGTCTGCGCGCGCTGATGCGCTACGTCCCGCGCGGCCATAATTATGAGCTGATCGAAGCATTGGCCTTGAACGGCGCGCTCGATCCCGAACTCGACGACGCAGGACGCACCGCAGCGGGCGTGCGCGCAGCCGAATGGCTCAACGCCGCCGAACGCGCGCTGACCGGCGGCGCCGAAGCGAAATGGACGATCGTCGCGGCGGGCGGCGGCTATACGCTCGAAAAGCGCTGGCGCGGGGTCAGCGACCATCATGCGATCGACGCCGCGTTTCTGGCGAGCCAGGAAGGGCGCCGCCTGCACAAGCTGGCCGCCGAACAGGCCGAGACCTATGCCCATCCGAGCCGCTTGGTGAAGGGCAGCAGCGCCGCCGCAATGGCCGCCGACGCCGCCGCGCAGGCTGCGGCCGAGACCGCCGAAGACGATGCCGAAGCGAGCGACAGCGACCTGCCTGCAACGACCGCCGGCAAGGTCACACCGATCACGCGGCCGTCCGAACTGCTCGAGGCGATTTTTGCGCACAGCCGCAAGGGCCTCGCGATCAGCCGCTACAAGGGGCTGGGCGAAATGAATGCCGAACAGCTTTGGGAAACCACGCTCGACCCGTCGAACCGGTCGCTGCTGCGCGTCGAGGCCGAACAGGCCGATGTCGCGCACGAGATCTTCGAACGATTGATGGGCGACGAGGTAGAGCCGCGGCGTGATTTCATTCAGACGAACGCGCTGTCGGTGGCGAATTTGGACGTGTAAATTCAATCATTGTTCCGTCAAAATCCCACAAATCGCACATCCGGACCCGAAATCGGATCAGTCCAGCGCGCGGCGGCTTGCCTCGGCAGGCCGCCGGTGCTTTTGGCGCCTCCTCTGACAAGGGGATGATGTCATGCGGGCCTTTACAGCCATGCTGCTTCCGCTTTTGCTGACGGCTTCGGCCGCGGCGCAGGAAGTCGAAGTCACGGACAATCCGATCGCCGCGATCGTCCAGCCCGACGATTTCGAAACCGAAATCGGCGGCGGGATGGCGAGCTATTATGGCAATGAGCTTGCCGGAAACCGGACCGCGAGCGGAGAACGCTTCGACCCTGGCCAGCTAACCGCAGCGCATCGCTCGCTTCCCTTTGGCAGCCTGGTGCGCGTCACCAACACCTTGAACGGCAACAGCGTCGTGGTCCGCATCAACGACCGCGGCCCCTTCGCACACGGCCGCGTCATCGACGTCAGCACCGCAGCCGCACGCGAAATCGGCATGCACCGCAGCGGCACCGCGCGCGTGAAGCTGGCGCTGCTGACCGACGACTGAGCTTAGTCGAACACCGACCACCCCGCCGCATAGGCGAAATGTTCGAGCGCGACGGCGCCCGCAAGCGATGTCCCCGCCGCATTGAGCGCGGGAGACCAGACGGCGATCGATCCCTGACCTGGCGCGATGCAGAGGATCCCGCCCCCCACCCCGCTCTTGCCCGGCAAGCCGACGCGAAAGGCGAACTCGCCCGAATTGTCGTAATGACCGCACAGCATCATGATCGCGTTGATCCGCCGCGCGCGATGCGGCTCGACCAGCTGCTCGCCGGTCAGCGGGTCGCGGCCCTCCATCGCCAGGAACAGCCCGGCGCGCGCGAGCTGGCGGCACGACATCGCGATCGCGCATTGGCGGAAATAGACGCCGACGACGGTTTCGACCGGATGCGTCAAGTTTCCGAACGCGTCCATGAAATGCGACAGGCTGCGATTGCGCGCACCGGTTTCGGATTCGGAAGACGCAACGTCGAAATCGATCCCGACGCTGTCGTCGCCCGCGCGGGCGCGCATGAAGTCGACAATCTCGTCGATGGTGGCATCGCCGCTGCGCCCGTCGATCAGCCGGTCGGTGGTCGCGATCGCGCCCGCGTTGATCAGCGGGTTGCGCGGAATGCCCTGTTCGCTTTCCAATTGGACGATCGAGTTGAACGCCGACCCCGACGGCTCGCGCCCGACGCTGTCCCATAAAGAACTGCCGACGCGGCGTAGCGCGAGCGCCAAGGTAAACACCTTCGACACCGACTGGATCGAGAAAGCTTCGTCGGCGTCGCCCGCGGTGTGAACGGTGCCGTCGGGCAGCGCGAGCGCGAAGCCGAGCTTGTCCGGATCGACCTGCGCCAGCGCCGGAATATAGTCGGCGACGCGGCCCTGGCCGAGATGCGCGGCGGCGAGCGTCATCGCTTCTTCGATATGATGGCGCAGATCGTCGGTCATCGCGTCCGCCTAGCATAATCGCCGCGCAAAGCATGTATTTTCATTTTTTCGCAAATGTTCTATAAAATGGAAATCATCGGTACGACTCAGGAGAAGCATCATGGTCGATCATCCGCGCGGCAAGGGGCTTTCGAGCGCCGTCAGTTACCAGGACAGCAAGGCGGCGTTCCGCTGGCTGGAGGAGGCATTCGGGTTCGAGCCCCTGTTCGTGTTGCTCGACGAAGCGGGCAACCTCGCGCATTCGGAAATGGGCTTCGGCAATTCGGTGGTGATGGTCGGCAATGAATGGTCGGACGACCATAAGAGCCCGAAATCGATCGGCGGCAAGAACACGCAGTCGGTGCATGTCCAGTTGAACGTCGGCGACGACATCGACGCGCATTGCGAAACGGCGCGCGCCGCAGGAGCCAAGATCATCGCCGAGCCCGAAACGCAATTCTATGGCGACCGCAGCTATCGCGCCAAGGACCCCGAGGGGCATATCTGGACCTTTGGCGTCACGGTCGAAGAGAAGAGCGCCGAACAATGGGACGCCGAGGGCGGTTTCACGACCAAGACGCGACTCGACGATTGAGCGCCGCGCTCGACCGGATGCTGGGCGCGCTTGCCGATCCGAAACGGCGGCGCGCGATCGAGCTGCTGGGCGAGCGACCGCGCAGCGCAGGAGAACTCGCGGCCGACCTCGGCCTCGCCCCGCCGGCAATGAGCCGCCATCTGCGCGCGCTCAAGGAAGGCGGGCTCGTCGAGGATGGTCATCCCGACTTCGACGCGCGCGTGCGCATCTATTCGCTCAAGGACGGCGCAACCGCCGAGCTCCAGCAATGGCTCGCCGAGACCGACGCATTGTGGTCGCGTCAGCTTGCGGCGTTCAAAGACCATGTCGAGGGCGGCGCATGACCGCCGCGGTGATCGTCGCGCTGCGGATCGGCGTTCCGCCCGACACCGCCTTTACCGCCTTCTCGCGCGACATCGGGCTATGGTGGAGGAGCCATCCCCTGTTCCAGCTGTCGCGCCAGGGCGATGGCGTGCTGCGCTTCGATCCCGCGGGACCCGGCGGGCGGCTCGTGACGCGCTTCGACGACGGCAAGGAGTGGGAGATCGGCGCGGTGCGTCACTGGCTGCCGGGCGAACGGCTGGCATTCGGCTGGCGGCTGCCGAGTTTCGGGGACGATCAGGCGACCGAGGTCGATATACGCTTCGAGGCGATCGGCGATGAAACGCGCGTGACGGTCGAACATCGCGGCTGGGATGCCATCCCGCAGAAACATGTCGCGCGCCACGGCTTCGAGCTGATGCTGTTCCAGCGACGGTTGGGCGAGTTCTGGCGGGGGTTGCTGATGGGGATGAGCGCGCGGCTTTAGTGGATATCGGTTTTGGGGTGGGGAGCGGACGTACCCATCATTCGTCATCCCGGACTTGATCCGGGATCCACGGCAGCGCTGCAGTCATGGACCCCGGATCAAGTCCGGGGTGACGATGAAGGATAGGTCCGCTTCCGGTCGATAGCCGCCGGAACCTAGCGCGCCCGCGCGGCCTGGTGCGCGATGTCGGTCATCAGCTTACGGAACAGCACCGCGCCCGCCGTGCCCGACGCCTTTAGCGCGCGTTCGCAGTCGAGCAATCGGCTCATCAACCGTGCGATGCGGACCGAATCCCAGATGTGAAGCTGCGCGGTCACTGCGTCGCGTTCCTTCCAGAAGACCCCGCTGGTGCGCGCCGATACCACGGTGGCCGGATGCGCGCCGCCGTCGACCTCGGCGCGCAGGCGCGCGAGCGCCATCGCACGAATCGCGAGCGCCCGGATGATACGGATTTCGGCGACGCCGACCGCAGTCGCCTTGGCCAGCATATCGGGCATTTCGCGCACCTTGCCGCCAAGCGCGACATTGATGCATTCGCTGACATCCTCCTCGTGCGTCGCGGCGCCGAGTGCGGCGATGTCGGCCGCGGTCACCTGCCGCTGCCGGTCCGGACCTGCGTCGAGGTAGAGCGCGATCTTTTCGATCTCGCGCCGCATCAGCGCCTGATCGCCCGAGACGAGGTCGACGAGCAATTGCGCCTCGGCATTGGCGAGCCGGAGGCCCTGTTCCTGCCCCGCCGCCATCGCGATCCCGACGAGCGCGCGGCGGTCTGGCTGGTAGCAGATCGCCGCGACGGCATGACCCGAACCTTCGACCAGTTTGACGAGTTTCGACTTGGCGGTGACCGACGCGCCGGTCGCGATAACCGGATTGATCGCGGTTTCGGCGGCGAGCAGCGCCTCGACCGCCGCAAGGCCGTCGTCACCGCTCCCCGACAGTTCGACCTTGATCACGCGCGCCGACGAAAAGAGCGACATCGACGCCGCCTCGGCGGCGAGCAGCGACGGGTCCTGCGCGAGCTGCGATCCCGAAAGGTCGAGCCGTTCGGCATCCTTGCCCGCGAGCCCGATCAAATGGCTCGCGACGGCTTCCATCGTCGCTTCGTCGGGGCCGGTGAGGAGGGTGAAACGAACCGCGGGATCGAGGCGCGAGAGGCGTTCGAGTTCGTTCGGTTTGACCGTCTTCATCGACCTGCGGGTGTCGGGGCGGGCGCGGCGGCCGGCTGTCCGCCGCCGCGGTTCGCAAAGACCGCAAGGCGCGCGACGATCTGGTCGGCGACGGCCGAGGACAGGCGTTCGAGCGCCGAGGATTCGGCGGCGATCGTCGCATATTCGCTGCCAACGACGTCGATCCCCGCGTCGGAAAAGGCCGTCGCGTCGAGCAGCACTTCGCCGGTCGCAGCATCCACAAGCTGATAGCGCGCGCGCAGCGTCCGGCGCTCGCGCGTCACCGCATCGTCGGCGCGCACGCCAAAGCCGGTGATCGAATCCTCGAGCCGCACGTCGAGGCGGAGGCGCTTGCCCGCGCCCTCGCCCCCCTGCGTCGCCTGCAGCCGGTCGCGGAGCGCGTTGCGCACGAGCCAGCCCGAATGCCCCTCGATCGCCGCGACGTCGACATCGGCGAGCACCTGCGCCACCGCCCCCTTGCTGCCGTTCGCGTATAGAGGACGCAGGCCGCAGCCGCCGATGGTCAGCGAGGCGGCCGCGAGGCAGGAGATGAGAAGCAAACGCATCAAGGTACGATATTCACCAAACGGTCGGGGACCACAATCACCTTCTTCGGCGCGGCGCCCGCAAGCAGCTCGACGATACGGGGGCGCGCGAGCGCCGCGGCTTCGGTCGCATCCTTGTCGAGACCTTTGGCGATCGTCATCGTGTCGCGCAGCTTACCGGCCATCTGGATCGCGATTGTCACCTCGTCATCGACGAGCAGTGCCGGATCGGCGGCGGGCCAGGCGGCATCGGCGATCATCGCGGTCGTGCGCCGGCTGTCGGGAAGCGCGGCCCACGCTTCTTCGGCGAGGTGGGGCAGCATCGGCGCGACGAGCAGGATGAGGGTATGGCACACCTCGGCGCGGGTCGCCGAGGGTTTCGCCTTCTCGATCTCGTTGGCGAGCGCGTGGATCTTTGCCACCGCCTTGTTGAAGCCGAGCGATTCGATGTCGGCCGCAACGCCGGCGATCGCCTGATGCAGCTTGCGCGCGAGCGCCTTGTCCTCAGCCCCATCGCCGACATTTTCGGTATCGCCGAATATCCGCCACAGCCGCTGGACGAAGCGCCACGCGCCCTCGATGCCCGCTTCGCTCCACGGCAGATCGCGTTCAGGCGGGCTGTCGGACAACATGAACCAGCGCGCGGCGTCGGCGCCATATTGATCGAGGATGGCGTCGGGATCGACGACATTCTTCTTCGACTTCGACATCTTGATCACGCGGCCGACATCGACGGTATAGCCGTCGGCGGTCAGGATCGCGCCGTCGGGCTGGCGCTCGATCTCGTCGGGCGTGAAATACAGCGGGGGCAGGCCTTCTCCCTGTACGCGGCTGTAGGTCTCATGCGTCACCATGCCCTGCGTGAACAGGCTCGCGAAGGGTTCGGCGATATCGATCATGCCCAAATGCTTGAGCGCGCGCGTCCAGAAGCGCGCGTAGAGCAGGTGGAGGATCGCATGCTCGATGCCGCCGATATACTGATCGACGGGCAACCAGCGGCGGATCACCTCGGGATCGAAGGGCTTGTCCGACGGCGAGCTCGCGAAGCGCAGGAAATACCAGGACGAATCGACGAACGTATCGAGCGTGTCGGTCTCCCGCACCGCGTCCCCGCCGCAGGAGGGGCAGCGCACATGTTTCCAGGTCGGATGGCGATCGAGCGGATTGCCGGGGACCGAAAAGTCGACATCCTCGGGCAGAACGACGGGGAGCTGGTCCTTGGGGACGGGCACCGTTCCACAGGTGTGGCAATGGATGAAGGGGATCGGCGTGCCCCAATAGCGCTGGCGCGAAACGCCCCAGTCGCGCAGGCGCCATACGGTGGTGCCCTTGCCCCAGCCTTCATGCTCGGCGCGCGAAACGATCGCCGCTTTCGCTTCGTCGATGCTCATGCCGTCGAGGAAATGGCTGTTCACCAGCTTGCCAGGGCCGGTATAGGCTTCGTCGCCGGTAAAATGCTGTGCCGTCTCGTCGCCGTCGGCGATGACGCGATGGACCGGCAGTTCATATTTGCGTGCGAAATCGAGGTCGCGCTGGTCGTGCGCCGGACAGCCGAAGATTGCGCCGGTGCCATAGTCCATCAGCACATAATTCACGACCCAGACGGGCAGGTGAAGTTCGGGGTCGAGCGGATGCTCGACCGCCAAGCCGGTGTCGAAGCCCAGTTTTTCGGCTGTCTCAAGCTGCTCTGCGGACGTGCCCTGACGCCGGCATTCGGCAATGAATTCCGCGAGCTCGGGCGCGTCATGCGCCATCCGCTCGGCGAGCGGATGGTCGGGCGAAATCGCCGCGAAGCTCGCGCCATACAGCGTGTCGGGGCGCGTCGTGAAGACGTCGAAGCCCGCCGCGCCACCGACGAGTTTGAAGCTGAATTCCAGCCCCTGCGACTTGCCGATCCAGTTTTCCTGCATCAGCCGCACCTTGTCGGGCCAGCTATCGAGGCTGCCCAATCCTTCGAGCAGTTCTTCGGCGAAGTCGGTGATCTTCAAAAACCACTGCGACAGCTTTTTCTTCTCAACCAGCGCACCCGAGCGCCAGCCGCGGCCGTCGATCACCTGCTCGTTCGCGAGCACGGTCATATCGACCGGGTCCCAATTGACGTAACTTTCCTTCCGCGTGACGAGCCCCGCGGCGAACAGGTCGATGAACAGCGCCTGTTCCTGCCCGTAATAATCGGGCTCGCACGTCGCGAGCTCGCGGCTCCAGTCGATCGCGAGGCCGAGGCGTTTCAGTTGTGCGCGCATCGACGCGATATTGTCGCGCGTCCAGCCGCCGGGGTGGACGCCCTTTTCCATCGCGGCATTTTCGGCGGGCATACCGAACGCGTCCCAGCCCATCGGGTGCAGGACGTCGTGGCCGGTCATACGTTTGAAGCGCGCGAGCACGTCGCCCATCGCATAGTTGCGGACATGGCCCATATGGATGCGCCCCGACGGATAGGGGAACATCTCGAGGATATAGGCTTTCGGCCGGTCCGCCGTATCGGTCGTGGCAAAGCTGTTCGCCGCCTCCCACGCCTTTTGCCAGCGGGCGTCGGCGGCGAGGGCGCCAAAGCGCGGTTCGCGGGTCATTCGTCGGTTACCCCGTTTATCTGTGTAGGCAGGCGCGAAGGCCGCGCCGCCGGATTAGTCCCTGATGGCCGAGCGACGCAGGTCGCGGGCGCGGGTGAGGATGATTTCCTCAAGCTTCTGCACCGTCGCGGCCTGAACCGGCGCGTCGACCCAGGAGCCGCCCTGTGCGACCTGGCGCGAGGCCGCGATACGCAGCGCGTCGGCACGCAGGTCCTGGTCGAGGATCGACACAGTGACCTTCATCCGCTCGCCGGGGTTCGCCGGGTTCGCATACCAGTCGGTGATCACCACGCCGCCGGCCGAATCGGCCTGGAGCAACGGCATGAACGACAGCGCATCGAGCGAGGCGCGCCACAAATAGCTGTTGACCCCGATCGTCGTCACCTGGCTGGCGGCGAGATCGGCGCGCGGCCGTTCCTTGTTCGCGCAGGCCGAAAGACCAAGCGCCGCGAGCCCGAGCAGCGCGAACGCGGCCGGACGGCGACCGAGCGTGGCAAGGACGGAAAGCTGGGACATGCGGATACACCTTATCTTTTGAGCCCGTCCGACGTGGAAAATCGGCCGCGCGGAACGATATTGCCAGCGTCTCTATCGCCCTTGCCGCCACCCTGCAAGCGCGGCAATTTCGGCGTTGCGGCGGTTCAGATTCTGGTCAGATTCGAAATGCACTGTGACGATCGCGCAACAATTTCGGCAAAAATCGGAATCGTTGCAACAATTTGGCGGGATTCACTGGCAATGTTGCGCCGGGAGTCCTATTTGCAGAGTCCGATTGGGGTTGGAGTCGCAGAACAATGGCGCGGATGTCGCGACATTTTTGGAAGGTTAGTCTCACCGCTTTGGCGGTGGTTTCGCTTGCGCTTCCGCCAGCTCTCGCCGCGATGTCGAGCAGCGACCGCCTCCGTGACACCACGCTTTCGGAAACCTTGCTCGGCCAGTTTACCCCCGCTTCGGGCGATGAGCGGCTGATCGCACGCTATAACAAGATGTCGGCCGAACAGCGCGGCAGCTTCAGCTTCACGCCCGCGCTCACCGACGGCAGCCGCAAGAACCGCGCGATCACCGTCGTGATTCGCGCCCGCGACGATGCTTCGAGCGCCAAGCGGACGTCGGCGCTGGCAGCGGGCCGGACCGCCCCGATCGCGATCACGCCGGTCGCCTATAATCTGGGCGCCTCGGTCGGATTCGAAAAATTCGTCACGCCGACGCTGCCGCGCGGCACCGACCTTCGCAACCTGCCCGTCGCGAAGGCCCCGGAACAGGACGAGAAGAAGTCGCGCTTCGCCACGCGTATGGTCAACCGCCCAAGCGACCCAAGCGGGGCAACCGATCGCGTCACCGCTCCCGGCGAAGCGTCGGCCGTCGATGTCGTCAGCAGCTATCGCCTGACCAAGAATATCGACGTTACCGCGGGCGTGCGCTACAGAAGCGGCGATCGCGTCGAGCCGCTGACCGATACGCGCCGCGACAGCCAGGCGGTCTATATCGGGACGGCGTTCCGCTTCTGACGCGTCCGGCGCTTCGTCGCCTTTTCTTCCCGCTTATCAGACCAGGCATCGATTGCCGCCCAACCGGGCTTGAGTCCGCTCGCCCGGTTTAGCGCGCGCGCCCGCGCCGCCGTCATTCCGCCAAGCGCGATCGGCTGGGCGCCCGACAGGCGCGCCAGCCGCAGCCAAGCCGCGCGGCCGAGCGTCGGCGCACCGGGATGCGAGCGCGTCGGATGCAGCGGCGAAATGAAGACGCCATTTGCCCCGGCGCGACGGGCGCGGCGCGCTTCATTTGCATTATGAACGGGCATGGTCAGAAGCAGGCCGAGACGATGCGCCTGCCCTGCCCGCCGGGCGTCGTGCTGGCGGAGATGGGTGCCATGGGCGCCCCAGCGCCGCGCCGTGGAAGATTGTCCGGCGAGCAGCACGGTCAATCGCCGCGCGCGCGCGATGCGCATCAAGCGCCGCAGCAGGCGCCACCGCGCGGTCGGCGCAAGGCTGTCGTGCCGGAGAACGATGCCGCCACCGGGCGGCAGCAACGCGGCGAGTTCGGCGATGCCGGCCTCGATCCGCTCGTCGCTGAACAGCCATATGTTCGGCAGGGGGTGGCGCCCGGTCATCGCCCTTTCTATAGGCGCGTCGCGAGCGCACGCAACGCGCGGGATGGAAATGAGACGATGAGCGAAGCAGCAGACCGGCTGGCCGATGTGAAGACCCATATCGCCGACGCGGCAAAGCGCGCGCAGCGGCGGGCCGACGAGATTTGCCTGATCGCGGTGTCGAAGACCCACGACGCGGCGGCCATCCGCCCGCTGATCGCCGCGGGCCAGCGCCACTTCGGCGAAAATCGCGTCCAGGAAGCCGCGGCAAAATGGCCCGAACTGCGCACTGAAACCCCCGATATCGCACTCCACCTGATCGGCCAGCTGCAATCGAACAAAGCGGAAGAAGCGGTGGCCCTGTTCGACGCAATCCATTCGCTCGACCGCAGCTCGCTGGTGCAGGCCCTCGCGAAAGCTTGTCAAAAGGCGGGCAAGCAGCCGCAATTGTTCGTCCAGGTCAATATCGGCGACGAGGAACAAAAGGGCGGCTGCGCGGTCGCCGACCTGTCCGCGCTACTGACCGAGGCGAAGGACGCCGGCCTGACCATCGACGGCCTGATGGCGATCCCGCCAGCCGATATCGAGCCCGCACCCTTTTTCGCGTTGCTCGACGAACTCGCCGAGCGCCATGGGCTCACCGGACGTTCGATGGGGATGAGCGGCGATTACGAAACCGCGGTGATGCTGGGCGCGACGCATGTCCGCGTCGGCACGGCGTTGTTCGGGGTACGCGAATAGAGCCTTGCTGCCGACCGCTTTCGATCGATGGCCGTCATGAAATCCGTCGTCGCTCTACTGATATTCGACCGTCACCGGAATGCGCCCGCGATAGTCGCCGTCGTCGAGCGCGGCGACTTCCAGCCGCCCGCCGAATCGGAACTGCAGCCGCCCGTCGGCGCCGAGGCGCGGCGCGGCCGACAGGTCGGTGACGAGGCCGGTGACGCGCGCGGTGCGGCCATGGCCGCTTTCGAGATCGATGCTCGGGGGAAGGATAACGCGGACTTCGGCGCCCGGTTCGCCGCGCACGGTGACGGTGCCGGTCAGCGCGAAGCCGCCAAGGTCGATGACGTCGCCGCGGACGCGGCGAACGCCCGAGACGGGGTCAAGCTCGACCTCACCCCCCATCGCGCCGACCGCGATGCGGCCCATGTCGAGCCGGGTTTCGACATCGACGCGCAGCGGCACCTCGGCCTTGCGTGCGGCGGTGCCCACCATCTTGTCCTGCGCGCAGAGCAGGCATTGGGCGCCTGCGGAAGGCGCGCCGCCTAAAGCGAGCGCAAAGCCAAGGAAAAGACGCAATTTCACACCCATCGACATAGCCTCGACATGGTTAAGCCGCGGTAAAGCTGCCACGGCGCTAATCGCTGGCCTGTTTCCCCCTTTTCGGCCACATGTGCGCGATGACCACACCCCTGCCGTCCCCCCGGTTGAACGCCCTCGCCACCGCGGTGCCGGGGCACGATATCCATCAGGCCTTTATCGACTGGGCGACACCGCGCCTTGCCGACGAGCGGGTGCGCGCGGTCTTTGCGCGGATGACCGCGCGGTCGGGGATTGATCACCGCTGGTCGGTGCTGCCGCCGACGGTGTTGGGCGGTTCGCCGGTCGCGGCGGGCGGATTTTACGACGTTCCCGGCCTGCCGCCGACCTCGGCGCGGATGGCAGCTTATGCGCAGCATGCGCCCGACCTCGCGATGCAGGCGATTGCCGGGCTCGGCGCGGCCTTCGACCCGGCGTGTATCACGCACATCGTCGTCGCAAGCTGCACCGGCTTCGTCGCGCCCGGGATCGACCAGATCCTCGCGCGGCGGCTGGGGCTGGCGGCGACGGTCGAGCGCGTGCTGATCGGCTTCATGGGCTGTTATGCAGGGGTCACCGCGCTGCGCACCGCGCGGCATATCGTGCGGTCCGAACCCGGCGCGGTGGTGCTGGTGGTCAGCGTCGAGCTGTCGACGCTCCACCTCAGCCTCGCCGACGCGCCCGAGCCGTTACTCGCGATGCTCCAGTTCAGCGACGGCGCGGCGGCGGGGATCGTGTCGGCAGCGCCGCACGGGCTCGAGCTTGGCGAAGGGCGCAGCCTCGCGCTCGACGACAGCGAGGAGCTGATCCGCTGGGACATCGGTGACAAGGGTTTCGAGATGACCTTGTCGGGCGAGGTTCCGGGTCGGCTGCGCGAGACGCTCGCCAAGCCGGATGTCCAGCGCGGGCTGTTCGGCGATGCTGGCGCACCGCCTTTGCTCGCGGTCCACGCCGGCGGGCGCTCGGTGCTCGACGCCGTCGAGCATGCGCTGGAAGTCCCGCCCGAGGCGCTCGCCGACAGCCGCGCCGTGCTCGCGCGCTTCGGCAATATGTCGTCGGCGACGATATTGTTCGTGCTCGCCGACATGATGGCGCGCGGCGTGGCGGGCGAGGGGATTGCGATCGCTTTCGGCCCCGGGCTTGCCGCCGAAGCGATCCGCTTCACCGCTTCATGAACCCCTTTGCCCGCCTTCGTGTCCCGATCATCCGCGAAGAGGAAATGGACGCCGCCGAGCTGCCGCCCGAACGCTATGCGAAGGTGCTCGCCGATCTCTCGCGGATCAACGCCCTGACAATGGCGCCGCGCCCGACGCTGGGCTTTCTCGAACGGCTCCGTGCGCGCGGCATGGACGACCGGCCATGGCGCATCCTCGACGTCGGCTTCGGCGCGGGCGACATGCTTGCGCGGATCGCGCGCTGGGGCGACAAGCGCGGGGTTGCGCTCGACCTGGTTGGGGTCGACCTCAACCGCAAGAGCGAGGCGGTAGCGGCAATGCGGCTCGGTGCGCGGGCGCGGCTGATCACCGGCGATTACCGGGCGCTCGCGGGGCAGGGGTGGGACATCATCCTCTCCAGCCTCGTCACCCATCATATGACGCCCGAGCAGCGCACCGAATTCCTCCGTTTCATGGAAGGCGAGGCGGCACGCGGCTGGCTGGTCAACGACCTTCACCGCCGGCGGCTGCCCTTTGCGGGCTATCCCCTGCTCGCGACGCTGGCCTTTGTTGATCCCATCGTCCGCCGCGACGGACAGCTGTCGGTGGGGCGCAGCTTTCGCCGCGCCGAATGGCGGGCGATGCTGGCCGAAGCCTTGCCCGAGGCGGCGAGCTCATGCCGCATCTTTCGCAGCTTTCCCTATCGCCTCTGCGTCGAGCACATCCGGTGAGCGATTGCGTCGAGCACATCCGGTGAGCGATGCGATCGTCGTCGGCGCCGGGCCCGCTGGGTCCGCGGCGGCGATCGGACTGGCGCGCAGCGGTGCCAGGACGCTGCTGCTCGAACGTGCGCGCGAAACGGGCGACGCACTGTGCGGCGGTTTCCTGAGCTGGCAGACCCTCGCACGGCTCGATGCGCTCGGGATCGATCGCGCGGCACTCGGCGGGCAGATGGTTGGCCGCGTGCGGCTGTTCGCGGGCGAGCGGCAGAGCGAGACCGCACTGCCCGGCGAGGCGATGGGCGTATCGCGCCGCCGGCTCGACGGCGCCTTGCAAGCGGCGGCGGTAGCGGCGGGCGCCGGGCTCGAACGCGGTGTTCATGCGACGGCGTGCGAAGGCGGCGCGGTGCAGACGCGCGATGGCGGGGCGCTGGCCGCGCCGTCGGTTTTCCTCGCCGCGGGCAAGCATGGGTTTCGCGGTTTCCCGCGCGAGCCCGCCGCGTGGCAGCGCGCCGACCCCGTGATGGGGCTGCGCTTGCGGCTTCCGCCGCACCCCGCGCTCGGCCGGCTCGTCGGCGATGCCGTCGAACTGCACCTGATCGATCGCGGCTATGCGGGGCTGGTTCGGCAGGAGGACGGCAGCGGCAATCTCTGCCTCGCAGTCCATAAATCGCGGCTCGATGAAGCGGGGGGTGATCCGGCGGCCTTGCTCCGCGCGCTCGGGGCCGCCATGCCGCATCTCGGCGAACGGATGGCGCATGCGGACTGGTCGCGGGGCGTCGATGCGATCGGGCATGTCCCCTATGGCTGGCGCACCGCAGATACGGAGCCGGGCCTGTTTCGGCTCGGCGACCAGGCCGGGGTGATCCCAAGCCTTGCGGGCGAAGGCATGGGACTTGCGGTCGCCAGTGCCGAGGCCGCCGTGGCGGCGTGGCGTCACGATGGCGGCCAGGCCGCGCCCGCATTCCAGAAACAGCTCGCCGCAAAGATGACTCGCCCCTTCGCGCTCGCCAATTTCGTCTGGCGGATGGGCGAGCATCCCGGCACCGCCGGATTGATGACGGCCATGGCGTCACTTTTTCCCGCTTTGGTGCGAATGATGTCGCAAGCGACGCGCATCGATCCACGCTGACCGCTCCCCCCTTGCGATAGCGCGGCGCCGCGCCGATATTGATGCCAATCATGATGGCGCCCGAAACGCCCGTCCGCAGGAGATTCTCCATGACCGATCCGAAAACCGAAAAGACCGCCACCAAGACGCTCGACCCGATGGCGCATCATGTGCTGCGCGAAGGCGGCACCGAGCGCGCCTTCACCGGCAAATATACCGACCACAAGGGCGACGGCGTGTATCGCTGCGCCGACTGCGGCGAACCCCTGTTCGACAGCCGCACCAAATTCGACAGCGGGTCGGGCTGGCCGAGCTATACCGCCCCGGCCGAGGGCGGCGCGGTCAAGGAGCTGACCGACACCAGTCACGGCATGATCCGCACCGAAGTGCGTTGTGCGAAGTGCGAAGGCCACCTCGGCCACGTCTTCCCCGACGGACCCGGACCGACGGGGCTGCGCTATTGCATCAACAGCGCGGCGCTTGACTTCACGGACCGCGGGCAGGATGAGGCAACAGCAGGCGAAGGCTGACCAACCCTCGCCGCACTGACGCATCAGGGGCGACGCGAGGGAAGGAACACCGGCTTTGCGCCGCGAAAGACAGCAGGCTTCGTCGAATAAATCGTCATCGTCCAGCAAGCGAAGCGGCTCGTCCGGTGGCGAGCCGCCGCGTTGGCGTGTGTGGCTTCGCCGCATCTTTCGCTGGGGCCTCGGCCTTGCGGTCGTCGGCCTCGTCGCGCTGGGCGTCGCGGTCGGGATCGCGGTGCAGCGCATGCCGAGCTTCGAGGAGCTCAAGAAATCGCCCGCGGGGCAGACGATCCGCGTCCGCGCCGCCGACGGCACCGTCTTCCTGTCGCTCGGACCAAATTACGGCCGCTGGCTGACGCTGCGCGAAACGCCGCAGGTGATGCAGGACGCGATGGTCGCGGTCGAGGACCGGCGCTTTCGCTATCACCCGGGCGTCGATCCGGTCGGCATGGCGCGCGCCGCCGCCTTCGCGGTCCAGCAATACGGCACCGGGCGCCGGTTGCAGGGCGCGTCGACGATCACGCAGCAGCTCGCGCGCAATATCTTTCTGTCGAACAGCTACACCTGGACGCGCAAGATGCGCGAGATGATCCTGTCGCTCGCGCTCGAATGGAAATTCTCGAAGGACGAGATCCTCGAACTTTACCTCAACAAAGTCTATTTCGGCGGCGGCAGCTATGGCATCGACGCCGCATCGAACAGCTTTTTCGGCCATAGCGCGACCGAAATGTCGCTGTCGGAGGCGGCCGTCGTCGCGGGCCTCGTCAAGGCGCCGTCGCGCTATTCGCCAACCGCCGATGCGCAGGCCGCGCTCGGCCGCGCGGGCGTCGTGCTCGACGTGATGGTCGACGCGGGGGTGATCACGCAGTCGCAGGCCGACAGCGCCGAACCCGCCAATGTCCAGCTGGCGAAGGAAACCGGCCAGAACAGCGCGCGCTATTTCAGCGACTGGGCGCTGCCGCAGCTCGACATGCTGATCGACGAGGGCAGCGAGGCGCTGGACGTCTATACCACCATCGACCTTGGCATGCAGCGCGCGGCGACCGCGTCGATCCAGGCGAACACGCCAGGCGGCGTGCAGGGGGCGCTGGTCTCGCTCGACCGCGATGGTGCGGTGCGCGCGATGGTCGGCGGCAAGGATTATGTGTCGTCGAACTACAACCGCGCGACGCAGGCGCTGCGCCAGCCAGGATCGGCGTGGAAGCTGTTCGTCTATATGGCGGCGCTCGAGGCGGGTTATAAGGTCAATGACCCCGTCGTCGATGAGCCGGTGACGATCAACGGCTGGAGCCCGCGCAACTCGTCGGGCCGCTTTTCGGGCGCGATGGATCTGCGCAGCGCCTTTGCCTATTCGGTCAACACCGTCGCGGCGAAGCTGGGCGACGAGGTCGGTTTTTCGTCGGTCGCCAACATGGCGCGCCGATTCGGCATCACGACGCCGGTCAATACGCATCCCTCGATGGTGCTCGGCAGCGCCGAGGTCCGCGTGATCGACATGACCGCCGCCTTTGCAGCGGTGTCGCGCGGCGGCGTGTCGGTCCAGCCCTATGGCATCACCAAGGTGACGACGGCGAGCGGCGAGCTGCTCTATCAACGCCCGGCCGAGCGCGGGACGACGCTGGTCGACCATTGGGTCGCGGCGGGGATCACCGACCTGCTCCAGACCGCGGTCAACACCGGGACCGGCAAAGCCGCGCAAATCGGCCGCCCGGTCGCAGGCAAGACCGGGACGACGACGAGCAACAAGGATGGCTGGTTCCTCGGTTTCTCGAGCGGGATCACCACCGGCGTATGGATGGGCCGCGACGATGCGAAGGCCGTTGGCGGGCTGCAGGGCGGCCGCGCTCCTGCCAAGGCCTTTGCCGATTATATGCGCGTCGCGGTCGCGCGTCGCCCGGTCGAGCAGTTCGACACCGAAGTCGTGCTGCCCGAATGGCAGCTCGAAGACGAAGGCGATGCCTATATGGGCGAGCCGGGCGACGAGGGGTTTGTCGACGAGAATGGCATGCCGATCGAGTTGCCCTATGACAGTCGGCCGCCCGAGGGAGCGGACCCCGCACCGCCGCCGACCGAAGAAGGGCCGGTGCTCGACCAGCAATGGATCGAGGAGCAGACCGGGCGACGGCCGCCAGCCGACAATGGCGGCCAGCCGAGGAATGGCGGCCAGCCCAGGATCTTGACGGTGCCGAAAGCCGTGCCGCCGGCCGTCAGGCCGCCGCAACAGCGACCGCCTTCCGATACCGCGAACGATTAGTCAGGCCGTAAAGCGGTAGCGGTGGAGCGCGCGCCCTTCGCGGCGCAGCCAGCCGCGCGCCGCCGCGACATCGCCATCGTGCAATTCATCGACGAGCGCGTGGAAGGCCGGACCATGGTCCATATGTCTGAGGTGCGCGACCTCGTGCGCGACGGTCGCGCGGCGAACATGATCGGGCGCCATGACGAGCCGCCAGCTGTAGCGCAGGTCACCGTCATGGGTGCAGCTGCCCCAGCGACTGCGCGGATCGCCCACCCCGACGCGGCCGACCGACAGGCCCGCCGCACAGGCGATTTCCCGGCTCTCGCGCTCCATCAGACCCAGCGCCTGTCCTTTCAGCCAGCGTTCGATGCGCCGACCGACGGTTTCGAGCGGGCCGCCGACGTGCAGATTTTCGCCGTCGAGGCGGATCGCGCGCGGCGCGGTGGGCGCCCAGTCGATGTGGCGCGCGACGCCAAAAACGGGCAGCGCGGCGCCTGGCCCGACAAGGACCGGCAGCGCCGCCTTGCCGACCTGTTCGGCAAGCCATGCCTGCTGTTCGCTGGCCCATTTCAATGCCGCACGCTCGTTGGTGCGGCGCGGAACCGTTAGCCGGAGCTCGCCGCGCGCGCCGTCGAAGACGAGACGGTAGCGCCGCGACTGGGCGTGCCGGACGACGCGCACCGGCCAGGTCTCGTCACCGACGCGGATGTGTGGCCCCTCGGCCGCAGGGTCAAACGACGCGTTCGACAAGATGATTCTCGAGCGGCCCGGCCATATCCTCGCCGACGGTCCAGCCGACGATCGACTCGCCCGCGCGGTGCACCGCATCGCGGTCGCCGCAGACGAGATAATGCCAGTCGGGCAACGGCTCGCCATCGGCGCGCAGGCGATAGGCGCAGGTCTGCGGCAGCCATTCGATGTCGGCGACTTTTCCCTTGGTCAGCGTCAGGCAATCGGGAACATGGCGGCGGCGATGCTTGTAGTCGCCGCAACGCGCGGTTTTGAGATCGAGCAGGCGGCATGCGACATTGGTCGGATAGATGCGGCCGGTGTCCTCATCCTCCAGCTTGTGAAGGCAGCATTTGCCGCACCCGTCGCACAAGGCTTCCCATTGTCCCGCGTCGAGCGTGGCGAGCGGCGCTTCCCAGAAGGGGCGCTTCGATGTCGCCCCCGCCGCCATCATTTCACCCACTTCGCCAGCTCGGCCGCGACCTTGTCGGGCGCGCCCTCGTCCACATCCGACGATGGATCGTCGAGCGGCAGGAGCGCGATGGGCTTGCCCGCAGGATCCATCAGGAAGGCAAGCTGGCTGTGCGCCATCAGATAGCGGTCGGGCGCCGAACCCTCGACCTTGTTGTACGTCACGACATAGGCCTTTGCGACCGCCGCAATCTGATCGGGCGTACCGGTGAGCCCGAGCAGGCGCGGATGATAGCGCGCGACAAAGGGCTTGAGCGCCGCAGGCGTGTCGCGTTCGGGGTCGACGGTGATGAAGAGCGGGGCAATCTTCGCACCGCGCGCCGCGTCGGCCTTTTCGAATTGCGACAGGCCGCGCATCAGCTTTTGCAGGTCGACCGGGCAGATATCGGGGCAGAAGCTGTAGCCGAAATAGATCAGGCGATATTTGCCTGCGAAATCGGTATCGCGGACGGTCTTCCCATTCTGGTCGGTGAGCGTGAAGGCGCCGCCGATACGCGCGCCTTCGAGCGGCGGTTTCGCGGGCGGCGCATCGCCGCCGCCGCTGCAACCCGCAAGCGCGGCACCCAAAGCAATCATCAGGCTTGCGCGGACGAACCTTTGTCCCATATTTGCGATATTCATCATCTGGCCAGCCTTGATCGGCTAGCTATGGAAAATCAACCATTGTCGTCGCATCGGCGACGGACAAATTGCCCCAGGGGTCGCCCAGACATGTTCCGACGCGCGGAATTCCGCCTCGCCGCCCTCCTCGCCCTGCTGGTCGCAGCGACGGGCCTTTTCCTCAGCCCCGCGCAGGCACAGTTCCGCGGCGGATATGCCTTTTTGCAGGCGGTCGACAACCGCGACGGCGCCAAGGCGACGGACGCGCTGAAGGATGATCCGTCGTTCGTCAACACGCGCAATCCCGACACCGGGGAAACGGCGCTGATCATCGTGACCAAACGCCGCGATATCAGCTGGCTGCGCTTCCTGCTCGCCAAGGACGCGGACCCGTCGATCGGCGACCGGCAGGGCGTAACCCCGCTGATGCACGCCGCGCTGATCAATTTCGCCGACGGCGCCGACGAACTTCTGACCGACAAGGCGCCGGTCGATCAGACCAATCGGCGCGGTGAAACCGCGTTGATCCTGGCGGTGCAGTCGAAGAATGTCGCAATGGTCCGCCTGCTCGTGAAACGCGGCGCCAACCCCGACAAGGCCGACCATGTCGCGGGCATGTCCGCGCGCGACTATGCCAAGCGCGACGACCGCACCGGGCAGATCGTAGCGCTGCTCGACGCCAAACCCGATGGCCCGGTCCGCGACCTCGGCCCGAAATTCGGACCCAACTGACCATCATAATGTGATATTAGGATTGACAATCACATTATGATGTGAGACATGGAAATCATGTCTACACAGCTCATCGATCGCATCCGCGCCATCGTCAACGACGGGACAATGTCCCGCTCTGGCCTTGCCCGTGCCGCGGGTCTTCACGCCAACAGCCTGCGCGATCTCGATTCGCCGGGCTGGAATCCGACCGCCGAGACGCTGCGCAAGCTCGAAAACTGGCTCGCGACCGGCAGCGACCTGTCGCCGATGGCGAGTCCCGAAGAGATTATCGCGGAGGCGCGCAACGGCCGCATGTTCATTCTCGTCGACGACGAGGACCGCGAGAATGAGGGCGACCTGGTCATCCCGGCCCAGATGGCGACCCCCGATGCGATCAATTTCATGGCGACGCACGGTCGCGGCCTGATCTGCCTGACGCTGACCAAGGCGCGTGTCGACACGCTCGGACTCGAATTGATGAGCCGGCAGAATGGCACGCGGCACGAAACCGCCTTCACCACCTCGATCGAGGCGCGCGAGGGGGTCACCACCGGCATTTCGGCGGGCGACCGTGCGCGCACCGTCGCGGTCGCGATCGATGCCGGCAAGACGCGCGACGACATCGTCACGCCGGGTCATATCTTCCCGCTGATCGCGCGCGACGGCGGCGTGCTCGTCCGCGCCGGCCACACCGAGGCGTCGGTCGACATCGCACGGCTTGCGGGTCTCAACCCATCGGGCGTGATCTGCGAGATCATGAACGACGACGGCACGATGGCGCGGCTCGACGACCTCATTCCCTTCGCGCGGCGCCACGGGCTGAAAATCGGTACGATCGCCGACCTGATCGCTTATCGCAGCCGCAGCGACCGGCTGGTCGAATGCGTCGCCGACGAGCCGTTCGAATCGGATTATGGCGGCGAATGGCGCCTCAAATCCTATCGCAACAAGATCGACGGCAGCGTCAATCTGGTCTTGCAAAAGGGACCCGTCGATCCTGAGGGGGTGACGCTGGTGCGCATGCATCCGGTGTCGATCTTCGACGACATCATGGGCCGTCCGGGTCCGAAGAAGCGCCGCCTGCAACGCACGATGGACGCGATCGGCGAGGCCGGTTCGGGCGTCATCGTGATGCTGATGCGGCCGCTGCCCGGTTCGGCCGACGCCGATGCGACCCCGGCGCCGACCGGCGGCATGGACCTTCGCACCTATGGCATCGGCGCGCAGATCCTCGCCGACCTCGGTGTCCATGCGATGGAACTGCTCACCCCCACCCACAGCAATATCGTCGGGCTCGAAGGCTATGGCCTGTCGGTCGTCGGCGAACGCCCCATTCCCGGAGAAGCCTGATGGCGCATGTCCTGATCGTCGAAGCCCGTTTTTACAGCCACCTCAACGACATGCTGCTCGACGGCGTGCGCAGCGCGCTCGACGCCGCGGGGCACAGCCATGACACGGTGACCGTGCCCGGCGCGCTCGAAGTCCCCGCAGCGATCTCACTGGCGGCCGACAGCGGGCGTTACGACGCCTATGTCGCGCTCGGCGTCGTGATTCGCGGCGAAACCTATCATTTCGAGGTTGTGTCGAACGAAAGCGCCCGCGGCATCATGGCGCTGACGCTCGACGGGCTGGCGATCGGCAACGGCATATTGACGGTCGAGAATGAGGAACAGGCGCTTGCGCGCGCCGACAAGACGCGCAAGGATAAGGGCGGCGAAGCGGCAAAGGCCGCGCTCGCCATGCTGGCCCTGAAGGAACAATTCGGCATTGGTTGATCGCCCGCCCCCCAGCCGTTTTTCCGTCGTCGAACGCGGCGGGCGGCTGGTGGTGATCGACAAGGAAACCGGCCAGGTGCCGCTGAGCGCCGCCGAGCGGATGGACCTTCACGATCGCAATCTCGGCGTCGAGCCAATCCGCCCCGCGAAAACGCCAGCCAAGACGGTCGCCGCTCCCGATATGTCCGCCGCTGCACGCGCCGAATCGGGATTGAGTGCACGGCCCGCACCGGGACAACAAGCCGCCGCGTCCCCGACCAGGATGAATAGCGGAAGCGATCGTGTCACGGCGGCGGTTGCCAAGCGGACCAAACAGCCTTGGAAGAATCCTCAGCCGAACGATCGGCCCGGACTGAAATCCAACTCCGAGCCCGGGCGAAGCGCGAGCCGACCGGCACCGCAAGCCGGTGCCACCCGCAAGACGATCGTTACGGGCAAATGGTGGGACGCCAAAGGACCGCGCACGATCGAGCTGGGGCCCAAGGGGCAAGCCGAACTCTCCGGCGGCTTCATGTTCCTGTTCTTCGGCCTCGTGATCGCAGCGATCGTCGTGGGCTTTATCGAACCATTGCTTCTCTTCGCCGGCGCTTTCGTGCTGTTCCGCTTCGGCGGCAATTTTCTTGGGCCCATCGGGGCCGGCATCATCGACAAGGCGCTCGCCGAAAAGGGCTAAAAATAGTCCTCCCTGTCGCGGACCGATGGAGAGGGGGACCGCCGCCGCAGGCGGTGGTGGAGGGGCGGCAACGTCGCGCCATTGCCCCTCCGTCAGTGGCTTCGCCACTGCCACCTCCCCATGGCTTCGCCACAGGGAGGATCTGTGATCGCTAAGCGTCCACCAGCGCGGGATAGTCGGTGTAACCCTCCGCGCCCGGCGCATACCAGGTCTGCGGATTGTCGGCGGCCCATTCGGCGCCGTGCCGGATCCGCTCGACGAGGTCGGGATTGCCGATGAACGGCCGGCCGAATGCGATCGCGTCGGCGGCACCGTTCGCAAGCGCCGCTTCGGCTAGGGGCACGTCGTAATCGCTGTTGAGGATCAACGGGCCCTTGAAGGCCTGACGGATCGCTGGCGACTGCTTGGGCACATCCGTTCTGCCGAACGTGCCGTCGGGGCCGGGTTCGCGCAGCTCGAGGAAGGCGATGCCGAGCGCATCGAGCGCCCCCGCCGCCGCCGGGAACAGTTTTTCGGGGGCGCTGTCGTCGACGCCCTGCGTATCGCCGTTAGGCGACAGACGGACGCCGACGCGGTCGTTGCCCCAAACGCCGATCAGCGCCTCGGTCACTTCGCGCAGCAGGCGGATGCGGTTTTCGACCGGGCCGCCATAATCGTCGTCGCGCCGATTCGACCCGTCGCGCAGGAACTGGTCGATCAGATAGCCGTTCGCGCCGTGCAACTGGACGCCGTCGAAACCGGCGCGCTTCGCATTTTCGGCGGCTTTCGCATAATCGGCAATCACGCGCGGAATTTCACCGAGCTCGAGCGGGCGCGCGACTTCATAGTCGAGGCGCCCGACGGGCGTGTGGGCCTTGCCCGGCGCCTGCGTTGCCGACGCCGATACCGGCGGCTTGCCGTCGTTGAACACTGAATGGACGACGCGGCCCATATGCCAGAGCTGCGCGACGATGCGCCCGCCGGCTTCATGCACCGCGTCGGTCACCGGCTTCCATCCTTCGACCTGCGCATCGGTCCACAGCCCCGGCGCGTTCGGCCAGCCGAGGCCCTCCTGCGAAATGCCCGTGGCTTCGGAGATGATGAGCCCCGCCGAAGCGCGCTGGCGATAATATTCGCGCGCAAGCTCGTTCGGCACGAAACCGGGGCCGGCACGGCCGCGCGTGAGCGGCGCCATGACGATGCGGTTGGCGGCGTCGATCGCGCCCAGTTTGATTGGATCGAATAGCGATACGGCCATGTTTCCTCCACGTTTCAATTTCAGCGCGACGGCCCCGTCGGTCGCCGCTATGGCCCGCGAAGCTATGGACGCAGCGGTGCCGGCACAATGGTACGTAGCAAAAGAAAATCTAAATGACAGCGAAGATGGATAGTATCGAAGCGGCGCCCGGCGTCGGCAACGCGGCCGGCCGCTGGGCGTTCGCCGCGCTGATCGGCGGCAATATCGCGCTGTCGCTCGGCGCGATGCTGGTGCGGATGGCCGATACCGGCCCGACCGCCTCGGCTTTCTGGCGGATGACGCTCGCGCTGCCGTTGCTACTGATCTTCGCCTGGCGTGAGGCCGGCGGACGGATGCCGCCGCGCCCCGCGGTGCTTGTCGCCGCGATGGCGGGGATCTTTTTTGCGCTCGACCTCGCCGCCTGGCATTTCGGTATCCTCCAGACCAAGGTCGCCAACGCGACGCTGTTCGGCAATTGCGCCAGCCTGCTGCTCGTCATCTGGGGGGTTATCCTCGCACGGCGGTTGCCGCGCGGATGGCAGGCGGCGGCAATATGGCTCGCCTTCGCCGGATCGGCGCTGCTCATGGGGCAGAGCTATGAATTGTCGCCGGACTATCTCGTCGGCGACCTGTTCAGCCTGTTTGCGGGCGTGCTCTATACGGGCTATGTCATCCTGATGCAGCGCGTCCGCGGCACGCTCGCGCCATGGACCGCGCTCGCCATCGCGTCGACGGTCTGCGTTCCCATCCTGCTCGGCACCGCGCTGGCGCTTGGCGAAACGATAATGCCGCAAAACTGGACGCCGCTGATCCTGCTCGCGCTGACCAGCCAGATCGTCGGGCAGGGACTGATGATCTGGTCGCTGCCGCGCTTCTCGCCGCTGGTGATCGGGCTGACCTTGCTGGTCCAGCCCGCGGTCGCCGCGCTCAGCGGCTGGATCGGTTTTGGCGAGACACTGTCGGCCATCGATATTTTGGGCGGGATGATGGTCGGCGCGGCGCTAGTGCTGATCCGGTTGCCGAACCGCGCGGCGCGGCCTATCTGATGCTATGGCCCAAAACCCGTCAGCTCCCCTTCCCGCCGACCCGACCCTCGACGAGATTCGCGCCGCGCTCGCGCCGCTGATCGCGGCGTCGGCGGCGTTCGATGGCTTTGGCGACGCCGCACTCGCCGATGCGGCGGCGCGCGTCGGCATCGACGCCGATGTCGCGCGCCTTGCCTTTCCCGGCGGCGGGCGCGACATGGTCGATGCGTGGTTCGCCGACATCGACACGACGATGGAGCTACGCTGGCCTGCCGAGAAACTCGCGGCGCTCAAGATCCGCGAACGGATCACGACGCTGGTCGAAACGCGCATCGATCTGCTCGCGCCCAACCGCGAATCGCTGCGCCGCGCGCTTGCGATGCTCGCGCTGCCGGCCAATGCGCCGCACGCTGCCAAACTTGGCTGGCGCGCCGCCGACCATATGTGGCGGCTCGCGGGCGACACGGCGACCGACTATAATCACTACAGCAAGCGCGCGATCCTCGGCGCCGTCTATGGATCGACAATGGCGGTGTTCCTGAACGACGAGAGCGAGCGTTTCACCGACACGCGCGCCTTCCTCGCGCGCCGTATCGATCAGGTGATGCGATTCGAAAGCTGGAAGCATCGCCGCGCGTCGCGCAGCATCGAGCGGCCGAGTCTGGCGCGATTTGTCGGACGGCTGCGCTATCCGGGGCGATAGTCGTTTTCGATAAAGAACTGGCGCTGGTCCGCCGTTATTGATAATCGCTCGCAAATGATAGCTTTGCTCGAAAATTCGCTCGACCGGGCGCCGCTGGGCGTCGCGGTGCGGATCGCCCGTATCGACTGGAACGCGATGTCCGAAGACGAGGGACGGCGCCTGCGCGAATTCGGCCTGATGGAAGGGTGCGAGATCACCCCGCTGCATCGCGGCAGCATCTTTTCGCGCGACCCGCTCGCGCTGACCATTGGCCGCATGAAGGTGATCATCCGCAGCAGCCAGGCCGCGGCGATCGCAGTCGAGGCGGTCGCGGCATGACGGGTGCGGTTCCCTCGATCGCGCTTGTCGGCAACCCCAATGCCGGCAAATCAAGCCTGTTCAACGCGCTGACCGGCGCGCGGCAAAAGATCGCCAATTATCCCGGCGTCACCGTCGAGCGAAAGGCGGGGCATGCGAGCTTCGCCGACGGGCGCCCGATCGCGCTGATCGACCTGCCCGGCACCTACAGCCTGACCCCCGCCAGCCTCGACGAGGCGGTGACGCGCGACGTGATTCTCGGCAAACAGGCCGGCGAGACGCGCCCCGATGCGCTGATCATCGTGCTCGACGCCGCGAACCTCGACAATCATCTCTGCTTCGCGCTCGAACTGCTGGCGCTCGACCTGCCGACGGTGATCGCGCTCAATATGCTCGACCTTGCGCAGCGCGACGGGCTGACGCTTGATGCCGAACGAATTTCGAAAGAGTTGGGCGTGCCGGTGGTGCCGACGGTCGCGGTTCGCAAGCGCGGGCTCCCCGAATTGCTCGCTGCGGTCGATGGCGCGATCCGGTCGCACCAGCCGCGCACCGCTTCGGCAGCGCCGGTGAACGACGCTGCGCTCCATCAGCGCGCGCGGGCCATCGCGCGCGCCGCGATCGTCAGCGAAACGCCGGTGCGCCGCTGGACGCAACGCGTCGACAATGTGGTGCTCCACCCCATCGCCGGAATGATCATCCTGCTCGCGCTGATGTTCCTGATGTTCCAGGCGGTCTATGCCTGGGCCGGCCCACCCGCCGATGCGCTCGAGGGCTTGGTCGGGACGATGCAGGGCTGGGTCGTCGACAATATCCCGCAGAACTTCCTGCGCGACCTGGTGGTCGAAGGGCTGCTCGCGGGCGTCGGCGCGGTCGTCGTCTTCCTGCCGCAGATTCTGATCCTTTTTCTCTTCATCCTGCTCCTCGAAGCGTCGGGCTATATGACGCGCGCCGCCTTCCTGATGGACGGGCTGATGGGCAAGGTCGGATTATCGGGGCGCGGTTTCATCCCGCTCTTGTCGAGTTTCGCCTGCGCCGTGCCGGGCATCATGGCGACGCGCGCAATCCCCGATGAAAAGGACCGGCTCACGACGATCCTCATCGCACCGCTGATGACCTGCTCGGCACGGCTTCCCGTCTATGCGCTGATCATCGCCGCCTTCATCCCGAATCGCGGCGTCGCCGGCACCGGCGTCGGGCTGCAGGGCCTTGTGCTGTTCGGCCTTTATCTGGCGGGCATCGTCGGCGCGCTGCTCGTCGCCTGGGCGCTGCGCCGCACCGTCGCCAAGGGGGTCAATGCGGGTTTCATGATGGAAATGCCGCGCTACCAGATGCCGCAATGGCGCGACATCGCGCTCGGCCTGTGGCAGCGCGCGTGGATTTTCCTGCGCCGCGCGGGCACGATCATCGCGATGACGACGGTCGTGCTCTGGCTGCTCCTCACCTTTCCGCAAGCGCCCGAGGGGGAAAGCCAGGTCGAATATAGCGTCGCGGGGCGTATTGCGAGCGGGCTGGAGGTCGTCGTCAAACCGATCGGTTTCAATCACGACATTGCGCTCGCGCTGATCCCCGCAATGGCGGCGCGCGAAGTCGCGGTGTCGGCGATGGCGACCGCCAACGCGATCGACGCCGACGGCGACGAGGATGCGATGGCGCAATCGCTGGGTGAGCGGCTGCAGGGCAAATGGAGCCTCGCCACCGCGCTCGCCTTCCTCGCCTGGTTCGTCTTTGCGCCGCAGTGTATTTCGACGATCGCGATCACCCGGCGAGAGACCAATGGATGGAAATGGCCGATGTTCATGGTTGGCTATTTGTTCCTGCTGGCCTATGCCGCTGCCGGAATCACTTACTGGACAGCCGTCGCCTTTGGACTAGGCTGATCCTCCCCAATTTCTAGCGGAGCGGAGCGGCAATGGCTGGCAGCGTCAACAAGGTAATTTTGATCGGCAACCTCGGTGCCGACCCCGAAATCAAGTCGTTCCAGAACGGCGGCAAGATCGCCAACATCCGCATCGCGACCTCCGAACAGTGGAAGGACCGCATGACCGGCGAGCGCAAGGAGCGCACCGAATGGCATAATGTCGTCATCAACGGCGACGGGCTGGTTGGCGTGGTCGAGCGGTACCTCAAGAAGGGCTCGAAGGTTTATATCGAAGGCAGCCTGCGCACCCGCAAATGGCAAGACCGCGACGGCAACGACAAATATACGACCGAGGTCGTGATCGCGGGCATGGGCGGCACGCTGACCATGCTCGACGGTGCGCCCGGCGGTGGCGGCGCGCGCGGCGGCGGCAGCGGCGGTGACGAGTGGAGCGGCGGTTCGTCGGGCGGCGGCTCGGGTGGCGGCTGGAACCAGGGCGGCGGATCGTCCGGTGGTTCTGGCGGCGGCGGCTTCGGCGGCGGTTCGGGTAGCGGCGGCGGACGCCCGCCGTTCGACGACGATCTGGACGATGACGTCCCCTTCTGAGGACTGTTTTAAGCGATGACTGACCCGACCACCGCCGCGGACGTCGCGCGCGGGGTGTGCCGCCTGTTCGCGCAGGCGGGGCTGGTCGCGATTCCCGAGGTGCCGCTGCCCAACGGGCGGCGCACCGACCTCACCGCGATCGACGCCAAGGGCCAGATCACCATCGTCGAAATCAAGGTCAGCCGCGCCGACCTCCACGGCGACGGCAAATGGCCCGACTATTGCGACTGGTGCGACCGATTCTATTGGGCGCTCGCGCCGGGGCTAGACCCCGCGATCCTGGACACCGACGGCTATCGCCGCGAAACATCGGGGCTGATCGTCGCCGATCGCTATGGCGCGGCGGTGGTGCGCGAAGCGGCGAGCTGCAACCTCGCGCCCGCGCGGCGCAAGGCCGAGCTGCTGCGCATCGGGCGGCTCGCGATGCGGCGGTCGATGCTCGCGGCCGATCCTGAGCTGGCGGCAGGCTGGCTGGAAGGCTAGGCGCCGCGCGCCTGCATCCGTGCCAGATAACGCGCGAGGATATCGATCTCGAGATTGAGCGGGCGCCCCGCGGCGGCTTCGTTCAGCGTCGTCATCTCCTGCGTGTGCGGGATGATGTTGAGCGTGAAATGCGCTTCGCCATCGGGCTGGTCGATCACGTCGTTGACGGTCAGCGACACGCCGTCGACGGTGATCGAGCCCTTGGGCGCGATATGCGGCGCGAGCGACGCGGGCGCCGCGACGGTAACGGTGACGCTGTCGCCGACGGGTTCGACCGACACGATGCGGCCGATATCGTCGACATGGCCGGTGACGATATGCCCGCCAAGCTCGTCGCCGATCTTGAGCGCGCGTTCGAGGTTGAGTCGGCGCCCCTCGTCCCACATGCCCGGCGCGGTGCGCGCGAGCGTCTCGGCGCTTGCATCGATCGCGAACCAGCCGCCGGGGCCGTTGCTGGCGTAGTCGACGCCCTTGTCGACCACGGTCAGACACGCGCCCGAACAGGCGATCGACGCGCCGAGGTCGATCGTGCCGACGTCATATGCGGTCGCGATGACAAGCCGCGTGTCACCGCGATCTTCGCGCGAACGAACGGTGCCGATGTCGGTGATGATGCCGGTGAACATGGGGTTGGTTATCCTTCTTTGACGCGCTCGTAGACGTCGAGCCGGTCGCTGCCAAGCATGCGGCTGTCGGAAAGGCGCCAACGGCCGTGCGCGTCGGCCAGATCGGTCAGGCCAATGTCGCGAAGCGCGGGTTTGCCGCCGCCGATCAGGATCGGCGCACGATAGAGAAGGAGCCGGTCAACTCGGTCGGCGGCAAGGAATGCCGATGCCGCACCCGCGCCGCCCTCCACCAGCACCGAATCGACGTCATCGATGGCTTCGGGTGAGGCGATGGCGATCCATCCCTCGGGCGCTTCGCCATTGGTGAGCAGCAGTCTTTTCGGGCTGCGATCCGCAAGCCCCGGCAGCCGCACGTTGAGCTGCGGCGCGTCGGCGTCGAGCGTTCCGCGTCCCACGAGGATCGCCTGGTGGCTCGCACGTTCGAGGTGCCCGTGCGCGCGCGCGCGTTCGCCCGTGATCCAGCGGCTCGACCCGCCGGCCCGGGCGATGCAGCCGTCGAGCGAGGTCGCGAGTTTGAGCGTCACGAACGGCCGACCCTCGGTGTGCCGTGTCCACCACGGCGCCATCGCGGCGCGCGCTTCGGCGGCCAGGACATTGAAGACGACCTCGATCCCCGCCGCCTGCAATCGGGCGATGCCCTTGCCGTCGGTGCGCGGATCGGGGTCCCGCGCCGCGATCACGACACGCGCGATGCCCGCCGCGATCAGCGAATCGCTGCACGCCGGGCCACGCGGGCTGGCGTGGGCGCAGGGTTCCAGCGTGACATAGGCACTCGCCCCTCGCGCAGCGTCGCCCGCCGCGGCGAGCGCCATCGCCTCGGCATGGGGTCGTCCGCCCGCCTGGGTCCAGCCGCGCGCGACAACCTTGCCCTGCTTGACGATCAGGCAGCCGACATTGGGATTGGGCGCCGACCCCGGCCGACCGCGCCACGACAGCGCAATGGCGATCGCCATCCAGTCGGCATCGGCGGGTCCGCGCTGCATGCCGTCAGTCGGCAGCTTCAGGCTGGGCGCCGCGCGCCGCGCGTTCGGCGAGCGTCGATCGAATCTGCACCGGCTCGGGCTTTTTCTTCGCCGCGGCCGCCGCCTCTTCGCCCAGCGTCTCGCGCGTCAGCTTGTCGGCCTCCGCCGAATCATATTCGATGCCGAGGCTGTCGGCGAAGCGCTGATATTCGGCGCGCTTCTGGGCGTTGTGCAGCGTCGTTTGCTTGGCGCGCGCGACCCAGTCGGCGCGGATCTCCGCGGCGCTGCGATTCGCGGTCCAATTTTCGAAATAGATGATCTGTTCCTTGGGCTTTTCATAAGGGATCAGATATTTCTCGACCCCGGTGAAAATAATCCAGGTCAGCGCCAGTGCGACGCCCCAGACCGCCCAGCGATGCGGGCGCGGTTCGCGGACATAGGCCCAGAAATCGGACAGGCCGCTGCCGACATCCATTTTATTGAACATTCCCATCGGCCCAATTTAGGCGATGTCGCGGCAATTTGCGAGGGGAAGCGACGCGCGCGAGGATTGCGTCAGATGACGAATGTGAGCGTTCTCGATTGCAAAAAATGCAATAGCAGATGTCTATTTCGCAGTTGCAACATTTTTGCTGCGGTGCAATATGAGCATGCCTTTTAGGCATCCTCTCCCAAAACTTTCACGGGCCACCCTCGGGTGGCCCTTTTTTTTCGACCTTTTTGGTTGAGAGGGTCGATTCGGAACATCCGAATCAATCCTGCGTCGGCGTCCTTGCTTCGAATCGCCTTACTTCGGCAATGAAGCTGCCCGGCAGTGGCGTTGGCTTCCCGCTATCGAAGTCGAGGTGAGCGTAGTTGATCTCGATATCGGTGAGTCGCTCTTTTGCGCGGAAAATCCCGCAATGGACCGTGAAGTTCATGCGCCCGAAGCGGCTGATTCGCGCCGCGATCGTGATCAGTTCGTCGAGCTTTGCGGGCGCGTGATAGTCGATCTCGCAATGCGTTTCGCGGATATCTGTACCATATTGGTGAAAATAGGGTCCTGGTTGCCCCTCACCGAGCGCCCGGAAATATTCGGTCACGCCGATATCGGCATAGACGAGATAATTGGCGTTGAAGACGATATTCTGGCCGTCGATCTCGTTGAAACGCACGCGGACGCGCTCCTGAACCCGGAAATCGGCGAGCGGCACGTCGCTGCGAGCATCGGTCATGCGGGGGTCAGGCCGCGAGCGCCGCGGGCGCGCGGTCGAGCGGCGCGCAGGCGGCTTCGAGCCAGGCGCGATCGTCGTCGCGCATCCCCGGAGCAAGCTTTTCGAACACCGCGGCATGATAGGCGTCGAGCCAATCGGCCTCGGCGGGCGACAGCAGTGCGGCGTCGACGAGGTTCTGCGCGATCGGCGCGAAGGTGATCGTCTCGAACCCCAGCATATCCTCTTCGGCGCCGTCGATGCTTTGCGGCACGACGATCACCAGATTTTCGATGCGGATGCCAAAGGCACCCGCCTTGTAATAGCCGGGCTCGTTCGACAGGATCATGCCGGCGTGGAGCGGCTCTTCGGTCCCCGCCTGTCCGCCGGCGGGCTTGGCGATGCGCTGCGGCCCTTCATGGACCGCGAGATAGGTGCCGACGCCATGGCCGGTGCCATGCGCATAATCGACCCCGTCGGCCCACAGATATTGGCGCGCGAGAATGTCGAGCTGACTGCCGCGTGTCCCCTTGGGGAAGCGCGCGGTCGCCAGCGCGATATGCCCCTTGAGCACCTGGGTGAAGCGGCGGCGCATTTCGGCGGTCGGCGTTCCGATCGCGATCGTGCGCGTGATGTCGGTCGTGCCGTCGGCATATTGCCCGCCCGAATCGACGAGATAGAGCGTGCCGGTCTCGATCGCGCGATTCGTCGTCTCATCGACCTTGTAATGCGGCAGCGCGCCATTGGGGCCGGCGGCCGAGATTGTGTCGAAGCTCAGATCGACGAGCGCGCCATTCTGGTCGCGAAATTCGCGCAGCTTTGCTGCTGCGCCGAGTTCGTCGAGCCCGCCCTGCGGCGCGACATCCTCCATCCATTGCAGGAAGCGCGACACCGCGACACCGTCGCGGACATGCGCGGCGCGCGTGCCATTGAGTTCGGTCGCATTCTTGATCGCCTTGGGCAGCACGGCGGGGTCGCGGTGACGTTCGATCTTCGCTCCCGCGGCTTCGAGCGCGGTGAAGATCGCCGCGACGGCGCGGTCGGGATCGACCGCGACTTTCTTGTCCTTGAGGCCCGCAAGCGCGGCCTCGAACGCGTCGCGGTCGTGGAGGCGGACGCTGTTGCCGAGATGCGCGCGCACCGCGTCGGTAATCTTCTCGGGCGCGATGAACAGGTCGGCGGTGGCGTCGGCGTGGAGCAGCGCGAAGGCGAGCCCGACGGGCGTGTGGCTGACGTCCGACCCGCGGATGTTGAAGGTCCATGCAACCGAATCGAGCGCGGTCATCACCGTCGTGTCGAGGCCCTTGGCTTTCAGCCAGTCCGCGATCACCGCACGCTTGTCGGTCGCCGACTGTCCGGCGAGGTTGGTGTCGTAGACCGTCACCACGGCGGCGCTCGGCGCCGGCTGGTCGTCCCACGCGGCGTCGATCGGATTGACGTCGACCGCGACGAGCTGTGCGCCGCTGGCCGTCAGCGCCTTGCCCAGACCGCGCGCCCAGTCGATGCCGTGGAGCCAGGGATCGAAGCCAATCTTCTGCCCCGCGCCGACGTTCGCGCCCAGCCATTCGGCGACGCTCGATTGCGGCACGCCGACATAGTCGAACAGCGATCCGTCAACCTGGTCGCGCACCTGTACCGTATAGCGTCCATCGACAAACACCGCGGCCTTTTCGGGCAGCACTGCCGCGGTCCCGGCCGAGCCGCCAAAGCCGGTCAGCCACGCCATGCGCTGCGCATAATCGCCGACATATTCGCTCATATGCTCGTCGCTGATCGGGACGACAAAGCCGTCGAGGCCTTGCGCTTTCAGTGCGGCGCGGACGCGGGCGAGACGTTCTGCATGGATGGCGCTGGACATCGGACGTTCCTTGTTTCTACATCGCGGCGATCCCGCCCAATCGGGCGACACCGCGGGGGATTTTGTGATGCGCGCTATTTGGATGTTTCTGGCAGCAATTGCCACCCCGCTTGTCGCATCGTCCCTCCTGCTCGCTCAACAGAAAGACGCCGCATTGACCAGCCCGACCCCTGCCCTGCCCGCCGCCCCCGTCGCGGAAAAGCGCCCGCACGAAATGACGCTGCACGGCAAAAAACTGTCCGACCCGTACCACTGGCTGAAGGATGAGAGCTATCCGGTGATCGATGACCAGGACGTCCTCGACTATGTGAAAGCCGAAAACGCCTATTTCGACGCCGCGATGAAACCGCACGCCGCGCTCGTCGAAACCTTGTTCCAGGAAATGAAGGGCCGGATCAAGGAAGCCGATTCGAGCGTGCCACAGAAGGATGGCGACTGGATTTACTGGGTCGAATATGAGGAAGGCGCCGAATATAAGAAATGGTACCGGAAGCCCGCGATGGGCGGCGATGCCACGCTTATCCTCGACGAAGTCGCGATGGCGGCGGGCAAGGATTATTTCCGCCTTGCCGAAGTGTCGGTCAGCCCGAACGGCAAACTGATGGCCTATTCGTTCGACGACAATGGCTCGGAGCGGTTCGAGGCGCGGATCCGCAATCTCGAAACCGGCGAACTGCTGCCCGATACGATCCCCGGCACCTTGTCGTCGCTCGTCTGGACCGCGGGCAACGATGCGATTCTCTATGGCCTCGCCAACGAGAACTGGCGCACCGACAATGTCCGGCTGCACAAGCTCGGCACCCCGATCGCAGAGGACAAATTGCTCTACAAGGAAGCCGACATCGGTTTCGGGGTCGGGATCGGCAAGACTGCGGCCGACAATTATATCGTCATCGCGACGGGCGATAACGAGACGAGCGAAGTCTATCTGCTCCCTGCCGACAATCCCGAAGCCCCGATGCAGCTAGTATCGGCGCGCAAGAAGGGCCGCGAATATAGCGTCGATGAGCGCGAAGGGACGCTCTATATCCACACCAACGACGAGCATCCCAATTTCCGCGTCGCGACCGCGAGCGTGAAGACACCCGATGCGTGGACGACGCTGATCCCCGGATCGGACGGGAATTACATCACCGGCCTGTCGGTCTTCCGCGACTATTTCGTGATCGAATCGCGCGAGAAGGGCGTCGATCAGGTCGATATCCGCCGATATGACGCGCCGCTGACCCCCGGCCGGATCAAATTTCCTGAAACGACCTATGTCGCAGGATTGGGCGACAATCCCGAATATCATCAGGACAAGCTGCGGCTCGATTATGAGTCGATGGTCACGCCCGACACGGTGTTCGACTATGATCTTGCGAGCGGCAAGCTCGAAACGCTGAAGGTGCAGGAGATTCCTTCCGGTTATCATCACGACGACTATGTAACCGAACTGGTGAACATGCCATCGCGCGACGGGACGCCCGTTCCAGTATCGCTCGTCTATAAAAAGGGCACGCCGCGCGACGGCAGTGCGCCGATGCATCTCTATGTTTATGGCTCATACGGCTACCGCGTCCCGCCGGGTTTCTCGACAACGCGTTTGAGCCTCGTCGACCGCGGCATGATTTACGCCATCGCGCATGTGCGCGGCGGCGACGACCTTGGCCGCGACTGGTATCTTGCGGGCAAGACGACCGAGCGCAAAAACACATTCAACGACTTCATCGACGTCGCCAAGGGGCTGATCGCCGCAAAATATACCAGCGCGGGCAAGATTTCGATCGAGGGCCGCTCGGCGGGCGGGCAGGTGATGGGCGCGGTATACAACGAAGCGCCCGAATTGTGGGGCGCGGTGCTTGCGGGGGTGCCCTTTGTCGATGTCATCAACACGATGGTCGACGAAACGCTGCCGCTGACCCCCGGCGAATGGCCCGAATGGGGCAATCCGATCACCGACAAGGCGGCGTTCGACTATATGCTGAGCTATAGCCCTTACGACAATGTGACCGCCAAAGCCTATCCGCCGATGCTGGTGTCGGCAGGGCTCAACGACCCGCGCGTAACCTATTGGGAACCGGCCAAATGGGTCGCCAAGCTGCGCGCCACGCGCACCAACGATGCGACTTTGCTGCTGCGCACCAATATGGGCGCAGGCCATGCTGGCAAATCGGGCCGCTGGGGCGCGCTGCGCGAGGATGCCGAAGAGTTCGCTTTCGTGCTGACGCAGCTGGGCGTGGAAAAATAGGGCACCCCCATGCGATTGGGCTAGATATCCTTGCCCAATCGCTCCAGCCATGCCTTGGCCTGCTTGGGCTCGCCCGGAGCGTTCGTCGAGACGGGGCCGCGCGACGCCTCGAATTCCTCGTGCAATGCGAACGGCTGCAATCCCAGTTGATCGCGCAGCTGGTCGATTTCTTCGCCCCGGTCGCACAAATCTGTGACGACGGACTCCCATTTGGCATGAGCCGCGCGATCTTTGGTGTGGCCGAAAAGACCCCAAGAACCGGCCGCGACCTTTTGCAAGGCGGCGAGCAGGACGGCTTCATACTCGGCTTCCAGCTCGAGGCGGCGCATGTCGATGCGCTCAAGGCGATCCGCCCGGCTCACGGCAAATAGCCGCGCGCTGTCAGCTCGTTTTCCAGCGTCGCTGCATTCGTGAACAAATGCCCCGCGATCCCCACCGATTCGGCGCCCGCGATATTCGCCGCCACATCGTCGATGAACAGCGCACCGGCAGGGTCGATGCCGAATCGCTCGACCGCCAGGCGGTAAATTGCCGGGTCGGGCTTCATCAATTTCTCGGTTCCAGAGACGATAATATCATGGAAGCGGTCGAACACGGGCTGGGTGGGGCGAAAACCCTCCCAGAATTCATGCCCGAAATTGGTGATCGCGAACAAGGGTACGCCCGCGGCGTCGAGGCGTTCGACCAGTTCGACGCTGCCGGGCATCGGCGCGGGAATCGTCTCGTTGAAGCGCGCCCTATAGGCGTCGATCAGCGGGGCATGTTCGGGAAATTCCGCTTTCAGTTCGAGCAACATCTCGGCGAGCGGACGGCCGGCATCGTGCTGGAAATGCCACTGCGGCGTGACGACGTTGGTGACGAACCATTCGAGCTCTTGCCTGTCGGCAATCAGCTTGGCGAACAGATAGCGCAGGTCCCAATCGAACAGGACGCGGCCGACGTCGAAGATCACGCTCTGACGGATCATAACTGCTTCAGACACGCGAAAGCGCCGCCGGAAGCCTCCGGCGGCGTAACGCCAAAAAACCTTGGCACCATCAAAAGCAAACGGGGCGAAATCACCCCGCGCAGGAGCATCAGCCCTGGCGCGCCTTGAAGCGGCGGTTGGTCTTGTTGATCACATAGGTGCGGCCACGACGGCGGATAACGCGGTTATCCCGGTGGCGGTCCTTCAGCGACTTCAGGCTGTTGCGAATCTTCATGATCTCTGTCCGTAAATCTTGGCGTGTTGACGCGAAGCGGCGCAACTATGGGGAAGCGGGCGAAAAGTCAACCGGTTCACTCCCCAAATTTCGTCATGCCGGACTTGATCCGGCATCCATCGCCGCGGTGATGTCATGGACCCCGGATCAAGTCCGGGGTGACGAGGGGTATTATCCCGCCAAAGCCTTTTGCCGCCGCCGTTGCACCGATGAGCCATAGCCCATTGCCTCGCGGTATTTGACCACGGTGCGCCGCGCGATGTCGTGCCCCTCGGCCGACAGTTTCTGCGCGATCGTCTCGTCGGAGAGAATCGCCTTGCCATCCTCCGCCTCGATCATCGCCTTGATCCGGCTCTTGATCGATTCGGACGACACCGCACCCTCGCCCTCAGTCGCCGAAATGCCGCTCGAGAAGAAATATTTGAGTTCGAACAATCCGCGCGCGCAGCTCAGATATTTGTTGCTCGTGACGCGGCTGACGGTCGATTCGTGCATGCCGATTTCCTCCGCGACCTGGCGCAAGGTCAGCGGCCGCATATGCGCGACGCCGTGGAGGAAAAAGCCTTCCTGCTGCTTTACGATCGCGCTCGCGACCTTGACGATCGTGCGCTGGCGCTGATCGAGCGCGCGCACCAGCCAGTTGGCCCCCGCAAGCTGTTCGGACAGCCACGCCTTGCTCTTCGCCGCCGCGCCCTGCGCCAGTTCGGTGTAGTAGCGGCGATTGACGAGCAGCCGCGGCAAGGTGCCGCTGTTGATCTCGACCGCCCAGCCCTTCGCGGTCTGGCGGATAAAAAGGTCGGGGACGACCGCCGGCGCGCCATCGCCGCCGAATTTCAATCCCGGCTTCGGGTCATAACTGCGCAACTCGCGAATCATGTCGGCAAGGTCCTCGTCGTCGACCCCGCAGATGCGCTTCAGCTGCGGAAAGGCACCTTTGGCGACGAGATCGAGATGCGCGATCATTGTTGCCATCGCGGGGTCGTAGCGGTCGGCCTCGCGCGCTTGAATCGCGATACATTCGGCCAGATCGCGCCCGCCGACGCCCGACGGGTCGAAGCATTGGATGCCCGCCAGCACCTCTTCGAGCAAGGCGAGCGGGACGCCGAGCTGTGCCGCGAGTTCGGTGAGATCCGCGCGCAGATACCCCGTCTCGTCTATCAGCGCGACAAGCTGCCCCGCGACGATCGCCTCGATCCCGCTGAAGCGTTCGCCGACCTGCGCGAGCAGATGGTCATGGAGCGTTTCGTCATGGTCGGCGAAGCTGTCGAAATCGATATCCTCACCCGACCCCGTGAGGCCCACATTGTCGCTCGCGCTGTCGTGATGGAAGCTGTCGGCGGCAAGGTCGACGTCGAGGTCGTTTGCGCTGCCGCCGTCCGCCGCGAGCGCCTGATCGGCGTCGAGCGAGGCGGCCTCGGCAACCGGCGCGTCGCCGCCGGGCGCACCATCCGGATCGCCCGCGCTCCCGTCACTGTCGGCCGATGCGGTATCGAGCAGTGGATTGCCCTCCAGCGCCTCCGCCAGATAGGCTTCGAGTTCGAGGTTCGACAGCGCCAGCAGCTTGATCGCTTGCTGCAGCTGCGGCGTCATCACCAGCGATTGCGACTGGCGGAGATCGAGGCGCGGACCCAACGCCATCAGTGGATCACCACATCACAGGGAGAAACCCTCGCCGAGATAGAGGCGGCGCACCTCGGGGTCGGCGACGAGTTCGGCCGGCGAGCCGGCAAGCAGCACCTTGCCGTCGTAGATGATGCAGGCGCGGTCGACGAGGTCGAGCGTCTCGCGCACATTATGATCGGTGATCAGCACGCCAATGCCGCGCGTCTTCAAATCGGCAACCAGGTCGCGGATGTCGCTGATCGACAAGGGATCGATGCCAGCAAAAGGTTCGTCGAGCAGCATGATTGACGGATTGGCGGCAAGCGCGCGGGCGATTTCGGCGCGGCGCCGTTCGCCGCCCGACAGCGCCATCGCCGCCGCATCGCGCAGCCGCGTGAGCCCGAATTCGTCGAGCAGTTCCTCAAGCCGGCGCTCGCGCGAAACCTTGTCGGGCTCGCTGAGTTCGAGCACCGCGCCGATATTCTGTTCGACCGTCATGCCGCGAAAGATCGACGTTTCCTGCGGCAGATAACCGAGCCCGAGGATCGCGCGGCGATACATCGGCAGCGCGGTGATGTCGGCGCCGTCGAGCATGATGCGCCCGGCGTCGGGCTTCACCAGACCCATGATCGAATAGAAGCAGGTCGTCTTGCCGGCGCCGTTCGGGCCGAGCAGTCCGACAACCTCGCCCTTGCCGACCGACAGCGACACATCCGACAGCACGACGCGCTTGTCATAGCTTTTGGCGATCGAAATGACGGCGAGACCGTTCCCTGTGGCCGCATCCTCGCGGACATGCACCTTATGTTCGGTGACGCCATGATCGCCTTCGGTCAGCGTGCCAGCATTGGTTTCATCGTCGGTCATCGGTCGGTCGGTTCCGTTTCTAGCCCCACGAGCGCGTTACCCCAGCGACGCGGCGAACGTCAATCTGGCAAGATTTTTGCAGGGCTGCTCCCCTCCCTGGGCGGGAGGGGAGACAAGAGGCTAGTGCGACGCCTGCGGCCCGCGCACGATCCCCGACAAAGCAAGCTGTTCGTCGATCGCAGCGAGCAGCCGCGTCAATGCCGCCTCATCCTTCGCTTCTGCGCGTGCGACGAGCACCTCCTGTGTGTTCGACGCGCGGAGCAGCCACCAGCCGTCGTCGGTGAGGACGCGCGCACCGTCGGTCCGGTCGACCTGCGCGCCCGATGCAGTAAGCCGACCCAGCACTTCGTCCACAATGGCGAATTTGCGGCTCTCATCGACCTGGAAGCGCATTTCGGGGGTGTTGACCATCGGCGCCATATTGCCGCGCAATTGGGTGACGCTCTGCCCCAGCTTCGTCGCCGCCTCGATCAGCCGGATCGCGGCATAGGGCGCGTCGTCATACCCATAATAGCGGTCGGCGAAGAAGATATGCCCGCTCATCTCGCCCGCCAGCGGACTGCCGGTTTCCTTCATCTTGGCCTTGATCAGACTGTGGCCGGTCTTCCACATCAGCGGTTTGCCCCCGAGTTCGGCGACGCGGTCGAACAGGGCCTGGCTCGCCTTCACATCGGCGATGATCGTCGCGCCGGGCAGATCTTGCAGCAGCGCGGCGGCATAGATCTGCAGCAGCTGGTCGCCCCAGATCACGCGGCCTTCGCCGTCGATCGCGCCGATGCGGTCGCCGTCTCCATCGAAAGCGACGCCGAAATCGAGGCTCTTTTCCGCGACGAGCTTGCGCAGGTCTGCGAGATTCTTTTCCTCGGTCGGATCGGGATGGTGGTTCGGGAAATGCCCGTCAATGTCGGTAAACAGCAAATGATGCTCGCCCGGAAGGCGCGCGGTGAGTTTCTCGATGACCGTGCCCGCAGCGCCGTTGCCGGCGTCCCAGCCGATGCGGAAGGCGCCGCCGGCGAAACCCTCGACCAGCCGGTCGACATAGGCATCGACGATATCGATGGTCTGCGACGTGCCTTCGCCGCTATCCCAGTCGCCCGCGGCGGCCATTTCACCGATGCCCAGAATGTCGGCGCCATAGAAGGGACGCCCCTGCATCACGAATTTGAAGCCATTATAGTCGGGGGGGTTGTGGCTGCCAGTTATCTGTATGCCGCCCTCCACATCCTCGGTTGACGCGGCATAATAGAGCATCGGCGTCGGGCCGAGCCCGACGTTAAGCGCGTCGACACCGGCGTCATTGATCCCGGCGATCAACGCATCGGCAAGCATGGGCGACGACAGGCGGCCGTCATAGCCGACGGCAACGCGCTTGCCGCCCGCACGGCGGACCAGCGTCGCGAAGCTGCGGCCGATGGCATAGGCGTCCTTGTCGGACAGCGTGTCGCCAACGACGCCGCGGATGTCATATTCACGCAGCATCGTCGGATGGAAATTATGCATCATCTTTGATCCTCTTGGGGGGAGAGAGGGAGAGAAAGCTCAGGCGGCGGCGAACAAATCCCCATCCGGATGCAGTCTTTCGCGCACCGGCAGGTTCAGTCCACCCATCGCCTCGCGGAGTTCCTGCCGCGCGACGACGTGGCCAATTCCCATGCCGCCAAGGTGCGCCTTGTCGAGCAGGGTGAGGCCAGCCGGGAAAAGCTCGCGATAGATGACGCGCTCGCCGAGCCCCGGGATGACGCGGAAGCCGACGCGGCGCGACAATTGGGTGAGCGCCTCGCCGACGCGGCGCATATTGTGGGCGTCGACGTGCTGGAGGCGGTTGCGCAGGATGATCCAGTCGATTGTCCGCCCGTCGGTCTTCGCACGCGTCTTGCGCGTGTCCCAGATCAGTTCGGAATAAAAGCTGGGGCGCGTGACCTGGAAGGTTTCGGGGTCGACCTGTCCGATCAGGTCGAAATCGATGAAGCTGTCGTTGATCGGGGTGACAAGCGTGTCGGCGCTCGTCGCAAGGTGGCGCGCGAAGATATCGTCGCGGCCGGGCGTGTCGGCGATGATATAGTCGGCGTCCTCGCTAAGCCGCGCGACCTGATCGTCGAGCTCCTCGATCGTCGAACCGGTGAACACCTCGAAGCGGGGGGTTGGCAGCGCGATCTCGCGGCGCTTTGCGGTCTGTTCGCGATTTTCGAGATAGCGGTGGAAGGTGCGCTGGCGCGGATCGAGATCGATCCCCGCGACGCGCCAGCCCTGGCTCGCCAGCGCGACCGCGAAATGCACGGCGCAGGTCGATTTGCCGGTCCCGCCCTTTTCATTGGCAAAGATGATGCGGTGCGGTGCGGGCTTCGTCGCTGAGGTCGTCATGGGGCGTTGCGATTTTCCTGTTGGCGCGGCATGGGCGGCCGGCGCGCGAAGTGATATAGTCGCGCCAATATCGGAGGGCGACCAACCGTGCAAATCATCCGTGACATCGCGATGCTGCACCGTGCCGTTACGGCACTGAAGCAGGGGGGCAAGAGCGTCGCACTGGTCCCCACGATGGGATCGCTGCACGACGGGCACCTCTCGCTCGTCCGCATGGCAAAGCGCGTCGCCGACCATGCCGTGGTGTCGATCTTCGTCAACCCGACGCAATTCGGCCCGAACGAGGATTTCGACGCCTATCCGCGCGACGAGGCGCGCGATGCCGCCATGCTCGCGCAGGAAGGCACGGGGCTGCTCTGGGCGCCCGACGTCAGCATCATGTATCCAGCGGGCCACAGCACGCATATCGAGGTTGCCGAACTCGGCGCCGATTATTGCGGCGCGGCGCGCCCCGGCCATTTCGACGGCGTCGCGACCGTCGTCGCCAAATTGTTCAACCAGGTCCGCCCCGACGTCGCGATCTTCGGCGAAAAGGACTGGCAGCAACTCGCGATCATCCGCCGCATGGCGCGCGACCTCGATTTCGGCATCGACATTTTAGGCGCGCCGATCGCGCGCGATAGCGATGGTCTCGCGCTGTCATCGCGCAACGCCTATCTGTCGATGGAACAGCGCGCCGCGGCGACCGCATTTCCCGAAGCGTTGAGTGCCGCGGCGAAGGCGATCGCGGGCGGCGCCGACGTCGGCGAAACGCTCGCCAAGGCCGCAGCGGCGATCGTCAACGGCGGCTTCGACAGCGTCGATTATGTCGCGCTCGCCGATGCCGACAGCCTCATACGGCTGACCGATTTTCGCAGCCCGGCGCGGTTGCTGGCGGCGGCGCGGATCGGGAAAACGCGGCTGATCGACAATTACCCCGTCGGACGCTAGTCAAAAAAAACCCGGATTCCCGTGCCTTCCGGACGATGGCCAAAGAAAGTCGGACCATCGTTAACGCTTTGTTGACCATAAACCGCAACTTTGGGCCCCGAGATCTCCATGTGGGGTGGAGGCAAAGGGGGTTATCATGGCGAATAGTCTGAAGTCTGCCCAATATCTGATCGAGAGCCGGTTGCTCGACGCCGCACGCGGCGACGCCAATGCCTATTTCGATCTCGGTATCGCATTTTCGACCGGCACCGGCGGGGTCGATGTCGACCTGATCCAGGCGCATAAATGGTTCAACTTGGCGGCGCTCGGCGGCAATATCGAAGGCCAGCAGTGCCGCGCCGACCTGTCGGACGAAATGTCGCGCGACGAAATCGCCGAGGCCCAGCGCCAGGCGCGTGCCTGGCTCGATGAGACGGCGCGCCGTCCCGCCGCCCGCCGCTTCGCGGCCTAATCCTTCCGCTTGAAGGGCGTTTGCCCTTCGAGCCATTCCATCTCCGATTCTTCGGCGCGGCGTTCCTGTTCGAGATAGTCCGCCACGGCGCGGCGGAATCCCGGATCGGCGATGAAATGCGCCGACCAGGTCGCGACGGGGCCATAGCCGCGCGCCAGCTTGTGCCCGCCCTGCGCGCCGGCTTCGACGCGCCTCAGGCCGCGTTCGATCGCAATGTCGATCGCGCGGTAATAGCATAGCTCGAAATGCAGATAGGGGATGTCGGTGAGACATCCCCAATAGCGCCCGTAAAGCGTGTCGGCGCCGAGGAAATGGAGTGCCCCCGCGACCGGCCGCTCGTCGTTGTCATAGGCGATCAGCAGGATGATCTGCTCGGCCATATGCTGGCCCATCAGGTCGAAGGCTTCGCGCGTCAGATACGGGTGCCCCCATTTGCGCGCGCCGGTGTCCTGATAGAAAAGCCACATCGCATCCCAATGCTCGGGACGGATCGCATCGCCCGTCAGCTCCTCGATCCGCAGCCCTTCGACCGCGCGCAGCCGTTCCTTGCGCAGCTGCTTGCGCTTCGCCGAGTTCAGCGTGGCAAGGAAGTCGTCGAAGCTTGCATAGCCCGCATTGGCGAAATGAAACTGGATATCGCGGCGGACGAGCCAGCCCGCTTCCTCGAACAAGGGCATCTGCTCGGGCGCGACAAAGGTCGCGTGCGCCGACGACAACTGGTTCTGCCGCACCACCGCCTCGGCGGCGCGGAGCAGCAGCAAGGCGTCGGCTTTGTCGTTCGCGAGCAGCCGCGGCCCCGGCACGGGGGTGAAGGGCGCCGCGATCTGCAGCTTGGGATAATAATCGCCGCCGGCGCGCGCCCAGGCATCGGCCCAGGCATGGTCGAACACATATTCGCCCTGGCTGTGCGATTTGAGATAGGCGGGCGCGGCGGCGACCAGCGCGCCGCCCGCATCCTCGACGAGCAACGGCGCCGCCTGCCAGCCGGTGCCCGCCCCGACGCTGCCCGATTGTTCGAGCAGCGACAGGAAGGCGTGGCTGACGAAAGGATTGCCGCCATCGTGAAGCCCGTCCCAAGCCGCAGCGTCGATGGCGGCAACGCCGCTACCGAGCGATATCGTGCGTGCCGGCGGGTCCGCCTCGGCCATGGCTTACGCCGGGCGCACCGCGACGATCGCGTCGGCCTCGACCGCCGCGCCGAGCGGCAGCACCGCCACGCCGACCGCGGCGCGCGCGTGGCGACCCGCCTCGCCGAACAGGGTTTCGAACAGCTCCGACGCGCCATTGGCAACCTTCGCCTGATCGGTGAAGCCGGGGGTGCTGTTGACGAACACGCCCAGCTTGACGATGCGCTCGACGCGCGACCAGTCGTCGCCGAGCGCCTGCCCGATCTGCGCAACGAGCATCAGCGCGACGCGCTGCGCGGCATCCTGTCCGCCTGCAACGTCGACGTCTTCGCCCAGGCGGCCAGTCACGACCTGCCCGTCGCGGAAGGGCAGCTGCCCGCTGACATAGAGCAGGCCGCCATGCTCGACGACGGGGACATAGGCGGCGACCGGCGCGGCGGGCTTGGGGAGTTCGAGGCCGAGTTCGGCAATTTTGGCGGCGATATCCATGGGGCGTTCCTTATTCTTGGGCGTTCTTAGACCGGTTCGGGGGCCGGCGCGGGGATGTTTTCGGCAAGCCGCGCCAATATCCAGCGCTGCGCCGCTTTCCAATCGTCGATTCGCGCATGGGCGAACGGCGAGGGCGCGATTTTGTCCGCGATCGCGGGCTCGCCGACGAGGTGCAACCGCCATACGTCGGGTGCTTCGTGCGCGACCGATTGATGATGCCCGGCCAGATCGTCGATGAAGACCGCAACCGACGGCTGATATTGCTCGATCAGGCGGCGCACCGGCTCGCCCTTTCCGCCGCGGCTGCCGATGACCGGCGCGTGGAAATCATGGAGCGCGAGTTGCTCGATTCGTGCCTGCTGATGTTCGGGGCCAACGTTGGTGAGGACGACGATATCGGCCTCGGCGCCGATCGCCGCCATCGCCGCGAGCGCACCCGCTATCGGATATTGCCGCGTCATTTCCTTTCGGAAGAAGCCGTCGAGCAGCGGCCACACTTCGGCCGCCTCGAGCGGCGTGCCGCATTCCTTGCGCTTCAGCGCGTTCGCAAAGCTCGCATCCTCGATGCGAAAGATCACGCCATGTTCGGCGTCGACCCATTCGGCAAAGGGCACGACCATGTGCATCAGCACCTCGTCGCAATCGGTGATGACGAGCGGGCGGTTCATGCGGTCGTTCCTTCGGATGGCTGACCTTCGAGTCTCTGCGCCGCGGCGGCGATGGTGGCGGGCGGCACCTGCAACGCATCGGCGCAGGCGACAAGGTCGTTTTCGTGGGCGGTGAGGAAAGACAGGATCGCCGCGAGCGTCGCCTGCTCGCCCAGCGAGGCGCGCAGCTCATCGGGCGCCAGCCCGGTGAGGCCAAGCAGCCGTTCGGCGCGCGGTTCGTCGCTCAATATCCAGCCGAGCGCCTGAAGCGCCAGCGCGGCATCGCCATCGTGCAAGTTATGTGTCCCTAATTGTGTCATGCGGCCGATTCGCCTAAACGGGCCGCATACGCAAGGTGGGGAACATAAGTAACATGGGCAAGACCATCCTGGTCGTCGAAGATAATGAGCTCAACCTCCGCCTCTTCTGCGACCTGCTCAACGCCCATGGCTATAGCGCGCACCCGGTTCGCGACGGGCGCGACGCGCTCGCCAGGGCGCGCGAAGTGTCGCCCGACCTCATCATCATGGACATCCAGTTGCCGCATGTCAGCGGGCTCGAACTGATCGGCCAGATGAAGGCCGACCTGACCTTGCGTGCCGTCCCGATCATGGCGGTCACGGCCTATGCGGGGAAAGGTGACGAGGAGCAAATCAAGGCCGCGGGCGCCGAAGCCTATGTGTCGAAACCGATTTCGGTGATCAAATTCATCGAAAGCGTGGGGGCGTTTGCTTGAGCGGCAGTTAGCGAGCAGTTGCGGTCATCAGACACATGTTCCAAGATCGCAACGGTCGAGGGGAACCGAGTGATGAGACTGTCGAAAGCCGAACGAGTTTTGATTAGCCTGGCTTACGCGAGCCTCTTGGTTGGTCTCGGGACGCAATGGTTTGACAAGGGTTACACCGGTAACTGGCTATTGGTTTTGTTCGGGTTCGCGGCATTGAACCTAGCTCTAGTTTGGCACCGGCTGGGCAGTGACCTAAAGAGTTGAGCGGCGTCCGCTCTCCAGCCCAAAGTCGACCTTCAAACACGCACGAAAAAGGGCGGCGCTCGGCCGCCCTTCTGGATCCCCGCTTTCGCCGGAATGACGCATTTCCATCCCACGCGCCTTCAGCGCATGGGGAAATGCATCACTTGATCTTGGCTTCCTTGAACTCGACGTGCTTGCGGACACGCGGGTCGTACTTACGCACCGACATTTTTTCGGTCATCGTGCGCGGGTTCTTCTTGGTCACATAGAAAAAGCCCGTGTCGGCGGTGCTCACCAGCTTGATCTTGACGGTCGTCGGCTTGGCCATGGCCCTGTTCCTCGAATTAACTGCACATCCGCCGGAGGTCCGATGGATGCGGCGGGACTAGGGCCCCGACGTTGGTGTGAAAAACATGAAAGGGCCGCGCGACGCCGCGCCGCCCCTCAATATCCGGGCGCCTTTGGCGGGATTCGGCCTTTCTGTCAAGCGAAAGCAACGGGCGGGCGGCACATCGACCGCCCGCCCGGGAAGGGCCGGATTTAACGCCCTAGGCGTTCTTGATCTCGAAACGGACCCGCATTTCCTTCCAGCTTTCTTCGGCCACCCCGCCGCGCGTCGCCGCCTTGAAGCGCCATTTGGACAGCGCGCGGCGTTTGGTCGCCTCGAAAAACGCCGGATCGTCGGTACTGACCAGTTCGACCGCCTTCACCCGCCCGTCGGTGCCGATCAGCACGCGGACGACCGCAACGCCCTCGATCCCCTCGCGCTGCGCGCGCGCGGGATAATCGGGCTGGAAGAGATCCGCATAGCGCTGGTCGAGCTGCGCGAGCACCAGCTTGGGCATCGTCGGCGGATCGGCAGCGCGCGCCGGCGGGCCGGGATCGACGGGGCCGATGTCGGGTATCAAGGGCCCCCTATCGACCCAGGTTTCGGTCAACGGCGTTGTCGGAACGATCGGGACGACGACGTCGGGCGTCGATGCGCTTCGTGGCGTCGGCTCGACGTCGTCGACCTGTTTGGGCGGTGGCGGATCGAGCGGCTTTTCGAGTTCGATCAACGTCCCGGTCATCGGCTGGCTCTTCGGCGTCATTTCGATAATCATCGGTGACAGCGCGACCGCGACAACCAGCGCCGCGGGGAGCCCCACGGCGAATAGCGCGGCGACCGGGTGGCGGCCCGAGTCGCTTCCATAGCTGTTACGCGGGAAGGCGGCTGCCCCTCCGGCGGGCGCCGTGGTCGCCTCGGGCGCGGTCACAATCGCCGAAATCAAGGGTATCAGGGTCATGGCATCTCTCCTTGCCTTATGTGACCCGGCCCTGCCGCGTTCCGACCGTTGCTATCGGCCGGGTCAGAGTCAAGTGATATTATAACATCACGTCGCATGTCAAGCGAATCGGTAAGCAAGCGCTTGGAGCAGTCGAAACGTCTCGTCAGCGCGTGGAAAGCCGCGCCACCGCCTGACCCTTGTCGATCAGCGGCAGCAGTTCGGCCATGTCGGGACCATGGTCGCGCCCGGTGAGCGCACGGCGCAGCGGCAGGAACAGTGCGCGGCCCTTTGCGCCGGTCGCCGCCTTCACCGCGCTGGTGAGCGCGTGCCAGGGATCGACGCCCCAATCGATCGCGGGCGCGGCCTCGGCCGCCGCGTCGAGCACCGGCCGGTCGGCCGCTTCGGCGGGGGGCGGGACAAAGGGGCCATCGAACACCGTCACCCACTCGGCGGCCTCGGCCACCGTCGTCAGGTTCGGACGAATCGCGCGCCAGCGTACCTCGGTGATTGCGGCGGGCAGGCGGTCCGCAACCGCCGCATGATCGGTGTGATGCAATATCTTCTGGTTCAGCAGCGCCAGTTCGGCCTCGTCGAAGCGCGCGGGGGCGCGGCCGAAGCGCGCGAAATCGATGCTTCCGACCAGCAGGGCGACGTCTGTCACCGGCTCGACCGGATCGCTTGTCCCCAATCGGGCGAGCAATGCGACCAGCGCGATCGGCTCGATACCCTGCTCGCGCAGGCTGGCCATGCCAAGCGAGCCGAGCCGTTTCGACAATTTGCCCTCGGTGCCCACAAGCAGCGCCTCATGCGCAAAAGCGGGCGGCGCCGCGCCGAGCGCCGCGAACATCTGAACCTGCGACGCGGTATTCGACACATGGTCCTCGCCGCGGACGACATGCGTGATTCCCATCGCGACATCGTCGATCACGCTCGGCAGCAGATAGAGCCAGCTGCCGTCGGCGCGGCGCACCACCGGATCGGACATGGTTTTCGGTTCGAAATGCTGCGGGCCGCGAACCATATCGGTCCACTCGATCGGTGCATCATGGTCGAGCCGGAAACGCCAGTGCGGCGCTATGCCCTCGGGAGCCGGCGTGTCGGCGGGCTTGCGCTCGTAAACCGGCGGCAATCCGCGCGAGAGCAATATCTTGCGGCGGATATCGAGCTCTTCGGGCGTCTCGTAACAGGCATAGACGCGCCCCGCCGCCTGCAGTTTCTCGAACTCGGCCTCATAGAGCGCAAAGCGCGCCGACTGCCGTTCTTCGCCATCGACATCGAAACCGAGCCACGCAAGATCGGCGCGAATCGCGTCGACATATTCCTCTTTCGACCGTTCGAGGTCGGTGTCGTCGATGCGCAGCAGGAAGCGCCCGCCATGCTTGCGCGCCCACAGCCAATTGTGGAGCGCGGTGCGGACATTGCCAACATGCAGGGTGCCGGTCGGCGAGGGAGCGAAGCGGGTCACGACAGTCATGGCCGCGCCTATAGCCTGTTTCGCGCGCGGCGCGAGTCAGGCCGTACGAAAACCATGGGTAATCGGATAACGCCGGTCGCGCCCGAAATTGCGCGTCGACAGCTTGACCCCCGGCGGCGCCTGGCGGCGTTTATATTCGGCGAGCATCAGCAATCGCTCGATCCGCGCCACCGCATCGCGATCGAATCCATATTTCGCGACAACATCGTCGACGCTCGCTTCTTCCTCGACGAGCATATGGAGCATACGGTCGAGGTCGACATACGGCGGCAGGCTGTCCTCGTCCTTCTGGTCGGGGCGCAGTTCGGCGCTCGGCGGCTTGGTGATGATGGTATCGGGCATCACCGGCGTCACCGGGTTGCGCGACAGGCGCGGGACATTTTCGTTGCGCCACTTTGCGATCGCAAAGACGGTCATCTTATAGGCGTCCTTCAGCGGATTGTAGCCGCCCGCCATGTCGCCATAGATCGTCGCATAGCCGACGCTCATCTCGCTCTTGTTGCCCGTCGTCAGCAGCATCGGTCCGAATTTGTTGCTGAGCGCCATCAGCGTCACGCCGCGGATGCGCGACTGGACATTCTCCTCGGTGATGTCGACATCCTTGTCGGCGAAGCTGCCGGCGAGCATCGCATCGAACGCTTCGACCGCGGGCGCGATCGGGATAGTATCGAGCTTGCACCCGATCATCTCCGCGCAGCCCGCCGCATCGTTCAGGCTTTCCTCGCTCGTGAAGCGGCTCGGCATCATCACGCACCAGACCTTGTCGGGGCCCAATGCGTCGGCGGCGATCGCAGCGCAAATCGCCGAATCGATCCCGCCCGACAGGCCGAGCACCACACCGGGGAAGCGGTTGCGCTCGACATAATCGCGCAAGGACAGGATCATCGCGCTGTAAATATCGGCCAGATGCGCCTCCCACTCGGCAATCGCGCCCGCTTCGCACCGCCAGCCGTTCGCGCCCTTCGTCCAATGCGTCACGCGGTCTTCGGGCTCCCAGTCGATCAGCCGGTGCGCCGTCGTCCCGTCGCCGTTGAGCACGAATGAGCAGCCATCGAACACTATCTCGTCCTGCCCGCCGATGCGGTTGAGGAAAATTACCGGCAGCGAGGTTTCGGCGACGCGGCTGGCGAATACTTGCGTCAGACGCCGCTCGTCCTTGTCGATTTCATATGGGCTGCCGTTGACCGAGATCAGCAACTCGGCGCCCTGCCCGACCAGATGCTGGCAAACTTTCGGCAGCCATCCATCCTCGCAGATCGGCAAGCCCAACTTCACCCCGCGCCATTCGACAATATCGGGAAGCGGGCCGGGGGCAAAAATGCGCTTCTCGTCGAAGGTGCCGTAATTGGGCAGTTCATGCTTCCTTCGCGTCGCGACGATCCGCCCGCCGTCGAGCAACGCGACGATATTATAAAGCGCGTCGCCCTCCCGCTCGACCGACCCGACCAGCATCGCCGGGCCGCCATCGGCGGTATCGGCGGCAAGTTCGGCGAGCATCGTCGCGGCGCGCGCCGCGAGCGCGGGCTTCAGCACCAGATCCTCGGGCGGATAACCGATCAGCTGAAACTCGGGATAGAGGATCAGGTCGGCCCCCGCGTGCTGCGTCCGAACCGCGCGCATCGCGGCGGCATTGGCGGCAAGGTCGCCGACCGCTTGGGTCATCTGCGACAGGACGATCGTGAGGTGCTGGGTCATGCGAGCGGTTTAGGCGACCGCGTTCCGATTTCAACCGGATACGACGCAATGCTTTACGGATACCTCCGCGAAGCGCCGTCGTTTCGACGCACCGCACCGAGCACTTGCTTACCCTCGCTCCGAAACAACCTACTTAGCCGGTCAAGCCTTTCGCGCCAGCGCGGCAGTTCGGCGATGGCGAAACTGGTTCCCAGATATGGCTCGCCCGGACGCTGCGCGTCCATAACGCACCACCTGCTATGATCGGTCAAATTTGTTGCACATTTGATACGCACGTCCAGGTCGGGCGATAAAAGAACATAGAGCCTCGTTTCGAGAGGGTCGAAATCTGCCCGCCGTACCTTCAGCCCGTATTCGTCAGGCAGAGATAGATCATATTGCGAATAATGATTAAGCCAGCTGCCATCGACCGATTTCGAAACCCCGTTCTCAACCATATTGCCGATGGTCAGGCGGATAGAATCTTTTTGCCATGCGTCGGCGGTGGGCTCGAGCGAGGGATATTTCACGCCGAACCGGATCGCATTGGCAATAATGCGGCCTCGATCGTCAGTCAGCAGCGGGTCGGGTAGCCATTTGGCGTCAACATATTTGCTAGGGACGCTGACGAGGTAGCGCGGCTCCCCTCGTTCATAGTCCAGCGGCATGACACCCAGCGAAAACCCCTGCCAGCCCCGATCGTGCGACTTCTGGGGCTTGGCGTCGCCGCAGGCGGATAGAAGCACGCATATAAAGATCAGATATCGCACCACCGATCCTCCTTCACCGCTCGCATCGCATAACCTGCTTGCCGCCGCGTTAATTGTGGCTGAAGCATTATCGCTTCGTCGTGCCGGTGCAGTCCGAAGGCTTTAACCCCTTCCCCTAACCGTCCGCGCTGGCTAAGGGGGCGCGCAATCCCGTCCGCCGCGAAAGGGCATCGCACCCCATGAAATTGATCTCCGGCAACAGCAACCTTCCCCTCGCCCGCGCGATCGCGGACTATCTGGAACTGCCGCTGACCGACACCAGCGTGCGCCGCTTCGCCGACGAGGAGGTTTTCGTCGAAATCCATGAGAATGTCCGCGGTCAGGACGTCTTCGTCGTTCAGCCCACGAATTTCCCCGCGAACGACAATCTGATGGAATTGCTGATCATCAACGACGCGCTGCGCCGCGCCTCGGCCAAGCGCATCACCGCGGTCGTCCCTTATTTCGGCTATGCGCGCCAGGACCGCAAACCCGGACCGCGCACGCCCATATCCGCGAAGCTCGTCGCGAACCTGATCACCACCTCGGGCGCCGACCGCGTGCTCGCAATCGACCTGCACGCGGGGCAGATCCAGGGCTTCTTCGATATCCCGACCGATAATCTCTATGCGGCGCCGGTGATGAGCGCCGATATTCAGGCGCGCTTTGCGGGCAAGAATCTGATGGTCGTGTCGCCCGACGTCGGCGGCGTGGTGCGCGCGCGCGCGCTCGCCAAGCGTCTCGACAACGCCCCGCTCGCGATCGTCGACAAGCGCCGCGAGCGCGCCGGCGAATCCGAAGTAATGAACATCATCGGCGATGTGAAGGGTCGTTTCTGCATCCTGATCGACGATATCGTCGATTCAGCGGGCACATTGTGCAACGCCGCCGGGGCATTGAAGGCTGCGGGCGCCGAGGGCGTTGTCGCTTATTGCACCCACGGCGTATTGTCGGGAGGCGCGGTGGCCCGCGTCGACGCGAGCGAGCTCACCGAGCTGGTAATCACCGATTCAATCCAGCCGACCGATGCAGTGAACGACAGCAGCAAGGTCCGCGCGCTCACCGTCGCGCCGCTGCTCGGCGAAGCGATCAAGCGCATCGCCGACGAATCGAGCGTCTCCTCGCTTTTCGATTGAGTCGTTTTCAGGCGAGCCGTTTCAGCGCGCAACGAGCGCGCCGACGATATGGTCGAGCTGCCGCCGGAAGGTCGCATGATCGGGCACGGCGTGGACCAGCCCGCGTGCCGTCCAGCATAAAGCCTGCGCCATGCTGCCCGCGCGCGCGACGGCGGAGCCCGGCCCGCTGAACCGGATTGCCTCGGCCATCGCGGCGACCAGCCGGCGTTCGGCGACGCGGACCGCTTCGGACGGTTCTCGCTGGAGCGTCGCGACGATTTCGGCGCCGTGGGGCGAAGCGTGCAACGCGTCCATATACCGCCCGGCCCATGCATCGAGCGCACCGGTCAGGCGCTCGACGAGCGTCTTCGTCGGCTGATCGATGCAGGCAAGCGCCGCAGCCAGGGACGCATCGATCAGGTTTTTGGTTGCCCAGCCGATCAACGCGGGTTTCGACCCATGCCGGTTATAGAGCGCCTGCCGTGACACGCCGAGCGCGCTCGCAATATCCTCCATCGACGTCTTGCGCAGGCCGTATCGCGAGAGGGTTGCGACAATCGGATCGAGAGGGAAGTCGCCTGCCATGATAGTGATTTTACAATTTATACCATAATTGTATATCCCATATAATAGCGATCGGGTCAGCCCGGCGGTTGTGCTTGGGCTGGCGGCGCGGGCGAGGCTGGGCTAGCGGAGGATCATGTCGCTCACATCAGATCTTCTCCTCGCCAATCGCCTCGCCGACGCCGCCGGCGAAGCGATCCGTCCGCTTTTCCGCGCCGCCTTTGCGCATGAGGCCAAGGCCGACGCCTCGCCCGTGACCGAGGCCGACCGCAGCGCCGAGGCTGCAATGCGCCGCCTGCTCGATGCCGAGGCGCCGCGCGACGGGATCATCGGCGAGGAATATGGCGCCGAGCGCGCCGATGCGTCGCGCCAGTGGGTGCTCGACCCGATCGACGGCACGGTCAGCTTCATGGCCGGCCGCCCGATCTTCGGCACGCTGATCGCGCTGCTCCAGGACGGCTGGCCCATCCTCGGCATCATCGACCAGCCGATCGCCGGCGAACGCTGGGTGGGCGCACTCGGACAGCCGAGCTTGTTCAACGGCCAGCCGGCGCGCACGCGCACCTGCCGCGAGCTTTCCGATGCGGTGCTCGCGACCACCGGCCCGCAATATTTCGCCGACCATGATGCCGAACATTTCATGGCGCTCGCGGCGAAGACCTCGCACAAACGGATGGTCTTCGGCGGCGACTGCTATAATTACGGCCTCCTCGCGAGCGGCCATATCGACCTGGTGGTCGAGGCGGGATTGAAGCTCCACGACTTTGCCGCACTGGTGCCGATCGTCGAGGGCGCGGGCGGGACGATGTGCGACTGGAACGGCGACCCGCTCAACGCCGACAGCGCCAAAGACGGTGGCGGCCATGTCATCGCATTGGGCGATCCCGCGCGGCTCGAGGATGTGATCGAAGGACTGGCGTGCCACCATTGATCGGCGCGTGAGAGGCGCCGATCAGAAGATCCCCAGAAACTTCTTGCGCTGCTCTTTCTTGCCGTCGCGGCTCTGCTTGCCGTCTTCGGACTTTGCCGTCGTGCCCTTGCCGACATCGTCGCGCACTTCGCCCTTGGTGGTCCGCTGAGCGCTGGCGCGGGCGCCGGCGAGCACGGGGCCGCACTGCGCCGATTTCGCGTCGCCCGGATCGACGAACGGAATGATCAAGGCCACCGGGGTGGCGACGATCGCCAGCCCGAGCCCGGCACCGGCACGGCCGAGCAGCTGATCGCTGATCGGATCGACCCGCGGCGCGGCGAAATAGCCGCCGACCGCGACCGGCGACTGTCCCGAAAACAGGCTGAACTTCTTGCCATCGGCGCGCACCGCCAAATCGATCGCTTCGTTCCGGAATGAAAAGCCGCCGCGACCGACGATGACATTTTTCTTGGTGTCGATCAGGATCGGGTCCGCGGCGCCGACGCCGCCCCGCACGGTAAAGGCGATGACCCCGCAATTGATCTCGACCGGCCTCTTCAATTTGTCCTCGAACAATTTCTGCACGAACGTGCCCACATCGAGTTCGGCGAGTTGGATGTTGCGCGTCCAGAAACTGCCCTGCGGCAGGACAAAGGCAATCCGGCCGTTCGAACTGGCCAGCGACTCGTGCAGGCTGTCTCCATGACCGACCAACTGGACCCGCCCGCTGACGGTGCCGGTCGTGCCCGATTCCTCGACCCCGAACCGCGCGAGCAAGGTGCCGAGCCGCGTCGGCGACAGGCGGATGTCATAAGCGGTGCGAACGACGGCAGGCCGCGAATCGATCGAAATATCGCTCGCCACCTTGCCGCCCGCGAGCAGGAAGGTCAGCGGCTTCATTTCCATCAGCCCGCGCTTCAGCGACAGCGTCAGGTCGACATTGCTGACCGGGAAACTTTCCGCCCGCACCCGCGCGACCTTGTATCGCAAATCCGCATCGAACCCCTTGAGCGCGTCGGCGCGCAGCGGCGAATCGGGCAGGACGCGCGGCCGGCCGCCGACGGTCTTGATCGTCCCGCCCGTCCCCATCTTGTCGAGCCGGTCGACCTCATAGCCGATGAACGGTCCGGCATCGATGATGTTGAGCGAGCGGGTGGTGAGGTCGGCCTTCAGATAGACGCGCCCCTTGGGCTGGCTGACCGACAGCGCACCCGCAAGGTCGCTGTCGCCGAATACACCCTTGATGCCGGTGAGTTTCCAGACCTTGTCCTCATAGGTCAGCGCCGAAGTGACGCGGTAACGGCGCGTGTCGGGAATGGCGACGCCGAGGAAATCGAGCAACCGTGACAAATTGCCGCCGCGCGCCTGCAAACGCAGGTCGGCGCCTTCGAGCTCGGTCGGCCCTAGTAACGTACCCGACACGTCGAGCGTGTTGCCCAGACCGATCGCATGCAGCGTCAGTTTGTTCTTGCCGCCCGCGACGGTCTGGTTGGGCGAATCGAGGCCGCCCGTCACGGTAAAAGGTTGGGCGTGCATTGTGCCGCGTCCCGAGAAGCGAATCGATTCGTTGATCCGGCTTTCAGTCGCCTTCACCGTGTCGAAGTCGATTTCGGCAAAGAGCCGTAGCTGCGGGTCGCGATAGGTCAGGCCGCTTTTCGTGACGACAGCGCGCTGGATGCGGGGCAGTTCCAGCGGCTCCGGCGGTCGGTCGGGGTCGCCGAAGGTCCAGCTGTTGCGCGTGTTGCCTTCATTCCACTCGAGGGCCACCTGCGCGCCGTCGAGATCGGCGAAGCGAAGGATGCGGTTGCCGAAGATCAGCGGCACGACGGCGAGCCGTGTATCGACCTTTTTGGCGGTCAAAAACTGCTTGGCGCGGGCCCATTCAGGGTTCGCTATGCTGATATCCTCGGCATAGAATTTCGCGTTGAACGGCGCGAAATAGAGTTGGAAATCGCCGTGGATATCGACCTGGCGTTCGAGCTGAGACGTCGCGAAGCGTTCGAAAGGCCCTTTCAGAAAGCGGCCCTTGGTGATGAACAGGATCAGCCAGATCGCAAACAGGGTCAGGAGGAGGATCGCCGCCGTGCGAATCGCGATCCGCAACGGACGCGGCCGCCGTTCGAGCCATGCGGGCGTCCAGACGGTCTTCGCCCAGCGTCGCGGGCGTTCAGCCCAAAGGGTGGCAGTGGAACCGGCCGCTGGGGCCGTCTGACCGGAGCGCTTGTCCATAGGGCACCAATCCGCGCCGCGTCACTTCGTTCCGTTCGCGCCGAATCGCTTGCATTTCCGCGGCCGTGCGGTTAAGCGCGCGCCTTCCGATTGTGTCGGCTGGCTGAAAGGGCTGCCAGGCCGATACGCAAACGGACTTCAAAAGGAGACCAAAATGCCCAAAATGAAGACCAAGAGCGGTGTGAAGAAACGCTTCAAATTCACCGCTTCGGGCAAGGTGAAGCACGGCGTCGTCGGCAAGCGTCACCGCCTGAGCAGCCACAATGCAAAATATATCCGCACCAACCGCGGCACCAGCGTGCTCAGCGATTCGGATGTGGCCCATGTGCGCCTCTGGGCGCCCTATGGCCTCAAGTAAGGAGCGCTAGAGCATGTCACGCATCAAACGCGGCGTCACCACGCGCGCCAAACACAAACGCGTATTGGAACAGGCGAAGGGCTATTATGGCCGTCGCAAGAACACCATTCGTGTCGCCAAGCAGGCGGTCGAAAAGGCCGGCCAATATGCCTATCGCGACCGCAAGGTTAAGAAGCGCAATTTCCGCGGTCTGTGGATCCAGCGCATCAACGCCGCGGTCCGCGCCGAAGGCCTGACCTATTCGCAGTTCATGCACGGCGTGAAGCTGGCCGGGATCGAGCTGGACCGGAAGGTCATGGCCGACCTCGCGATGAACGAAGGCAATGTCTTCGGAGCGATCATCGCCCAGGCGAAAGCGGCGCTGCCCAAGGCAGCCTGACGCTTTCAGCCGAGCGAAACGAAAAAGGGCGGTCCCGTCGGGGCCGCCCTTTTCATTTTGACCCGGCGCAATTCACGCGCGACTATGCGGCGCGGCCCAAGCTGGTCCTCGGCGCAGCGCCCTTCGCCCGTGACTCGATGGCGTGCGCCGCTGTGCACGGCCTGTCCAAGCCCGCCAGACAGGGCTCGCTTTCCGCCAATGGGCTTGACCCGCGCCGCGCCTTCGGTGCAAGCGGCAGGCGACGGACGGGCGGGCAGCCGCCATATCCACATGTCAACGAAATAGTAGGCCGGCAGCGCAATGCCGCCGGAACAGGACGAATGACGATGAGCGATATCGAGGCCATCCAGACCGAGTTGCTGGGCGACATAGAAGCGGCAGCGGACCTTGATGCACTTGAGGTGCTGCGCGTGTCGGCATTGGGCAAGGCGGGGACGATCACTGGGCTGCTCAAGACGCTGGGCGGTATGACCCCCGAAGAGCGGCAGGCGAAAGGCCCCGAAATCCAGGGCCTGCGCGAAACGGTCGCCGCGGCGCTCGGCGCGCGCAAGGCCGCGCTCGACGCGGCGGCGCTCGATGTCAAACTCGCCGCAGAGGCGATCGACATGACGTTGCCCGCCGAGACCGCACCCAAGGGCAGCGTGCATCCCGTCAGCCAGGTGATGGACGAGCTCGCCGAAATCTTTGCCGACATGGGCTTTGCCGTGGCGACGGGTCCCGAGATCGAGGACGACTGGCGCAATTTCACCGCGCTCAACATTCCCGACACGCATCCCGCGCGCGCGATGCACGATACCTTCTATTTCCCCGACAAGGACGCCGAAGGCCGCGCGATGCTGCTGCGCACGCATACGTCGCCGGTGCAGATCCGCACGATGATGAGCGAGGAACCGCCGATCCGCATCATCGCACCCGGCCGGGTCTATCGCAGCGACAGCGACGCGACGCACACGCCGATGTTTCATCAGGTGGAAGGTCTCGTTATCGACCGCGGCATCCATATGGGGCACCTCGAATGGACGCTCGAAACCTTCCTGAAGGCCTATTTCGAACGCGACGACATCGTGCTGCGGCTGCGGCCCAGCTATTTCCCCTTCACCGAACCGTCGGCCGAGGTCGATGTCGGGTATAAGCAGGAAAAGGGACGCCGCATCGTCGGCGGCCATGGCGACGACGATGGCCATGCGTGGATGGAGCTGCTCGGCAGCGGGATGGTCAACCGCCGCGTGATCGCCAATTGCGGGCTCGATCCCAACGAATGGCAGGGTTTCGCCTTCGGGGTCGGGGTCGATCGGCTCGCGATGCTGAAATATGGCATGGATGATCTGCGCGCGTTCTTCGACGGAGATCTGCGCTGGCTCAGCCATTACGGGTTCGGCGCGCTGAGTGTCCCGACGCTGAGCGGGGGGATTTCGGTATGAAGATCACGCTCGACTGGCTCAAAGAGCATCTGGAAACATCGGCGAGCGTCAGCGACGTTGTCGATACGCTCAACCGCATCGGCCATGAGGTCGAAGGCGTCGAGAACCCCGCCGACAAGCTGAAGGGCTTTCGCGTCGCCAAGGTGCTGACGGCCGAGAAGCATCCGCAGGCCGACAAGTTGCAGGTGCTGACCGTCGATACGGGTGACGGCGGTGCGCCGCTGACCGTCGTGTGCGGCGCGCCGAATGCGCGCGCCGGACTGGTCGGTGTGCTCGGCCTGCCCGGCGCGGTGGTGCCCGCGAACGGCATGGAGCTGAAGGTCGCGGCGGTGCGCGGGGTCGAATCGAACGGCATGATGTGCTCGTCGCGCGAGCTGGAGCTGGGCGACGATCATGACGGGATTATCGAACTGCCCGCCGACGCGCCGATCGGCACCAGCTTCGCCGACTATATCGGCGCCGGCGATCCGGTAATCGACATTTCGATCACCCCGAACCGGCAGGATTGCATGGGCGTGCGTGGGCTAGCGCGCGACCTCGCCGCTGCGGGGCTCGGCACGCTGAAACCGCTCGACGTCCCGACGATCGCCGGCGAAGGCGCGCCGACGACCGAAGTCCGGACCGACGACCCCGAAGGCTGCCCCGCCTTTTACGGCCGCACGATTTCGGGCGTCACCAACGGCACCGCCCCCGAATGGATGCGCCGCCGGTTGGAAGCGGTCGGGCAACGCTCGATATCGGCGCTTGTCGATATCAGCAATTATGTGATGTTCGACCTCGGCCGCCCGAGCCATATCTATGACCGCGCCAAGCTGACCGGTCCGCTCGTCGCGCGCCGCGCGAAAGCGGGCGAGACGGTGACCGCATTAAACGGCAAGGACTATACGCTCACCGACACGATGACGGTGATCGCCGACGACGCGGGCGTCCACGACATCGCCGGCATCATGGGCGGCGAGCATAGCGGGTGCAGCGAGACGACGAGCGACGTGCTGATCGAGGTCGCGTACTTCACCCCCGAACGCATCGCGCTGACCGGACAGGCGCTGGCGCTGACCAGCGACGCGCGCAGCCGGTTCGAGCGCGGGGTCGATCCGGCATTTCTGGACGATGCGACCGCCATCGTCACCGCGCATGTGCTGGCGATCTGCGGCGGCACACCCTCGGCGGTCACCCGCGCCGGAACGCCGCCCGCCGAGGTCAAAACGGTCGATTATGATCCGTCGCTGTCGGCGACGCTCGGCGGCATCGCGATCGCGCCCGAGCGGCAGAAAGAGATTCTGGCCGCGCTGGGCTTCACCGTCATCGAACAGGGCGGCCGCTGGCAGGTCCAGGTGCCGAGCTGGCGCCGCGATGTCGACGGCGCCCCGGACATCGTCGAGGAAGTCACGCGCATCACCGGGTTCGATGCAATTGCGTCGGTGCCGCTGCCGCACAGCGCCAGCGACTATGGGGGCGTCGCCAAACCGACCGCTACCCCCGAACAAATGCTCGAACGCCGTATGCGCCGCGCTGCGGCGGCTGCGGGTTTCCATGAAGCGGTGACTTGGTCGTTCATCAGCGACCGCGACGCGGCGCCGTTCGGCGGCGGCACCTGGTCGCTCGCCAATCCGATCAGCGAAGATCTGAAGGTCATGCGCCCGTCTTTGCTCCCCGGCCTGCTCGCCGCAGCGCAGCGCAACCAGAACCGCGGCGCGGACAGCATCCGCCTGTTCGAGATCGGGCGGCGCTATCTAGCCGACGCCGAGCATCCGACGCTGGCCGTGCTGATGGCGGGCGACAAGCGCCCGCGCGGCTGGCAGGCGGGCAAGGCCGCGCCATATGATGCGTTCGACGCCAAGGCCGCTGCGCTGTCATTGCTCGACGCCGCGGGCGCCCCCGCCGACCGCTTGCAGGTGATGGAAGCGGTAAGCGAGGGCAGCATCTGGCACCCCGGCCAGTCGGCGACGCTGCGGCTCGGCCCCAAAGCGGTGCTCGCCGAATTCGGCGCGCTCCACCCGCTGCTGACCCGGCATTTCGATGTCGACGGGCCAGTGATGGCGGTGCAGATTTTCCTGGATGCCATTCCCGCAAAGCGCGCGAGCGGCCCGGCGCGCGCGGCGTTCACCCCGCCCGCACTGCAATCGGTGCGCCGTGACTTCGCCTTCCTGGCCCCGACGAGCCTTACCGCCGCCGAGCTGGTCCGTGCGATCCGCGGCGCCGACAAGGCGAGCATCGTCGATGCGCGCCTGTTCGACCGCTTCACCGGCCAGGGCGTGCCCGAGGGTCAGGTGAGCCTGGCGGTCGAGGTCGAACTGCAGCCGCTGGAAAAGAGCTTCACCGATGCCGAGTTGAAGTCGATTGCTGACAAGGTGGTGGCGGCGGCGGCGAAGGTGGGGGCGGTGCTCAGGGGGTAGATGGCCCGACGGCGCAAGTTGCGGAAGCGTCACATCGAAAGCTGATCCGGTCACTCGGGCGATCGCGCTAGGTGATCGGGCCATAGCGGTATATCCTGTCGCCGGTCGGTAGCCCAGCGCCGCCGCCGAGCGGAGTTCGGGCTATGCTCATAACCATCTTTGCCCCCGGCAACGTGCATCTGCTCGAAATCGCCGGGGTGCGCGACGCGCTGTTCGAGGCGAACTGCAAATTGGGGGCCGGTCGCGCCTATAGCGTCCTGCTCGTGACCGAGCGGGGCATCGCCGAGGAAAGCGCGTCGGGCGTGACATATGTGCCCGATGCGGGGATTGCGGACGCAATCCAATCCTGTGACACCTTGATTGTCGTCGGACCCTATGGCCTTCCCGTTCGCCCAAGCGACGACGTCATGCGGTGGCTGCAGAAGCAAGCGCTCAGTTCGCGGCGCTTCGGCTCGACCTGCACGGGCGCCTTCCTGCTGGCGCATGCCGGGCTGTTGTCAGGTCGCCGCGCAACCACGCACTGGCAATATGCCGAACGCTTGGCGACCGACTTTCCAGACATCCGGGTCGAGCCTGACCGCATCTTCGTTCGCGACGGCCCCGTGTTCAGTTCCGCCGGGGTCACCGCAGCAATCGACCTCGCCTTCTCGTTGATCGAAGAGGATCATGGCCGCGCGCTGGCGCTGTGGGTGGCGCGCCGGCTGGTCGTTTTTCTGAAGCGGCCCGGCGGGCAGTCGCAATTCAGCGAGGCTTTGACCTCGCAGGCCGCCGGCACCGGTCCGATCGATCGGGTAAGGCTGCACATCCTGGAAAGCCCGCGCGCGAACCTGGGGCTTGAGGCCTTGGCCGACGTCGCCAGCGTCAGTCCCCGCCATCTCTCGCGGCTGTTCCGTGCGGAGTTGGGCATGAACCCGGCCGCTTATGTCGAATTGACCCGCGTCGATATGGCTCGGCACCTGCTGGAAAACAGCGCTGCGCCGATCAAGGCGATTGCCCATGCCGCCGGTTTCGGATCGACTACGACGCTCAGACGGGCCTTTTTGCGCATCATCGGCGTCACCCCCGTGGATTATCGCCAGCGCTTTCAGACCACTGGTACGACGCGCGCGCGCGAGGACGAAAGTGACTCTGTTTTGTTCTGAACTGTCGCACGGCTGCCGTTGAAGCCGTGGCAAGGGTGCCGCATCGTCACGCCGGGAGACGATGAGGCGACTGGCCCCTGACGCGCGTAGCAAAACGAATATCGAACACCGGCTGGCTGACCGGATTGGGCTCGATCCGCCGCCGACGCCTCCCCGGCCCGGCCGCATCAGCAGGTCGCGCAATATATGACGAGCTGCGCGGGCGGGCGCAGGCTGATCGTATGTTTGACGCTACCTGGCGAACAGCCGCAATCCACCGCAACACTGGCCGTGAGATCGGCGCGACGCGCCCGATCGACCGGGTCCGGTTCCACATCCTCGAAAATCCGTGCGTGGACCTTAGCCTTACGGCGCTTGCCAATGTCGTCGGGGTCAGCCCCCGCCATCTATCGCGCCTGTTCCGCGCCGAGCTGCGGATCAGCCCGGCCGCCTATGTAGAATGGACCCGGATAGATATCGCCCGGCGCCTGCTCGAAGAATGCGCCCTGCCGATCAAGGCGATTTCCCATGCAGCAGGCTTTGGATCGACCGCGACGCTCCGGCGGGCCTCCCAGCGCCGGATCGGCGTCTCACCGCTGGACTATCGGCGCCGGTTCCTGACCGCAGGCTCGGCAGAAGCGAAGGGCGACCAAGATGCCGTCATTTTGTCCTGAAATGTCACATCGCCGACGTTGAAGCGCCGGTGGCAACCCCGCATCGTCCCGTCAGGAGGCCGTGATGAAACTTGATCCCGCCGTGAATATCTTAATGAACATGGGACAATGTCGGGCTCTTTCGCCCACGTCCGGGGCACGTCCACGCCATGTTGCGTGAGACGGAGGACGCCGGCGGTGCACCGTCGCGCACTTCGGCATTCACCCCGGCGCGGTGGCCGCGGCTAGCCCGGCGCCTGAGCGAACCGCCCGCGCTTTCTGCTGCATCCTTGCTGGCGCTTGACCATGTCGGCGACGGCATGCTGGTCGCCGACATGCGGCTGCGTGGACATCCGATCGTCCAGGTGAACCCTGCGTTCGAGGCAATCACCGGCTATCCCGCGGCCGAAGCTATCGGCAAGAACTGCCGCTATCTTCAGGGTTGCGACCGGCAGCAGCCCGAAATCGCCGAAGTCCGGGCCGCGCTGGCCGAAGGCCGCGAATGTTCGGTGACGCTGCGAAATTATCGGCGCGACGGAACGATGTTCCGCAACGCGCTGCGGCTGGTGCCGTTTCACGAGGACGGCGGGCAGGTGACGCATTTCGTCGGCCTGATCCGCGATGTCACGCACGCGCCAGGCATCGATCGCCTCACCGGCCTGCTCGACCGTTACGGCCTGCTCGACCGGCTGGCGGCGATCGGTGCGCGGCCAGGCGCAGAGGTGCTGCTGGTCAAGCTCGACATCCTGCGTTTCCACGATGTCAACAACGGGTTCGGTTATGATGTCGGCGACGCCCTGCTGCGTTCGGTGGCCGCGCGCCTCGCGACCTTGCCCGCCGTCGCCGTCGCGCGCGTGGGGACGAACAGCTTTACGCTCGCGTTCGCGCGCGACGATGCCGGTCGCGCGGCCAGCGTGGTCGAGGACGTCCTCCAGCAGTTGCGACCCCGCTTCATCTTGCCCGGCGCGTCTATCGCAGTGCAGTTCGGCGCCGGCTTTACCGTCGGATTTGCCGGCGCGGACCCGCTCCAGCTGGTTCGACAGGCCAGCGCAGCGTTGCAGCGGTCCAAGGCGATCCCCGGGCATCCGCCGCATCCCTACGCCGCCGCCGACGAGCGCGATGCGCGCAACCGCATCCGGCTAGCGAGCGATTTGCAGTCTGCCGCGGCGAACGAGGAGCTGCTGTTTCACTATCAGCCGCAAATCGATCTCGGATCGGGTAACATCGTCGGCACCGAGGCGCTGCTGCGCTGGAACCACGGGGCCTTCGGGCTCCAGCCGCCCGATCGCTTTATCGGCGTAGCCGAGGAAACCGGCGCCATCCTCGACATCGGCGGCTGGGGCCTGCGCACGCTCGCGGAGCATGCAGCGGACGTTAACCGGGGGCGGCGCGCGCCGATCCGCTTTTCGTTTAACGTGTCCGTGGTCGAATTCACCCGCCGCGACATGACGGCCTTTGTCGAGCAGGTGCTGGACCAGACCGGCTGCCGCGCCGAATGGCTGACGCTGGAACTCACCGAAAATCTGATGGTCCCCGAACCCGAGCAGATTCGCCGCGCATTCGAAAAGCTGCGGCGGCTGGGGGTCGGGATCTCGATCGACGACTTTGGTACCGGCTATTCGAACCTGCGCTATCTGGAAAGTTTCCCGCTGAGCGAGATCAAGGTCGATCGCAGCTTTGTCCGCGACCTCGCGCATAGCGCGGCGAAGCGGGTTATCGTCGAGAGCATCGTCAAACTGGGCGCGGCGCTGGAGATTCGCGTCGTTGCCGAAGGGATCGAGACCGAAGCCGAACGCGCCATCGTGCGGGCGTTGGGCTGTTCGGTAGGCCAAGGCTATCTTTTCGCCGCGTCCATGGACGCTTTGGCCTTCCAGCGTTTGCTCGACGACGGACTGACCTTGCGCGAGGGATGGGATCCACGGCGGCTTTTGACGATGCTCGACGGCAATAGCGCTTAGGTCGGGCGGATGGATCGGAACAAAGCGTTCCAAATATTTGGGTTGCGTGGTTGGTCCCTTGCAACCCAAAAGATGCCCCGGCGCCCCCACCGCCGGGGCATCGACAATCAAGCCGAATTTGTCGTTGTCCCTTCTTCGTGGAAGCCGCGTGTGGTCTGGCGGCCATAGGGGGATATGGGGCCCGCTAAGCCGCGACCGCATCCTCGCTCTGGCTCGTCGCCGCCTCTAGCAACCTTTTCTCCAGCGACTTCACGCGCGCGGCACTGTCGATCTTGTCGCCGATCAGGTCGGTGACATAGAAGGTATCGACCGCGCGCTCGCCATAGGTTGCAACATGCGCGCTGTGGACCGTGACCTTTGACTGGAAGAGCGCGTAGGCGAGCTGGTTCAGGAGCGCCGGGCGGTCCTGCGCGTTCACCTCGATCACCGTGAAGCGGTTCGACGCCTTATTGTCGACAAAGACGTTGGGTGCGACGCGGAACGCCTCGGCACGGGTGCGTGGCAGGGCGCGCGCTTCGAGTTTGGGGAGCAATTTGTGGCGGTTGGCCAGAGCGTCCTCGATCGCGCGGGTCAGCCGGGCGATCTGCCCCGTTTCGGCAAAGGGGCGGCCAAGCGGATCCTGCACGAGGAAATTGTCGAGCGCGAGGCCATCGCGCGTCGTGTGGATGCGCGCGTCGATGATGTTGCCGCCGGCGAGATGGATGCCCCCCGCGATCCGATAGAAAAGCCCCGGATGGTCGGCAGCGAGCACCATCACCAAAGTCGCGCCGCGATCATCGTCGGGAACCGCGGCGATATGCAGCGGCGCGTCTCCCGCCTGGCGGATGTGGACCAGATTGGCGGCGATGACCTCGACGGGTTCGGCGATCCAATAGCTTTCGGGAAGGCGTTTCGCGACCTTGTCGAAGATTTTCTGGTCGAAGCCGAATTGCGCCGCAACCGCTTCCTTCTTGCTGGCGATCCGTTGTTCGCGGCCGCGCTGCTTGTGGCCGAGGCGCAGCACCTCTTCGGCGGCATCGTAAAGCTCGGTGAGCAGCTGGCGTTTCCAGCCATTCCACACCCCGGGACCGACGGCGCGGATGTCGACGACGGTGAGCACGAGCAGCAGGCGCAGGCGCTCGGGCGACTGCACGACCTGTGCGAAATCGAGGATCGTCTTGAAATCGGCGAGGTCGCGCTTGAACGCGGTCGCCGACATGAGGAGGTGATAGCGCACGAGCCACGAGACGGTTTCGGTCTCCGCCTCGCTGAGCCCCAGCCGCGGGCAGACGCGCAGCGCGAGTTCGGCGCCGAGCACGCTATGGTCGCCGCCGCGCCCCTTGGCGATGTCGTGCAGCAGCACCGCGCAATAGATCACGCGCCGCGAATGGATCTGATCCATGATCGCGGTCGACAGCGGATGATCCTCCGCCAGCCGGTTCTGCTCGATGTCGGAAAGGAGCCCGATTGCGCGGATCGTATGCTCGTCGACCGTATAATGATGATACATGTCGAATTGCATCTGCGCAACGACGCGGCCGAAATCGGGAACGAACCGGCCGAAGACACCAGCCTCGTTCATCCAGCGCAGCACCGTTTCGGGATCGCGCGGGGACGTCAGCACGTCGAGGAATAGCGCGTTGGCGCGCGCGACGCGCCGCACCCCCCGCGCGTCGATCAGTTTCGCGTCATGGCGCGCCTGGCGCATCGCCTGCGGATGGATTTCGAGGCCATGCTTGTCGGCGAGCGCGAAAATTTCGACCAGCCGCACCGGATCCTGCCGGAAAAAATCGTCGCTGGGCAAGGCGAGCCGGCCGCGGTCGAGGACGAAGCCGTGGAGCTTGCCCGGGCGCCGCCGGATCGTCGGGAGAAACCGCCGCCCCCGCGCCGCCATCTGGTCGTCGAGATGCGCGAGAAAGGTGCCGGTGACGTCGCCGACGCTTTTCGCGTGGAGGAAATAGAGCTGCATGAAACGCTCGACCGCGCTCTTGCCCGGGCGGTCGGCAAATTTCATGCGGGCGGCAATCTCCCGCTGGAAATCGAAGGTCAGCCGATCCTCAGCGCGTGCCGCCAGGGTGTGGAGGTGGCAGCGCACGGCGAGCAGGAAATTTTCGGCGCGCTCGAACTGGCGAAGCTCGCGCGCGGACAGCAGTCCGGCATCGACGAGTTCGGGCACGGTGCGGACGCGGTGGATGAACTTTCCGATCCAGAAAAGCGTGTGGAGGTCGCGCAGCCCCCCCTTCCCTTCCTTCACATTGGGTTCGACGACATAGCGCGAATCGCCCATGCGCTTGTGGCGCTCATCGCGCTCGGCGAGCTTATCGGCGACGAAGGCGCGCGCGTTGCCGGCAACGACCTCGGCATCGAAGCGCGCCGACGCCTGATCGTACAGCGCGCGGTCGCCCCAGATGAAGCGCCCTTCGAGCAGCGCGGTGCGGACCGTCAGATCCTCTTTCGCCGCGCGCACCATCTCGTCGAGCGAGCGGCTCGAATGGCCGACCTTCAACCCGAGGTCCCACAAGGTATAAAGCTGCGCTTCGATCACCTGTTCGGTCCAGCTCGTCTGCTTGAACGGGGTCAGAAAGCCGATGTCGATGTCGCTGTGCGGCGCCATCTCGCCTCGGCCATAGCCGCCAACGGCGATCAAGGTGATCCGCTCCCCCGCCGAGCGGTTCGCCGACGGATAGAGGTGGCCGACGGTGAAATCGTGGCTGAGGCGGACGATCTGATCGATGAGGAACGCCATCGCATTTGCGGCGACGCGTCCCGACGAAGGCCGTTCGAGCAGCCGACGATCGATCTCGGCGCGACCATCCTCCAGCGCCGACTTGAGGAGATCGACCATCGCGCGGCGGCGCGTGCCCGAATCGCGGCTGTCGGCGGCGATCGCGTCGAGCTGCGCCGCAAGGTCGCGGCGATCGATGATCGCGCGGCGCTGGTCGAGATTGTCGAACAGGTTGCTCATGATTCGTCGGCCATCAACCGCTTGAGCGCATACAGCGCGTCGAGGGCCTCGCGCGGCGCGAGCGCATCGGGATCGATGCCGGCGAGCGCCTCGCGCAGCGCGTCCTTGACCGCGGCAGGTGCCTCGGCATGCGTTGCGGCGAAGAGCGGCAGATCGTCGAGCCCTGCAGCGAGGCCGCCGGTTTTCTCGCGCCCCGCCTCAAGCTTCGCGAGCACCGCTTCGGCGCGCTTGACGACGCTCGCGGGAACCCCGGCGAGGCGGGCGACCGCAAGGCCATAGCTGCGGTCGGCGGGCCCCTCGGCGAGTTCGTGGAGCAGCACCAGATCGCCCTGCCATTCACGCGCGCGGACATGATGGAGCGAAAGCGCGTTCAGCGTTTCGGCGAGCCGCGTCAGCTCGTGATAGTGCGTCGCGAAAAGGCAGCGGCACTTGTTGACCTCGTGCACCGCCTCGACCACCGACCAGGCGAGCGCGAGCCCGTCATAGGTCGAGGTGCCGCGTCCGACCTCGTCGAGGATGACGAAGCTGTCCGGCGTCGCCTGTGCGAGGATCGCGGCGGTCTCAACCATCTCGACCATGAAGGTCGAGCGCCCGCGCGCGAGATTGTCGCTGGCGCCGACGCGGCTGAACAGTCGGTCGACAAGCCCGAGCTTCGCCGAGGTGGCGGGCACGAAACCGCCCGCCTGCGCGAGCACGACGATCAGCGCATTCTGGCGGAGGAAGGTCGATTTGCCGCCCATGTTCGGACCGGTGACGAGCCAGAGCCGATCGCTTGTCGAGAGCGAGACATCATTGGGCACGAAGCGTTCGGCCGACTTCGCAAGCGCCGCCTCGACGACCGGATGCCGCCCGCCGCTGACATCCAGGCACGGGGTATCGGCAAGGTCGGGGCGGCACCAATTGTGGCTCATCGCATGATCGGCGAGCGCCGCGGCGACGTCAATGCGGGCGAGCACGTCGCAGCTTGCGGCAATCGCCTCGCGCCGGGCGATTGCGGCGTCGGTCAGCGATTCGAGATGCGCGGCCTCGGCAGCAATCGCGTGGACGCCCGCCTGCGTCACCCGGCTTGCCGCTTCGTGAAGGTCGGCAGAATTGAAGCGCACGACGCCCGCGAGCGTCTGACGATGGGTGAAGCCGCTGTCGGGCGCCATCAGCGCGTCGGCGTGCTTTGCGGGCACCTCGACATGATAGCCGAGCACGCCATTGTGGCGGATCTTGAGCGAGGCAATTCCCGTGCGGTCGCGATAATCGGCCTCGAGCGCGGCGATGGCCTTGCGCCCGTCGCGCGCGGTTTCGCGCAGCGCGTCGAGCGCGTGGTCATAACCTTCGGCGACATACCCGCCCTGCGCGGCGTCGACCGGCGGGGTTTCGATCAGCGCGCGGCTGAGTTCGTCGACGAGTGTGCCATGGCCGTCGAGCCCCGGAAGCAAGCGCGCGAGCAAAGGCGGCAGGTCGGCGCGCCGTGCGAGCCGTTCGCGCAAGAGCCGCGCGCCACCGAGCGCATCGCGCAGCTGCGCGAGGTCCCGAGGTCCCCCGCGCCCCGCGACGAGGCGGCCGAGCGCGCGCCCGGCATCGGGGAGTGCCCGCAGCGCAGCGCGCAGCTCGCCGCGCCACAAGGCATCGCGCGCGAGGCCGTCGACGAGGTCGAGGCGGTCGAGGATCGCTTCCTTGTCGGTGAGCGGGCTCGCAAGATCGTCGGCGAGCAGCCGTCCGCCTGCCGCGGTGACGGTGCGGTCGATCGTCCCGAGCAGGCTGCCGTCGCGTGCGCCTGCCATCGTGCGGACAAGCTCGAGACTCTCGCGCGTTGCGGCATCGATCGCCATCCGGCCCGACGCCAGATGACGCACCGGCGGCTGGAGGAAGGTCGGTCCGCCGGTGCCGACATGGTCGAGGTAGGCGACAAGTGCGCCCATCGCCGCAATCTCGCCGCGGCCGAACTGGCCGAAGCCGTCGAGCGTCTGGACGCCGAAAAAGGTTTCGAGACGCTTTTGCGCGCCCGTGCTCGAAAAATCCGCAGATGGGCGCCGGACGATCTGCCGGGCCGACGATATCGGCAGCTCCTCGGCACCCTCGCTTAGTAGCAATTCGGAAGGCGCGAGCCGCGCGAGTTCGGCATCGACCTGGTCGCTGCGCACCGCGACGACCTCGAAACGGCCGGTCGAAATATCGGCGGCGGCAATCGCCACCTCGCCGTCGGTGCCGACCTGCGCGAGCGCGGCAAGGCGGTTCGAACTGCGCCCTTCGAGCAGGCTTTCCTCGGTCAGCGTGCCCGCCGTGACGAAGCGCACGATATCGCGCGCGACGAGCGCCTTCGACCCGCCGCGCGCCTTCGCCTCGGCCGGGGTCTCGATCTGTTCGGCGATCGCGACGCGGTGTCCGGCGCGGATCAGCCGCGCAAGATAGGATTCGGCGGCGTGCACCGGCACCCCGCACATCGCCACCGGCTGTCCGTCATGTTCGCCGCGTGACGTCAGCGCTATGTCGAGCGTCGCCGCCGCGGCCTTCGCATCGTCGAAGAACAGTTCGAAGAAGTCGCCCATGCGATAGAAGAGCAGGCAATCGCCTGCCTTGTCCTTCAGCGACCAATATTGCGCCATCATCGGAGTGGCGGCGGGCGCGACATTATTCGAATTGGCAGCGGAGCGGGCGGTGACAGGCATGTGCCATGCTTAGGGACGGATATGGGGCCGTGGCAAGCATGCCACGCGATTCGCGGGTTCCATTTCCGCTTGGCGACGCTAGGGAATGGGCTCGGGCGCGCAGCTTGTGGATCAGTTGAGAGGATAAACGATGGACAGCGGCAGCAAGGTGCAATTTTCGGACCGCGAGGCCCTGCTTTACCACGAATATGGCCGGCCCGGGAAAATCGAGATCGTCGCGTCGAAACCGATGGCGACGCAGCGCGATCTCAGCCTAGCTTATTCGCCCGGTGTCGCGGTTCCCGTGCTCGCAATCGCCGAGGATCCCGCCAAGGCCTATGATTATACGATCAAGGGCAATCTGGTCGCGGTCATCTCGAACGGCACCGCGATCCTCGGGCTCGGCAACCTTGGCGCGCTCGCGTCGAAGCCGGTGATGGAAGGCAAGGCGGTGCTGTTCAAGCGTTTCGCCGACGTCGATTCGATCGACCTTGAGGTCGATACCGAAGATCCCCAGCGCTTCATCGAGGCGGTCGAACTGCTCGCGCCGAGCTTTGGCGGCATCAACCTGGAAGATATTGCGGCGCCCAATTGCTTCATCATCGAAGCCGCGCTGAAGGAACGCATGAACATTCCGGTGTTCCATGACGACCAGCACGGCACCGCGATCATCACCGCCGCGGGACTGATCAACGCCTGTTACCTGACGGGACGCGACCTCGCGACGGTGAAGGTCGTCGTCAACGGCGCCGGTGCCGCGGCGATCGCCTGCACCGCACTGATCAAGGCGATGGGCGTGCGGCACGAAAATGTCATCATGTGCGACCGTAAGGGCACCATCTATCAGGGCCGCACCGACGGCATGGACCAGTGGAAATCGGCGCATGCCGTGCCGACCGAAGCGCGCGACCTGACCGAAGCGCTCGTCGGCGCCGATGTGTTCCTCGGCCTGTCGGCCGCAGGCGCGCTGAAGCCGGAGATGGTGAAGCACATGGCGCCCGCGCCGATCATCTTCGCGATGGCGAACCCCGACCCCGAAATCTCGCCCCCCGACGCGCGCGCGGCGCGGCCCGACGCGATCATCGCCACGGGGCGGTCGGACTATCCGAACCAGGTCAACAATGTCCTCTGCTTCCCCTTCATCTTCCGCGGCGCGCTCGACGTCCATGCGACCGCGATCAATGAAGAGATGAAGATCGCTGCGGCCTATGCGATCGCCGACCTTGCGCGACAGCAGGTGCCCGAGGAAGTCGCCGCGGCCTATGGCGGGCGCGCGTCGAGCTTCGGCCCCGAATATATCATCCCCTCGCCTTTCGACCCGCGTCTGATGGAAATCGTTCCTGCGGCGGTCGCCGAGGCGGCGATGAAGAGCGGCGTCGCGCAGCGGCCGATCGCCAATCTCGACGAATATCGTACCCAGCTCCGCGCCCGGCTCAACCCGACGACGTCGGTGCTCACGCTCGCTTATGAAGCCGCGCGCAACAATCCGAAGCGCGTTGTCTTTGCCGAGGGCGAGGAAGAGGTAGTGCTGCGTGCCGCGATCCAGTTCCGCGATGGCGGTTATGGCATCCCGGTTCTCGTCGGACGCGAGGGGCTGCACGACAAGCTGCGCGCGATGGGGGTCGCCGACGCCGAAAGCTTCGAGGTCCACAACAGCGTCAATTCGCCGCATGTGCCGCAGATGGTCGAGATGCTCTATGAGCGGCTGCAGCGCCGCGGATATTTGCGCCGCGACGTCGAACGCATGGTCAATCGCGACCGCAACATCTTCGGCTCGCTATTGCTCAAAATGGGCCTCGGCGACGCGATGATCACGGGCACGACGCGGACCTATTCGCAGTCGATGCGAGAAATCCGGCGCGTGATCGACCATGCCGAGGGCAAGACGCCGTTCGGCATCCATGTGCTCGTCGACCAGCATCACACGATCTTCATGGCCGACACGACGGTGAACGAGCGGCCGACCGCCGAGATGCTCGCCGACATTGCCGAGCGCACGGCGCAGGTCGCCCGCCGAATGGGTCACGAGCCGCGCGTCGCCTTCCTCTCCTATTCGACCTTCGGCAATCCCGAGGGAAGCTGGCTCGAGAGCATCCGCGAGGCGGTGTGCATTCTCGACCAGCGCAAACCCGGCTTCGAATATGAAGGCGAAATGGCACCCGACGTCGCGCTGAATGAGAAGGTGATGAAGAATTATCCCTTCTGCCGCTTGTCGGGTCCGGCAAATGTGCTGATCATGCCGGGGCTGCAGTCGGCGAACCTGTCGGCGAAGCTGCTGCGCGAACTGGGCGGCGGAGCCGTCATCGGGCCGATGCTCGTCGGCATGGAGAAACCGGTGCAGGTCGCGACGATGGCGTCGACCGCGTCGGACCTCGTCACCCTCGCCGTTCTCGCGGCAGGCGGGATCGCCCAATAGGAAAAAGCGGCGGTGCCCCGGGGCGCCGCCGCTTTCTATCCGTTGTCGCTGTCCGCGGGCTTTACTGTCCCGGAGCGCCCGCACCCGGCGCACCGACGGCGCCGATATTGCCGAAGATGTCTTCGAAGAAGCTGCGGTTACGGCCGAGGGTCGGCGTCTTGTCGCCTTCGGGGCTGATCTTGCTGACCAGTTCGAGGCCGGTACGATCGACCGCGGCGACGTTGCCGGCGGGGTCGAAACGGACGCGAAGCACCTGTTGATCGACGGGGCGCGGCTTCGCGAAAGCGAGCTGGCGCGTCTCGCGCGAGACATAATAATATTCATTGTCACTGAACTGGCCGACGAAGGTCGGGCGGCCGAGCGTCTTTTCGACCGATTCGCGGTTGTCGACGCCGGGCGTGATGGCCTCGGTCAGCAGCGGGTCGACGACATAGCCCTGCCGACCCTTGAGCTGCGCGCAGCCGCTGGTGGCGAGAGCGACGGCAAGGCCGAGCACGACGAGGCGCGCGCGCGAGGCAGGAAGCGAAAGGATCGAATTCGGCATCAAAAATCTCCGTTGCGCCTGTCCGCCGCTTATCCGGGCGATCGGCGCTGGCTCTCGCGCCTCTTAACCGCAAGCGGTTGGCGCGCACAAGCTGCTTGTGCCGCGGCAAAGCTTGCCACAAGCTGACCGCCGGCTCTTTTCGGGCGGCCCGAATGCGCCTAAGCGGATGGCATGATCTCGCTCAGCAAATTCTTTCGTTCGCAGCCCGACCCGCGCGAAGTCCGCCGCCCGTTGTGGGATGCCGTCGTCGCGACCGCGCGCGCGCCGCACTGGTATGCGCAAGGCACCGTCCCCGACACGCTCGACGGTCGGTTCGATATGGTCAGTCTCGTCCTCGCGCTCGTCCTGCACCGGATCGACGACGATCCTGCCTACGGGCTCGCCGGCGTCCAGCTCACCGAGTTGTTCGTGAACGACATGGATGGGCAGATGCGCCAGATCGGCTTTGGCGACATGGTCGTCGGCAAGCAGGTCGGGCGGATGATGAGCGCGCTCGGCGGACGGCTTGGCGCCTATCGCGCCGCCGACGGATCGGACGAATTGCGCAGCGCGCTGGTGCGCAACCTGTGGCGCGGACAAGAGCCCGCCCAAGCGGGGCTGGCGCATGTGATGACGGAGGTTGCGGCGTTGCGCGCGGCGCTGGCTGCGAGGCCGGTATCCGATCTGGTCGTTGCGGACGCACTGGGCGGAGCAGAACGTTGAGCGCGCCCGAATTCTCGCTGATCGTGACGCTGGCCGATGCCGCGCATGGCCGCGTTCTCTCAGTCGAGACCGATGCCGAAACCCGCGCCCGGATCGCCAAGCGGCTGGCACTGGTCGCGCTCGATCGCTTCGTTGTTGCCGGCGAAGCCCGCGCGATCGCCGGCGGGATCGGTGCGAAGGGCGAGGTGCAAGCACAAGTGGTGCAGGCCTGCGCCGCGACCGACCTGCCCGTTCCCGCGACGATCGTTGAGCCGTTCGATCTCCGCTTCCTGCGCGATGTCGACGCTCCGGTCAGCGAAGACGAAGAGATTGAGATCGGCAGCGATGATCTGGACCTTCTTCCGCTCGAGGGCGACCGGGTCGACCTTGGCGAAGCCGCGGTGCAGACACTCTCGCTCGCACTGGACCCGTTTCCGCGCCATCCCGACGCCGACCGCATCCTCGCCGAAAAAGGCGTGCTCAGCGAAGAGGCGGCGGGGCCATTCGCGGCGCTTGCCAAGCTGCGCGGAAAGCCCGGCGCCTAACGGCTTTCGTCGGGAGCAGGCTTCGCCTCTTCCTCGACCAGATCGGCGACGGCGGCACCCAGCTCTGGCTCTTCTTTCGCGGGCGGCGTTTCGGCTTTCGGCTTCTCCGCGGCTTCGCTCGCGGCCTTTTCGTCGCGTGTCGGGGGCAGCGCGCCGCCGAGCGCGTTGGCAAGACCAAGCAATTGTTCGCCGATCACCTTGTCGACCGCGGGCGCGATATCGCCGACCTTGAAGCGCATATAACCGCCGACCACATAGTCGAAGCGGAGCGCGCTGCCCGTCGGCGTTTCCTTGATCTGGATCGTCAGCGTGCCATTAAGCGCCTCGCCCTGCAACGGGCCGAAAGCGCCCGACAGGCGCAGCATCTGGTTCGGTTTCGAAAAGAGGATGCGCGCGTGCTGGACGCTGCCGACGCCCGATCCCGCGTCGGGCAGTTTCTCGCAGAAACAACCGCCGGCCTGCTGATCGAGCCAGAAGTTCGCGGCGTCGCCCGACCAGCTATGATCCTTCGACCACCAGCTTTGCGGCATGCGCAGCATTTTCCAGACGTCGGCGGGAGTCGCAGCGACCTGCGCCGTATGCGCGACCGCAAAGCCGGCCTCGCTCTGGTCGACGACCTTGGCGTTTGCCGGGGCGGCACATAGAAGCGCGATCGGCAAACTCGTGGCGGCAATCAATTTTCGGAAATTCATGACCTGCTCCCCCTCTGCCCCGCCGGGCTTCGTCGTTGCCAGCAAAACGAAGCAATCCAGGGCGGCCTTTACCGCTCTGGATTGCCACGGGCTTTCAGCCCTCGCAATGACGATTAGAAGCGACTGCTAGCCCGCAGTCGCGAGGATCGTTTCGATCGCGTCGTTGACCTGATCGATCGGCGCCATGCCGTCGACATGCGTCACGATACCCCGCGTTTCGTAGATCGGCAGGATCGGTGCGGTCTTGGCGCGATATTCGGCCATGCGCGTGCGTACCGTTGCCTCATTGTCGTCGGGACGGCGTTTGAATTCATGGTTGCCGCAAACGTCGCAAGTATCTTCGACTTTCGGCAATTTGTAGCGAACATGATAGCCGGCGCCGCATTTGGCGCAGCTGAAACGGCCGGTGATGCGGTCGACGAGCGCGTCTTCCTCGACCTGCAGTTCGATCACATGATCGAGCTTGCGGCCGCGCGCCGACAGGATGCCATCAAGCGCCTTGGCCTGGGCTGCGGTGCGCGGATAACCGTCGAAGATCACCGAGACGTCGCTGCCAAGCTGGTCGAGCCGTTCGCCAATCAACCCCGAGACGATCTCGTCCGAGACGAGTTCACCCGCGTCCATCACGGCTTTCGCCTGCACACCGATCGGCGTTCCCGCCTTGACCGCGGCGCGGAGCATGTCGCCCGTGGAGAGCTGGACCATGCCATGCTCTTCTTCCAGACGCACCGCCTGCGTTCCCTTGCCCGCCCCCGGCGGACCCAGCAAAATGATATTCAGCGTCATGGAGGCCCCTGTTTCCTGCCCTGTAGCAGTTGCCGTAGCTTGGCGTTTAACGCCGCGCAACGCCGCCCTTCAATTTGGCCTTCTTGATAAGGTCGCCATATTGATGCGCGAGCATGTGGCTCTGGATCTGGCTGATCGTGTCGATCGTCACGTTGACGATGATCAGCAAGCTGGTGCCGCCGAGTGCGAAGGGTAGTCCCGACTGGGCGATGAAATATTCGGGGACCAGGCAGATGATAGCGAGATAGGCCGCACCGAGAACGGTGATGCGCGTAAGCACATGGTCGAGATAGGCTGCCGTGTTCTTGCCGGGACGGATGCCGGGGATGAACCCGTTCTGGCGCTTCAGATTATCGGCGGTTTCTTCCGGGTTGAAGACGACCGCGACGTAGAAGAAGCAGAAGAAGATGATGCCCGCGGCATAGAGGGCCATATAAAGCGGCTGGCCGTGAGCAAGATACTGGTTCAGCGTGATCAGAAAATCGCCGGTCGCGGTATCGCCCTGGACATTCTGGCCCATCATCTGCGTGATCGTCAGCGGCATGAGCAGCAGCGACGAGGCGAAGATCGGCGGGATGACGCCTGCGGTGTTGACCTTGAGCGGCAGATGGCTGCGGTCGGCCTGCATCCCGCCGCGTTGCGTCGCGCGCTTCGGATATTGGACTAGCACACGGCGCTGCGCGCGCTCCATGAAGCTGATGAAGGCAATGATGACGATCGCACCGGCGAAAACCGCGATCACGGTGCCGCCGCCCATCGAACCTTCGCGCACCTGCGTGAACATCTGCGCGAAGCTGCGTGGCAGCTGGGCGAGGATGCCGGCCATGATGATCAGCGAAATCCCGTTGCCGATGCCGCGGGCGGTAATCTGTTCGCCGAGCCACATCAGGAAAAGCGTACCGCCGACGATGCTGATGACGGCCCCGATACGGAACATCATGCCGGGGTCGACGACCGCGGCGATGCCCTGCGTCGCGCCGAGCGATTCAAGCCCGACGGCAATGAAATAGCCCTGAATCGCGGTCAGCGCGACGGTGCCGTAACGGGTGTACTGGTTGAGCTTCTTGCGCCCGCTTTCGCCCTCTTTCTTGAGCGCGGCGAGGCTGGGCGACAGGGCCGCTGCCAGCTGCACGACGATCGACGCCGTGATATAGGGCATGACGCCAAGCGCGATGATGCTCATGCGCTCGAGGCTGCCGCCCGAGAAGGTGTTGAAAATGTCGAGCACGCCGCCCGAGGCCGCCTGACTGTAGAGCGACGCCAGCGCAACGGGGTCGACCCCCGGCAGCGGCACGAACGACAGGAAGCGGAAGACGATCAGCGCGCCGATCGTGAACCAGATGCGGTTCTTGAGTTCGGTCGCCTGACCGAACTTGGAAAAGTTCAGGTTGGAAGCAAGCTGGTCGGCGCGAGAGGCCATGGTGATCTTTCCTCGAGTGGCGGACCGCGCCCCCGCGACCCGGCGCCTATGTGCGTTCGCATGGGTCGAAGCGCAAGGGGAAAGGCCCATTTACAGATGCGACCTTTGCAGGCCTCATCTATCCGTTCGCATCGAGCGAAGTGGAGATGCCACTCGACCCTATGCTGTTCCGATGGGTGTCTCGACCTTTAGGTTTATCCTGAGCGCCTGCCAAGGCAGACGAAGGGCTCGACACGAACGGGAAATACCGGTCTTCAAATAACAAGGGGTGGTTCGTGTTCCGAACCACCCCTTGCCGTAAATCAGGCGTTCTTGGCTGCTGCTTCGGCCTTGCGCTTGGCTTTCTTGCCTTCGCCTTCGGCCTTGGGTTCGGGCAGTTCGACCTTGCCGCCAGCCTTTTCGACCGCTTCGATGGCGCCCTTCGACGCGCCGGCAACGGCGAAGTTCAGCTTCGCAGTGATCTCACCCTTGGCGAGGAGACGAACGCCGTCCTTGCCGCCGCGTGCAACGCCCGCAGCCTTAAGCGCGGCGTGATCGATCACAGCCTTCGCGTCGAGCTTCTTTTCGTCGACCAGCTTCTGGATCATGCCCAGATTGACGATCGCAAAATCAGTGCCAAAGATGTTGTTGAAGCCGCGCTTCGGGATACGCATGTGAAGCGGCATCTGGCCGCCCTCGAAGCCGTTGATCGCGACGCCGCTGCGAGCCTTCTGGCCCTTCTGGCCGCGGCCGGCGGTCTTGCCCTTGCCCGAACCGATGCCGCGTCCGACGCGCATACGGCCCTTGCGGGCACCATCATTGTCACGAAGTTCGTTAAGTTTGATCGTCATTGCACTCGCTTTCGCTTTTATCGCGCTGATAGGTAAAGGTCGGGTCGCGAGGGGTTCAGCCCTCGACGACTTCGACCATGTGCGGCAGCTTGCGGATCATGCCGCGGACTTCCGGGGTGTCGACCAGTTCGACCTCGCGATGCATCTTGCCCAGACCGAGGCCGGTCAGGATTGCACGCTGGCTCTTGGGACGACGGATCGGCGAACCGATCTGGCGGATCTTGATCTTCTTGTCAGCCATCGTCTTACTCCGTCACCGCCGCGGCTTCCGCCTCGGCTGCGCGGTCGGAAGCACCGCCACGCTTGATCAGGTCCGAAACCTTCTTGCCGCGACGCTGCGCAACCGACTTCGGGCTGGTCTGTTCGCCGAGCGCTTCGAAGGTCGCACGGATCATATTGTAGGGGTTCGAGGTGCCGACCGACTTGGTCACCACATCGGCCACGCCCAGCGATTCGAACACGGCGCGCATCGGGCCACCGGCGATGATGCCGGTACCGGCGGGTGCCGAACGCAGCGTCACATTGCCGGCACCGAAATGACCGCGGCCATCGTGGTGCAGCGTGCGGCCATCGCGCAGCGGAACGCGAATCATCGCCTTCTTTGCCGCAGCGGTCGCCTTCGAAATGGCTTCGGGCACTTCGCGCGCCTTGCCATGACCGAAACCGGCGCGGCCCTTGCCGTCACCGACAACGACCAGCGCGGCGAAACCGAAGCGCTTGCCGCCCTTCACGGTCTTCGAAACGCGGTTGATGTGAACGAGCTTTTCGATCAGCTCTTCGCCGCCATCCTCGTCGCGCGGGCGACGATCGTCGCGGCGGCCACGGCCACCGTCACGACCGCCACGGCCACCATCGCGGCCGCCGCCACGGCCGCGGCGCGGAGCCTGGCCATCGGTGGGGGCTGCTTCGGGAGCGCCTTCGACGTTCTGTACTTCGTCTGCCATGATTAGAACTCCAATCCGCCTTCGCGAGCCGCGTCGGCCAGCGCCTTGATGCGCCCGTGGAACAGGAAACCGCCGCGGTCGAACACGACCTGCGTCACGCCCGCCTTTTTCGCGGCAGCGGCGAGGCGCTTGCCGACGTCGGCAGCCGCCGCCGTGGTTGCGCCGGTCTTGCCGCGGACATCCTTGTCCAGCGTCGAGGCCGAAGCGAGCGTCTGCCCGGCAGCGTCATCGATGAGCTGTGCATAGATGTGGCGACCCGAACGGTGCACCGACAGGCGAGCGCGGCCACCCGCGCGCTGACGGAGGGCGGTACGGACGCGCTGACGGCGTTTTTGGAAAGGGGTAAGATGTGCCATGGCTTACTTCTTCTTGCCTTCTTTGCGGAAGATGTACTCGCCGCGATATTTGATGCCCTTGCCCTTATAGGGTTCGGGCTTACGCCAACGGCGGATTTCCGCCGCGACCTGGCCGACCTGCTGCTTGTCGATGCCGCTGATCTCGATCGTCGTGTTGTCCGGCGTCTTGATCTCGATGCCTTCGGGCACCGCGAAATCGACATCGTGGCTGTAGCCGAGCTGCAGCTTCAGATTCTTGCCCTGCGAGTTGGCGCGATAGCCGACACCGGTGATCTCGAGGACCTTGGTGAAGCCTTCGGTCACACCCGTGATCAGGTTCTGCACCAGCGTGCGCTGCATGCCCCAGAAAGCGCGAGCTTCGCGGGTGCCGTTCGCGGGCTGGACCGAGATGCTGCCTTCGCCGACTTCATAATTGATGAGGTCGGAAAGCGGCATCGCGAGCGTGCCCTTCGGGCCCTTGACCGACAGCTGACCGCCATCGATCGCCGCGGTGACACCGCCGGGAATCGGGACTGCCTTTTTACCAATGCGCGACATCAGAACACCTCCGCCAGCACTTCGCCGCCGACATTATGTTCGCGTGCTTCGGCGTCCGAGAGAACGCCGCGCGGGGTCGACACGATGGTGATACCAAGGCCGTTGCGAATGATCGGAAGTTCTTTCGAACCCGAATAGACGCGGCGGCCCGGCTTCGAAACGCGCGCCACGTGGCGGATCGCCGGCTGCCCTTCGAAATATTTCAGTTCGATGCGGATGCCCTTGTGCTGACCCTTGGCACCCAGCGCTTCTTCGCTGTAGCCGCGGATATAGCCTTCGCGCTGGAGAACATCGAGAACGCGGACACGCAGGGTCGAAGCCGGCGTCAGGACGCTGTCCTTCTTCGCCGTCTGGCCGTTGCGGATGCGGGTGAGCATATCACCCAGGGGATCGGTCATTGCCATCTTGTCAGTCCCTTACCAGCTCGACTTCACAACACCGGGGATCAGGCCCTTGTTGGCCAGATCGCGGAGCTGGATACGGCACAGCCGGAATTTGCGATAATAAGCGCGCGGGCGCCCGGTCAGCTCGCACCGGTTACGGATGCGGGTCGGGTTACCATTGCGCGGGATTTCCGCCATCTTGAGGCGCGCGATCAGACGCTCGCCATCGTCGAGCGAGCTGTCTGCTGCAATCGCCTTCAACTTCGCATAACGGCCGGCATATTTCTTCACCAGCTGCTTGCGACGCTCGTTCTTATTTACCGAACTCAGTTTCGCCATGACTTAAGTTCTCTTTCCTTCTTGAAAGAGCCTGCCAGATCCAAGAAGGATCAGGCGGCTTCCTTTTCCTGCGCTTCGATCGGGAAGGGGAAGCCGAACAGCTTGAGCAGTTCGCGGGCTTCGTCGTCCGTACGGGCGGTGGTGGTGACGATCACGTCCATGCCGCGCACCTGGTCGATGCGGTCATAGTTGATCTCGGGGAAGATGATCTGCTCTTTCAGGCCCATGGCATAATTGCCACGGCCGTCGAAGCTCGTCGCCGACACGCCGCGGAAATCGCGGATGCGCGGCATTGCGATCGTGATCAGGCGATCGAGGAATTCATACATGCGTTCGCGGCGCAGGGTTACCTTGCAGCCGATCGGCATGCCTTCGCGCAGCTTGAACTGCGCGATCGACTTCTTGGCCTTGGTCACGACAGGCTTTTGCCCCGCGATCAGTTCCATTTCCTCAGCGGCCTTTTCGACCTTCTTCTTGTCCTGCGTGGCTTCGCCGACGCCCATGTTGAGCGTGATCTTTTCGATCTTCGGCACTTCCATCGCATTTTTGTAACCGAATTTCTCGGTCATCGCCTTGACGATCACATCGTCATAGCGCTTGCGCATGCGCGGGGTGTAATTGTCAGCCATTGAGCGTCTCCCCGGACTTCACGGCCACGCGGACCTTCTTGCCGTCCTTGGTTTCAAAACGAACACGCGTCGGCTTGCCGGTCTTGGGATCGGCAATCGCGACCTTGCTCGCGTACAGCGGCGCTTCCTTGCGCTCCAGGCCACCCTGCGGGTTGGTCTGGCTTGGCTTGCGGTGGCGCGTGATGACATTGACGCCGGCGACGACGACCTTGCCGTCTTTCGGCAGGCTCTGCGTCACTTCACCGGTCTTGCCCTTGTCCTTGCCGGACAGGATGACAACCGTGTCGCCCTTTTTGATCTTTGCCATGCTCATGGTCAGAGAACCTCCGGTGCCAGGCTGATGATCTTCATATAGCCGCGGCCGCGCAGTTCGCGGACGACGGGGCCGAAGATACGGGTGCCGATCGGCTCCTCATTCTTGTTGACGAGCACGGCGGCGTTGCTGTCGAAACGGATAACCGAGCCATCGGCGCGGCGCACATCCTTGCGGGTGCGGACGATGACGGCGCGATGCACGTCACCCTTCTTCACCTTGCCACGCGGCTGAGCTTCCTTGATCGACACGACGATGACATCGCCGACGCCAGCAACGCGGCGCTTCGACCCGCCCAGCACCTTGATGCACTGGACGCGTTTGGCACCGCTGTTGTCAGCGACTTCCAATTGTGACTGCATCTGGATCATCGATGCATTTCCTTCTCTTTTGGCCTACCGGGATGCCCCGGCGGTTCCGTGAAACTTAGCTTCAGGCGTCAGCAGCCGTTTTGGGCTTGCTGTGGGTGTCGACCTTGTCGAGCACCTTCCAGGTCTTCAGCTTCGAAATCGGCTTCGTTTCCTCGATGCGGACGGTTTCGCCGGCCTTGATGGCGTTGTCCTCATCGTGGGCGTGATATTTTTTCGAACGGCGGATGATCTTGCCGTACAGAGGGTGCTTCACCTTCCGCTCGACTTTCACAACGACGGTCTTGTCGCCCTTGTCGGACACCACCGTACCGGTCAGAATGCGCTTCGGCATCGATAGTCTCCTTACTTCGCGGCCGAGCGCGTGCGCTCGGTCTGCTGCGTCTTGATGCGGGCGATCGAGCGCCGCACTTCCTTGACGCGCGATGCTTTTTCAAGCTGGCCGGTGGCCGCCTGGAAGCGGAGGTTAAAGGCCTCGCGCTTCAGTTCGCCAAGCTGTTCGGCGAGCTGGTCGTCGGTCTTGGCCTTGAAATCTTCGGTCTTGGACATGGCCCTTAACCCTCCAGATGCGAGGTGTCGCCAAGACGGGCGATCACCTTCGTCTTGATCGGCAGCTTCATCGCAGCGCGTTCGAACGCCAGCGCGGCCACGGGGCCGGGAACGCCGTCGAGTTCGAACAGGATGCGACCCGGCTTCACGCGAGCGGCCCAGAATTCCGGCGAACCCTTGCCCTTACCCATACGGACTTCGGCAGGCTTCGACGACACGGGGACGTCGGGGAAGATGCGAATCCACAAACGGCCCTGGCGCTTGATCGCGCGGCTGATCGCGCGGCGAGCCGCTTCGATCTGGCGTGCGGTGATGCGCTCGGGTTCCATCGCCTTCAGCCCGTAGGAGCCGAAGTTCAGGCTGGTGCCACCCTTGGCATTGCCATGGATGCGGCCCTTGAAAGCCTTGCGGAACTTGGTTTTTTTCGGTTGCAGCATGTCAGCAGTCCTTAGCGGCGATCTTCACGAGCCGGACGGACGCCGGTCGTCTGTGCATCGAGCATCAGACGGTCGGTCGCCATCGGATCGTGGCCGAGAATCTCGCCCTTGAAGATCCACACCTTGATCCCGCACACGCCATAGGCGGTGTGAGCGGTCGATTCGGCATAGTCGACATTGGCGCGCAGCGTGTGAAGCGGCACCCGGCCTTCGCGGTACCATTCGGTACGCGCGATTTCCGCGCCGCCGAGACGGCCGGCGCAGTTGATGCGGATGCCTTCGGCGCCCAAACGCATCGCCGACTGAACCGCACGCTTCATGGCGCGACGGAACGCGACGCGGCGTTCGAGCTGATCGGCAATGCCCTGACCGACGAGCTTCGCGTCGACTTCGGGCTTGCGGATTTCGACGATGTTCAGCGACACGTCGCTGCCCGTCAGTTCACCGAGCTTCTTGCGCAGCTTTTCGATGTCCGCGCCCTTTTTGCCGATGATGACGCCCGGACGGGCGGCATAGATCGAGACGCGGCACAGTTTGGCCGGACGTTCGATCACGACCTTCGAGATCGCGGCCTGCGGCAGGTTCTTGAACACATACTGACGGATCTTCAGATCCTCGACCAGCATGCGGCCATAGTCCTGGCCTTCGGCGAACCAGCGGCTGTCCCAGGTGCGGTTGACCTGCAGGCGCAGGCCGATCGGATTGCTCTTCTGGCCCATCTTACGCCTCTTCTTCCTGTTCACGCACGACAATGCGGATGCGGCTGAACGGCTTGACGATCCGGGTCGACTTGCCGCGGCCACGAGCGTGCCAGCGCTTCATCGAGATCGACTTGCCAACGCTCGCTTCCTTGATGACGAGCGCATCAACGTCGAGGTTGTGGTTGTTTTCCGCGTTGGCGACGGCGCTGGCGAGAACCTTGCGCACGTCGACAGCCATCGCCTTCTTCGAGAAGGTGAGGATGTTCATCGCGTCTTCGACCTTGCGGCCGCGGATCAGCGCGGCAACGAGGTTCAGCTTCTGCGCCGAACCGCGAATCTGCGTGCCGACCGAGAGCGCCTCGTTATCCGCAACGCGGCGGGGGGACTTTTCCTTGCCCATTAGCGTTTGCCCTTCTTGTCGGCCGCGTGACCGGGGAAGAAGCGCGTCGGCGCAAATTCACCCAGCTTCATGCCGACCATATCTTCGTTCACCGACACCGGCACGAACTTGCGGCCGTTGTAGACGTTGAAGGTCAGCCCCACGAACTGCGGCAGGATGGTGGACCGACGCGACCAGGTCTTGATCGGGGCAGAGCTGCCACCGTCCTGGGCCGTTTCGGCTTTCTTGAGCAGATGGAGGTCCACGAAAGGACCCTTCCAGACCGAGCGAGCCATGGCTTACCTCTTCTTCTTCGCGTGACGCGACCGGATGATCATCTTGTCGGTCGACTTGTTGTGGCGCGTACGCGCACCCTTCGTCGGCTTGCCCCACGGGGTAACCGGGTGACGGCCGCCCGAGGTACGGCCTTCGCCGCCGCCATGCGGGTGATCGACCGGGTTCTTTGCAACACCGCGCGTCAGCGGGCGCTTGCCGAGCCAGCGATTACGACCGGCCTTGCCCAGGTTGGTGTTCTGGTTGTCGGGGTTCGACACTGCACCGACCGTGCCCATGCACTCGCCGCGAATATAACGCTGCTCGCCCGAACCGAGACGCACGATGACAAGACCGCGGTCACGACCGACGACCTGTGCATAAGTGCCAGCCGAACGGGCGATCTGCGCGCCCTTGCCCGGCTTCATCTCGATATTGTGGACGATCGTGCCGACCGGCATCTGCGACAATTCCATCGCATTGCCCGGCTTCACGTCGGTCTTCTTGCCGGCGACGACGGTGTCGCCAACGGCCAGACGCTGCGGAGCGATGATGTAGGTCTGCTCACCGTCTTCATATTTGACGAGCGCGATGAACGCCGTGCGGTTGGGGTCATATTCCAGACGCTCGACGGTAGCCGGCATGTCCCACTTGCGACGCTTGAAGTCGATGAAGCGGTACTTCTGCTTGTGGCCACCAGCGATACCGCGCGAGGTCACATGACCCTTGTTGTTGCGGCCACCGGTCTTGTTCTTGCCTTCGGTCAGCGCCTTGACGGGCTTGCCCTTCCACAGCGACGACTTGTCGACGAGGATCAGGCCGCGCTGCGCGGGGCTGGTCGGATTATAGGATTTAAGTGCCATTTTCTCTGCCTCTTCCTACAATCAGACGCCGGTCGTGACGTCGATCGTCTGGCCTTCGGCCAGGCGAACGATCGCCTTCTTCACGTCGCTGCGGGTGTAGGGCTTGCCCTTCCAGCGCTTGGTCTTGCCCTTGGTGATCAGCGTGTTGACGCTGAGAACCTTGACATCGAACAGCGCCTCGACGGCGGCCTTGATCGCGGGCTTGGTTGCGTCATTTGCAACCTTGAACACCACGGCGTCATTTTCGCTGAGCAGCGTCGACTTTTCCGTGATCACCGGAGCGAGGATCACGTCATAGTGACGCGCGTCGACTGTTTTTGCCTTAGCCATTGAAGCGTGCCTCCAGCTTTTCGAGGCCGGCGCGGGTCAGGACCAGCGTATCGGCGCGCAAAATGTCATAGACGTTGGCACCCATCGCCGGCATCGCGTCGATGCCGATGAGGTTGGCCGACGCCATGGCGAAGCTTTCGTGCACTGCATCACCATCGATGAAGAGTGCGCGATTGCCGAGTTCGAGCTTGCCGAGCTGGCCGGCGAGCGCCTTGGTCTTGGCGTCCTTGAGCTCGAGCGTGTCGAGAACGAGGATCTTGCCGCCCTTGGCCTTGTCGCTCAGCGCCATTTTCAGGCCGAGCGTGCGGATCTTCTTGTTCAGCGAGTGGCCGAAGGTGCGGGCACGCGGGCCATGCGCCTTGCCGCCGCCGATGAAGATCGGAGCTGCACGATCGCCGTGACGCGCGGTACCGCCGCCCTTCTGGCGACCAAACTTCTTGCCGGTGCGCGACACGTCGCTGCGTTCGCGGGCGGCGCGAGCCGGACCACGGCGCCTTTCGAGCTGCCAGCTGACGACACGGTGGAGGATGTCGGCCCGCGGGTCGACGCCGAACACATCGTCGTTAAGATCGATGTCCGCGCCGGCCTTGCCGTCGATGGTGTGAACCTTGACCTTCATGATCAGGACTCCTGTGCGCCGTCGGTGGTGGCAGTGTCGACCACGGTTTCTTCAACCGGGGTATCCACAGGCGCATCAGCCGGGGCTTCGTGATTGGCGTTCGCCGCACTCTTGATGCCCGCCGGATAGGGGGCCTCAGGGTGGCGCGGCAGCTTGACGGCATCGCGGACCATCAGCCAGCCGCCCTTCGAGCCAGGGACCGAGCCCTTGACGAAGATGAGGCCGCGCTCGACGTCGGTGCGGACGATTTCGAGATTCTGCTGGGTGCGGTTACGGGCGCCCATATGGCCGGCCATCTTCTTGTTCTTGAAGACGCGGCCCGGATCCTGGCGGTTACCGGTCGAACCATGCGCACGGTGGCTGATCGAAACGCCGTGGGTTGCGCGCATACCGCCGAAACCCCAGCGCTTCATCGCACCGGCGAAGCCCTTACCCTGGGTCACGCCCTGGATATCGACGATCTGGCCGGCGACGAAATGGTCGGCCGACAGTTCGGCGCCGACGTCGAGCGTCGCGTCGTCAGCGACGCGGAATTCGACGACCTTGGCCTTGGGCTCGACTTCAGCCTTGCCGAAAGCGCCACGCTGCGGCTTCGCAACATTCTTCGCCTTCGCCGAGCCGGCGCCGAGTTGAACGGCCACATAGCCGTCACGTTCTTGTTCGCGCACAGAAATGACCTGACAGCCTTCGAGGCTCAGGACGGTGACGGGCACATGGCGGCCGTCGTCCTGAAACAGGCGGGTCATCCCCATTTTCTTCGCGATCACGCCAGTCCGCATGATCATACTCCTCAACAGAGGCCGGGCGGACCATTCCGCACGGCGTGTGGGCCGCCATCGAACGAACGCCCGACGACTACCCTCCCAGCCCAAAATTTCGATGCATCGCCCCGTCCGGGCTGAGGTGCCGCCTTCCCGTAAGAAGAGCGGCGAGACGGGGGACGCAGCCCGGTCTGAATGTTTCCGAAGAAACGACCGGCGGTATCCACCCTATCGTCGGTCCGGATCGCTCCGGACAATGCAGGTGGCGAACCGCCTGCCGATAGAGACCCCGGTTTTCACCGGGGCGTCGCTGGCCTTAAGCCAGCTTGATTTCTACGTTCACGCCCGCGGCGAGGTCGAGCTTCATCAGCGCGTCGACCGTCTGCGGGGTGGGCTGCACGATGTCGAGCAGCCGCTTGTGGGTGCGCACCTCGAACTGCTCGCGCGACTTTTTGTCGACATGCGGGCCGCGGTTCACGGTGAATTTTTCAATACGCGTCGGAAGCGGGATCGGGCCGCGAATAAGCGCTCCGGTACGACGTGCCGTATCGGCGATGTCGGTGGTGGCCTGATCGAGCACGCGGTGATCAAAGGCCTTCAGGCGAATGCGAATATTCTGCGTTTCCATGACTATTCCAGTCGAATCCCGTCTAACGATGCGAAAGAGCCGAAATGGCCTGCTCCGATTTCCGCGAGGAAACCGGATCGGCCATCAAAATTCTTTAAGCTACGAGCCGCGCGAATCACTTCCGAATCGCGCGGCTCGCGGCCCTATATTACTTTGTGACCGTGGCCACAACCCCTGCGCCGACCGTGCGGCCACCTTCGCGAATTGCGAAGCGCAGACCCGGGTCCATGGCGATCGGAGCGATCAGCTTGACCGACAGCTGGACGTTGTCGCCCGGCATCACCATTTCGGTACCGGCGGGCAGAATGACTTCGCCGGTGACGTCGGTGGTGCGGAAGTAGAACTGCGGACGATAGTTCGCGAAGAACGGCGTGTGACGGCCGCCTTCGTCCTTCGACAGGACGTACACTTCCGAGGTGAACTCGGTGTGCGGCGTGATCGAGCCGGGCTTCGCCAGAACCTGGCCACGCTCGACTTCTTCACGGCCGACGCCGCGGATCAGCGCACCGACGTTATCGCCAGCCTGGCCCTGGTCGAGCAGCTTGCGGAACATTTCGACGCCGGTGACGACGGTCTTCTTGGTGTCCTTGATGCCGACGATTTCGACTTCTTCACCGACCTTGACGATACCGGTTTCAATACGGCCGGTGACGACGGTACCGCGACCCGAGATCGAGAACACGTCTTCGATCGGCATCAGGAAGGGCTTGTCGAGCGGACGTTCCGGCTGCGGGATCCACGCGTCGACGGCAGCCATCAGCTTCAGGATGGCTTCCTTGCCGATGGCGTCGTCGCGACCTTCGAGGGCGGCGAGAGCCGAACCCGGGATGATCGGGATATTGTCGCCGTCGAAGTCGCGCTTCGACAGTTCTTCGCGGATTTCGAGCTCGACGAGTTCGAGCAGCTCGGGATCGTCCAGCTGGTCGACCTTGTTGAGGAAGACGACCATGGTGGGAACGCCAACCTGCTTCGCAAGCAGGATGTGCTCCTTCGTCTGCGGCATCGGGCCGTCAGCGGCCGACACAACGAGGATCGCGCCGTCCATCTGGGCGGCACCGGTGATCATGTTCTTCACATAGTCGGCGTGGCCCGGGCAGTCGACGTGCGCATAGTGGCGGTCGGCGGTTTCATATTCGACGTGTGCGGTCGAAATGGTGATGCCGCGCTCGCGCTCTTCGGGAGCCTTGTCGATGTTCGCGAAGTCGACGGCGGTGCCGCCGGTCGTTTCGGCGAGCACCTTGGTGATCGCTGCGGTCAGCGAGGTCTTGCCATGGTCGACGTGACCGATGGTGCCGATATTGCAGTGCGGCTTCGTCCGCTCAAATTTAGCCTTGGCCATGATGGTATAACCTTCTTGTTCAATGTTTGCGTTGATCAGTCCTGGACGAACCTGCTGAATCAGGCGCCGCCCTTAGAGGGTCTTGCCGCGCGGTGCAAGCCCGCGCGGTTTTGACCCATCAGGCCATCTTGGCCTTCACTTCTTCGGCGACGTTGGTCGGCACTTCTTCATAATGCGAGAATTGCATCGAATAGCTGGCGCGACCCTGGCTGAAGCTGCGCAGCTGGTTCACATAGCCGAACATGTTCGCCAGCGGCACGATCGCTTCGACGACCTGGGCGATGCCCCGGCTGTCAGTGCCCTGGATCTGCCCGCGGCGGCTGTTAAGGTCGCCGATCACGTCACCCATGAATTCCTCAGGGGTCACGACTTCAACCTTCATCACCGGCTCGAGCAGCTTGATGCCGGCTTTCGCCGCCACTTCGCGCATCGCCGCGCGGCCAGCGATTTCGAACGCCAGCGCCGACGAGTCGACGTCGTGATACGCGCCGTCCGTGAGCCGGATTTCGAAGTCGATGATCGGGAAGCCGATCATGTGACCATTCTCGGCCGACTCGCGCATGCCCTTTTCGACCGACGGGATATATTCGCGCGGAATGTTACCGCCCTTGATCTCGTCGATGAAGGTGATGCCCGCGCCGCGTTCGCCGGGAGCAACGCTGACCTTGACGCGGCCGAACTGGCCCGAGCCGCCCGACTGCTTCTTGTGGGTATAGTCGACGTCGACGGCCTTCGCGAGCGATTCGCGGTACGCCACCTGCGGCGCGCCGACGTTCGCCTCGACCTTGAACTCGCGCTTCATGCGATCGACGAGGATGTCGAGGTGAAGCTCGCCCATACCCTTGATGATCGTCTGACCCGATTCATGGTCGGTCGACACGCGGAACGAGGGGTCCTCGGCGGCCAGGCGGTTGAGCGCGATGCCCATACGTTCCTGGTCGGCTTTGGTCTTCGGTTCGACCGACAGTTCGATGACCGGCTCGGGGAATTCCATCCGCTCAAGGATGATCGGTGCGCTGGTGGCGCAGAGCGTGTCCCCGGTGGTGGTTTCCTTGAGGCCGGCGAGTGCAACGATGTCGCCTGCATAGGCTTCTTCGATGTCTTCGCGGCTGTTCGCATGCATCAGCAGCATGCGGCCGACCTTTTCCTTCTTGTCCTTCACCGAGTTCAGGTACGTGCCCTTGTTCAGGGTACCCGAATAGATGCGGGCGAAGGTGAGCGAGCCGACGAACGGGTCGTTCATGATCTTGAACGCCAGCAGCGACAGCGGCGCATCATCGGCCGGCGGACGCGAATCGGGGGTCTCGCCGTCGAGCTTCAGGCCCTGAACATCGGGAATGTCGAGCGGGCTCGGCAGATAGTCGACGACCGCGTCGAGCAGCGTCTGAACACCCTTGTTCTTGAACGCCGAGCCGCAAAGGACCGGAACGAACGCCTGCGCCAGCGTGCCCTTGCGGATCAGCTTCTTGAGCGTGGCGACGTCGGGGACGGTGCCTTCGAGATAGGCTTCCATCGCATCGTCGTCCTGTTCGACGGCGAGCTCGACGAGCTTTTCGCGATATTCGGCCGCCTTGTCGACGAGATCGGCAGGGATTTCCTCATAGAAGAATTCGGCGCCGAGGCTTTCGTCCTTCCAGATGATCGCACGCTCATTGACGAGGTCGACGAGGCCCTTGAAGTCGCCTTCGGCGCCGATGGGCAGATAGAGGACGGCCGGGGTGGCGCCGAGGCGATCGATGATCGTCTGGACGCAATAATAGAAGTCGGCGCCGGTGCGGTCGAGCTTGTTGATGAAGCACATCCGCGGAACTTTATATTTGTCGGCCTGGCGCCACACGGTTTCCGACTGCGGCTCAACGCCGGCAACGCCGTCGAACGCGGTGATCGCACCGTCGAGCACGCGCAGCGAACGTTCGACTTCGATCGTGAAGTCGACGTGTCCGGGGGTGTCGATGATGTTCAGGCGATGCTCGGGGCCCTGACCTTCTTCGGCCTTCCACAAGCAAGTGGTTGCAGCGGACGTGATCGTGATGCCGCGTTCCTGCTCCTGCTCCATCCAGTCCATCGTCGCGGCGCCGTCATGGACTTCGCCGATCTTGTAGGACTTGCCGGTGTAGTAAAGGATACGCTCGGTCGTCGTGGTCTTGCCGGCGTCGATGTGCGCCATGATACCGAAATTGCGATAGCGTTCGAGCGGATGGCTGCGTGCCATGGTCTTTTCCTTGGATGTGGGGGGAGGCCTTTGGAGCCACCCCCGATATAGGAAGGATTGTTACGATTGCGAGACGCGCCCTTCTGGGAGGGGCCGTCCCGCGAGCGCTTACCAGCGGTAGTGCGAGAAGGCGCGGTTGGCTTCGGCCATGCGATGCGTGTCTTCACGCTTCTTCACGGCGTTGCCACGGTTGTTCGACGCGTCGAGCAGTTCGCCCGACAGGCGCGCGGCCATCGTGGTCTCGCTGCGGTTGCGCGCTGCGGTGATCAGCCAGCGGATCGCGAGCGCCTGCGCACGTTCCGGACGGACTTCGACCGGAACCTGATAGGTCGCACCACCGACGCGGCGGCTGCGGACTTCGATGTTCGGGCGGATGTTCGCCAGCGCTTCGTGGAACACGCCGATGGGTTCCTTCTTGGCACGGGCTTCAACCGACTCCAGAGCACCGTAAACGATGCTTTCGGCGACCGACTTTTTCCCGTCCAGCATCACGCTGTTCATGAATTTCGACAACACCGTATCACCGAAACGGGGATCGGGCAGGATTTCGCGGCGTTCAGGACGACGACGACGAGCCATGGGTAATTCCTTTTACAACAGCACCCCGGCGCCAAGGCAGCCTGGGATGATCAAATAGCCGAAGGAGTGACTGGATCCCGGATGACATCGCGTGAAGCGATTTTCCGGGATGACGTTCACCCCGTGAACGTCACTTCGGACGCTTCGCACCGTATTTCGAACGGCTCTGCTTGCGGTCCTTCACGCCCTGCGTATCGAGCACGCCGCGCAGGACGTGGTAACGCACACCGGGAAGATCGCGGACACGACCGCCGCGGATCAGCACAACGCTGTGTTCCTGGAGGTTGTGGCCTTCGCCGGGGATGTAGGTGATGACTTCGCGCTGGTTGGTCAGGCGGACCTTCGCAACCTTACGGAGCGCCGAGTTCGGCTTTTTCGGGGTCGTCGTATAGACACGAGTGCAAACGCCGCGCTTTTGCGGGTTTGCATCCATCGCCGGGACCTTGGACTTCACCTTCTGGGGAGTCCGGCCCTTGCGGACCAGCTGGTTGATCGTGGGCATGAATGCTTCACCTTTAAATGTCCGCCCATCAAAGCGAACGGTTACTGTACTGCGGTGGACGAAGCTCCGGCCGCTAACCCGCCAAAATGGCGAAAAACGGCCGACCTGATAACAGCAAAAGACCCCGGCGGATCGCAAGGATCTTCCGGAGGCTTCATCCGCGCCAGCAATGTTCAAGCGCTGTTGCAACTGAAAGAGGCAGCAAACTGCCCTTTTCGGTCGAGCGGGCCCCTAGACCCGATTCCCCGCTTGGTCAAGGGGCGCGGGTCAAGGAGCAGGCAACATTGTTGCGCTGCCCGGGGGGCGCTATCGGTCGATGATGCCCGCCGTCCGCCACGCCAGCTTTGCCCCGCATGTCGCGCCCGATACGCGATTGCTGATATTGGGAAGCCTGCCGGGTGTCCGCTCGCTCGCCGAGCAGCAATATTATGCGCATCCGACGAACCAGTTCTGGCGCCTGCTTGGCGAGGTGGTGAGCCAGCCACTCGCGGATATGCCCTACGACGACAAGCTGACCGCGCTGCGCGAGGCGAAGGTCGGGCTGTGGGACGTGATCCGCAGCGCCGAACGGCAGCTGAGCAGCGACTCGCTGATCCGCGAAGCCGAAGCGCACGACCTTGCGGCGCTGATCGCCGACCTGCCCGACCTGAGCATGATCGCGTTCAATGGCGGCAAGGCCGCAGCGATCGGACGGCGGCAGTTACCGGTTCTTGGGGGAGTCACGGTTGTCGATCTGCCGTCGAGCAGCGCCGCGCTAACGATTGGCGTCGCCGCGAAGCTCGAACAGTGGCTGGCGCTGCGCAGCGCGCTCTGATCAGTCGACCACCATCCCGCGCGCCATCACGAAATCGACCTTCTTGAGCACGCGGACGTCGGCGACCGGGTCGCTCGCGACGGCGATGATGTCGGCGCTCTTGCCGGGCGCGATCGTGCCGATCTCGTTCGACAGGCCGAGCAGGTCGGCGGCATTGACCGTCGCGGCCTTCAACGCCTCGACCGGCTTCATGCCGTGCTGGACCATCAGTTCGAACTCGTCGCCATTGCGGCCATGTTTCGACACACCGGCATCGGTGCCGAACGCGATGCGGACGCCGCGCGGGACGAGCTGCTCAAGGCTCTTGCCGGTGATCGAGATGCGCCACCGGATCTTCGCCAGCACGTCGGGTTCATAGGCATTGGCATTGGCGGCGATGCGTTCCTTATAGCCGTTCACGGTCGACAGCGTCGGGACGTAATAGGTCTTCGATTTGGCCCAGGCCGCGATCGTCGCTTCGTCGAGGATCGTCCCATGTTCGATCGAGTCGGCGCCCGCATCGATCGCGAGGCGGATGCCGTCGGCGCCGTGGGCGTGCACCGCGACCTTCTTGCCGAACAGATGCGCAGTATCGACGATCGCCTTCGCCTCGTCGTCGAACATCTGCTTGCCGAGGCCCGCGCCGATGCGGCTGTTAACGCCGCCGGTCGAGGCGAATTTGATCACGTCGGCGCCGCGCCCGATCTGGAGCCGCACCGCGCGGCGGCAGTCGTCGGCGCCGTTGCAGGTGTTGCCCGCACCGGCGAAGAAGGGACGAAGCTCGTCGCGATAGCCAAGCGATCCGTCCATATGCCCCGCGCCGCCCGAGATGCTGGCGCCGGCATCAACGATCCGCGGTCCCTGCACCTTGCCCGCAGCGATCGCATCGCGCAGCGCCAAGGTCGCGCCGTCGCCGTCGCCGAGGTTGCGGACGGTGGTGAAACCCGCGCGCAGGGTCTTCATCCCGTTCGCCTCGGCATTGAACGCCTGCGCCGCAGGGCTGAGCGTGACCTCTTCGAGCTGCCCCGCGATGCCGCCCGCGTCGCTGGTCAGATGGACGTGGCTGTCGATCAGGCCAGGGAGGAGATATTTGTCCTTGAGGTCGATCAGCGTCACTCCGGGATCGGCGGGCTGATAGCCGTCGGCGATGCTCATAATCTTGCCGCCCTCGACGATGATCGTCGAGGCGCCGCGCGCGGGCTTGCCGGGTTCGGCGAGCAATTGACCGGCGTGGATCATGGTGCGCGTCGGCGCTTGCGCGGCGAGCGGCGTGGCGAGCGCCGTGGCGAGCGCCGCACCGATGAGTGCGAGCGGAAGAATATAAACCGGCTTCATTCTGCATCCCCTGTTTTTGAGTTTGTGGCGCGTTAAAGCCGATCAGAAGCCCATCGTAAAGCGAAGCGCCGCGCCCTGATCGTCGCGCATTGCCGCAATATGGCCGGGGTCCTTCCGCCACCAGCTGTTCGCGATGAGTTCGCCGCCCAACAGCGACAGCGCATAGCTTGCCTCGACGACCAGCTCACGCCCGGTGGGGGCCAGATTATAAGTGCGGCCGCCGAAGTCGGTTCGGCCGCTCGCATAGTCGTGCGCGACGGGGAGCAGCAGGTCGATGCCGCCGCGCGCGACGCGCAAAGGTTGGGCGAAACGGAGCGCGGCGCGGTCGCCGGGCTGCACCAGATTCGCCTTGGCGACGTCGAGGGAGAAGGCGGTCGACCAGAGCGCGCCGCCCGCGATCAGGCCTTGGCCGTCGGGGCGCGTCCACATTTGCCGCCACGCCGCAGCAATTTGCCAATCATCGCGCATATCGAGGATGAAACTGGCGTCGCCGACGAGACTGGTCGCGCCGCCGGCGGCGAAGACGGGGCCGAGGCGCGCGCCGAGGAGGCTGTCCGATTCGCGCAGCCAGCTGGCGCCGAGCGCGGTGCGGACGGGTCCCAAGCGCGCGTCCCATGCGGCGCCGATGCGCTGGTAGCGGCTGTCATCGCCCGAACGGTAGCGGAGCAGGGGGTCGTCCTGCCAGCGCGAGCCCGACACAAAGCCATTTTCCAGTATCACAGTAACATGTTGATCATAAGCTATATTATGGCGTATTATCGTTCCGATTCCGGGGCTTGCGGCAAAGCCGAGACCCTCGTGCGCGGCGTCGCCGATCAGCATCGCATGACCGCTCTCACCCCGCTCGCCCGCGAGCAGGCCGCCGGTGCCGCGTCCGGCCGCAAAGCCGATGCGCGTGCGCGCGTCGAGGCGCGTCATCACCGACGCGGCGAGGGTGCGGGCGCGCTGCGCGTCGTGGAAGGAAAGGCCCGCGAGCGCGTCGGTGCCGCCCGCCGCCGGCGCGGTGACAAGCGAGAGCGCGAGCGACGCGTTCGCGGCACTTTGCTGGCGGACGAGCCCGCCGATCGCGCCCGACAGTTTGAAGTCGGGCCGCCGCGGACCGAGCGAACCGCCGAAATCGACGGTAAAGGCGCGGCCGAAGCCGTCGGTGACGAGGCCCATCGTTCCGGCCCCGCCCGCATCGCCCATCGGGCCGCCGAGAACGCCCAGCGGCGCATCGAGCGCGACCGCGGTCGACGTGCCCGCGAGCGACGTCACGCCCATCGGCTGAAAGGCGCGCGCGATGTCGAGGATACCCTGACCATAGACGGCATCGTCACCCGCCGCCCCGGCATCGCGCGCCGATTGATAGAGAAGCGAGACGATCTGCTGACTCGACAGGTTCGGAAACGCCTGAGCGATCAGCGCGACCGCGCCCGCGACCTGCGGCGCTGCAAAGCTGGTGCCGTTGAGCACGAAGACGAAATTACCCTGCGTCTCGATCACACCATTTTTATAGGCGCAGCACACGCCCTCGCCGAGCGCGGCCAGATAGGAGCCCGCATAGCCGCCCGCGCGGTTACTGAACCCGGAGATCGTGCGATTTTCATCGACCGATCCGGCAATGACGACGAGCCCGCCGCCGGCATCGCGAAGCCCCTGCGCAAAGCGGTCGGGATTGTTCGGGTCGTTGCCGTTCGCGGTCGTGTCGCCCTCATTCCCCGCCGAGACGATGACGATGATCCCCGCCGCGGTCGCGCGCGAGACCGCCCCACGCAAGGTCGCGCCGGGCGGATCTTCGCCGCCGAGCGAGATGTTGACGACGCGCGCGCCCGCGCCGACCGCGCGGTCGAGCCCCGCCGCGATCGCGGTTTCGGGAAAGCGGCAGCCGCTTTCGTCGTTCGACGGGTCCTCGGTCGCGCAGCTGCCCGGCCGGTCGGCGCGCAGCACGAGCAGGCTGGCATTGAACGCAATGCCGAAGGTGCCGGCGTCATTCTTTCCGCCGAGTAATATCTGCGCCACGTTGGTGCCGTGCGACCCCTCGCCGTCGATGCCGCGCGATCCGGCAAGGTCGATAGATTGCGACGAGATGCGCCCGGCGAATTCGGGGCTGTCCTGATCGATCCCGTCGTCGATGACGCCCGCCAATATGCCCTGTCCGGTCGCGCCCGCCTGATAGGCCGTGACCGCGCCGTGGAAATTGACTCCGTCGGACAGGCGCGTTTCGGCGGTGTTGAAATTGCCCGTCGGCGGCGGCGTGGGCGTGGGCGCGGGCGTAGGGGTTGGCGTCGGAGTGGGGGCGGACGGAGGGGCGGGGGTCGGCGAGGGGCGGGGCGTGCCGCCACCGCCACCGCATGCGGTGAGCGAGAGCGCGGCGATGGAGAGCAGAAGCGGCAAAGGCCGGCTGGCCATCCGATGGATGCTGCTGCGTCGCTTCGCGTCGGCCATCACCGTTCCCCTTTGCCCTGATCTCCGCCTTTTAGCGAAGCGGAGGGGAGAGAGGTAGCATCATGCGGTTAATTGCAGGTTCGCGGTCCTCCCTGTCGCGAAGCCATGGGGAGGTGGCAGTCAGGCCAGCGACGGACGAGGGGCGGGTAGCGACGTCTCAGCCCCTCCACCACCGCCTGCAGCGGCGGTCCCCCTCCCCATGGCTTCGCCACAGGGAGGATATCTAGCCAGCCTTGCCCCCATAGGTGCGAGCCTTTATGCGGCCGGCATCATGCCCGCCCCGCTCGACCATATCGACAGCTGGATCTTCGATCTCGACAACACGCTGTATGCGCCGTCGGCGAAGCTGTTCGACCTGATCGACGAACGCATGGGCGCCTTCATCATGCGGTTGCTGGGCGTCGACGCGGCCGAGGCGCGGCGGGTGCAGAAGCAATATTTCCACGATCACGGCACGACGATGGCGGGGCTGATGCGCCATCACGGCGTCGACCCCGAGGATTTTCTGGTCGACGTTCACGACATCGCGCTCGACCGGCTGACGGTCGATGCGCGGCTGCGCGCCGGACTGGAGCGCCTGCCCGGCCGCAAGCTGATCTTCACCAACGCCGATGCCGATTATGCGGCGCGCGTCCTGGAGGCGCGCGGGATCGCCGACCTGTTCGACGGCATCTGCGACATCAGGATCACGCGCTATACGCCGAAGCCCGATCCCGAAGCCTATGCGACGATGATCGCGCATCTGAAGGTCGACCCGGCGAAGAGCGTTTTCGTCGAGGATATGGCGCGCAATCTGACGCCGGCAAAAGCATTGGGAATGACGACCGTCTGGCTGGACAATGGCAGCGAAAGCGGTCATCGGGACCACCTGCCGGATCAGGTCGATTTCCACGCGAGCGACATCGCCGACTGGCTGGACAACCTGCCTTTACCATGGGGAATTTCATGACCACCGACCTGCAATCGACGATCGAAGCCGCATGGGACGCGCGCGACACGCTGGGGCTGACGACGACGGGTGCGGTGCGCGACGCGGTAGAAACCGCGCTCGCCGGGCTCGACGACGGCAGCTATCGCGTCGCCGAGCGTGATGCGGGCGGGATTTGGCAGGTCAACCAGTGGCTGAAAAAGGCGGTGCTGCTGTCGTTCCGGCTGAACGACATGGAATTGATCGAAGGCGGCCCCGGCGGCGCGCGCTGGTGGGACAAGGTGCCGTCGAAATTCGCCGGCTGGGGCGAGAACCGTTTTCGCGACGCGGGCTTCCGCGCCGTCCCCGGTTCGATCGTCCGCCGCGGCGCCTTTATCAGCAAGGGGGCGGTGCTGATGCCGAGCTTCGTCAACATCGGCGCCTATGTCGGCGAGGGATCGATGGTCGACGCCTGGGCCACCGTCGGCAGCTGCGCGCAGATCGGCGCGAACGTCCATCTGTCGGGTGGCGCGGGGATCGGCGGCGTATTGGAACCGCTGCAGGCCGGGCCGGTGGTGATCGAGGACGGGGCCTTCATCGGCGCGCGCGCCGAGGTTGCCGAGGGCGTGATCGTGCGCGAGGGCGCGGTGCTGTCGATGGGCGTCTACCTTGGCGCATCGACCAAGATCGTCGACCGCGCGACGGGCGAAATCTTCATCGGCGAGGTCCCCGCTTATTCGGTCGTCGTGCCGGGCGCGATGCCCGGCAAGCCGCTCCCCGACGGAACGCCGGGGCCGTCGCTTTACTGCGCGGTCATCGTCAAGCGCGTCGATGCCAAGACGCGCGCGAAGACCGGGATCAACGAGCTGCTGCGCGACTGACGCACGACATGGTCCCCGGCTTTCGCCGGAGGAATCGCGTTTATCGCTCGCTGAGATAATAACGTTCGCGTGCGCTGAGATCGTCGGCAAGGTCATAGACGATCGGCTGGCCGGTCGGGATTTCGAGGCCGGTGATGTCGGCGTCCGAGATGCCCGAGAGATGCTTGACGAGTGCGCGCAGGCTGTTGCCGTGCGCCGAGATCAGCACCGTCTTTCCGGCAGCGAGTTCGGGGACGATCGCGGCTTCATAATAGGGGAGCACGCGCTCGATCGTGTCCTTGAGGCTTTCGGCCGCGGGGATGGCGATACCGGCGTAGCGCGGGTCGGTCGACAGATCCCACGGCGAGCCGGCTTCGAGCGGCGGCGGCGGGATGTCGAAGCTGCGGCGCCAGATCTTGACCTGATCGTCGCCATGTTTCGCCGCGGTCTCGGCCTTGTCGAGCCCGGTAAGGCCGCCATAATGACGCTCGTTGAGGCGCCAATCCTTGGTGACGGGGAGCCAGAGGCGGCCCATCGCTTCGAGCGCGAGGTTCAGCGTCTTGATCGCGCGCGACTGGACCGAGGTGAAGCAGGTGTCGGGGGCGATGCCCTTCGCCTTCATCAGCTCGCCCGCGGCAATCGCTTCGGCGACGCCTTTTTCGGTGACATCGACATCCCACCAGCCGGTGAAGCGGTTTTCGAGATTCCATTGCGACTGGCCGTGACGGATGAGGATGAGCTGGGGCATTTCGGATCCTTGCGCTGGAGGGGTTTCGCCGCCCTTTAGCGCGGCTTTTCCGTAAAGGCCAACCGCCCTCTTGAAATGGTTTCGGCTGCACCCAGATTTGGATCGTCCGGCCGCCGATACGGGGCCGGGTGGCGATCGCGGCCGAAGCCGCGGTCCCTTTGCTTCGCTTTACAAGGAAGGAATGACCCATGCGTAACAGCTTTGACTGGACCCCCTATCGCCGTTCGACCGTCGGTTTCGACCGCCTGTTCGATTTCCTCGAAACGGGCGGTTCGGGCGCCGAAAATTATCCGCCTTTCGACATCGAAAAACTCGCCGACGACCATTTTCGCATCACCGTCGCGGTCGCCGGTTTCAAGCCCGACGAGATCGACATCACGGCGCAGCAGAATATGCTGACCGTCAGCGGGCGCAAGGCGCCGGTGGCCGAAGGCGAGGAGCGCCAATTGCTCTATAGCGGCATCGCGACGCGCGCGTTCGAGCGCCGTTTCCAGCTCGCCGATTTCGTCCGTGTCGAAGCGGCCGACCTGTCCGACGGGCTGCTGGCGATCGACCTGGTGCGCGAGGTGCCCGAGGCGATGAAGCCGCACAAGATCGCAATCGGTGCTGCTGCGTCGGCGGTGATCGAGGCCAAGAAGGCCGCGTAAGTGCGCCGCCTGACTTGACCAAAGTTGCGGGGTCCGGAGTCCCTTCCGGGCCCCGTTTCATATCCCCGTCCGTCCTTCCGGCGAAGGCGCGTTAAAGGAGGCGCGTCATGAAGCGGCTGAACGGATCGGGCTGGTAATCGGCGAAGGGTTCGCACTCGGTGAAGCCGTAGCGCTGGTAAAGCGCGATCGCGGGTTCGAAAGCGCCGCTCGATCCGGTTTCGAGGCTGAGGCGTTCGAGTCGCCGTTCGCGCGCGACATCGATGATATGGTCCAGCATATGCGCGGCGACGCCCTGCCGCAGAAAGGGTTCGGCGGTGCGCATCGACTTGATTTCGCCGTGCGCGCCACCCAGCATCTTGAGCGCGCCGCAGCCGGCGAGCTCGTCGCCGCGGTGGATCGACCAGAAGGTCACACCGTCGGCGCGGAGGCCATCGAAATCGAGGAAGTGACAGCTTCCGGCCGGCGAGTTCGCGAGCATGCCCGCAAAATGCTGTTCGAGCAGCGCGCGGATCGCGGCGCCCGACAGATCATCCGCGACGATCCGCCAGGCGCCCGCCCGCGACATCAGAGAAGCTGGTCCAGCGTCTGGAGGCAGGCGTGCGCGAGCAGCTTCGAACGTTCGGGCGACCAGCCCGCGACGGGGTCGGGGAGGTCGCGATTATCCTTGAACGGCATTTCGAGCGTCATCGACACCGCGCCGAAGCGTTCGGCGAGCTGGGTCGTCGACATCGACAGATTCGCCTGCCCCGGCGCGGTTTCGGCATAGCCGAGGTCGACCTGGAAATCGGGGGTATTCGCGGCGAGCGCGGTTTCGAACGCCTTATATTTTTCGGTCTGCTCCGGCTTGAGCGACGGAATGCCTTCGAAGCCCGCGAGGAAGACCGCGGGGATGGCTTCGTCGCCATGGACGTCCATCGCCCAGTCGACGCCGCTTTCGTCCATCGCGTTGCGCACGGCGAGCACTTCGGGGCTGCGGTCGGCGGTTGGATTGTCCCATTCGCGGTTGAGGTTCACACCGGCGAAATTGGTGCGCAGATGGCCGCGGCACGAGCCATCGGGATTCATGTTCGGGACGATGTGGAAGCGGCATTTGCTGCGCAGCGAGCGTGCGTGCGGATCGGCGGGGTCGACGAGCTTTTCGAGCGCGCCTTCGATCCACCATTCGGCCATGCTCTCACCCGGATGCTGGCGCGCATAGAGCCAGACCTGCGTCTCGCCGGTGCCCAGTTCGAGGCAGTCGATCGGCTGGCCTTCGAGGCTGGTGCCGAGGCAGCGATAGGTGACGCCGTCGCATTCGGCGATCTGCGCGACGAGATCATGATGGCGCTCCATCGAATAGGGCGCGAAATAGGCGATGTAGAGGATCGGGCTTTCGGCGGTGTGCTGGATCGTCAGCGTGCCGGCTTCATAGCTGGTGTCGAGACGGAACCAGGTTTCGCGATCGGTGCTCGCACAGGCGGCATAGCCCGACCAGCCATCGGGATAGGCCGATGTGGCGAGGCCCGTGATCGCAAGGTCGAGCGCGTCGCCAACCCCGCATGCGACGCGGAAGTGGAACCATTGGAAAAATTCCGATTCGCGGTCCTTGCGAATCGAAAGGCGTGCCGACGTGCCGTCGACATGTTCCACGACGATATTGCCGCTGTCGAAAGCGGCGTTGATGCTGATGGTCATTTGACGCTGATAGTGCGTCCCGATTCGCCGGGGAAGTCCTTGAATAGCGCTTCGGCCAATTTCGCCGCGCCGAGGCTGGGCTGGCTGGCTGGCGCCTTTAGCGGAACCGCGGTCACGGCGCGGCCTTCCCACAAAGCCTGGCCGCTCGCCGCATCGTCGATGCGAACCGCAAGCTGCAGATCGGCCATCCGCTTGGAACCGCCGCCAAGATTGAGGCCGATGCCGAGGCCGACGCCCGAACCATAGCTGCCCGTCGAACCGCCGACTCCGACCGAAACGGGCGACCGCCGACCGACAGCTTCGCGGTTCATGCGTTCAAATCCGATCCGTACCTTCAAGGGCGCGCGGACGCCGCCCTCCGCCGCGACGAGTCCCTGCCGTTGCAACTGCTGTTCGACCGCGGTGCGATAGCTGTTCCATTCGAGCGACGGCGCGTCGACCATCGCCCCCGCGTTGCCGAGCGGCGCAGTGTCGACGGTATAGCGCGTCCCCGGGGCCCAGCCGGCGGGCGCGCTGGCGTGGAAGCGCGTGACTTCGACCGGCGGAACGGCGGTGGCGCAGCCACCGAGAGCGAGCGCCGCTGCAGCGAGCAGGGCGACGGAAATTTGACGCGTCATCCGGGCATCATGCGCCAGCGAATATGGCTTGGCAATGAACGGGATATATTGGGAATCCTCCCTGTGCCGCAGGCCTGGGGAGGGGACCGCCGCCGCGGGCGGTGGTGGAGGGGCTGCGACGGTGCGCCATGAGCCCCTCCGTCAGCGCTTCGGCTGCCACCTCCCCATGGCTTCGCCACAGGGAGGATTTGGGTCAACGATAGAAGATATGATTGTCGATCTGCGCGATGCGCGTCTTGCGCCAGCCCGGCGAGACATAGCGCGCGTGGAAGAAGAGCGCGCCGGGGGCGTGATTCTTCCAGCTGCCGTCGCGGGCGATCTGTGCGATCGCGACGGCGTTGTTCCACTGCGCCGCGTTGCGGACTGCGGGCATCCGGCCGCCGCGCACGAAGCTGAACTGGCTTTTCTGGTGGACGACGCCGCAGAGGCTCTTGGGGAAGCGGCCCGACTGGGCGCGGTTGATCACGACATGCGCGACCGCGAGCTGGCCGACAAGCGACTCGCCGCGCGATTCGAAATAGACCGCGCCGGCAAGGCAACGCAGTTCGGGATCGATGTCGGCGGGTTTCGGCGTCGCGGCGACGAGCTCGGCGAGCGACTCGGCGGTCATCTGCGCCGGTTTCGGCTCGGGTGCTGCTTCGCCCTGGATTTGAGTGCTGTCTTCGACCGGCAGTTCGGCAACGGTCGGCAGATCCGCCTTTTCAGCCACAACCGGCGCATCGGTGCCCGGCAGGATGATCGCGGGGATATTGGCGTCGGCGGCAAGATCGCTTGCAAAGCCCGGTTCCGCCAAAAGCAGCATGGAGGCGGCAGTCATGCCGACAGCAGCCATGCCGGCTACGTTCAAAATACGACTCATAGTGTCCGTCAAAAGTGCGGCCGATGAACCGAAATTCTCAAAACAGGTGGGGGACTATGGTCCAATACCGCCTGCGGTCATCGTCCGACTGCGTGTCCAAACCGTTTTTCCGGGTGCCTGCCGAGGCAGTGCAACCCGCGGGCCGACCTACGCGTTATCGAATGGGCGCCAGTTATTGTGCGCCGCAACAGAGTCAAGTTAACGCAGCCCACTCCGCGACGAGTTGTGGCGCATCTGCGATATCCAGTTCAATCAACCATAAATCGGGATCGGCCCTGCGCCGCCGATCCTGATAATTTGTGCGCGATTCACTATCTTTGGGGTCGGTCGGACCGACCGCCTCCCAGATATAGTGGCCATCCGCCGAAAAGCGCCGTTCGAGCAGCGGGCCCGGCCGGCCGCGCTCGGTGCATTGGACGAGAATGATGCCCGAATTTTCGTCGCCCCTGGCGAGCACGGTGGCAAAGCCGCCCGCTGATTCGGTCCGACGCAGCAGCAGATCGACGAGGAAGCGGCTTTTCAGCCGCGTCATGGAAAGACTCGCGGCGAAGCGTTACGCCGCGTCACGCGTTTCGGTGTCGGCGAGCATCGCGTACAGCGCTTCGTCGCTCTTCGCGCCGCGCAGCCGTTCGGCGATCGGCTCGTTACGCAGCATGCGCGAAACGCCGGCGAGCGCCTTCAGATGATCGGCGCCGGCATCGAGCGGCGAGAGCAGGACGAACAGCAGGTCGACCGGCAGGCCGTCGACCGCGTTGAAATCGATCGGTTTGGCGAGTTGCAGGAACAGGCCGCGCACGCCGCCGAGATCGGCCATCTTGGCGTGCGGAAGCGCGATGCCGCGGCCGAAGCCCGTCGAGCCGAGACGTTCGCGCTCGAGCAAGGCTTCGCTCACTTCGCCCGCATCGAGGCCGAGCGAACGCGCCGCCAGATCGCCCACAAAGGGGAAGAGCGCCTTTTTCGAATCGAGCTGCACATGCGCGCGCACGGTCGCCGGATAAAGAAGGGAAGAAAGATTCATTGCTCTGGTCAAATCTTGTAAAACGCCGGCCGCCGCCAGGCATTTCACTGCTGGCAGGCGATCGCGGATCTGTCGTGGCAGGCCCCCCGCCCTCCCGGCTTCGGGCATCATTGGGCGCGGCCCTTAAGCCGGATGGCGAAGAAAATCCAGCCTTATCGTGGCTCGACCCAGCCGATCGTCCCGTCGTCGCGGCGATAGACCATGTTGTGCGTGCCGGTCTTGCTGTTGACGAAGAGCAGCGCGTTGGTGTTCCTGAGGTCGAGCATCATCACCGCGTCGGAGACGCTGCTGCTGGGAATATCGACGCGCGTTTCAGCGATGATCGCCGGCGCATCGCCCGCATCCTCTTCGCTGCCGGGGTCGAAGACGGTGTAGCCCGCATTATCCTCGATCTCGTCGACCGTCGGCGAGGGCGCCGCCACGCCATTATTATGATCCTTCAACCGCCGCATATAGCGCCTGAGCTGCTTTTCGATGCGTTCGGCGGCGCCTTCGAAGGCGACATGGGCATCCTGCGCCTGGCCGTGGCCCTTGAGCACCAGCCCCTGCATCACATGCGCGACGATGTCGCACTGAAAACTGTCGTGCGGCCCTTTCCCGAAGGTCGCGTGCGCCCCGATTGCGCGCGAGAAATATTTGTCGGCAATCGCGTTCATCCGGTCGGACACATGCGCCTGAAGCGCTTCGCCGGTTTCGATCTGGTGGCCAGAGACGCGGATTTCCATTTTTCTTCTCCTTCTTGGCCGGTGCGATGACTTAAGGGAGGGTCATCACACCGTATCGAGCCACAGCGGCTGGTTCAGCCCTGCGACAAATTCGGCGTGGCGCGCGAGTTCGGCGGCCGACGCCATATGGGGGCGGGGTTCGCGAAAGGGACGGTCGGGGCCGCGCGGCGCGGTGGGCGTCGACACCGTGATCATTGCCGATGCGTCGGCCGACGCCGCCAGACCGAGGCCGATCTGTCGGCCGCCGGTCATTTCGATATAGAGATGCGCGAGCAGTTCGGCGTCGAGCAGCGCGCCATGTTTGACGCGGTGGCTGCGGTCGATGCCGTAGCGGGTGCAAAGCGCATCGAGGCTGTGTTTCGCGCCGGGGTGAAGCCTCCGCGCCATCTGTACGGTGCAGCACATGCGCGCCATGTCGAGCGCCGGACGCCCGGCGCGTGCGAGTTCGGCGTTGACGAAGCCGAAATCGAAGGCGGCATTGTGCGCGACGAGCGGCGCGTCGCCCAGAAATTCCATCAGTTCGTCGACGCGCGTCGCGAACAGCGGCTTGTCCGACAGAAACTGGATCGACAGGCCATGCACCGCTTCGGCGGCGGCAGGCATATCGCGTTCGGGATTGAAATAGGCGTGAAAGGTGACGCCGGTTTCGCGGCGGTCGACCAGCTCGACACACCCGATTTCGACCAGCCTGTCGCCGTTCCTGGGATCGAAACCCGTGGTTTCGGTATCGAAAATAATCTCGCGCATCGAAGGCATAATCTGGACCCTATCGGGCGTGGAAACAAGAGGCGATGAATCTTATCTGGCGGTGCGTCTCGCTTTTCGGGCGGCCCGTTTCGATGATGAAATCGGCGCGCGCCCGCTTGACGCGGTCGGGAACCTGGAGACGGCGAATCGCTTTCAGTTTCGCGGCGGTCATGCCCGAACGGCGCATCACGCGCTTTCGCTGCATCCACGCCGGCGCCGAGACGACGGCGATCGCGCCGACCTTTCGCCAGCCGCCCTTTTCGAAGAGCAGGGGAATGTCGAGGACCACCATGTCGCGGGCGCGGTGGCGCGCGAGGAAGCGTTTTTGCGCCTTGCCGACGACGGGGTGAATGATCGCCTCGAGCGCGGAGAGTTCGTGGGTGTTGCCGAGCACCAGCGCGCCGAGCTTTTGCCGGTCGACGCCCTTCGGTCCGGTGGTACCGGGAAAGCGCGCCTCGATCACCGCGACCAGCGCACCGCCAGGGCCTTGCAATCGGTGGACTTCGGCATCGGCGTCGAACACGGGCACGCCTTCGCGTTCAAACATCGCCGCCGCGGTCGACTTGCCCATCCCGATCGAGCCGGTGAGCCCGAGGATGAAGGGACGGCGGAGCCGCGAACCGGGGTGTTGGCCAAGGTGGGGGCGGTGGGTCATGCCGTCAGCAGCGCGCGCAGTTCCTCGTCGCGGCCCTCGGGCGGAGGTTTGCCGAAGAAAAGTTCGAAGGCGAGCGCCGCCTGGCCGATCAGCATGTCGAGCCCGTCGACGGTGTCGAGCCCCCGCGTCTCAGCGGCGCGCAGCAACCCGGTCTGAAGCGGCGAATAGACGAGGTCGTAGACGATCGCTTCGTCGGGAAGCGGCGACAGGTCGAGGTCGAGCGGCGGCTGGCCCTTCATGCCGAGGCTGCTCGAATTGACGAGCAAGGATGCCGGCGGGAGCTGCGCGTCGAGCGCCACGACATCGCCCTTGAGCCCAAAGGTCGCGAGCAGGCCCATTGCCTTCAACGGGCTACGGTTGAGGATGGTCACCGGTCCGACATTGGCGCGGGCAAGTGCGAACAGCACCGCGCGCGCCGCGCCGCCGGCGCCGACGACCGCGACCGGCGCGCCCGCCAGATCGAGTTCGGCGAGCGGCGAATAAAAGCCCGCTGCATCGGTGTTGGTACCGATCAGCGTGCCGTCAGGCTGGCGCACGATCGTGTTCATCGCGCCGATCGTGCCGCGGATGTCGCCGGGATCGTCGACCAGATCCATGACGGCGCCCTTGTGCGGCATGGTGATGTTGCAGCCGCGCCAGTCGGGGTCGACGCGACGCTCCGCGATATAGGCAGCGAGGTCGTCGGGTTTTACATGCTCACGGCGATAGTCGCCGGTCAGCCCGAGCGCATCGAGCCAGAATTTGTGGATCAGCGGCGATTTCGACTGGGCGATCGGGTCGCCGATCACTTCGGCATAAGGGACACCGCTCATACCGGGGCCAATCCGGTGGTGCGCAGCCACGCCAGCAAGGGGAGCATCGGCATGCCGATGATCGTCCAGGGATCGCCCTCGACCTTTTCGAACAATTGCACCCCCGCTCCTTCGATTTCATAACAGCCGACGGTCCAGCGGATGCTGTCCCATTCGCGCGCGACATAGTCGGCGATGAAGGCGTCCGACAAGGGCCGCATCCACAGCTTCGCCTCGCCGATCGCGCGCCATATGGGCACGCCGTCGCGCGCGGCGACCGCGGCGCTGAACAGGCGGTGGCGCGTACCCGCCATACGGCGAAGATGGTCGGCGGCGTCTTCGGGCCTTTCGGGTTTCGCCAGCATCGAGCCGTCGTCGAGTGCGAGCGTCGAATCGGCGCCGATCACCGTCACGCCGGGCAGCCGCGAGGATATCTTGACCGCCTTCGCCTCGGCGAGGGCATCGGCGATGTTACGCGGGGTCTGTCCGGCGGCGAGCAGCGCGGCGGTGAGCGCCTCTTCGTCGACATGCGCCGCGCTGGTTTCGAAGATAAGGCCGGCGGCGCGCAGCATTGCGGCGCGGCCGCTGCTTTGCGAGGCAAGGAGGAGGGTCATGCCGAAGCGCGATCTTCGACAAGCTTGATCACCGCCGCCGCCGTTTCCTCGATCGAGCGGCGCGTGACGTCGATCACCGGCCAGCCATTGTCGGCGAACATGCGCCGCGCAAAAGCGAGTTCGGCCTTGACGCGCTCGTCGTCCACATAGCTTGTCTCAGGCGCCTGGTTCAAAGACAACAGGCGGTTGCGGCGCACCTGCACCAGCCGATCGAGCCCGGTGGTGAGTCCCACGATCATCGGACGCTTGAGCGTATACAAGGCGCTGGGCGGCGGCGATTCGGGGACGATCGGGATGTTCGCGGTCTTGAAGCCGCGGTTGGCGAGATAGATGCTGGTCGGGGTTTTCGACGTGCGCGACACACCGGCGAGAACGATGTCGGCCTGTTCCCAATTTTCCCAACCGATGCCGTCGTCATGCGCGACGGTGAACTGGATCGCCTCGACGCGGGCAAAATAGGCGGCGTCGAGCTGATGCTGGCGGCCGGGACGCGCCTTCGCTTCCTGCCCGAGCATGCGCGACAGCGCATCGGTCACCGCGTCGAGCGCCGCGACGGTCGGCAGGTTCAGCGCGCCGGCGCGCCGTTCGAGGCTGACGCGCAGCTCGCCATTGACCAGCGTGAAGAGGATCATCCCCGGGCTCGCCTGCACTTCGGCCATGATCCGGTCGAGATGCGATTCCGAGCGGACCATCGGCCAGAAATGGCGTACGACCTCGACATCGTCGAACTGCGCGATCGCCGCCTTGGCGATATTTTCGAGTGTCTCGCCCGTGGAGTCGGATATGAGATGTAAGTGAAGCCGGCCCATCGCGGCACCATGGCGGGAAACTCCCGAAAAAGGCAAGTCGCGAAGCGATTTACCGACCTGTGGATAAGTTTCCGCATAAGCGCAGGGATGAAATGGGCACCCGCGATTCATCCCCGGCCGTGTCGATTCCGCTCCATCGCTTATCCACAAGGGATGAATCTTATCCACAGGCTGTGAATAGCGGGAGAAGCCAAAGACGACTCTGCGGCACGCGGCGGCAATGGTGGAGTCAAGCTGTTGGCAAAAAGGACGCCCCGCCCTAAAGCCGCGCTTGTCCGCCCACCAACAAACCACCACAATATATTTTAATATGTATATGAAGAGAGAAAGAGGGCCCGCGTGAAGGCGTCATCGAAGAAGCTGCTGGCAACGCTGCGCGGGGAGCGGCAGGCGCGCCCGCCGCTCTGGCTGATGCGTCAGGCCGGACGCTATCTCCCCGAATATCGTGCCTTGCGCGAAACCAAGGGCGGATTCCTCGAGCTTTGCTACGATCCCGAAGCCGCCGCCGAGGTGACGTTACAGCCGATCCGGCGGTTCGGGTTCGACGGGTCGATCCTGTTCTCCGACATTCTCGTCATCCCGCACGCGCTCGGCCAGCATCTGTGGTTCGAGGCAGGCGAGGGACCGCGGCTCGCCCCGCCGCTCGTCGATAGTGCGCTGGCGTCGCTCGAGGCGGCCCACCAGCGGCTCGATCCGATCTATGCCACCGTTGCCCGCGTTGCGGCCGCGCTGCCGCCCGAGACGACCTTCCTGGGCTTTGCAGGAAGTCCCTGGACGGTCGCCACCTATATGGTGGCTGGGCAAGGGTCGAAGGACCAGGCCGCCGCCCGGCGCCTCGCCTATGGCGATCCGGTGGCGTTCCAGGCGATCATCGATGCGATCGTCGAGCTGACCGTCACCTATCTGTCGGGTCAGATCGAGAATGGCGTCGATGCCGTCCAATTGTTCGACAGCTGGGCGGGAAGCCTCAGCCCCGCGCAATATGAGCAATGGGTCATCGCGCCCAACGCCGAGATCGTCCGCCGGATGAAGGGGCTCCACCCCGACACGCCGATCATCGGCTTTCCAAAGGGTGCGGGCGGCAAGCTTCGCGCCTATGCCGACGAAACCGGGGTCGACGCGATCGGGCTCGACGAGACGGTCGATCCGCGATGGGCTGACGGCGCCTTGCCGTCACATCTTCCCGTCCAGGGCAATCTCGATCCGCTCGCGCTCGTCGCGGGTGGCCCGGCGCTCGACGCCGCGATCGACCGCATCCTTGCGGCTTTCCCGTCGCGGCCCCATATCTTCAACCTCGGCCATGGGATCGTGCCCGACACGCCGATCGCCCATGTCGAACATCTGATCAGACGCGTTCGCGGCGGATAAATATGGAACTGACAGGATTTTTGGGGGCGACGATGCTTTGGGTCAAAGCGGCGCATATCATCTTCGTGATCTTTCTGATGGCCGGCCTGTTCATGATGCCGCGCTTTTTCGTCTATCATCATCAATGTCCGGTCGGGTCCGACGAGGACAGGAAGTGGATCGAGCGCGAGGATCGGTTGCGGCGGATCATCCTGAACCCCGCGTTGATTATCGTGTGGATCTTCGGCCTGATGCTCGCCTTCAACGGCGATCATTGGGGCGAGGGATGGTTCATCGCCAAATTCCTTCTCGTGATCGCGCTGTCGGGTTATCATGGCTGGATGATCGGCTATGCGAAAAAGCTGGCAAGCGGGCTTCGTCCGCTCAGTGAAAAGCGGCTTCGCCTGCTCAACGAAGTGCCGGGAATCGCCGCGGCGATCATCGTGATCCTTGTCGTGGTTCGCCCCTGAATCCCGGTCCTTCGGGCGCTGCCCGATTGACTTGCACCCGGCCCGGTTATAGGGGCCGGTCAACCCCGCCTCGTGCGGGCGGCGCTTCGTTGCGCCAACGCTATCTGTAACGGTCGTCCCACGGCCGGATAGGCACCCCAGCGGTGCATCGAAATCGACTGTATCTTTCTCCTGAAAATCTACCTGGAATCCATCCATGCATCTTAAAGAACTTAAAACCAAAGCCCCCGCGCAGCTTGTCGAAATGGCTGAAGAGCTGGGGGTCGAGGGTGCCTCGACGCTGCGCAAGCAGGACCTGATGTTCTCGATCCTGAAAGAACTCGCCGAGGAAGGCGAGGAAATCATCGGGTCGGGCACGATCGAGGTTCTCCCGGACTCGTTCGGTTTCCTGCGCTCGTCCGAAGCCAATTATCTGGCCGGTCCCGACGACATCTATGTCTCGCCGAACCAGGTCCGCAAATATGGCCTGCGCACCGGCGACACGGTCGAGGGCGAAATTCGCGCGCCGCGCGATGGCGAGCGCTATTTCGCGCTGACCAAGCTGATCAGCGTCAATTTCGACGATCCCGACGTCGTGCGCCACCGCGTCAATTTCGACAATCTGACGCCGCTCTATCCAAACCAGAAGCTGTCGCTCGACACGATCGACCCGACGGTCAAGGACAAGTCGGCGCGCGTCATCGACCTCGTCAGCCCGCAGGGCAAGGGCCAGCGCGCGCTGATCGTTGCGCCGCCGCGCACGGGTAAAACGGTGCTGCTGCAGAATATCGCCAAGGCGATCACCGACAATCATCCCGAGGTGTACCTGATCGTCCTGCTCGTCGACGAACGTCCCGAAGAAGTCACCGACATGCAGCGCAGCGTGAAGGGCGAAGTCGTCTCCTCGACCTTCGACGAACCCGCGACGCGCCACGTCCAGGTCGCCGAAATGGTGATCGAAAAGGCCAAACGCCTCGTCGAGCACAAGAAGGATGTCGTCATCCTGCTCGATTCGATCACGCGCCTCGGCCGCGCCTACAACACCGTCGTCCCCAGTTCGGGCAAGGTGCTGACCGGCGGCGTCGACGCCAACGCGCTCCAGCGCCCGAAGCGCTTTTTCGGCGCCGCGCGCAACATCGAGGAAGGCGGTTCGCTGTCGATCATCGCCACCGCGCTGATCGATACCGGCAGCCGCATGGACGAGGTCATCTTCGAAGAATTCAAGGGCACGGGTAACTCGGAAATCGTGCTCGACCGCAAGGTGGCCGACAAGCGCATCTTCCCGTCGCTCGACGTCGGCAAGTCGGGCACCCGCAAGGAAGAATTGCTCGTCGAGAAGGACAAGCTCAGCAAAATGTGGGTGCTGCGCCGCATCCTCATGCAGATGGGCACGATCGACGCGATGGAATTCCTGCTCGACAAGATCAAGGATTCGAAAACCAACGAAGATTTCTTCGACAGCATGAATCAATAAGCCGACGCCGCGTCATGATCGTCGAACAGGCCTTGTTGCAGGTTCGTCCGGGGCAGGGTGCGGCGTTCGAACGCGCCCTGACGGCCGCCAGACCCCTTATCGCGGCTTCGCCCGGATTTTTGGGCATGGAAGTCCGGCGTGGGTGCGAAGCGGTGGAAACCTACTTGCTCATCGTGCATTGGGACAGCATTGAAGACCATCGCGATGGTTTCCGCTGCTCGGATCGCTACGAGCAGTGGCGGGCGCTGTTGCATCCATTTTATGACCCTATGCCGATCGTGCATTATTTCGGAGAGCCTGTGTGATTGACCTTCTGTTGACCGCCGCCACCACGGCTGCGCAAGGTTTTGGCGGCCCCAGCGAAATTTGGGGCCATATTGTCAGCGATTTTTCCAACATCACCGAACCCGCTGCGATGGCCGCCTTTTTGCAGGTGTTGCTGATCGATCTGGTGCTGGCCGGTGACAATGCGATCGTCGTCGGCGCGCTCGCTGCGGGCCTTCCGGCCGACCAGCGCCGCAAGGTCATCCTGATCGGGGTGCTCGCGGCGTTGGTGCTCCGCATCGCCTTTGCACTCGTCGTCACCCAGTTGCTCCAGATCGTCGGCCTGATCTTCATCGGCGGTCTGCTGCTCGCCTGGGTCGCGTGGAAAATGTGGCGCGAATTGCGGGAGGGCGCGAATTCGGCCGGGTCGCCCGAAATCGAGGGTGACGAACATTCGGGGCTGAAGCCGGCAAAGAGTTTTGCAGGAGCGGCTTGGGCCGTCGCCGTCGCCGACGTCAGCATGAGCCTCGATAACGTGCTCGCGGTCGCCGGTGCGGCGCGCGATCACCCGGGGATCATGATCGTCGGGCTGATCGTCGCGGTCGCGCTGATGGGCCTCGCAGCGAACATCATCGCCAAATATATCGAGCGGTATCGCTGGATCGCCTATATCGGCTTGGCCGTGATCGTCTATGTCGCGATCAAGATGATCTATGACGGCTGGGTCGATCCGGGGGTCGGGATCGGGACCTTGTTCGGTTAACATGGAAAAGCCAGCCCTTTGCGGGGCTGGCTTTTTTCTTGCTCGTCCCCATCTTTGGGTGATGCCTACGCTTCACATGACCCGCGTTGCCGTCGGTTGCGCCGATTATCCGGCGCTGCAAGCGCGGATCGCCAACTATGCGCAAGGCGGCGAAATCCGGTTCACGACGCGATACAAGCCCAAGCGCGCCGACGAACTGATCGGCGGCAAGCTGCATTTCATCGTCAAGCACACGCTGGTGGCGCGCGTCGAAATTTTGCGCTTCGACGACCGCAGCGACGGGCGGATCGATATTGTCTGTATGGCGGCGCTCGAGCGGATTCATCCGCAGCCGAAACGCGCGCATCAGGGCTGGCGCTACCTCGCCGACAGCGACGCGCCAAAGGGTGTTGACGAGGATGACGGGCTCGCCGATCTGCCACCCGAACTCTATCGCGAACTGGCCGGACTCAGCCTGATCTAAAGCGCGGCGCGGAAGCTGTCGGCGCGTGCCATCGTCCAATAACGGGCGCCAGCAACCGAATCGGGGTCTTCCAGAAGCACGCCGCGTTCGTAGAATTTATAGATGCGGTCGATCGAATCCGAGCGCGCCGAGTTCAGCCGTTCGTGGAGATGATGCGGCTGAATCTGCCACGGCGATTCGAGCCCCATCGCGCAGCTGATGTCCCATAGGGCGTTGACCGTTGCCGCCTGAAACCGGCGCACACGTTCGGCCTTGTCTTCGACCACCAATCCGCGCTGGCGGCCGGGGTTCTGCGTCGCAACGCCGGTCGGGCATTGGTCGGTATGGCATTGCAGCGACTGGACGCAGCCCAGGGTGAACATGAAGGCGCGCGCCGCGTTCGACCAGTCGGCGCCGAGCGCGCAATTGACCGCGAGTCCGGCGCCCGAATGAACCTTGCCCGACGCCGCCATCTTGATCTCCTCCTTGAGCCCGCAGCCGACGAGTGCGTTGCGCACGAAGATGAGTCCTTCCCTCAAAGGCATGCCGATGCTGTTGGAAAATTCGACCGGCGCCGCGCCCGTGCCGCCCTCGGCGCCGTCGACAACGATGAAGTCGAGGCGGATGCCGGTTTCGATCATTGCTTTCATGACGGCATAGATTTCGTGCGGCTGGCCGACGCATAATTTGATCCCGACGGGCTTTCCGCCCGCCAATTCGCGCAGTTTTGCGGCCCACAGGATCATCTCGATCGGGGTCGAAAAGGCCGAGTGCGATGCGGGTGAGATACAATCCCGTCCTGCCGGAACACCGCGTGTCGCGGCGATTTCGGCGCTGACCTTGGGCCCCGGGAGTACGCCGCCATGGCCGGGTTTGGCCCCTTGGCTAAGCTTGATTTCAACCATCCTGATCTGGTCGTTCTGCGCCGTGTCGCGGAATCTTTCGGGATCGAAATGCCCGTTGTCATCGCGGCAGCCGAAATAGCCGCTGCCGAGTTCCCAAACGATGTCGCCGCCGTGGACGCGGTGATAGGGGCTGAAGCCACCTTCGCCGGTGTCGTGGTAGAAATTGCCCGTCTTCGCGCCCAGATTGAGTGCCTCGATCGCATTGGCGCCGAGCGAACCGAAGCTCATTGCGGAGATATTGAGCGGCGCCGCCGCATAGGGGCGCGCGCATTGCGGTCCGCCGACCAGCACGCGCTGCGTCCGGTCGGGTTCGGCCGCCGGCGCGATGCTGTGGCTCATCCATTCATATTCGTCCGAATAGACGTCGAGTTCGGTGCCGAAAGGGTGGCTGTCGAGTTCGCCTTTGGCGCGCGCATAGACCAAATCGCGTTCGGTGCGTGCGAAGGGCCGACCGTCGAGCGGACTTTCGACGATATAGGCGTGGAGAAAAGGGCGCAGCGCCTCGAACAGCCAGCGGATCCGCGCGATCAACGGGAAGTTGCGGCGAAGGCTATGGTGGCGCTGCAGCGCGTCGTAGAGCGCGACGAGGAGCAGCGGCACCCAGAGCAAGAGCGTCCAGCGCGCGGGGCTCCACCCGACCGCGAGGGCGACCGCCGCGAGGAGGACGGGAAAGGCGATCCAGCGGAGCACCCGCAATTAGTTGGCTTGCGCCGCGAGCATTTCGCCCATCTTCTCCCAGACCTTGTTGATTGCCTTGAGCGGTCGAACCATCACTTTGAAATCAATTATCTTTCCATCTTCGTTCCAGGTGATGATGTCGACGCCGTTGATCTGGATGCCGTCGAGGCTGGTCTGGAATTCGAGGCAAGCCTGGTCGCCGTCGACGATCTCGCGAAGATAGCGAAAATCGTCGCCGCCGAGGACGTGGCTCGCGGCATGGAGATAGGCGAAGACCTTGTCGCGCCCTGTCTGCGGGGTGTGGACGACGGGCGAGTGGAACACCGCATCCTCGGCGAGCAGCTCGCGAAGCGCCTGCGGGTCGCCGCCGCCCGCCATATAGGCGTGCCAGGCGGCGACGCCGGCAGCCGCACTCACGCGAGATGCTCGGCGAAGAAGGCCCGGGTGCGGCCGTCGGCGAGCTGTGCGCCATCCTCGTTGCGGCGATTGCCCATCGTCGCGGCGAAGCCGTGGTCGAGCCCCTGATAATCGTGGAGCGTGACCTTGGGATGGGACCCCAGCCCTTCGTGAATCTTCTTTTGCGCGTCATGGTCGACGAGATGATCTTCGGTCGGGATATGGAGCATCAACGGATGCGCGATCGCATGGCTTTCGTTCAGCATCTGGTCGATCATGACGCCATAATAGCCGACCGACGCGTCGACGTCGGTGCGCGCCGCCGCCATATAGGCGAGCCGTCCGCCGAGGCAGAATCCGACCGCGCCGACTTTGGTTGCTCCTTGAGCGTGCAGCCAGCGGATCGCGGCTTCGATGTCCTTGACCCCGTCGTCGGCATCATATTGGCCGAAATAGCCGAACGCCTCCTGCAGTTCGGCTTCGACATCGGGGTTGAGTTCGACGCCCGGCGCGAAGCGCCAGAAAATGTCGGGGGCGATCGCCAGATAGCCTTCGGCCGCCCAGTCGTCGCATTTCTGGCGAATCCCCGCGTTCACCCCAAAAATTTCGGGTATGACGATGATCGCGCGCGAACTGTCGGCGTCGGGACGCGCAACATAGGCGGGGATTTCGCTGGTCCCATCGAGGGCGGGGATCGAGATGTTGGTCGCGGCCATTTGGGGAGCTCTCCTGTCTCTTGCTTCTTTGCGGTGAAAGCGCAAAGCTAGCGGGGCTGCGGGCATGGCTCAAGCGGCTAACCGGCATTTCGGGGCGGAGACAGGCGATGAAGTTCAATATCGAAATCGATTGCACCCCCGAGGAGGCGCGGCGCCTGTTCGGACTTCCCGACCTCGAGCCGCTGCACGATATCTATCTCGACCGCGTCAAGGAGTTGATGGCGAAGGGCATCACCCCCGACATGGTCCAGTCGATGGTCAAGACCTGGGTCCCGATGGGGGGCAGCGGACTCGAACTTGTCCAGTCCTTGCTGGGACAATTTGGCGGCGGATTGATGGGTAGCGCGTCGAAAACGGCCGAGAAGGACGATGACGACAAGGCCGCCAAGGGACGCAAGAGCTGAACCAAGCCATTGTAAGAGATACGATTTTTGCGTTGTCGAGCGGAATGCCGCCGGCGGCGATCTGTGTCGTGCGCGTCAGCGGGCCCGGGGCGGCTGCGGCGCTGCACGCGCTTGCGGGGCGTTTGCCCGAACCGCGTCGTGCCTCGCTGGCGGCGCTCAAGGACCGCGATGGCACGCCGCTCGATAACGCGCTGGTCCTGTGGTTTCCCGGTCCGGCGACGGCAACGGGCGAAGATCTTGCCGAACTGCATCTGCACGGAGGTCGGGCGGTGGTCGCGGCGGTCGAGACGGCGCTGGGCGCGATGCCGGGCGTCCGGCGCGCGGTCGCGGGCGAGTTTACGCGGCGCGCCTTCGACAATGGGCGGATCGACCTGGCCGAGGCCGAGGGGCTGGCCGACCTGCTTGCGGCCGAAACCGAAAGCCAGCGGGTGCAGGCGCTGGGCATGGCAAGCGGACATGTATCGCGTGCAGTTGCGCAATGGCAGGACGCGTTGCTGGCGTTGATGGCGGGAGCCGAGGCCGAACTTAATTTTGCCGACGAGGATGATGTCGAGGTCGGCGACGCTGTCGCGCGGCGACTGATTACGGGGATGGCATCGCTGGCGGGCGAACTGGACGAATGGCTGGCGCGGCCGGCGGCGGAGGTGATCGCCGAGGGGTTGTCGGTGGTGATCGCGGGGCCGCCCAATGCCGGAAAGTCGACCTTGATCAACGTCTTGGCTCAGCGCGAGCTGGCGATTGTGTCGCCGGTGGCAGGGACGACGCGCGACGTCATCGAGACGGCGCTGGCGCTTGACGGGGTCGCGATGCGCTTTTCCGACACGGCCGGACTGCGTGGAGAAGGTGCCGACGATATTGAAATCATCGGTATCGATCGGGCGAGAGCGGCGGTCGACGCGGCCGATATATTGTTGTGGCTCGGACCGCCGAAGGATGTGCCTCCGCATCGGCGCGCAATCCTGATTGCCGCGCAGGCCGATCGCTGGCGCGGCGATGCGGCGGCGGAGGTCGAGGCGGCGCATTGCGACCTGATCCTGTCGGCCGCGACGGGTGAGGGGATGGACAAGCTGCATCGGGCCATCGTCGACATGGCGCGCACCTTGTTGCCGCGCGAGGGCGAAGCGGCGCTGCGCCAGCGTCAGCGGATCGCGCTCGCCGAAGCCCGCGAGTGGTTGACGATCGCCCCAGGTTCGCGCGAGGCCAGCGATTTAATCCTGATTGCGGAAAGGCTTAGGCTTGCGGCGACGGCGCTCGACCGAATCACGGGGCGCGCCGGCGTCGAGGACATGCTCGATGCCTTGTTCGGGCGTTTCTGCATCGGCAAATGATGTTCCACGTGAAACATCGCATGGCTCGCAGCGCGGTGGATTCGATGCGCGCTTTGCGCTAAAGGCGCGGCAATCATGCAGAATGAAGCGAATTTTGATGTCATCGTCGTCGGCGGTGGGCACGCTGGCACCGAAGCCGCCGCGGCGGCGGCACGGCTTGGTGCGCGCGTGGCGCTGATCAGTTTCGACCCGGCATTGATCGGGACCATGTCGTGCAACCCCGCGATCGGCGGGCTCGGCAAGGGCCATCTGATGCGCGAGGTCGATGCGCTTGATGGCTGGATGGCGCGCGCGGCCGATAGCGCCGCGATCCATTATCGCATGCTCAATGCCTCGAAAGGGGCGGCCGTACAGGGGCCGCGCATCCAGGCTGACCGCAAACTTTATCGGGGAGCGATCCAGACCCTCCTCGCGGACGAGGAGGCAATCACCGTCGTCGCGGGCGAGGCGGCAGCGCTGCGCCTGACGCAGGGGTGCGTTGCGGGTCTCGAACTCGCCGACGGGTCGATGCTCGCTGCGGCGACCGTCGTGCTTGCGACGGGCACTTTTCTGGGCGGAAAGCTTTTTCGCGGCGAAGAGCGGATGGAGGGTGGCCGCATCGGCGAGGCCGGCGCGCTCCGGCTCGCCGCGCAGTTGCGCACAGCCAAGCTGCCCATGGCACGGCTCAAGACTGGCACGCCGCCGCGGCTCGACGGACGGACGATCGACTGGGCACGGCTCGAGGAGCAGCCATCGGATAGTGCCGAGGGGGCGCACTGGACCTGTTCCACGTGGAACAGGTCGCGGACGGTGCCGCAGATTTTTTGTGCGATCACGCGCACCAATTCCGAAAGTCACGCGATCATCGCGGCGAATCTCGATCGCTCGCCCCTGTTCACCGGCGCAATCGGCGCGGCGGGGCCGCGCTACTGTCCTTCGATTGAGGATAAGATTCACCGCTTCGCCGATCGTGACGGGCATCAGGTGTTCTTGGAACCCGAGGGGCTCGATAGCATTCTCGTCTATCCGAACGGGATTTCGACCTCGCTGCCCGCCGACGTCCAGCTTGCAATGCTGCGCACGATGGTGGGCTTGGAGACGGTCGACATGGTCGTGCCGGGCTATGCGGTCGAATATGATCATATCGATCCGCGCGCGCTCGACCGGACGTTGCAGGTGCGCGCGATACCGGGGCTTTATTGCGCCGGGCAGATAAACGGCACAACCGGATATGAGGAAGCGGCGGCGCAGGGGCTGGTTGCCGGTGCCAATGCGGCGCTTGCCGCACAAGACCGCGAGCCGCTCATTCTCGATCGATCCGAATCCTATATCGGCGTCATGGTCGACGACCTCGTCCTGCAGGGTGTGACCGAGCCCTATCGCATGCTGACTGCGCGCGCCGAATATCGATTGCGGCTGCGCGCCGACAATGCCGCGACGCGCTTGACTCCACAGGGTATTGCGCTGGGGCTGGTGCGGCCCGCGACGGCCGCGCTGTTCGCTGCACGCCAGGCCGAGCGGATGCGGGCCGAAGCCCTGCTCGACGCATCTGTCGCGACTGCCGACTATGCCGCGGTCGGACTGGCACTTCCGGGTGACGGTATCGCACGCAAGCGGATCGACCTGCTGCGCTATCCCGATATGACGATCGCGCGGCTGACCCCGCTCGCACCCGAGCTTGATTCGATCGACCCGGCAATTTTGTCGGAGATTGCCGAGGATGCGCATTATGCGCCCTATATCGCCCGACAAGATGCTGAGCTTCGGGCGCTCGCGGCGAACGAGGCGATCGCACTCGATCCGGCGCTCGATTATGCGGTGATCGGCGGGCTATCGCGCGAGATGGTCGAGCGGCTCACGCGGGCGCAGCCCGAGACGCTGGGACAGGCCGCACGGATCGATGGGGTGACGCCCGCAGCGCTGACCGCAATCATGGTGCATAGCCGCCGGCGCGCGGCGTGACCCGTCAGATGTCTGCTTTTTTAATCGCCCACCATGCCCGCCACGCCCGTGCAAGCTGAAACTTGGGCAGCACGCGGTGCTTTTGGGTTGCCGCTTTCGCGGGCATGATAGGATTGGGGACCCGAGATGTCGTTTGAGTTGATCGATAGCGAAGAGGTTGCTCGTGAATGGATCGGTTCGACCTTCACGCCGACGATCGATCAATGGGCAAGCCTCGAGCGTTTCGTCGAACTGTTGATCGCCGAAAATGGGCAACAGAATTTGATCGCGGCCTCGACGATCCCGACGATGTGGGTTCGCCATATTGCCGACAGTGCGCAGCTTTTGTCTTTCGACACGCGGGAAGGCGACGGGCTCTGGATCGATCTCGGCAGCGGCGCGGGGTTGCCGGGGATGGTTGTTGCCATTTTGAGCGCACGTCCGATGCTGCTTGTGGAATCGCGTAAACGGCGCTGCGACTTCTTGCGGACCGTCGTTGCGGAGCTTGGTCTCGCCCATATAGAGGTCGCTGAAGCGCCATTGGAGCGCATTGACACCCGGCCCGCAGCGTCGATCAGCGCCCGTGCCTTTGCCCCGCTCGACAAGCTGCTTGACCTGTCCGCCCGTTTTTCCACCGAATCGACGCGCTGGCTGCTGCCAAAAGGCCGAAACGCCGTTAAGGAACTGGCTTTGCTGCCCCAGCCATGGCAGAGAATGTTCCACGTGGAACAGAGCCGCACGGACACCGAGAGCCAGATTTTGATTGGCTCTGGAAAAATAACGGCAAAACAGCGAGGAAAGCGATGATCCGCATTGCCGTGGCGAACCAGAAAGGCGGGGTCGGCAAAACGACGACCGCAATCAACCTGGCGACCGCGCTTGCGGCAACGGGCTGGCGCACGCTGATCATCGATCTCGATCCGCAGGGCAACGCATCGACGGGGCTGGGAATCAAGCAGTCGCAACGCGAATGTTCGAGCTATGAATTGTTGCGCGGCGACGCGACGCTCGCCGAATGCGCGATCCCGACCGCGGTGCCGCGGCTCGACATCGTTACTGCGACGGTCGACCTGTCGGGCGCCGAGATCGAGCTGATCGAATTTCAGGACCGGCTGCACCGTCTGCAACAGGCGCTGTCGACCGCCGAGGCGGGGCAGTGGGACATCTGCCTGATCGACTGTCCGCCCTCGCTCGGCATGCTGACGCTCAACGCGTTGATCGCTGCCGAATCGCTGATCGTGCCGCTCCAATGCGAATTTTTCGCGCTTGAAGGGTTGAGTCAGCTGCTCACCACGGTCGAGCGCGTGCGCGAACGTTTCAACCAGAAATTGTCGATCCTGGGCGTCGCGCTGACGATGTTCGATCGCCGCAACCGGCTGACCGATCAGGTGTCCGACGATGTCCGCGAGGTGCTCGGCCCGGTGGTGTTCGACACCGTGATCCCACGCAATGTGCGCTTGTCGGAAGCGCCGAGCCATGGTCTGCCGGCGTTGATTTATGATCATCGCTGCGCCGGATCGGCGGCGTATATCGCGCTCGCGCGTGAGTTGATCGACCGGCTTCCTAACGTCCGCAAGGCTGCATAAATGGCTGATAATAAAGACGAAATTGGATCGGACTCGACGCCGTCGCGCAAGCGACCCTCGGGCCTCGGCCGCGGGCTCAATGCCTTGTTCGGTGACGTCGCGGTCGAGGCGCCGGTGCTTGCGACCCCGGGCAGCGCGGCGAAGGCTACGCCGGTCACGGGCGATTCGGTGCAGCATGTCCCCGTCGGGGCGATCCGTCCGCTGCCGGGTCAGCCGCGCCGCCATTTCGACGAAAATGCGATTGCCGAGCTGGCTGATTCGATCGGGCTGCGCGGATTGCTGCAGCCGATCATTGTCCGCCGCTCCCCCGATGGCGAGGGCTATCAGCTTGTGGCCGGGGAACGGCGGTGGCGCGCGGCGCAGCGCGCCGGACTGCATCAGATTCCCGCGCTTGTGCGCGAACTCGACGATGCCGCGACCTACGAGATCGCGCTGGTCGAGAATATCCAGCGGCAGGATCTCAACGCGATCGAAGAGGCGAGCGCCTATCGCCGCCTGATCGAGGATTTCGGGCATAATCAGGAAGCGCTGGCAAAGCTGGTCGGCAAGTCGCGCAGCCATGTCGCGAATCTGATGCGCCTGCTCGACCTGCCTGCGAGCGTGCAGGCGTTGGTCGGCGACGGTTCGCTCGCGATGGGTCATGCGCGGGCGTTGATCGGCGCCGACGATGCCGAGGCGATCGCGCGCCGCGTCGCGAAGGAAGGGCTGTCGGTCCGCGCGGTCGAGGCGCTGGTGCGCGCGGGCAAGGGCGGCGACGCACCGCGCAAGGCGCCGCTCGAATATAAGAGCGCCGACGGCGGCCGCGATCCCGATATCGTCGCGGTCGAGCGGCATCTGTCCGAACTGCTGGGCATCGGTGTCGCTATTCAATATGCTGGCGACGGCAAGGGCGCGCTGACGCTGAAATTCGCGTCGCTCGACCAGCTCGACATGATCTGCCAGCGATTGTCGGGCGAATCGATCTGATATGGGGTTGTCGGCGTGCCCGCGATTCCCGTCGAGCGTCGCTCAATTTGTGCCAGTCCGGGCCGTTAATGACGCAATCGCGGTCTCCACGACCCGCCATATATAGCGCTAAGCCATTGATTTGTATCGGTTAAACTGCGCAACACGGGCTAATTCTTATCGCGCTGTTAACCAAGCTTGCTGGCAAAGCCTGAACAGATCGTCCTCTAAACAGGTCGGCGAATGGGGTGGGATATCCATTCGAATTTCGACTTCCAATTTCGGAATCTAAGGGACCAAATCATATGCGCAACTTTGGAATGAAGCGCGCCCTGCTGGGCGCCGCGATTGCTGCTCTCGCCATGAACGCCTCGGCGGCGCATGCGGCATCGGCCACCGGCACGGCGACTGCCAAGATCCTGCGCCAGATCACGCTCACCAAGACCAGCGATCTTCAATATGCGACGATCATCAGCGGTGCGACCGCCTCGACCGTCGCGGTGTCGACCGCTGGTGCCGCGACCTGCGGCGCGGGCCTGACCTGCACAGGGACGACGACGGCGGGCAATTTCGACGTTCAGGGCACCAGCGGTGCCGTGGTGCTGGTCGGCGGCGCTTCGAGCGTGACGCTCAACGGTTCGCTCGGCGGCACGATGACGTCGACGCTCACCTATTCGTCGGCGAACATCACGCTGGGCGCGACGGGCGGCAGCTTTCAAGTCGGCGGCACGCTGAGCGTCGGCGCCAACCAGACGGCGGGTGACTATTCGGGGACGTTCAACGTCACCGCAAACTACCAATAAGCTTGGGGGGCCTGGCGGGCCAAGATCCGCCAGCCGTTAAAATAGGGTCGTCGGACATCGTTCGGCGACCCTTTTTTATGCAAGGCGCCGCGATGGTTAGCGAAATATCAACCATGTTGGTGCAGGCAGGATGCGACCATCGGGACGGTGTGGGGCCGTTTCCCGGACGATTGTGGGGATCGTATCCAATGTTTCGCTTCTTGAAGGCCTTTGGCCTGTTCACCGCGGTTGCGTTCGGCTCCGCGGCATCGCCCGCGCTGGCGGCGGGCGACCTGCTCGTCGCGCCGACGCGCGTCATCCTCGACGGATCGCGCGGGACCGAGGTGGTGCTCAACAATATCGGCACCGAGGCTGCGACCTATCGCATCAGCCTTGAGATCAAGCGGATGACCACCGAGGGTGGCCTTGACGAAATCGCCGAGGAAAATGTGACCGCCGCCGAGCGAGCCGCGCTCGACATGATTGCGTTCAGCCCGCGGCGCGTCACCTTGCCGCCGAACCAGCCGCAGGTCGTTCGCGTCGGGGTGCGCTTACCCGAAGGGACGCCGCCCGGCGAATATCGCGCGCATATGCTGTTCCGCGCGGTGCCCGATGCGGTCGCGGCGACCGCCGAGGCCAGGCCGGCCAGCGAGGGTGTGTCGATCGCGCTCACGCCGATTTACGGAATCACGATTCCGGTGATCGTGCGCGTCGGCGATCTGGGTGCTGAGGCATCGATCGGCGAGGCGTGGGTGAGCGACACCCAGGATGGACCGGCGTTCAATTTCGACCTCGCGCGGACGGGCAACCGATCGGTCTATGGCGATATCGAGGTGACACGGCCGGGGGCCGCCGAGCCCCTGCTGGTGGCACGCGGGATCGCGGTCTACCCCGAGGTCGCCGCGCGCAAGGTGTCGCTGCGCGTTCCCGGCGAGCTCGCGGCGAAGCTCAAGGGGCCGGTACGCATTCGCTATACCGAGGATCGCGAAATCGGCGCCCGCACGATCGACGAGGCCGAGCGGGTGGTGAAATGACGGAATAGGCCGAGCGACGCGGGCGGGACGATGATCCGCGCGGCGCTCTCCCGATGGAAGCCGGCGATATTGGCCGGGCTGGCGCTGGTGGGGCTTGCTCCCGCCGGCGCCGAAGCCGTGGAAAAGAAGCCCGTCTCGATTGCAAGCGATAGCTGGGCGCCCAATGACGACGACAGCTGGTTGTTCGATGTGCGGTCGGGGCAATATCGGCTCGGCGACGGGGTGCGCGGCTATCAGACGCCGCAGGGGGTCTGCGTCGATCTGGGCGATGTCGTGCTTGCGCTCGACCTGGCGGTGCGGGTCGACAAGAAGTTGCGCCGCGCAACCGGATGGGTGTTCGACGAGCGGCGCAGCCTGGCGATCGACCGCGAGACGGGCGAAGTGCGCGCGGGGAGCCAGACTTTCCGGTTGAACGCCACGACGATCCGCGACACGCCCGCTGGCTGGTGCGTCGACCTCGATAGTCTCAATAGCTGGCTGGGCGTGCCGCTGGCCGCCGATCTGTCGAACGCGGTGCTGCGCATCGATTCGAAGAACAAGCTGCCGTTTCAGCTCGCCGCCGAACGCCGCGCGCGCGCGGCTTCGATCCGTCCGCAGGCGCCGTTCGATCTTGCGACGCTACCGCAGGCGGCGCGGCCCTATCAGGCATGGGCTACGCCTTCGGTCGATGTCGTCGCCTCGGCGGGAATCGTGTCGGACACGCGCGGCGGATCCTATGTGCAGGCGCGCTACGAGATTTTCGCAGCGGGCGAGGTGGTCGGGCAGAGTTTCGACGCGCGGTTGTCGTCGGACAATGAGGCGGTCCCCGAAAGTTTGCGGATGCGGCTCTATCGCACCGATCCACAGGGGCGGTTGCTTGGGTCGTTGAAGGCGACGCATTATGGGGTGGGCGATGTCAGCCTGCTTTCGACCGGCATCGTCGCGGCGTCGGCGCCGGGACGCGGCGCGGTGCTCACCAATCGACCGATCGAGCGGCCCGATGCTTTCGACAAGACAACTTTCCGTGGCGATCTGCCCGCGGGCTGGGATGCCGAACTGTACCGCAACGGGCAATTGCTCGCTTTCACGAACCCGAACGGCGACGGGCGATATGAGTTTATCGACGTCCCGCTGCAATATGGCGCGAACCGTTTCGAGATCGTGCTGTACGGGCCGCAGGGGCAAGTCCGGCGCGAAATCCGACAGGTGCAGGTAGGGATGGATTCGATCCCGCCGCAGCAGACATGGTATTGGGCGGGGGTCGCGCAGGAAAATGCCGACCTAATCGAGTTCGGCGACCGGCGGCGCGGCGCGTTCCGGCGCGGTTGGCGCGGGACGATGGGAATTGAGCGCGGGCTCGACACGCGGACATCGGCCGCCGCCTATTTTCACAGCCTGCTGATCGAGAATGTCCGCTACAATTATGGCGAGGTCGCGCTGCGGCGGTCGATCGGGCCGACCTTGCTCGAGGTTAGCGGTAGCTATGCCGACATTTCGCGAGGGGGCGGGGGCGGCGTCGCGGCGCGCGCGAGCTGGCTTGCGGCGTTCGGCGAAACCTATGTGCGCGCCGATGCGATGCGCGGTTGGGGTGGTTTCGTCTCGGACCGTTTGATCAATAATATCAACGCTATATATTCGGTATCGGTCGACCAGTCGGTCAAGCTGGGGCGGACGGTGCTGCCGCTGCATTTCGACGTGCGGCAGGTCGAGCGACGGTCGGGAGTCGACAGTCTGGAAGCGAGCGCGCGGGCGTCGGCGAGCTTCCGCGCGCTGACCTTCACCGGCCAGCTCGACTGGAGCCGGACCAAGGTGCCGGTCGGCCCCGATCCGCCCGACAATCTGACCGCCAGCTTGCTTGCCAACGCCCGGATCGGGCGGGTTCGCGTCCGTGGTGAGGCGCGTTTCGCGTTGTCGGGCGCCAATGCCGATTCGCGCATGACCTTGATCGGCGAATGGGCAGGGAAGGGTGATGCCGAATGGCGCACCGAGCTCGGCTATGATCGGGGGCTCGATCGGGCGCGGGCGGGGGTCGGATATACGCGCCGGTTCAACAAGTTGCAGCTAACGGGATTCGGCGAAGTCGCGAGCGACGGATCGGTCGCGGCGTCGGTGGCGCTCGCTTTCAGCTTCGGGCCGAGGTCGGCGGGCGGCTGGCGCGTATCGGCTGAGAAGCTCGCGAGCCGCGGGCAGGTGGTCGCCGAAGTGTGGATGGACGACAATGGCGACGGCCTCCGCCAGCCGGGCGAAACCGCGCTACCCGACGTGCCGCTGACTGCGGGCAATGCCTTTATCGATGCGGCGACCGACAAGGCGGGGCTGGGCGCGATCGACGGGCTCGAGCCTTTCCGGCCGGTGATGATCGGCATCGACGCCGGCAGCCTGCCCGACCCCTATGTCCAGCCGGCGCTGCCGGGAGTGGTGGTGACGCCGCGGCCCGGCGTCGCGACGCGCGTGCTGTTGCCGATGGCGGCGGCGGGCGAAATCGAGGGCATATTGCGCCGCGACGGCGGCAATCCGATCGAGGGGCTGGCAGTCGAACTGGTCGATGCCGAGGGGCGGGCGCGCGCGACGACGATCACCGAATTCGACGGCTATTTCCTGTTCGAGGGGGTGGCGTACGGGCGCTACACGGTGCGGCTGGGCCAAGCCTCGGCCGCGGCGCTCAGGCTCGATGGCGCTTTTGCGGTTGGCGCGGCGCCGGGCAAAGCCACACCGCGGGTGCGGCTCGGGACGCTGACGCTGAAACCACTGTTGCGCGATGTTGCGCTGCAGGGCGCTGCGCGGGGTGCCGATAGTGCGCGGGGACCGCCGGGGGAAGGCGCGCGGTAGATGGGGTGGCAGATTTGCGGTGGGGAGCGGACGTACCCATCTTTCGTCATCCCGGACTTGATCCGGGACCCACGGCAGCGCTGCAGTCATGGACCCCGGATCAAGCCCGGGGTGACGATGAAGGATAGGTCCGCTTCCGGTCGAAACCGGCCGTCGACTGCGCTCAGCTCAGCAATGGTTCCAGCGCGTCCCATTCGCGGTCGACCGCGCGGCGGCCGGCGTCGATCGCGGCGCGGATCTTCGCCGGGTCGAATTCGAGCGTTTCGGCGACGTCCTCTTCGGGTTCGATGATGCGAATCGGCGCGAAGCGGTAGCGCGCGATCTGGACGTCGAGCGGGCGGAGGATGCGCGCCGCCTGCGCGCCGCCGATGCCTTCGTTCTGGAGCGCGCGGAGCTGGCCTTCGCGCGCGGCGATCAGGTCGTTGATCAGCGCGGCGCCCGACAGGTCGTTCGCCGAAACCTCCGATTGCAATATGTCGACCGCGCGCAGCCCGATCTTGATGAGGTTGGGGAAGGTGCGCACCGCACCCGGCCGCGGCGCGGGCGAGGCGCGCACCGCAATCACGCCGCGCGGGTTCATTTCGAGCGCCGAACTCAAGGGGGTGACGTCGCGCACCCCGCCATCGACCCATTGTTCCTCGGTGCCGTCGACCGCGCGTGTTTTGAGTGGATCGAAGAAGAGCGGCATCGCGCAGCTAGCATAGACCCAATTGTGGATGGCGGGCACGCTCTCGTCGATCGTCCGATAGGTGCCAGTCCCGAGATTGACGACGCCGAGCAATAATTTACGCCCGCTGGCGCGCAGTTTCGCGTCGTCCGCGAAGCCTTTGAGCAGCCGTTTGAGCGGCGCGGTGTCATAGAGCGCATCCTCGCCGAGAAGGCCGCCAATGACGCCGAGCGGGCGCTCCTTGTAGATCGAGCTGTTGCCGCGGAGGCCGAGCCAGGCGTCGAGCAGACCCGGCACATCGTCCTGCGCGACGCCGAGCGCCTGGATCGCGCCGGTGGATACGCCCGCGACGATATCGAGGCGGACGCCGCGATTGACGACGAGTTCGTGGACGACCCCGACCTGGAACGCGCCTTTTGCGCCGCCGCCGCTCAATACGATTGCCAGACCGCCTGCCATGCCCTGCGCCTCCTTGGCCAAGGCGTTTTTACAACAATATGGTCTGCTTCCCAAGGCGCGAAGCGGCGTTTTCGCGAGAATCGCGCGGCGGTGTTAACCACTTTTTATCCATGATTGGCCACAGGGGTAGCGAGCAAGAATTTGCCTGTGGGGAAGATCAGTATGTCCGAAGCCTTTGGTTCGAAAAACCGTCCGACCAGCGCCGACGTTGCCATCATTGGCGCCGGTCCTGCGGGCTTGACCGCCGCCTATCAGCTGACCCAGCAAGGGTTTAGCGTGACGGTGATCGAAAAGGACCCCACTTATGTCGGCGGGATCAGCCGCACGGTCGAGCATGAGGGCTTTCGTTTCGATATCGGCGGGCACCGCTTCTTTTCGAAGAGCCGCGAAGTCGTCGACCTGTGGAACGAGATTCTGCCCGACGATTTCATCGAGCGCCCGCGGATGAGCCGCATCTATTATGAGGGCAAATTCTATAGCTATCCGCTGCGCGCGTTCGAGGCGCTCTGGAACCTCGGCATCTTTCGCTCGACGCTCTGCATGATCAGCTATGCGCAGGCGAAGCTGTTTCCGAACAAGAAGGTCCGCAGTTTCGAGGACTGGACGATCAACCAGTTCGGCCGGAAGCTTTATTCGATCTTTTTCAAGACCTATACCGAGAAGGTGTGGGGCATGCCGTGCGACGAAATGTCGGCCGACTGGGCGGCACAGCGCATCAAGGGACTGAGCCTGGGCGGCGCGGTGATCGACGGGCTGAAGCGCAGCCTCGGGCTCAACAAGCGCCCGAACGATGGCATGGCGACCAAGACGCTGCTCGAAACCTTCCGCTATCCGCGACTCGGCCCCGGCATGATGTGGGAGGCGGCGCGCGACAAGGTCGTGGCGGGCGGCAATCATGTGCTGATGGGCCATAGTTTCAAGCAGCTGACGCAGGACCAGAAGACGGGCCGCTGGCGGATGACCGCGACCGGCCCCGACGGCGATATCGTGATCGATGCTGGCCATGTCATCAGCTCGGCGCCGATGCGCGAGCTGGCGGCGCGCATCCATCCGCTGCCGGCGTGCGCGCTGAATGCCGCGCCGAACCTCAAATATCGCGACTTTCTGACCGTCGCGCTCAAGATTCGCTCCGAAGATCTGTTCCCCGACAATTGGATCTATATCCACGACAGCAAGGTGCAGGTCGGCCGGGTCCAGAATTTCCGCAGCTGGTCGCCCGAAATGGTGCCCGATCCCGAACTTGCGTGCGTCGGCCTCGAATATTTCTGTTTCGAAGGCGACGGACTCTGGGCAGCGAGCGACGAACAGCTGGTGGCGCTGGCGACAAGGGAAATGGAAATCCTGGGGCTTTGCGATCCCGAAGATGTCGTAGGCGGCGCGGTGGTGCGGCAGGAAAAGGCATATCCCGTTTATGACGATGATTATGCCAAGCATGTCGAAACGATGCGCAGCGAGCTCGAGGCGTGTTATCCGACGCTGCACATGGTCGGACGCAACGGCATGCACCGCTATAACAACCAGGATCATGCGATGATGACCGCGATGCTGACGGTGCGCAACATCGTCGCGGGCGAAAAACTCTATGATATCTGGGGCGTCAACGAGGATGCCGAATATCATGAGAGCGGCACCGAAGGCGAACAGGCCGCGCTGGCGTCGGTTCGCGAGGTTCCCGCGCGCGTGGCAAAGGCCGCCTAAGGGCTCGATCGGGGGGATCGGCATCATGTTGCCTGTGACCAGATTGATTGCGTCGGTCCGGCGCGGCGAAATACGCTGGCTGAACTATCTGCTCGCGAGCGTGCTCGCGCTCGGCAGCGATGCAGGGTTGTTCCTGTTGCTGCTCGACGCCGGACTGTCGCCGGTTACGGCATCGGCGACCGGCTATTGCGCCGGAATCCTCGTCCACTGGATGGTGTCGAGCCGGCTCGTCTTTGCCGACGGCGCCGCGGCGCGCGGCACGGGCGAACGCCATCGTCAGAAACTGCTCTTCGTCGGCTCTGCGCTCGTCGGTCTTGCCGTTACCACTGCAATCGTCGGCGGCGGCAGCGCACTCGGCCTCGATCCGCGGCTTGCCAAGCTCGCGGCGATTATCGTCAGCTTCCAGACGACCTATCTGCTGCGCCGTCATATCGTGTTTCGGGCCGCCGCGGCATGAGCGACGCGTCCGCGCTTCCCGCGGGCGCCGAACCGTCGGTTCGCGCCTCGTCGGCGGGGGGTATTTCGCTCAGTCCCTGGTTTACGCCAGTGCGGATCGCGCTGATCATCTGGGGCGCAATGAGCCTGGTCGCCATCGTCGCGAAATGGCAGGCGATCGGTGCGCTCGATCTGTCGGATACCGACGATGCGATGCGTATGGCGCAGGTCCGCGACCTGCTCGCCGGGCAAAGCTGGTGGGATCTCTCGCAATATAGGGTCAATCCGGCGGGCGGCGGGGTGCTGATGCACTGGTCGCGTATCGTCGATGCGCCGCTGGCTGCGGGTATCCTGCTGCTGAAACCGCTGTTCGGCCAGGCGATGGCCGAACGGATCGTGATGACGCTTTGGCCCCCGCTGCTCGGCGCGGCGCTCAGCGTCGCCTGTGTGCTCGGTTATCGCAATTTGTCCGACCGCCGCATCGCCTATGTCGTGCCGCTCTTTTTGATCATGTCGGGCTATATATTGGTGCAGTTCCGCCCGCTCCGGGTCGACCATCACGGCTGGCAGATTTTTTTCGCGATGCTGATCATGGCGCAGGCGCTGCGGCCGGCGACATGGCGGGCGGGCCTGCTCGGCGGACTATTTGCCGCGGCTTTGCTTGCGGTGTCGATCGAAGGATTGCCCATAGTGGCGCTGTTTGCCGGGCTTGCCGCGCTGCGCTGGGCGCTGCACGGACGCGCCGAGGACCGCGCCCGGCTGTGCGGCTATATGGGCGCGCTCGCGGGTGGCGCCTTGCTGCTCCAGTTTGCGACGCGCGGTCCTGCGGGGCTGATTGGCGCCTGGTGCGATTCGCTTTCGGCGCCTTATATGGCGGCATTCGCCGCTGCCGCCGCCGTCACTTTCGCGGCGGCGCGGGCGAACCCTGGCCAGCTTTGGGCGCGGTTCGCGCTGCTGGGGCTGGCGGGCGTATCGGCGGCGGGCGCACTGCTGTGGACCGAACCGCAATGCGCGAACGGGCCCTTTGCCACGCTCGACCCGATCGTCGTCAAATATTGGTACCGCAATGTCCTCGAGGGCCAGCCTTTGTGGGTATCGGGACCGGATGATGCGATCCATGTGCTCGTGCCATCGCTGATCGGTCTTGCCGGGTCGTTGCTGGCGTGGCGAAGCTGCCCGACCGCCGCCGACCGAAGAAATTGGGCGACGATCATCGTTGCCCTGATCGGCGCAGCCGCCCTGTCGCTACTCGTTCTACGCAGCGTTTCGACCGCGCATGTCTTTGCCTTGCCAGGCTGTGCGTGGCTGGGCCTGCGCGCATGGGCGTGGGCGCGAACGATTCGGTCGACCTTGCTACGCATCCTGGCGTCGGCTGCCGCCGCGCTGGCGCTGCCGCTGCTTGGCAGTTTGGCGGTGGTGGCCGTGCTCGGGCTGGTGGTGCCGTCGCTGAAGGCCGAAGAGGAAAAGGCGACCCAAGAGGCTGCCGCGGCCAATCCCTATAAGGCGAACTGCCTCGACCCTGCGGCGATCGCGGACCTCAATCGCCTGCCGACCACAACGATCCTGACGCCGATCGATCTCGGCGCGCCGGTGATTTTCTGGACGCGTCACAGTCTGGTCGCGACGCCGCATCACCGCAACAAGGATGCGATGGCGGACTCGATCCGCGTGTTCGCTGGCGACCCCGCAAAGGCCGAGGCGCTGGTCCGCAAGCAGGCGGCGACGCTGATCGTCTATTGCCGCACCGCCAACGACTTCACCAAATATCGCCGCGCGCGAAAGGATGCCCTCGCGGCGCAGCTTCACGCGGGAACGCCGCCAGCGTGGCTCGAAGCGGCGCCGATTACGTCGCGCGCCGGACTGTCGGTGTGGCGGGTGAAGGCCCGGTAAGACGCGTCCGCCGTAAAAGGCGTCAGGCGGGGCGAAAGCGTAGTGCCGCGCCGTTCATGCAATAACGCTTGCCCGTCGGTTTCGGCCCGTCGTTGAAGACATGGCCGAGATGGCCGCCGCAGCGTTTGCAATGCACTTCGGTGCGTGCATAGCCGAGGTCATAGTCGGTCGAGGTGCCGATGCCGCCCTTGAGCGGTGCCCAGAAACTGGGCCAGCCGGTGCCGCTGTCGAACTTGGTTCGGCTCGAATAAAGCGGCAGCGCACAGCCGGCGCAGTCGAAGATGCCGGCGCGTTTTTCCTTGTCGAGGGGGCTAGTGAAGGGGCGTTCGGTCGCGGCTTCGCGGAGCACGCGATATTGCAGCGGCGACAGGCGCTTTTTCCATTCGGCATCCGAAAGCTGCCAGCCGGGCAGGGCTTTCGGGCGCGAGGATTTGGCGAAGAGCATCGGCGCGCCGATGATGGCGCCGCCGAGCGCAAGTCCGCCGAGGATGTAACGACGTTCGATCATATCGCTGATACGTGCGCGTGGGCCAAAGGGTTACAGCGGGACGTCAATATTTCTCCAATTGTACCGGCATGTGACGATAGCCGTGGACAAAACTTGCGTGCACGCGTTCGGGTTCGGCGAGGACGTTCACGCGCAGGCGGCGGCGCTGCATTTCGGAGATGAGGGTGGTGAGCTGCAGTTCGGCGACGCGGGCGCCGACGCAGCGGTGGATGCCATAGCCGAAGGCCAGGTGGCGCCGGGCATTTTCGCGGTCGACGATAATGCGGTCGCCGTCGGGAAACACGCTCTCGTCCCGGTTCGCCGAGGCGTACCACAAGGCGATCTTGTCGCGCGCCTTGATCGCGTGCCCGAACAGTTCGGTGTCCTCGGTCGCGGTGCGGCGCATATGCGCGAGCGGGGTCTGCCAGCGCAGGATTTCGTGCATCGCGTTGACGGCGAGTTCGGGATCGTGATTTGTCTCGAGCTTGGCGCGTTCCTCGGGGAATTTGTGGAGGCCATAGGCGTAGGCCGACATCGAATTGCGTGTCGTGTCGTTGCCGCCGACGATGAGCAGGATGAGGTTCCCCATGAACTCATTCTCGCTCATATGCTTCATCGCGTCGGACTGGAGCATGATCGAAATCAGGTCATGCTCGCCTGGGTTCTGCGCCTTTGCGTCCCACAATTGCTTGAAGGCGGCGCCCATTTCGAACGCCTTGGCGAGCCGCATCTGACGCTTTTCGAGCGTGTCGAAGCTTTCGATATCGCCGAGCGCGTCGGACCAGCCGGTGAGCCGGTGGCGCTCTTCCCACGGAAAATCGAACAGGATCGCGAGCATGTCGGTGGTGAGCTCGATCGACAGCCGTTCGACCCAGTCGAAGGTTTCGCCAATCGGCAGCGTGTCGATCAGCGCCGCGGTGCGCGCCTGTGTGTCGGCGCGCATGCGTTCGATTTCGGAGGGACCGAAAGCGGGGGCGACGGTGCGGCGCTGCGCGGTGTGCTGCGGCGGGTCCATCGCAATGAACATCGGCATCGGGATTTCGCCCTCTTTCAGATGTTCGATGCCGTCGCCGGCGACAGTGATTCCGCCATATTCCCACGACGAGGAGAAGATTTTGGGCAGCGCCTCGATATGCTGGATCGGCTTATAGGTCGTCACCGACCAATAGGGGCCGAATTTCGAATCTTCGCAGCGATAGATGGGCGCCCCGGCGCGCAGCTGGCGCATCGGTTCCTGCCAGCGGTCTTCGCTCCAAAGCTCGGCGCGGCTGACATCAAGAGGATTGGGGTCGAGCGGGTTGGCGCTTTCGGGCGCGGTGCGAATCTGGGTGGCCATGGGCTGCTCCTCTGGACGGCCGTCTGGCGCAGCCGATTAGGTTGCAGAATGCCACTATTCACAACTTTGTCAATAGAAGCGGAGGACTGCCGCGACGGCGCCTTACCCCCTCTTTTCCCGGCGCCAGAATTTCCAGCCGCTGCCGCTGCTGAGCACGCCCGACCTGAACAGGCGCACCGAGAGGAAGATGACGAGCGCGACCCAGATCGCCTGCCAGCCGAGCGCGAGCAGGTGGACCGCCTTGGCATCGTCACTCGCGGCGCGCGCCGCCATCGCCAGCGGCGAGGAGAAGGGGAAGATTTGCGCGAAGGTCGCAAGGCTGCTGCCCGGCGCGCTCGCGGCGGCGGCCGACAGGCTGAACATGCCGACCTGGAAGATCGTGATCGGCAGGCTGAGCATCTGAATTTCGCGCACCGATCCCGCCTGCGCCCCGACGCCAAGGAAGACGGCGCCGAGCAGGAGGAAGGACAGGATGAAATAAGCGAAGCCGATACCGAGAAAGAAGGGCCAGCCCGTCGCGGGCATCGACGCCAGCGCGGCGGTCGCCTTGCCGGCCTTGCCCGCCGCCGCGATCGCGGCGGGATCCATTTGCGTCGCGGCGACCAGCCCGCCGCCGATCGCGACGATCATCCAGAAGGCGATGAACAGCACGGCGACGCCGAGCATGCCGAGCAGCTTGCCGAGGAAGACGCTTTCGAGCGGCACCGCGGCGGCCAGGATCTCGATGACCTTGTTGCCCTTTTCCTCGGCGAGCGAACTCACCGTCTGGCCCGCGAGCAGCAGGGTCAGGAGGAAAATAATGAAGACCGCCCCGAAACCGAGCGACTGTTGCACCGCGATGCTGGTGCCGCCGCGCTGGATACTTTCGAAGCGCGGTTTTACCGGGACGACGTCGCCGGCGGCGCGGTCGCGCAGCGCCTGATTGGCGAGCAGGGCAAGATAGCGGCCCGCGCTGCCCTCGGCATTGCGCTCCACGATGCGCGGGCTTTCGAGCGGGCCGCTCATCACCGCATAGGTGTCGGTGCCCTTTTCGCGCGTGATCGCGATGGGGTCGGGCGCGTCTGGTGCTGCGACGCGGAATTCGAGCGGCGGGGGGGCTTCGCCGCGCCTGAAGGCGTCGCGAAGCCGGCGGTCGGCGGCGCGAAGGGCCTCGACGTCGGCCGCGTCGGCGATCGCGACGATCCGGCCGGCACCGCGCGCGCTGTCGGCGAGCTGCGATGCGCCCATGCCTCCCGCGAGCGTCATCGCGACCATGAACAGCGGCGCGAGCAGGAACAGGAGGAAGGTCGGCGTCGCGACGATCGCCAGAAAATCGCGCCGCGCCACAACGAACATGCTGCGAAGGAACGGGGTCATGCGCTGGCCTCCTCGACCGCGTCCTCGGTCGCGTCGGCGTCGAACCCCGCATCGACCTGCCGGACGATATGGACGAAGGCGTCGTGGAGCCCCGGGCGGCTGATCGACAGGCCGGTGACGCCATGACCGCTCGCGGTGATGCGCGCGAGCAACGGTTCGACATCGGCGTCCTGAATAGCAAAATGCCAGGCGTCGCCGCGCAGATCCGCCCCCGCCGGGAGATTGGCGGCAACCGCCGCGGGGGCTCCCGCCGTTCGCGGGGTGTAGCGCACCTGCATCGGCAGCAGCGCGCGCGCTTCGTCGACCGTGCCTTCGAACCGGCGCGCCGAGCGCGCGATGATCGCGATGCGGTCGCAGAGGCGCTCGGCATGCGCCATCACATGCGTCGAGAAAAGAATTGTCGCGCCGCGGTCGCGCTCGCGCCGCACCAGCATTTCGAGCCGCTCCTGATTGACGGGGTCGAGCCCCGAGAAGGGCTCGTCGAGCACGATGAGGTCGGGGGCGTGGACGATCGAGCCGATCAGCTGGATCATCTGCGCCATGCCCTTCGACATTTTGCGGATCTTTTCGTCGATCACGCGTTCGAGCCCGAGTTCGGTCATGAATCCGGCGGCGCGGCGGCGGCCCTCCGACCAGTCGAGGCCGCGCAGCGCGCCCATGAAGGCGATCGCCTCGCGCGCCTTCATCCCCGGATAAAGGCCGCGCTCCTCGGGAAGATAGCCGATGCGGTTGCGCACGCTTTGTGGCTTGTGCCCGCCGAGCAGCCGGCTGGAACCCTCATCGGGGTCGATGATGCCCAGCGTCATGCGCAGGCTCGTCGTCTTGCCCGCCCCATTGGGACCAAGCACGCCATAGATGCTGCCCGTCGGCACCGCGAGGCTGACATGATCGACCGCCTTGTAATCGCCGAAATATTTGGTGAGGCCATTCGCCTCGACGCTGAAATCGCTCAAACCCGGGTCCCCAATCTTGCGCTCACCAAACTATGGCACGGCGAGGCCGCTCGCGTATAGAGCGCCAATGGTTGCCGAAGCCTTGCCTATTGAAACGCCTTCTGTGGAAGATCGCCTCGAAGCGGTCGCGCGCGCGCATGGTTTCGCGGCGTTCGGGATCGCGCATGCCGATGCGGCGCCGCAGACCGCGGCGCGGCTGAACCAGTGGCTGGCCGAGGGGTGCCACGGCGACATGATCTGGATGGAAAGCCGCGCCGAGCAGCGCGGATCGCCGAGGGGGCTGTGGCCCGAGGTCAAATCGGTCATCGCGCTTGGCATGAGCTATGCCCCCGCGCTCGATCCGCTAGCGCTCGCCGACCATCCGGGCCGCGGGCGCATCTCGGTCTATGCGCAGGGCGGCGACTATCATGACGTCGTCAAAAGGGCGCTGAAGGCGGTCGCACGCTGGCTGGTGGCGGAGGTGCAGGACGCCGAGGTCAAGGTCTTCGTCGATACCGCGCCGGTGATGGAAAAGCCGCTGTCGGCGGCGGCCGGGCTTGGCTGGCAAGGCAAGCATACCAATCTCGTCAGCCGCGATCATGGCAGCTGGCTGTTCCTTGGCGCGATCTACACGACGCTCGACCTCGCGGCTGCCACGCCGGGACGCGATACATGCGGCAGCTGCTCGGCGTGCCAGGATGCGTGCCCGACGCAGGCCTTTCCGGCGCCGTACCGGCTCGATGCGCGGCGCTGTATTTCCTACCTCACGATCGAACATAATGGCCCGATCCCCGTCGCGTTGCGGCGCGGGATCGGCAATCGCATCTATGGCTGCGACGACTGCCTCGCCGCGTGCCCGTGGAACAAATTCGCCGAGACCGCGCACGCGCATCGCGCCTTCCTGCCCCGTGCCGAGCTGGCCGCGCCGTCGCTTTCCGATCTGCTTGCGCTCGACGACGCCGATTTCCGGCAGGTCTTCGCAGGCTCGCCGATCAAGCGGATCGGGCGCGGACGCATGGTGCGCAATGCCGCGATCGCGGCGGGAAACAGCGGCGATGTCCGGTTCGTGCCCGTGCTCGAGCGACTGACGAAGGATGAATCGCCGATGGTCGCCGACGCGGCCCACTGGGCGCTCGCCGAACTGGCGTCATGATGCCCGATCAGCGTTGAATCGACTGGGCGCAGCTGTTCACTTCGGCGTTGCGGCCATCGGGAGTGCGGGCGTCGACATGCGTGGCGACGGGGTGCGCGCCCGCACGCGGGGCATAGAAATAGACGTCGAGGATGCATTTCGATCCGGCAAACTGGAGTTTGCGGCCGGCGCCTTCGGTGACATCGAGATGCGGCTTGCCGAACATCCGGCCGATCGCATCGGCGCTGTTGCCGATGAGCGCATTATTCTGCACCGGGCGGACCACGGTGGTCGGGGGAGGGGTCGAAGCGGATGGGGTCGCGGGGCGCGGGATCGCGGGGCCGGCGCACGCGCCGAGCGTCAAAGCGAGACCGGCGATGACGGCCAGGCGGCGGTTTTCAATCATATATTCCGGTCCCCATTGCGCAGATGCAACATGTGCACGGCCATAGCCGCGCCGAGAATCGGAGCCAACAGATTGGCGACAGGCACCACAAAGCTTGCGGCAGACAGCAGCCCGAGCGACCAGCGTGCCGGCCGATCGAGGCGCGGCTGATCCGGATGGCGCGCGAGCACCATTGCCTCGAGATCGCGGCCGAGCAGCAATGCGTTGACGAGCAGCGCGAAGATTGGCGTGCCGATCCCGGTGACGAGCAGGAGAATATAGATCGGCAGCGCGAGGAGGTTGCCGCCGATCAGCCGCACCAGCGATGCGATCGCGAGGCCGATATTCTGCCGCCAGCCGACGTCGACCGCCTGGCGCGCGGCGGCGGGATAGTGGCGTCCTTCGACATCGGCGACGATGCCGTCGGCGAACAGGCCGACAACGACGATCGCGACGGCGCGAAAGAGCAGCCAGCTTCCCGCGACGATCGCGAGGACGATCAGGATACCGGCCATGTCGAGCTGCGTTGCATCGAGGCATTTCCAGTGCGCCAGCGCCCAGCGCGCGGCAAAGAAGATCGCGGCGCCCGAGACGGCGAGAAGCAGGAACGTGAGCGCGAGGCTTTGCGCCAGTACGCGCAGCACGCGCGGATTGGGCAAATCCCTGAATGCGAGCAGGAAGGCATGAACGGCGCGGGCCATGGGCGCAGGGATGGTGGGCGGGCGAGCGCGGGTCAAGCGTTATGCTTGCCTTGCCGGGCCTCGCCGCCTAAGGCGCGCGGCAGCTTTTTCCACGCACCACAGGAATTTTCATGGCCTCCACCGCCCGTTTCGACGTCGTCGCCATCGGCAATGCGATCGTTGACGTTCTCGCCCGCGCCGATGACGCGCTGATCGCCGCCGAAGGCCTGACCAAGGGATCGATGCGGCTGATCGACGGCGAAGAGGCCGAACGGCTGTACGCGGCAATGGGTCCGGCGGTCGAGGTTTCGGGCGGGTCGGCGGCCAATACGCTGGCCGGCATGGCCGCGCTCGGCCAGCGCTGCGCCTTTATCGGGCAGGTCGCCGATGATCAGCTCGGCCACGTCTTTACCCATGATTTGCGGGCGCTCGGCGTCGCTTATGAAACCCCGCCGCTCGGCGAAGGCGCGCCGACCGCGCGCTGTCTGATCCTCGTCACCCCCGACGGCCAGCGCACGATGAATACTTTCCTCGGTGCGAGTCATTTGCTCGAACAGTCGATGATCGACGAAGCGTGGATAGCCGATAGCGAGATTCTCTATCTCGAAGGCTATCTGTGGGATCCCGAACTGTCGCGCGCGGCGATGCGTCGCGCGATCGACGTGTCGCGCGCGGCGGCGCGCAAGGTCGCCTTCACGCTGTCCGATGCCTTCATCATCGACCGCCACGGCGAGGATTTCCGCAAGCTGATCGCCGAGGGTCTGTTCGATATCTTGTTCGCGAACGAGGTCGAGATTTGCGCGCTTGCCGAAACCGAGGATTTCGAGGCTGCGGTGGCGAAGATCGCGCCGCAGGTTCCGCTGCTGATCGTGACGCGCGGCTCGCACGGCGCGATCGCGCTTCAGGGTGGGACGCGCACCGAAGTCGGCGCCGAGCCGATCGAAACGGTGGTCGACACGACCGGCGCGGGCGACCTGTTCGCGGCCGGATTCCTGTCGGGTCTCGCCGAAGGCCGTCCGATCAAGGACTGCCTGACGATGGGTGCGGTTTGTGCACGCGAAATCATCGCGCAGGTCGGCCCGCGAGCGCAGACCGACCTCAAGGCGAAGGTTGCCGAACGGCTGGGCTAGAGCCTGCCCTGAGGGGATTGAGGTGTCGTGACGGAGCCGATTCTGGCCGAGTGCGAGGAACGAGGAGGGAGCGATGTTCTCATCGTAACCGACGAGTGACGCGGCAATCGGCCAGAAGGGGCCCGCCCTTCGGGTTGCAGCTGGAGGTCGTTCGGTCTGCGTCACGCTGCTGTGACGGGCCACCGGCCCGCCCGGCGCAGCCTTCCTTGCCGAACAACCTCCAGCAGCAATCACGATACCTCAATCCCCTCAGGGCAGGCTCTAGGAACCTTTATCGGCGGTGAAGCGTCCTATGCGCCAGACAGCATGGGAGAGATTCTGATGGCCGACGAAATCCACGAAACACGCGCGCCCGACGGGACGACGCATACGACGACGATCATCGACCGCGAGCCGCGGCGCGGCGGCGGGATGGGGTTTGGCCTGATCCTGCTCGTGCTGATCGCCGTCGCCGGCTTTGTCGCGTTCCAGTTCCTTGCCAACGACAAGGCCGAGACCGGCGCCATCACCGAGGCCGCGCAAAAGGTAGGAAACGCGGCCGAAAATGTCGGCGATGCGGCCCAGAAAGCGGTCGATTAGCGATCAGCTTGCGGGCGCTGCGGCGGGTTCGGGGTGCTTGCGGAACAGTTCACGGTCGGCCGGGCCGAAGCCGCGCGTCCAGATCAGCCAGGCGTAGATGCCGAGGATGAACGGCACGCCGATCAAGAGCTCGGCCCATTCGGGAAGCTGCGTCGCGCCATAGCCGAGGATGGTGGCGCCCGCCGTTGCCCAGACCAGCGCCCAGCGCAGACTGTTCACCGGCGCGCCGAGGATGCGCGCGAGCAGCCGTGCCTTGACCAGCGACGCGAAGCCGAGCGCGAGCATCAGCGCCAGCGCGACGGCGCCAGCGTAAGTGATCGGCGGCAGGCCCATCGATTTGGCGACGAGGATCAGCACGACGCTGAGTCCGGCTTGTAGCGCCAGCGTCGCGATGCTGATCAGCAGATTGCGGTGGCGCGCGACATAGACGAGCGCCGCCTCGCTGACGACCGCGGTTGCCGCGACGACTTCGGCGGCGAGCAGGAAGGCGAGCGCGGCGGTGCCGCTGACAAATTCGGGACCGACGAGCCCCATCACCGCCTCGCCGGGAATGCCAAGCGCGAGCGCGACGCCGGCCTGCGCGGCGATGATCCAGAAACCGACCTGACTCACCTGTGCCGCCACGGCGGCAAGCCGGTTTTCGGCGAGGTTGCGCGTGATGACGGGGCCGAGGATCGGCTCGAAGCTGGTCTTCAGCTTCTGCGGCAGCGACGCGACCTGCTGCGCCATATAATAGATGCCGTAGATCGTCGGCGAGGTGAACTGGCCGAGGATGAAGAGGTCGAGGCGCCGCGTGCCCCATTCGATCGCGTCGGCGGCGGCGAGCGGCGCGTTGCGCCGCGCAACTGCAATCAGGTGGGCGGGATGCGGCTGCCAGCCGTGCGGCCCGCCATAGTGGCGCAGCATCGGGATCAGCGCGGTGAGGAAGGCGCCGAGCATTGCGGCGGCGTAGGAGAGCATCAGCCCGTCGCGCACCGAGACGAACCAGAAGCCTGCCGCCGCGATGCTGATGACCCAGGGTTCGACGATGGCGCGCGCGCGGACGGTGGCGCCGATGTCGAATTTATAGGCGCAGGCGGCGAGCGCGATGTCGGTGCCGGCGATGGCGAAGACGAGCAGTGCCATCCACCGGTCGGTGCTGTCGATCCCACCCGCCGGATACATAAGCTGGGGAAAGAGGAAGAGGAGCGCCGAGCCCGTCGCCGAGGCGAGCAAGGCGACGAACATGCCATCCCATACGACGGTTCGGTGATCGGCGCCGGGCGCGCTCAATTGTTCGGCAAGCCCGCGTTTGAGGCCCAATGTCGCGAGTTGCGCCACGAGTTCGATGACGAGCACGGCGAAGGCGAAGCGCCCGACCGCTTCGGGCCCGTACCAGCGGCCCGCGACATAGAGGAAGGGCAGGCGGGCGACGAGGCGGAGGAGGAAGCCGAAGAAATTGGTGCGTCCGCCCTTGGCGAGCGCGGCGGTATCCGCGTCCCCCGAAGGAACGTCCGGCGATCGGGGCGCAGCTGCGCTGTCCGTGTGGCTCAAGCCTGGCGCCCCTTCTGCTTTGCCCTGATGTACCGTTTAGCGCGGGCGAGGGAGGCAGGCAATTGCGTGAAGCAGTTCATCGCCCTTCGGGTCGCAGGGGGCGGCTGAGCAAAGCCTGAATGGCCTCGGTGACGCGTGTTTCACCGGCAACCAGCCGCGCGACGGTGTCGGTGATCGGCATGTCGATGCCGTCGGCCCGCGCCGCCGCTGCGACCACGGGCGCGCTGAACGCACCCTCGGCGACCGTCCGGCGGTCCGCCATCAACGACGCGGCAGCTTCGCCGCGCCCGAGTCCCTGACCGAGCGCGAAGTTGCGCGAATTCGACGAAGTGCAGGTGAGGACGAGATCGCCGAGGCCCGCGAGACCGCCAAGCGTTTCGGTCTGCGCACCGCGTGCCAGCCCGAACCGCGTCATTTCGGCAAAACCGCGGCTGATCAGCGCCGCGCGCGCGTTGAGGCCGAGCCCGGCGCCATCGACGATGCCGCACGCGATCGCGAGGATATTCTTGACCGCGCCGCCGATCTCGGCGCCGATCATGTCGGTCGAAATATAGGGGCGGAAATGCGGGCGTGCGAGCGCCCGCGCTATTCCGGCCGCGACATCGGCGTCGGCGGCGGCGAGGGTGATCGCGGTCGGCAGCCCGGCGGCAACTTCGTGCGCAAAGGTCGGTCCAGAGAGCACGGCGTGCGGACGCGACGGCGCGAGATCGCGCGCCATGTCGATCGGGAAGGCGAAGCTGCCCGCCTCCATGCCCTTGCTGCAAAAGATCAGCGGCGCCTCGCCTGGCGGCAGTTCGGTAAGAACGGCGCGCAGGAAGGGCACGGGAACGACGACGAGCAGCGCATCGAGATCGGCCATGTCGGCAAGCGCGCCGGTCGCGGCAAGCGAGGGCGAGAGCGCGGCGCCGGGCAGGAAGACCGGGTTGCGATGCTCGGCGTTGATCGCCGCAACAACCTCCGCCTCGCGCGCCCACAGCCGGACGGGGGCACCATCGGCGGCGAGAAGCTGTGCGAGCGCGGTGCCCCAGGCGCCGCCGCCGATCACGCCGAAATTGCGGTACGACGTCATGCCTTTACGCCTGCGCCACGCACGGCTTCGGCCGCCGGATCGAGCGGCCAGCGCGGGCGGGCGGCGGTGTCGAGGGGGTCCGTGAGGCCGATCGCGAAACGCTCGGCGCCCGCCCAGGCGATCATCGCGCCATTATCGGTGCAGAGCCAGAGCGGCGGTGCGACGAAGGGCGTGTCGAAGCGCGTCGCGAGATCGGTCAACGCACCGCGAATCGCGCTATTGGCGGCCACCCCGCCGGCGACGACAAAAGCGGTCGCGGCGGGACAGGCGGCGAGCGCGATGCGGCTGCGGTCGACGAGGCAATCGACGACCGCCTGCTGGAACGACGCTGCAAGGTCGGGGACGCTATGCTGCCCGCTGGCGACGGCGCGTGCGACGGCGCTTTTGAGGCCGGCGAAGGAGAAATGCGGTTCGGCGCTGCCGACGAGCGGGCGCGGCAGCGGAACCGCATGCGGATTGCCGTCCTTGGCGATGCGCTCGACTGCGGGGCCGCCAGGGTAGCCGAGGCCGAGCAGTTTGGATGTCTTGTCAAAGGCTTCGCCCGCCGCATCGTCGATCGTCGTTGCGAGGCGGCGATAATCGCCGACGCCCTTCACCAGAAGCAACTGGCAATGGCCGCCCGACACGAGCAGCAGCAGATAGGGGAAGGCGAGGCCGGGTTCGACAAGGCGCGGGCTCAGCGCATGGCCTTCTAGATGGTTGACCGCGATCAGCGGCTTGTTCGCGGCGTGCGCGAGCGCCTTGCCGGTGACGAGCCCGACCATCACGCCGCCGATCAGCCCCGGTCCGGCGGTTGCGGCGATCGCATCGACCTGTGCCAACGACACCCCCGCGTCGGCAAGCACGGCTTCGACGATCGGCGCGAGCCGGTCGACATGCGCGCGCGCCGCAATCTCGGGAACGACGCCGCCATAGGGGCTGTGCTCGGCCTCCTGTCCCGCGACGCGATGCGCCAAAATGCGCCGGTCGCTGTCGACAAGCGCCGCCGCGGTTTCGTCGCAGCTCGATTCAAGGCCGAGGATCAGAGTCATATTATTGCGCGCTCCTTTACCCGCCCCTTTATCGGCAGGGCAAGCCGCGGCGGAGCCTTTGGAAAGGCTCCTTGTGGTGCTTGGAGCATTTCCGGTTGAAAAACCGGTTCCCACTTTTCCTGGAAATGCTCTAGCACCGCGGCCGATGAATGAACTTCCAACCTCCGAAAACCCGCTGCGCATCGGCACGCGCGCCTCGCCGCTCGCGATGGCACAGGCCCATATGGCAGCTGCGGCGCTGATTGCCAGTCATGGCTTCGAAATGGCGGCGCTGGAAATCGTGCCGATGACCGCGACGGGCGACCGGATTCAGGACCGCGCGCTCGCCGAGGTCGGGGGCAAGGCGCTGTGGACGCGCGAGCTCGACGCGGCGCTCGACGCGGGGACGATCGATGTCGCGGTTCATTCGCTGAAGGATGTCGAAACGCTGCGCGACGCACGCTTTTTCCTCGGCGCGATGCTCGAACGCGCCGATCCGCGCGACCGGCTGGTGGTGCGCGAGGGCATCGCCGCCGCGACGATTGGCGACCTGCCGCAGGGCGCCAGGCTTGGCACAAGCAGCCCGCGCCGCGCCGCGCAGGTGAAGCGGGTCCGTCCCGACCTCGAAACGGTGTTGCTGCGCGGCAATGTCGCGACGCGGCTTGCGAAGATTGCCGCGGGCGACGCCGATGCGACCCTGCTCGCTGCGGCGGGGCTCGAGCGGCTGGGGATGCATGATGTTGGCACGGTTCAGGACGTGAGCCTGCTGCTTCCGGCGGCATCGCAGGGCGCGATCGGAATCGAATGCCGCGACGACGACGCGGCGACGCGCGCGCTGCTCGCCGCGATCGATCATGCTCCGACGCATCTGGCTGTCGCCGCCGAACGCGCGTTTCTGGCGGCGCTCGGCGGCGACTGCCGGTCGCCGGTCGCGGCGCATGCGCAGTGGCTGGAGGATGGCGCGCTGCGTCTCGATGCCGAGATTTTCGCCGACGATGGCGCCGATCATGCGGCGGGGCATGTGATCGTCGCCGGCGATGGGGCCGCAGCGGCGCTGGCAGGCCGGCTGCTCGACCAGTCGCCCGACAGCGTGCGGCGGCTATTTGCGGCATGACCCATGGCTTTCCGCTGATCGTTACGCGGCCCGAGCCGGGTAATGCAGCGACGGTGGAACGAGCGAGGGCGATGGGGTTCGACGTCCGTGCGATACCGCTTTTTGCCGCGCGCGCGATCTATTGGATACCTCCCGATCCCGGTGATTTCGATGCGCTGCTGCTGACCAGCGCCTTTGCCCCGAGGCTGGCGGGCGCGGGGCTGGTCGGCCTGGCGTCGCTGCCCGTTCATGCCGTCGGCGCCGCGACCGCGCGGGCGGCCGAAGCCGCAGGGTTGACGGTCGCAAAGACCGGATCGTCGGGTGCGCAGCGACTGCTTGACGATATGACGTCGGAAAATATCCGCCATATTCTGTGGCTTTGTGGCCGCGATCGGTCAGACTTCAATCCGCGGGGTGCGGCGATCGCCGCGTTGCCCTGCTACGCTGTCGATCCCGCCCCGATACCGGCGGGATGGGATGCGCTGGTCGCCGCCCCCGCGATATTGCTTGCCCACTCGGCGCGCGGCGCACAGCGAATTTCAGAGCTGGTCGGCGATGCGCGCGCGCGCCTGTCGCTCGTCGCGATCAGCCCGGCGGCGGCGGCCGCCGCAGGCGACGGCTGGCGCGATCTGGCCATTGCGGAACATCCCGACGACGCGGCAATGTTGGCAGAGGCGCGTGCTTTGTGGCACAAGGGTGCAAAATAGGGTCGTTCGAAAGAGAAAAATGGTAATCGACAGCATCGACACGTCCGCGTCGGCGGGCGAGGTGGCACCCGCAAGGGGCCCATCGTTTCGCGCTCTCGCCATCGGTGCCTTCCTGCTGCTTCTGATCGGCATCGCTGGCGGCGGATGGGCTGTTAATCGCTGGATGACGGGCGACAATTCCCCGCCACCGGCGAAAATGATCGCCGCGCCCGTCGGGGCCGCGAACCCGGCTGTCGTAAAAGGCGGCGCCGATGCGGCGCCGCTGATGGTCGCACCGATCGACGGCGCCAACGCGCTCGCGGCGCGCGTCGCCGAACTCGAACAGCGCCTGTCGCGGATCACGCTCGAGGCCGAATCGGCGTCGGGCAATGCCTCGCGCGCCGAGGGCTTGCTCGTGGCTTTTGCGGTGCGCCGCGCGCTCGATCGCGGGCTGTCGCTCGGTTATCTCGACGCGCAGCTGCGCCTGCGCTTCGGCGACGACCAGCCCAATGCGGTGAAGACGATCATCGATACGTCGCGCGAACCGGTGACGCTCGAACAGCTCCGCAACGAACTCGATGCGATGGCGCCGCAACTCGTCGGGCGCGGCGGCGACGACAATGGCAGCCTGTGGACCGGACTGCGCCGCGAGCTGAGCGAATTGTTCGTGGTGCGCGCCGCGGGAACCCAGTCGCCGCGGGCATCCGAGCGGCTCGACCGCGCACGGCGCTATCTGACGGCCGGACAGGCTGACCTTGCGATTTCCGAGGTCGAGGCGATGCCCGGTTCGGAGGTCGCGAGCGAATGGTTGATCGAGGCGCGGCGCTACCATGAGGCGCGGCGCGCGCTTGACCTGATCGAGACGGCGGCGATATTGGAACCGCGCGACAGCCCCGCTGCCGCATTGGCCCGCAAAACGGCCGAACCGACCCCGTAGCGCGCATGCCTCCAAAGGGCTGCCCGCCTTTTTAGAGAAAGCCCGTTTCATGGCCCTCGCCGATCTGCAGCGCATCGAGGCGCTCGACCCGCTCGATCCCCTCCAGCTCGATGCCGAGCTGAGCGAAGAGGAGCGGATGGTGCGCGACACGGCGCGGGCCTATGCGACCGACGCGCTGTTGCCGCGGGTCACTTCGGCATTTCTCGACGAGCGCTTCGACCGCGAAATCATGTCCGAAATGGGCGCGCTCGGCCTGCTCGGCGCGACGATCGACGCCGAATATGGCGGCGCGGGGCTGAATTATGTCAGCTACGGGCTGATCGCGCGCGAGGTCGAACGTATCGATTCGGGCTATCGCTCGGCCTGTTCGGTGCAAAGCTCGCTCGTGATCCACCCGATCAACGCCTATGGCAGCGCGGAGCAGAAGCGGAAATATCTGCCGGGCCTGACCTCGGGCGAACTCGTCGGCTGCTTCGGCCTGACCGAGCCCGACGCCGGCAGCGACCCCGGCGGGATGCGCACGCGTGCCGAGAAGATCGCAGGCGGTTATCGCCTCAAGGGCGCGAAGATGTGGATCACCAATTCGCCGATCGCCGACGTCTTCGTCGTGTGGGCAAAGTCCGACGCGCATGACGGCGCGATTCGCGGGTTTGTGCTTGAAAAGGGCATGAAGGGCCTGTCGGCGCCGAAGATCGAGGGCAAGGTGAGCCTCCGCGCCTCGGTGACGGGCGAGATCGTCATGGATTCGGTCGAGGTCGGCGAGGATGCGCTGTTGCCGCATGTCTCGGGATTGAAAGGCCCGTTCGGCTGCCTCAACCGCGCGCGTTACGGCATCGGCTGGGGCGCGATGGGCGCGGCGGAGTTCTGCTATGAAGCGGCACGTAATTATACGGGTGAACGCAAGCAGTTCGGGCGACCGCTGGCGGCGAATCAGATCGTCCAGCTCAAGCTCGCGAATATGCTCACCGAAATCGCATTGGGGCTGCAGGCGGCGCTGCGCGTCGGCCGGTTGATCGACGAAGGTCGCCTGATTCCCGACGCGATCAGCCTCCTCAAGCGCAACAATTGCGGCAAGGCGCTCGATATCGCGCGCGTCGCGCGCGATATGCACGGCGGCAATGGCATTTCGGCCGATTATCATGTGATTCGCCATGCGGTGAACCTCGAGACGGTGAACACCTATGAGGGCACGCACGACGTTCATGCGCTGATCCTCGGGCGTGCGATCACGGGCATTTCGGCTTTTGCCTAAGCCTTTAGAGGGCATTCGCGTCGTCGAACTGGCGCGGGTGCTAGCGGGCCCATGGTGCGGGCAATTGCTCGCCGATCTGGGCGCCGAGGTGTTCAAGGTCGAGCGGCCGGGCGCGGGCGACGACACGCGCGAATGGGGGCCACCCTCCGTCGCCGGCGTCGACGGCGAAGATCTGGGTGCGGCCTATTATCACAGCTGCAACCGCGGCAAGCGCAGCGTCGCGATCGATATCGCCAGCCCGGATGGACAGGCGGAGGTGCGCGCGCTGCTCGCCAATGCCGATGTCGTCATCGAAAATTACAAGGTCGGCGGGCTCGTCAAATATGGGCTCGATCCGGCGCGCCTGCGTGCCGATTTCCCGCGGCTGATCGTCTGTTCGATCACGGGGTTCGGGCAGACCGGGCCTTATGCACACCGCGCCGGCTATGACTATATCGTCCAGGCGATGAGCGGCTTCATGTCGCTGACGGGCGAACCCGACGGGCCGCCGCAAAAGGCCGGAATAGCTTATGCCGACATCTTCACCGGCATGTATTCGGCGGTCGCCATCCTCGCCGCGCTACGACGCCGTGACGTCACGGGCGACGACAAGGGTGGGGGCGCGCATATCGACATGGCGCTGCTCGATTCTCAGGTCGCGGTGCTCGCCAATCAGGCGGCCAACTATCTTGCGAGCGGTGTCGTACCGAAGCGGATGGGCAATGCTCATGTTAATGTCGTGCCCTATCAGGTGTTTGCGACGGCCGATGGCCAGCTGGTCATCGCGGTCGGCAACGATAGTCAGTACCGCAAGCTCTGCGGCATGCTGGGCGTCCCCGAATGGGCGGACGATCCGCGTTTCGTGAACAATGCGGCACGGCTTGCAAACCGGGCCGAGCTGATCCCGCTGCTCGCGGCGAAAATCGCCGCATGGGACGCGCAGCCGCTTGCGCTCGCGCTCGAGGCCGAGGGCGTGCCGGCGGGGCCGATCAACGACCTCGCGCAGGTGTTCGCCGACCCTCAGGTTCAGGCGCGCGGGATGCGGTTCCGCCCCGAAGGCGCGTCGATCGACGGGGTCGCGAGCCCGATCGTCATCGACGGCGAGCGCATGGTCGCCGCGACCGGGGCACCGCCGCTGGGCGAATAGAAAAAGGGGCGCCGCGGTGGACGCCCCTTTTCCCCCCTCAATAATCGAAAAATCAGAACTTGACGGTGCCCGTGACGAAAACCTGGCGCGGGTTGCCGTAGAAGGCGGTGAGCGTGCCTTCGGTGCCGAGCGCCGAGGTCGGCAGGCCGTTGGCGCCGATCACCGGCACGCCGGTCGTCGCGTTGACGTTGATGAAGGTGTAGCCCGAGGTCTTATATTCCTTGTCGGTCAGATTCTTGCCGAACAGCCCGATGCTCCAGCGATCGTCGGGGGCGGTATAGACGATGCTGGCGTCGAGCAGCGCAAAGCCCTTCTGGTCGATATAGGGGTTCGGGATTTCGAACTGATAGGTCTTGCTGCGGTACGACAGCGTCGTCCCGAAGCTGAGATCGCCGTCACCGACCGGGGTGGCGTAGGCAAGCGTGCCGCTGGCGGTCCATTTCGGCGTATTCTGCACTTCGCGGAAATCGGCGACATCGGTCGGTACGCCGCCGATGTTCGACACATATTCCTTATAGTCCGCATCAATATAACCGAGCGCGGTCGACAGCGTCAGCCGGTCGCCCGCCGCCGCAATATCTTCGCCGAGCCGCGCGCGGCCCTCGAATTCGATGCCCTTGAACGTCGCCTTGCCGGCGTTCGAGACGACACCGCAGAAGCTGGGCAGGCCGCTGACGGTACAGGCGACCGAACCCGGGATCTGGACGTCGGTGTAATCGGCATAGAAGCCGGCGATCGCGATATTGACCGCGCCGTCCATCAGGCTGCCCTTGTAGCCGACCTCATAGCTTTCGACCTGTTCGGGACGGAAGCTCAGGAACGCGGCGATTTCGTCGTCGCTGCGGGTGCCGTTGCCGTCGGTGTCGGGCGCGTTGACGCCGACACCGCGCGGATCGAAGCCGCCGCCTTTGAAGCCCTGCGAATAGCTGGCGTAGAGCGTGTGGTCGGGGGTCGGCTTGAACGACAGCGAGGCGCGCGGCGTGAATTTGTTGAAGCTGCGCTTGCCGTCGAAATTGGTGCCCGGAGCGCCGAACGCTACCCCAGCGCCGCCGAACACCGGCGAACCGCCGCCGAGATAATTCTGGCGCAGGATCGATGCTTCGCGCGTGTCCCAGGTGTAGCGGCCGCCGACCGACAAGCTGAGCTGCTCGGTGAAATCGAAGGTCGCGTCGCCGAACACCGCAAAGGTCGTGGTATCGACATCGGCTTCGGTAAAGGCGGTCAGCCCGGCGAGGGTGTTGAAGATGCGGACGTCGAACAGGGTGTCGGCGGTCGCGTCGAGATAATAGAAGCCGAGCAGGCCTTTCAGTCGGTCGCCCTCATAGAGCAGCTGGAATTCCTGGCTGATCTGTTCGTTGAAGTAGAAGCCGGGGACGTCGACATCGACCGCAGGCAGCGCGTCGAAATCGATCGGGGTCGCCGAGCTGTCCTTGCGCCAGGCGCTGATCGAGCGCAGCGTCAGCGTGTCGGTGAGTTCGGCGGTGACGTTCATCGCCAGACCGTAGGATTCGATATCCTGCTTCGGATCGACAAGGCCGCCGCGGCTGTCGAACACATTGCCCAGCACCGGCGCGTTGGTGCGCAGCGACGGGATCAGGCGGTGGCCGCCGCGCGGGGCGCTCTTGTCCTTGGTATAATCGCCCGAAATGCGGATCAGCACCGGCTCGCCATAGCCGCCGAGTTCGACGGTGCCGCGGCCCGCCCAGACGTCCTTGTTGTAATTTTCAAGGCCGGTGGTGAGATTGTCGCCGAAGCCGCCGCGCGACAGCCGCGCAACCGAACCGCCGACGCGAACGATGTCGCCGATCGGGGCGCTGGCGGTGACGACGAGATCGGCCTGGTCATAGGTGCCGAGCGTGCCCTTGATCTTGAGCGAGAATTCCTCCGGCAGCTGCTTGGTCACATATTTGACCGCGCCGCCGATGGTGTTGCGGCCATAGAGTGTGCCCTGCGGACCGCGCAGAATTTCGATGCGCTCGACGTCATAGATGTCGAGCACCGCGGCCTGTGGGCGGTTGAGATAGACGTCGTCGAGATAGAGCCCGACCCCCTGTTCGAAACCCGACACCGGATCCTGCTGACCGACGCCGCGGATGAAGGCGCTGAGCGTCGAGTTGGTGCCGCGCGACACTTCGAGCGTGGTGTTCGGCGTGGTCTGGCCGATGTCGGTGATGTCGATCGCACCCGCCTTGGCAAGCGCTTCGCCCGAGTAAGCGGTGATCGCGACGGGGACGTCGATCAGGCGTTCGTCGCGGCGACGGGCGGTCACGATGATCTCGTCATCGCCGGCGTCGGTCGCGCCTTCTTCCTGCGCGAAGGCGGGCGGCGCAAAGGCGATCATCGAAAGCGCGCTGGTGGCAAGAACGGCACGGCGCAGCGGGCGGGCGAAAGGACGCATGAAGACTCTCCCATGTGGCGAGCGGCCCGTGGCCACCCTTTTTGGTTTTCTTGGGCTGGTGCTTGCCAAGCCGCGCCGCATCCAATAGTGAAACATGAACCAAGTTTCAACTTGGAATGTGCAGTCGTCGTTTTTTGCTTGCCAGTGGTGCGAAAAAGCCACGATGCAGCGACAGGGGCAGCGACGGAGGGAGATGAGAGCCGCTATGGATCAGCCGCCAGCCGCGACAGGGAGCGCCGGAAACGAAGCGCGTGACAAGACGCCGCGTACCGAGCGCGGGCGCCGCACCTTGCGCAAGCTGCTCGACGCGGCGGCGATCGAATTCGGCGAGCGCGGGTTTCACGAGGCATCGATCAGCGCGATCACGCGCCGCGCGGGGACCGCGCTCGGCAGTTTCTACACCTATTTCGATTCGAAAGAGGAAATCTTCCAGGCGCTCGTCCGCTATATGAGCGAGCAGCTGCGCGACCATGTCACCCCGCTGGTGCAGGCGGCGCCCGACGAGATCAGCGCCGAGCGCGTCGGGCTCGAATCCTATCTGGGCTTCGTGCGCGAGCATAAGGAGATTTACCGCATCATCGATGAGGCCGAGTTCGTCGATTATGCGAGCTATCGCAGCCATTATGAAACGACCGTGGCGCGGGTGCGGCAGCGGCTTGAGGGCGGCGCCGCCCGCGGCGAAATTCGCGATGACGTCAGCGAAATCCACGCCTGGGCGATCGGCGGGATGAATGTGTTTCTGGGGATGCGTTATGGGTTGTGGGATACCGAAAGCGACATTTCGGAAATTGCACGGATCGCGAATGATTTTCTGGCGAACGGGTTGAAGAAGCGGGATTGAAGGGCGTCCGCCGGCTGACCTGGCACTGGGTTCCCGCTTTCGCGGGAAGGACGAAGTGAGGATGGGGCAACGTCGGCAATCGGTCGGTAGGAGCCGACTTTGCCCCGTCAGCTGCGCGCTATCAAAAAAATCGCATGTTCGGCGCGCCAGCTGGCGGCGGCGTCGCTTGTCGGCTTGTCGCCAGAGAGATGCCAGACGCGTTCGACCTTGATGCCCTTGGCGCGGACGAGATCGCGAAAATCGCTGACCGTGACATGGTGGATGTTCGGCGTTTCGTACCAGGCGATTGGAATCGACCGCGTTACCGGCATGCGTCCGCCCCACAAGAGCGCAAGCCGCACGCGCCAGTGCGCGAAATTGGGGAAGCTGACGAAGGCGCGCGGCGCGATGCGCAGCAGTTCGCTCACGACGCGGTCGGGGCGCTCGGTCGTTTGCAGCGTTTGCGACAGAATCGCATAGTCGAAGGCGTCGTCGGGATAGTCGGCGAGGTCGTGATTCGCATCGCCCTGCACCACCGACTGGCCGCGCGCGATCGCTGCGGTGACATTGGCCGGATCGATCTCGAGCCCGCGCGCATCGACGCCTTTGCCTCGCAGCGCAACCATCAGTTCGCCATCGCCGCAGCCGACGTCGAGCACGCGCGACGCCATCGGCACCGCGTCGGCGATGATCGCGAGGTCGGGACGCAACGCCATCAGAAGCCCGTTCCCAACGCGCCGGCAACAAGGCGGTCGAGCGCGGGCACGTCGAGCAGGAAGCTGTCGTGGCCGAATGGTGCCGACAGTTCGACGAAGCTCGCCGCCGCGCCGACGCTTTGCAGCGCCTGCACGACGCGCCGCGATTCGGAGGTCGGATAGAGCCAGTCGGTGTCGAAGCTGACGAGTGTGAAGCGCACGTCTTTTGCCTTCGCGAAGGCGCCCGCGAGGCGGCCGTCGTGGGGGTCGGCGAGGTCGAAATAGTCCATCGCGCGCGTGATATAGAGATAGGCGTTGGCGTCGAAGCGGTCGGTGAAGGCCAGCCCCTGATGCCGCAGATAGGATTCGACCTGGAAATCGGCGTCGAAGCCAAAGCTCTTGATGTTGCGCGCCTGCAGGCGGCGGCCGAACTTCTCGGTCAGCCCTTCCTCCGACAAATAGGTGATGTGCGCCGCCATGCGCGCGACGGCGAGCCCCTTGGTCGGCGCGCGCGCGCTGCCATAATATTGGCCGTCCTGCCAGTCGGGGTCGGCCATGATCGCCTGCCGCCCGACCTCGTGGAACGCGATATTCTGCGCCGAATGGCGCGCCGCGCTGGCGATGACGAGCGCCGAGGCGAGGCGCTCGGGGTAGGTCGCCGCCCAGGCGAGCGTCTGCATCCCCCCCATCGATCCGCCGACGACGGCATGAAGCCGCGAAATGCCGAGATGATCGAGCAGCATCGCCTGCGCGCGCACCATGTCGGCGATCGTGATGACGGGGAAGGCCATGCCGAGCGGCGCGCCGGTCGCGGCATCGGGCGAGGCGGGCCCGCTCGTCCCCATGCAGCTGCCGAGCACATTGGCGCAGATGACGTGGTAACTATCGGTGTCGATCGGCTTGCCGGGGCCGACCATGCGTGCCCACCAGCCGGGCTTGCCCGTCGCGGGATGGTCGCTCGCGACATATTGGTCGCCGGTCAGCGCGTGGCAGATCAGCACCGCGTTCGATTTGTCGGCATTGAGCACGCCATAGCTTTGATAGGCGATCGTCACCGCGGGCAGCACTTGCCCGCTGTCGAGCGGCAGCGGCGCGGCGATCGTCACGCTGTGATGCTGGATATCGTGGAGCAGGCTGGCCATCGTTCGCGCGGGGCTAAGCGGGCGCGCGGGGCGTGTCAACGTGCTGGACTCGCGCAGCACAGCCGCTAAACGGCGCGGCATGACCGATGCGACCCAAAGCCTTCAGCCCAAGCCGTGGATCAGCGGCATCGCGCCTTATGTTCCCGGCAAGTCCGCCGGTGCCGATGGCCGCCCGCTGATCAAGCTGAGCGCGAACGAAAATCCGCTGGGCACCGGCGAAAAGGCGCGCGCGGCCTTTGCTGCGGCGCAGGGTGCGCCCGATGCGCTGTCGCGTTATCCCGATCCCGGTTCAATGGAGCTGCGCGAGACGATCGCGGCGAAATTCGGGCTCGATCCGGCGCGGATCATCTGCGGCAATGGCTCGGACGAACTGCTCCACCTCGCGGCGGGCACTTACGCCGGGGTCGGCGATGAAATTCTCTATGTCCGCTACGGTTTTGCGGTTTATGAAATCGCGGCGCGCCGCGTCGGTGCGGTGCCGGTCGAGGCCGATGACAAGGATTATGCGACCGACGTCGATGCGCTGCTCGCTGCGGTCACCGACAAGACGCGCGTCGTCTATCTCGCCAATCCGAACAATCCGACGGGTACGCTCGCGACGCGCGAAGAGGTCGCGCGGCTCTATTCCGGGCTGCCGAAGAATGTTCTGTTCGTGATTGATCAGGCTTATTCGGAATATCTCTCGGATGCCGAGGACGACGGCGGGCTCGAACTCGCGAAGACGCAGCCGAATGTGTTCGTCACACGGACCTTTTCGAAAATCCACGGGCTTGCTGCCGAGCGCATCGGCTGGGGCTATGCCGCCGCCGAGGTGGTTTCGGCGCTGCACCGTATCCGCCTGCCGTTCAACGTCACGCGCGCGGGGCAGGCGGCGGCGGTTGCGGCGCTCGGCGACGAGGAATTTGTGGCGCATAGCCGCGCGCATAATGCCGAATGGCGCGCCTGGCTGGCGGCCGAGCTTGAAAGCCTCGACAACCACGGCGTTCGCGTCGTGCCGTCGGCGTGCAATTTCCTGCTGGTGCTGTTCGAAGGCGATGTCAGCGCCGAGACGGTTTACAACCGGCTGATGGAGGCGGGTTATATCGTCCGCTGGTTGCCGGGGCAGGGATTGCCCAAAGCGCTGCGCATGACGATCGGCACCGAGGAGGAGACGCGCGGGCTCGCGGCGGCAATCCGCACCGCGCTGAACGGCTGATGGCGATAGCGCGCGTCGCGATTGTCGGGCTGGGGCTGATCGGCTCTTCGATTGCGCGCGCGATCAAGGAGCGGCTGCCGCAGGTGGCGGTCACCGGCCATGACGCCAGCGCCGAGGTGCGCGGGATCGCTGCCGAGCTTGGCGTTTGCGACACGATTGCCGACGATCCGGTCGCCGCGGTGGTTGATGCCGACCTCGTCATCCTGGCGGTGCCGGTCGGCCGGATGGCCGATGCGGCAATCGCGATCGCGCCTGGGCTGAAGCCCGATGCGATCATTTCGGATGTCGGTTCGTCGAAAGCGGGCGTGGCCGAGGCGCTGGCCAAGGCGCTGCCCGATCATGTTGTCATTCCCGCGCATCCGGTTGCGGGGACCGAAAATAGCGGGCCGGCTGCCGGTTTTGCAACGCTGTTCGAAGGTCGCTGGTGCATCGTCACGCCGGGCGTGGGTGCGCCCGAAGACGCGGTGACGGCGGTGACGTCTTTCTGGCAGGCGCTCGGCGCGAAGGTCGATATCATGGACGCCGCGCATCATGATATGGTGCTCGCGGTGACGAGCCATTTGCCGCACCTCATCGCCTATACCATCGTCGGCACCGCCAGCGAGCTCGAGGAGGTCACCGAGAGCGAAGTGATCAAATATTCGGCGGGCGGTTTCCGCGATTTCACGCGCATCGCGGCGAGCGATCCGGTGATGTGGCGCGATGTTTTCCTTGCGAACAAGGATGCGGTGCTCGCGACCCTGCAGCGCTTCAACGAGGATCTGACGGTGCTCCAGCAGGCGATCCGCCGCGGCGATGCTGACAAGCTCGAGGACTGGTTCACGCGCACGCGCGCGATCCGGCGGTCGATCATCGAACAAGGGCAAGATGATGCGGCGCCCGATTTCGGGCGGAAGCATTGACCCAAACCCCATTGCCGTTCGTGTCGAGCCCTTCGACTGCCTTGCAGGCGCTCAGGATAAACTTCCGGCATTCGCCGGAAGTCGAGACACTCATCGGGATGGCGCAAGACCGAGGGGCATCTCGACTTCCCTCGCTGCGAGCGGGATTAGTTGGTTTGCTCAGATTCCAGCAACGCCTCAGGCGGGTTCAGCGCATTGATCGCGACGCGCACGCGGGCCTCGGCCTCTTCGCGCGGCAGGCCGGCGGGGATCGTGTCGCCGACCTTGTAGGTGATCGTTCCCGGCCATTTGACCCAGCGGCGCGGCGGGAAGGCGAGGCCGCTGTTCACCGCGACGGGAATCACCGGAATGCCCAGCAGGCGGTACATGCCGGCAAAACCGGGACGGAGCGGCGGCGCTTCGCCGTGGGGGACGCGCGTGCCCTCGGCAAACAGGACCAGCGGGCGCCCGGCGGCGAGCGCCGCCTTGGCAGCGCCGAGCATTGCGCGCATCGCCTTGCCGCCGCCGTCGCGGTCGACAGGGATCAGGCCGTAAAAACGCGCCGCCTGCCCCCAGACGGGGATCGAGAATAATTCTTCCTTCGCGAACACTGCGGGATGTTTGAACAGCATCGGCTGCTCGACCGTTTCGAACGCCGATTCATGCTTGAACACATAGAGGACCGGGATGTCGGGCATCTCGCCCTCGACGACGATCGTCTGCCCGAGCAGGACGCGGCAAAAGATCCGGTGCGCCTGCGCCCAGATGCGGACGAAGAAAATCGTGCCGCGATGCGAGATCGGCAGCGCGACCACCCCGCCGATCGACGAGATGGCGCTCATGACGAAAAAGGCGATCCAGAACAGGATCGAACGGAACAGGGCGACGGCATAGCTCACAGGCCGAGCAGCCCACCCGCCAGTCCGGCCAGATATTTATGATATTCGCGAAACAGCGTTGCGAAATTGGGCTGGCTGCGCACCGCGTCGGGCAGGATCGTCACCTTGTCGCCGACCGCGCGGCCGATTTCATATTCGGCGCGGCGCATGTGCCAGTCGGTGGTGATCAGCCGGATGCTCTGGTACTTGCGGCGCTGTGCCCAAGCCGCGACCTCGGTCGCGTTCGAGCGCGTATCCTCCGCCTCGAACCCGAGCGCGATGCAGCAGTCGAACAGCGAAACCGGACGTTTATACTCGGCCGCGAGCTCGCGCGGTTTCACCTCGCGCGCCACGCCGCTGATCAGCAAACGCTTGGCGTCGCCCGCCTCGAGCCGTTCGAGCGCGCGGTCGATGCGTCCCGGCCCGCCGGTCAGCACAACGATCGCGTCGGTCTTTTGCGCAGCGGCGGGCAGCGGCAGCAACAGCGCGAACCACGCGAAGCCAAGCACCCAGGCCAGGAACATCAGGGAAATCAGGCGCTTGATCATAATATCTTCTTGAGCGCCGCGAGCAGGGTCTGGCGCGCGGTGAGGGCTGCGAGCGCGATAGCCAATAGCGGCAGTGCCAGCAAGAGCGCCCAGCCCGCGGGGCCGAATGAGGCGGTCGCGGCGAGTCCCGATGTGACCCCCGACCATTGCCAGCCAATCAGCAACAGGATCGCGGCCGCCACGACGGTGCCCAGCGCGATGCCATAAGCGGTGTCGATCGCGATGCGGCGCTGGAACAGCCGCGTAATCTGGCGATCGGTCGCGCCGATCAAGTGGAGCATCTCGATCGTCGGGAAATGCGTCGCAAGCGCGGCGCGCGCGGTCATGATCACCACCGCCGCACTGGCGAGCGTCATCAGCAACACCATGCCGCCAGCGATCCAAGCGAGCGAGCGGATCAGCCGCGCGACCGGCCCCAGCCATTCTGCGTGGGGAATGATCCGCGCACCGGGCGCCTCGCGCGCCACGAGCGCTTGCAACTGGCGCATGGGACCGGTGCGGTCCTCGCCGACAAAGTCGATGTCGACGAGCGCCGGCAGGGGAAGCGATTTCAGCACCGGATCATCGCCCTCGGCGGCGCCGAACCACTGGCCGAGCGTCGCCTGCAACTCTTCCGGCTCGACCGAGCGCGCCGCGAGGACGAAGGGCTGAGCGGCGGCGGCGCGGCGGAGCGCGGCGGCCTGCTCGGCGCGTGTCACCGGGTTCGCGGTGACGATCTGAACCGTCACGCGCCCGGCGATCGCGGCGCCGATCGCATTCGCCGACCGTGCGAGCCCGACCCCGGCGGCGGCGGCGAGCAGCGTCAGCATCATCAGGATGGCGATCACCCACGGCGTCGGCCCCGACAGGCGGCGGTCGGGAAGCAGGCGGCGATGCTGGACGGGAACGCGCGGAATGATCATCGATCAGGTCCGGTTCGCGGGCGGATAGCGCAGCGCGCCGGTGGGATCGGAAAGCCGCCCTTTTTCCAGCCGCATCATCTGCGCATTTTCGATACGGCTGATCAGGTGGATGTCGTGGGTCGCGACGACGACCGTCGTACCAAGGCGATTGAGTGCCTCGAACAATCCCAGCAGGCGCATCGCCATTTCGGGATCGACGTTGCCCGTGGGTTCATCGGCGACGAGCAATTGGGGCCGCGCGATCACGGCGCGCGCGATCGCGACGCGCTGCTGCTCGCCGCCCGACAGCGTCGCGGGGTGGGCATCGGCGCGGTCGCCGAGCCCGATCCAGCTCAGCATCTCCCCCACCGGGCCCGACAGGTCTTCCTCGCTGACCCCCGCGATGCGCAGCGGCAGCGCGATATTGTCGCGTGCCGAAAGGTGCGGGATCAGGCGGAAATCCTGGAACACGACGCCGATCCGGCGGCGAAAGCCCGGCAGGCGGTGGCGCGGCATCGCGACCAGATCCTCGCCGAACAGGCGGACGATGCCGCGGCTCGGCCGCTGGGCGAGATAGAGCATCTTCAAGAGCGAGGTCTTGCCCGCACCCGATGCGCCCGTAAGAAAATAGAAGCTGCCGGGCTGGAGATTGAAGCTGATGTCGCTCAAAATCTCGGCGTCGGGGCCATAGCGAAGCCCGACGCCGTCGAATTCGACCATCGCCCCGCCGGGCCGCGCCGGAGAGGCCTCCGTCATGGCGTCGCCCGCGCGCGGCGCGCGCGCGTCGGGCCAAAGAACAGGGGCGCTGGTCCGCTCATCAGCCAGCATCTCGCACGGCTATCCACAGAGGACAAGATGGGAGTGGACACGCGGCGCTTGCAACGCGCGAATCGGCGTGTTTAGAGGGAACCCATGATCCTTGCCTGCCCGTCCTGTCACACGCGCTATGTCGTTCCCGATACGGCGATCGGACCCACGGGCCGCACCGTGCGCTGCGCCAATTGCCGCCATAGCTGGTTTCAGGAGCCCGCAGCCACGCCGCGGGAGGCCGTGGCCGTCCCCGTTCCAGGCGTGCCGGAACCCGTCGCGGCGCCGGCTTCCGAGGCGGCGGCGCGACCGGCCGCTTCTTATTCCGATTTTCCCGAGCCCGATCCGGCGCCGGCGCCGGCTCCGCCGCGATTTGTCACCGAACCGGCCCCGCGCGCTGCGCCCGCGATCGACGAGGCGCCTTTGCCGTTCCGCCGCCCGCGGCGCAATCCGGCGAAGCGTTGGACGATCATCGCGGCGGGCGCAGCGGTGCTGATGCTCGCGGCGACCGCGGCGCTCCTCTATTTCGGGCTGCCGAGCTGGGCGCAGGGGATCGGTTTGCCGGGCGGGGTCGACGAGCCCGATCTGGTGATCGAACTGCCACCGAACCAGGATCATCGCGAGCTGGCCGACGGGACGATTTATTTCGCCGCATCGGGGGTGATCATCAACCCCACCGATCGTGAACAGCGCGTGCCGCCGATCCTCGCCGAACTGCGCGATGCGCAGGGGACGATCGTCTATAGCTGGACGATTAAGCCGCCGGTGCGGATGCTGCCGCCCAATGAAAAGGTCAATTTCAGCGAGGCAAAGCTCGACATCCCGCGCCGTGCGACGCAGCTGACCGTCAGCTGGGCGTTACCAAAGAGCTGACATTCCAATAGCTGGCTATGACGTCACGGCCTCACAGGATGAGCGCGGCGGCGAGCGAGAGCAGAAAGCTCGTCAGCGTGGCGACGATGATCGGCGCGAAACTGCGCCACCCCTGATCGAGCAGCAGGTGGAGCCGCGCCTTCATCGCGGTGGCGACGATGGCGAGCAGCAGCAGCGCCTGTGCGCCGGTCGCGGCGGCATCCTGTGCTTGCTTCGGAATCGCGAGCAGCGAATTGACCGCGGCGACGCCAAGGAAAGCCAGAATGAACCAAGGCAGGCGTAGCGGAATGCGTCGCGCGCCGTCGCGTGCGCCGCTGCGGCCGAGCCAGAGCGCGACGAGCATCAACGTCGGCGCGAGCAGCGCAACGCGCGTCAGCTTGACGATCGTCGCGACCTCACCCGCGGGCTGCGAGAAGGAAAAGCCGCCGCCGATCGCCTGTGCGACGTCATGAATCGACGCGCCGATCAGGAAGCCCGCCTGCGCGTCGGTCAGGCCGAGCTGCGCCGCCAGCACCGGATAGAGCGTCATGGCGAGCGCGCTCGCGACGGTGATCCCGACGAGGGTCAGCGTGAAGCGTGCCTGATCGACGCGCTTGTCGCCGATCAGCGAATAGAGCGCGAGCGCCGCCGACGCACCGCAGATCGCCGTCGCCCCGCCCGCGAGCAGCGCGGCATGGCGGTCCTGCGCGAACAGTCTCGCAGTCGTGACGGTGACGAGGATGACCGCGAGCATGATCAGCACGACTAAGGCGAACGGCAGCGGCCCGAGCTCGACGAGCTGATCGGCGGTGATCCGCGCGCCGACGAGCACGATCCCGATCCGCAGCGCGGTCTGCGACATCAGGTCGAGCCCGGCGTGGGTGCGCTGGTCCTGCGACAGGAAAGAAAGGGCGAGGCCGATCAGCAGCCCCATCAGCACGATCGGCACGGCATAATGGTCGGCGAGCCACGCGGCGGCGAGTGCGGCGATAGCGGTGACGAGGATGCCGGGCAGATAGTCGCGCCAGCGACGCCGCGCGGGCGGGTTCGCCTCGAGCTGCATCTCGCCGTAAAGGTCGGCGGCCATCGGCCAGCTCTGTTCAGATGGTTTCACGCAATGTCCCCGATGCCCATGGCGCCGCTTCGCATATCACCGCGCATCGGTCGATAGGCCATTGCTGGCGCCGCGTTGGCTTGCTAGGAGCCGCGCTCTATCAGCACCCGTAGCTCAGCTGGATAGAGCGCTGCCCTCCGAAGGCAGAGGCCAGGGGTTCGAATCCCTTCGGGTGCGCCAGATAGTTTCCACCGGAGGTTCCAGCCGGTGACTAGAGGGGGACGGGCGCCGGATGTACGACCTGCTGGCCGGCCTGTCGGTGATCGAAGCTTCGTCCTTTGTCGCCTCTCCGACCGCTGGGCTTTACTGCGCGCAAATGGGCGCCGAAGTGATCCGCGTCGACCAGATCGGTGGCGGCCCCGACTTTCGTCGCTGGCCGGTGACCGACGCCAAAGATTCGCTCTATTGGGAAAATCTGAACCGCGCCAAAAAGTCGGTCGCACTCGATCTTGGGCGGCCCGAGGGGCGCGAACTTCTGCAGGCGCTGGTGCGCGCGACCGGTCAGGTCATCACCAATTTTCCGGTCGGCGGCTTTCTGTCGCACGATGTGCTGGCCGAAGGGCGGGCCGACCTGATCACCGTGCGAGTCATGGGCTGGGCCGACGGATCGCCCGCTCTCGACTATACGGTGAACAACAGCGTCGGTTATCCGATGCTGACCGGCGCCGGACCCGAGCCGGTCAACCATGTGCTGCCCGCGTGGGATCTGCTCACCGGCGCCTATGCCGCCTTTGCATTGCTCGCGGCGATCCAGCGGCGCAGTTCGACCGGCGAAGGCGGCGAGGTGCGTTTGCCGCTTTCCGACGTTGCGATCGGCACCGTCGCCAATCTGGGCGGCGTTGCCGAAGTCCTTTATACCGGCACGAACCGCCCGCGGCTCGGCAATGCGGTCTATGGCCTGTTCGGGCGCGATTTTGTCACCGCCGACGGCCAGCGCACGATGATCGTCGTCGTCACGCCGCGCCAATGGGCCAATCTGGTCGCGGCGCTGGGTCTCGCCGGATCGATTGCGGCGATCGAGGCGGCGCGCGGCGTGTCCTTCGCCGCCGATGACGGACTGCGCTTCACGCACCGCGACGTGCTCTACCCGCTGTTCGAAAAGGCCATCGCCAGCCGCGATCATGGCGACCTGGCCGCCGCTTTCGACGCGGGGGGGATCGTGCATTCCCCCTACCGCACGATGTACGACGCGGTGCAGGATCCGGCGCTGGTCGGCGACAATGCGATCTTCGGACAGGCCGACAATCCCAGCGGCTTCGCATATCCCGCCGCAGGCGCCTTTGCGACATTGCCGCAGCAGCAACGCCAGCCGCCGCGTCCGGCACCGCGCAACGGGCAGCATAGCGAGGAAATCTTGAGCGAGCGACTGTCGCTTTCCTCGGGAGAGCTTGCCCGGCTGATCGATGCCGGTATCGTCGGCATCGCCTGACCATGGAGAAATGAAGATATGACCCTGCGCCGCGCCGCCATCGTCGCCCCGATCCGCACCGCCGTCGGCAAGTTCGGCGGCAGCCTGTCCTCGATGACTGCGGGCGAGCTAGGCGCGGTGATCCTGAAGGCGCTGGTCGAGCGGACGAAAATCGACCCGGCACGCGTCGACGACGTCGTCTTTTCGCAAGGCTATGGCAATGGCGAGGCGCCGAGCATCGGCCATTGGTCATGGCTCGCCGCGGGGCTGCCGCTCGAAGTGCCGGGATATCAGCTCGACCGCCGCTGCGGGTCGGGGCTGCAAGCGGTCGTCAACGCCGCGATGATGGTCCAGACCGGCATGTCCGACGTCGTCGTTGCGGGCGGCGTCGAATCGATGTCGAACGTCGAACATTATTCGACCGACATCCGCAAAGGCGTGCGCGCGGGCAATCTGACGCTGCACGACCGGCTGACGCGCGGCCGGCTGATGTCGCAGCCGGTCGAGCGTTTCGGCGTCATCACCGGCATGATCGAGACCGCCGAAAATCTCGCGAAGGATTATGACATCGGCCGCGAGGCATGCGACGCCTATGCGGTGCGCAGCCATCAGCGCGCCGCGGCGGCGTGGGCGAACGGGCTGTTCGACAACGAACTGGTGCCGGTGTCGGTGCCGCAGAAGAAGGGCGACCCCGTCGTCTTTGCGCACGACGAGGGTTACCGCGCCGACGCGACGCTGGAAACGCTCGGCAAGCTGCGCCCGCTCGAAGGCGGCGTCGTCACCGCCGGCAATGCGAGCCAGCAGAATGACGCTGCCGCCGCTTGTCTGGTCGTCGCCGAGGACAAGCTCGACGAACTCGGATTGGAGCCGATCGCCTGGTATCACAGCTCGGCGGCGGCGGGCTGCGACCCGAGCCGGATGGGGATCGGGCCGGTGCCCGCCGTCGAAAGGCTGTTCGCGCGCAACGGCCTCGGCTGGGGCGACATCGACCTGGTCGAACTCAACGAAGCGTTCGCGCCGCAAGTGCTCGCGGTGCTCAAGGGCTGGGGCTGGTCGCAAGACGACAGCCGGCACGAAATCCTCAACGTCAACGGGTCGGGCATCTCGCTCGGCCATCCGATCGGCGCGACGGGCGGGCGCATCCTCGCCAACCTGACGCGCGAGCTGGTGCGCCGCGACGGGCGTTATGGGCTCGAGACGATGTGCATCGGCGGCGGGCAGGGTATCGCCGCGATCTTCGAGCGCGCTGCCTGAGCATGACCGATTTGCGGGAGGCACTGGCGGCGGCGCAGGCCTATCGCGCGGCCGCGGAGGCGGCGCTTGCCGAACGATTGGCGCATAGGCCGATCGACCGCGAGCAGCGTGCTGCGCATGGCTTTGCGTGGGTCGCGACGACGGTCGCGGCACTGGAGACGGTGCTGACCTGGTGCGAGTCAGGCCGGGACGCGAACCCGCTCGACGGCAAAATCGTCACGCTCGCCTTTGCCGAGGGGATTGGCCAGCTCGTCGGCGGGCTGCCGATGGGGCAGAATGAGATTTTCCGCCCGGCCGACCTGGGGCTCGGTGCGGCGGCACGGCTGCTCGCCGATAGCTGTGCCGAATGGCTCGACGCCGATCATGCCGCGACGCGCGCCGCTGTCGCCGCCGCGCTCGCCGACGATCATTGGCCGAGCGAGACGCTGCACGACGCCGACCTCGATGCGATCCGCGACCAGTATCGCCGCTTCACCGATGCCGCGATCATCCCGCACGCGCACGGCTGGCATCTCGCAAACGACCTGATCCCCGATACGACTGTGAAGGCGATGGCCGACCTCGGCACCTTTGGCGTTTGCATCCCCGAGGAGCATGGCGGGCTCGGCCTGTCGAAGCTGGTGATGTGCATCGTTACCGAGGAATTGTCGCGCGGCTGGATCGGCGCGGGGTCGCTCGGCACGCGGTCCGAGATCGCGGGCGAACTGATCGCGACGGGCGGCACCGAAGCGCAAAAGGCCGAATGGCTGCCGCGGATCGCGAGCGGCGAGATACTGCCGACCGCCGTATTTACCGAGCCCGACACCGGTTCCGACCTCGGCTCGCTCCAGACGCGTGCGCGGCGCGACGGCGAGACCTGGGTGATCGACGGTGCGAAGACGTGGATCACCCATGCCGCGCGGTCGGACCTGATGACTTTGCTCGCGCGCACCTTGCCCGACGCCAAAGGCTATGCCGGCTTGTCGATGCTGCTCGTGCCGAAACCGCGTGGGACTGAGGCCAATCCTTTCCCCGCTGTCGGCATGAGCGGGAGCGAGATCGCGGTGCTCGGCTATCGCGGGATGCGCGAATATGCCCTGCAATTCGACGCGATGTCGGCCCCCGCCGATGCGCTGCTCGGCGGCGAGGAGGGGCGGGGGTTCAAGCAGCTGATGCGCACCTTTGAAGGCGCGCGCATCCAGACTGCGGCGCGCGCGGTGGGGGTGGCGCGGCGCGCGCTTGAACTTGGGCTGGATTATGCGCTGAACCGCAAGCAGTTCGGCAAGGCGATCGTCCACTTCCCGCGCGTCGCCGACAAGCTGGCGATGAGTCTCGTCGATTTCGTCGCCGCGCGCGAGCTGAGCTACGCCGCAGCGCGCGCGAAGGACAGCGGCAAACGCTGCGACATCGAGGCGGGGATGGCGAAGCTGCTCGCCGCGCGCGCGGCCTGGTCGAACGCCGATGCGAGCCTGCAAATCCACGGCGGCAACGGCTATGCGCTCGAATATGAGATCAGCCGGGTGCTGTGCGACGCGCGCATCCTCAACATCTTCGAAGGCGCGGCAGAGATTCAGGCGCAGGTGATCGCGCGTGGCCTCGTCGGCGGGCGCAACTAGAGCCAGAGCAGCGGCTGGCGAACCGGAAAGTTGCGCACGACCTCGCCGATTGCCGGATCGGGATTGAGGCGCTGCCAAAGGTCCAGCCAGTCGCGGCGTTGCTGTGCGAGGCCGCCGAAGAACAGGCTCGGCTGGCGTACCGGGAAGCCGTCCCAATATTCGATATCGGGCGCGAGCGGCCACTTCGCCTTGTCGGCGATATAGGGCGCCATCCACGCGATCGCGCCGCCGATCGAGCGGCCGTCGGGAGTCTGCCAGCCGATCAGATCGTCGCCGCCGAGCAGCCACGCCGAGGCCGCGAGGACGTCGAGATTGAACAGCGAATAGGCATAGGGCTTGGTCCGCGCGAGTTCGAGCGGCTGGCGGCCGTCGGGCTCGATCTGGATCGGGATGATGGTCGTCTGGAGCCGGGTGCGGGCCTCGTCCAGCACATCCTTGCGTCCAAGCAGCGCGGCGAAGGACGCCGCCTGCAAGAGCCAGCAGGTGCCATGGTTGTTCTTCTCCTCGCGTTCCCCGGTGCCGAAGGGCGAGGTGGTGAGCCAATCGAGATAGGCGGCGAACCAATGCTCGACGCCGGCCCGGATCGCCGCATAGCCGGGCGCATCCTTGCGCGCGAACAGCGCGGCGGCGCGCGCGACCTCGACGATCTGTAGCGTGTCGATCACGCCGATCGCACGGCCATTGTTCACGCCGATGATCGCTTGCGCGTGGTTGAGGTTCGGGTTCATCCATGTGTTTGGAGCGACGAACCAGGCGGTCAGGTGGCGCATCGCGGCGGCAGCAAAGCGCGCGTTGCCGGTAAGGTCCCACAGCGCCGCAAGCGCGGGGACGGTGCGGCCAAAGGCGATCAGCGCGTCGCGGTGGCCGTCGAACTTGTCGGGGTTCGAACGGCCGTCGCGGCGGACATAGGCGCCACCGGGGTTGGCGGGGTCGGGCCACCAATAATCGCCCTCCGAGTAATAATCCCGCGGACCCGCCGGGCTGCGCGGTGCGGGGATGGCGGCGATGGTGCGCGCCGGGGCGGCGAGCAGGGCTGCGGCTTGTGGACTGAGGCGGCGGCGCTCGATTGCGCGGATGTCGAGTGCGCCGGGTCGCGGGCGTGCCCATGCGGCCGGCGCCGCCAGCAGCGCGGTAAGCAGCAGGGAGCGGCGTGCGATCATCGGCTTTCCTTACCGGGTGCGATGGCGCAGCAACCGTTCGCCATCGACGGCGCGCGGATAGGCGCCGGGTCCCCAGGCATTATCGGCGCGGACAAGCAATTCGTCGAGCGTGTCGGCGGGCCAGCCTTGCTCCTTATGCGGCCAATCGGCGGCGCGGCCGCGATAGGCGGCGACATAGTCTGTCGCTTTGCGGAGCGAGCGCCCTTTTTCCTCGGCGCGGTAGAGATCGATGCCGAGGCACGCCGCGCTGTCGGCGAGCGTGTAGGCGGCGCCAAGCGCATAGAGCGAATAATGGAAGCTGCGCGTGCGGGTCAATTCCTCGGGCAGCGCGCCCGATGGATCGACCTGCCGCGCGAGGCGCGCCTTGGGAAAGGCGCGGACGATCTTTCGGGCGAGGTCGGGCCGCCGCGCGAACAGCGCGAAACGCGCCACCTGTGCATCGTACCACAGACCGTGGTTGTTCGACGCCTTGCCCTCGGCCTGGCCGTTCGGGCTTTTCAGCATCCACTCGACATAGCGGCCGAACCAGCTTTCGAGCGCCGTGGTCTCGGCCTGCGTCAGCGCGCCCGACGGTGCGATCAGGCCGGCGGCATCGATGACCGTGATGAAGCTCGCGCCATCGAGCACGCCTGCGGGGCGGCCGCTTGAGACGCCCGGCACCGCCTGCGCGAAATTCATGTTCGGGTTCATCGCGGTCGCCGGGTCGAGAAACCAGGTGCGGATCGCGCGCGCCGCGCCCGCAGCATATTTATGCTCGCCGCTGTAATAAAAGGCGAGCGCGAGCGTGTCGGCGTCGCGCGTCATGCGGCTGAGCGCGGCGCGGTCGAAGCGGTTGCTGGAGATATCGGGATTGGTGTCGCCGTCGCGGCGCACGTAGGCGCCTTTGGGATTGGCGGGGTTAGGCCACCAATAGCGCGCGAGGCTGACATAGTCGTGGCGGTCCCCCGACACGGGAATGCTGCGCTTGTCCATCACCGACGCGGGCCTGGCCGCGAGCGCTTTGTCGGCGCGCGCGATCAGGTCGCGATAGGCGGCGGCGATCGCCGGATCGGTGGTTAGCGCCGCTTTGATCGTGTCGAGATCGTCGGGGCGCAGCGTGAAGGTCCGGCGGCCATCGAACGAGGCCGAATAGCCCTCGCTTGCCGCGCAGACGGACGCCGGGGAAAAGGCCGCCGCCGCGGATGGAAAATATGCGGCGGCGGCCAGGATAACCCAAGCGAGTCGGGCTAAAGTCGCTGACCTCACAGGCGGACCCGGAAGCCGAAGAAATATTGCGGGCCGCTGCGCGACACCTCGGCGATGCTGTCGTATCCGCCCTTGTACATGATGTCCTGCGTGTTCGTGATGTTCAGCGCCTGCAGCTTGAGCTGGACATTCTTGGTCAGGTCATATTGCGCCGACAGATTGAGATAGGTGCCGCCGCGTATCTCGCGGTTGGTGCCGCCGTTGGGCTTGTAATAGCCCGAGCGGTAACGGAGGTTGGCGCGGAGCGAGAGGCCCCATTTTTCGAACCACACCGATCCGCTTGCGGTCCATTTCGACAGCCCGATCAGGTTTGCCGGATCGACATAGTCGGCGATCGGCGAGGTGTCGGGATATTCGAAATTGGCGAAGGCGCGGTTGACCGACCCCTGAATGCCGAAGCCGTCAAGCGGGTCGGGAAGCCAGGTAAAGGCGTGGCTCGCGGTCGCCTCGACCCCATAGAGGTGGCGCGTTTCGGTGTCGTTCGATGGCGCGACGGGGGCGATGGTCACGGTTTCGGTGACTGGTGCGCCGCCGTCGCGGATCGTCGTCACCGTGATCTGCGACGGAATCGGCTCCTCGGCGCTGATGACCGTCCCCTTCGCCCATTTATAATATCCCGCCACCGAGATCAGCGTATCCTGCGATGCGTATAGCTCGAGGCTGGCGTCGAGGTTCCATGCGCGCAGCGGCTTGAGGTTCGGGTTGCCCGTCGTCGCGTTGAAGATGATATTGTCGACCCCCGATGCCGACGTCGTCGGGTTGAGGTTGACCCCTGCGCCGAAGCTTTCGATCCCCGACCGCGCGATGGCGCGATAGGCGGCAAGGCGCAGCTTGACCTGTTGCGACAGCTCGAAGGCGATATTCGCCGACGGCAGGAAATAATTATAACTTCCCTTTGCCGTATTCGTTTGCAGCGTTCCGTTCGGATCGACGCCGATCGAATAGCTGTCGCCGGCCGTGTCGATGATGATCCGATAGGGCTGGCGGAAACCGACCGACGTGATGTCGGTCTTGACCCAGCGCAGCCCCACATTGCCGCTGAACGGCACGCTGCCCATGTCCGATTCGAAATTGGCCATCGCATAGGCGGCATAGATGCGCTCGGTGACGTCGATGTCGCTCGGGTCGCGGCCGTCGGCGGGGGTCGGCAGGGCATCGTCGCTGCCGGTGAAGGTGCGGAACAGGCAGTCGTTGTCGAAGCTCGCCCATTTGGTGACGTTGGTGCCCATGCCCTGCATATAGGATGTCGTCGTGAACGGGACGCGGCATTGCTGGTTCGCCTGCGCGATCAGCTGTGCGGGAGTCTGGCCGCCGACGGCGACCAGCGTGTTAAGATCGTTGTTGCGCGCATTGTCGTTGGTCCGGTGATGGTCCGACACGCGCCCGCCGAACTTCACCGAGGTAACGAAGCCGTCGAGCTCGCGCTCAAGGTCGAGCCGCGCCGCCCAGATCCGGTCCTGCCGGTCGGTGACGAAACGGCGGCGCGCATAGACCGAGTTGGCGGCGGTGGTCAGGAACAGATTGGGGTCGGTGATGTCGAAATTGTCGAATTCGACCACCGGCACGACATTGTCGTCCTCATAGCTCAGCGTATAGGCGACGCGGCGGTTCGAGCGCATCCGCGTCTGTTTCTGCGTTTCGGTTCGGTGGCTGTCCGAATAGGATGCGTCGAACGCGATGTTCCAGCGGTCGGGCGACCAGATGAGGCTGAGGCCGCCGCCCAGATATTCCTCGACGCGCCGCCGCGTTTCGAGCTGGTTTTCGAGGTTCGAATTGCCGCGATAGCTGATCAGCGCGCCGGGCGAATAGCCGTTGTCGCCGTCGCCGATGATCAGCGGCTGGACGCCGCGCAGCCCCTCGGTGATGCCGAGGACGTTGCGATCCTCGAGGCTGTTGCGCTTCGAATATTGGCCGTCGATCGAAATTTCGAAATCGGACGACGGGCGCCACTGGATCGCGCCGATCAGGCCATCGCGAACCTCGGACGTATATTGACTGCGAAAGCTGCGCGAGGAATTGGCGAAATAGGCGTCGCCGCGGGTCTCGCCGACAAGCACCGGGGTCGCGCCAGTGCTGGGAGCGACTGAGCGCGGTCCGGTTGCGAAAGTGCAATTGGCGCCCGCGCCCGCGGCCACGAGCGCCGCTGCCGATCCCGTCACCAGCGACGAATTGTTCGCCGAGGTGTTGCAAAGCTGGAAGGTGGAATTGGCGTTGTAATAATCCTCGGGCGCCGTCGTGTCTTGCCGCTGGTAGCCGATCGAGACACCGATATCGCCGAGCCCGGTTTCGAACTGATCGGTGTAGGAGAAATTGGCGCGATAGCCGAGCCCGTCGTGCTGATAGACGTCATTGTCCTGCGGCTGGAAATCGCCGCGCACCTCGAACTGGATGCGGCGCTTGCCATAATCGAGCGGCTTCATCGAGCGGAGCTCGATCACGCCGCCGACGCCGCCCTCGAGGAAGTCGGCGCGCTGGGTCTTGTAGACGAGGACGCCGTTGACCAGTTCCGACGGGAATTGCTGAAAGGCGACCGAGCGGTCGGGGCCGGCGGTTGAGACTTCGCGCCCGTTGAAGGTCGAGAAGCTCAAGGTCGGACCCAGGCCGCGCACCGACAGCTCGTTGGCGTTGCCCTTGAAACGGTCGGCCGAGACGCCGACGATGCGTTCGAGGGTGTCGCCGACCGAATTGTCGGGGGTCGCGCCGATTTCGTCGCTGACGAGGCCGTCGACGACGACGTCGGCCGCGCGTTTGAATTCGATCGAGCTGCGCTGCGTCGCGCGCGTGCCGGTGACGAGGATTTCATCGCCGCCATCGACCGCCGCGGGCTGGTCGCTTTCGACGGTTTCGGGCGCCTCTTGGCTCCAGGCGGGGGTTGCGGCGACAAGCGCGGCTGACGCGAGCAGCGCGGCGCGGGTCATGGTGACCGGATGAAATTTCATATTCCCTCTCCCTGTCTCGCCAGTCTCGATGCCAGCGACCGTGTTTGTTACCGGTGTCATTTTTCGATGGACAAATTGATACCGGTGTCAGTATTAGATGTAATACAACTTATGGTCCGAAGTCAATCTCACCGCGCGGGGCCAACGCACCACCGCCTTATCGTCGGTTTTCAGGACCTTCGGCGCTTCTGTGACAGATCGTACATGGCCGTGCCGGCGAGCAGATAGGCGCCTGAGCCGTAAAATTGCGTCTCCTCGGCGGCGACGCTGTCAGGCCGGTCGCCGACCTGCTGGACCCAGCCGAGCATGCCGTCCTTCTGTACCGCGCGCTGCAAAGCCGCCCAGCCGCGAATCGCGGCCGGTTCATAGGCTTTACGGTCGAGCAGGCCGTTGTCGACGCCCCACGCAAAGGCATAGGTGAAGAAGGCTGTGCCGCTCGATTCGGGCGGCGTGCCCGGATCCTGATCGAGCAGCGAGGCGGGCCAATAACCGTCGGCTTTTTGGAGCGTCACAAGCTTCGCTGCCATCTTTTTGAACAATCCCTCATAATAGGGCCGCTGTGGATCGTCCTTGTCGAGGATCTGCAACACACGGACGAGGCCGCCCATCACCCAGCCGTTGCCACGGCTCCAGAACAGCTTGCGTCCCTTGGTGTCGCGCTGGTCGAAAAGCGACTGTCGCGGAAATAGAGGTCTTCGCTCGGGTCGAAGAGATAGTCGGTGGTCGCTTTCCATTCCTGATGGACGAAGTCGGCATAGCGCTTGTCGCCGGTCGCCTTGCCGATGCGCAGCATGGTCGGCGGCGCCATGAACAGCGCATCGCACCAGCACCAGCGCTCGGTGCACAAGGAATAGCCGCCCCCCGGCTGAGTAGGGATGAATTCGAGACTGCCCACGCGGCGATTGGTCAGGACATTGTCGAAATAGATCCGCGCCGGAACGAGTGCCTCGGTGCCGCCGCCATTCCGCGCCGCCCATTCCCACGCCTGCGCAATAAGCTGATCGTCGGCGTGAAAGGCGAGTTTGCCGAGCTGCCATTTCTGGGCGCGGCCGAGTTCGAGCACCGGGTCGCGGTAGCGCGCGTCGCGCTCGGCAAGATCGGTGAGCGCCACCCAGAAGGTCGCCTGCTGCCAGTCGCGCGGTTCGCGCACGCTCGGCCGCGCGGCCGGCATCTTGTCCCACGCCTCGCGATGCGCCAGCTGCCAGTCGGCGACGCGGCGCGTCTGGGCGAGAATGTCGGCGGGTTTCGGCATGACGGGTTCGGCCGGGGCTGCCACCGCAGCGGGGGCGGACATCATCAGGGCAAAGAGGCTCAGCGACATGGCGTTTCCTTAACGGGGGCGAGGGCGATCGAAGACAGGGTGAGGCGCAGCGGCGTGCCCGACGAAAGCGCGAAAGGTGCGGTGACGCTATCCAGCCTGGCGCCGGGCAGGCACGACAGCGGGATCGACAGCTTCTGCCAGCCCTGACCGGCAATCGCCGCAAGGCGCGGCGCGATATCGAGCCGCGCGGTGCAGCCGGGGCCGCAGCGGATTTCCAGTGTTGCGGGGGCCGTCGGGCCCTGATCGACGCGAAGGTCGAGGGTCAGCGCGAGCGGCCCTGCGGCCGACAGATCGGCGGCGCGCGGATTGGCGACGATCAGCGTCCCGCGCGACGTGCCCGACCAGCTGATTTCGCGCGCATCCTCCTGCGCGTCGCGGTCAACCGGGCGGACCGCGATCGCGCCATTATCGGCGCCGCCGCCGATCGTCTGCGGACTGTCGTTTGCGCCGTCGATCTGGATCTCGCGCGTGCCTACCGCACGGCCGCGCGCGAAGATCGGCCCGGTGAGCGGCTGGTCGACGACGATGCCGGGGTCTTCCGATAGCGCCGCGCCGGTCGAGCGATCGGCAAGCGTCAGGCCGAAGCCGAAAGGGTAAAGCGGCTCGTAACCGACGTCGCGGATATTGAGCGGCGCGCCCCTGGCGTCGGCGGGCCACGAGAAGGGCAGTTTGCCCCTGAAGTCTGCCTTGCCGAACAGCACATCGGCGACCCCGGCGCCCTCCGATCCCGGCAGCCATGCGGCGATGAAGGCGTCGGCGGTGTTGATATGGCGATTGACCCACAGCGGGCGGCCCGAAAGGAAGACCGCGACGACAGGAATGCCTGCTGCTTTCAGGCGCTTCATCGTGTCAAGGCTGCCGCGTGTGTCGTCGAAATAAAGATCGGCGCGGTCGCCTTGGAATTCGGCATAGGGGTCTTCGCCGAATATGACGATCGCCGCGTCGGGCTTGGTCGTAAAGCGGCCCTCGACCGAGAGCTCGGCTTGGCCGCCAGCCGTGGTCAGGACGTCGCGGACGCCCGCGAAGATCGAAGTGGCGCCGGGGAAATGCTCAGGCTTGGTCCCGGTCCCCTGCCAGGTCAGCGTCCAGCCGCCCGATTGTTTGGCGACATTGTCGGCGCCGTCGCCGGCGACGAGGATGCGGCCCTTGATCTTGAGCGGCAAGACGCCGTCATTTTTGAGCAGCACCAGCGATTCCCGCACCGCCTGCCGCGCTACCGCGCGATGGTCGGGCGTGCCGAGCAGGTCGTAGCGGCCCGCATGTTCGCGTGTCGATGGCTTGCCCGCCTCGAACAATCCGGCGCGCAACTTCACGCGGAGGATGCGGCGCACCGCATCGTCGAGCCGCGCCATCGGCAGCGTCCCCGACCGCGCGGCGGCGAGCGTCGAGGCGTAGAGCCCTTTCCAGCTCGCGGGTCCCATAAATATGTCGAGTCCGGCCGCAATCGACGCGGGGCAGTCGGTTGGCGCGCATCCCGGCACCTTCGCATGGCCATCCCAGTCGCCGACGACGAGCCCGTCGAAGCCCCAGCGCCGCTTGAGCACGCCGGTCAGCAGACTCGCGTTGCCGTGCATCTTGACGCCATTCCATCCCGAGAAGCTCGCCATCACGCTTTGGACGTCGGCCTGGAGCGCGGCGACATAGGCGGGGGCATGAAGGCGGATCAGTTCGGCCTCGGTGATTCGGGCGTCGCCGCGATCGCGGCCTTCCGCCGTGCCGCCATCGGCGAGGAAATGCTTCGCCGTGGCGATGATATGCGGCCCCTTCAGCCAATCCGCGTCGCCGCGTCGCCCCTGGATGCCGTGGACGAGTGCGGCAGCATAGCTTGTCGCGATCGCCGGGTCCTCGCCGAAGCTTTCATAAGTCCGCCCCCAGCGGTCATCGCGCGCGACCGCGATCGTTGGCGCAAAGGTCCAGTCGAGCCCGGTGACGCGCATCTCGATTGCGGTGACCTGCCCGATCCTTTCGATCAGCGCGGGGTTCCGCGCCGCGCCGAGGCCGATATTGTGCGGGAACAGCGTCGCGCCGACGATATTGTTATGACCGTGGACCGCGTCCGATCCCCACATCACCGGGATGCGCGGCAAGTCGCCGTTCGGGCGCATCGACGCATCATAATAGGCGTCGGCCGCCGCGACCCACGCCGATGCCGGGCCGAATTCATCGCCGCCGGGCGACGAACTGCCGCCGTTGAGGATCGAGCCCAGATGATATCGCGCGACGTCATCGGGGGTCGTGCTGCCGATATCGCCCTGGATGATCTGGCCGACCTTCTGTTCGAGCGACATCGCCGCGATCAGCGCGTCGATTCGCTTCTCGATCGCGGGCTCGGCGGAGCGAGCGGCCAGAACGGGCCATAAATCCGGATGCGCGGTGCCGGCGGTCGCAGCCGCAGGCGATGCCGGCCCTGCGAACAGCAGGGCTGCGGGCAGGCTTGCCATGAGGAGGGCGCGCCAGGCGCTTCGCATCACTTCACCCACTCCCCTTTATGACCGGATCCCTGATGAGCGGGTCCGACTTTTTGCATTGACACCGGTAACATGTGTCTTTCCATTTGGTTCAAGTGTCAATAAGGTTGTCACACAACTAGTCCATATGGCGATGAGGGGACGGAATGCCGAAGATCGTGTCAGCCCGGGTGATTTTGACCGCGCCAGGCCGCAATTTCACGACGCTGAAGATCGAATGCGACGACGGGACGACGGGTGTGGGCGATGCGACGCTCAATGGCCGCGAACTCGCCGTCGCGGCCTATCTGTCGGAGCATGTCGTCCCCTGCCTGATCGGGCGCGACGCGCACCGGATCGAGGATATCTGGCAATATCTCTACAAGGGGGCCTATTGGCGTCGCGGGCCGGTGACGATGGCGGCGATCGCCGCGGTCGACATGGCGCTGTGGGATATCAAGGGCAAGATCGCGGGACTGCCGGTTTATCAGCTGCTCGGCGGCGCGGCGCGCGAGGGCTGCATGGTCTATGGTCATGCCAATGGCACGACGATCGACGACACGATCGAAGCGGCGCTCGATTATCAGCGGCAGGGATATAAGGCGATTCGCCTGCAATGCGGCGTGCCGGGAATGGCGTCGACCTATGGCGTCAGCAAGGACCGCTATTTTTATGAGCCCGCCGACAATGACCTGCCGACGGAGAATGTCTGGTCGACCGCGAAATATATGCGCGTCGTGCCCGAGCTGTTCGCCGCGGCGCGCGACGCGCTCGGCTGGGATGTCCACCTGCTCCACGACGTGCACCACCGCCTGACCCCGATCGAGGCCGCGCGGCTGGGCAAGGATCTCGAACCCTATCACCCCTTCTGGATTGAGGATGCGACCCCGGCCGAAGATCAGGAGGCGTTCCGCCTGATCCGCCAGCATACGACGACTCCACTGGCGGTCGGCGAAATCTTCAGCTCGATCTGGGACTGCAAGGCGCTGATCGAGAACCGGCTGATCGACTATATCCGCGCCACCGTGCTCCACGCGGGGGGCATCACGCATATGCGGCAGATCGCCTCGCTCGCCGATCTCTACCAGATCCGCACCGGCTGCCACGGCGCGACCGACCTGTCGCCGGTGACGATGGCGGCGGCGCTGCATCTCGGGCTTTCGATCCCCAATTTCGGGATACAGGAATATATGCGTCACACCGTCGAGACCGACGCGGTCTTCCCGCATGCCTATTGTTTTGCCGACGGCATGCTGCATCCGGGCGACGCGCCCGGTCTCGGCGTCGATATCGACGAGGCGCTCGCCGAGACATTTCCCTATGCCCGCGCCTATCTGCCAGTGAACCGGCTCGAGGACGGAACGATGTGGAGTTGGTGAGGCGTTTGGCCTTTCTTGCCCTTGTTTTGCTCGCCGCGCCGGTGGGCGCAGAGGAGCATAAACCCCTTCGGCCCGCCAACGCGGACGAGCAAAAGGCGCGCGCGGCGGTGGTTATCGCCGAATACCGCTTCGACGACCTGCTCTGGGAAAACGACCGTATCGCATACCGCATCTATGGCCGCGCGCTTGAGGCGGCCGAGCCGCCCTCGTCGTCGGGAATCGATGCGTGGGGAAAACGCGTGCGCTGGCCGTTCATGGATCGCCAGCTGCGCACCGGTGACCAGCATGCCGACCATGGCGAGGGGATCGACTTCTATAATGTCGGGACGGGGCGCGGGACCGGCGGGCTTGGCATCTGGTACGACAACAAGCTGTGGACCTCGCGCAACTATGTGCGTCCGCGCATCCTGCAATCGGGCCCCGACGTCGCCGACTTCATCGTCGATTACGAGCCGTGGCCGGTCGATACGTTGCGCACGGTGCGCGAGACGCGGCGCTTCACGCTGCCGGCTGGGACGAATTTCACTCGGATGACCTCGACCATCGCGTCGAGCGACGCGGCGGAGATGATCGTCGGGATCGGCATTTCGAAACGGCCGATAAATGGCAACAAGCTGGGCGAGGTGCGCAAGGACGGCGCCGCCGCGCGGCTGAGCTGGTGGGGACCCGCCGATGGCGAAGGCGAGGGCAGCAAGGGACGCATGGCGGCGGCGGTGATCGTCGATCCGTCCGCCTTTGAGGGCTTTGCCGAGGACGCCGACAATTATCTGATACTGATCCGCGTCCGGCCGGGGCAGCCCTTTGTCTATTACAGTGGCGCGGCTTGGGATCGCGGCGGCGACTTAGCCATACAGGGCGACTGGATTAGCTATGTCGACGCGCAGCGCCCCGATTTCCGGCCCTAGCCAGTGTCGCGGCGCGATGATAACGCAGCATCCATGGCGGTAACCAAGGCGGCGTCGCTGGCGGATGATCTGGTCCAGCGTTTCGAGGAACAGATCGAAACGGGCGAAATGCCCGTCGGATCGCGTTTCCCGACCGAAAAAGAGATCACCGAGACGTTCGGCGTCAGCCGCACCGTCGTGCGCGAAGCCTATTCGCGCCTCACCGCGCGCGGACTGCTGGTGTCGCGGCGGGGGTCGGGCGCTTATGTTCCCGACGGGGCGCAATATCGCGCGTTCCAGGTCACGGCCGAGGAAATCGGTGAGATCGACGATGTTTTGAAGCTGCTCGAAATGCGCATGGGGTTCGAGGTCGAGATGGCCGACCTCGCCGCGCGGCGGCGGACCAACGCCGATCTCGCGGCGCTGCGCGGGACGCTCGCCGCGATGGAGGGAAGCCGCGACGTCGACGCATCGGTGGCCGCCGACGCCGCCTTTCACGCCGCGATCGCGAGCGCGACGGGAAATCCCTATTTCCTCCGCTTCACCCAGTTTCTCGGTGTGCGTCTTGTTCCGTCGCGGCGGCTGTACCTGCAGGGCGACGATCCGGTCCAGCATCAACGCTATGCGCATACGATCAACCGCGACCATGAGGCGATCGTCGTCGCGATCGAGGCGGGAGATCCGGTCGCCGCGCGCCGCGCCGCGCGCCGGCATATCGAAAAATCGATCCTGCGTTATCGCACGCTCAAGGAGAGCCGATAGGCGCCTGGGCGATATTGACCGAATGTTCAGGGCGATCGGGTGCGGGGCCGGTGCACCGGAACGGGTCGCGCAGGAAATTAGCTTCCAGCGACCTTGATTTCGACTCGTGATGCTCTATTCCAACCTCGTGCAAGGCGACCCCGACAATTACATAAGCCTGCTGTCTGCCGCGCAGATTGAGACGTTGCGGCACGTTTACGAGCATAAAAACTCCAAACAGATCGCGCGTCTGATGAACGTCTCGCCGCACACCGTCGACGAACGCGTGCGGCGCGTGTTAAAAAAACTTAATGTTTCCAACAGAATAGAAGCTGCGCGCATTCTTGCGATTAACGGTGTCTTCGACCATGTTACCCCTTATCAGCCTTTGACATATCAATTGATCGACCTAGGCGACGTTACGCCGCCCGCCGATGCCGAGCCGGGGCGCAGTTCGTTTCGGCGATTTTTCGATATAGGTTCGCCATTTCCTACCGCGTCCCAGCCGGCCAACCGGCATGGGTTGATGGAAAGGATTATCTGGCCGATTTTGATCGCTTTCGCGACGATCTTGGCCTTCTCCGCCCTCTATTCGATCCTTGTCGGACTCGGTCGTGTTCTGACCTGATGTTCGAACGAATGCTGCGGGGGGGAACCGGTAGCATTCTTTTTCAAGGAAAAAGAAAATGCTGAATCAACGAGTTTCTGCGGCGAAGAAGATCGCTTCCGACCTGCACCTGGCCGAAGACGCCATCGACGAAGCGATGATCCGCATCGCCCAGCTTGCCGCGACGCTGCCCACCGCGCGCCGCGAAACCAACATGTCGGCGATCGTCGGCCAGGAAGCGATGTCAAAGGTCGCGCATGCGCTTGCCGCCGCGGGTGAAGTTCGCCAGCTCTTGACCGACGCGCATCTGGCGCTGACGGTGACGCAGAAGGAAGTTGGCCTTGGCACGCGCATGTTCGGTGCGGGTGTGAAGCCGGCCGCTGCAAAGCTGGTCGACGAAGGCAGCAACGACCGCTCGGCGGGCGACGCCGCTGCGTTCGCGAAGGCCGGTTGATCCGCAAGAAAGGTTGAATGCCACAATGTGGTCCGTGGCGATTTATTATGCCGTGCTGCTCATCACCGTGGCCGTCGCGATTCGACGCGGCGGACCATTGGAGCGCTGGGCAGCCTATACGGCATTGATCGCCTCGGTCCTCACCAGTGTCCTGACACCTTTTCCGACCTGGACCGATATCGAACTGAATATCTTCCTTATCGACATGCTGGTTCTGCTGAGCTTCTGGTTTATTGCCATGCGCACGCAGAGTTTCTGGCCCTACTGGATCACCGGATGGCAATTGATCGCCATTTTCGGCCATATCCAGAAGTTCATGTTTTCGGAGATATTGGCGCGACCCTATTCGCTGCTCTCAGTGTATATATCGTACCCGATCCTGTTGCTGATCATCTATGCATCGGGTTCGTCCAGCCGGCGGAGTGACGTTACGGCCTGATATGTGGCTCCCCAGGGGCATCGTCACATGCAGCAATTTTCGCATCAAGAAATTGCAGAGCTGAAATCACGGGTCGACCAGATCCACGAGCTGCTGGCGAGTCGCGGCGAGGAATCGCCGGGCGCGTCCGTCCGCTCGATCGATACGGCTCGCGCCGATGCGCCATCGAACGCGGCGCTGATCGAGCAATTGTCGGTCAGCATCCAGATCCGGCGCATCCGCCGCAGCCATTTCGGCAGCGCCGAAATGTCGGGTCCGATCTGGGACATGATGCTCGACCTCATGCTCGCGGGCGCGCACGGCCGCGTTCTCAGCGCCAGCGATCTCGCCACCGGCGCGGGCGTGCCGCTGTCGTCGGGGCTGCGCATGATCGCCGCGCTCGAACGGCTCGGGCTGTTGCACCGCTCGATCGACGAGCGCGACCGGCGGCGGACGATCGTCCGGCTGACCGACGTCGGGACCGAACGCATGGCCAGCTATTTTGAAAAGATCGGCGCCGCCTGGCAGAACGGGCAGACGCTGGCAGCCTAGCCCCCCTGCCGGGTGCCGGCCGACTGGTCGCGCGTGCCGCACCCGGCACCCCTATTCGGTCATTTCCTTCATCATGCGGTCGACCTTGATCATCGCCTCGCGCTTGATCTGGCAGATGCGTGCGGCGCTGACGTCGAGTGTCAGCCCGATTTCGTGCAGGTTGAGTTCTTCAAAGAAATAAAGCTGGAGCACCATCTGTTCGCGCTGCGACAGGCGGCCGACGCATTGGCGCAGCGCCCCCATCATATCCTCCTGTTCGCACCGCTCGTCGGCGCCCGCATCGTCGTCGGCCGCGAGGAAGGCGCCGATGTCGGTAAGCTCGTCGAGCGAGGTCGAGCGGCCATGCGTCGCATTGCGTTCGAGCGCGAAATAATCCTCCGCCGACATGTCGAACGCGACGGCCATTTCGGCCGTCGTCGGCGCGCGCATCAACTGCTGTTCGAGCGCCGCGCGCATCGCGTGGATGCGCTTCGCGGCGACCATCGCCGAGCGGCCGACATCGGCCTCGCGGCGGAGCTGGTCGATCATCGCGCCGCGGATGCGCGTCGTTGCATAGGTAGCAAAGGCGAAACCGCGCTCCTCATAATTGCGGCTCGCCTCGATCAGCGCGATCAGCCCGGTCTGGATCAGGTCGTCGAGCTCGCTCGTCCGCGACACGCGCGAAAACACCTGCCATGCGATCTTGCGAACCAGCGGTGAATATTCCTCGACCAGCGCCTCGACGCTTTCGCCGTAGCCGCGTGCGCGCGGCGCGCGGCCGGCGGTTCCGGCAAATTGCTCGGCGGGCTCAATTCTCATGCGATTGGTCCTCCATATGGGCTTCGGGCCCGGACGCGAGGCGGGGCACTTCGGCGCCGATCGTCGCGACGATTTCGGTCTGCTTGGTCGCCGGAATCTCGAGGTAGGAGATGACGGCGACGTCGGGGAAAGTGGCGCGCACGAGACGCGAAAGGGCGGAGCGGCAGATCGGCGAGGCGACGAGCGCGAAGCTGCGCGTTTGCAAAAGCAGCGGTTCGACCGCCTGGCCGACCTGTTCGATGATCGTCATCGCCATGCCGTGCTCGAACGGCCATTCGGCGGCGGGATTGGCGCGCACCGCCTGGTTGAGCAGCACTTCGACCTCGGGGCTGAAGGTGACGACGGGCAGCGGCATCCGGCTCGGCACGATCGTCTGGACGATCAGCGCGCCGATGCGCTGGCGGACCGCTTCGATCAGGTCGATTTCGCCAAGCTGCTGCGGCGACAGCGCCACCATCGCCTCGGCGATCTTGCGGAAATCGCGCAGCGGCACCCGCTCGATGAGCAAGGATTTGCAGAGGCTCGCGACGCGGGGCAGCGAATAGCCCTGCGGGCTCAGATTCTGCGCGAGCTGCGGATAATGGATCTTGAGATTGTCGATCAGCGCCTGCGCATCGTCGATGCCGAACAATTCGGCGGCGGCGCCGACGATGCTGTTGTTGAGGTGCGTCGCGACGACGGTCGCCGGGTCGACGACGGTATAGCCCGCGGCGATCGCGTCATTCTGCATCGCCTTCGGAATCCACAGCGCATCAAGGCCGAAGGTCGGGTCCTTGCAGGGGCGGCCGACGACCTTGGTGACGAGGTCGCCCGAATCGAGTGCAAGCATTTCGTTGGGGAAGACCTCGTCCTCGCCGACGATCACCCCGGCAACCGAGATGCGATAGACGTTGCCGGGCAGCGAGAGGTCGTCGCTGACCTTCACCGGCGGTATGACGAAGCCGAGTTCCTTCGATAGCTGGCGGCGGATGCCCGTGATGCGGGTCATCAGCGGCGAGCTCTTGCGTTCGTCGACGAGGGTGACGAGCGCATAGCCGATCTCGAGCTGACACGCGCTCGCGTCGCTGACGTCGGCCCATTCGATCAGCGACGGGTCGGGCGCGGGAGCGGCGGGTTCGGGCAGGTCGGCGACTGCGGCGGCGCTGCGGCGCAGCTGCCAGCCCATGGCGAAGGAGAGCGCAGCGGCGGGCAGGATCAGCATCTGCGGCATCGAGGGCACGAGTCCCAGGATGAAGAGGATGCCGCCGACCGCCATCCAGACCGAAGGCGCCGCAAACTGGCTGCTGATCTGGCCGCTGAGGTCGAAAGGCGAGGCGACACGCGTGACGATCGCGGCGGCGGCGATCGAGAGTAGCAGCGCGGGGATCTGCGCCACCAGCGCGTCGCCGATCGCGAGCGTGACATAATTGCTGCCGGCTTCCGAAAAGCTGAGGCCGTGGCTGAAAATGCCGAGGATCAGGCCGCCGACGATATTGACGAACAGGATCAACAGGCCGGCAATCGCGTCGCCCTTCACGAATTTGGAGGCACCGTCCATCGAGCCATAGAAATCGGCTTCGGTCGCGACTTCGACCCGGCGTGCCTTGGCTTCTTCGGGGCTGAGCAGCCCGGCGTTGAGGTCGGCGTCGATCGCCATCTGCTTGCCCGGCAAGGCGTCGAGCGTGAAACGTGCCGACACTTCGGACACGCGCCCCGCACCCTTGGTGATCACGACCATGTTGATGATCATCAGGACGAAAAAGACGAACAGGCCGACGACATAATCGCCGCCGATCAGCACTTCGCCGAAGGCTTCGATGACATGCCCCGCTGCCGCAGTGCCTTCGTGCCCGTGAACGAGCACGACGCGCGTCGAGGCGACGTTGAGCGCGAGGCGGAACAGCGTGGCGAGCAGCAACACTGTCGGGAAGGACGAGAAATCGAGCGGCTTTGCCGCGGACAGCGCGACCATCAGGATCGCGAGGCTGATCATGATATTGGCGACGAAACTGATGTCGAGGATCAGTGGCGAAACCGGGATCACCATCAAGCCGACGAGGATCAGCATCCCGACGGGCAGCACTGCGGCGCCGGCCATGCGGCCGATGTTGCCAAGATTGACGTCGGCGCCGGTCATGCCGCGCCTCCCGAAAGCGAGGCAAGCCGCCTATAGGCATCGGCGGCAAAGCCCATCGAGAGTTTTTGCGGCATAGGTTGGATATCCATCATCTGGAGCGGCGGACGTCCGCCGCCGATGCCCGCCGAACTGCTCACCTGCGCGTGCCAGCCCGAGGGGGCGAAGGGCTTCATATTCTCGATCTTGCCGCCGGCTTCGAGCTTCACGCGAAAGCGTTCTCGTATCTCGGAGAGACTGCGCATGCTGCCGTCGGGGGCGTAAAAGACCGACCGGTTCGCGGCTGCCGCCTCGGGCATCATGGACGCGCCGGGCTGGTCGGGATTGGTTTCGAGCGCCGTCAGGAATTTGGCGGCGCCGCCCGACCCCAGAAAATGCGCGAGATAGAGGTCGACCGGCTCGGCGCTGCGGCCGATGCGGCTTTCGATATAGTCGCGATTGTCGCCGGTCAGCGCGGCGGCCATGTTCGATGAGGCCGCAGGGTCGTCGCGCAGGTCAAGGATCTGCTGGCGGAGCACGGGATCGGCGATCGTCAGCCGCCCCGACGCGTCGCGGCCGATCGCATCGGCGGCCCAGGCGAGGCCGTGGTTCGCGCCGTGGCGGTCGAGCGTCGCCAGCCAGGTCTGCTTGGTGAATTGATAGAGACCGCGGGCCGACGAGGTCTGCGCCTTCGCGGTGGGATTATAGCCGCTTTCGACGCGCGCGACATCGACCAGATAGTCGAAGTCGATTCCCGAGCGCGCCGACGCATTCTGCACCGCGTCCATCACGGGAGCGGCGATGCGGGTCGAACCCTGGGGATTGTTGATCGCGTTCATAGATTTGGTTCCGCTTGTTCAGCAGACCAAAAGCAATCATCGTGCCATTTCGCGGAAGTGGCCCAGAATTATACGGTTATCAGTAGCTTAAAGCCGCTCCGCGCGGGCGCGTGCCACGGATTTCGTGGCTCTTGTCAATCCTCTGACGCGTCCAGTTCTTCAGGATATTGACGCGCATCGCAGCGGCCTCGAGCTGGCCGAGCGTCTTGCCGATCAGCGCGCGGGCGCGATGTTCGCTACCCGCGGGGATGTTCGCACCGCGAAAGAGGATGACGGCGGTCGCGAGATCCTCGGTGGCGGCGATGATTGCGCCAGCGTCGTGCCCGTCGAGCGCGCCGACCAATGTTTGAAGCCGCGATTCAATTTCTTCCATCTGCGCCTGCATCATTCGGCCCCGCCGTGGAAATCGAGCATCGCGCTCGCGATGATCGCGGGGTGGACGCTATAGCTGCCATTGGCGATCGCGGTGCGCAGCGCCGCGACGCGGGCGATATCGACCGGCGGCGCCTGATCGGCGAGGCTAACCGCGAGGCGGGTCAGGCGGGCGGTCGGCAAATTGTCCTGCGCCGGCTGGAGCTGCGCCGGGGTACGCATCGCGGTCGCCGCTTCGCTGGCGACCTTGCGCAGCGGGCCGGCACGGACGATGCCGCCGACTGGTCCGATCTTGCTGTCACCCGACATAAAAGCCTCCATCCGATGCCGTCAGAAAAGTGACGACGCGGTTCACGAAGGCTTTAACGGACGCGGTTTCGAGCGATTAAGGCGGCTCATCGCAAAAAAGACAAAAGAAAAGGCCCGGGCCGTCGGAAAGCCGACAGCCCGGACCGAGTGGGTGGGTAGTGAGATGTTTTCAGTGTTGCAGAATTGCCCGGCCGGCTCCGGTGACGGTGGCGCTGAGGGTCGATTTGGCGTCGGCACCACGTAGCGCGATCGTTTCGCCAACACGGCCGTCCTGCGTCGCGACGGCGGCATAGCTGATCGAATAGCTTTGGGTCTCGATCGACACGCGGACATTGTCGCCGCGGCGAATGACGGGCGCGCTTGCCGCAGGGCGGGCTAAGCTGGCCGCGATGGGCGAGGCATCGGCGGGGCCGGTCATCGGCACACGCAGGCGCCAGCCGAGCGAGGCGCAGCGGACCGCGAGCGTCTGGGCGTCGAGTGCGGTGACCGATGCCTGTTCGGGGCAGCGGGCGAGCTTGATGCGGCGGTCGATCGGCGTGGCGCTCCGGCCCATCGCATTGGCGACCATGTCGGTCAGCACGTCGATGGCCTGCCAGTCCTGGTTGCCCTGCTGCGCTTCTGCCTTCTCCGCGATCGGGGCGGCGAGACAAATGGCGACGGCGCCTGCGGCAAGGCGTGTGAGAATGTTGCGGGACAAGGTCGATCTCCTCTGGTCCATCATGGTCGCCTGATAATCTGCAGGAAGCGTGCCAGTCGCGGTTTAGCGCGCGATTTTACGGGGCTGCGTCCGAGGTCGTCAGTTTTTTGACGAGGCTTGTGCGGGGCAATTGTGGAGATCCGTTAAAGATCTGAAAAACAATAGTAATTGCCGTTTGGCACGGCCATTGCATCATGCCTTGGTGTTTTCCGCGCGTCCGAGGCCGATCCGGTCCGGACCCGGCGAAAGGCCCCGCCGCCGGATGGCGGCAAGCGAAGGAAGTGATGATGGCATCCGAGAAACTCTTTGGCCTGCACGCGACGGCGCTCCAGCTGCGCAGCCAGCGCATGATGATGCTCGCGTCGAACATCGCGAATTCCGCGACGCCGGGCTACAAGGCGCGCGATATCGATTTCGCCAAGGCGCTCGACCTCGCGCAGCAGGGGGGCTCGACCGCCCATGCCATGGAGGGCGCGATTTCGTATCGCGTCCCGGTTCAGGCGTCGCTCGATGGCAACACGGTCGAAATGGCGACCGAACAGACCGCCTATGCCGAAAACGCGCTCGCCTATCGCTCCAGCCTGTCGTTCCTCAGCGGCCGCATCAACACGCTGACCCGCGCGATCAAGGGCGAATGACGATGAACGGCAATTTCTCCGTCTTCGACATCAGCGGCCGCGCCATGTCGGCGCAGCTCGTGCGCCTCAACACCACCGCGTCGAACCTCGCCAATGCCGGCACGGTCGCGGGCAGCGAGGCGGGTGCCTTCCGTTCGCTGAAGCCCGTGTTTCGTACCGTGATGGATGATCATGGCCGCGCAACGGTGCAGATCGATCAGGTCACGACCTCAAAAATGGCACCGTCGAAACGCCATGATCCATCGAATCCGCTCGCCGATGCCGACGGCAATGTCTGGGAAGCCGCAGTCGATAGCGCCGCCGAGCTGGTCGAGATGGTCGAGACCGCGCGCCAGTATCAAAACAACGTCCAGGTCCTCGAAACCGCCAAGGGCCTGATCAACGAAACCCTCAGGATGGGACAGTAAAATGAGCGTCAACAGCATCACCAACAACAATCCGCCGGTGTTCCAGCCCAAGGGCGGCAAGCAGATGGATCAGAGCGATTTCATGCGCCTGATGACCGCCCAGCTGTCGCAGCAGGACCCGTTCAACCCGGTCGATAACCAGCAGATGGTTGCGCAGATGGCGCAATTCTCGAGCCTCGCCGGGATCAGCGAGACGAATACGGTGCTCGCGCAGATTTCGGAACAGCTCACGGCGCAGACCCAGCTGCTCAAAGACATCAAGGCTTCGCAGCCTTCGATCCCCACCACGCAGGAAGGATAAGTTCATGTCATTCTATACTTCGCTCTCGGGCCTCAAGGGCGCGCAGACCGACATGTCGGTCATCTCGAACAACATCGCCAACGCCGGCGCGATCGGCTTCAAGCGCAGCAAGGCGCAGTTCGGCGATATCTTCGCATCCTCGCCGACGCAGTCGACAAAGATGATCGCGGGCCAGGGCACGCGCCTCAACGGCATCACCCAGCAGTTCACGCAAGGCTCGTATGAGGCGAGCGAAAAGACGCTCGACCTCGCGATCGTCGGCGAAGGCATGTTCATCGTGAAGGGCGAGCCGCCGCGCGAGCAGGTGACATATACGCGCAACGGCTCGTTCGAACCGACCCCCGACAATTATGTCATCGATTCGACGGGCGCGAAGCTGCAGCTGCTACCGATCGACGCGAACGGAAATGTGACCGACAACACGCTTGCCGGCGCATTCGATATGCGCCTGCCCACCGGTGCGCCGACCGATCCCACTTCCAAGCTGGTTAACGTCACGATCGGCCTCGACGGTCTCGTCACCGCGACCTTTGCGAACGGTGAAGACCAGAAGCTCGGCAAGGTCGCAATGGCGACCTTCCCGACGATGTCCGGCCTGCGCCCGACCGGCGATGCCCATTGGCAGTCGACGGGCGAAAGCGGCCCGCCGACGATCGACGCCGCGACCAACGGCCCGATGGGCGCGGTCCGTTCGGGCGCGCTCGAACGCTCGAACGTCGATATCACCGAGGAACTGGTGATGCTGATGTCGGCGCAGCGCAATTTCCAGGCGAATGCCAAAGCGATCGAGGGTGCTTCGCAGCTGACCCAGACGATCATCGGCATGCGCTGACGCACCGCTGACCGCCGCCTGCCGGGAGACTATCGATGGACCGCCTTATCTACACCAGCCTCGCCGCGATGCGGGGCAGCATGTCCCGGCAGACGGCGATCGCCAACAATCTGGCGAACGCCCAGACGCCGGGCTTCCGCGCCGACATGGCGAGCGCGCAGGCGTTGTGGCTCGACGGCAGCGGCCTCGATGCGCGTGCCATGTCGTCCGAAGAAGTGCTTGGTGCCGACATGAGGGCGGGCACCGTCACTCAGACGGGCCGCGACCTCGACATCGCGATGCAGGGTGATGCGCTGCTCGTGGTCCAGGCGGAGAATGGCGAAGAGGCCTACACCCGGCGCGGCGATCTTCAGATTTCGCCGAGCGGGTTGCTTACCACCGGCGACGGCAATCCCGTTCAGGGCGGCCAGGGGCCGGTGACGATCCCGCCCGCCGACGCGATCACGATCGATCAGGAAGGCCGCGTGTGGATCGTGCCGCAGGGCGGCGATCCTGAAAACCCGCAGGAAGTCGACCGGCTGCGGCTGGCGACCCCGACGGGGTCGGACATCGCCAAGGGGCTCGACGGCCTGTTCCGCGTCAAGGGCGGCGGCATCCTGCCCGACGATCCCGAAGCGCGGCTGCTTACCCGCTCGATCGAAGGATCGAACGTCAGCGCGACCAGCGCGCTCGTCGAGATGATCGAGGCGAGCCGCAGCTGGGACACCCAATTGAAGATGATCAGCGACGTGCGCGACATGGACAGCGCGACCGCGAATCTGATGCAGCTTCCCCGTTAAGGAGATTATGAAATGAGTATCGGTGCCTTGCACGTCGCGCGGACCGGTCTGGATGCCCAGGGCTTCCGGATGCAGGTGATCGCCAACAACCTCGCCAACGTCAACACCACGGGCTTCAAGCGCGACCGCGCGAGCTTCGAGACGTTGAGCTATCAATTGATGACTGCGCCCGGCGCGCCGTCGACGGCGGAAAACCGCTATGCGACCGGCCTCAACCTGGGCACCGGTGTCGCGCTTAACGGCACCGCGCGCATGGATACGCAGGGGACGTTCCAGACGACGGGCAACGGGCTCGACGTCGCGATCGACGGCGCCGGCTATTTCCAGATCGAAATGCCCGACGGGCGTACCGGTTATACCCGCGCGGGCAATTTCGGCCGCTCGCCCGACGGCACGATCGTGACCTCGGACGGCAAGCCGATGACCCCGGCGATCCAGATTCCCGAAGATGCCAGCAATGTGACGATCGGGCTCGACGGCACCGTTTCGGCGACCGGCGCCGACGGCACCGCGCTCGAACTCGGGCGGATCGAGATCGCGCGCTTTGCCAATCCGGCGGGCTTGCAGGCGATCGGCGGCAATATGCTCGTCGAAACCCAGGCCTCGGGCGCGCCGCTGGTCGGCGGTGCGGGCGAAGAGGGGCGCGGCAGTTTGCGCGGCGGGATGCTCGAAGGGTCGAACGTCAATGTGGTCGAGGAACTCGTCGACATGATCGAGACGCAGCGCGCCTATGAGGTCAATTCGAAGATGATCTCGGCCACCGACGAAATGATGAAAAATGCCTCGCAGACGCTCTAAACCGGCGATGCCCGGTCTGGCGATCCTCGCCTTCGCGCTCGCGCCCGTTGCGGCGCACGCGAAGGACAAGGTGGCGCCCGACGCCTTCACGGTCTCGATGCCGCTGCCGCTGCCGCCGCCGCCGGCGAACGGCTCGATCTTTCAGGGCAGCTATGTGGCGCTTACGTCGGGTGGGCGCGCGGGGCAGGTCGGCGATATCATCACGATCCAGCTCGTCGAGCGCACTGCGGCGACGAAGAGCAATGCCGCGGGCACGCAGCGCGACGGCGATATCGGCCTGACGCCGCCGACCACCGGCCCGCTGTCGCTGTTCAACCCCAGCGACATCGCGATGGGCGGCGGCCAGGCGTTCAAGGGCAAGGGCGACGCGTCGCAATCGAACGCGCTGTCGGGCGAGGTCAGCGTGACCGTCGCCGCAGTCTATCCGAACGGGACGATGCTGGTGAAGGGCGAGAAGCTGTTGACGCTGAACCGCGGCGACGAGCGCGTCCAGATTTCGGGCATTGTTCGTCCGATCGATATCAGCCCCGAAAACCGTATCCTGTCGACCCGCGTCGCTAACGCGAACATCCGCTACGTCGGCAAGGGCGAGATCGCCCGCGCGAGCCAGCAAGGCTGGTTGCAGCGCTTCTTCTCGATCATCAGCCCGTTCTAACAGAGGAATTTCAAGTGACCCAGCGTCCGACCCTGTTCACCCTTTTTGCGCTCCTGCTCGCGAGCTTCGCCTTTGCGGCGCCCGCGCAGGCCGAGCGGATCAAGGACATGGGCCAGTTCCAGGGCCTGCGCGCCAACCAGCTCACCGGCTACGGAATCGTCGTCGGTCTCGCGGGCACCGGCGACGACAGCCTCGACTATTCGACGCTGGGCATGAAGGGCGCCGTGTCGCGCTTTGGCCTGACCTTGCCGCCCGGTGTCAACCCGGCGCTGAAAAATGCGGCGGCGGTGATGATCACCGCCGAATTGCCGCCCTTTGCCAAGCCCGGCCAGCGGCTCGATGTCACCGTGTCGGCGATCGGCAAGTCCAAAAGCCTGCGCGGCGGCACGCTCGTGCTCGCGCCGCTTTATGGCGCTGACGGACAGATTTATGCGATGGTGCAGGGCAATCTTGTTATCGGCGGGCTTGGCGTCGATGCTGCCGACGGATCGAAACTGACGGTCAATGTGCCGTCGAGCGGCCGGATCGCGGGCGGCGCGACGGTCGAGCGCGCGGTCGACACCGGCTTTGCCACAACCAGCTATCTGACCTTCAATCTCCACCAGTTCGACGCCACCAATGCGAAGCGCGTCACCGACGCCATCAACGCGGCGCTGCCCGGCAGCGCGTCGATGATCGACGGCGCCAGCATCGCGATCCGCACCGGCGGCAATGGCGACGAGCGCATGCGGCTGATCTCGCAGATCGAGAATCTCGGCGTTCAGCGCACCGAGCCGCCCGCCAAGGTTATCGTCAACGCCCGCACGGGGACCGTCGTCATCAACGGCGCGGTCCGCGTCGGCACCGCCGCCGTGACGCAGGGCAAGCTCACCGTGTCGATCAAGGAATCGCCGATGGTCGTGCAGCCCGCGCCGTTCAGCCGCGGCGAGACCGCGATCGAACCATCGAGCGAAATCAGCGTCGAACAGGATTATCGTCCCGTGATGCTGGTGCGGCCCACCGCCTCGCTTTCCGAACTCGTCGATGCGATCAATCGCATGGGCGTTCCTCCGGGCGACCTCGTCGCCATCCTCGAGGCGCTGAGCCAGGCCGGCGCGCTCACTGCGGAACTGGTGATCATATGACAAGCCCTATCTCTTCTGTCCGCGCTACCCCGACCCCTGCCGCGGCTGGCGGCGGTGACGGCGGCCTCCGCAAGGCGGCCGAGGCCTTCGAAGCGGTGATCCTGCGCCAGCTGATGGCGTCGATGCGGCAGGCCAAGCTTGGCGACGATATTCTCGGATCGAGCGCGACCGACAATTTTCGCGAAATGGCTGACGCGCGTACCGCCGACAGCCTTGCCGCGATGCGCCAGTTCGGGATCGCCGACATGGTCGAGCGGCAGTTTCGCGGCCAGCTTGGCGGGCACGCCGGTCGCTCTGGGGGAGGCGTGCAATGAGCGATCTGCTCGGTATCGGCTATAGCGGGCTCAAGGCCTATTCGCGTGCGCTCTCGACGATCGGCGACAATATCGCCAACGCCCAGACCCCCGGATATGCGCGGCGTCGGCTCGAAATGATGGAAGCCGTCGGCGGCGGCAATTCGATCTTCTATCGCGGCAATACGAACCCCGGCGGCGTCGACATTCGCGGTATCGACCGCTCGGTCGACGGTTGGCTGATCGAGGATTCGCGCATCACCTCGGGCGATGCCGAACGATCGGCCACGAAGCTGAGCTGGCTCGACAAGACCGAAGGCGCGCTCAGCGACGAAACCAATGGCATCAAGACGGGCCTGACAAAGCTTTATACCACCGCCGACCAGCTGACCTCCGACCCGACGAACCGCACGCTGCGCGCGCAGTTCCTGCAGGCGGCCGACGATATCGCATCGGGTTTTCGCATCGCCGCGACTCAGCTCGACAAGATGGGCGAGGGGATCGAGGGCGCGGCCGCAAGCGAGGTCGACCAGTTCAACGCGGACCTGAGCGCGCTCGAACAGATCAACATCGGCTTGCGCAAGGCGCGGCCGGGCTCGACCAACGAGGCGAGCCTGCTCGACGAGCGCGACCGGATACTCGACAAATTGTCGTCGCAAGCCGGCGTCGATGCGACCTTCGACAATAATGGCGCGGTGACGCTGCGCGCTTCCGGATCGGGCGACCTGCTCGTCGGCGGCGGCGTCGTGAATCCGATTTCGGTCACCGCGGCACCCGACGGGCGCCTGTCGTACAGCGTCGGCGGTTCGCCGCTGGCCATTTCGACCGGCTCGCTCGCCGGGCTCGCTGAAGGCGGAAACCATGTCGCCGACCAGCGCGCATCGCTCGACACGATGGCGACGCAGTTCGCGAGCCAACTCAACGCGGCGCATCAGGCGGGCACCGACGCCAATGGCAATCCGGGGCAAGCCTTGTTCACCGGGACGAGCGCGGCCACGCTGACCGCCGCCCCGCTGACCCCCGATCAGGTGGCGGCGGCCGATGCGTCGGGCAGCAACGGCAATATGCTGACGCTCGGTGCGATGCGCGGGGCGAATGATCCCGAAGCCCGCTGGTCGGGCCATCTGGCGACACAGGCGCAGGCGGTGTCGTCGGCACGGGCGCAGGATGCCGCCGCGGCGACGCGCGCCGATGCCTCGGCGGCGGCACGCGACGGCGTCAGCCAGGTCGATCTCGACACCGAAGCCGCGGAATTGCTACGGTTCCAGCAGGCCTATGGGGCCGCCGCGCGCACGATCCAGGTCGCGCGCGAAACCATGCAAACTTTGCTCAGCTCGCTCTAAGGAAGGGCCAGGATCATGATCAACGCCGTGGGCAACCGGATGACGCGTGAAATCGCGCGCCAACAGAAACTCGCCGATGCGCTCGAGCGGACGCAGATCCAAATTTCGGGCGGCAAGAAGCTGCTGCGCATGTCCGACGATCCCGTCGCGGCGCGGCGCATCGCGACGATCGGCACGACGCAGGCGAGCATGGCGGCCTGGTCGTCGAACATCAATTCGGCCACCGCGCTCGTATCGCAGGCCGATGGCGTGATGAAGTCGGTGAGCAATCTGATGACGCGCGCGCGCGAGCTGACCCTTGCTGCGGCAAGTGATACGGCGAACCCCGCCGATCGCGCGACGATCGCTGCCGAACTCGGCACGATCGCCGACGAACTCGACGCGCTTGCCGCGACGCGCGATTCGAACGGCGAACCCGTTTTTGCCGCCGGAACCGCACGGGTGATGCGCTTCGATTCGGATGTCAGCTTCGCGCCGGTTCCGTCGGCGGCCGATGTTTTCGTCATCGGCGGGAACAGCCTGTCGACGGGTATTCGCGACGCCGCGGCAGCGGTCGCGGCAGGCGACAAGGCGGGGATGGGCACAGCGATCACGGCGCTCGGCACGGCGATCAGCCATGTCGCAGACAAACATGCCGAAATCGGCCTGTCGGGCGGGCGGCTCGACCGCATCGGCGACGGGCTCGCCGCGCGCGGGATCACGCTCAAGGACGAGCGGTCATCGGTCGAGGACACCGACCTTGACGTGGCGATCGCGCAACTGAACGCCCAGGATCTGACGTTGCAGGCGGCACAGGCAGCCTTTGCGAAGATCAACCGACAGACCTTGTTCGATATTTTGAACTGACGGCCGTCAATTTTTCTCTCAATTTTCCGGCGCCGCTGCCGTTAATCATCAAGACGTCCCTGAATTTGCGGGGGCCGGCCTCGACAGCCGGGTCCCGAATGGAGTTGCTCGCACATGTTTCCCGTTGTCGGCATTGTCGTACTGATCCTGCTGGTTTTCGGGGGCTTCGCGCTGACCGGGGGCAATCTGGGGCCTGTCATGCACGCGCTGCCGCACGAGATGCTCATCATCGGCGGCGCCGCGATCGGCTCGCTGATCATCGGCAATTCGGGCGCCGATCTGAAGGCGCTCGGCGGCGGGCTCGGCAAGGTGTTCAAGGGACCGAAATATAAGAAGCAGGACTATCTAGACTGCATCCTGCTCGTCTCGACGCTGATGAAGATGATGCGCACCGAGGGCCCCGTCGCCGTCGAGCCGCATATCGAGGATCCGAAAAACTCGGCGATCTTTCAGCAATATCCCAAGCTTTTGAAGGACGACACGCTCGTTCACCTGATCTGCGATACGCTGCGGCTTGTCGTCGTGTCGTCGGGCACGCTCGATCCGCATGCGGTCGAAGAGGTGATGGACAATGCGCTGAAGAGCCACAGCCATCATTCGATGAAACCCGCCGAAGGCCTGCAGAGCCTGGCCGATGCGCTGCCGGCGCTCGGCATCGTCGCCGCGGTGCTCGGCGTCGTGAAGACGATGGGGTCGATCGACAAGCCGCCGGCGATCCTCGGCGGAATGATCGGCTCGGCGCTCGTCGGCACCTTCCTTGGCGTGCTGCTCGCTTATGGTCTCGTCGGTCCTTTTGCGACGCGCGCCAAGACGGTGATCGAAAGCGACAACGCCATCTATCATACGGTGAAGCAGCTGATCATCGCCTCGCTCCATGGCCACCCGCAGCCGCTGGTGATCGAGGCAGCGCGGTCGGGCGTCGATCATCATAACCAGCCAAGCTTCGCCGAAGTCTTTGATGGCATGCGGGGTCGCTGATGGCCGCGCGTCCCAACATGCCGCGGCCGATCATCGTCAAGAAGATCATCGCCGCACCCCATGCCGGGCATCATGGCGGCGCGTGGAAGGTCGCTTATGCCGACTTCGTCACCGCGATGATGGCCTTCTTTCTTTTGATGTGGCTGCTCGGTGCGACGAACGAGAAACAGCGCAAGGCCCTCGCCGATTATTTCGCGCCGACGATCGTCCAGACCAAAACCGACAGTGCGGGGTCGACCGGACTGTTCGGCGGCGACTCGCTGGTGTCCGTCGACAAATATCCGCATGGCCCGGGGCAAACGGGGTCGCGCGCGATGACGATTCCGCGCGATGCCAAGGGAGGGCCACGCGAAGCATCGGGTCGCGAGCGTGCGAGCGACAAGCAGAAGTTCCAGCGGCTCGCCCAGACGCTGATGCAGCAATTGCAGAGCAAGGGCGACCTTCGGCGTCTCGCGCCCAATCTGCGCTTTACCGAAACGATCGAGGGACTGCGCATCGACGTTGTGGACGACGCCGATTTTTCGATGTTCGTGATCGGCACCAGCCAGCTGACCCCCGATGGCGCGCGGCTGTTCGGCGAGGTTGCGAAGTCCATAGCGGACGTATCGAACCAGGTGATGGTTCGCGGTCACACCGACGCGGCGCCCTGGTCGGCGAAGTCGGGCACGAACAACTGGCGCCTGTCGGTCGATCGCGCGGAGGTCACGCGGCACTATCTGGAGTTTCGCGGTATCGCCTCCGATCGCTTTTCGCGAATCGAAGGGGTCGCCGATCGCGAGCCCTATGTCCCCTCGGACCGATTCGATCCGCGCAATCGCCGCATCTCGATCACGCTCGGCTGGCGAACGGGCGGCGATAATTAGTGCCATTTTGGCAGCATATCGGAAACAGTTAACGCGATTGCGTGCCCAATACAGCCATTATGGTAATATCACTTTATTTTGAATGAGTTAGCTGGCCGTTGATAGGCTTTCGTTTACCAATTTCGTCAATTCCCTGAATCCATCGAAGGGGGCACCGAGCGGGCGGTGCGGTGGAGACTGAAATGACACTGGGGCAAACTGAAAACCCAGCGCTCGAAGCGCTGATCATTGGCACGAGCGAGGCGACCTGCCGGCTGCGTGAGATGATCCGCCGCGTGGCGCGATCGAATGCTTCGGTCATGCTGTGCGGTCCGTCGGGATCGGGCAAGGAACTGGTTGCCCGTGCGATCCATGACGAAGGTGCCCGTGCGGGCAAGGCGTTCTCTGCGATCAACTGCGGCGCGATCCCCGGCGAACTCATCGAATCCGAACTTTTCGGCCATGAAAAGGGCAGCTTTACCGGCGCCCATGCCCGGCGCATCGGCCATTTCGAAGCGAGCGAGGGCGGGACGCTCTTCCTCGACGAAATCGGCGACATGCGGTTCGACATGCAGGTCAAACTGCTTCGCGTGCTCGAAGAGCGGACGATCGTCCGTGTCGGCAGCAGCGACGTGAAGGCCGTCGACGTCCGCGTCATTTCGGCCACCCACCAGGATCTCGGCGCCGCGATCGCCGATGGCAAATTCCGCGAAGACCTGTTCTTCCGGCTCGGCGTGGTTGTGCTTCAGGTCCCCAGCCTTGCCAACCGCGTCGAGGATATTCCCGCGCTCATCCGCCATTTCCAGCGCCAGATGCCCGCCGACGCCAAATGCCGCTTCGACGATGCGGCGATGACGCTGCTCATGCAGCATCGGTGGCCGGGCAATGTCCGCGAACTGCGCAATTTTGTCGAACGCGCCAGCGTTCTTCATGGCGGCGAGACGCTCGGTTTCGATGACGTCGCCATGCTTTTGAACCCCACCGCAGCGCTTGCGCCGCGGCAGGCTGTCCCCAGCAGCCCTGCCGCGGTGCAGGCCAGCGCGGAAGAATTTGCTGCTGCGCCTTTTGCTTCCACGACATCGCATGCCAAGACGCCGGCGCCGGGCCGTCCGATCGACCTCAAGCGCGAGATCGAAACGATCGAGCTCGAACAGATTTACGTTGCGCTCGACCTCGCCGACGGCATCATTTCGGAAGCGGCGCGCCTGCTGACGCTGAAGCGCACGACGCTGATCGAAAAGATGCGCAAATATGGCGTTCACCAGCAGGCTGCCTGACCCGGCCCGCTAGACAAGTTTCAGCACCCGCTGAAAAAAGGGAGCTCTGGTCCGCTCCCGAACCGCCCGGCCGCCCGTCCCCACCATGGGCGGCCGGGTAACCAGCGGGGTTTCCCCATGATGCGGCACCGGCCCGCTCCCCTACCCAGCCTCCCGACATAATATTGTATGGGAGGCTGGGTAGGGGAGCGGGCCGGTGCCGTTCCCCATTAGTGGAAAAAGGTTAGCGAAGCTGGCGCCAGGCGGCGCTGATCGTCATTATCCCCTCGAGCAGTTCGGCGAGACCCTCCGCGCTGTTTGCGGCCACGGCGTCGTCGAGCTTGCGGCGCATGCTGCGATAGACGCGCGACAGCGCCGTTGCGACATCGCCGCCCTTGTCGCGGTCGAGCCCTGCATCGAGGCCGATCAGGATCGCGCGGGCGCGGTGCGCGGGCTCGGTGGCCGATACACGCTGCCCCTGCCGGATCATCGCCCCCAGCACGCCGACGGCGGTTTCCAGCTCGTCGTAGAGCATGGTGACCAGCTCGACGGGATCGGCTGCGGCGGCGCGGCTTTCATGCTGCAATCGGCGATAAAGCCCGGTCGCCCGGACGGTCGAGGCGGTAGCGTTCACGGCGGCGATCCCCAAGTCCTAGCTATTAGTCGTTACCCTGGTTCGACCAGAGCTTGATTTGCTGTTCCAGATAGCTCTGCGTCGCCTTGAATGACGCGAGCCGGGCTTCGAGCGTTCCATATTGTTTCTCGAGCCGTTTTTTATAGGCGCTCTCGCGCTCCTCGATCTTCGCGAGCTGATCGGAGAGACTTTCCTTTTTTGCGTCGAGCGATTTCGAGACGCGATCGATCACGCCGTTGACCCCGATCGCCTTGTCGCGGATTGCGTCGAGCGCGAAAGCGATGCCAGGATCGCTCAATTCGGTGTGCGTCGCATCGCGGCGCGGGTTGAACAAGGCCTCGACCGCGCCCGCGTCACTGGCGAGCACCTTGTCGAGCTTGGCATTGTCGACCGAGAGCAGACCATCCTTGGTCGTCGAAATGCCGATGTCGGACAGCTTGTTGATGCTGCCGTGGCTCGAAAGCACCTTGCCCACGAGGCTCCCCAATTCGCGTTCGAGCTCGCGCAGCGAGGTCGTCGCGCCGGAAAAATTTGCGGCCGCGACGAGGCTTTTCTTGAGCTGATTATAGACCGAGACAAAATCGCCGACGGTCTGTTTGATCATGTCGAGCGGGCGGCTCGCGCCGATGTCGACGCCCTGTCCGGGCGCCGCCTTTTTCAGCGTGAGCGACATGCCCGGAATCACATCGTCGATGATGTTGTTCGCGCGGCTGAATGCCACGCCGTCGATGGTGAATTCGGCGTTCGCGGCGGTCTGGCCCACGGTCATGCCGCCGCTGGTGGAAAAGGCGGACAAGCCCGGGGCGGCGCCGGCGTCGGCGGCAAGGGTGAAGGCGCCGACTTCGCCCGTCGGACCTTTGACGATCAGGCGGTGGCCGCCCTCGTCGGCGATGATCGACGCGGTGACGCCGGCGCCGCTCGCATTGATCGCATTGGCCAGCCCGTCGAGGCTGTCGTTCGTCGCGCCGACGGTGATTGTCTTGGCAACCCCGCCGACGGTCAGCGTCATCGTGCCGGTGCCGATCGCGGCGGTGCGGTCGGCGACGATGCCCGAATAGTTGGTCTGCGCGCGCGCAAGCTGGTTTACCACGACGGTGGCGGCGAAGCTGTCGGCGGACAGTCCGGCACGGCTGGTGGCGCTCAGCACGCTTTCGTCGGAAACGGTCGGCGTGCTGCGCAAGGTGCCATCGGCGACCATCTGGCCCAGCGAATCGGCGAAGCCGTCGAGGTTCGACCGCGCCTGCGCCAGCGCGCTGATCCGCGTCTGGTTGGCCTGGGTGAGTGAGGTCATGCGCGCAATCTTCGGGTCGCGCGACGCATTCGACAGGTCGGTGACAAGTTGTTTGACGTCGAGTCCGGACCCGAAGCCGAGGCTGTTGGCGATTGAGCTGACCATGGCAAAATATCCTTCGAACCCCTTAACGGCGGCCCGCCGAGAAGTTTAAGCCTGGCGGCGGCCGTCGGGATCGAAGCGATGCGACGACGGCACATCGACCGCGGGCGGCGCCGTACCTTTGGCTGCCGCGCGTTCGAGCTGGAAGACAAAGGCGAGCACGGTTGCGACCGCGACGAACAATTCCTCGGGGATCACACGGCCGGCGCGTGCGGTGAAATAGATGGCGCGCGTGAGCGCCGGATATTCGAGCAGCGGCACATTCGCGGTGCGCGCGAGTTCGCGGATCGAGAGCGCGACATCGCCGCGCCCGCGCGCGACGACGACCGGCGCCGCATCGACGCCGGGGCGATAGCGCAGCGCGACCGAGAAATGGGTCGGGTTGGTCAGGACCACGGTCGCATCGGACACCGCCTTGCGCGCCGACCCGCTCAATATGTCGTGCGCGCGCTGGCGCTGTGCCTGCTTGAGTTCGGGGGCGCCGTCGGACTGCCGCATTTCGTCCTTCACTTCCTGCTTGCTCATCATCAGCCGCTGGTTGCGCGTGAACCACTGCACCGGCACGTCGATCAGTGCGATGACGACGAGGCCGCCGGCGAGGACCAGCATCGCATGGCCGATCGCCTTTCCGGCGAGGCCGATCGCGGCGAGCAGGTCGGTCGACGCCATCGTCATGATCGCGGGCAGGCTGTTCAGGACGAGCCAGTAACCGATGCTGCCGAGCAGCAGCACTTTCGCCAATGCCTTGCCGAGCTCGGTGAGGCCCTGCATCCCGAACATGCGTTTGAGCCCGCTCATCGGGTTTATCCGGTTGCCCTTGAAGTGGAGCGCCTTCCCGCGCCAACCGATGGACCCGAGCATGGCGGGGCCGGCGAGCGCCGCGCCCAGCGCCATCGCGAACAGGCTCGCGAGCGGCAGGAGGATTTCGGCGCCGTTGCGCAGCAGCGCCTCGGCCGGTGCGAAATCGGCGACATCCGCGGCGGTCAACGTCAATCCGCGGCGAAGCAGGTCGCTTGCCGACTGGACGAACCAGCCGCCCGCGGCGACCATCCAGCCCGCGGCGGCGAGCATCATCAGCGCGGTCGCCAGCTCGCGCGACATCAGCACATCGCCTTCGCGCGTCGAGTCCGCCAGCTTCTTAGCCGTCGGCTGTTCGGTTTTCTGGTCCTTCTCGGTCGTGCCCGACATGGCCTATATTCCTGCAACCATCCGCGCGGCGTCGAGCGCGTCGGACAGGATGCCCGCGATCGCCTCGGCCATCGCGGGGGTTGCGACGCCGAGCAGGACGATTCCGGCGAGCAAGGTCGCGGGGATGCCGACCGCGAACAGGTTGAGCGCCGGCGCCGAACGGCCGATGACGCCCATGATGATCTGGACAAGGATCAGGACGAAGCCGACGGGCATCGCGATGGTAAGGCCTGCGGCGAACATCAGGCTGCCGAAACGAATGACGCCGCCGATTGCGTCCCACGAGGGGAAGGCATTGCCGGGCGGGAGCGCGATGTAGCTGTCGACAACGATGTCGATCAGCACGAGATGGCCGTCGGCGGCGAGGAACAACGCGGTAGCCATCATCGACAGAAACTGGCCGATCGCCGAACTCGATGCGCCGCTTATCGGATCGACCATCGACGCAAAGCCAAGCCCCATCGCGTTGCTGATCACTTCCCCCGCGAGCAGCGCGGCGGCGAGTCCCATCTGCAGGACGAAGCCGATCGCGAGGCCGATCACGACCTCGCCGATGATGAAGAAAAATCCCGGGACCGACACGATCCCTTCGGGCGGCAGCGCCATACCCGACGCCGCGACCGCAGGCACCCCGACCGCGAGCGCGATCACCAGCCGCAGCTGCACCGGCACGCTCGTCGCGCCGAACACCGGCGCGGCGATGAAGGCGGCGCCGGGGCGGATCATCCCCAGCATCCACAGCTGGAGCATCGCCTCGATATTCGGGATGTCGGCGGGATTCATCCGCGGATTACTTCACCAGACCGGGGATCTGGGCGAAGATTTCGCGGGTGAAATCGGTGAGCAGCACCAGGATGCTGCCACCGAAAATGGCGAGGCAGATCGCCGCGACGATCAGTTTCGGCACAAAGGTCAGCGTCTGTTCGTTGATCGACGTCGCCGCCTGCACCATGCCGAGCAGCACCCCGATGACGAGCACCGGCAACAACAGGGGCGCCGAGGCGAGTGCGAGGATCCACAGCGCTTGCTGCGCCACCCCGATGAAATAGTCGGTTTCCATTCCGCTAACTTACAAAGGAGGAGGCGAGCGATCCCATCGTCAGCGCCCAGCCGTCGACGAGGACGAAAAGCAGCAGCTTGAACGGCATCGATATGATCGTCGGCGACAACATCATCATGCCGAGCGACATCAGCGCCGAGGCGACGATCAGGTCGATGACGAGGAAGGGCAGGAAGATCAGGAAGCCGATCTGGAATGCGGTCTTGAGCTCGCTGGTGACGAAGGCGGGCAGCAGGATCGAGAAGGGCACGTCCTGCGGGCTCGCATAGGTGGGTGCTTTGGCGATCTTGGCGAACATCATCAGGTCGGTCTTGCGCGTCTGCTTCATCATGAAGCCGTGGAGCGCGGTGCCCGAGCGCGATACGGCCTCGCCGATGTCGATCTGTTCCTGGCCATAAGGTTCGATCGCGACGCGGTTCACCTCGCTGATCACCGGCTGCATCACGAACAGCGACAGGAAGAGACTTAAACCCACGAGCACCTGGTTCGGCGGCGTCTGTTGCAGACCGAGCGCGTGGCGCAGGATCGACAGCACGATGATGATGCGCGTGAAGCTGGTCATCATGAGCAGTAGCGACGGCAGCACCGTCAGCAGGCTCATCAGGACGAGGATCTGGAGCGACAGGCTCAGGGGGCGGCCGTCGCCGCCGATTTCGTTTACGGCGCGGCTCAGCCCGTCGGCGGTCTGGGCATAGGCGGCTGGCGCGGCGCAGAGCAGCGCGGCACCGCCGGCGAACGCCGCAGCGCGCAGCCAGAAGCGGCGATCAGTCCGCATGGAAGTCGCCCTGGCTGTCGTCGGCGATCCGCGTGATGCCGTTGCGCGACACCGCGATCAGCACGCGCTGCCCCGCAAATTCGACGACTGCGAGCTTCGATCCGGGACCGAGCGGCAGCACGTCGATCATTTCGATGGCGCGCGTCTTGGAGCCGCCGCCGACAAGCGGCACGCCCATCTGGACGCGTTTCCACAGCCACAGGCTGCCCCACGCCATGCCGCCGACGAGCGGCAGCAGGATGAGCAGGCGGAGAATATATTCGAACATTAGCCTCTCCGCTCGAAACCTTCGAGCCCGCGCGCCGGCGCGACGACTTCGGCCACCTGGATGCCATAGCGGCCGTCGATGCTGACAATCTCGCCCTTCGCGATCAGCGTGCCATTGGCGTAGATGTCGAGCAGGTCGGTTGCGGCGCGGTCGAGTTCGATCACGCTGCCTTCGTCGATCGCGAGCAGTTCGGAGAGCGTCATCGAGGTCGACCCGACCTCCACCGATACGCGCAGCGAAACGCCGGCGAGCAGGTCGAAATTGGGTGCGGCGGCGATGCTCTTGTCGCGCCGGTCGGCGCGCGCCTTCGGGGCGTCGCTGATGTCAGTCATGGTCGGGTCCTTTTTCGATATGGTCTATCATGATCGCGGCATTGCCATTGGCTTCACCGATGCTGCCGAGCGCAAAGCTGCGCCCGGCGACGGTCACCGGCACATGGCGCGGCATGGTCAGCGGAATGATGTCGCCGACCTCGAGCGCGAGCAGCTTGACGAGGCTGATCTCGGGGCGCGCGAGTACCGAGCGGACGGGCATGCGCACATCGCGCAGCGCTTTGTCGAGCGCCCCGGCCCACGCCGGGTCGGCGCCGCCCGCCTGCATGTCGGGAAGCAGTTCGTCGCCTGCGATTCCGCGCAGCGCGGCGACCGGATAGGCGCACATGATCGTCCGCCCCTCGAACGGGGCGCCGCGCAGCGTGAAGCGCTGGACGAATATTTCATCGTCGCCGCGCACCGCAGCGAGTTTGGCGGGATCGGCGGTGACGCAATCGAGTTCGGGTTCGATCGCAAGCTTGCCGCGCCAGGCGGCGGCGAGCTGGAGCCCGATGTCGCGGCCGAGGCGCGCCGCGAAGCGATCCTCGGCATCGGTCAGTTCCTCGCGCTCGGCGGCGAGCTGGCCGCGGCCCCCATAGAAGATGTCGACTAGCTGGAGCAGCAGCGAGCGCGAGCCGGCGAGCATCACCGGGCCTTTGAGCGGCGGCGCATGATAGCGCCAGAAAATCGCGGGTGCCGCCGATGCGCTCCACGCCGCGAAGCTCATCTGTTCGGCGCCCGAGCGTTCGATCTGGATCGCGGGCGCGCCGAGCGCGCGGATCAGGTCGCGCAGGCTGCGCGCAAACTGGTTCGCCACGCCTTCGAGCGCGGGAAAGGCATAGCCGTCCGCGGCCCTGCGCAGCAGCAAGGATTCTTTGGTTTCCGCAGATGCGGCCGCCACTGCGGGAGCAGGTGCGGCCGGCGCCTTCACGGCTTTGACGGTTTTGGTGCTGGTGCTCACTGAATCACCAGGCTTGTGAAATAAACATTGTCGACGCCCCCGAAACCTTCCTTGTCGCGCAACACATCATTGATCGCGGCGGTCAACTGACGTTGAAGCCGCTGTTTCCCCTGTGATGTGGAGAGCAACGCCGGATCCTGTTCGGCGAGCACCATTAGCACGACCGAGCGAATAGGCACGGCCTGCCGTTTGATATTATTGATAACCTTGCCGTCGTAGAAGGTCGAAAGGCTGATACCGACCTGCAGGAACCCCGACCCGTCGGCGAGGTTGGTGGTGAAGCTGTCGGTGATCGGATAATAGGTGATCTCATATTTCCTGGGATCGACCTTGAACTTGTCGTTCGGGACCGACACCGTGCCGACCTTCAGCGGCGCTTCCTTGTCTTCACCTTCGGCGGCGGCTGGCTCTGCCTCGCCTTCGCTCCGCAAGACGAGCTTGGGGAAATGATCCTCGGGTTTCGCCTCGTGCGCCGACAGCGCACCAAAATAGATGCCCGCACCCGCGCCCGCACCGATCAGCACGAGCGCGCCGATGCCGATGAACAGCAGCTTCTTCAACTTGCCCTTTTTCTTCGGGGCGCCTTCGACATTATCCTTGGCCATGATGGGAGTCTTTCTGATCAGGCGAAGCGGCCACGGCGGTCGGCCGCGCGGTCTTCGTCACGCGGCTCGGCGCGTTCGGTGGCGGTTTCGATGAGATGGCTGGGGTCGGGCGCGGCGGCGCGCCCCTGACCCTGATAATTCTGTCCCTGACCCTGCGACTGGCGTCCGGTCTCGCCCGGCGTGCAGGTGACTTCAGCGCCGGTGACGCGCACGCCTTGCTGGCGTAGCTCGTCGACCAGACGACCCTGCGCGGCGGAGACGATCGTCGCGGTCGCTTCGTGACGCGTGTCCATCTTCAGCGACACGCCTTCATCGCCCATCTGCATCGCGACGTCGAGCCGGCCGAGATGCTTGGGCATCAGGCGAAAGCTGATCTCGCCGCTGTCCGATTTGGTTGCGGCAATGTCGCGCGCGAGCTGATCGATCCACGCACCGTCGCTGTCCATGTCGAGCACGCGCTCGGCGACCGCCACGGGCGCTCTCGCTTCGCTGAGCGTCGCGGGACCCTGTGCGGCGGACTGGGTGAAAAGGATCGTCATCGACGCGGCCGTTTCGACAGGCTTGGCGACGGGTGCCTCGGCGCCGGCGAGCGGCGGCATGACGGCATCGCGCGGGCGCGGGGCGACGGAAACTGTGGGTGCGTCATAAATGGCCTTGTCGGCCGGAGCCGCCGAAGCGTCTGCCAGCCCGGCTGGCTTTGCGACGGCAGGAACGGCGGCGGCTACAATCGCGGCCCAATTGGTCGCCGGCGCAGCCGCCATGGTTTCGCCAGTCTCAGTCGTCTCTGAGGAAGCCGCATCCGTTTCGGGCTTGGCCGCACCCGGCTTTTGTGGTGCGGGCGCGATGCCGGGAATGCTGCCGTTCAGGGCTATCAGCAGGCTTGCGGCCAGCGCCGTCGGATCGGCTTTGGCTGGCTCGGGCTTGACGGCAGGGGCTTCGACAGTGACGACCGTTTCGACCGGGCTTTCGATCGACGGAGCCGCGGCATCGACGGCCAGCGCCGGATCGATCTTGATCGCCGCAGCGGCGTTCGCGATCGGAGCGGCCGCGATCGGCGTGGCAGCAACCGGCGTGGCAGCAACCGGCGCGGCGGTAACAGGCGCGGCGGCGAGCAGCTGGTCGAAGCTGGGGTTTGCGCCGCCTTCGACCGGAAGCTGGCCGATGTTCGCGAGGAAGGTCGAGAAGCCTGTGGGCATCGCGACCTGTGGCTTGGGGAGCGAGGGCGCGCTCATCATGACGCGCCGCCTTCGATCAGGCGCAGGCGCATGCCCGAGCGCGGACGGTGCGGGCGGTTGGCGTCGTCGCGGCGTTCCTGTTCGACCTGCGCCGCTTTCCGGCTGCGTTCGTAGAGGCGCACCGCCGATTCTTCCTTGACCATCGCGCTCTGTACCCGCGCGCCGGCCTGGTCGCGGCGCTCGCTGGCATTGCTCAGCGGCGCGGTCAGGCTTTCCTGCGCGATGTCGAGCCGCATCGCGAGCTCACCGACCGAGTTGAGCGCGCGGCCGGCGACCGCGCCTTTTGCCATCGCGAGGTCGACGCGCAGGGTTTCGAGCCGCTTCGCCAGTTCGACGAGGTTCGCCAGCTCGCCATTGGCGCGCGCCAGATTAGCCTCCGCCATCTGATGTTCGACGGAGCGCACGCGGATGATACGTTTGCGGCGTGCGGTACGGGCGTTCATGCGGAATATCCTTCAATCAGGGCTTGGCGGGAAATATCGAAATCGACCTGCGCTTTGGCGGGCTGCGAGACATAGGCGAGCTGGTCGGCGTGGCGCGCGATGGCGATGTCGAGCACCGGATCGGCGCCGGCGACATAGGCCCCCATCAGCATCAGGTCGCGATTCTCTTCATAGACGGACCAGAGCTGGCGGAAGCGCGCGGCGGCGGCGGCATGTTCGGGATCGACCGAATCGACCATTGTGCGCGACAGCGAACGTGCAACGTCGATTGCGGGATAGACACCCTGTTCGGCGAGCTGGCGCGACAGGATGATATGACCGTCGACGATCGCGCGTGCGCTGTCGACGACGGGATCGTCGATGTCGCCGCCATCGGCGAGCACGGTGTAGAGCGCGGTGATCGACCCGCCGGTCTCGCGGTCGATGCCGGCGCGTTCGCAGAGCGAAGGAATGAGTGCAAAGACCGACGGCGGATAGCCTTTCATCGTCGGGGGTTCGCCCAAGGTCAGCCCGATTTCGCGCTGCGCATGCGCGACGCGGGTCAGGCTGTCGATCAGCAGCAGCACCTTTTTGCCCTCGGCGCGGAACGCCTCGGCGATCGCGGTGGCGCGCATCGCGGCGCGCAGGCGGAGGAGGGGTGGGTGGTCGGCGGGAACCGCGACGACGACCGACTTCTTGCGCACTTCGGGGGGCAGTTTGGTTTCGACGAAATCGCTGACTTCGCGGCTGCGCTCGCCGATCAGGCCGACGACGATGACATCGCATTCGGTGCCGGCGATCATCTGGCCCATCAGCACCGACTTGCCGACGCCCGAGCCCGCGATGATCGCGACGCGCTGGCCTTCGCCGACGGTGAGCAGGCCGTTGATCGCGCGCACGCCCATGTTGAGCGGGCGGGTGACGCGCCCGCGGCGCAGCGGATTGACCTTGCGGCCGGCGAGCGGCCACTGGAATTGCGACTGGATCGCCGGGCGCCCGTCGAGCGGATTGCCCTGTGCGTCCATGATGCGGCCGAGCAGGGTCTTGCCGACGGCGACCATCGAGCTCGCACCATGCGGTTCGACCGGCGCGCCGGTGACGAGCGGCTTGTTCATGTCGAAGGGCAGGACGAGGCTGCGGTGGCCGCGAAAGCCGACGACTTCGCCATAGACATAATCATTGTCGGCCGACTTGATGCGGACGTTGCTGCCGAGCGGCTGGGGGAAACCCGATACCTCGAGCATGATGCCCTCGTGCGACACCAAGGTGCCGATGCGGCGCGGGCTGGCGTTCTTCAGGTCGACGGGATCGAGCAGCTGCTGCGCACTCATGGCGAGGCGGCGCGTCATGCGGCGTCTCCGGTGCCGAGAGCGGTGCGCAGTTCGTCGAGATAGACGGCGCGGCCATGTTCGATCCAGCCGGTCGAGGTTTCGAGGCGGACGGTGCCGCGCACCATCGCGGGGTCGCTTTCGATCGCCAGCGTCAGCGGGCAGTCGGCAAGCAGCGCGGCGTCTTCGGGATGAACCCACAAAGTGCGTGCCTTGTCGGCGTCGGCGACCATCGACGCGGCGGTCTCGGCCTGCGCCTGCAGCCAAATGGCGTCGATCGGCGCGGCGGCGACGATCTGGCGAACCAGCCGCTCGACGGTTTCGGCGATCAGCTGCGCGAGTTCTTCGCTCGGTTCGTCCTGGAGCGCTTCGGCGCTGGCGAGCAGCGCGAGCAGCTGGTGACGCTCGGCGACAAAGGCCGCTTCGGCGAGGCGCTGGCCTTCGGCGAGGCCGAGGGCGAAGGGGTCTTCAAGGTCGAGTTCCTCGACGCTTTCGGGTTCGCTTGCCTGCGCCGTGTAGGTCGCGGGCGCGAAGGACATCGGACGAAAGCCGCTGCCGCGTCCCATCGCCTCGGTGAGCGAGACGGGGGCGAAGCCGGTTTCGGCGGCGCGGTCAGACATAGTCGTCGCCTCCGCCCGCGATCATGATCTCGCCCGATGCCGCCATCTGGCGAACGATCTGCATCACGCTCTTTTGCGCATCGTCGACGTCGGCGCGCTTGACCATCGTCATTTCGGTCATTTCGTCACGGATCGTTTCGGCGGCGCGCTGCGACATGGTGGCAAGGCACATGTCGACCATCTCTTCGTCGGCGCCCTTGAGCGCGATTGCGAGCTGGGCGGCATCGACCGAACGCAGCACGCTGCTGAGGCTCTTTTTGTCGAGGTCGCGCAGATTTTCGAAGATGAACATCTCTTCCTCGATCGTCTGGGCGAGCACGCGGTCATGCTTCTTCAGCGACCGGAGCGTGCGCTCCGAAAGCTGCTTCGGCATCTTCTTCATGATCTTGGCGACGTCGCTCGGGCCGCCGATCGCCTGCTTGGCGACGCGCTGGCCATCGACATTGGCGCTCGCGAGCACCGCTTCGAGATCCTCGATCGCCGCGGCGGGGACCGAGGTGAGCATCGCGGCGCGCAGCACCAGATCGGCCTGCAGCACTTCGTCGAGCGTTTCGATCGCACGCGCGGCGACATCGGGGACAAGCACCGAAAGGATCAGCGCGCCGACCTGCGGATGTTCGCTGGCGAGCAGCCCGCTGATCGCGTCGACGTCCATCCAGCGCAGCATTTCGAGCGAGGCGGCGCTCCGCTGCGGCGCGACGGCGGCGAGGATATTGTCGGCACGGACATTGCCGACGGCTTCGTTCATCACGGTACGGATGCGGATATCGGCGCCGATCGCGAGCGCACTGACGTCGCGGCTGCGCGTCACGAAGCGGTCGAGCGCCTGCCCGATCTGCTGCTCGCTGGCATTGGCGGTGTCGAACATCGCCTTCGCCAGCTGGCGCACTTCTTCGGGACCCAGCTGTTTCAGGATCGTCGCGGCTTCGCTTTCGTCGAGCAGCATCAACAGGATCGCGGCGGCGGCCGATCCTTCGATCGCGATGGGTGCGGGTGCGTTATCGAGTTCGGCGACGTCAGGCACGGGCGCCCTCCTGCATTAGGTGGCGGACGACGAGTGCGGCGCGCGCCGAGTCCTGGCGGACAAAGGCGCGGACGAGGTTGGCGCGCGCTTCATAGCTCGGCGCCTGCTCGATCATCTCGAGGGTGATTTCGCGGCCGCCCTGCCCGCTGGCGAGCGCCGGGCGGTCGGTGGCGGCGAGCAGCGATGCTTCGAGTTCCTGATGCTGCGCGATGCGCTTCGCCGCACGCTCCTTGGCGGCGCGGATCATCGGGCGGCCGATGAACAGGAAGGCGAGCAGCGCGGCGAGGATCGCGCCGACCTGCTTGACCAGCGGCAGGAACCAGCCCTGATCGTAAAAGGCGGGTGCCGTATCTTCGACCTGGACGAACGGACGCTGATTGATCGCAATCAGGTCGCCGCGCGTGGCGTCATAACCGATCGCACCCTTCACCAGATTGTCGATCTTGGTGAGGTCGGCCTGTGTCAGTGCCTTTTTGCCCTGATTGAGCGCGACGGCGACCGAGACGCGGCGCAGCTTGCCCTGCGGCGAGTGCGTCACCGAAATCTCGCGGCCGACTTCATAGGCGCGCGCGGCATTTTCATTGCTTTCGGTTCCGGGTGCGGGCGCCGCGCCGGGGGGCACCGTCTGCGGGCCGGTTGCGGTGACCGTCGTCGCCTGCGGCGGCTGGTTCGACAGCGCGCCGGGGATGCCGACGGCGGGGGCGCTGGTGCCGCTGGTCGACCGCGTGATCTGTTCGCTGGTGAGCGCGCGGTCATTCTCGGGAAAGCTTTCGCGCGTCGCCTGGCTTTCGGACATGTCGACGTCGGCGTGGACTTCGACGGTGTAGTTACCGGCGCCGAGCATCGGCCCCAGCAGGGTGTCGAGCGCCCGGCGGAAGCGGTCCTCGACCTGCAACTGAAGCTGGAACGCCTTCATGTCGCTGCCCGAGGCGGTATCGGACAGCAGCGCGCCGCGCTGGTCGATCACCGACACCTGATCGGCGTTCATGCCGGGGATCGACGAGGCGACGAGGAAACGGATCGCCTGCACCTGACCATCGCTGAGCGAGCGGCCGTTCTGCAGCGTCAGCATCACCGACGCGGTGGCGGGCTTGTCTTCGCGGACGAACAGGCTGGGTTCGGCGGCGGCGACATGGACGCGCGCGCTTTTGACCGCGTCGATCGTTTCGATTGTGCGCGACAGGTCGGCCTCGCGCGCCGAGCGCAGCGCTTCGCCTTCGATGGCGCGGCTCGACCCCATGGGCAGCGCGGCGATCAAGCTGTCGCCGCTCGGCGCCGCCCTGGGCAGGCCCTGTCCGGCGAGCGCGATGCGCGCTTGGTGGAGCTTGTCGGCATCGACGGTCAGCGCGCCCGTGGTCGGGTCGATGCTGTGCGCGATGCCCTGCGTCTGCAGCGCGTCGGCGACCGCCGCCTTGTCGGTGTCGTCGAGCCCGGCGAACAGCTGCGCCTGCGGCGACGCCTGCATCGTGAAATAGGCGAGCGCGGCAATGCCGATCGCCGAGGTCATCGCGATCGCGGGCAGCGCGCGTTGCACCGCCGGCTGACGGAAGAAGCCGGTGAGAGGTGCGAGACGGCCGCCGAGGACGGGGGCGGGGAGGCGGTGCGCGGCGCCGTCGTCCATGGTGGGGACGGGGGTCAGGATCTGGGCTTCGGCCATGGATTATACCGGCATGTTCATGATGTCGCGATACGCGGACAGCAGCTTGTTGCGGACTTGCAGGGTGGTTTCGAAGCCGAGCGAGGCTTTCTGGCGTTCGATCATCACGCTGACGATGTCGTGCGTGTCGCCGCGTTCATAGGATTCGCTGATCTGGCTTGCCTTCGACTGCTGGGCATTGACCTGTTGCAGCGCATTGTTGATCGCGGCTCCGAAATCGGGGGTTCCCCCTGCGCCGCCGACGCCGCCTTCGGCCGCGCCGATGCCGCCGCGGCCCGCCGCGCGTTGCAGCGCCTGGTTCTGATTGAGGATCGAACTGCGCATCTGCAGCAGCCGGCTCGGGTCAATCGTGCTCATTGCTTTTTCATCCGTCCTGACGGCGGCGATGTGCCGCACGCAAAGAACAATGCAAAGCGCGTGCCAAAAGATTTAATGAATGTTTTTCAAAGGATTAATTCAGTGCGCCATAGCCTGTCAGGCGGTTTCGGCGTTTTTTTGACGGGGTGCGCTTAATCGCCCCTGCGGTCCGTCGTTACTGCTTTCCGTGACCGCTCCTCGAGCCCTCACATCACGGGAATGGCCATCGAGGCCGGAAAGGAACAAAGATGACTGTCATCAACACCAATGTGAGCGCGCTTCGCGCCCAGAACAACTCGCGCGTCGCGAGCCAAATGCAGTCGCAGGCGATGGAACGCCTGTCGAGCGGCAAGCGCATCAACGCCGCGAAGGACGACGCCGCCGGCCTCGCCATCGCGACCCGCATGGAAGCCGCATCGCGTGGCTTCACCCAGGCGATCCGCAACGCCAACGACGGCATTTCGCTTGCCCAGACCGCCGATAGCGCCGCGGGCAGCATTTCGGACATCCTCATCCGGATGCGCGAACTTGCGATGCAGGCCTCGAACGGCACGCTGAGCGACGACGACCGCGCGCTGGTGCAGGAAGAAGTCGGCGCGCTGATTTCGCAGATCGGCGATATCACGACGCAGACGACCTTCAACGGTAACCAGCTGATCGACGGCAGCGTCACTGCCGGCTTTGATATCCAGACCGGGATCAACGATACCGAGGTCGTGAACATCACCGTCGCCAGCCTGTCGGCGACGGGTCTGGGCGTCAACGCGGTTTCGGTCGCGACCGCTGCGGGCGCCACGGGCGCGCTGGCAACGATCGACGATGCGATCACGATCGTCGCTGAAGAACGCGCCAAGCTCGGTGCTGGGCAGAACCGTCTGACCTCGGCTGTCGAAAATTTGACGTCGCGTGTCACTAATTTGGACGAATCGAAGTCGCGTATCGAAGACGCCGATTTCTCGGTCGAATCGACGAACCTCGCCGCTGCTGGTATTCTGGCACAGGCATCGACCGCGATGCTCGCCCAGGCGAACCAGAGCTCGCAGGGCGTGATGAACCTGCTCCGCGGCTAAAAATCCGCGAACCCAATTCAGGCTATATTCGGTTGGTCCCTTAGATAGCCTGATACGATGCCCCGGCCCCCACAGCCGGGGCATCATCTTTTTCTGTTTCAGTTACCCGAAACAGGGGCTGCAACCGCTTCCGGCGTCAGTCGGAAACAAAACCTCAATGAAAATCTCGCGACTTGGGCAAGATACGGACGTCGCGCGGATGGCCATGCTTCGCTGCATAGCCCCGCGGCAGCTGCGGGTGCTTGACCTCGTCGCCCCGGCAGACCTCGGGGTCGAAGCGCCGGTCGCTGCCCAGCGTGTCGAGCATCGCGGTGCGATCGACGATCCGCGTCGCCATCAGGTGGATGACGCCCTCCTTGCTCCGCTGCACCTCGCCCTCGGCGAGCATCAGCCGCGACGCCATGACGGCGCGGCGATAGCGTTCGAAATGCCGCGCCCACAGCAGGATGTTGACGACCCCGCCCTCGTCTTCGAGCGTGATGAAGATCGCATTGCCCTTGCCGGGGCGCTGGCGGATCAACACGACGCCGGCAGTCCGGACGATCGAGCCATTCTTCGCTGCGGCGACCTGCGTGGCGCTCAAAACCCCCTCACGCTCGAAATCGCGACGCAGGAACGCCATCGGATGGCCTTTGAGCGACAGCCGCGTCGTCTGATAATCGGTGAGCACATGCTCGACCATCGGGGTGGGTGGCAGCTGCGGATCCTCCTCGGCACCCAGTTCGTCGGTATCGGCCGCGCCGAACAGCGGCAGCACCCCCTGCCGCACCCGCCGCGCATCCCAGAGCGCGGGTCGCCGGTCGAGCCCCATCGACCGGCATGCATCGGTCTCGGCCAGCAGGCGCAGGGCGCGCGACGGCAGGTTGGCCCGGCGGGCGAGTTCCTCGACCGAGGCGAAGGTCGTGGTCCGCGCATCGGCGATCTGCTTCGCCCATTCCGCGCGAAACCCGTCGACCTGCCGGAAACCGAGCCGCAGCGCGAGGGCGCCATCGCCGCGTCGTTCAAGACTGTTGTCCCAATGGCTCGCATTCACATCGACCGCGCGCACCTCGACCCCATGCTCGCGCGCATCGCGGACGAGCTGCGCAGGAGCATAGAAGCCCATCGGCTGCGAATTGAGGATGCCGCAGGCAAAGACGGCGGGATGATAATGCTTGATCCATGAGGAGACATAGACGAGCCGCGCGAAAGACTGGGCATGGCTTTCGGGAAAGCCGTAACTGCCGAAGCCTTCGATCTGCTTGAAGCAGCGTTCGGCAAAGTCCTGTTTATAGCCGCGCGAGACCATGCCACCGATCATCTTCTCGCGGAAATTCTCGATCGTACCGACGTTGCGAAAGGTCGCCATCGCGCGGCGGAGGCCGTTGGCTTCTTCGGGAGTGAAGTCCGCCGCGACCATCGCCAGTTTCATCGCCTGTTCCTGGAACAGCGGTACACCGAAAGTATTCTTCAGGACATTGCGCAGCTCATCGGGATCATGCGGCGGGGCGGGTGAAGGAAACTCGACCTCCTCCTCGCCGTTGCGACGGCGCAGATAGGGATGGACCATGTCGCCCTCGATCGGGCCGGGGCGCACGATCGCGACCTGCACGACCAGATCGTAAAATTGCTTTGGCTTCAGGCGCGGCAGCATGTTGATCTGCGCGCGGCTTTCGACCTGGAACACCCCGATGCTGTCGCCACGCTGAAGCATGCCGTACACCTCGGCATCGTCGCAATCGATGTCGACTTCCAATGTGTGATCGCCAAGGTCATGTTCGCGCATCAGGTCGAAGCATTTGCGGATGCAGGTCAGCATGCCGAGCGCGAGCACATCGACCTTCATCAGCCCCAATGCGTCGATGTCGTTCTTGTCCCATTCGATGAAAGTGCGATCCTCCATCGCGGCATTGTGGATCGGGACCAGCTCGTCGAGCCGTCCTTCGGTGAGCACGAAGCCGCCGACATGCTGCGAGAGGTGGCGCGGCGCCTTGAGCAACTCGCCGACGAAACGGTGCAATCGCTCGATCTCGCCATTGTGCGGGTTGAGTCCGGCTTCGATCAGCCGCTCGACCGGAACCTCGTCGCCCCAGCTCCCCCAGCTCGTGTCGGCGAGCCGCGCGGTGACATCTTCGCTGAACCCCAGCGCCTTGCCGACCTCGCGGATCGTGCTGCGCGGGCGGTAATGGATGACGGTCGCGGCGATGGCGGCGCGGTCGCGCGTATAGCGATCGTAAATATACTGGATCACCTCTTCGCGCCGTTCATGCTCGAAATCGACATCGATGTCGGGAGGCTCGTCTCGCTCGGCGGACACGAAGCGCGAGAAGAGAAGATCGTGCTTCATCGGATCGACCGAGGTTACCCCAAGGAGGAAGCAGACGATCGAATTGGCGGCCGAACCGCGTCCTTGGCACAAGATCGGGGGCTTTTGCGCACGCGCGAAACGGACGAGGTCATAGACCGTCAGAAAATAATAGACATATCCCCGCCTGCGGATCAGCCGGAGTTCGTTGCCGACAAGCTTGCGAACCTTCGGCTTCAAAGGAGCGCCGTAACGCTCCTCGGCCGCCGTCTTCACCAGATGGTGGAGATAGTTGAACGGCTTCCAGCCCGATGGCACCGGTTCGTGCGGATATTCGTAGCGCAGGTCGTCGAGGTCGAAACCGATGCGCGCGAGGAGCTTCGTGCTTTCCTTGATCGCCTTGGGATGATTCTTGAACAATCGCTTCATTTCGGCGGGCGCTCTCAGATGGCGTTCACCATTGGCGCGCAAAAGCTTGCCGGCCTTTTGGACCGTGGTGCCTTCGCGGATGCTGGTGATAACATCGTGCAAGGGACGCTGGGCGATCGTCGCATAGAGCGCGTCGTTGGTCGCGAGCAGCGGGACGCCCGTTGCGGCCGACAGGCGTTCGAGTTCGATCAGTCGCCGCGCATCGGCTCCCGACCGCGCCATTGTGGCAGCAAGCCACACCGACTTTCGCCGCGCCTGTTTGAGCGCGCGGAGCAGCGCTTCATCGCCGCCCGTCGCGATCAGCAACAGGTCGTCGCAATGGTCGAGCAGGTCCTGCAATTCGAGAATGCAGTCGCCTTTCTCCGTCCGTAGATTCCCGGTCGAAAGGAGCCGTGTCAGCCGCCCCCAGCCGTGACGGCTGATCGGATAGGCGGCGATGTCGGGGGTGCCATCGGCGAAGACGAGCCTTGCGCCGACCACCAGCCGGAAGCCTTCCACCATCTCGGGCTTCTTCACTTGTAGCTCTTTCAGAAACGCCCACGCCCGCACCACCCCCGCAACGCTGTTGCGGTCGGCGATGCCGATGCCCGCCATGCCGAGGTTGATCGCCTCGGCCACCATCTCGGCGGGATGCGAGGCGCCGCGCAAAAAGCTGTAGTTGGTCGCGGCGACCAGTTCGGCGAAGCCGGGCTCGGGCGCATCGCTCATGCGAAGACCCCGTGGATATACCAGCGCGGGTCGGGCTTTTCGTCGTAAAGGCCGTGGCGGAAAAGCCAGAAGCGGCGGCCCCGCGCATCCTCGACGCGGTAATAGTCGCGCGTCAGCCCGCCATTGTCGCGGCGGCGCCACCATTCGGCGGCGATGCGTTCGGGGCCTTCGTAGCGGCGCACCGCGTGCGTCGCGCGGCGCCAGCGGAAATGGTGCGGCGGGCCATCGGGGACCTCGGCGATCACCTCGATCGGCTGCGGCGGGTCGAAAAGGTGGAAGGGGCGCGTCGGCGGTTCGCCAGCTTCGGGTGCTGGCCACGGCAGCGGGAGCGGTGCGTCGGCGGCGGGCAGTTCGAGCTGCGCCTGTTCGGGAATATGCGTATCGGCGGGGCGCAGCCGCCGCACCCGGCTGCGCCCGAGCCGCGTCGTCAACCGGTCGGCGAGCTCGGCCATCGCCGCGCCTTCGGTCGCCGCACGGACCGCGCCGCCTTCGAGCTTCAATTGCGTCGCGCCAAGCGTTTCGAGCCGCGGCACGGCGAGGCGGATCATGTCGAAGCCGAATCCGGGGTCGAGCGGGTCGGCTAGGCTGTCCATACGCTCGGCGAACAGGCGCATGACGAGGCCAATGTCGCGCGTCGGATGGCCGGTTTCGATCGCGATGCTGCGCGCGAGGCCGTCGCTGCGAAAGAAGGTGGCGCGGAAATGGCGCCCGCCCTTGCCGCGTTCGGAAAGCTGCTCGATCGCTTCGCCTGCGAGCTCGGCCAGCACTTTGGTCGCATGCGCCGTGCTGCCGAGCGGCTCGGCAAAGCGGCGTTCGGCAACCACGGGGGGTAGGGCGATGCGCGGGTCGAGCGGGCTGGGTGCATCGCCGAGCAGGCGGCGCAATGCCATCGCGGCGTCGGCGCCGAAGCGCGCGGCGATATTCGCCATCGGGCGGCTGGCGAGGTCGCCGATCGTCTTGAGGCCCGCGCGCACAAGTGCGGTCGTCGCCTCGCTTTCGAGTTCGAGCGCGGCGACGGGCAGGCGGCGGATGGCGCTTGCTTCATCGGGGGCGGGGCGCGTCTGGTAACGCGCGAGTGCACGCGCGGCATCGGCGGTGGGGCCGAGCGCGTAGCGGAGCGTCAAACCGAGCCGCGTCAGGCGCCTTTCGACATCGCTCACGAGCTCCGCCTCGCCGCCGTAAAGATGGTCGGCGCCCGCGATGTCGAGGATCAGCCCGTCGGGCGCGTCGAGCGCGACAAGCGGAGAGTAGCGCGCGCAGCCCTGCGCGAGCCGGTCGAGCCAGTCCTGGTCGAGCACGGGATCATGCGGAACGACGGCGAGCGCGCCGACCTGCGCGCGCGCATCGGCGAGCGGCATGCCGACGCGCAGCCCGACGGCCTCCGCCTGCACATCGACGCTCGCGATCCGCATCGCGCCGCGCTGTTTCTCGGCGAAGACGAGCGGCGCGTCAGGCGGCCTCGGCGCCGTGCGAAGCCATCGCTCGGCGGGCAGGAAGGGGAAGAAGAGCGCCAGATAGCGCCGCTTCGTCGGCATTTGGGCCGAAGCATTTTTCGTCATGGTTCCAGTCCAGTCGCCAGCGCGTCCCCGCAGGGCCGCCGCGCCAGCGCAGCAGTTCGAGGTCGAAGGCGGGGGCGCCCGGGGCGTTCGCTTCCAGAGCGTGCGACGACGCAGCCGCGACGTTCCAGCGCGTTTCGGCGACGCTCGGCGAGGGCGATGCATTGAGCCGAAGCATCAGCAGCGTGGTGCCCGCATCGCGCGCGCCGAGCGCGAGGCGCCGCCCCGCAGTGAGGTCGAGCAGGGGAAATTTGCCCCAGCTTTCGACGATCACTGCCGCCGATCCCGCGCAGCGGATCGCATCGTTTGCGCAGGCGAGCAGCATTTTCGGATCGCCCGCTTCGACAAGCAGCAACCGGTCGGGGTCGCCGCCCAGCTCGGCAATGCCGGGGGCATAGATGTGGCCGATGCGCTTGCCGGCATCGCTCGTGCGCAGCCAGATCAGCGGCGCCTTGTCGGGCGTGCGCAGCGCGAGCAGCGCGGCGAAGGCGGCGGCGCTCGTCGCGTCGAGCGCGTCGGCGGCGAAAAATTCATGGGTGCGCCCGGTCGCAAGCCCGCCGCCGATCACGGCGTCGAAGCGCGCGTGTCCGCTCGCCAGCCTGCCCTCGGCCGGGCGGCTTTCGAAACCGCCATGGGCGGCCAGCCGGGCGATGCGTTGGCGCAGCCCGGCGAGTATGGGAGACGACTCGCGCATCATTTGTTCCTGATATGTTCTATTAGCGCGCGAGCGGGGGCGATTGTCAAGATGAGTCGGCCGCATATCATCTTCGTCATGCCGGACTTGATCCGGCATCCCTATCTGCGGCGCGGCATGGACCCCGGATCAAGTCTAACGAGCCACGTGTCTCGTTAGAGGGTGACGAGGCTATTGGGGTGGAGGCGTGGCCGAACCCGCGCTGCTGTCGCCGCCCAATGCGCGGAACAGGGCGATTCGCGTGCTGACGAGCAGCAATTGCGTCCCGATCTCGCTCCGCCGGGCCGCATAGAGGCTGCGCTGTGCGTCGAGGCTGGAGAGGAAGCTGTCGACGCCGCCCTTGTAGCGGGCGTCGGTGAGCGTTGCGGTGTCGGCGGCGGCTTCGGTGTTCGCGGCGGCAGCGCGCACCCGTTCCGCTATCGTGCCTTGCACCGCGAGTGCATCGGCGACCTCGCGGAACGCGGTCTGGATCGCGCCTTCATAACCCGCAAGCGCGGCGCCCTGCTGCGCCTCGCTGACCGCGACCCCCGCGCGGCGCCCGCCGGCGTCGAAGATCGGCGCAGTAGCATCACCGCCCGCCGACCAGCTGAACGACCCGCTGTCGAACAGGCTGCCGAGCGCATTGCTGGCAAAACCGAGCAGCCCGGTGAGCGAAATCGAAGGGAAAAGCTGCGCGCGCGCGACGCCGATGTCGGCGTTGGCGGCGCGCAGGCCATATTCGGCCTCGATCACATCGGGGCGGCGCAGCAGGATTTCGGAGCTGACCCCGGCGGGCAGCGCCACCACCGACGGCGTCACTTCGGTCAGGCTCGCGGGAAGCAGCGCGCGATCGACATCGCCGCCGACGAGCAGGCGGATGAGATTCTCATCCTGCGCGAGCGCGCTCCTTTGCTGCGCGATCGAATCCTCGGCGGTCGCGAGGATCTGTTCGGCCTGACGCAGATCGGTGCGCGGCGCGACGCCGCCATCGAGCCGCGCCTTGGTCAGCCGCACGCTTTCGCGCGCACTGGCGGCGGTGTCCTCGGCGATTTTGAGCAGGTCGCGGTCGGCGCCATAGGTCGCCCATGCGTCGGCGAGACTGGCGATCAGCGCGAGTCTCACGGTGCGCGAGGCCGCCTCGGTTCCAAGCGCACGGTTGCGGTCGGCCTCGGTCGCGTTGGCGAGCTTGCCGAACAGGTCGAGCTCGAAGGCGGTGATGCCGCCGCGCAGCGAGAAATCGCCGCTGCTCCCACCACTTCCGGCGCCGCTGCTGTTGCCGCTTCCGCTCGAATCCGAATAGCCCGCCCCCGCGCTGATCCCGAGCTCGGGGAATTGCCCCGACCGTGTGACACGCACTTGCGCACGCGCCGCGGCGACATTCGCATAGGCAACGCGCAGGTCGCGGTTGTTCGCGAGTGCCTGCTCGGTCAGCGATTGCAGCCGGGGGTCGGTGAACACGCTTTTGTACGAGAGGATCGGCAGCGCCGCCTCGCTCTGTAGCAGATAAGCGTCGCCGGCGGGCCAGCTTTGCGGAACGGGCGGCGCGGGTAGCACCGTCTTTGGCGCGAGCGAGCAGCCGGCGAGCGCGAAGGTGCTCGCGAGCAGGAGGGCGCGGGCGCCGATCATGCCGGTGCCTCTGCGGCGCCTTCACCTTTATTCTTGCCGAACCGCGCGCGCACCGCCGCCAGGCCGTCGCGCACGCCGCGGCGGACGAGGACGAAGAAGAGCGGGATGAAGAAGATCGCGAGGAAGGCGGCGGTCAGCATGCCGCCGATCACCGAGGTGCCGATCGCGACGCGGCTGTTCGCGCCGGCACCGGTCGCGATCGCGAGCGGCAGCACGCCAAAGATGAAGGCGAAGCTGGTCATCAGGATCGGGCGCAGGCGGATACGCGCGGCTTCGATTGCCGCCTCGATCACGCGCTTGCCCTTGCGCTCCTCTTGTTCGGCGAATTCGATCATCAGGATCGCGTTCTTCGCGGCGAGCCCCATCGTCGTGAGCAGGCCGATCTGGAGATAGACGTCGTTTTCGAGCCCGCGCAAATTCACCGCGAATACCGCGCCGATCAGCCCCAGCGGAATGACGAGCAGCACCGCGAGCGGGATTGACCAGCTTTCGTAGAGCGCAGCGAGGCAGAGGAAGACGACGAGCAAGGACAGGCCGTAGAGCAAAGGCGCCTGCCCCGAAGAGAGGCGCTCCTCATAGGAGGAGCCCGACCAGGCGACGCTGGTTCCGGGGATTTCGTTCGCCATGCGCTCCATTTCGTCCATCGCCTCGCCCGAACTGGTGCCGGGGGTGGGCTGGCCCGAGATTTCGAACGCCGGGACGCCCTGGAAGCGCGAGCTGCTGCTCGGCGTCGTCGACCAGCCGACGGTCGCAAAGGCCGAGAAGGGCGACATCTCGCCGTCGGTCGAACGGACATACCATTGGCTGAGGTCTTCGGGCTTGGCGCGATAGGGGGCATCGCCCTGGACATAGACGCGCTTGACGCGCCCCTTGTCGATGAAATCGTTGACGTAGCGTCCGCCCCACGCGGTCGCGAGCGTGTTGTTCACATCGCCATTGTCGATGCCATAAGCGGTTAGCCGCTGCGTATCGACATCGATCTTCAGCGTCGACACGTCGGGCAGATCGGACAGGCGCACCGAGGTGAGTTTCGGATTCTCGTTCGCCATCGCGAGCAGCTTTTCGCGCGCGGCGACGAATTCGTCGCGGCTCATCCCGCTGCGATTCTGGAACTGCATCGTGAAGCCGGCCGAATCGCCGAGCCCGCGCACCGCGCCGGGGACCAGCGCGAAGACCTGTGCGTCGCGTATTCCGGCGAGCGCGGCGCGCGCGCGCGTCGCGATCGCTTCGGCGCTGCGTTCGGCGCCCGGCCGTTCGTCCCAATGGACGAGGTTCACAAAGCCCTGGCCGGTGTTCTGGCCAACCGCGCCGCCACCGCCGCCGCCGCCGGCGACGAGGAACAGCGCCCCGACATTCGCCTTTTCCTCGGTCAGCAGATATTTTTCGACCGTGTCGCGCACTTCGAGCGTGCGCGCCTGCGTCGCGCCCGCGGGCAGGCGGAACTGGACCGAAACGCGGCCCTGATCCTCATTGGGCAAAAATCCGCTTGGCAGGCGAAGGAAGAGGAAGGCGAGGGCGGCGAGCAGCACGACATAGATGCCGAGGAACAGCCATTTGCGGTCGACGACCTTGGTGACGCTGCCGACATAGCGGTCGACCGAGCGGTCGAAGCGCGTGTTGAAGCCGGTCTTGGCGCGTTCGAGGAAGGCGTGGACGCGCGGGAAGCGCCCGCCGTTGCCCGCGTCGCCATGCTCCTTGGGTTTCAGCAAGGTCGAGGTCAGCGCGGGGCTCAGGATCAGCGCGACGAGCACCGACAAGGCCATTGCCGAAACGATGGTGACCGAGAATTGGCGATAGATGACGCCGGTCGACCCGCCGAAAAAGGCCATCGGCAGGAACACCGCCGACAGCACGAGCGCGATGGCGATAAGCGCGACCTGCAATTCCTTCATCGACTGGATCGTCGCCTCGCGCGCCGACATGCCTGGATTTTCTTCCATCAATCGCTCGACATTCTCGACCACGACGATCGCGTCGTCGACAAGCAGCCCGATCGCGAGCGTCAGCCCGAACAAGGTCAGCGTGTTGATGCTGAAGCCCAGCATGTAGAATATGCCAAAGGTGCCGAGCAGCACGACGGGCACTGCGATCGCGGGGATCAACACCGCGCGCCAGCTTTGCAGGAAGACGAACATCACGAGGATCACGAGCAGGATCGCCTCGAACAGCGATTTCTGCACCTCACTCACCGACAGCTTGATGAAGGCGGTCGAATCATTGGCATAGCTGTAGGTCAGGCCGTCGGGGAAATCGGCGCCAAGCTCGGTCATCCGCGCCTTGACGCGGTCGGCGGTCTCGAGTGCGTCGGCGCCCGGCGACAGCGAGATCGACATGCCCGATCCGGGGTGACCATTGATACGGACGATCGTGCTGTAATTTTCGGCGCCGACCTCGACCCGCGCGATATCCTTGATCCGCACCGTCGCGCCATCGGGCAGTGTCTTCAGCACGATATTCTCGAACTGTTCGACCGTCTGCATCCGTGACTGGGCGGTGACCGTCGCGTTGAGCATCTGACCCTCGGGCGCGGGAAGGCCGCCGACCTCGCCCGCCGCCACTTCGCTATTCTGCGCGGTGATCGCAGCCACCACGTCGTTTGGCATCAACGACACCGCGGCGAGCCGCTGCGGATTGAGCCAGATCCGCATCGCGTGCGGCGATCCGAAGACGTTGACGTCGCCGACGCCTTCGACGCGCGACAGCGGGTCCTGGATGTTCGACGACAGATAGTCGGACACGTCCTGGTTCGACCGTGTGTCGGTCGTGTCGTAGACGCCGACGAGCAGCAGCGAATCCGAATTGGACTTGGTGACGCGCACGCCCTGTTGCTGGACTTGCTGCGGCAGGCGCGAGATCGCCGACTGGATCTTGTTCTGGACCTGCACCTGCGCGATGTCAGGGTCGGTGCCCTTTTCGAAGATCGCGGTAATGCTCGCCTGTCCGCGCGAGCTTGACTGCGAGCTGAAATAGAGCAGGCCGTCGATCCCGGTCAGTTGCTGTTCGAGCACCTGAGTGACGCTGTTCTCGATCGTTTCGGCCGACGCGCCCGGATAGGTGGCGCGGATATTGACCTGCGTCGGCGCGATGTCGGGATATTGCTCGATCGGCAGCGAAAAAAGCGCGCCCACCCCGCCGAGCATGACGATGATCGCCAGCACCCAGGCGAAGATCGGCCGGTCGATGAAGAGGCGTGACATGGGCGCTACTTGCCCTTTGCTTGGGCTACGTCGCCCTTGGGGATGCCGACGCGTTGCACGCTGTTTGCGGGGACGGGCCGGATCGCCGCCCCCTGTCGCAGATTGCCCAATCCCTGGGTAATCACGCGCTCGCCGGGTTTCAGCCCGTCAGTGACGACCCAGTTCGCGCCGACGGTGCGGTCGGCGACGATCTTGCGCCGAGCCGCCTTGTTATCCTTGCCGACGAGATAGACGAAGGCCGATCCGTCGAAATCGCGCTGCACCGCGGCCTGCGGCAACAGGATCGCCGACGGATTCACCGCCTGGTCGAACAATGCGGTCACGAACATGCCGGGCAGCAGGATGCCCTTGGGATTGGGAAAGCGGGCGCGCAGCGTGACGGTGCCCGTCGCCTCGTTGACCGTGATATCCGAAAACTGGACCGTGCCGGCAAAGCCATAGGCGCTGCCGTCCTCGAGTCGCAGGCGTACCGTCGTGCTGCCCGCCGTGACGCCGCCGCTTTCGAGCGCCTGACGCAGCGTCGTGAGCTCGGCGCTCGACTGCTGCATGTCGACATACATCGGGTCGGTCTGCTGGATCACCGCGAGCGGGGTCGCCTGGCTCGCGCTGACGAGCGCGCCGGGGGTCGCGAGGCTGCGGCCGATACGGCCGCTGATCGGCGCGGTAATCGTCGCAAAGCGCAGGTTGATCCGCGCGGTTTCGAGCGCGGCACTGTTTTGCGCGATCGCGGCGCGCGCCATTCGCGCCTCTGCCAGCGCATCGGTATAATCCTGTTCGGCGACCGCCTGCATCTTTGCAAGCGGTTCGAGTCGCCGGACGCGCTCTTCGGCGGCCTGCGCGCTGGCGCGGGCGCTCGCGAGGTTCGCAGCGGCCTGGTCGACTCCCGCCTGATAGAGGCTCGCATCGATCTGGTAGAGCGGCTGGCCGGCGCGCACAAAGCCGCCTTCGGTGAACAGGCGGCGGCGGATCAGGCCATTGACCTGCGGGCGAACTTCGCTCGTCTCGAACGCAACCGTGCGTCCGCCGAGCGAAGTGGTGACAGGCACCGGCTCGACCTTGACGGCGACATAGCCGACCTCGGGCGCGCCGCGGCCGATCTTGCTATCATCCTGACCCGAGCAGGCGCCGAGCGACAGGCTTGCGGCACACAGCATTCCGGCCAGCAACAGCGACCTTTTGTCCAGCATAGTTGGTTGTCTCGTATCGGTTCGCCGGGGGCGGGGGAGGAATTTGGCCCTATTCAACCCATTGGATTGCCGCATGCAAGCGCAATGCGGGAACTGCGACAAATTACGACAATTTTCTGCCCCAGCGAATTTGCGGTGGCGCGCCCCATTTTTCAGAGTGGAGGTTGTCCTACAATTAGGGGCTTGACACCGGTGTATCAATTTTAGATAGTCGATGACACCGGTTACCTAATTCGGCGACAATAAAATAATATGAGTGAGGGGATGTTTCGGTCGGCCACAGGTAACGGCCCACATACCCCTCCGGCAATTTTATGAAAAAGACGGTCCGCACGGACCGGTGTTTTCGAGGTGGGAGGATGAAAATGGCTATTCGGACGAAGCAGGGGGCTCGCGTCTTGGCGAGGCTGGCAGGCGGGACATCGCTTGCGATATTGGCGATTTCGCCGGCCTATGCGCAGGATGCTGCGGCGGCGGCCGACGATGATGCGATCGTCGTCACGGGAATCCGCGCCTCGCTCGAACGCGCCGCCGACATCAAGCGCGAAGCCGATCAGGTCATGGACGTCATCACCGCCGAAGATGTCGGCAAGCTGCCCGACGCCAACGTCGCTGAAGCATTGCAGCGCGTCACCGGCGTCCAGATCACCCGCGTGTTCGGCGAAGGCCAGTCGGTGTCGGTGCGCGGGCTGCAACAGGTCCGCGTCGAGGTCGACGGGCGCACTTTGCTCGGCTGGTCGGCGCGCCTTTCGCCGCCCGAAAACGACCAGCTCGGCCGCTCGTCGGGGCTCGATTCAGTGCCCTCCAGCCTGTTTGGCCGCCTCGAAGTGCGCAAGTCGCCGCTCGCCAGCAACGCCGAAGGCGGGCTGGGCGGCACGGTCAACCTCGTCACGCCAAAGCCTTTGTCGTTCAAGGAGCCGACGATCTCGCTCCGCGCGCAGGGAGTGTATTCCGAAAATTCGGACAAGTTCGAACCCGCGATCACCGGCTTTGCAACGACCAAATTCGCCGACGACCGCATCGGCATCATGATCGCAGGCGAATATCAGAAGCGCACGTCGATGACGCAGACGTTTGAGCGGAACAATTTCCTCAACCGCACCTATACGGGTGCCGGGGGCGGCGTGGTCCCGACACCGGTGCTGCTGCAATATGAGCAGTTCACCGTCGACCGTTCGCGGCTCGGCCTCAATGGCGCGATCCAGTTCGAGGTGACGCCCGAATTCACCATCACCGCCGATGCGCTCTATTCGAAGCTCAAGACGGGGCGCCGTCAGGACTTTTTCGCCTTCCGCCTGCCGACGGGCTCCAATCCCGTCACCAATCGCGTCGTCGAGGATGGCGTGGTTGTGGCGGGAAACGCCAACGGCACCGTCACCACCGCGGGGCAGATCCGCAACGAGCCGACCGAAAGCTTCCTCTATGGGCTCAACGGCAAATATGAGGGCGATAACGGGCTGACGATCGAGGCCGACGGCTATTACAGCAAGGGCACGATCGACCAGACGATCCAGATCATCACCTTGCAGGGCACCGCCCTCGTTCCCGGCGCATTCGACTTCCGCGACACGACCATCCCGTCGCTGACGCTGACCGGCCCGTTCAATCCGACCAGCTATGCGTCGTACAATCCCGCGAACAACGGCGTACGCAGCAACCGGCTGATCGGCCTGCTCGACGAATATACGGGCAAGCTCGACGTCAGCTACAAAACCGGCAGCGGCGTCACCATCGCGGCGGGGGTGCGCTACACCGACTTGCATGCGCGTTCGAACGCATTCCGCAGCCAGGTAACCCCGACCCGCGCCGAAATCGAACCCTATCTCAAGCTCGTCGATGCGGGCGAGTTCTTGTCGGACATTCCGGGAAGCTTCCCGCGCAGCTTCCTCAGCACGGCGCCGACCTTCGACTATGTCTTCACCCGCGCGCAGGCGGCCGAACCCAATCCCGACCCGAACGGCCGGTCGACGCTGCTCCCCAATCTGCAGCGCGACTATGACTTCAGCGAAAAGACGCTCGCCGGTTATCTGATGGTGTCGGGCGAGGGTGAAATTGTCGGCATCCCCTACAAGGCCAACGCCGGGGTACGCATCGCCTCGACGCGTCTTTCGGTCGACAGCTATGTCAACGTCGGCGCCGTCAGTCGGCTGGTCAACGACAAGAACCGCTATACCAACGTGCTGCCCAGCGCGAACATCGCGTTCAACATCAGCGACGATTTCCTGATCCGCGTGTCGGGATCGCAGACGATGCAGCGCGCCTCGATCGCCGACCTTGCCCCATCGACCTTCTTCAACGCAACGAACCTGTCGGTCACCGGCGGCAATGTGAATCTGAACCCGCCGATCTCGACTCAGGCCGATGTCAGCTTCGAATATTATATGGGCAAGACGTCGCTGATCTCGGGCGCGGTCTTCTACAAGGATGTGAAGGATTTCATCGCCAGCTTCGTGACCACGGGGGTCGACACCAATCTCGACCCGCAGGGCCGCGAGCTGACTTTCTCGCGCCCCGAGAACCTCGCGAGCGCGAAGATCAAAGGCTTCGAAATCGGCATTCAGCAATTTGCCGATTTCCTGCCTTCGCCGCTCGACGGTTTTGGGGTGATCGCCAACTACACCTATTCGGATTCGGAGGATAACAACGGCTTCCCGTTGGTGGCGGTGTCGAAGAACAGCTACAATCTTGTCGGCCTGTACGAGAAGGGGCCTTTCTCGGCCCGCATCGCTTATAATTATCGCGACGAGGCCGTGTTCGAGTTTTCGGAAGGGCGGCCAAGCTTCGTCGGCTCGCGCTCGCAGCTCGACGCGCAGGTCGGGGTCGACCTCACCAAGAATATCGCGCTGTCGTTCCAGGCGCAGAATCTGATGCCGAAGAAATCGGCGACGAGCGAGTATAGCAATTTCAACACGACCGCGCTCAACAGCTATGCCTTGTCCGAACGGCGGTTCTCGGTCGGCGTTCGGGCGAAATTCTAAGACGAGGTCCCCGGCATGGCGGCGCCCCTGACTCAGGGTGGTGCGCCGCCATGCCAAACGGGCCCACAGGGAGTTATCGATTCATGAATTCGGGTAATCGGCGCGCGCGCCTCGTTTCGGTTCTGGCGCTCGGCGCGGCGCTGACATTTCCGCTCCAGGCGCAGCCGACGAAACTGCCCAATATCCTCTCCGATCCCGCGACGGTCGGGGCGAACCCGCTGCCCGATTTCAGCTACGCCGGCTATGGCTTCGGTCTGGCGCCCATCCCCGCCGATCCGGGAACGATCGTCGACGTGACCGATCATGGCGCAATCCCCGACGACGGGCTCGACGACACAAAGGCGGTGCTGCGCGCGCTCGCCGCCGCGAACGCGGTCAAGGGCAAGGTGACGCTGCGTTTCCCCAAGGGTCGCACGCAGATCACCGAAGTGCTGCGCATCACGCGCAGCGACATCGTCCTCGACGGCGCGGGGAATGGCCCCGGTGGCAGCGAACTCTGGTTCCCGCGCCCGCTGAAGCTGATCGACCAGAGTCAAGATTATGACGAGCTGCGCGACTATCTGGTGCGCGAAAAGAAGCAGCAGGTGGAGCCCGAGCATAATATCGACTATCTGTTCACCGAATATAGCTGGGCGGGCGGCATGATCCTTGTCGCGCCCGAAAAAAGCCGGCCGGTCTCCTATGATGGCAGCAAGGATGTCCGCGACCCGGTGCTGGCGACCGGAATTTCGGGCAAGCAATTCACCCGCACGCTGACGGTCGACAATGCCGCGAAGCTCAAGGTCGGTGACGTCGTGCAAGTCCAGTGGTTCTCGGTCGACGGGCCGAACAGCCAGATTTTGAAATCGCTCTATGGCGATACCGACCTGCCGATCGGCTCGCACCATTGGACCTCGCCCAATCGGCCGGTCGTGGTGCAGGCGACGCGCGTCGCGGCGGTGCGTGGGCGCACGGTGACGCTTGGCGATCCGCTGCTCCACGATGTCCGTACCGACCAGCCCGCGGTGGTTGCCGACTGGCAGCATCTCTCGAATGTCGGCATCCAGAATCTGAGGTTGCAATTTCCGGAGGCGCCCGCGTTCGGGCATCATCTCGAACAGGGTTATAACGGCATCTACATGACCGGCGTCTTCGACGGCTGGGCCAAAAAGCTGACGATCGACCGATCGGACAGCGGCATCCTCACCGACAATGCCGCCAGCCTGACGATTGCCGACGTCACCACGACGGGCGCCCGCCGCGCGCATTATTCGGTGCATGTCGGCGCGGTCCACAATGTGCTGGTCAAGGATCTGAAGGTCGAGAACCCCGTCATCCATCCGGTCAGCATCAACACGCGCTCGACCCGCTCGGTCTTCCTGCGCTCGGTGGTCGATCGGGACGCCATCATCGACCAGCACAGCGGATCGAACCACCAGAATCTGTTCGACCAGATCGTGATGCACATCGATCCGAAACAGGTGAAGGGTGCCTGGCAGTACCAGCTATGGGTCGGCGGCGGCGCGCCCTATTGGAAGCCTGGGCATGGGCTTTACAATACGCTGTGGAACGCCCGCCTCGTGATGCCGGACAGCGTCCCCGCCGATGCGACGGTCGCAATTACCAGCGGGCTCGAAGGGCCGGGCGAGCGGATCGTCGGGCTGCACGCGAACCGCAACATTACCGTCAGCTACAATCCCGCGCCCTATATCGAGGGAACGGGGCAGGCGGTCGATGCGGCGCCGTCGCTCTACGAATATCAACTCGCGCGCCGGCGGCGCTGAGGCCTAGTTTGCCGGCGGCGGCGCGACCGACTGGCGTTCGACGAAGGTCGAGGCAAGTTCATTGCTTTCATCGTCGCCGCCCTTCGCCGCCGGGCCAAGAAAATCGGGGACGAGCGTCTGCGCCGCGCGGATGCCCATTTCGCGGATCGGCCAGCGAACCGTGCTGAGCGCGGGCCAGATATGCGTCGCGGTGGGGCTGTCGTCGAAGCCGATGATCGACAGCTCGCCCGGCACCTTGATGTCCTTGCCGTGCGCGACGCTCATTACACCGGCCGCCATTTCGTCGTTCGAACAGAAAACCGCAGTCGGCGGTGCGGGCAGCGAGAGCAAAGCCTCCCCCGCCTCGATGCCGGCGGTGTAGCGATAATTGCCGGGCGCATAGAGTTCGGAGGGAAGGTCGAGCCCCGCTTCGACGAGCGCTTCACGAAAACCCTCCTCACGCTCGGCGGCCGAGCGGAAGCCGACCGGACCGCGCACGAAGCCGATGCGGCGGTGGCCGAGCGCGATCAGCCCGCGCACCGCCTCGGCGACCACCTCGCGGTCGTTCGACGAAATGCAATGCTTCGCATCGTCGATCCGCGCCGACCCGATCCGGACATAGCGTACGCCAAGATCCTCGCAGAGCGCCGCCAGATCGTCATTCTCCGAAATCGGTGGAAGCAGCATCGCGCCGATCGGGCGCTGTTTCTCGAGGAAGGTGCGCACGTCGTCGAGCATCTTGTCCGACCCGCGATCGACCGGGCGGACGAGCAGAGCAAGGTCGCTGTCCTTGATCGCGTCGAGCACCCCGCGCTGGAAATTGAGCACGGTCTGCGCGTTCGGATTGTCGTGGAGCAGCGCGATCAGAAAGTTGCGCCGAAAGGCGAGCGCGCGGGCCTGCGGATTGGGGACGAAGCCCAGTTGCTCGATCGCCTTTTCGACTGCGGCGCGCGTCTTGTCGGTCAGAAATTCGGAGCGGTTGATGACCCGGCTCACCGTCTTTTTCGAAACCCCCGCAAGCGCCGCGACATCGTTGATCGTCGGCTGCTTGCTCCCCGGCCCCTTATTTTGTGCCGCCATATTCTGTCTTTCCCCTGCAAGCCTCTGGCCAGGCTCGCGCTTTCCTATGTTGATGGGCGCTCGGAGGGGTAAAATCAACGCCCGGCGGGGTGTCAACGCCTCTTGACACCGGTTACCATCAAATCTAGCAAGGCAACAAGCCAGAAATATCGAGCGAGGATGCGATCCCATGTTTTCCAAGACCTATTACGCCACCCATCCCGTGATGATGGAAGAGGTGTCGAACGCGGAGCTTCGTGACCGTTACCTGATCCAGGACCTGTTCCGTGAAGGGGAGTGCGTCCTCAACTACACCCACGCCGACCGTTTCGTGATCGGCGGGGTTGCCGTCGGTTCCGCCCCGGTGAAGCTGCCGGCGCAGAGCGAGCCGCCGTCGGCGGCGGGGCACCCGTTCCTCGAGCGCCGCGAGCTTGCGATCGTCAATGTGTCGTCGACCCCCGGCACCGTCACCGTCGATGGCGAGAGCTTCACGCTCGGCAACAAGGATTGCCTCTATGTGACGATGGGCGCGACCGACGTCGAATTCGCGGGTGAAGGCGCGCGTTACTATCTGGCGTCGTGCCCGGCGCACAAGGCGTTCACGACGCGCAAGCTCGGCATCGCCGATGCCAATGCGCTCGATCGCGGCAGCCTCGCCGAATCGAACGAACGCACGATCTACCAGCTGGTCATTCCGGGCGTGTGCGACAGCGCGCAGCTCGTCATGGGGCTGACCGTGCTCAAGGAGGGCAGCGTCTGGAACACCATGCCGCCGCACATCCACGAGCGGCGCAGCGAGATTTATTTCTATTTCGAGCTCGACAATCTCGACACCGACCGCGTCATGCATTTCATGGGCGAAGGCGAGGCGACGCGCCATATCGTCATGCAGAATGAGGAAGCGGTGATCTCGCCACCCTGGTCGATCCACATGGGCGCAGGCACGAAATCCTATGCCTTCATCTGGGCAATGGCGGGCGAGAACCAGGACTATACCGACATGAACGTCCTCGACATCTGTCAGCTGAGTTAATCGAAGGGGCCGGGGTCGCGAAGGGCAAGAGGATGACGATGTTCGATCTGTCAGGAAAAGTCGCGCTCGTCACCGGCGCCAACACCGGCATCGGGCAGGGCATCGCGCTCGCGCTCGCCGAAGCCGGCGCCGACATCGCCGCCGCAGGGCGTTCGCCCGCCGACGAGACGATCGGCAAGGTGCGCGGGCTGGGGCGGCGGGGCGAGAATTTCGCCGCCGACCTGTCGAGCGTCGGTGCGGTGCAGCCGCTCGTCGATGCGGTGCACGCCGAATTTGGGCGGATTGACATTCTCGTCAACAATGCTGGGATCATCCGCCGCGCCGACGCGGTCGATTTCACCGAAGAAGATTGGGATGCGGTCATGGACACCAATCTCAAGACGCTGTTCTTCCTGTGCCAGAGCGTCGGCCGCCACATGATCGCGCGCGGCAGCGGCAAGATCGTCAACATCGCCTCGATGCTGACCTTTCAGGGCGGTATCCGTGTGCCAAGCTATACCGCGTCGAAGTCGGGGGTCGGTGGGCTCACGAAGCTGCTCGCGAACGAATGGGCGGCGAAGGGCTTGCAGGTCAATGCGATTGCACCCGGCTATATCGCAACCAACAACACCGCCGCGTTGCAGTCGGACGAGACGCGCAATCGCCAGATCATGGAGCGCATCCCCGCGGGCCGCTGGGGCGACCCGAGCGACATCGGCGGCGCCGCGGTCTTCCTCGCGTCATCGGCGTCGGACTATGTACAGGGCCATATTCTCGCGGTCGACGGCGGCTGGCTGGCGCGCTAGCATCACGCCATGTCCTCCGGCCGCCTTGTCTTTTTCGGCGAACTGCTGATCCGCCTCACCGCGCCGGGCAATGAACTGCTGATGCAGTCGCCGTCGCTCGCGCTCCACGTCGGCGGTGCCGAGGCGAATGTCGCGATCGGCCTTGCGCATCTCGGCCATGACTGCGCGATGGTCAGCAAAATCCCTTCAAATGCTCTGGGTCGCGGAGCCGTGGCGGCGGTGCGCGGTGCGGGCGTCGATTGCACCGCCGTCACGGCCGGTGCGGGGCGCATGGGGCTTTATTTCCTCAGCGTCGGCGCGGGGCTGCGCGCGTCGGAGATCGTCTATGATCGCGCGGGATCGACCTTCGCGGCGACGGGGCCTGCGGATTATGATTTCGACCAATTGCTGGCGGGGGCTGGCCTGCTCCACCTGTCGGGGATCACCCCTGCGCTCGGCCCGCGCTCGGCCGATGCTGCACTGGCGGCGGCGCGGGCGGCGAAACGGCTCGGCGTTCCCGTCAGCTTCGATGGCAATTATCGCGCGATGCTGTGGGAGGCGTGGGACAGCGATCCGCGCGCGATTCTCTCCGAACTGATCGGCACCGCCGACATCCTGTTCGGCAACCACCGCGACCTGTCGCTGGTGCTCGGTAAGGCATTCAGCGGCGAGGGCGAAGACCGACGGCGCGAAGCCGCCGAAGCGGGCTTCGTCGCCTTCCCGAGCCTCCGGCTGATCGCGTCGACGGCGCGGCACACGGTCACTGCCGACCACCACCGCATCGCTGCGCGCGTCGACCTTCGCGATTCCTGCCACCAGACCGACGAGATCGACGTCACCGGCATCGTCGACCGCATCGGCGCGGGCGATGCCTTTGCCGCCGGCGTGCTGCACGCGCATCTGTCGGGCGGCGATGCGCGTGCGATGGCCGCCAGCGGTCTCGCGCTCACCGCGCTCAAACACTCGCTGCCGGGCGATGCGAGCCGCTTCGGGCAGGGCGATATCGACGCCTTCCATGGTGGCGGGCTCGATGTCCGGCGCTGAACCGACGCGGCGCGGACTGCTCACGGCGGGCGGAGCGGCAACGGGAGCGAGCGCCGACAACTGGGACGCGGTCGACCGAAAGGCTCGGGCATCTTGGCCCCGCATGTTCCCAGACAGGGGATCGCTATCCTGATCAGGCCCACGACTGCCACGTCTTCAACTGCCGGGTGTCCGAGTCTCAAAAGCCGCGACGGCGCGCTGCCATCGTCTGTTTCCACGCGACGCCTATTCGACCAGCGGCGTTATGGACGCGGTCAACGATGGCGCAAGGCTTGCGGCGCTCGGCGATGCCGTCAGGGCACGCCCACCACGTCGCGGCTGAAGAATTTGTCATACATCCGATATGGGCTTGCCTTTGACACCGGTGTCTCTTACACCGCTTCGCGGAAGAGGGAAATGCAAAAGATGCTGGCGACTAGCGATCAACGGAATGTGGCGCGTGCATTACTCGACGCGCGCGCGGGAAAGACACCGCTTACCGTCTATCCCGGCGCGATGCCGCAGACGATGGCCGAAGCCTATGCGATTCAGGACAGCGCAATCGCGCTCGACGGACGCCGCGTCGGCGGATGGAAGGTCGGGCGAATCGCCGCCGAGCTCGTAGATCGCTACGGCGGCAACCGCCTGACCGGCCCGATTTTCGCCGACGAAATCTTTGATGGCGCCGTCGATCCGGTGATGCCGGTCTATGCCGACGGTTTCGCCGCGGCCGAGGCCGAGGTGTTGCTCTGCTTTGGCGACGTTGGCGCGCGCGACTACGACATCGACAGCGTGCGCGAATGCATCGCCGACGTCCGCACGGGAATCGAGATCGCAAGCTCGCCCTTTCCCGAGATTAATCGCCACGGTCCCGCGGTCACCGCGTCGGACTATGGCAACAACAAGGGGCTGATTCTGGGCCCGTCGATCGCCGATTGGCAGCAGTCCGACCTCATTCGCATGCCGGTCGAAATGGCGATCGATGGCGCCACGGTCGGCGCAGCGACGATGGAAACTATGCTTGATGGCCCCTTCGGATCGGCGCTGTTCCTGATCGACATCCTGCGGGCACGCGGGATCGCGATCCCGCCGGGCACCTGGGTGTCGGCGGGCGCGATCACCGGTATTCATGAAATCAGGCCCGGCCAGCGCGCCGAGGCGCTGTTCGACGGAAAAATACGCGTCGGCTGCTCGATCAAAAGCTATTAAAGCAACATAACGGGAGAGGTTTATGGCGCAGGCATTCGCGGACGGAGGTACGGCGCCGCCGGTGCCAAGGTCCGGCCGCTACCGTTGGTTAATCGTCGCGTTGCTGTTCGCCGCGACGACGGTCAATTATATCGACCGCACCATGCTCGGCCTGCTCGCGCCGACGCTCGGCACCGAGCTCGGGTGGAGCGAGAATGACTATGGCAACATCGTCACCGCCTTCCAGGCTGCTTATGCGCTCGGCTTTCTGGCTATGGGCTGGCTGATCGACCGTTTTGGCCCCAAGATCGGCTATGGGATCGCGATCGCGATCTGGACCGTCGGCCATGTCGCGCACGGCTTCGCCTCATCGGTCGTCTCCTTCATGCTTGCGCGCGTCATCCTCGGCGTCGGCGAGGCGGGGCATTTCCCGTCGGTCGTCCGCGCGTCGAGCGAATGGTTCCCGCAAAAGGAACGCTCCTACGCGATCGGCTGGGTCAACAGCGCGACGACGATCGGCGTCATCCTCACCGCGCCGACGATCTGGGTGTTCATGGTCTGGATGGGCTTCGACTGGCGCCAGACCTTTATCTACAGCGGCGCCTTCGGCGTCGTCCTGCTGCTCCTCTGGTTCTGGCTCTACAGCAACCCGCGGGAGAGCGGGAAGGTATCGGACGCCGAACTGGCGTGGATCGAACATGACCCGCCCGAACAGGTCGAGCGCCTTGGCTGGGGAACGATCGTCACCAAGCGCGAGGCCTGGGCCTTTGCGATGGCGAAGTTCCTGACTGACCCGGTGTGGTTCCTGATGCTCTTCTGGCTGCCCAAATATTTCGCCTCGACCTATGACGTCGACCTCAAGGTCGTGCTGCTGCCGATGATCATCATGTATCTGCTCTCCGACGTCGGCAGCATCCTCGGCGGCTGGGTGTCGTCGAAGCTGATCCAGACCGGGCACAGCGTCAATTTCGCGCGCAAGGTCACGATGATCGGCGCGGGCTGCTGCGTGCTGCCCTTGCTGTTCGTCACCGGGCTCGACAATATGTGGCTCGCGGTCGTGCTGATCGGCATCGCGCTTGCGGGGCACCAGGCCTTTTCGTCGACGATCCTGTCGATCCCGCCGGACATGTTCCCGAAGCGCGCGGTCGGATCGGTGATCGGGCTCGGCGGCTTCATGGGCGGCGTCGGCGGCATGATCATGGCGAAATCGACCGGGCTGGTGCTCGACGCGACGGGGGGCAATTACACGCTCATCTTCGCCGCCTGCACCACCGTCTATTTCCTCGCGGTGCTCGCGGTCCACCTCCTCAGCCCGCGCCTCGCGCCGGTTACCGTAGAAAGCAAAGCCTGATCCCATGCCGCGTCCGCTGGTCCTCTCTCCCGACCGCCTCTTTCCTTCCGATCCGGCGCAGCGCGATATCGCACGCCGGCTCTACCGGGAGGTGGAGGGCCTGCCGATTATCAGCCCGCACGGACATACCGACCCGAGCTGGTTCGCGGCCAACGCGTCCTTCGGCAATGCGGCGGAGCTGTTGCTCCATCCCGACCATTATGTGTTCCGGATGCTCTATTCGCAGGGCATTTCGCTTGATGCGCTCGGTATCGGCAATCCGGACGCCGACCCGCGCGAAAGCTGGCGGCTCTTCGCGCAAAATTATCATCTCTTCCGCGGCACCCCTAGCCGCATGTGGATGGACTGGGTGTTTGCCGAGGCCTTCGGGTTCGACGTGCAATTCTCCGTGGAGACCTCGGACCTTTATTACGACCGGATCACCGAGGCGCTCGCAACCGACGTCTTCCGCCCGCGCGCCTTGTTCGACCGCTTCGGGATCGAGGTGATCGCAACGACCGAAAGCCCGCTCGACACGCTCGAACATCACGCCGTCATCCGCGCTGCCAATGCCAGCGGCGAATGGGGCGGGCTCGTGATCACCGCCTATCGCCCCGATCCGGTGGTCGATCCCGACTTCGAGGGATTTCAGGGCAACCTCAAGCGCTTCTCGGAGCTGTCGGGCGAAGATGCGTTCAGCTACGCGGGCTATCTCGCCGCGCACCGCAATCGCCGCGCCTTCTTTGCCGAAATGGGCGCGACCTCGACCGATCATGGCCATCCGACTGCGGCAACCGCCGACCTGTCGGACGCCGAAGCCGAAACCTTGTTCGCCCGCGTCACGCGCGGCGAGGTGAGCGCCGCCGACGCCGAATTGTTTCGCGCCCATATGCTGACGGTGATGGCGGGGATGAGCCTCGACGACAGGCTGGTGATGCAGATCCACCCCGGCGCCTTCCGCAACCACAACCGCTGGCTGTTCGACCATTATGGCCGCGACAAGGGCGCCGATATTCCCACCGCGACCGACTATGTCCATGCGCTGCGCCCGCTGCTCGGCAAATATGGCAACGAAGCCGCGCTGACGATCATCCTCTTCACGCTCGACGAGACAAGCTATGCGCGCGAACTCGCGCCGCTCGCGGGTCATTATCCGGCGCTGAAGCTCGGCCCCGCCTGGTGGTTCCACGACAGCCCCGAAGGCATGCGGCGGTTCAGGAACCAGACGACCGAAACCGCAGGTTTCTACAACACAGTCGGTTTCAACGACGACACGCGCGCCTTCCTGTCGATCCCTGCGCGCCACGATGTTGCGCGGCGCATCGACTGCGGCTTTCTGGCGCAGCTCGTCGCCGAGCACCGGATGGAGGAATGGGAGGCCGCCGAACTCGCGACCGACCTAAGCTATAATCTCGCCAAGGCGGCTTACCGACTGTGAGGCTTGGTCCCCACACGCCGCTCCCGCCGTCGGTGCAGGCGCCGGGCTACGACCGCGCCGTCCAGGCTGCGGGGATCGTCCATATCGGCATCGGCGCGTTCCACCGCGCGCATCAGGCGGTCTATACCGACGATGCGATGGATGCCGGCGACCGCGATTGGGGCATCATCGGCGTGTCGCTGCGCTCGGGCGATGTCGCGGCGCAGCTGAACCCGCAAGATGGGCTTTACACGGTCAGCAGCCGCAGCGCGGCGGGCACTCAGCTGCGCGTCATCGGCGCGGTCCATAAAGTGCTCGTCGCGGCCGACGATCCGCAGGCGGTGATCGACGCCATTGCGGCGCCGACGACGCACATCGTCAGCTTCACCGTCACCGAAAAAGCCTATCTGCGCCGCGTCGATGGATCGCTTGATCTGGCGGCAGCGGTCGGTGCCTCTAGCCTCTATCGCTTCGTCGCCGCCGGGATGGCAGCACGCAAGGCCGCCGGGCTGGGCGGACTTACTCTACTCAGCTGCGACAATCTCGCGGGCAATGGTGCGGCGCTGAAAGCGTTGATGCGCCAATATCTCGCCGCCAAGCATCCCGATCTTCTCAACTGGTTCGACGGCAACTGCACCTGCCCTGCGACGATGATCGACCGCATCGTCCCCGCGGCGACCGCCGCCGACCGCGTCGCGGTCGAATCCACCCTCGGCGCACGCGACGAAGGCGCCGTCGTCACCGAAGGTTTCAGCCAGTGGGTGATCGAGGATGATTTCGCCGGCCCGCGGCCGCGCTGGGAGGCGGTCGGCGCCGAGCTGGTCGCCGATGTTGCGCCTTATGAAACCGCAAAGCTGCGCATGCTCAACGGCTCGCATTCGGCGCTTGCCTATATCGGGCTCGGGCGCGGTCATGAATATGTCCATCAGGTGATCGCCGATCCCGAAATCCGCCCGGTCATCGAACGGCTGATGCGCGCCGAGGCCGCGCCGACGATCGACGCTGCACCGGGACAGGATCTTGCCGCCTATGCCGACGCGCTGCTCGATCGCTTCGCCAATCCCGCGCTCAACCACCGACTGATCCAGATCGCGATGGACGGCAGCCAGAAGATCCCGCAGCGCTGGCTGGAGACGCTGGCGTGGCATCAGGAACATGGGCAGCGTTGCGCTTCGCTTGAGGCGGCAATCGCGGCGTGGATCGGCTTTCTGCGGAGCGAACATCCGATCGACGATCCGCTCGCCGACAAGCTGAGCGAAGCGGCGGCAGGTCCGGATGTGCTGGAGCGGCTGTTTGGTGAAAGAGGGTTGATGGCTTCCGGATGGCGGCCGGAATCATAGATAGACTGGGCCCCTGCGAAGGCAGGGGCCCATCTCCCGTCGGTTCAGGGTTGCGCGTTCAGGAGATGGGTTCCCGCCGTCGCGGGGACACGGCGCATATGAAAAGCGGCGATGGTGTTAACCCGGCACCAGCAACTCCCGGCTCTCGCGTACTTCGCCGTCGAGCCAATCGATAAACGCCCTTATCCGCGGCTGCGGCGCGACGTCGCGGTGGAGCGCGAGCCAGAAGGCGCGCGCGACCGTCTGTTCGCCCCGCAAACGCACCAGCGCCGGATCGCCGCTCGCGAGGAAGCAGGGCAGCACGCCGACTCCAGCGCCGCCCGCGATCATCTGTCGTTGCGCGAGGATGCTCGACGAGCGCACAGTTGCGCGCAGCCCCGGCTCGATCTCGCCCAGATAGTCGAGTTCGGGCGCATACAGGATGTCGGGCATATAGCCGATCACGGGGATGCCGGTGCGCGACAGCGGCGCAGCGGCGATCGCTTCGTGCCAGTCGGCGCGGTCTGCGGGAGCGTAGATGCCGAGGCTGTAGTCAGACAGCTTGCGCGTGATCAGCGGGCCCTTGCGCGGCCGCGCGAGCAGCACCGCCATGTCGGCCTCGCGCCGCGACGGGTTGAGGAAGCCCGACGAGGCGACAAGGTCGATCTCCAATTCAGGATGCGCCGCGACGAAACCCGCGAGGCGCGGCGCGATGAAGCTGTTGCCGAAGCCTTCGGACACGCTGACGCGCAATTGTCCCGAAAGCGCCGACGCCCCCTCGCGCGCCGAATGGATGCGCGCCGCCGCGGCGGCCATCGCCTCGGCGTGCGGAACGAGCGCCCGGCCTGCGGCGGTCAGAACGAAACCCGTCGGCGCGCGTTCGAACAAGGTCTGGCCAAGCGAGGTTTCGAGCGCGCTCACGCGCCGGCTGACCGTCGTTGCATCGACGTGCAGCGCCGCCCCGGCGCGCGCGAGCGTACCGTGACGCGCGACGAACAGGAAATATTGCAGCTTGTCCCAGTCCATAAGCTGCAATTACGCAGGATCGCCCTGCAAGTCTATCCCTTGCAATCGGGCCCCGATTGGTCTGTTGCAGGGGCAACATCTTACGGGAGACTCGGGATATGCGACAGATCGACCATCACATCGTCGGCGGAGCCGGCGGCAGCGCCCGCCAGGGCGACGTCTTCGACCCCAATAACGGCGGCGTGCAGGCGCAGGTCGCGCTCGGCGACGCGGCGCTCCTCGACCGTGCGGTCGCTGCGGCAAAGGCGGCACAGCCTGCCTGGGCCGCCACGAACCCGCAGCGCCGGGCGCGCGTGATGTTCGAATTCAAGCGCCTTGTCGAAGCCAATATGGACGCCCTCGCGCACATGCTGTCGAGCGAGCATGGCAAGGTGATCGCCGATTCAAAGGGCGACATCCAGCGCGGTCTCGAAGTCATCGAATTCTGCTGCGGCATCCCGCATGTGCTCAAGGGCGAATATACGCAGGGCGCCGGTCCCGGCATCGACGTCTATTCGATGCGCCAGCCGATCGGTATCGGCGCGGGCATCACCCCGTTCAACTTCCCCGCGATGATCCCGCTGTGGATGTCGGGCGTCGCGATCGCGACGGGCAACGCCTTCATCATCAAGCCCAGCGAGCGCGATCCGTCGGTTCCCGTCCGCCTCGCCGAACTCTTCATCGAAGCCGGTCTTCCCGAAGGCATTTGCCAGGTCGTCCACGGCGACAAGGAAATGGTCGATGCGATCCTCGACCATCCCGATATCGGCGCGGTCAGCTTCGTCGGCTCGTCGGACATCGCCCATTATGTTTACAACCGCGGCGTCGCCAACGGCAAGCGCGTGCAGGCGATGGGCGGCGCGAAGAACCACGGCATCGTCATGCCCGACGCCGACCTCGATCAGGTCGTCAATGATCTGACCGGCGCGGCCTTCGGGTCGGCGGGCGAACGCTGCATGGCGCTGCCCGTCGTCGTCCCCGTCGGCGAGGACACCGCCAACCGGCTGCGTGAAAAACTGATCCCCGCGATCGCGGCGCTACGCGTCGGCGTGTCGACCGATGCCGAGGCGCATTACGGCCCCGTGGTGACGCAGGCGCACAAGGAAAAGGTCGAAGGCTGGATCCAGAAATGCGCCGACGAAGGCGCCGAACTGGTCGTCGACGGCCGCGGCTTCGCGCTGCAGGGGCATGAAAAGGGCTTCTTCATCGGCCCGACCCTGTTCGACCATGTCACGACCGACATGGAATCGTACAAGGAAGAGATTTTCGGCCCCGTGCTGCAGATCGTCCGCGCCGCCGACTTCGAAACCGCGCTCGAACTGCCGTCGAAGCATCAATATGGCAACGGCGTCGCCATCTTCACCCGCAACGGCCACGCCGCGCGCGAATTCGCGGCGCGGGTCAATGTCGGCATGGTCGGCATTAACGTGCCGATCCCGGTGCCCGTCGCCTATCACAGCTTTGGCGGCTGGAAACGCTCGGCATTTGGCGACACCAACCAGCACGGCATGGAAGGTGTGAAATTCTGGACCAAGGTCAAGACGATCACCCAGCGCTGGCCCGACGGATCGCCAGATGGGGGCAACGCCTTCGTCATCCCGACGATGGGTTGACGGGCTCGCCGGGCGCATCGGTGAAACCTCTGCGCCCGGCCGAACATTTCTCCCGCGAAGGAGAATGACGATGATGCGATGGACATGGGCCGCGGCGACGCTGCTGCTTGCCGCGTGCAGCGGCGGGCAGGACGAGGAAGGCGGCTCCGAAGCGACTGCCACGATCAGCCCTCTGGAAAAGGCCGAGCGCCCGGCGCCCACGGAACCGACGGTTGATGCCGACCTGCCCGAAGCAGCCGACGAAGCGCCCGCCGCGCCGGAAACCAAGGCCGCTGGCGACGGCAAGGCGATCCCGTCGGCCATCCGTGGCCGCTGGGCGCTGAAGGCAGCGGACTGCACCGCCAAGAAGGGCACCGACCTCACCGCGCTGACGATCGATGCGACGAATCTGCGCTTCTACGAATCGCACGGCGAGCTGACGCGCGTTCGCCAGAGCGACGCGGACAGCATCGTCGCCGATTACAGGTTCAGCGGCGAGGGAGAGGAATGGGATCGCCGGATGCAACTCGACCTCGGCAACGGTGGCAAGACGCTGGTTCGCCGCGACGAGGGCGAGGGTGCCGCCGCCGGTTCGATGCGCTATACGCGCTGTAGTTGATGGATTTTAAAGGGAGACTCACGATGGACATCCGCTTGCTCGCACTTGCCGCCGCCCTGCCGCTCGCCGCCTGTACCCAGGAACGGCCGCCCGTCGAATCGACGCCGCCGCCACCCGAAGCCGAAATGACCTGCAAGGCCGATGCGGCGCAATCCTATGTCGGGCAGACCGCGACGCCGGACCTCGGCGGCGCGATCCTCAAGGCATCGGGCGCGCGCACCCTGCGCTGGGGACCGCCGCGCTCGGCGATGACGATGGATTATCGCGTCGACCGCGTGAACGTCATGTACGACGACGCCTACAAGATCACGCAGGTAACCTGTGGCTGACGCCTCGCGACGCAACCACTCTTCGGCGTCCCCCTTCGAACCGATCTACGGCTACAGCCGCGCGGTTCGGGTGGGCAGCCGGATCGACGTCGCGGGCTGCGCGCCGATCGAACCCGACGGCACCTCGACCCCCGGCGATGCCGGGGTTCAGGCGGCGCGCTGCATAACGATCATCGGCGAGGCGCTCGAGGCGCTCGGCGGCAGCTTTGCTGATGTCGTACGCACGCGCATGTATATCACCGACGCCGCCGATGCCGATCTTGTCGGGCGGGCGCACGGATCGGCATTCAAAAATGTCCGACCGGCATCGACGATGCTGGTTGTGCCGGCGCTGATCCGGCCCGAATGGAAAGTCGAAATCGAAGCCGAAGCCATTATCGAGAAATGACCATGACCGACCAGTTCCAGCTTACCGAAGACCAGCTCGCCATCCAGGATATGGCGCGCAAATTCACCGCCGATCGCATCACGCCCTTCGCGGCCGAATGGGACGAGACACATCATTATCCCGTCGACGTGTGGAAGGCGGCGGGCGAGCTGGGTTTCGGCGCGATTTACGTCGCGGAAGAATCGGGTGGCATCGGGCTCGGCCGGATGGAGGCGGCGCTGATCATGGAGGCAATGGCCTATGGCTGCCCGGCGACCAGCGCCTATATCTCGATCCACAATATGGCGACCTGGATGATCGACCGCTTCGGCGGCGCGGCGATCAAGGACCGCTTTCTGCCGCAACTGGTCAGCATGGAAAAGATCGCCAGCTATTGCCTGACCGAACCGGGTTCGGGGTCGGACGCCGCGGCGCTCAAGACGACCGCCCGGAAAGACGGTGACCATTATGTGCTCAACGGCACCAAGCAGTTCATCTCGGGCGCGGGCTATAACGACATTTATGTCTGCATGGTCCGCACCAGCGAGGAAAAGGCGAAGGGCATCAGCTGCCTCGTTGTTGAAAAGGACACACCGGGTTTGAGCTTCGGCGCGCCCGAGAAAAAGCTCGGCTGGAACGCTTCCCCCACCGCGCAGGTGATCTTCGAGGATTGCCGCGTGCCGGCCCAAAATCTGGTCGGCGCCGAGGGTGACGGCTTCCGCTTTGCGATGGCGGGCCTCGATGGCGGGCGGCTCAACATCGGCGCCTGCTCGCTCGGCGGCGCGCAGCGCTGTCTCGACGAAGCGGTCGCCTATACCAAGGACCGCCAGCAGTTCGGGCAACCGATCGCCGATTTCCAGAACACCCAGTTCATGCTCGCCGACATGGCGACCGACCTCGAGGCCGCGCGCGCGCTGCTTTATATGGCGGCGGCCAAGGTCACCGCGAACGCGCCCGACAAGTCGCGCTTTTCGGCGATGGCGAAACGGCTCGCGACCGACAGCGGCAGCAGGATCGTCAACGATGCGCTCCAGCTGTTCGGCGGCTATGGCTATCTGAAAGACTATCCGATCGAGCGTTTCTGGCGCGACCTGCGCGTCCATTCGATCCTAGAGGGCACCAACCAGGTGATGCGGATGATCGTTGGAAGGGACCTGCTGCGCCAATGACGGACGATGTCCTGATCTCGACCGACGTCCGCGTCGGCCGTATCTCGCTCAATCGCCCCAAGGCGATCCACGCGCTCAACCTTGGCATGTGCCAGTCGATGATCGACGCTCTGCTGAAATGGCGCGCCGACGATACGGTTAAGGCGGTCGTCATCGAGCATAGCGAAGGCCGCGGCTTCTGCGCCGGCGGTGACATCCGCATGCTCGCGGAAAGCGGCGCGAAGGACGGCACCGAAGCGCGGCTTTTCTTCCACACCGAATATCGCCTCAACCATCTGCTTTTCACTTACCCTAAGCCCATCGTCGCCTTCATGGACGGCATCACCATGGGCGGCGGGGTCGGCATTTCGCAGCCAGCGAAATATCGCGTCGCGACCGAACATACGCGCTTCGCGATGCCCGAGACGGGGATCGGCCTGTTCCCCGACGTCGGCGGCGGCTGGTATCTGCCGCGCCTCGAAGGCCGCGTCGGCGCCTATCTCGCGCTCACCGGCGCGCGGCTCGATGGCGCGGAGTGCTTGGCGCTCGGCCTTGCCACCCATTACCTTCCGTCCGAAAAGCTCGCCGAGGCGAAGGAACGGATCGCGGTCGACCCGACGCGCATCGGCGGCATATTAGGCGAATTGTCGGTCACTGCGCCGCCCGCCGGAATCACCCAGCATATCGAACGGATCAACCGCCTGTTCGCAAGCGATACCTATGAGGAGATTCTCGCCGCGCTCGAAGCCGACGGCGGCGAATGGGCGACAAAGGAACTCGCGACGCTGCGCACCAAATCGCCGCAGACCTGCAAGGTCGCGCTGCGCCAGCTGAAGGAAGGCGGCGAGATGCATGACTTCGCGGAGCAGATGCGTCAGGAATATGCGATCGGTAGCCGCGTCGTTCAGATGCACGACTTCATCGAGGGCGTGCGCGCGCTGATTATCGACAAGGACAACAGCCCGAAATGGGATCCGGCCAAACCCGAAGCGGTGACCGAGGACTGGATCGACGCAATCTTTGCGCCGCTGCCCGATGACGAGAAATGGACCGCGCTAACCTGACGTTTCCACCCACGTCACCGCGGACTTGATCCGGGGTCCCGCGTCTTCGACGTCGCAAAGCGGGATGCCGGATCAAGTCCGCGGTGACGAAAACCCGGAGATTGCCGAATGACCTACGAAACCCTCCTCGTCGAAACGCGCGGCGCCGTGACGCTGGTGACATTGAACCGCCCGCACGCACTGAATGCCTTGAACTCGCAAGTGCGCGACGATCTGATCGCGGCCTTTGCGGCGTTCGAAGCCGACGACACCCAGCGCTGTGCGGTTCTCACCGGTTCGGGCGACAAGGCGTTCGCCGCAGGCGCCGACATCAAGGAAATGGCGGACAAGCCCGCGTCCGATTTCTACCTCGACGGTTTCTTCGCAAAGTGGACTAGCGATCTCGTGAAGCAGGTCCGCAAGCCCTGGATCGCCGCGGTGGGCGGTTTCGCCTTGGGCGGGGGCTGCGAGCTGGCGATGATGGCTGATTTCATCATAGCGTCGGACAAGGCGAAGTTCGGCCAGCCCGAAATCAAGCTCGGCGTCGCGCCCGGTCTGGGCGGGTCGCAGCGGCTGACGCGCGCGGTCGGCAAGGCGAAGGCGATGGAAATGTGCCTGACCGGCCGGATGATGGACGCCGCCGAAGCCGAACGTTCGGGCCTCGTCGCGCGCGTCGTTGAACATGCAACGCTGGTCGACGAAGCGATGAAAACCGCCGCCACGATCGCGGCGATGCCGCCGATGGCCGCGATGCTGAACAAGGACATGGTCAACGCCGCGTTCGAGACGACGCTCGATCAGGGCCTGATCTACGAACGCACGCTGTTCCAGGTCCTCGCCGCGACCGAGGACAAGGCCGAAGGCATGGCCGCGTTCATCGAAAAGCGCGACGGCGTGTGGAAGGGGCGGTGAGCCTCCGCTCCTTGTTCTTTATTTTTGTGGGCGCAGCTTTGGTTGCGTTTGCTGTTTGCAGCTGGCGGGCGCGACGCAGGGGATCCGTCTGCCCCATCACTAAGCTGCTGGGCGCTGGAACGGTCTCGGCAAGCACGTCCATGACTATTTGGGAACGATTTGAAGCACTGTTCTACGGCGTGTGCGGGCTGCTCCTCATCGCAGCCGGCCTTGTTTTGAATGAGACTCCTTGAGGAAGAAGACATGAAAATCGCATTCATCGGACTTGGCAATATGGGCGGCGGGATGGCCGCTAATTTGGCGAAGGCAGGGCACGACGTCCGCGCTTTCGACCTCAGCGAAGAGGCGATCGCTCGGGCCGTCGAGGCGGGCTGTACCCGTGCCGCATCGGCGGCCGGCGCTGTCACAGGCGCCGAGGCGGTCGTCACGATGCTCCCCGCGGGCAAGCATGTCGCCTCGGTCTATGAAGCCGACGTCTTTCCGAACGCCGCGCCGGGCACCTTGCTCCTTGATTGCTCGACGATCGACGTCGCGACCGCGCGCGCGAACATCGACGCCGCGACCGCCAAGGGCCTCGTCGCGGTCGATGCGCCGGTTTCGGGGGGTATCGCCGCCGCGAACGCCGGCACGCTGACCTTCATGGTCGGCGGCACCGACGACGGTTTCGCGCGTGCCGAACCGATCCTCGCCCAGATGGGCAAGGCGGTGATCCACGCCGGCGACGCGGGGGCGGGGCAGGGGGCGAAGATCTGCAACAACATGCTGCTCGGCGCGTCGATGGTCGCGACGTGCGAAACGCTCGCGCTCGCGCAGAAATTGGGGCTCGATCCGCAGAAATTCTTCGACATCGCCAGTGTATCGTCGGGACAATGCTGGTCGCTGACCAGCTACGCGCCGCTCCCCGGCGTTGGCCCGACGACACCCGCAGACAATGATTACAGGGGCGGATTCGCCGCGGCGCTGATGCTCAAGGACCTGCGCCTCGCGATGGAGGCGGCGGCAAGCGTCGATGCCGAGGTCCCGATGGGATCGAAGGCGCGCGAACTGTATGAAGCCTTCGTCGAGGCCGACAAGGACGGCCGCGACTTCTCGGCGATCATCAAGACGCTTCAGTAAAAGTCCGCGGTCTCGCCGCCATCGCGGCGTTCGGTGCGGTGCACCTGCGTCGGCGCCTTGCGCTCGCCGGTGCGTACTTCGATCCCCCCATCGACCCGCCGCACCTCGGCGGGCGCCAATATCCGTGCCCGCGCGATCCCGACCGCGGTCGCCGTCGGCGCCGCCACCGGGGCGGACGCCGGCACGCTGCCGGTGAGCAGGAGGACGGCAAGGAAGGACATGGCGTTCATATTCTGCCGTAACGGCAGGCGTTGCCAGCGCCTTAACCCTGAATCGCAACTTTCCGGTCGTACCTTCGGCAGTGCGACGGCAAAAGAAAGGCCGCCTGCCCCGCGCTGGGACAGACGGCCTGCTTTTCGTAAGCGGACGGGGCTTAGAAGCCCGCCTTTGCCTCCGCCTTTTCCTTAAGCAACGGCGCCACCGCAAACCCATGTTTTTCCAGCGCCGCAACGATCTTGTCGGTGCCTTCCAGCCCCGCCCAGAACATCGGGCCGCCGCGATAGACCGGCCAGCCATAGCCATAAATCCACACGACATCGATGTCCGATGCGCGCTGCGCCTTGCCTTCGGACAGGATCAGCGCGCCTTCATTGACCATCGGGTACAGCGTGCGCTCGATGATCTCCTGATCGCTGATTTCGCGCTTCGCCTTGTTCGACCGCGAACGGAAATCCTCGATGATCTCGGCGACTTCGGCGCTGGGCGACGGATTGCGCTTTTCGTCATAATCGTAAAAGCCCTTGCCGGTCTTTTGCCCCCAGCGGCCCACCGCCGCGAGCGCGTCGCGAATACTCTCGATGCGCGTCGGGTCGCGGTGCCAGCCGATGTCGACGCCGGCAAGGTCGCTCATCTGGAACGGCCCCATCGGCATGCCGAATTCGACATGGACCTTGTCGATCTGCTGCGGCGTCGCGCCTTCCATCAGCAGGTTCATCGCCTCGACCTGCCGCGGCTTGAGCATACGGTTTCCGATGAAGCCGTCACAGACGCCCGCGACCACCGCGACCTTGCCGATCTTCTTGCCGATAGCCATCGCAGTGGCGAGCGCGTCGGGCGCGGTCTTGTCGCCGCGCACGACCTCGAGCAGCTTCATCACATTGGCGGGCGAGAAGAAATGCATGCCGAGTACATCGCCGGGGCGGCTCGTCGCGGTCGCGATTTCGTCGATGTCGAGATAGGAGGTGTTCGACGCGAGGATCGCGCCGGGCTTGGCGATCGTATCGAGCTTGCCGAAAATGTCCTTCTTGACGTCCATATTCTCATAGACCGCCTCGATGATCAGGTCGCAATCGGCCAGATCGTCGAGGCTGAGTGTCGGGGTCAGGATGCCCATCATCTGCTCGACCTGTTCGGGCTTGAAGCGGCCCTTGGCGGCCGACGCATCGTAATTTTTGCGGATCACCCCGACGCCCCGATCGAGCGCCTCCTGCTGCATCTCGACGATCGTCACCGGGATGCCCTTAGCCAAGAAGTTCATCGAAATCCCGCCGCCCATCGTGCCGGCGCCGATCACGCCGACCTTCTTGATGTCGCGCAGCTGCGTGTCCTTGGGCAGTCCGTCGATCTTCGCGGCCTGACGCTCGGCGAAAAAGATGTGGCGCTGTGCCGCCGACTGGCTGCCGAACATCAGCTTCATGAACTGCTCGCGCTCGAACGCGAGGCCTTCCTCGAACGGCAGGCGCGTCGCCGCCTCGACGCAGGCGAGGTTGGCATAAGGCGCCTCGAAGCCGCGCCAGCGCTTGGCGTTCGCCGTCTTCAGCTGCTCGATCACCGCGACGTCGCCGAACACCGCGCGTTCGCGCGTCGGGCGCGGGCCGTCGGCGATCTTGGCGCGTGCAAAGGCGATGGCGTCGGCCGCAAGGCTGTCTTCGCCCGCAAGTTCATCAACGAGGCCGAGTTCTTTCGCCTTGGCGGCGGGCAGCGGGTCGCCGGTCGAGGTCATCGCCGCCGCGGCTTCGACGCCGACGATGCGCGGCAGGCGCTGCGTGCCGCCAGCGCCGGGCAGCAGGCCGAGCTTCACTTCGGGCACGCCGAGCTTCGCCGAGGGAACCGCTATGCGGTAATGGCAGACGAGCGCGGTTTCGAGGCCTCCCCCAAGGGCTGTTCCATGGATCGCCGCGACCACCGGCTTCGACGCCGCTTCGATGCTGTTGAGCACCGCGTTGAAATCGGGACCGCGCGGCGGCTTGCCGAATTCGCTGATGTCGGCGCCCGCGATAAAGGTCGCCCCGGCGCAGCGCAGCACGATCGCCTTGACGCTGTCGTCCGAAAGCGCGGCGGCGAAATTGTCTTCGAGCCCTTGGCGGACGTGCCAGCTCAGCGCGTTCACCGGCGGGTTGTTGACGATGATGACGGCGACGTCGCCATCCTTTTCCATCGTGACGGAGGTGGGGGTTTCTTCTGACATTTCAGGCTCCTGTTGGTTCAATCATTGATCGCGGCGTGGACCAATGTCTTGACCTCGCGCCGCACGGGATAGGTGGAGGAGGGCATCAGCTGGGTCATGAACACCATGCAAATCTGCTCGACCGGATCGACGAAGAAGCCGGTCGAAAACATGCCGCCCCAATAATAATCGCCGACCGACCCGGGGGTCATCGTCTGCGCCGGGCTTTCATTCACCGCAAAGCCAAGGCCGAAGCCGACCCCGGCATTTTCGGCCTCGGAGAAGATGCCGACGCTGTGCTGGACCAGGTCGCCGCCGCCGACCAAATGGTTCGCGGTCATCAGCGCCAGCGTCTTGCGGCTGATAATGCGGACACCATCGAGCGCGCCGCCACCGAGCAGCATCAGGCAGAAACGGTGATAGTCGGCGAGGGTCGACACCAGCCCGCCGCCGCCCGAATGAAAGCTGCGATCCTTCGCCCAGCGGCTCTTGTCGCCGCTGTCGAACGGCTTCATCTTCGTCTGCGGGTCGAACATATAGCAGTCGGTCAGCCGATGCTGCTGGTCCGCGGGAACCTTGAACCCGGTATCGACCATGCCGAGCGGGCCGAAGATCCGCTCCTGCAACACCTGGGCAAAGGGCTTGCCCTCGATCCGTTCGACCACCGCGCCGAGCACATCGGTCGCCATCGAATAATTCCAGTTCGCGCCGGGGTCGAACTGCAGCGGGATTTTCGCCAGCCCCTCGATGAAGCTGTCCATCGTGTAGTCGGCATCGAAATCGTCGATCCGCGCCTTGCGATACGCGGCATCGACCGGGGTGCGCTCCTGAAAGCCATAGGTCAGCCCCGACGTGTGGCGCAGCAAATCGACCATGCGGATCGGCTGCGTCGGCGGCCGGGTCAGGAACGGGACGTTGCCGCCGCCTGCAACGAACACGCCGGTATACTTGAATTCGGGGCAATGTTTGACCAGCGGGTCGGACAGCGCGACCTTGCCCTCCTCGACCAGCATCATGAACGCGATGCTGGTGATCGGCTTGGTCATGCTGGCGATGCGAAAGATCGCGTCGTCCTTCAGCGCCGCGCCGGGCCGCGCCTCACCGACGCACGACAAATGCGCAATCTCGCCGCGCCGGGACACGAGCGTTGCTGCGTGCGGCAGACGCCCGGTATCCACATATTTGGCGGCGAGAAAGGCGGGAATGCGGTCGAGCCGCGCCGTGTCGAAACCGTGACCCATATCTATCCTATCAATGCGATGTCTGGCCAAGCAGCTGGCGCGTCACCGGATGCGAACTGGTGAGCCCGCCGTCAACCGCGATCGCTTGCCCGTTGACATAGCTCGCCTGATCGCTGGCGAGGAACAGCGCGACATTGGCGAGCTCCTCGGGCTGGGCGGCGCGCTTCAGCGGATTGAGCTGGCCCAGCTTGTGGGTGACCTCCTTGGCCTTGGCATAGTCGAAGGTCGGCTTGGTCATGCCCGTTTCGGTGAGCCCGGGGCAGATCGCGTTGACGCGCACGCCGCTGGTGGTCAGCTGCTGCGCGGCGGTCTTAGCGAGGTTGATCACGCCTGCCTTCGACGCCGAATAGGCGCCCGGACCGGCGCCCGAATTCAATCCCGCGACGCTCGCGGTCAGCACGATCGCGCCGCCGCGGCCTTGGTCGACCATCGCTTTTCCGGCATGTTTCACCATCAGCGCCGGGCCGATCAGATTGACGCGCAGCGTCTCGGCCCAGGCATCGGGGTCGAAATCGAAGATGCCGCCCATGTCGCCGATGATCCCGGCGTTGGCGAAGGCGATATCGAGCGCGCCATAAGTGTCTTTCGCGGTGGCAACCAGCTTCGCGACGTCGGCCTCGACGCCCGCGTCGATTTCCAGTCCGACTGCTTTGCCCCCAGCTTCCTTCACCAGCTGCGCTGTTTCATGCACCGCCGCCGTCTTGTCGCCAAGCACCAGCTTCGCGCCCTCGGCGGCAAAGCGCAGCGCGCTGGCGCGGCCGATGCCCGAACCGGCACCCGTAATGATCGCGATCTTGCCGTCCAATGCGCCCATCATGCGCCTCCCGAAATAGTGGCGCCGCCATCGCACACGATGGTCTGGCCGGTGGTGAAAGCCCCCGCCTTGCTGGCAAGGAAGACGGCGGCCCCCGCGATTTCGGGCGGTTCGCCGATCCGGCGCAGGCACGCCATGGCGGTCGCGCGTTTCAACGTCTCGGGATTTTCCCACAGCGCACGGGCCATGTCGGTGCGGACCAGCCCGGGGGCGATACAGTTGACGCGGACTCCTTGCGCGCCGAACTCGACCGCAAAATTGCGCGCGACCTGCATGTCCGCGGCTTTCGAAATTCCGTAGGCGCCGATGACCGGCGACCCTTTCAGCCCGCCCACCGAACTGATGATGGTGATCGACCCTTCGCCGCGTTCGAGCATCTCGGGCGCGACCATAGAAATCAGCCAGTGGTTGGACAGGATATTATTGTCCATGATCTTGCGGAACTGGTCGTCGCTGATCCCGAGGCCGGGGCCATAATAGGGGTTCGATGCGGCGTTACAGACCAGCGCGGTGATCTTGCCGAAAGCGGCGCGTGTCGCGTCCACCAGATTCTGGAGGTCGTCCTTTGACGAGATGTTCGCCGCGACCGCAATCGCGGTGCCGTCGCCGAACGTCGCGTTGATCTCCGCCGCGGTGGCATCGCACGCATCCTGCTTGCGGCTCGAAATCACGACCTTGGCGCCCTGTTCGGCCATCGCCTCGGCGGTGGCTTTGCCGATACCGCGCGACGATCCGGTGATCAGCGCGACCTGGCCGCTCATGTCAAACAGGCTCATGCCCCGGCCTTTCGTGCAAAGTCCCACGCCCTTGTCGCGAGCGGACGGACGCGTTCGGACATATCCCTGGCGTGCTGCGACGAGGCGGTGCCTTCGATCACGCGCTTCTTGATCCCCTGAATAATCCCGGCGAGGCGGAAGAAATTATAGGCGAAATACCAGTTCATGTCGGGCACCCCGGTACGGTCGGTTGCGGCGCAATAACGCTCGACCATCTCGTCGAGCTCGGGAATGCCGAGCGCCTGCCGATCAAGGTCCATGACCCCCGAGCGTCCGCCATTTTCGGTCACCCACGCCATCGCGACATAGGTGAAATCGGCGAGCGGATCGCCGAGCGTCGATAGCTCCCAGTCGAGCACGGCCAGCACTTCGGGCCGATCCTTGGCAAAGATCATATTGTCGATGCGGTAATCGCCATGGACAACGCTGGTACGCGTCTGTTCGGGCAGGCTCGCAGGCAGGAAGGCGATCAGCCGTTCCATCTCGTCCATCGTCTCGGTCTCGGCGAGGCGGTATTGCTTGGTCCAGCGGTCGACCTGGCGCCCGAAATAATTGCCCGGCTTGCCAAAATCGGACAGCCCCGCCGCCTCGACATCGACCTTGTGCAGCGCGGCGAGCGTGTCGATCATCGCTTCATAGGTGGCGCGGCGGTTTTCGGGGGTCGATCCCGGCATCGCGCCGTCCCAGATCGTGTGGCCGTCGACCATCCCCATGACATAGAACCAGCTACCGACCACATCGTCGTCGATGCAAAGGCCATATTGGCGCGCGACGGGAAAGCCCATCTTGTGCAGTCCAGACTGGACCTTATACTCGCGGTCGACCGCATGCGCCGAGGGCAGCAGCGGGCCATAGGGCTTGCGCCGCAGCACATAATTGCCCGACGGCGCCGAGATTTTATAGGTCGGGTTCGACTGCCCCCCCGCGAATTTGCCTTGGGTCAGCGGACCCTCAAAGCCTTCGACATGGGCCTCCATCCACGCCGTCAGCTTCGCTTCGTCGAGAATATCTGCACCCTCGGGCGCGACGGTGCCGCTGAACGCCTTTTGCGCGTCCAAGGTCATAACTCCTTCCCCTTCTGCTCTATCCGCGCGGACGGGCCGCCCCTCACTGGTCGAAAACGATCACCGACCGCGCGGCGTCGCCCTTTCGCATCTTGTCGAAGCCTTCGTTCACCTTGGCGAGCGGGATCGTCTCGGCGACGATGCTGTCGAGGTCGAGCAGGCCGCGGAGATAAAAATCGACCAGCCGCGGGATGTCGACCGGGAAGCGGTTGCCGCCCATGATCGCGCCCTGCAACTTCTTACCCGACAGCAGGTCCATCGCGCTGAGGCCGACTTTTTCGGACAGCGGCATCATGCCGAGGATTGTGGCGGTGCCGCCGCGGCGCAGCGAGGCGACCGCGAGGCTCGCCGAGGCGGGGCGTCCCACAGCTTCGATCGCATGGTCGACGCCGCCCTTGCTGATCTCGACGATCTGTTTTGCGGCATCGTCGGCGAGCGCGTCGACGACGTCGGTCGCGCCCAGCTTCATCGCCAGCGCGCGCTTTTCGGGAACCGGGTCGGCGGCAATGATCCGCCCCGCGCCCGCGATCTTCGCGGCGTTGATCGTGGCCAGTCCGACCCCGCCGCAGCCGACGACGACGACGGTTTCGCCCGGCGTCACCTTGCACGCGTTAAAGATCGTTCCCGCGCCGGTGGTCACCGCGCAGCCGATCACCGCGGCGCGGTCGAGCGGCATCGCGGGATCGATCGCGACGCACGCATGTTCGTGGACGATCATTGTTTCGGCAAACGCCGAGAGGTTGAGCATCTGGTTGACCAGCGACCCGTCGGGGCGCGTGATGCGCGGTGCGGAGCCCGCCGCACGGCGCGTGTCGCCGCCCATGCACAGCGACATGCGCCCGCTGACGCAAAATTCGCAGTGGCCGCAAAAGGCGGACAGGCAGGTGACGACCGCGTCGCCGACCTTGACCGTGCGCACTTCGCTGCCGACCGCCTCGACGATGCCTGCCGCCTCATGGCCGGGAATGGCGGGAAGGGGGTGGGGATAGGCGCCGTCGATGAAATGCAGGTCCGAATGGCAGAGCCCGCACGCGGCGGTGCGGATGCGCACCTCGTGCGGGCCGCAATCGGCAATGACGACGTCTTCGATCGACAGCGGCTGGCCCGGTTCGATCAGGATCGCGGCTTTGGTCATTTAAAACTCCGTAACATCCCCCTCCCGCTTGCGGGAGGGGTTAGGGGAGGGGATGTCTGGACGCCGGAGCAGGAGCAGGCTTCCCCCGGCCCCTCCCGCAAGCGGGAGGGGAGACTAACGCGAAACCCCGACATCGCCCGACGAAAAGCCCGGCTCGCTCGCTTCGCTATGCTTGGCGAATTCGATCCGCGCGATGGCGCGTTCGTGGACTTCGTCGGGACCGTCGGCGAGGCGCAGGGTGCGCTGATGCGCATAGGCCTTGGCGAGCCCGAAGTCCTCCGACACGCCGCCGCCGCCATGCGCCTGGATTGCGTCGTCGATGATCTTGAGCGCCATGTTCGGCGCCTGCACCTTGATCATCGCGATCTCGGCCGCGGCCGACTTGTTGCCGACCTTGTCCATCATGTCGGCGGCTTTCAGGCAGAGCAGGCGCGTCATCTCGATATCGATGCGCGCGCGCGCCAGGCGATGTTCCCAGATGCTATATTCGGCGACCTTCTTGCCAAAGGCGACACGCGATTGCAGCCGCTTCGCCATTTTCGCAATCGCTTCTTCGGCGACACCGATGGTACGCATGCAGTGATGGATGCGGCCCGGGCCGAGGCGTCCCTGCGCGATCTCGAAGCCGCGACCTTCGCCGAGCAGCATCGCGTCCTCGGCATTGACGCGGACGTCCTTCAGCTCGATTTCCATATGGCCGTGCGGCGCATCGTCGTAACCGAAGACTGGCAGGTGGCGCAGGATGTTCACGCCCGGCGCGTTCAGCGGCATCAGCACCATCGACTGCTGCGCGTGGCGCTTGGCGGCAAAGTCGGTCTTGCCCATCACGATCGCGACCTCGCAGCGCGGATCGCCCGCGCCCGACGACCACCATTTGGTCCCGTTGATCACATAGTCGTCGCCGTCGCGTTCGATCCGCGTTTCGATGTTCGTCGCGTCGGACGAAGCGACCGCAGGCTCGGTCATCAGAAAGGCCGAACGGATCTGGCCGTTCATCAGGCGGCCGAGATATTTTTCCTTCTGCGCGCGTGTCCCGTAACGGTGGAACACTTCCATATTGCCGGTGTCGGGCGCCGAGCAGTTGAACACTTCGCTTGCGAAACCGACGCGGCCCATTTCCTCGGCGCACAGCGCATATTCAAGGTTGGTGAGGCCGGGCCCCTCGAATTCGAACGTCTCGTCGACATGATGATGCGCCGCCGATTTGGGCGGCATGAACAGGTTCCAGATGCCGGCCTCTTTGGCTTCGGCCTTCAGATCCTCGACGATCTGGATCACCTTCCAGCGATCGCCGGCCTTGTCCTGCTCGTTATAGGTCGGCACCGCGGGGCGAACCTTGCGCTCGATGAAATCGCGCACGCGGTCGCGCCAATAGACCTGCCGGTCGGTGAGATCGAAGTCCATCTTCGCGTCCTTTCCCTTTACGTTTACGTAAACCCTTGGACCGATTCGCCGGCCTTGCCAAGTCCTGCGGCCCTAAAATTACCTCATTTGGTCATGCGGCGCATTTTTCGCTCAGGGATGCGCGCGCCGCATCGTCCAGCAGCGCGAGCCGCGCCTCATGGTCGGCGCGCGAGATCGGGAATTTGCGCATCACGATCAGCCCCAGCGTGCCGATGATCAGCACCGCGAGCGCATAGCCGAGCGCGAGATTGCCGAGCACGTCGCCGCCGACCTCGCCCGGCTTCGCATTCGCCGGAAAGGCCGCGAAGGACAGGATCAGCCCGGCGACGAAGATGCCGATACCCGTCGCGCATTTCTGCATGAAGAAATAGCCCGCGAAGAACAATCCCTCCGACCGGCGCCCCGTTTCGCTCTGCGACGCCTCGACGACATCGGCCATCATCGACGACGACAGGATCATCAGGATGATCGAAAAGCTGTTCGACACGAACACCAGCGCGAACATCGTCGCGACGCTCGGCTTGCCGGGCAGGCCGGGAAAGACGCCCTGGATCCACGCGAAATAGATACCGCTGTTGACGAGCAGGGCGATCGCCCCCGCAAAAATCGCACCGTCGCGCTTGCCAAGCTTTGCCGAGAGCGGCGCGACGAGCACGAAGGCGGCGATCATCGAGGCGAAGAGCAGGAAGACATAAGCGACCATTTCGCCCTGCGTGAACTGCCAGAAAAACCCGAGCAGATAATTGTTCATCGAGAAAGTGATGCCCTGATTGATGAAACCGAACAGCGCCGCGAAGATCAGCCACAGGAAGGCGCGGTTCGACAGCGTGTCGCGCATCTCGCCGAGCACCCGTCGCAAGGTCGTTTTCGGTTTCACATCGGCGACGTTCGATACCGCGATCCTTTTATGCTGTCCGGCCGCCGAAACCAGCACCGCGCCCGCCATCATCAACGCCCCGGCAAGCGCATAGGGGAAATAGCCGTCGGGATCGACGAGGCCCTTGGCACCGCCGAAGAAAACCCCATAAGCGAGCAGCAGGATGAGCAGCCCGCCGCCCCAGCCGAAGAGGAAGCGAAAACGCATCACCGCGGTGCGCTCGTCATAATCGCCGGTCAGTTCGGGGACGATTGCGACCGATGGCACTTCGCAGCATGACACCAGCGAGCGGACGATGATCGCAAAGCCGATCAGCCACGCGACCGTCATAGTGTCGCTCATCGCGGGCGGGCTCCACAGCAACATCCATGCGATCGCGAGCGGGATGGGAGCGACATAGAGCCAGGGCAGGCGGCGGCCCCAGCGGCTGCGCGTGCGGTCGGTAAGCTCGCCGATCACCGGATCGACGAACGCGTCGGCGATCAGCGCGACCATGATCGCGGCGCCGACGATGCCCGCGTCGATCCCGATCACCTGATTGTAGAAGAGCAGCAGGAAGGTCGAAAAGCCATTGTCCTTGACGCCATAAGCGATGCTGCCAAGCCCGTGTGTAGCCTTCAACCAGAGCGGCAGGCGCTGGGGGCGCGGAACCGCAGCAGTCGCCGCGCTCACGCGGTGGCTCCGGCTTTCGCCGCTTCCTCCATCGCCAGCAGGGCGTCGAACATGCCCGGCGTCTCCTTGTCCCACGCGTGGCGCTGGCCGATCGTCAGCCCGCCGTCGACCAGCAGGTGGGTGCCGGTCATGAAGCTCGACTCCTCGCTCGCGAGATAGGCGACCGCGTTGGCGATATCCTCGGGCTGGCCGCCGCGCGCGACGGGCTGCGCGTTCGCACTCATCTGCGCGATCACCTCATTGGCCTGCGTCTTGAGCTCGCCCGGCACGTCGAGCGCGGCGGTAAAGATATTGGTGTTGATGAAGCCGGGGCAGATCGCGTTCACCCGGATGCCATATTGCGCCAGATCGGTCGCCGCGACTTTCGACAGATGCAGCACGCCGGCCTTCGCGACGGCATAGGCGATCGGCGAATAGCCTGCGCCGAGCGCCGCGACGCTCGCGGTGTTGACGATGCTGGCGCCTTTGCGCCCCTTCATATGCGGCGCGGCATAGCGGATGCCCATCGCGACCGATTTCAGCACGAGGTCCATCGTGCGATCCCAGCCTTCGGGCGTAATCTCGTCGATCGGCGCGCGGTCGCCGCCCGCAGCGGCATTGTTGAAGACGATGTCGATTCCGCCCGCTTTCGTGGCGGCGGCGTTCATCAGTGCTTCGATGTCGGCGGGAACGGTCACGTCGCATCGCACGAAGTCGATCTTGCCGTTCGACTGTCCGGCCAGCGCCTGTCCGCCCGCTTCGTCGATGTCGGCGGCAAAGACGTGCGCGCCTTCGCTCGCGAGTTTTAACACTGTGGCTTTGCCGATTCCCGATGCGGCACCGGTGACGACGGCAATCTTGCCTGCGAATCGCATACCCATTCTCCCGTTTTCTTTTGCCACTTAGCTTAGGGACGAAGCAGGGCGCGTCAACGGCGGCCTGACGGACGCTACGGCGCCGTAACGGCAGGTCGGGCCGCCCAAGTTGACGCTTGCGTAAAGCAGGCGACTGCTCCTAGATTTGGGGCAGGAAGAGGAGCCTGAAACATGAGCGATCTGGACGCTTTTCGCGCCGAAGTGCGCGGCTGGCTGGAGGCGAACTGCCCCGCCGAAATGCGTGAACCCATCCGCGAGGAAGGCGATGTGTGTTGGGGCGGGCGCAATTGGGTGTTCAAGAATGACGCCCAGAAACAATGGCTCGAAGCCTGCGTTGCCAAGGGCTATACCGTCCCCGACTGGCCCAAGGCTTATGGCGGCGCCGGGCTCACCCCCGAGCAGACCAAGATTCTCAAACAGGAAATGAAGCGCATCCATGCGCGTTCGCCGCTCGACAGCTTCGGCATCTGGATGCTCGGCCCCGCGCTGCTGCAATTCGGCACCGAGGAACAGAAGGTCCAGTATCTGAACCCGATCGCGCGCGGCGAAATCCGTTGGTGCCAAGGCTATTCGGAACCCGGATCGGGCAGCGACCTCGTCAGCTTGCAGACCTTCGGCGAGGACAGGGGCGATCATTGGGTCGTCAACGGGTCGAAAATCTGGACCAGCTACGCCGACCAAGCCGACTGGATTTTCTGCCTCGTCCGCACCGACAAGGCGAACAAATATCAGGGCATCACCTTCATGCTCTTCGACATGGCGAGCAAGGGCGTCACCACCAAGCCGATCCTGTTGATTTCGGGCAACTCGCCCTTTTGCGAAACCTTCTTCGACGATGTCGAAGTGCCGAAGACGCAATATGTCGGCGAGATCAACCGCGGCTGGGACGTCGCCAAATATCTGCTCGGCCACGAACGCGAGATGATCTCGGGCGGCGGCGCGGGCGGCGACATGGTCAGCATCGGCGGCGCGTTCGCGAAATCCTTTGGCAAGAATGCCGCGGGCGAACTCGACGACCCGATCCTGCGCGCTGAAATGGCGGCGTTCGATGTCGATGTCTTTGCCTATCGCGCGATGGGCGAGCGGTTCATGGACATGTGGAAGACCGGCCGCGCGCATCCGGCGTCGTCGAACATGATGAAATATGTCGGCACCGAACTCAACAAGCGCCGCCACGAACTCGTGATGTCGGGCGGCGGCAGCGAAGCGCTCGAATGGGACAGCGAAGAAACCAAGGGTGGCGCGCGAGCACGCGGCTGGCTGCGCACCAAGGCCAATTCGATCGAAGGCGGAACGAGCGAAGTCATGCTCAACGTCATCGCCAAGCGTATCCTCGACCTGCCCGGAGCCTGACCCATGCCCTTGTACCACAATGACGATCAGGCGATGCTCAAGGACAGTGTCGCGCCTTTCGTGGCCGAGCAGGCGCCGGTGTCGCATCTGCGCAAACTCCGCGACACCGCCGACGCCACCGGCTTCTCGCGCGACCTGTGGACGCAATTCACCGAAATGGGCCTGCCCGGCATGCTCGTTCCCGAGGCGCATGGCGGGCTCGGCATGGGGCATATGGAGGCGGGCATCGTGCTCGAGGAAATCGGCCGCAACCTGACCCCGTCGCCCTTCCTGTCGACCAGCGTCGGCGCGGTCGCCGCGCTGGCGAAGGCGGGCGGCACGCAGGCGGGCCGCTGGCTCCCCGCGATCGCCAGCGGTAAGGCGATCGTCGCGCTCGCGATCGACGAGGGAGCGAAGCATCGCCCCGACCGCATCGCGACCACCGCGACCCGCGCCGGCAATGGCTTCCGCATCGATGGCAAGAAAAGCTTCGTCCTCCACGGCCATGTCGCCGACATGAGCATCGTCGTGGCCAAAACCGACGGCGGCATCACGCTGTTCGCGGTGCCCAAGGATGCCAAAGGCGTCACCGCCGACCCGCGCCGCCTCGTTGACTCCTCGCTCGCGAGCCACGTCACCCTCGACGGCGTTGAGGTCGATGCCGACGCGGTAATCGGCGAAGTCGACGCTGGCGAGGACGTGCTGAACGCACTGCTCGCCGCCACCCGCACCGGCGCCGCTGCCGAAATGGTCGGCGTCGGGCAGGGCGCGATGGACATGACGGTCGCTTATCTCAAGGAACGCAAGCAGTTCGGCAAGCTGATCGGCGAATTCCAGGGCCTCCAGCACCGCGCCGCGCACCTCTATGGCGAAATGGAAGTCGCGCGCGCGACCGTGATGAAGGCGCAGCAGCTCTTGGACGAGGGCAACGAGGGCGCGAAGCTGATGGTCTCGGTCGCCAAGGCGAAGGCCGGCCGCGCCGCCAATCTCGCGGTGCGCGAAGGCGTGCAGATGCACGGCGGCATCGGCATGACCGACGAATATGACATCGGCCTCTACATGAAACGCGACCGTGCGCTCGCCGAATTTATGGGCGACGTGCATTATCATATCGACCAGGTCGCGCGGATGAACGGCTACTGACGTCGCGGGGCCAATAAATAGGGACAAATAAATAGGGACAGTCCCTATTTTCCGGCAAGCGCGGCGGAACATAAAACGACAACCAGCGAAAATAGGGACTGTCCCTATTTATTGGCGAGGACCCACTTATGAACCTTCAGGACATGTTCGGCCTTGACGGCCGCATTGCGCTCGTCACCGGCGGCTCGCGCGGCATCGGCAAGATGATCGTCGAGGGCTATCTCGCCGCGGGCGCCGCGCGCGTCTACATCTCGGCGCGCAAGACGGCGCAGATCGAGGAAGCGGTCGCCGATTTCGAAACGCGTTATCCGGGCAAGGTCATCGGGCTTCCCGTCGACCTGTCGACGGTCGAGGGCTGCCGCACGCTCGCGAAAGAACTCGAAGCGCGCGAAGAACGGCTCGACATCCTCGTCAACAACGCCGGCGCCGCATGGGGCGAACCCTTCGAGGGCTTTCCCGAGGCAGGCTGGGACAAGGTGATGGACATCAACGTCAAATCGCCCTTCTTCCTGACGCAGGCGCTGCACGGGTTGCTCAAGGCCGGCGGGACGCACGAACGCCCGGCCAAGGTCATCAACATCGGCTCGATCGACGGCCAGCGGTTGAACCCGTGGGAAACCTACAGCTACCACGCGTCGAAAGCCGCGATCCTCTACCTCACCAAGCGCCTCGCCGCGCGCCTCGTAACCGACCATATCCTCGTCACCGCGATCGCGCCAGGCGCCTTCCAGTCGGACATGAACAAGGCCGCGCGCGACCATGGCGACGCGGTCGCCAAGAGCATCCCCGTAAAGCGGATCGGCGTGCCCGAGGATATGGCCGGCGCCGCGATCTTCCTCGCGTCGAAGGCGGGCGACTATGTCGTCGGCGACACGATCACCGTCGACGGCGGCCTGGTGCATGGCGATCTGAAGACCAGCATCGACGCCTGATTCTGCGATATCTGCCGTCCGTCACCCCGGACTTGATCCGGGGTCCACGACCGCGCCGCTGTTATGGATGCCGGATCAAGTCCGGCATGACGAAGAGGGCGCGATTGACTCGTCTGCTTCGGAAGTGTATTATTAAGATAATGCACCAAGGAGCCCAGCCATGCGTTTAGCTTTTCTGATCCCCCCGATGATGCTCCTCGCCGCCTGCGGGTCGGAGGAGAAGAACGCCGGGGAGGAGACCGAAGTCTCGATCAACGCCGAGGGCGATGGCGGCGGCGTCAAGATCCAGACCGGCAAGGACGGCGGCAAGATCAGCCTCGGCGGCGACGGAGCCGCGATCAATATCGATGTCCCCGATTTCGTCGACCTCGACGTCGCGAGCGATTTCGATATCGACGGCGTGACTCTCTACCCCGGCAGCCATGTCACGAAGGTCGACGTGAATGCCAGCGACAAGAATGGCGCCGACAAGGCGACCGTGAAACTCGGCTTCACCTCGCCCGCCGCGCCGAAGAAGGCCGCCGACTGGATGGCGGGCGAATTCGCCAAAAAGGGTGTCAAGGTCACGCGCATCGGCGACACGCTCGCGGGCAAGGACAAGGACGGCGCCGACTTCCGGATCAACTTCGACCCCGACGGCGCAAACGCCAAGGGCGAGGTGGTGCTTACGAAGGTCTGAGCACGACTATATGTCGTCACCCCGGCGAAGGCCGGGGTCTCGCCGGAACGAAATGACGCGAGGTTAAGATCCCGGCCTTCGCCGGGATGACGAATTTTAGATCTACCCGCTGTTCCTCAGCGCCGTCGCGATCGCGTTGATCGTCAGCTGGATACCCTCGGCAATCCGCGGATCGGTCTCCCCGGCGCGGTGGCGCTTCATCAGCTCGATCTGCAGCAGATTGAGCGGCTCGATATAGGGCAGCCGCAGCCGGATCGACGCCTCGAGCGCCGGATTCTTTTCGAGCAATCGCGTTTGCCCCGTGATGTCGAGCAGTCCGTCATGCGCCCGGTTCCACCCGTCGCGGATACGCGCAAAGATCGCATCATGCCCGTCGATGCCCGCCGCCAGTTCGGCATAGCGCGCCGCGATCCCCATGTCGGATTTCGCAAGCACCATCTCCATATTGCCGAGCAGCGCGGCGAAGAAGGGCCAGCCCGCCGCCATGTCGGTCAGCAACGCCTTGTCCTTAAATGCCGCAAATCCCTCGCCGGTGCCGTACCAGCCGGGCAGCATCGCGCGCGCCTGCGCCCAGCTGAACACCCACGGGATCGCGCGCAGATCCTCGATCGCGCTCGACTTGGTGCGGCTCGACGGGCGCGAGCCGATCTTCAGCGTCGCGATCTCGGCGATCGGGGTCATCGCGCGAAAGAAGTCCTTGAACGCCGGCGTGTCATAGACGAGCCCGCGATAGGCCGCGAAGGCCGTGTCCGACAGAGCATTCATCGCCTCGGTAAAGCGCGCGGCATCGGCATCGCTCAGCGCCTCGGGCTCAAGGCTCGCGAGCAAGCTCGCCGACACCATCGCCTCGAGGTTCGTCGCCGCACTCGCCGCGGTGCCATATTTGGCGGCGATCACCTCGCCCTGTTCGGTGATGCGGATGCGTCCCTGCACCGTGCCCGCGGGCTGGGCGCGGATCGCGGCAAAGGCGCTGCCGCCGCCGCGCCCGACCGCGCCGCCGCGGCCGTGGAACAATTGCATCGCCGTATCGAACTCCTCGAACACCGGGGTCAGCGCCTGCGACGCCTGATGCAGCCCCCAGGTCGAGGTCAGATATCCGCCGTCCTTGTTCGAATCCGAATAGCCGATCATCACTTCCTGGTGCCCGCGCTGCCCGATCTGCGGGCCGATTTCGGGCATCGCGAAATAGCGCGCCATGATCGCGGGCGCTTTGTCGAGGTCGGCGATGGTTTCGAACAAGGGCACGACCATCAGGTTCGACTGGCCTGCTGCGTCGCCGCTCCGCCACAGCCCTGCTTCGCGCGCGAGCACATGGACTTCGAGCAGGTCGGACAGCTCTTGCGCCATGCTGATGATCCACTGGCAGATCGCATCCTTGCCCAGCCGCGCGCGGACATCGGCGGCGGCATGGACGATCGCCAGCTCGCCCGCGGTCTCGTCGCTCCACTGGTGCCATGGTGCCGCGAGCGGCCGGTCGCTGGCGAGCTCGGCGGTGAGCAGCGCGACGCGCGCCTCTTCGTCCAGCGCCAGATAGTCGGCGCACACGCCCGATACCGACAGCAATTCGGCGAGCACCCGTTCGTGCACCGCGCTGTTCTGCCGCATGTCGAGCGTCGCGAGGTGAAATCCGAACACTTCGACAGCGCGGATCAGCCGGCCGAGCGCGCCGATGCCGCCGAACTGACCCTGGCTGTTCGCCGACAGGCCGTTGGCGATGGTGACGAGGTCGCGGCGAAAATCGGCGGGGGTCGCATAGGGTTTGCCCGTCAGCGCCGACGGACGCGGCGGTGCGCGGCCGACGATCTGCGCGAACGTAGCGCAGAGCCGTGCATAAATTCCCGACAAAGCACGGCGATAGGGCTCGTCGCGGCGGCTCGGCGCATTGTCGCCGCTCGTCTCGGCCAGCGCCTCGACCGCGTCGGGCACGGGCGCAAGGCTCGCCGACACCGACAGTTCGGCGCCGAGCCCGTGGACCGCGTCGATATAATGGCCGAGCACGGCGGCGGCATTGCGCGCCGTCGCCATGTGCATCGTCTCGGCGGTGACGAACGGATTACCGTCGCGATCGCCGCCGATCCAGCTGCCGACGCGCAGGAAGCTTGCCGGGCGCTGCCCCAGCTCGGCTTCCCAACGCGCATAAAGTTTCGGCACCACGGGCAGGAAGACGTCGCGCAAATAGGTCAGCGCATTGTCGATCTCGTCGGCGACGAACAATTTTTCGGTGCGCAGCGGCCGCGTTTGCCACAGCAGCACGATCTGCCGCCGGATCGCATCCTCGACGACATCGCCCTCGGCGGTCTCGTCGGCGCCGCTGTCGCGCAGCAACATCAGCTCGGCGATGCGGTTCTTGTGGTCGAGCATCGACTTGCGCCGCACCTCGGTCGGATGCGCGGTCAACACCGGCGCGACAAGCGAGGCGCTCAGCAACGCCGCGATCGCGTCGCTATCGATCCCGTCGGCCTTCAGCTTCTCGATCGCCGCCGCGACCGTCGCCTCGGGTTCGGCCGCCACCCCCTGCCGGTCCTCCGCCAGATTCGCGAGCATCGAAAACAGCATGAAACCGCGCACGAAGGCGATCGTGTCGTCCAGGCTCAGCGCATCGAGCCCCGGATCGATCGCCTCGGCCCCTGCGATGCCGCGATGCCTGTCGACGCTCGACGAGCGGATATATTCGGTCTGGCGGAACAATTTGTCGCCGCCATAGGCCCGAATGACGTCGCCGAGGATCCGCCCCAAATAGCGGATGTCGGGATTTTGCGAGATCTGGATAGGTGGGCCCATGTGGCGGATTGCTGCACCTGCGAAGGCACAGCGTCAAGCCGCGCATAGCTATGCGCGGCTTATATCAGTTCGTCTTGACGAGGGTCAGCATACCCATATCGATCGTGCGCCGACCGTCGAACGTAACAGAGTTGCGCGTGTCGGTGATGAACATCAGCTTGCCCGCCGCATCGGTGATCCGCGCCGAAACCGCATAGCTGTGGCGCGGGTCGAGCGGGCGCTGGTCGACCGTCATTGTAAAGGCGAAGGGCACCTGCCGCCCGTCGGCGGTGAAGGACTGCTGCGCGATGGTTTTCGACGGCGCATCGGCCAGGCTGACGTCGGCGAGCGTGATTTCGACTTGCGCGGTGGGGGGTAACGCGATGCGCTCGCGATAGGTGATGCTGCCGATGACCGACACGGGCGCTTCCGACGGCGGCATGAGCGTCGCGCAGGCGGCGAGCAGCGGTGCGGCGATCGCACTGACGGCGAGGACGCGGGTGATGCGAACCATTATGTTTCTCCTTTTTTCGATGGTTGGCGGCCGCCTAATGCCATCGAGGTGAACCCATGCTGTCGCGCCCGTTGTGTGCCCGTCACCCCTCCAGCTCAACATCCCAATACAGCCAGTCGATCCAGCTCGTATGGAGATAATTCGGCGGGAAGGCGCGGCCATTGTCCTGCAGCTGCCAGCTCGTCGGGCGCCACGGCTGGCGATAGATCGGCATATGCGCCTGCTGCGGGGTTCGCCCGCCCTTCTTGAGGTTGCACGGCGCGCAGGCGGTCGTGACATTTTCCCACGTCGTGCGGCCGCCGAGGCGGCGCGGCACGACATGGTCGAAGGTCAGATCCTTGCCCGACCCGCAATATTGGCAGGCGAAACGGTCGCGCAGGAACAGGTTGAAACGCGTGAACGCCGGATGCTGCGACGGTTTCACATATTGGCGCAGCGCAATGACGCTCGGGATCGGCATCGTCTTCGTCGGCGAGTGGATCTCGCGTTCGTAATTTTCGACAATGGTGACGCGGTCGAGGAAAACCGCCTTGACCGCCGTTTGCCACGGCCACAGGCTCAGGGGATAGTAGCTGAGCGGCGTATAATCGGCATTCAGGACAAGGGCGGGACAATTATCGGGATGCCGGGCGAGATCAGGATGAAACATGGCTTTAGGACGCTGCCCCCTAAGTTGCGCGGGTTGGCGCGCCACTGCCTTCCCCAAGTGACACGGCTATTACATGCCGCATTAGAATCTGACGTCAAGGGGGCTTGTGCCGCAAGATATGGAAGGATTCATGACAAGGCAGCACAGTATATGGAAATTTTACCAAGCGCATGTTAGCCCGCTTTGCTCCCAGCCCGACAGGCGAACTCCACCTCGGCCACGCCTATAGTGCGGTGCTCGCGCACGGCGCGGCGCGGCGCGCGGGCGGAAACTTCCTGATCCGCATCGACGATATCGACGGCAGTCGGTCGCGAGAGGAATTTGTTCGCGCCTCGCTTGCTGATCTGTCCTGGCTCGGTCTGGGCTGGGACGGCGAGCCGGTCCGACAGTCGGCGCGGCTTGGCGATTATGCCGCGGCGCTGGCCACGCTTCGCAGCCGCGACCTCGTCTATCCCTGCTTCTGCACGCGCGCGGATATCGCCGCCAGCCTGTCGGCGCCGCACGGCCCTTCCGGGACGATCTACCCCGGCACCTGCCGGAGCCTATCCGATGCCGAGCGCACATGGCGCATGGCGGCCGAGCCGCATTGCTGGCGCCTCGATATGGCGCGCGCCGCTGCAGAGGCGGGCGAACTCGCGTGGGAAGAGGCGGGGCAGGGGCTTCGGTCCGCCGACAGCCAAGCGCATGGCGATATCGTCCTCGCGCGCAAGGACGCGCCCGCGAGCTATCATCTTGCGAGCACGCTCGACGACGCGACGATGGGGGTGACGCATGTCATTCGCGGCGCCGACCTGATCGCCTCGACCGACGTCCACCGCCTGCTTCAGGCACTGCTCGGGCTGCCGACCCCGCTTTACCGCCACCATGCGCTCGTCTGCGGTCCCGACGGAAAACGGCTGGCGAAACGCGACGCCGCGGCGTCGCTCGCCGCGCTCCGCGCCACCGGGATCGATGGGACGAAGCTCGCCGCCGATTTGGCGGCCGAACGGCTTCCCGCTGGCTATTCGCTGCAAAATCCCTAGATAGGTCTTATGGAAATCCTGCTCATCCTTGGCGTCGTGATTGCCGCCGGCTTCGTCCTCTTCTCGCTCGCGCGGGGGCTATTCTATTTTTCGCAAGGCCACCGCGCGCAGATGGACGGCACCGCGCACGAAAATCAGGTGATGCAGAACAAGATGATGATGTCGCGCGTGAAGTGGCAGGCGATCACGATCATCCTGCTCGTGCTGATCGGCCTCTTCGCCGCCGGCAAATGAGCGCCTGAACCGATGGTCAAGCTCAACAAGATTTACACGCGCACCGGCGACGACGGCACAACCGGGCTCGTCGACGGATCGCGCATCGCCAAATCGGACGCGCTGATGGCGGCGATCGGCGACGTCGACGAAGCGAACAGCGCCATCGGCATCGCCGCCGCGGCGCTCGCGCCCGATAGCGACGAAGCCGCGATGCTCGCGCGCATCCAGAACGAGATGTTCGACCTTGGTGCCGACCTTGCGACCCCGCCCGACATTCAGTTCGGTTTCGGTCCGCACGACATGGCGCTGCGCATCGTGCCGAGCCAGATCGCGCGGCTCGAGGACGAGATCGACATGATGAACGACGCCTTGGACGCACTCAAAAGCTTCATTCTGCCCGGCGGCACCGAAGCCGCGGCGCGGCTGCACCTCGCGCGCGCGGTGGCGCGCCGCGCCGAACGCGCCGCCGTCGCGGCGGGCGCAGCGCGCGACCTCAACCCGCTCGCGCTCACTTATCTCAACCGCCTGTCCGACCATCTGTTCGTGCTCACGCGGCACCTCAATGCCGTGGCGGGCGGCGATATCCTCTGGAAACCCGGCGCGACGCGCTAACCCGTCTTTCGTCACCCCGGACTTTATCCGGGGGCCACCGCAACGCTGGAAAGATGGATGCCCGATCAGGTCCGGCATGACGACGAGCGGTTGATGTTCCCTAAACGTTCTAGACTTTCGGTCGCGGCGTAACCATAATTGGCGAACCAGCGAAACCGAATCGCACCCCGGGGATTGTCTCACCATGGCCAGCCGCACCGACGCCCGCAATCAGACTGATCCCCTGGACAATCTCGGCCGGCGCTTCGCGGCAACCCGTCGCCTGTCGCTCGATCTCGTCGCAACGCTTTCCGACGCCGACGCCAGCGCGCAGTCGATGCCCGACGCCTCGCCCGCCAAATGGCACCTCGCGCACACGACATGGTTCTTCGAAACCTTCATCCTGCGCGACCATGTGCCGGGCTATGCGCTGTTCGATGATCGCTACCCCTTTCTGTTCAACAGCTATTATGAGGCGCAGGGGCCACGTCATGCACGCCCGCATCGCGGCCTGCTGACGCGCCCGTCGCTGGAGGAAATCGGCGTCTGGCGCGCGCATGTCGATGCCGCGGTCCAGCTTGCCTTGCCCAAACTCCCGGCGGGTGCGCTGGCGCTCGTCGACCTCGGCATCCATCACGAACAGCAGCATCAGGAATTGCTGCTCACCGATTTGAAGCATCTCTTCGCGCAAAATCCGCTCGGCCCCGCCGTGTGGGAAACGCAAATCGCGCGTGAAGTTACGCCGTTTTCAGCGATGAAATGGATCAGCGGCGCCGATGGGGTCACTGCGGTCGGGCACGACGGCACCGGCTTTGCCTTCGACTGCGAAGGTCCGCGGCACGACGCGCTGCTTCCCCCGCACGCGCTTGCCAGCCGCCCGGTCAGCAATGGCGAGTGGCAGGAATTCATCGCCGACGGCGGCTATCATACCCCCTCGCTGTGGCTCAGCGATGGCTGGGCGTGGGTGCAGGCCGAGCACATCGAGGCCCCCGCCTATTGGCGGGACGGCCAGAACTTCACCCTGTCGGGCTGGCAGGATATCGACCCCGCCGCGCCGGTGACGCACATCAGCTTCTTCGAGGCCGACGCCTTCGCGAGCTGGGCCGGCGCGCGTCTCCCGACCGAACAGGAATGGGAAGCCGCGGCGGCGGCATTCGACCCGACCGGCGGGCAGCAGCTCGATGCCGCCGGGCCGGTCCAGCCGCGGGCTTCGGTCGATGACACGGGTCTGCAACAGATGTTCGGCAGCGTGTGGGAATGGACCGGCAGCGCCTATCGTCCCTATCCCGGCTTCCGCGCCGCGCCCGGCGCGGTCGGCGAATATAATGGTAAGTTCATGAGCGGCCAGTTCGTGCTGCGCGGCGGCAGCTGCGCGACCCCGCGCGGCCATTTGCGCGCCTCCTACCGCAACTTCTTCTATCCCCACCAGCGCTGGCAATTCACCGGCGTGCGGCTCGCAAAGGATTTTTGACATGGGCGTTGTGCGCAATCTTAGACAAGTTGCGGCCGACGACGCGGGCGTGGATGTCGCCTTTCGCGCCGACGTCCACGCTGGCCTTTCGCAAAGGCAGAAGGCGATTCCCGCGCGTTGGTTCTACGACGCGACGGGCTCGGCGCTGTTCGAGGATATCACCGCGCTCCCCGAATATTATCCGACGCGCAGCGAAACCGACCTGCTCACGCGCCACGCTGCCGACATCGCAGCGGCGACCGGACGGGGCCGCGCGGTCGTCGAACTGGGGTCGGGCAGCTCGACCAAGACGCCGCTGCTTCTCGATGCGATCGACCCCGGGGCTTATGTCCCCGTCGATATTTCGGGCGATTTCCTTCGCGACAGCGCCGAAGCCCTTGCGGCACGCTTCCCGGGAATAGCCATCTATCCCGTCGAGGCCGACTTCACGCAGAAGGTCGAATTGCCGCGCGAAATCTGTCCGCTTCCAAAGCTCGGTTTCTTTCCCGGTTCGACGATCGGCAATATGGTCGCGCGCACCGCGATCGACCTGCTCCGCAACTGGCGCAGCGCGCTCGGTGACGGCGCGATGATGCTGATCGGCGTCGACCGGGTCAAGGACATTGGCGTTCTCGAACGCGCCTATGACGATCCGGCCGGGGTAACAGCGGCGTTCAACCTCAACCTGCTCGAGCGGATCAACCGCGAGCTCGGGGGGAACATTCCGGTCGAGAATTTCGCCCACCGCGCAGTGTGGGACGATGTCCACGCACGGATCGAAATGCACCTTGTCGCGGCGTGCGACATGGAACTCACTGTCGACGGCCACACCTATCGCATGGCGAAGGACGAGACGATCCACAGCGAGAATAGCCATAAATATGGCCCACGCGATGCGAGTCTGCTGCTCCGTGCAGGCGGCTGGACCCCGATCACCACATGGGACGATGTCGATCCTGCCTTTGCGCTGATCCTTGCCGAGGCGACCGAGTTCCGTTCCGCCCCCTGACGCGCGCCCTTGACGCAAGCAGCCGACGCCGTAGGGCACAGCCACGGTTTCAGCGAAAGGGTTTATCATGATCGTCGGCGTTATCGGAGCGGGACAGATGGGTGCGGGCATCGCGCAGGTGTCGGCGGGCGCTGGCCACGACGTGCTTCTCTCCGACATCGATATCGCGCGGGCCGAGGCGGGCAAGACGGGCATAGCCAAGGCGCTCGGCCGCTTGGTTGCAAAGGAGAAAATCAGCCAGGCCGACGCCGACGCGCTGCTCGCCCGCATCACGCCGGTCGCCGATCACAGCGCCTTTGCCCCCGCCGATCTCGTCATCGAGGCGGCTACCGAGCGCGAGGAGATCAAGCGCGCGATCTTCGCCAGCGTCGGCCAGCATCTGTCGTCGGCCGCGATCCTCGCCAGCAACACCAGCTCGATCCCGATCACCCGCCTGGCCCAGGCCGCGCCCGATCCGGCGCGCTTCATCGGCGTTCATTTCTTCAACCCGGTGCCGGTGATGGGCCTGATCGAACTGATCCGCGGCCTTGCGACCAGCGACGACACGCTGGCGAAGGTCGAAGCCTTTGGCCGCGGGCTGGGCAAGGAAATCGTCCATGCGAACGACGCGCCGGGTTTCATCGTCAACCGCGTGCTGATGCCGATGATCAACGAGGCGGTGTTTGCTTTGGGCGAAGGCGTGGCGACGATGCAGGACATCGACGCCGGTTGCCGCCTCGGTCTCAACCATCCGATGGGCCCGATCACGCTGGCCGACTTTATCGGGCTCGATACCTGCCTCGAGATCATCCGCGTCCTCTACAGCGGCACCGGCGATCCGAAATTCCGTCCTGCGCCCTTGCTGGTCCAATATGTCGATGCGGGCTGGGTCGGGAAAAAGGCGGGCCGCGGCTTTTACGACTGGTCGGGAGCCGAACCGGTCCCCACGCGTTAGCTTAGGGTGCTGTCAGGGGGCAGCGAAGGAGGCGTCAAATGCACAAGAAAATTCTCGTTACATTGTCAGCCACCGGAATGGCCGCCGCGCTCATCCTTTCTGGCCCATCGCTGGCGCAGTCCGGGTCTCCGGAAGATTCGACCATCAAGGACACCGCCAACAAGGTGACCGAACCCTTTGACGGCAAGGAAGCCCCGGCCAAACTGGTGGCCGTTCAGGGCGATCCTTATTCCTTGGCGGGTATGCGCAAATGCGCCGCGATCCAGCAAGAAATCGTCGAACTCGACGAAGTGCTTGGCCCCGACGTCAACGAAACCGAAGAACAAAGCAGGGCGAAAAAGCGCGAGCGCACCGCGGGCCGGGTAGCCGGCAGCGTCGCTGGGTCGATCATTCCATTTCGCAGTCTGATCGGAGAAATCACCGGCGCCAATGCCGAACGCCGCCGCTATGCCGAAGCCGTCTATGCCGGAACTGTGCGGCGCGGCTTCCTGAAAGGCGTCGGGCTGGAGCGCGGTTGCAAGGCGCCAGCCCGACCTTGAAATACTGACGGCGAGGGGAGGGGTTTTCCATGAACGTCGACAATATCCGCAGCTTCACCGTCGGTGTGGCGCAAGCTGCTCTCGACGATCTGCAAGACCGCCTGGCGCGCACGCGGTGGCCAGAGAAGGAAACGGTCGACGACTGGGATCAGGGCATTCCGCTTTCCTATGCGCAGGACCTCGCGGCCTATTGGCGCGACGAATATGACTGGCGATCCATCGAAGCACGACTAAATGCGCTGCCCAATTACCTCGCGACAATCGACGGCCTAGACATCCATCTCCTGCATATCCAGTCGGCCAATCCCGCCGCGCGGCCGCTGATCCTGACGCATGGCTGGCCAGGGTCGGTCCTCGAATTCCTCGACGTGATCGAGCCGCTTTCGGCCGATTATCATCTCGTGATTCCGTCGCTTCCTGGCTATGGCTTTTCGGGCAAACCCGTCGAGGCCAAATGGAGCGTCGAGCATATTGGCGCGGCGTGGGACGCGCTGATGCTGGCGCTCGGCTATGACCGTTATTTTGCGCAGGGCGGCGATTGGGGCAGCGCGGTGACCTGCGCGATCGCGATGAACCATGCCGATCATTGCGCGGGTATCCACGTCAACATGGTGGTCGGCGCCCCGCCGCCCGACCTGATGACCGACCTTTCCGATGGCGAGAAACTCTATCTTGCTCGCTTCGGCTGGTATCAGGCGAAGGACAGCGGTTATTCGACCCAGCAAGCGACGCGGCCGCAGACGATCGGCTATGCGCTCACCGATTCACCCGTGGGGCAGATGGCGTGGATCGCCGAAAAATTCCACGGCTGGACCGATTGCGGGCACCAGCCCGGCGGTCAGTCGATCGGCGGCCACCCTGAAAATGCGCTGTCGCGCGACGCGATGCTCGACACCGTCAGCCTTTACTGGCTGACGGCAAGCGCCGCGTCATCGGCGCGGCTTTATTGGCACAGCTTTCGCAATTTTTCGGCGGGTGAAATCCTCGTGCCAACGGGATGCAGCCTGTTTCCGAACGAGATCATGCGGCTGTCGCGGCGCTGGGCCGAGCGGCGTTACCAGAATATCGTCTATTGGAACGAACTGACAAGCGGCGGGCATTTCGCCGCGTGGGAACAGCCCGAACTGTTCGTGGGCGAAGTCCGCGCCGCGCTGGCGAAGATGGACCTCTGACCTGCCCGCGGGTCAGCGCGGTACCATCACTTGGCGACAGGTCTCAGGTGACGAGCGCAGCGCGGTGTTCCACATTGCCTCATTGCCCTTGGTATGAAGTCGCCAACCCGCGCGGTTTTCGTACATCGCTCCACTCGCCGCGGGCGCCGAGCGCAGGAGTTGCGCGCGCGCCCCATTTACGCCGACCAACGCACCATCGCCGACAAAATCGACCTTGAGCCGGGTGCCGCGGTCGCACTCATAATAGGTGCTGACTCCCGGCCCACCCACCGACATGCAAGCCGAAAGCGACAATAGGGCGGCGCCGAACATAACGAACTTTATCGTCGTCATCGCCGCTCCCTTCAATAACCCGAACGGACGCACAGCACGTCGGCAAGGTAAACGCGCCCGCTGACCGTTTCCATATGCTCGCGTGCCGACCCGTTCCAGCCGATCGAACGGCACCAGGTATCGGCGGTCTGCGCGGCGCAATTGGCAGTTGCAGAGCCGCGGGCGCAGGCGAGGACGCGGTAGTTGCGCTCCGCTGGCTGTGTATGGAATTCGGCGAAATTGCCGCGCGCGACCTGGTCATTGGCGGGCGGGCCCGGATTCCAGCCGCCACCGCCACCGCCTCCAACCGGACGGATCGACTGGATGGTGAGGCCGCGCAGGACATTGTTCAGCATCGGTGTGTCGCGATCGACCGTCCGGCAATTGCCGCGATAGCGCGTCCTTTCGCACAATTCCCAGCGGCCGTTCGGAACGCGGATCGAATTCACCGGCCAGGCGAGGCCAAGGTTCGGCTTTTCCTCGCCGACAAACACTGCGGGACCGCGATAGCCGGCATCGCGATAAATGGTGGCTTCGGGCGGGCGATCGGGGCGGTAGCGTTCGGTCTCGGCAGTCTGCGCGTAGGAGGTGGCGAGAAAGCCCGCCCCTATCGACGCCGCAGCCGCAGCAAGGATCGACAAACGATAAGCGGTTTTCATGACACCCTCCCATTTTGCGAAACGCGACCCGGGGTTCATTATATATATACGAAGATTACGTCATTCGCGGGCAGCTTGCAAACCCTCCCAATCAGGTGTGCCAGTCTGGCAGGACCTGAGGGCCGATCAGGGCGTCTGGTCGAGTTCCGCCGTCGGTGCGGTCGGTGGAGCCGCCTCGGGAGCGGGCGCCGTGACGGCGGGTGTCGCTGGCGGCGGCGCGGCGAGCGGCGGCGCCACACCGAGCATCAGCCCAGCGAGCGCCGCCGACATCAGGTTCGACAGGCTGCCCGCGAGCAATGCCTTGAGGCCGAGCTTCGCGATCATCGGGCGCTGGTTCGGGGCGAGCCCGCCGGTCACCGCCATCTGGATCGCGATCGAGCTGAAATTGGCGAAACCGCACAGGGCAAAGGTCGCGATCGCGACCGCCGCGGCGGACATTTCGCCCTGAGCCCGGCCAAGATCGATGAAGGCGACGAATTCGTTGAGCACGACCTTGCTGCCGAACAGCCCGCCGACCACCGCGCTCTCCTCCCATGGCACCCCCATCAACCACATGACAGGGCGGAAGATCGCGCCGATGATCGCCTGGAACGACAGGCCCTCGACCCCGAACCAGCCGCCGATGCCCGCGAGCAGCCCGTTGGCGAGCGCGACCAGCGCGACGAACGCCATCACCATCGCGCCGACCGCGACTGCGAGCTTGACCCCGGTCTGCGCGCCCTGCGCGGCGGCCATGATGATGTTGGCGGGCTTTTCCTCGTCATGGCTCGCCTCGGGCATCACGACGGGTTCGATGCCGATGTCCTTGGGATCGTCGGGCATCATGATCTTTGCCATCAGGATGCCCCCTGGCGCCGACATGAAACTGGCGGCGAGCAGATAGGGGAGGAGATGCGGGCCGATCATCCCTGCATAGGCGCCAAGGATCGTACCCGCGACGCCCGCCATGCCGACGGTCATTATGGTGAACAGCTGCGGCGGGGTGAGGCCGGCGAGATAGGGGCGGATGACAAGCGGCGATTCGGATTGGCCGACGAAGATGTTCGCCGCGGCACCGAGGCTTTCGACCTTGGTGATGCCGGTGACCTTCTGGATCGCGCCGCCGACCCATTTGATGATCAGCTGCATGATGCCGAGATAATAGAGCACCGAGATCAGCGAGGCGAAGAAGATTATCACGGGCAGCGCGCCGATCGCGAACACCGCCTTGCCATAGGGTGCCTGCGTCAGCACGTCGCCGAACAGGAATCTTGTGCCCTCGTCGGCATAGCTCAAGAGGTTCGACACGCCGTTCGACATCGCCTGGATCACCGCGCGGCCCCAAGGCGTGCCGATGACGAGCACCGCGAAACCGGCCTGGAGCAGGAAGGCAGGAATTACGATACGCGGGCGGATCCAGCGGCGGTTCGACGAAAAAAGCACGGCAATCGCAAGCAATGCGACGATACCAAGCAAACCGATCAGGCGTTCCATAATGTCTGTGCGTCCCCCGCAAATTGATACCCGTGTCTAGCGGGCTTTGGCGGTGGGGCAAGTCTGTGCCGATGCGGCACCTTTCCACCCGCCGCAAAAGCGATTAAGCGGCCTCGATGGAAAATAGCTCCTCGCGCCTGATCGCGCCTTCGCTGCTGCTGTTCGCAATCCTCTACGGCGGGATGGTTCCGCTCGGCGGTTTCCTCGGCGCGAAACAGGTCGCGCTTGGCCCGCTCGCGGTCGAGGCCGGGATTTTCCCCTTTCTGACACTGATCGCGATCTCCAGCGGCATCGCCGAACTGCACGGCCGCGCCGTCGCGGACAAGCTGGTCCGGTTCGGTTTCATTCCGCTCATTCTCGCGATCATCCTGACCGTTTTCGTGCTGCAACTGCCGACCGATGAGGGGATGTACGAGCCTGCGAAAGAAGCCTTTCCGATCATCGTCGGGCAGGGCTGGCGGATGATGGCGGCGGGCATATTGGCCTATGGCGTGTCGGTCAGCCTCAACGTCTGGATTTTTGCGCGGATGACCGCGAACAACGGCCGGCTGCTGCCGCTGCGCGGTTTTGTCGCGGCGGCGCTCAGCCAGATCATCGATACATTGATCTTCATCACGGTCAGCTTCTATGGCGTGCGCCCGATCGCCGATCTGATGATCGGCCAGATGATCGCCAAGGTCGTCCTTTCGGCGGTGATGGTGCCCTTGATGGTGATGGCGGTGGTCGCGATCGGCCGCAAGATGGACGCCAAAGCCGAACTGCCGGCAGGATGATGACGATGACCGATCCCTCGACAATGCCCGACCTGCTCGCCAAGGCCGAAACGCTCGTCGAAGCACTGCCCTATCTGCAGCGTTATGCCGGCGAGACTTTCGTGATCAAATATGGCGGCCATGCGATGGGCGACCCCGAGGCGCAGCGCGACTTCGCCGAGGATGTCGTCCTGCTGAAAGCCGTCGGCATCAACCCGGTCGTCGTCCATGGCGGCGGGCCGCAGATCGGCGCGATGCTGAAGCAGCTCGGGATCGAATCGACCTTTGTCGGGGGGCTCCGCGTCACCGATGCCGCAACCGCCGAGGTCGCCGAGATGGTGCTGGCGGGCAAGATCAACAAGGAAATCGTCGGCTGGATCGCCGCTCTGGGCGGCCGCGCGGTCGGCATTTCGGGCAAGGATGCCAATCTCGTGCTCGCCGAAAAGGTCACCCGGACCGAGCCCGATCCCAATTCGGGGATCGAGCGGCACGTCGATCTGGGTTTCGTCGGCGAACCCGTCGCGGTCGACCCGACGATCCTCGTCAATCTGACGAAGGATAATTTCATTCCGATCGTCGCGCCGGTTGCGCTTGGCGCTGACGGCGCGACCTATAATATCAACGCCGACACGATGGCGGGCGCGATCGCCGGCGCGCTCGGCGCCAAACGCTTCTTCCTGCTCACCGACGTTGCCGGGGTGCTCGACAAGTCGGGCGCGCTGCTCACCGACCTCGACCGCCCGGCGATCGACACGCTGAAAGCCGACGGGACGATCACCGGCGGGATGATTCCCAAGGTTGAAACCTGCGTCGCGGCGGTCGATGCCGGGGTCGAGGCTGCGGTCATCCTCGACGGGCGCATCCCGCACGCGATGCTGCTCGAAATTTTCACCGCGAGGGGTGCGGGGACGCTCATTCACCGCTAAGAGACGCGGCAAGACCCTATTTCGGAGAAATCGCCTTGCTTCTCATGCTCCTCCAGATCGTCCACATCATCCTGACGGTCCTGTGGTGGTTCATCATCGCGCAGGCGGTGATGTCGTGGCTGATCGCGTTCAACGTCATCAACACGCACAACCAGTTCGTCGGCCAGCTTTGGACGGTCCTCGACCGGATTACCGAGCCGCTTTACCGGCCTTTCCGCCGCATCATGCCCGATTTCGGCGGGCTCGACCTGACCCCAATGCTGGTGCTGATCCTGATCATCATCATCGACGGGCCGGTGCTGAGCTATCTCGCGCGCCTTGCCTACGCCAACGGGATGGCCTGATGACTGCTGCGCAGGTGATTGACGGCAAGGCGTTTGCCGCCGGCCTGCGGGCGCGGATTGCCGAAGCGGTTCCGGCGTTCAAGGCCGCGACAGACCGCGCCCCCGGCCTTGCGGTTGTGCTCGTCGGCGACGATCCGGCGAGCGCGGTCTATGTGGGGTCGAAGGGCAAGGCGACGGTTGCTGCGGGCATGGCAAGCTTCGAGCATCGCCTGCCCGCGACCGCGACGCAGGACGTGGTGGAGGCGCTGCTTCGCCAACTCAACGCCGACGACGCGGTCGACGGCATCCTGCTCCAGCTGCCACTACCCAGCCATCTCGACGAACAGGCGGCGGTCGCGACGATCGATCCCAACAAGGATGTGGACGGGCTGACCCCGGTCAGCGCCGGGCGCCTCGCGCTCGGCATCCCCGGCATGGTGCCGTGCACCCCCTATGGTTGCCTGCTGCTGCTGCAGGACCGGCTTGGAGACCTGTCGGGCAAGGATGCGATCGTCGTCGGCCGGTCGATCCTCGTCGGCAAACCGATGGGGCAGTTGCTGCTTGGCGCCAATGCTACCGTGACGATGGCGCATAGCCGGACCAAGGATCTGCCTGCGCTTGTTCGCCGCGCCGACATTGTCGTCGCGGCGGTCGGGCGCGCGGAGATGGTGAAGGGCGACTGGATCAAGCCCGGCGCAATCGTCATCGATGTCGGTATCAACCGCCTGCCGCCCGCCGACGGTGCGGCGAAGGGGCGGCTCGTCGGCGACGTCGATTATGACAGCGTCGCCGCGGTCGCCGATGCGATCACGCCGGTTCCGGGCGGTGTGGGCCCGATGACCATCGCATGCCTGCTGCGCAACACGCTCGTCGCCGCGCACCGCCGCGCCGGGCTCGCCGATCCGGAGGGTTTTTGATGCATCGCCTGCTGATTCCCGCACTCGCTCTATCGATGCTCGCGGGATGCGCCTCGGGTCCCGACGATATCCGCAACCGGCCGCTTGGGCCGAACCCCAGTGCCTTCATCGCCGCCGAGATCGGCTTTGCCCGTCTGGCGCAGGACAAGGGGCAATGGACGGCGTTTCGCGAAACCGCTGCGCCCGAAGCGGTGATGTTTGTTCCGCAGCGCGTGATGGCGCGCGACTGGCTGAAGTCGCAGAAGGATCCCGCCGAGGCGGTGAAATGGCAGCCGCATGCGGTCTATGTCAGCTGCGACGGCAATGCCGGCGCGACGACGGGCGCGTGGCAGAAAGGGTCGGCGAACGGCTATTTCACGACCGTCTGGCTGCGCGATCCCAAGAAGGGCAAGCTTAGCTGGATCCTCGACCATGGCGATGGCCTGACGAGCGCGCGCGAAGCCCCCGAATTCATCGCATCGAAGCAGGCGGTCTGCGGCTCGCGTCCTGCGGTGCCGATCGAAGCGGGCGGCGAGGGCGAGGATATGGCGGTCGGCCTGTCGCCCGATCAGACGTTGAGCTGGACGTCGATCGTGCGCGCCGACCAGTCGCGCCGCGTGACGATCCGTCTGTGGGACGGCAAGGCGATGGCGGTGGTCATCGACGATCAGGTCGCGGCGCCGAAGCAGCCATGATCGACCTGTTCATCTCGGCCTTTGTCACGCTGTTCGTGGTCATCGACCCGCCGGGCTGCGCGCCGATCTATGCCAGCCTGACGACGGGCGCGAGCGCGGCGCAGCGGCGTTCGATGGCGATCCGCGCGACGTTGATCGCCGGGTGCATTCTCGTCTTTTTCGCGATGTTCGGCGAAGCGCTGCTGAGCTTCCTGCATATTGACCTCGACAGTTTCCGTATCGCGGGCGGCATCATGCTGTTCATCATCGCGATCGACATGGTGTTCGAAAAGCGCACTGAACGCCGCGAGCAGCGCGCCGAAAAAGTGCTCGCGACCCCCGAGGTCGACGATGTCTCGGTCTTTCCCATGGCGATGCCGATGCTGGCGGGGCCGGGGTCGATCGCGTCGGTGATGCTGCTCGTGTCGCAGAATAGCGGGATCGACCGCGCCTTCGTCATTTTCGGCGCATTGCTGCTCGTGCTGTTGTTGACGCTCGGCGCGCTGCTCGCGGCGGGGCCGTTGATGCGGATTATCGGCAACAAGGGCGAAGCGGTGATCACCCGCCTGCTCGGCGTCCTGCTCGCCGCGCTTGCCGCGCAGTTCGTCATCGACGGGGCCAAGGCGAGCTTCAACCTCGGCTGACGTGAAAAGGGCGCCGCCTTTCGGCGACGCCCTATTTTTTCCACGGGAATGGAAACTCTTATTGCGCCGCGTTGACGTCTGATTGGGTTACCGGCGCAATGCGGATTTCGACGCGGCGGTTACACTGATAATCGGCCTCGCCGCGTTCGGGCGAGCATTTGAGCTGCGATTCGCCATAGCCGAGCGTTGCCATGCGCGCGCGCTGGATACCGCGGCCCGCCAGATAATCGGCGACCGAAGCGGCGCGGCGTTCGGACAGGCCCTGGTTATAGGTGTCGCTGCCGGTCGAATCGGTGTGGCCATAAACGTCGATATAGGTGCTGGGATATTCCGCGAGCGTCGAGGCGACATTGTCGAGCGCGCTGCGGAACTGCGATTTCACCATCGCGCTGTTGAGGTCGAAGGTCACATCGCCCGGCATGTTGAGCACGAGCTGGTCGCCCTGGCGTTCGACGTCGATGCCGGTGCCCGCGGTACGCTCGCGCAGCTTCTTTTCCTGCTGATCCATATAATATCCGACGCCCGCACCGGCGACCGCGCCGATACCCGCGCCGACGATTTCCTCGGTCCGGCTGTTGCGCCCGCCGATCAGGTCGCCGAGCAGATAGCCGCCGAGCGCGCCGCCGACGCCGCCGATTGCAGCCTTCGAAATCTTGCGTTCGCCGGTCACCGGATCGGTGACGCAGCCAGTGAGGGTCATCGCACCCAATGCGGCGATGGTGGTCAGCTTGATCGTGTTGATATTCATTATGTCGCTCCCTTATTCGGCGGCTGCTTATGGTCCTTGGCATTCCGCCGTTCATGCCGATAACATATGGCTGGCGATCTAGTTCCAGAATCCGGCTGAACGATAACTGAGCCAGGTGTTCAGGCGCCATTGTGCATCGCGGCGGCTTTGTCCTATAAGCCCGGCATGACCGACGTAGACAGGGGCCGGGCGCCGACCCGCCGCACGACTGCCCAATGACCCCTTTTCCCTGGTCCGATGTAGCGATCATCGCGGTCCTTGTCCTTCTCAACGGCGTTTTCGCCATGTCCGAACTGGCGATCGTGTCGGCGCGCGACCCCCGCTTGCAGGCGGCCGAAAAGCGTGGCAGCCGCGGTGCGAAAATCGCGCGGCAACTGACAGCGGATCCGGGGCGCTTTCTGTCGACGGTGCAGGTCGGCATCACGTTGATCAGCATCCTCGCCGGCGCCTATTCCGGTGCCAGCCTGGGCGGACCGGTCGGTGAGCGGTTGCAGGCGCTGTTCGGATTCGACGACGAGACCGCGCTGACGGTCGGCTTCGCCGTCGTAATTGCGGTCACTACTTATTTCTCCCTGATCGTCGGCGAGCTGGTGCCCAAGCAATTTGCACTGCGTGCGCCCGAACCGATCGCCATTTTCATTGCGCTGCCGATGCTGTGGCTGTCGAAAATCGGCGCGCCGCTGGTGTGGTTGCTCGATCGCAGCTCGGCGCTCGTGTTCCGCATATTGGGTCTCAACCGCGAATCCGAAGACCGGGTGACCGCCGAGGAACTTCACCTGATCGTCGCCGAAGCCTCGAAATCGGGGGTGATCGAGGAAAGCGAGCGCGCGATCATTTCGGGCGTCGTGCGCCTCGCCGACCGGCCGGTGCGTGAGGTGATGACCCCCCGCATCGATGTCGACTGGATCGATATCGCGGCGGACGCCGATGCCGTGCGCGCCAAATTGCTGGAAAGCCCCCACACGCGGCTGCCCGTGGCGCGCGGGTCGGTCGACGACATCGTCGGCGTGGTCCAAGCGCGCGATATCGCCGCGGCGCTGTTCCGCGGCGAAGCGCTCGACGTTGACCGACTGACCCGGTCGGCGAAGGTCATTCACGACCAGATCGACGCGATGGACGCACTCGAGGCCCTGCGCGTCGCCGACGTGCCGATGCTGTTCGTCCATGACGAATATGGCCATTTCGAAGGGCTGGTGACCCCCGCCGACCTGCTCGCGGCGATCGCGGGCGAATTCGCGTCGGATCAGGACATCGGCAGCGAGCCGTTCGTTGTCGAACGCGACGACGGCAGCCTGCTGATTGCGGGCTCGATGCCCGCCGACCAGATGGCCGAGCGGCTGGGGATCGAACTCGGCGACGACCGCGATTACGCGACCGCTGCAGGCCATGCGCTTGCGATCCTCAAACATCTGCCCAAGGAAGGCGAACGCTTCACCGACAAGGGGTGGCGGTTCGAGATCGTCGATATGGACGGACGCAAGATCGACAAGCTGCTGGTCACAGAGCTACGCAAGCCAAAGGATGACGAAGCCGAGTAAGGCAGGGCATGGGCGCGGCGGCGCCACGGCCGTGCAAAACCATATTCCTCTTTAACGCATAGTGGCCTGCTTTGGGGTGGTCAGCCGCCATTGTCGTTTTCGGTTATGCCGAGCCGGGGCCGCGATCCGGTCAGCGCATGCGCCGGGCCATCATGCCAAAGGTCAGGAAAGGTCAGCCTATTGCAGTGCCCCATTTGTCGCGCTCGACAGACAGATCAAAGCCGGGCCCTGGCCCAATTGGGCATCCGGGCAGCGATCGTGTTACTCGCAATTTGAAAGAGCTGACATGAAGGCTGACACAGCGGAATAATGTAGGAAAGCACTTTTTTAGAGGCGGATGGCGGCTTTGGGTTGGGGAGCGGACAGGCGGGTTCCCACGCTAGGCTACCAAAAGTGAACCCTCAAGCCTCCCCGTGGCAATCGGCACGAGTCACCGACTTTGATTTCAGGTCATACTCAACATCGATGTAGTTACATCCTCCGTCGTTAACGTCTGGCAGGGAAACGTCATCATTCAGCCATCGACGCTCTCCCGCTTTCATCCCCTCAGGAGGCGGGCAGCCCAACAAAACTTGCCCGTTTTTTGGTCCCCCCTCCAGAGTACGGCTGCAAAATCGCTCGTCAGGCTTGTCGTCTGGAACGAAATAGAAAGCCACGACGCGAGTGGATGAAGCATATTTATAAGTGCGAGAAAAATGGTTCAGCGGCCTCGCCCCTGAAGGCATTTGGACACCCTGTTCAATGGCTTCCATAATCTCTGTATGCTGAGGCTGTTCGGATGACGTGCATCCGGCAATCAGGAATATTGGCGCGAGAGATAAATGGAACTTCATGTTCGCAACTTTCGACGCCCCCTTGCCTGTACGCAAGTGGGTATCTGCCAGTGTCCGCAATCGGTCGCTAACCGACCCTAGAGCTCGCCGCCGAGCGCGCCATATTTCGCCTCGAACCCGGCTTTGTCGCCGCGGGCCAGATAACCCGCTTGGTCGACGATATTGTCGCGGGCGATGCGGCCCTGGAAGGTGCCGAGCTGGAGATCGACGCGCGCGATGTCGGCGTCGGTCCAGTCGGCGATCTGGCGGAAGCTGGTGACGCCGAGGCCGTTCAGCAGCACGACGAGCTTGGGCCCGACGCCTTTCAGCAATTGCAGATTGTCAGGGCCGGTTTTGGGCGCCTTGGCCGCCGCCGGAGCGGGCGTGGCGGCGGGTGGCGGCGGAACGGTCGGCTCTTCGGGAATGGTGGCGGCCGCCTTTGCGGGAGCCGGTTTTGCGGGCTTTTTGGCTGCGGGCTTGGCGGCCGCCTTGGTCGGGGGTTTTGCCGCCGGTTCCTTGACCGTGGTTTTCTTCGCGGCAGGCTTGGCGGCCGCCTTTGGCTTTGCAGCAGGTTTGGGCGCCGGCGGCGCGGTTTCGGCCGTCGGTTGGACGACGGGCGCGGGCTCTGGAGTGGGTGCAGGCTCAGGGACAGGTGAAGCGGCCTTGGCGACCGGTTCTGGCGGCGGCGCAGCGGGCGCGGCAGGCTGTGGCTTTGGCTCGATCGGTTTGAAGCGCGCGGGCTCGGCGGCAATGATTTCGGGCTTTACGGGCTCGAGCGGCTTGGCGGGCTTCGCCGGTTCGACCGCCGGCGGGGCAATCTCTTCGGGTTTCGAGCGTCCAAACAGCCACCAGAGCAGCACCACGGCAACGACGAGGCCGACGACCGCGAGAATCCAGTTTTCCTGAAGCCAAATCATGATCTTCTCCCAATGTTGCGGGCAATCTATTCGGCGGCACCGACTTGGTCGACTTATATTTATCGGTCATTCGCGCTTTCGCCCGAATGGCGAGGCGCGTGTTATTCGGCTTCGCGTGCGACTTCGCGCCAGCCGATATCGCGGCGGCAGAAGCCGGTGGCAAAATCGAGCTTGTCGACCGCGGCATAGGCTCGCGCCTGCGCTTCGGTGACGGTGCGGCCGGTCGCGGTGACGTTCAGAACGCGGCCGCCCGCAGCGACGATCTGAGCGCCAGCGCGCGCCGTGCCCGCATGAAAAACGCGCACCCCACCCGTTTCGGCGTCGGCAATGCCGTGGATCGCGCCGCCCTTTTCGGGGGCGGCGGGGTAGCCTTTCGCGGCCATCACGACCGTTAGCGCATAATCGCTGGCGAAGGCGGGCGGGGTGGCGCTCGCGAGGGCGCCGGTCGCCGCCGCGTAAAGTAGCGCGGCGAGGTCGCCCGCATAACGCATCATCAGGACCTGGCATTCGGGATCGCCGAAACGGCAATTATATTCGATCAGTTTCGGGCCCTGCGCGGTGAGCATCAGCCCCGCAAAGAGCACGCCGACATAGGGCGTGCCTTCGGCGGCGAGCGTCGCCACGGTTGGGCGAATGATGCGGTCCATCACCGCGGCTTCGAGTTCGGGAGTGAGAACGGGGGCGGGGCTGTAGGCGCCCATGCCGCCCGTATTCGGTCCGGTGTCGCCGTCGCCGACGCGCTTGTGATCCTGTGCGCTGCCGAACGCGATCACGTCGGTGCCGTCGGAAAGCGCGAAGAAGCTCGCTTCCTCGCCGGTCATAAATTCCTCGATCACCACTTCGGCGCCCGCGCTGCCGAACGCGCCGCCCATCATGTCGTCGATCGCGGCTTCCGCTTCTTCGACTGTTTCGGCGATGATCACGCCCTTGCCCGCGGCGAGGCCGTCGGCCTTGATCACGACGGGGATCGAAAAACCTTCGAGGACCGCGAGCGCCTCGTCGGCGCTGGTGCAGCGGACATAGGCGGCGGTCGGGATGCCGGCGCGCGCGCAAAGATCCTTGGTGAAGCCCTTTGACCCTTCGAGCCGCGCGGCGGCCGCCGACGGGCCGAACGCCGGAATGCCGATTTCGCCGAGGCGGTCGGCGAGCCCCGCGACGAGCGGCGCTTCGGGGCCGACGACGACGAAATCCACGCCATGCGCCTTTACGAAGGCGATCAGCCCGTCCAGATCGTCGGCGGCGATGGCGACGCATTCGGCGTGCGCTTCGATCCCCGGGTTGCCCGGTGCGGCATAGAGCTTGGCGCAGCTTGGCGATTGTGCCAACTGCCAGCTGAGCGCATGTTCGCGGCCCCCCGATCCGACCAGCAGGATATTCATGTCAGTCCCTTTTCCCGATACGGCGTCCGATAGCGACACGCCCGCGCGGCTGTTAGCCGAGGGCGCGCCCGGCGACAATGTTGGCTTGTCGCCATCCGGCGACGGGGCACCGCCGCTGTCGGTCAGCCAATTGTCGGCGGCGATCAAGCGGACGGTCGAGGACGGCTTCGCGCGCGTGCGCGTGCGGGGCGAATTGTCGGGAACGAAACGCGCGGCGTCGGGGCATTTCTATGCGGCGCTGAAAGACGATAATGCGCTGATCGACATGGTGATGTGGAAGGGGCAGGCGGCGCGGCTCGCCTTCCGGCCCGAGGACGGGATCGAGGTGATCGCGACCGGGAAGCTCACCACCTATCCGGGGCGCTCCAAATATCAGCTCGTCGTCGATACGCTCGAAGTCGCGGGCGAGGGCGCGCTGATGCTGCTGTTCGAGAAGCTGAAGGCGCGGCTCGGCGCCGAGGGGCTGTTCGACCGCGACCGGAAATATGAGCGGCTGCCCTATCTGCCGCGCACCATCGGCGTGGTGACGTCGCCGACCGGCGCGGTGATTCGGGACATCCTCCACCGGCTCGCCGATCGCTGCCCGACGCATGTCATCGTGTGGCCGGTGCTGGTCCAGGGTGACGGCGCGGCGGCGCAGGTCGCGAACGCGATCCGCGGTTTCGATGGACTGGAAGCCGGCGGGCCGGTGCCGCGTCCCGATCTGGTCATCGTCGCGCGTGGCGGCGGGTCGATCGAGGATCTTTGGGCGTTCAACGAAGAGGTCGTCGTGCGCGCGATCGCCGATTGCCGCATCCCGACGATCAGCGCCGTGGGGCACGAGACCGATGTGACGCTGGCCGACTATGCCGCCGACGTCCGCGCGCCGACCCCGACCGCGGCGGCCGAAATGGCGGTGCCGGTGCGCGCCGAACTCATGTCACAACTCGCGACGTGGAACGGGCGGATCATCGGCGCCGCGAACCGCCATCAGGCACTGGCGGGCGAGCGGCTGACCGCGCTCGCGCGCCACCTGCCGAAGCGCGATGCGCTCTATGCGCCGCAGCGCCAGCGGCTCGACGATGCGGGCGAGCGGCTCGACCGCAGCCAGCGCCACCGGCTGGCGGTGATTTCGGAACGGCTCGCAACACGCGGCGCGGCGCTGCGTCCCGCACTGCTCGCGCGGCGCTGGGATCGCGACCGGGCGCAGCTTGAAGGGCTCGGGCGATTGCTCGACAGCCTCGATCCGCGCGCGCTGCTGTCGCGCGGCTATGCGATGGTGCGCGACGCGGGCGGCGCGATCGTCACGACCGCCGCCAAGGCGCGGGCCGCGGGTCACCTCCGGCTGCAATTCGCCGACGGCGAGGTGCCGGTTCAGGTGGGCGGGGGCGAAGGACCACCCGCGCCGTCGCCACGACCGGCTCGCAAGCCGTTCGCGGAGCCCAAGCGAGGGCAGGGCGAGCTTTTCTGAGGTCGCCCAAGGGACCGGGGGGTGGCCGCGCGGCGCGATGCTGGTATAGTCGCGGCAATGACCTGCCGCCGAATGGATAGAGAATCATGTTGATCGCCAGCCGAAACCGCCTTGCCCGCCTTCAGTACGGACCGAATGGTTTTCGCGTCCTCGCCCCTGGCGACCATGTGCTGTGCGCGGTGAGCGGCGCACCGATCGGGCTCGACGAGCTGCGTTACTGGTCGGTCGCGCGGCAGGAGCCCTATGCGACCGCCGAGATATCGGTTCAGGCCGAACTGGACGCCGCGCGCAAGGCATGAGTTTTGCGACGGATTGGCCGCGGTACGGGGCGGCATTTGCGCTGTTGATCGTCGCGGCGGGCTGTGTTCCGGCGGCCGGAACCGATACTGAGCCCGCGCCGCGCCCGGCCGTCGTTACACCTCCCCCTCCACCCGCGCCGCCGCGCGCGCCGGTTCGTTCAGACTTCACGCTGACGGGGCTCGCAGAGCAAGGCGCGGCGATGGTCGGCCAAGCGCCGAGCAATACGCGGACGCTGACCCTCGACGGCAAGGCGATTCCGGTCGCCGCTGACGGCCGTTTCCTCATCGCGTTCGACCGCGATGCCGGCGCGCGTGCGCGGCTGGTCGCGACGCTGGATGACGGGCGGCTGATCGAACGCGCCATCGCGGTCGCGGCAGGAAGCTGGCGGCTCGAGCATATCAACGCGCCCTATCGCGGCAGCGCATCGAGCGACGCCGAATTCCAGCGCCGCCGCCCTGCCGAGCTCGCGCAGATTGCTGCGGCGCGGAACAGGCAGGTCGATTCGGACGGCTGGCGGCAGACATTCCGCTGGCCGGTCACCGGGCGCCTCTCCGGCCTCTTCGGGTCGCAGCGCGTCTATCAGGGCAAGCCCGGCACCTATCATAGCGGCACCGATGTCGCGGTGCCCGCCGGAACGCCCTTCGTCGCGCCTGCCGACGGCGTTGTGGTGCTCGCGGCGAGCGAGCCGTTCACGCTCGAGGGCAATTTGCTGATCGTCGATCATGGCATGGGACTGTCGAGCGCGTTCCTGCACTGCCAGCGGCTCGACGTGAAGGTTGGCGACCGGGTCGTGCAAGGGCAGCGGCTCGGCACGGTGGGGCGGACCGGACGCGCGACGGGCCCGCATATGCACTGGGGGCTGAAATGGCGCGATGCGCGTCTCGACCCAGCCAAGCTCGCAGGGCCGATCGACCGCTGATGCCCGCTTGCCGTGGGCGAATTCGTAACCATTGAAACAATATGTCGCAGATGACGCGCTGCAGCATATTGTGTTTCGCAGATTCCCATACTTGTTGCAAATACGTCACAATCGCCTCTGAAACGGCCGATTGCGCCGGGAATTCGCTTTACTCGACATGAACGAAGTTACATCCCGCACGCTATCGGGGCATCTGTGTGTGTCGGCTTTGGCCGGTTGCGCTGGGGGTCCGGGTAATTTCAATCCACCAGTAGCAAGGGACTGCACTGTGAAGAAAACCCAATATTCCAAGCTGAGGCTAGGCGCTGCGCCGCTCGTATTGAGCGTCGCCCTGGTTTCGGCTCCTGCCTTCGCGCAGGACGCCGCCGAAGAAGGTGCCGCGCAGTCGGAAATCGTCGTCACCGGCTCGCTGATCCGCAACCCGAACCTCGAACAGTCGACCCCGGTCAACGTCACGACCTCGGACACGATCGAACTGAAGCAGTCGAACGTCGCCGAAGAAGTGTTGCGCGAAATGCCCGGCGTCGTCCCGAACATGGGTTCGGCCGTCAACAACGGCAACACCGGCGGCTCGTACGTCGATCTTCGCGGCCTTGGCTCGACGCGCAACATCGTCCTTCTGAACGGCAACCGCGTCGCTCCGTCGGACGTCAATGGCCGCGTCGACCTTAACAACATCCCGCTGGCCCTGATCGAGCGCGTCGACGCGCTGACCGGCGCCGCCGTGACCACCTATGGCGCCGACGCCATCACCGGCGTGGTGAACTTTGTGACCAAGCGCGATTTCGCCGGTCTGGAAGTCACCGCTTCGAACCAGATCACCGAACAGGGCGACGGCAACGTCTTCCGCGTCGACGCCACCATCGGCGCGAACTTCGACGACGGCCGCGGTAACGCGGTTCTGAGCATCGGCTATCAGTCGGCCGACGCCGTCTATCAGGGCGCACGTCCCTTCTCGCAAAACACGCTCGACAGCTATTCGAACACCTTCATCGGTTCGGGCACGTCGGTTCCGTCGCGCTTCTCGGGCACCCGCGGCCTGACCGGCGGCGCACCGAACAGAATCGCGCAATACACGCAGACCGGCGTCGATGCCGACGGCAACCCGATCCTGACGCTGACCCCTGGCGGTGCGGCGAACGGCGGCGTGCGTCAGGTCAATGCAGGCGGCCAGGCGGTCGGCACTTTCGCGACCTACAACTTCAACCCGTTCAACATCTTCCAGACGCCGTTCGAGCGCTATAACATCTATGGCCAGGCGAACTATGAAGTGTCGGACTCGGTCGAGGTCTACACGCGCGGCATGTTCTCGAAGAACAAGGTCTCGACGATCATCGCCCCGTCGGGTTCGTTCGGCGGCACCGTCGATATCAACCTGAACAACCCGTTCCTGCCCGCGGCACTGCGTAACCAGTTCTGCGCGCTGAACGTCGCACCGGTCGTCAACGGCGTCGATGCTGCCGGCAATGCGGTGTCGGGCCAGATTGCCTATCAGGCACAGATTTCGCAGGCAGATTGCGACGCGGCAGCGACGGCAACTGGCCCGGACGATCCGGCCTATCGCACTGTCACGACGGCGCTTTCGCGTCGTACTCCGGAAGTCGGCCCGCGTATCAGCGACTATCAGACGACCTTCTTTGACTATCGCGTCGGCGCGCGTGGCGGTATCACCGACACGATCGACTGGAACATCGAAGGTGCCTATGGCGAGTCGGAAAATATCCAGACGATTCAAGGCTATACTCTCCAGTCGCGTTTCCGTGAAGCGGCGCTGTCGAACGACGGCGTAACCTGCATCAGCGGCAACACCGATTGCGTTCCCGTCAATCTGTTCGGTCCCGAAGGCTCGATCACGCCGGCAGCGGCCGATTTCCTTCAGGAAAACAGCACGTCGACCAATCGTACGTCGCTGGCCCAGGTTCGCGGCATCATCTCGGGTGACGTCGGCTTTGCCTCGCCGTTGGCGGTGCAGCCGATCGGCTTCGCAATCGGCGGTGAATATCGCAAATACACCGCGCAGCAGTCGTCGGATCTTCTCGCGAAGACTCCGGGCGAACTCGGCGGTGCGGGTGGCGCAGCTCCCGACATCGACGGTGCTTATGACGTTTATGAAGCTTATGCCGAAATCGTCGCACCGCTGGTCGAAGACAAGCCTTTCTTCGAGAGCCTGACCCTCGAAGCCGGTATCCGTTATTCGGATTACAGCATCGAAGGCGCCGGCGGCTATGACACCTGGACCTGGAAAGCCGGCGGTAGCTGGGAACCGGGCGCGGGCGTCAAGTTCCGTGGTAACTACAGCCGCGCTGTTCGTGCACCGAACATCGGTGAACTGTTCACGCCGACCAGCGTCGGCCTGACCAACCTGGGTATCGACCCCTGTGCCGGTGCGGCGCCGGTGGGCGACGCCAACCTGCGCGCGATCTGTATCGCACAGGGCGCCCCGGCCGGGACGATCGGTTCGATCACCAACCCGACCGCGGCTCAGGCCAACATCACCACCGGTGGTAACCTGAACCTGCAGCCGGAAAAGGCCGATACCTGGACGCTCGGTGTCGTGTTCCAGCCCGACTTTATCCCGCGCTTCAACGTCTCGCTTGATTATTACAACATCAAGATCAACGACGTTTTGGGCGTGCCGTTGCCGGGCGATATCATCGGTGCCTGCTTCGGTGCCAATGGTACGAACGATGCAGCAAGCGCAGCATGTACGTCGATCCGCCGTAACCCGATCACTGGCGGCCTCGACGGCGATCCGGCGACCACCCCGGGCCTGTTCGGCACGACGAACAACCTCGGTCGCCTCTACACCGACGGCTTCGACCTGTTGATGAACTACAACATGGATCTGGGCTTCGCGAGCCTCGACTGGGGCTTTGTCGGCAACTGGACCCGTCACTCGAAGTTCAACGCCAACGCCGCCGATCCCACGTCGCTGAATCGCGAATGCGTCGGCTACTACAGCGTGAACTGCTCGTTCACGGGTTCGATCCAGCCCGAGTTCCAGTTCTCGAACCGCTTCACGCTTGGCTTCGACAAGGTCGACCTGTCGCTGCTGTGGCGTTGGCAGGACAGCGTTACGTTCGAGCCAGCACAGCTGCAGGCCGATATCGACGCTGCTGTTGATGCTGGCACCGATCCGGTTACCGGCTGTCCCGATCCGACGGGCACCGATCCGAACGGTTGCGTCGTCGATCCCCAGTTCCGCAAGATCAAGGCTGCGCATTATTTCGACCTGACCGCGCGGTTCAACGTCAGCGAGAATCTGGTGTTCACGGCCACCGTGCAGAACTTGCTCGACAAGAGCCCGCCGCTGCTTGGCAACACGATCGGTTCGACGACCTACAACAGCGGCAACACCTTCCCGGCGTCGTATGACGCGCTGGGCCGTCGTTACGCCGTGTCGGCAAAGCTGAAGTTTTAGTCCTTCACGCTTCGACCAAGAATTGGGGGCGGACAGCAATGTCCGCCCCTTTTTCTATGGGTGGAGCGCGGGAGGTTGAGCGGCGACTTTGGGGTCGTGAGCTGCTATCGGCGCCCTCTCTTTCGTCATCCCGGACTTGATCCGGGATCCACGGCGGCGCCGAAGTCATGGACCCCGGATCAAGTCCGGGGTGACGATGATTAAGAGGTCTGCTTCGGTCGGAACCAGCGGTAGTCGAGGTCGACCACCAGCCTGGCCGGGGCTCAACGCGCCAGCAGCGGGGCGGGCAGGGCGAGCGGGATTCCCGCCTGATCGGCGACGGCTTCGGCCCAGCCGACGACTTGCACAATTTCTTCGCCATAGGCGGCTTCGGCGGCGGCGAGATCGCGCTGGCGTTCGCCCGCCGCAAAGGGCGCTCCCGACTTGCTGTTGCGGCCGAGCGCCGGATGATCGGCAACCGCGGCGCGGTCGCCCGCGAGCTTCAGATGGTCCATCGCCGCCGCGACCGCCGCCACGGGTGCCCGCGTCAATGTCTCGCTGTCGAGCGAGGCGATCCGGTCCGGCGCCCATGCGAGCAGCGCGGCGAATGCCTGTTGCTGGGCGAGCCAGCCCACCGCCGCGACCTGCAGGTCCGACTGGCGGAAATAGTCGCGCGCTTCGAAACCGAGCTGCACATAGCCGTCGGCCAGATAGCCTTCGAGCAGTTCGCGGCACCATAGCCGGCACCACATGCCCTTGCGCGCGACCGACAGCAGGAAATCGCGCAGCGGGGCATGGAGCAGGATCGCGCGCGCCTGCGGTCGCAGCGTCATTGCGCCGCGCGCGAGCGGATTGAAAATGTTCGACGGCTTGACGATCACCGCTTCGTCGGCGGTAAAGCCGCGGCCGAGCGTCGACAGCGCATCGTCCATCACCGCGCCATGGTCGCGCGGGGTGGCGCCACGGCGGCGCCATCCGACCATATCATTGAGCAGGACCGGTTCGGACAGGCTGGTCGCGACGCCCGGCTGGTCAAACGCCTGCGCGAGCATCGTCGATGCGCAATAGGCCGAATGGAACAGGAAATGCAGCGGCGGCCGCTGCCCTGTCATCGCCGCGCGGCAATCGGCGCGGCGTAACACGACGGGGGTGCTTTCTTCGCCCAGATGCAGATCGGTCAGGAATGGAACGGCCGCACGCGCCGCGCGATCGACGCGGCGAAAATGAAAAGCGTCGTGCCCCGGATCATAGCGATGCGCGAGCCATTCGGCATCATCGACAATAGCGGTCACGGAGGGCGCGGCGGTCATCAATCGACCTTGCCGATTGCCCCTGCCGATGGCAAGCATGGCCATGGCCAGCGCACCACCACCCGCTTCGTCCGTCGAGGCCAACCGGCTTGGAATTTCAGCCCTGCAAGCAGGGGACGCCGCCGCAGCTGCGCGGCATTTCGCGGTGGCGATTTCGGGTGATCCGCAGTCCGGCGCCCTCCAGCGCAATCTGGCCTCGGCATGGCGCGCGCTCGGCGACGATGAGCGCGAACTGGCGGCGCTGGATGCCGCGCTGGCGATCGACCGGCGTGACTTGATGGCGTGGATCCGTAAGGCGGAGCGCCACGAAGCGCGGGGTGAAAAGGGCGCCGCGCTTGCGGCGTGGAGCGCGGCGACCGCGCTCGGTGCGCAGCTAAGCCCGGTGCCGCCGCCGCTCGAAGCCCTGCTCGCGCACGGGCATGCGTTTGTCGCGGCGGCCACCGATACCATGTTCGCCGCGGCGTCGGGCGCATTCGGCGCGGTTCGCGGCGACCTGTCCGAAACCGAGGCGCGCCGCGGCGAGGCCTTCATCGCGAGCGCGCTCGGCCGCCGCCGCATCTATCAGAATGAATGCGCGGGTATCCATTATCCGTTCCTGCCCGCCGACGAATTTTTCGACCGCGGCCATTTTCCCTGGTTCGCCGAAATCGAGGCGCAGACGGATGCGATCCGTGCCGAGCTGCGGGCCTTGCTCGACGATCCGGGCGAAGAACTGCGGCCCTATGTGAAGATGGACGCGGGGACGCCCGAATCCATCTGGTCGGGGCTCGATAACCGGCTCGATTGGGGCGCCTGTTTCCTGTGGGAATATGGCGAGCCCAATCAGGCCGTGCTCGATCGCTGCCCGGCGACGGCGGCCGCACTCGCCGCCATTCCCGGCGCGCGCATTCCGGGGCGGGCACCGAGCGCCTTTTTCTCGATGCTGAAGCCGCATACGCGCATCCCGCCGCACACCGGCGTCACCAATACGCGCGCGATCGTCCACCTGCCGTTGATCGTTCCGCCGGGCTGCGGCTTTCGCGTCGGTGGTGAGACGCGCGTGTGGGAGGAGGGCACGGCCTTCGCGTTCGACGACACGATCGAGCATGAGGCGTGGAATGACAGCGGCGAGCTGCGCGCGGTGCTGATCTTCGATGTCTGGAACCCGCATATGACCGCGGCCGAACGCGATCTGCTGCTGCGCTATTTCGCGTCGGCCGATGCGTCGGGCTATGCCGTTCCTCGCTAGGATTTCTGCGGGTTCTGGCCGTCCGGCTTCGGCCGAAATTCAGCTTTGCGAAAGTCCCGATGCCCCATATGATACACCTTATGAGGCAGCGGGTTGGGGCCCGCGGTAGGAGGAATTTCATGAACCATATTCTGCCCGCATTGGTCGCGGCTGCGTTGCTCGCCGCGCCTGCTTTCGCCGCGGAAGCCGACCGCGCGCCGCCTTCGAAGCCGCCCTCGGCGATGACGCCGACCGAGATCAAGGCGTATAATGAGGGGCTGCCGCAGACCCATCCCTATTATATCAAATGCCGCAAGATGCTGGAGATCGGTTCGCTCGTGAAGAAGAACCGCACCTGCTACACGAACGAAAAATGGAAACAGGTCATCGCGAACAGCAGCCAGAATGCACGCGACACAACCGAAGCCTTTGTCAGCGCTGGCGGCAATTCGTCGAACTGAACGCGGCGCGATGCCGTGAAGGAGAATGACGATGCATAAAGCCGTCTGTCTGGGGCTTCTGTTTTGCATGTCGGCCGTTCCCGCCGTCGCCAGCGAAACCCAAACCCAGCTTGCCCGAACGCCGTCCGAAATGTCGGGTGCCGAGATCGACGCCTATAATCAGGGTCGGACAGCGAATGATGCGGACTATATCCGCTGCCGCCGGATCGAGCAGCCGGGATCGCTCGTCAAGAAGCTGCGCATTTGCAACACCAATGCCGAATGGAAGCGGGTCGCCGACAAGGGCAATCAGGACGCGCGCGATTCGATGGAAACCTTGGCGCGCGGCTGGAGCAATTCGCAGGAGCTCGCGGGGACGACGATGCCCGAGATTCGGCCGCAATAAAGGGGCGATATAATGCTGACGATGATGATTGCGTTCGCGCTCGCCGCGTCGAGCACGCCGACGACTGGCGCCGCCACCGATCGTCGGCCGCCGCTCGATAGGCCCGCCTCGACGATGACGGGGACCGAGATCAAGGCCTATAATGCCGGGCTGGCGCCGACGCATCCCGACTTCATCAAATGCCGCAAGATCGAGGAAGTCGGCTCGCTCGTGAAGAAGGCGCGCGTTTGCCACAGCAACGAGCAATGGAAGCAGCTGTGGGCGCAGGGCAATCAGGATTCGCGCGACACGATGGACGCGATGTCGAGCAAGGCGGGTGATTGCCGCGCGACGGGCACCTGCTAGCGGCGGATCGAGATAAACAAAAGGGCGGCATCTCTGCCGCCCTTTTGTTTATGCTGGCGAGAGTTTCAGCGCTCCGTCGCCTTCGTCGACCTTGATCGTCGACCCGTCCCTGACCTCACCCTTCAGGATCAGGTCGGCAAGCGGGTCCTGCAGATATTTCTGTACCGCGCGCTTCAGCGGCCTTGCGCCATACACCGGATCATAACCGACACGGCCGAGCCACGCGCGCGCGGCGTCGGTCAGCTCGAGCGTCACCTTGCGGTCGGCGAGCAGTTTCTGGACGCGCGCAACCTGGATGTCGACAATCCCCGCCATATGCCGCTGCGCGAGGCGGTTGAACAGCACGATCTCGTCGAGTCGGTTGAGGAATTCGGGCCGGAAATGCGCGCGCACGACCTCCATCACCGCGGGCTCGGCCTCTTCAATCGGCGCGTCGTCGGGGAGCGCCGCGATCGCCTGGCTGCCGAGGTTCGAGGTCAGGATGATTAGCGTATTGGTGAAGTCGACCGTGCGGCCCTGCCCATCGGTCAGCCGCCCGTCGTCGAGCACCTGGAGCAGGATGTTGAACACGTCGGGATGCGCCTTTTCGACCTCGTCGAACAGCACGACCTGATAGGGGCGGCGGCGCACCGCTTCGGTGAGCGTGCCGCCCTCTTCATAGCCGACATAGCCCGGAGGCGCGCCGACAAGCCGCGCGACGCTGTGTTTCTCCATGAATTCGGACATGTCGATGCGGACCATCGCATTGTCGTCGTCGAACAGGAAACGCGCGAGCGCCTTGGTGAGCTCGGTCTTGCCGACGCCGGTGGGGCCGAGGAAGAGGAAGCTGCCGAGCGGACGGTTCGGGTCTTGCAGGCCGGCGCGGGCGCGGCGGACGGCGGTCGAGACGGCGCGGACGGCCTCGTCCTGTCCGATCACGCGCTGCGTCAGCGTGGTTTCCATGCCGAGCAATTTCTCGCGCTCGCCCTCCATCATCCGATCAACGGGGATGCCGGTCCATTTGCTGACCACCGCGGCAATGTCGTCGGCGGTGACCTCCTCGCGCAGCATTGCGTTGCCCGCGGCGGCTTCGGCATCGGCGAGCTGCTTTTCGAGCCCGGGGATCGTGCCGTAGCTGAGCTCGCCGGCTTTAGCGAGGTCGCCGGCGCGCTGCGCCTGGTCGAGCGCCGAGCGTGCGGCGTCAAGTTCTTCCTTGACCTTCGCCTCGGCGTGGATCTTGTCCTTTTCGGCCTGCCATTTCTGGGTGAGGCCCGCCGACTGCTGTTCGAGGTTCGCGAGTTCGGCGCGCAAGGTCGCCAGCCGATCCTTTGAGGCGTCGTCGCTTTCCTTCGACAGCGCCGATTCCTCGATCTTCATCTGAATGATGCGGCGGTCGAGGTTCTCGATTTCCTCGGGCTTCGATTCGACCTCCATGCGGATGCGGCTTGCGGCCTCGTCCATCAGGTCGATCGCCTTGTCGGGCAGGAAGCGGTCGGAGATATAGCGGTTCGACAGCGTCGCCGCGGCGACGATGGCGGCGTCGGTGATCCGCACGCCGTGGTGCAGCTCATATTTTTCCTTGAGCCCGCGCAGGATAGAGATCGAATCCTCGACCGTCGGTTCGCCGACGAACACCGGCTGGAAGCGCCGCTGGAGCGCGGGGTCTTTTTCGACATGCTTGCGATATTCGTCGAGCGTCGTCGCGCCGATGCAATGGAGTTCGCCGCGTGCCAATGCGGGTTTGAGCAGATTCGAGGCGTCCATCGCGCCCTCGCCCTTGCCCGCGCCGACCAGCGTGTGCATCTCGTCGATAAACAGGATGATCTCGCCCTCGGCAGCCTTCACATCGTCGAGAACACCTTTCAGGCGTTCCTCGAACTCGCCGCGATATTTGGCGCCCGCGATCAGCGATCCCATGTCGAGAGACAGCAGGCGGCGGTCCTTCAAGCTGTCGGGCACGTCGCCATTGACGATGCGCAGCGCAAGACCCTCGGCAATCGCGGTCTTGCCGACGCCGGGCTCGCCGATCAGCACGGGGTTGTTCTTGGTCCGGCGCGCGAGGATCTGGATCGTGCGGCGGATTTCCTCGTCACGGCCGATGACCGGATCAAGCTTGCCCTCACGCGCAACTTCGGTGAGGTCGCGGGCGAATTTCTTGAGCGCTTCGTAACGATCTTCGCTGCTCGCGGTGTCGGCGGTGCGGCCGCCGCGCAGGTCGTTGATGGCCTGGTTGAGCGCGTCGGCTTTCAATCCGGCATCGGCAAAGGCCTTGCCGACCGGGGTGCCGGTCGAAAGCACCATTGCGAGCAGCAGCCGCTCGACGGTCACATAGCCGTCGCCAGCCTTGGATGCGACCTGCTCGGCCTGATCGAGCAGGCGCACGGCGTCATTGTCTAGCCCTGGCGTCTGCTGCGCCCCCGATCCCGACACCGCGGGAACCTTGGCGAGGAGCGCGTCAATTCCGGCGACCGCGCGCGCGGCGTCGCCGCCGCTCTTCGCAATCAGTCCCGCGGCCATGCCTTCATTGTCTTCGAGCAGCGCCTTGGCGATATGTTCGGGCGAAATCCGCTGATGATTCATGCGGATCGCGATCGTCTGCGCGGCTTGCAAAAAGCCCTTGGCGCGGTCGGTAAATTTGTCGAGGTTCATCAGAAAGCCCCTTTCTCGCCAAACAAGATAGTGTTGCCATTTGGCAACACAAGGGGCCTTCCGAGGTTCCGCAAACTCTATTCGCTACGCGCGAGCTGGTCGAGCAGGCGCACACCGAATCCCGTCATCCCCTTGGGGACGAGCGAGGTCGCCTTTTCGGACCGGTTGACCCCGGCGATGTCGAGATGCGCCCACGGCGTCGCCTCGTCGACAAAGAAGCCGATGAAATGCGCACCGAGGCTCGCGCCCGGGCCCTGTCCGGTGGCGGAGTTGCGGATATCGGCGATGTCGGACTTCATCCGCTCGGCATAATCCTTGTGGAGCGGCAGGCGCCACAGTTCCTCGCCGCTCGCGGTGCCTGCGGCGATCAGCCGCGCCGCGAGGGTTTCGTCGCGCGCGAAGAGGCCCGCATAGCTGTTGTCGAGCGCGCCGACGACCGCACCGGTGAGCGTCGCGATGTTGACGATCGCCTTGGGCTTATAGGCTCTCGCGACATATTCATTGGCATCGGCAAGGACGAGGCGGCCTTCGGCATCGGCATTGACCATCTCGATCGTCTTGCCCGACATCGTGCGGGTGACGTCGCCCGGTCGCTGCGCATTGCCGTCGGGCATATTCTCGGCGAGCGCCGCGACGCTGACAACATGCACCGGCGCGCGCGATTTGGCGAGCGAGACGATAGCGCCCATCACTGATGCGGCGCCCGACATATCGCCCTTCATATTGCCCATCCCGGCGCCGGGTTTCAACGACAGCCCGCCCGAATCGAAAGTGATGCCCTTGCCGACAAAGGCCGTCGGTGCATCGGGCGAACCGGCGCCGCGATAGCGTACCAGCATTAGCCGCGACCCGCGCGGGCTGCCCTGGCCAACGCCGACGAGCGTGCCCATACCCAGCTTGCGCATGGCGGCTTCGTCGAGCACCTCGATGCTGACGCCCGCCGTGCCCGCCAAGGCTTCGCGCACGCGCATTACGAAACTATCGGGATAGATAACATTGGCGGGCTCGTTGGCGAGATCGCGCGACAGCCGCACGCCTTCGGCAAGTGGTTTCCAGCGGTTGGCAAAAGCGGCCCCGGCGACGGACGGATTGGCCCCCACGAGCGTTACCGCGCCCGTCGGCGGCGTCTTTTTGCCTACGGTCTGATAGCGGTCGAAGCGATATTGGCCGAGCGCGAAGCCATAGGCGACGTCGGCGGCACTCGTGTCGCCAAAGGCGCCGGCAATCGTCACCGGCTGCGCCTCGCTCTTAAGTTCCTGTGCGGCCTTGCCCCCGGCTTCGGCAAGCGCGAGCGACGAGGGAGTCGCGCCCGTGCCGACGAGCAGAATATGCGGATGCGCACCAATGCCGCGTAGCGACAGCGTCGTGCCCGGCTTGCCATCAAAGCTCGCCGCAGCGATTGCCGCCGCGACCGCCTGGCGTTCGGCGGCGCTCAGCGCGACGCCGTCGAGCGGCGGCAGCGCCGCGTCGGTCATCAAGATGACCAGGGCTGCTCCGGCCGGAGCGGTCGCGGCAAAGCCGATCGCGCGCTCGGCGCTATTCGTGGCGGTCGCGGGAACCACGCCCGACCCCGTAACGGTCTGCGCCAGCGCGGCGGGCGCGAGGGTGAGCGACAGGCAAGCGGAAAGGAGCAGATGTTTCATGCGCATGGTTCGATATTCCCCGTTGTTCAATGACCTGTGCCTTGCATAGCCGCGTGCCGCCCGTCCGCAAATCCGCCTCGACGAACGACAGTCGCTTGCCATCGGACGACATGGCCGCCACATAGCCCTGCTGACGACGCGCCGAAGAGGACCAGAGATGCTGCGACGGATTTTGCTGGGTTTCCTGCTGCTGCTGATCGTTACCGCCGCGTCGCTCGCGCTCTGGGAGCCGCTGACTGCTGAGGCGCCCGCCGCGCCCGCCTTCAAGCCCACCGATGTGCAAATCGCGCGCGACAAATTCGGTGTCCCGCATATTTTCGGCAAGACCGACGCCGACGTCGCTTATGGTGTCGCCTACGCCCATGCCGAGGATGATTTTTCGACACTGCAGGAAGTGCTGGCGATGACACGCGGCCGCACCGGCGCGATGATCGGGGAGGATGGCGCGAAGATCGATTATGCCGCGGCGCTGCTGGGCGTCCGCGCGACGACGGCGCGCGACTGGCCGCGGCTGCCCGCCGACGTGCGCGCGCTGTTCACCGCTTATGCTGCGGGGCTCAACCATTATGCCGAAAAGCATCCGGACGAGGTGCGCCTGTCGGGACTGTTCCCCGCGACCGGCGAGGATGTCGTCGCGGGTTTCGTGTTGCGTTCGCCCTTTTTCTTCGGGCTCGATTCAGTGCTGGGATCGCTGGTCGAGGACAAGGAGATCGGCCGTGAGGGCGGCCCCGCGCTCGATCGGGCGGGCAAGCTGGTCCCGCGCGAACTGACGCCGGTCGGCACCGATCCCGCCGATAGTTTGACGCCGGTCGGCCGTGATCCGGCCGACAATGGATCGAACGGCATGGCGGTCGCGCCCGCGCGTTCAACCGACGGCGCGACGCGGCTCGTGTCGAATTCGCACCAGCCGTGGACAGGCGGCGTCGCCTGGTACGAACTGGTCGTCCATTCGCAAGAGGGCTGGGATTTTGCGGGCGCGAACTTCCCCGGCTCGCCTTACCCTTTCCTCGGGCATAACAAATATCTCGGCTGGACGAACACGGTGAACCGGCCCGATTTGATCGACGTCTATAAACTGACCCTCGACGACAGCGGCGAGAAATACCGTTTCGACGGCGCATGGCGCCCGCTCGAGGAAAAGCGTATCTGGTTGAAAGTCAAGGTTGGTCCCTTCGTGCTTCCCGTGCCGCGCACCATCTATCGATCGGTTCATGGGCCGGTGGTAAAGAACGAAAAGGGCGCGTTCGCGATCCGCTATGCGGGGATCGATCAGGCGAATATGGTCACCCAATATTACCGGCTGAACAAGGCGAAGAACTTTGCCGAGTGGCGCGCGGCGATGGCGGGGCAGGGCGTGCCCGCGACCAATTTCATTTACGCCGATGCCAAGGGCAATATCGGGCTTTTCTACAATGCGATGTTCCCCGACCGGCCGGCGGGGTTCAACTGGCGCGGCGTGCTGCCCGGCGATACTTCGGCCGATCTGTGGACGAAGACATTGCCTTTCGACCGCGTGCCCGCGCTGGTCAACCCGCGCTCGGGTTATGTGATGAACGCGAACAACACGCCGTGGGTCGCGGCGGGGCCGGGCGACGAACTCGACGCCGCTGCCTTCTCGCCCTTGCTCGGCATCGAGGACGATATGACCAACCGCGGGGTGCGGCTGATCGAATTGTTCGAGGCGTCGGGACAGATCGACGAGGCGCGGCTGAAGGCGATCAAATATGACACCGCCTATGCGAAGTCCGGTTATGCGAAGGCATGGATGGCGCGCTTGCTCGCCCTCGACACAAGGGGCGATCCGGCGCTTGCGCAGGCGCAAAAGCTGCTGCGCGAATGGGACTGGAATCTCGACGGCAGGGGGAAGGGCGATGCGCTGGCGCTGATGCTGCTGCGTCCGGCTAACGGTAGCCATTACCAGCGCCGCGCCGCGCCCGATCCGCGTACGGTGCTGAAAGAGACGGTCGCGCATCTGCAAGAGCATTTCGGCGGGCTCGATCCGAAGCTCGGGACCGTGTTGCGACTGCGGCACGGTGAGGGAGCCAGCCGCGTCGACCTGCCGCTCGACGGCGGCAACGACACGGTGCGGGCCTCGACGCTGTGGGACGCCGAGCCCGACGGGCGGTTGAAGGTGCGCCACGGCGACAGCTTCATCATGTTCGTGACCTGGGAGAAGGACGGCCGCGTCCGGTCGGAATCAATTCAGCCGTTCGGTTCGGCGACGACGCGGCCCGAGAGCCCGCATTATAATGACCAAGCGCCGCTGTTCGTCGCTCACAAGCTGAAACCCGTGTTGTTCGATCCGGCGGCGCTGAAGGCCAGCGGGGCGCGATTCTATCGGCCTTGAAAGCGGTAAATTGCTGTCCTAAACCGTTGATACAGTGCCGTCCGGCGCCCGGTCGCAAGCAGGCTCAAAGCCTGCATCCGAACAAGAGGATTTTCATGCCCCGTTTCCATCGTTTCGCTCTCGCCTTGGCGGTGACAACGTCGCTTGTCGCTGCGGGTCCCGCGTTCGCCAAGGCGAAGGCCGTCAGTCCCGCTCCGATCGCCGACCTCGTGAAGGCGGTCGACATTCCTTATCAGGCCTTTACGCTCGACAATGGCCTGCGCGTGATTGTGCATGAGGACCGCAAGGCGCCCATCGTCGCGGTGTCCGTATGGTACCGCGTCGGGTCGAAGCATGAACCGAAGGGCAAGACGGGTTTTGCCCATCTGTTCGAACATCTGATGTTCAACGGGTCGGAAAATTCGCCCGGCGATTTCTTCGAGCCGCTGCAACAGGTCGGCGCGACCGACAGCAATGGCACGACCAACGTCGACCGCACCAATTATTTCGAGACGGTGCCGACCGGCGCCCTCGACCGCGCTCTGTTCCTCGAAAGCGACCGCATGGGCCACCTGCTCGGCGCGGTGACGCAGGAAAAGCTCGATAACCAGCGTGGCGTCGTCCAGAACGAAAAGCGCCAGGGCGACAATAACCCCTATGGCCTGCTGCGGTACGAGATTTTCGAAAATCTCTTCCCGACCGGACACCCCTATCATCACAGCACCATCGGCTCGATGGGCGATCTCGACGCGGCGAGCCTCGATGATGTGAAGAAGTGGTTCACTGACAATTACGGCCCGAACAATGCCGTGCTGGTGCTCGCGGGCGACGTGAATGTCGCGACGGCGAAAGCGAAGGTGCAGCAATGGTTCGGCGACATCCCGCGCGGTCCGGAAATCGCGGCGCCCAAGACCTCGGTCCCGACGCTGCCTGCGCCGCTGGCCAAGGAGGTCAAGGATCTGGTCCCGACCACGCGCATCTATCGCATGTGGGCGATCCCCGGCCTCAACGATCCCGAAGCGGTGCCCTTGCAGATGGCGATGGGCGTGCTCGGCGGCCTGTCGTCGTCGCGCCTCGACAATGCGCTGGTGCGCAAGGATCCGGTTGCGGTGAGCGTTTCGGCGGTCGCGCAGCCATTTGAGGACGCCGGCATCCTGCTGGTGCAGGCCGATGTGAAGCCGGGTGTCGAAGCAAAGCTCGTCGGCGAGCGGCTCGATGCGGAAATTGCGAGCTTCCTCGCCAGCGGACCGACGGCGGACGAGTTGCAGCGCACTGCCGCAAGCTATCTGGCGGGCACGATATCCGGGCTCGAATCGGTTGGTGGTTTCGGCGGCAAGGCGGTGACCCTGGCCGAGGGCGCACTTTATTCGAACAATCCCGCCTATTACAAAGTCGAGCTCGACCGGATGGCGAAAGCTACCCCCGAACAGGTCAAGGCGGTCGCGCAGAAGTGGCTCGCGCGCCCGGCCTTCTCGCTGACCTATACCCCTGGCGAGCGTACCGAGGGCGGGGAAAATCGCGGCGGCGCGGTGACCGATGGCAAGATGACGGCGCCGGTCCAGCCCGACCATTACTGGAACGAAGCGCTCGGCGATGTCGGTCCTGATACGGGCGGGGCTTCGCTGTTCGCCGACCGTTCGCAGCTGCCCGCGGTCGCGGATCTGACCGCGCTCGATTTCCCCGCAATCGAACGCACGAAGCTGAAAAATGGCGTCGAGGTCGTCTTCGCGCGGCGCACGACGGTGCCGACGGTCAATGTCGCGGTCAGCTTCGACGCGGGCTATGCCGCCGATCCGCACAGCGCGCTGGGCACCCAGTCGCTGATGCTCAGCCTGATGGACGAGGGGACCACGAGCCTCGATTCGATCGCCTTTGCCGAGGCGAAAGAGCGGCTCGGCGCCCAGATTGATGCGACCGCCAATGCCGATGAAACGATATTCAGCCTGTTCGCGCTGAAACCGAACCTTGGCGCCTCGCTGAGTCTGCTCGCCGACTATATTCGCAATCCGGCGTTCGACGCCAAGGAACTGGAGCGGGTGCGCGCACAGCAGCTTAACCGGCTCAAGGCCGAACTCAACAACCCGAACGCGATCGCCTCGCGCATATTGACGCCGGTGCTGTACGGCGCCGACCATCCCTATGGCATCCCGCCCTCGGGCCTCGGCAATGCAAAATCGGTGGCGGCAGTGACGCAGGGCCAGCTTGCGGCCTTCCATTCGGCGTGGATCCGCCCCGACAATGCGCGCGTCTTCGTCGTCGGCGACACGACGCTGGCCGAGGTGAAGAAGCAGCTCGACGCGACGCTGGGCGAGTGGCAGGCCCCGCCGACCGCAAAGCCGGTCAAGCATTTCGATATCGCGATCCCGGCGCCCAAGCCCCGCATCCTGCTGTTCGACCGGCCCAAGTCGCCGCAGTCGGTGATCCTCGCCGGCAAGGTGCTCGACGCCAAGGGCGGCGACAAGCTGGAGATACTGCGCTCGGCGAACGATATTTTCGGCGGCAATTTCCTGTCGCGCTTCAACACCAATTTGCGCGAGACCAAGGGCTGGTCCTATGGCGTGCGTAGCCGCATTTCGGGTGACCAGGACCGGTTGACCTGGATCGCCTCGGCGCCGGTGCAGGCCGACCGGACCGGCGATTCGATCAAGGAGCTGCAGAGCGACCTCAAGAGCTTCCTCGGTGACAAGGGCGTGACGAAGGACGAGCTCGAACGCACGATCAACGGCAGCGTTCGCGAACTGCCCGGCAGCTTTGAAACCTCGGGCGACGTGCTCGGCGGGCTTCGCCAGATCGTCAAGTTCGGCCGCCCGGATAATTATTACGAGACGCTGCCCGCGACCTATGAAGCGATGACTGCGGCCGAAATCGACGCTGCGGCGCGCAAAGCCCTCAGCACTGACGGCCTGGTTTATGTCGTCGTCGGCGATGCCGCAGTGGTAAAACCGCAGCTTGACGGATTGGGTTTGCCGGTGGAAACGGTGTCCCTCGATAACTAACATCAGTTTCAGTAAGGAGAGCCCCTATGTCCCAAGTTGATGGCAGCTATGATTGCGTAACCAAGTCGCCGATGGGCGATCAGAAGTCGGTGTTCACCGTCAAGAGCGACGGCGGCAGCTTCACCGGCCAGAACGCCGGTGCGATGGGTTCGCTCGATGTCGAAAATGGCAAGGTCGACGGTAACAAGCTGACCTGGACCATGAACATGAAGGTGCCGATGCCGATGACGCTCGAATGCGAAGCGACGATCGACGGCGACGCGCTGACCGGCACGATCAAGGCCGGTGCGTTCGGATCGATGGCGATGACCGGCACCCGCCAGGGCTGAGCCATCCGTCACGAAAAGCGAAGGGCTGTCCGAAAGGGCGGCCCTTTTGCGTTGCATAGCAATGCCTTTGGGCTTGCGGGCCATTGGGGGACTATCCAAAGCATCGGCGGGGGCGCATAGGCTGCTGCGATGCACAAACCGGCTCAATCCCCGCAACGGAGCCTGCCGGGCGACCGTGAAATGGTGGTCATGATGGCAATGGTCATGGCGCTCAACGCGCTCGCCATCGACTCGATGCTGCCCGCGCTGCCGGCGATCGGCGAGGCGCTGGGCGTTACGGTCGCCAATGATCGCCAGCATATCATCTCGGTCTATCTGCTCGGCATCGGTTTCGGCTCGCTGCTTTATGGGCCGCTGTCGGACCGCTTCGGCCGCAAGGGCGTGCTCGTTCCCGCGCTCTTCGCCTATCTGGCGCTTGCGATCGGATGCGGGCTATCGACCAGCTTTGAGATGTTGCTTGTGCTGCGCTTCATTCACGGGTTGGTCAGCGCGGCGCTCGGCGTCATCGTCGTCGCGGTAATCCGCGACCTGTTCGCGGGCGATGCGATGGCGAAGCGGCTGTCGCTGATCTTCCTCGTCTTCATGATTGTGCCGATCATCGCGCCGACGATCGGCGCGGGTATCGCCGCGATCGCGGGCTGGCGCGCGATTTTCGTCGTGCTGGCGGTGATGTCGATCGTGATGCTGTTCTGGCTGCGCCGTCTTCCCGAGACGCTCGACCCCGCCGATGTCCGCCCGCTCGACCTGCGCACGATGATCGCGGGCTGGGCGACGGTGACGCGGCACCGCCGCGCCGCGGGCTATATGATCGCATCGGGGATGATGCAGGGCGCGCTCTATGGCTATCTTAACAGCAGCGAGCAGATTATTTCGGAGGTGTTCGGCGCGCAGGCGCTGTTCCCCCTGATCTTCGCCTGCGTTGCAGTGGGGATCGCGATCGCCAATTTCTCGAACGCTGCGATCGTCGAGCGGTTCGGGGCGCGCCGCGTTTCGCAGGCGGCGGTCTTCGCCTTCATGGCGACGTCGATCCTGCAGATCGTCGCGGCGCTGAGCGGCGCGGAGACGTTGGGGATGTTCACCGCGCTGATGATGGTCAATGTCGGCCTCGTCGGCTTCATCGGCAGCAATTTCGGGTCGATCGCGATGGAGGATTTCGGGCATATGGCGGGCGTCGCGTCGTCGTATCAAAGCTTTGCCAAGACGCTGCTCGCGGCGGTTGTCGGTGCGACGATCGGTCAGCAATATGACGGCACGACTCTGCCGCTGGCCTATGCTTTTCTGATCAGTGCGGTCGTCGGCCTGGCACTCGTCTTCTGGGCGGAGCGCGGCAAGCTGTTCACGCGGCCGGGCACCGCGCCCAAAACGCCATACTAAAAAGGAAAAGGGCTGCCCCGGCGATCGCCGGGGCGGCCCTTTTGTGGTTCGCGATGTTGCGTCAGTTGATCGGCGTGTGCGGCTCAAGATCATCCTCATGCACTTCGACGATCCCGCGGCCCAGATGGCTGCGGCTACGGCTGTACAGGAAGTAGAAGATCAGCCCGATCACGCCCCACACCGGAAGCACGATCATCGCTTCGAACGGCAAGTTGAGGAACAGGAACACCGTGCCTGCGATCGTCAGCGGGCCGATCAACCACAAGGCGGGCGTCTTGAACGCACGCGGCGTGTTGGGCGCGGTCTTGCGCAGGATCATCACCGCAATGGCGACCATCATGAACGCATAGAGCGTGCCTGCATTGGCAATATCGGCGAGCTTGCCGACCGGCAGGAACGCCGCGGCAAAGGCGACGGCCGCGCCGGTGATCGCGGTGATCACATGCGGGGTTTTCCACTTCGGGTGCACCTTGCTCCACGATTCGGGCAGCAGCCCGTCGCGGCTCATCACGAACGCAACGCGGGTCTGGCCGAACAGCAGAATCAGGATGACCGACGGCAGCGCGACGAAGGCGGCGATGCCGAGCATGTTGCCGACGCCCGACCAGCCGATCTGGCGAAGAACATGTGCGAGCGCCTCGTTCGAACAGACGAGCGGCAGCTGGTCGGCGGCGTAGGTGGCGCACTGGCGTGCCAGTTCTTCCGACCCGGCGGGGAACGGGATGCCGTTCGGCCCCATGATCGGCTGACCGCCAACGGTGCCGATCGCGCCCGCCGCGACCAGAATGTAGAAGACGGTGCAGAAGAGCAGCGATCCGATCAGGCCGATCGGAACGTTGCGCTGCGGGTTCTTGGTTTCCTCGGCTGCTGTGGAAACCGCGTCGAAGCCCACATAAGCAAAGAAGATCGTCGCCGCCGCGCCGACCACGCCGACGCCTGAACCGAAGCCGCCGAAAACGCCGGCGGGCAGGAAGGGGTTGAATTTGTCGGTCGAGAAATAATCGCTGGGCAGGGTCAGCACGATAAACGCGGTCAGCGCGGTGACCTTGATCGCGACGAGAATGGCGTTGACGCGAGCGCTCTCGGTCGTGCCGATCATCAACAGCCAGGTGACGAGCAGCGCGATCACAACGGCGGGGAGGTTGATGAAACCACCCTCGACACCGCCGAGCGCCAGCGGTGCGCCGGACAGGAAGGCGGGCAATTCTATTCCCAGGAATTCATTCAATATCGTTCCGGTGAAATAGCCGGACCACCCGACCGACACCGCCGATGCCGCAACGGCATATTCGAGGACAAGGGCCCAGCCGACCGTCCAGGCGAGAATCTCGCCCATCGTCGAATAGGTGTAGGTATAAGCGGAGCCGGCGACCGGGATCATGGCTGCGATTTCAGCGTAGCAGAGCGCCGCGACGATGCAGATCAGGCCGGCGATCGCAAAAGCGAGCATCAGGCCGGGGCCTGCCTTTTGGGCGCCCGCCGCAGTCAGCACGAAAATGCCGGTGCCGATGACGCAGCCGATTCCGAACAGCGTGAGTTGAAAGGCACCCAATGTGCGGTGGAGCGACTTTTTTTCCGCTGTCGCCAAAATGGCATCCAACGGCTTTACCCGGTCAAATAGCATATTCTTCCCCTTGGGGGCGGCTGAACTGCCGCCCGTCTCATGGCGGGGCAGACTAGCCGCTCCGCGCGTCAGCGCAACTTAATTTCAGGGGGCTGGCGGCCGATTTCCGTGCGGACCAGCGCGCTTACCGTATGGTAAAGCGCACGCGGTCAATCATTCGGCCGCCTGGATCAACGAGCGCGAGCATATGGACGCCGGGACGTGGCAATATCTGCCCGCCCGCATCGGCGTCGCCGAGCGGTTTCTTGTCGAGGATCAGGCGGTATCCGGCGACCGATCCGCTGACCGTCACCGCGAGCCGCTGGCGGTCAATCGGGATGTCGGGATCGAGCGCATAGACGCTGCCGCTGACCGGGCTGGTGATACGCGGACGGCGCGCGGCCGGCGGCGCGGCGGCCATTTCACTTTGCGCGGTGCCGCGAAGGAAAAATTCGCGGCGCGGTGGCTCGCGCGTGCCGGGGAGCGTGATCTGGCGCGCCTCGACGCCGCCCGGCATTGTCGGCGGCTTGCCGGGACTGCCCGCGTGGAGCGCAAGCATCACGTCGCGCCACACCGGCGCGGCGCCCGAGGTGCCCGAGACGGCGCGCATCGAATCGCCCTCGAGATTGCCGACCCAGACGGCGACGGTGAAGCGGTCGGTGAAGCCGACACACCAATTGTCGCGCATGCCTTTCGATGTGCCGGTCTTGGCGGCGGCCCAGAAGGGGAGGCGGAGCGCGCTGTCGGCGCCGAAGGCGTCGGTGCGCGCGGAGGCGTCGGCGAGGATGTCGCCGACGATGAAGGCGGCGGCAGGGTTTACGATCTGGCGGGGAACTTCTCTATCATTGCGCATATCGGCGAAGTGGACGGGCGACCATTTTCCCATATTCGCTAATGTTCTGAAGGCGTTGGCTTGTTCGACCAAGCTGACCTCGGCCGAGCCCAGCGCGAGCGAAAATCCGTAATACTCACCGTCTTCGACGAGTCCGTGGTAACCGAGGGCCCAGAGGCGGTCGCGGAATTGCTGGACGTCGTCGATGACGAGCGCGCGGACCGCGGGAACGTTGAGCGACGCAGCGAGCGCGTGGCGGACGCTGACCGGCCCCTTGAAACTGTGGTCGTAGTTTTTGGGGACATAGAGGCCCGAAGCGGTGTCGAGCTGGACCGGGCTGTCGTCGAGGATCGAGGCGGCGGTGAGCCAGCCATGTTCGATCACCTGTGCGTAAAGATGCGGTTTCAATGTCGATCCCGCCTGCCGCCGCGCATTGGCGCCGTCGACCTCGGCCGCGGTCGATTTCAAACCGACGCCGCCGACATAGGCGAGCACTTCGCCCGTGGCATTGTCGAGCACGACGACCGCCCCGTCGCGGACGCGGTCCGCGCCGAGACCCGCGAGCTGGCGGCGGAGCGCGACGATCGCGGCGGTCTGGATGCGGCGGTCGATGGTGGTGGTGACGCGCTTGCCGGGCTGGTCGAGCAGACGGACCGCGAGGTGCGGCGCGAGCGCGGGGTCGAAGCGCGCGGCATATTCGCCCGAGACGAGCGTCGCGGCGGCGGCGCGGATTGCGGTGCAATCCTTGGCTTGGGCGACGCGGCAGGCGCGGCGGGCGAGCGCCACGGCGCTGGCGGCGGGGTTGGGGAGGAGGCCGGCGAAGAGCGCGGCGTCGGTGCGGGTCATGTCGGCGGGGCGCTTGCCGAACAGGCTTTGCGCGCCCGCGCCGATGCCCTGCGCTTCGCCGCGCAGGGGGAGAAGGTTGAAATAGGCCTCGAGCATCTGCTCGTGCGACCAGTTCGCCGCGAGCGTCTGCGCGGCGCGCATCTGGCGGAGCTTGGTACGCCAGTCGCGCTTGCCGGGTTGCGCGAGGCTCGGGTCGAGGAAGGCGGCGAGCTGCATCGGCAGCGTCGAGGCGCCGCGCGACCGGTAGCCGGTCCCCCCCATCGTCAGGCGCGCCCGGACGGCGCTGGCGATCGCAAGCCAGTCGACGCCGCCATGCGACCAGAAACGGCGATCCTCGGCTTTCACTACGGCGGTACGGACGGCGGGGCTGATGGCGTTCAGCGGCACCCAGGCGAGGCGGCGGCGTTCGAAATTGACGCGCTCGCTGTCGAGCAACTGGCCGTCGCGGTCATAGAGCCAGGCTTCGCTGGGCTGCCAGGCGGCGCGGACGTCGGTGTAGGTCGGCATGGGGAGCGGCTTCGTGGCCAAGTGCGCCGCGGTGGTGAAGATGAGCATGGCGAGGGCGAGCCACGCGAGCATGTGGGGCCAGCGGCGGTGGCGGGGTGAATTCATCGCCTAAACTAGCCCGCGCTCCCGCGAAGGCGGGAGCCCATCTCCTGTGGGTTCACCTGGCGCCGACCGGAGATGGGCCCCTGCCTTCGCAGGGGCACAGGGGTAGCGAAGCGGAACCGACCTCTCCCGTTCGCATCGAGCGAAGTCGAGATGCCCATCGGTTGCCCACGTCTTCGAGGTGTCTCGACTTCGACCGGAGGTCGAAGTTTATCCTGAGCGCCTGCCAAGGCAGTCGAAGGGCTCGCCACGAACGGAAACAGCGGGTTGTTGTGGGCAAGCATCACTGCCCCACACTCGCCACCGTCAGCGGGGCGTTCGGCCATTGGCCGCGGATCGCGGGCGAATACATCGCCTCGACGCGCGTCGGCGGCAGGGTGAAGCGACCCGAGCCGTTGAGGCGCACGACATATTCGACCGCGTGGGTGCCCGCGGGCATCCAGCCGAAATAGCCGCGCCAGCTGTCCTTGCCGCGTTCGACATAGCTCGGCTGCGCGCCCGATCCGCCCGCCTGTTGGCCAAGCATTTCGGACTGGCCGCCGAGATTGCCGACGATCGTCGCGCCCGGGGCGATCGGATCGTTGATCACGACCCACGTCCGGCCCGCAGCCGCGACGACCTCGATCCGTATCTTGATCACATCGCCGCGCGTCAGCCTTTCCTTGGTCGCCGCCTTGACGATGCCGACCGACCGTTTGATCCGGTAGCCCGCGTTGAGCGGTTCCTTCAATGGCACCGCAGCCTTGACGCTGACGGTGGCCCACGGGGTGCCGGTGCCGTCATGCTTCAGGCTCATCGTCGCGGCGTTCAGCGCGACGCGCAGCGGCGAGACGGGATCGGCGGGCAGCGGCCAGCTTTGCGACGCGGTGCCGCCGGCAAGGCCGATGCTGGTGACCCCGGTGATCGCGCTCGCCGGATACAGCTCGGCGAAGCGGCGGACGGTGACCGCGCCCCATGCGTTGGCGGGGGTGGTGTCCCAATGGCCCTTGCGCTGACGCTGTGCGACGCCGACCATCAGCTTGCCCGCGTCATCTTCCCAGCCCTTCCGGCCGAGCACGGCTTCGAGCGCCTTGATCGCCATTTCGTCGCCGCTGGTCATCATCCACCAGGGCGCGCGCGCGTCGTCGACGAGATCGAGGCGGGTGCCTTCATAAACGAGACGCTTGCGCAGCTCGGCCTCGGCTGCGGTGCGCAGCCCTGCGGCGTTGCGAACGCTAGGGGTGCGTTCGATCGCGACGAGCCAGTCGGCGAGCGTGCCGGTGGTCATGTCGACCGGCGCGACCTCGATCGCCGACACCAGCTGCGCGCTCGACGCATTGTTGCGCGCGAGCGCCGCAAGCGCCGCGATGCGGACCGGGCGGATATCCCAGGGGCCATAGCCTTTGCGCGTCAGCCGTCCTTCGACGACCGCCTGCAATGCCTTGACCATCTTCGCTTTCGACGCCTCGGGGATCGCGAAGCCGTTTGCCGCGGTCACGCTCATCACATAGGCGGTGAGCTCGATCGACCCTTCCATCCGTTCGTTGGGCCAATAGCGGAGCAGGCCGTCGTCATCGAGATAGGTCGGCATCGCGCCAGCGAGCGCCTGCCAGCGGCCGAGGTCGCCGAGCGCGATGGCGCGCGAGGTCGACTGTTCAAAGCAGTTGTACGGATAGGCGCTCATATAGTCGCGCACCCCCGACAGCGGCGGCGCGAGCGTGCCCGCGAGCGCGACATCGACATAGCCACCGGGCAGCGCGCCCGCGGGAATAGCGATCGGCAGCGTCGTATTGGGGCCGACGCGGAAGAGGCTGGCGGCCCAGGTTTCGACCGGGATCGCGGGTTCGACCTGCTGCGCAAAGACGAGCCTGTCGCGCGCCTTGCCGCCCTTGGCCACCGCCTCGACCGTCCATTCGATCGGACCGACCTGTTCGGGCGCGGTCATCGACCAGCTGATCGGCACCGCGCCGCCCGCCGGGATGGTGACGGTGAGCGGCGGCGCGGTCGCGACGGCGGGCGAGAGCGTCGGGGTCGCGGTGACCTCCATCGCCTGATCGGTGCCGTTGCGCAGCGTGAAGCGCGCATCGTAAGTGTCGCCGGTGCGGACGAGTTCGGGCATGCCGGCAAAGACGCCGAGATCCTGCACGGTGCGGACGGTCGTTTCGCCGGTGCCGAAAAATTGCGATCCGTCGGTCGCGATGGCGACGAGGCGGAAGCCCGAGAGATTGTCGCTGAGCGGCACGTCGACCGTCGCGCGGCCCTTCGCGTCGAGCGGGACATTGCCTTTCCAGAGCAGGACGGGGCGGAAGTCTTCGCGGGTCAATCCCGACAGGTCGCCGCCGCCGCCGCCGCCGGGTTCGAGCGCCTTGCGGCCATAATGGCGTTTGCCCACCACCTGCATCTGCGCGGTCGAGGTGAGCACGTCGAGCGTGCGATCGCCCATCATCGCGTTCAGCACTTCCCAGCTTTCGTTGGGGGCGAGCTGAAGCAGCGCCTCGTCGACCGCCGCGAAGGCGACGACGGCGTTTTTCGGCGCCTTGCCTCCGGGCGTCTTGACCTCGATCGCGACTTTCGCGGTTTCGCGGACTGCATATTTCTCCTTGTCGGCCTTCACCTTGACGCCGAGCTGATGGCCTTCCCAGCCGACCTTGATCCGCGCGATGCCCATGCGGTAGGCGGGCTTGGCGAGATCGACGAGCGCGGTCGGCGGGGCGCCCTCGCTATTCTCGATCTTGAAACCGACCGCGCGTTTCATCGTTCGGAACCAGCTTTCCTCGCCCGTCACGCGTCCGCGCACTGCCATCACCGAGACATAGACGTCGGGGGCGTAGGTTGCGGGAAGCTTGACCTTCACGACCGGGTTGGTGCCTTTCAGGGGCACGACGAAGCTCGACAGCACGCCTTCGCGTTCGACGGTGACGAGCGCGGTCGCTTCGCGAAACGGCATGCGAACCTGGAAGCTCGCTGTGTCGCCCGCCCCATAGCGCGGCTGTTCGGCGATGACGTCCATGCGGTCGCCATTGTCGCCGCCGAACCACCATTCGTCGTCGCCCGCGAGCCAGACCGAGCGGATCGCGCGCGCTTCGTTGCCGTCGGCGTCGAGGGTGGTCGCGACGACGGTAGCTTCGCCCGAAATGCCCGGCGCCATCGCGCAGCTCGCGCGGCCGAGCTTGTCGGTCGTCGCGGTGCAACTGGCGGTCAGTTTCGACGTCCGCATCTGATTGTCATAGGCGTAGAAGCCGCCGATCAGGCGGCGCCGCGCGGTGATGATTTCGCGGTTGTAGAGCGCGACCTGCACGCGCTGGCCGCGGATCGGCTTGCCGTCGAGATCGAGCGCGATGAAATTGAGCTTGAGGTCATTGTCGCGCATCAGCCAGCCGTCGGTCTTGAGCCCAAGGCGGACGGCGGAGGGGTAGAGGGTGATGCGGCGGCTGGAGGTCAGCGTCTCGCCATTGGCGTCCTGATAATCCATTTCGGCCGCCATCAGCGTCGGTTCGGTGATCGGCTGGTCGACCGTGACATTGGTCGTGGCGCTGCCGTTCGCGTCAAGTTTGAGCGGCACCGAGCGCGCGAGCGGCAGTTCGGCGAAAGGTTCGTCGCCGCTGTCGTCGAGCTGGACGATGCCTTCCTTCACCGGCTGGCCGTCGAAATCCCAGTCCCGATAATCTTCGGGCGGCGACCAGGATGAGCGGAAATTGGTGCGCAGCTCGACCGGGATATTGGGTGCGGGACCGCCCGAGAGATAGCCGACGAAGAGGTTCAGCGGCACCGCCGCAGGGCGCACGAGCGCGGTTTTCGGACCTGTGACCGTCGCCTTCATCGTCGGCAGGCGATATTCGTCGACCTTGACCGACTGGCCCGACCAGATCGTCTTGTCCTCGCCGTCCTTATCCTTGGTGACGAACACCAGCTCATAATCGCCCATCGGCGCCGAGGCAGGGACGTTCCATGTCGTTTCGCCGCTGCCGCTCGTGGCGATGGCGAAGGGCATTTCGAATTCGGTGTCCGACCCGCGATGGACGAGGCGGAGCTTGCCCGCGAGCGCATCGGGGGTGCGAAAGCCGAGGCCGATCGGGCGGCGCAGGATATGCTTCATATGGACGGCCTCGCCCGCTTTCACCAGCGCGCGGTCGAAGATTGTGTGGAGGATGTCCTCGCGTTCCGACCAGCCATAGGGGAGGTCGAAGTCATAGGGGCGGATGCCATCGCCCCAGTCGGTGAGGGTGAAGCTGAAATCGTCGCCCGCGCGGGCGCTGACCATCAGTGCATGGCCCTCGCTCTTGGTCGGATCGGGGGTTTCCTCGCAGCTCGAATAGGTTTCGGGCTGCGGCAAGCCGCCCGCGAAGGCGAGGCGGCCGGCCTTGTCGGCGGTGCCGCGTGCGAGCAGGCGGCCGGTGCAGCTGTCCGAGACGCGGATTTCGGCGCCCGAAACGGGAAGGCCGGTGTCGAGCGAGGTCACCCAGGCGAGCGAGCCCTCGCGGCCCCATTTGAAATGCACCGCCATATTGGTGACGAGCGCGGCGGTCGCGACGTAGCGCGTCGTCTTGCGGCCGAGCAAGGCGGCGCCGAGTTCGGGGCTCGCGATCTCGACAACGTGGAAGCCCTTTTCCGACAAGGGTATGCCGACGACTTCGAATTCCTTGCCGCCGCCCGGAGGCGAGAGTTGCAGGTCGCGGCGTTCACCGCCCGCAGGGGCATCGGCGAACACCGATTTGGTGCCGGTGTAGTTGACCGTGACCTCTTTGCCGCTGCGGTCCTTTTCCTCGCGATAGTCGGTGTCGTCGGCGTCATCGACGCGCTTCAGCCAGCGCGCGATCGCGGCATCGTCGTCGCCGACCCGGAGCGCGGTCGCGGGCATTTTGAGGTTCGCCTGGACGAGCGCGCTTTCGACGCCGCGGACGGTGACGGGCAGGACGCCGCCCTCGCCGGCTTCGAGGATGCCGAATTCGGCGGCGAATTTGACGAGCGGCGGGGCGCGGTCGATGTGGAATTTCAGCGGGAAGTTCGACTGGTTCTGCAGCTTGCGACCGCTCTGGTCGGTGACGTCGGCGGGGAGGACGAGCGTCGCGTCGACATTCTGCGGCAGCGGGCCGGTGAAGCGGACGGTGGTCAGCCAGGCGTCATTCCTGTCGTCGTCGGCGATCTTCGGCGTCAGTTTCTTGCCGTCGGCGGTGTTGAGCGTCGCCGCAAGAATCGTTTCGCGCGCGACGGGCGAGGCGAAGCTGAGCGTCACATCCTTGATCGGGTTGCAGCCCGCCTGCGGGTTGACGCGGCTGCACGACATTTTCGCGGTGAAGGCGGGGCGGACGTCATGATCGAAGCGCTGGTCGCGGCCGGCGGTGCGGCCGGGGACGCCGGCTTGCGAAATGCGCGCGTCCCAGACGAGCGCCATGTCGCGGCCGGGGGGCAGCGGGCGGCGACATTTGACCGGGACGATGCGGTCGAGCGCGGCTTCGCGGTCGGCGCCCGCGGCGGGGAAGCGCTGCGGCAGGCCGGCGTCTTCAGTGAAGGACTGGCGGGACCAGTTATTCTCGCCGAGTCCGGTCAGGATTTCGGTGGCGGTTTCGCGCGGCAGCACGTCGAGCGGGATCTTCTCGCCGATGCCGTCGACCGCGCAATAACCGTAGCGGCCGACCGAGGCGCGGTCGGCGGCGACGTTGGTGGCGACGAGGAAGATCTGGTTTTCCTCGATATCGCCGCCGATGCCGCCCGCGAGCACGGCGCGCGCCGAGGGGCCGCCGGTATCGAGCGCGAAGCGGCTGTTGCCGACGACCGACACGCCGCGCGCGGTGGTCAGGCCATCGCGCAGCTCGACATGGCAGGCGAGCCCGCCGGGGAGCGGTTTGTCGAATTCGAGCACCCAGGTGCGCGTGTCGACCCAGCGGGATGACGCGGGGAGCTTGCAGTCATTGGTCGCAGGCGCGGGCGCGCGCGGATCGCCGAGCGGGACCATGTCTTCGGAAAAGCGCAAGGTGAAGCGCGTGATCGTGCCGTCGCCGGTGCCCGAGCTGCCCGGGGTCGCGAGCGTGACCTGTGGGACGGTGTCGGCGGCGGTTGCCGCCATCGCAAGGGTGAGGGGCAGGATCAGCGCCAGTTTTGCCTTGCCGGCCAATGCTGTAGCCAGCGCGCGCCATCCCTTGCCCATTACAGTTTCCCCTTCGGCCCGAGCATCTATCCTGCTGGAAACAGGAAACAGAGTCCACCCGTGGACGCATATAGCACAGGGTTAATCGCGCTTCGGGAAATTGCTGTGACCGCCGTCATATGTCGCGGCGAATGTCAGCGCGCGAGCATCGGTCCGAGCTTTTGCCCCGCGAAGATATGGACGTGGAGGTGCGCGATCTCCTGATGGCTGTCGAGACCGACGTTCGCGAGCAGGCGGTAGCCCGGGGCGACAAGGCCGGCGTCGCGCGCGACCTTGCCGACGGCGCGGACGAAGCCCGCGATTTCGCCGTCGCTGCCGCGGTCGGAGAAGTCGTCCCAGCTGACATAGGCGCCCTTGGGGATCACGAGGATGTGCAGCGGCGCCTGCGGGTTGATGTCGTGGAAGGCGAGCGCGAATTCGTCCTCATAGACGGTTTTCGACGGGAGCTCGCCGCGCAGGATACGCGCGAAGATGTTGCTGTCGTCATAGGGAAGCGTGGCGTCGATCGGCATGCGAATATCCTTACTGGCGGCTGGCTTTTTCGGCGTGGCCCGAGGTGCCGTCGCGGCGACCCAGTTCGGCGGCGATCATGTCCCATGAGACACCGCGTTCGGCGAGCAGGATCGAGAGGTGGAAGATAAGGTCGCTCGCTTCGCCGACCAGCGCCGCGTCATCCTCGCTGACCGCCGCGATCACGGTTTCGACGGCTTCCTCGCCCAGCTTCTGCGCGATCTTGCCGCGGCCCTTGGCGGCGAGGCTCGCCACATAGGAGGCTTCGGCCTCGCCCGCGGCGAGCCGGTCGTGGATCACCGCCTCCAGCTGCCCCAGCGTGTCGCCCATTGCCTTGCTCATCGCCCGATCCTTTCACGAGCGTGCCTAGCCGCGCCGCGCCGCGGCGACAAGCATGTGGCGTCCCCGCGAAAACTTACCGCCGCGTAAACCATATTGAAACGCCTTGGGCCTAATTTCCGACGCGCCGGGGGGCGAGATCAACTTTTAATCGAACAAGGATGATGAAAATGGGCACCCGCTCCCAGGTGTTTCTGGCTGCAACGGCTTCGGCGATCGCCTTGTCGGCAAATCCCGCAATGGCGCAGGCCGATGGCGACGAGATTATCGTCACGGGATCGCGCATTGCGAAGAGCGAATTCACCAGCGCCGATCCGATCCAGGTCATCGACCCCGAGAGCGCAAAACTGCAAGGGCAGGTCCAGCTTGCCGATATCTTGCAGTCGACATCGGCGGCGCAGGGCTCGATCCAGATCACTTCGGCGCTGTCGAACCGTTTCGTCGCCAATGGCGGCAATGATGTGCAGACGGTGTCGCTGCGCGGGCTCGGCGCCGAGCGGACGCTGGTGCTGATCAATGGCCGGCGCGCGGGACCGGCCGGCATTCGCGGCGCGGTCGCGCCGTTCGACCTCAATGTCCTGCCGCTGTCGGTCGTGCGCCAGGTCGAGATACTGAAGACCGGCGCCTCGTCCATCTATGGTTCGGACGCGGTCGCGGGCGTGGTCAATATATTGACGCGCGACGACCTGAACGGGTTCGAGGGCGGCGGTTTCTCGTCGATCACCGAACATGGCGGCGGTGAAAGCTATGGCGCCGATGTCAGCTTCGGCAAAAAATTCGATCGCGGCCATTTTTTCGCAACGGTCGATTATTTCCGTCAGCAGAGCCTTACGCGCCGCGACCGCGATTTCCTTTTCTGCGCCGAAGAATATCTGAGGCGCGAGGCCGACGGCAGCCGGGCCGACATCGTCGATTTCCGAACCGGGCGCCCGCAGTGCTCCGGCACGCTCGGCAATGCGATTGCTTTCAGCGATTTCTCGGGAGTCGATCAGGACGGCTTTCCGACCTTTAGTCCCGGTCTGTTTGCGCCGAACGGGCAGCTGATCCCCTCCGGCCAATATGGCGCCGAATTCGCGGGCGTCGGCATGCCGATCAACGTTTACAATCCGATCGGCGTGTTCGGCCCGGCCGATTTCTTCGGGCTCAATTTTGATGGGCCGTCGACCGGCGCGCTCAACAGGTTCGAACCCGCCGAGCAGGATATGGACGTGTTTTCGGGCGTCAAGCGGATCAGCGCCTTTGCCGACGCCGCCTATGAGGTGACCGACGGCATCACGCTTTACGGCGAAGCGCTGTTCAGCAATCGCAAGTCGCAGAGCAACGGCTTCCAGCTGATGGCGCTCGAACAGTTCACCGGCGCATCGATGCTGCCCTTTTTTCTCTGCGATCCGACGGCCTATAATTGCGACCCCAATGACATGGGCGACCCGTTCAACGCGGAATTCGGCGGTAATATCATCCTGCGTCCGCAGGTGCTGGTGAAATCGGAGAGCCAGGCCAACGTCGATTATTATCGCGGGGTGCTGGGGCTTCGCGGCGAGATCGGCGGGGGCTGGAAGTGGGATGTGAGCGGCCAGCACAGCCGCTCGGACGCAAGCTATACGCAGGACGTCATCTATCAGGACGCGCTTGCGTCGCAGACCTTGCGCACGCGCTCGTGCGTCGGCACGACGACCGCGATCCGCGGCGCGCAGTGCATCGACATCGACTTCACCGACCCGCGCGTGCTGCGCGGCGACTTCACGCCCGAGGAACGTGCCTTCCTTATGGGGCGCGAGACGGGTCGCACTTTGTTCAAGCAGACCTCGGCCGAGGCGTTGCTGACGGGCAAGCTGTTTACCCTGCCAGCGGGGCCGGTGGGCGCGGCATTCGGCGCCAATATCCGCCGCGATGAAATCAACGACACGCCGGGCGAAGCGACGCTGGCGGGCAATGTATCCAATTTCACCACCTCGGGCATCACCGCGGGGCGCACGGTGTCGAAGGAAATCTTCGGCGAAGTCGAAGTGCCTTTGCTCGAAGGCGTGCCGATGATCGAGCGGCTGACGCTGTCGGGCGCGGCGCGTTATACGCATGTCGAGGCGACGCGCCGCGACGGGGCGGGCGACACGTTCAGCGACACGACTTGGAAGGTCGGTGCCGACTGGGCGGTGACCGACTGGCTGCGTTTCCGCGGCACCTGGGGCACCTCGTTCCGTGCGCCCGCATTGTTCGAACTTTTCCTCGAAAACCAGACGGGTTTCCTTGGCCAGCAGGCGATCGATCCGTGCATTCAGACCGCGGCGCGCCTCGCGGCGGGGGCGATCAGCCAGCGCATCTTCGACAATTGCGCCGCCGACGGCATCGGTCCGAATTTCGCGGGCGGCTTCGCCCCGGCCGTGATCGCGTCGGGCGGCGGCATCGGCCAGCTCAAGCCCGAAACCTCGAGCGCCAAGACGGTGTCGGTAATCCTGACTCCCGATTTGTCGGGGGCGCTGTGGGGCGGGCTCAAGACGCGCCTTGCCGTCGATTATTTCGACATCAAGGTGAAAGACGAGATCACTTTGCTCGGCGCGGGCAATATCCTGCGCGGCTGTTATGACTCCGACGTCGCCGACGAGCCGCTGTGCGGGCTGTTCACGCGCACGGCGGCAGGCCCGGACGCGCAAAGCGTCGCGACCGTCACCGACCGCTATGTCAACATCAGCCGCCAGCGGAACCGCGGCGTCGACCTGTCGCTCGCCGTCGATCAGGATCTCGGCAACCTCGGGTCGCTGGCGTTCCGCGCGCAGATGACGTGGCAGGTGAAGGACAAGATCTCGCTCTTCCCCGGCACCGAGGTCGACGACAATGGCAAGATCGGCAATCCGAAATGGGTCGGCGATTTCAACCTTGGCTGGATGAAGGCTGGATGGACGCTCTTTTACGGGCTCGATGTCACGGGCGCCGCGTCGAACATGGATGACCTGCTCCGCGCGCAGGGCGGCGATCCGTGCCGCACGTCGAGCTTCCGTCCCGGCGGAAGCTTCTGCCCCGACGTCAGCGTGCCCGCGACCTTTTATCACTCGCTGTCGCTGAGCCGCGATGTCGCCGAACGGTTCCGCATCACGCTGGGCGTCGCGAACCTGTTCGACACTCCGCCGCCGCGTGTGTCGACCGTCGTCACCGCGACGCCGCCGGTGATCGGGCAGGCGCCGGCGTTCGGGACGCAATATGATTATCTGGGTCGTCGGTTCTTCTTGAGCGTGCGCGGCAGCCTGTAAGCCTCTGGACAAGCTCGCGCTCCTCTGGTGAAGCGCGCAGCATGTCCGAGGTCAAATTGCATCCCGACTGGCTCGCGCGCATCGGCGGCGAATTCGAGCAGCCCTATATGGCGGCGCTGAAGGCGTTTCTCGGCGCCGAGCGCGACAAGGGCAAGACGATCTATCCGCGCCCGCGCGACTGGTTCGCCGCGCTCGACGCGACGCTGCCGCAGGATGTGCGCGTCGTGATTCTGGGGCAGGACCCGTACCATGGGCCGGGGCAGGCGCATGGGCTGTGTTTCTCGGTCCAGCCGGGGGTGCGGCCGCCGCCGAGCCTCGTCAACATCTACAAGGAAATGCAGAGCGACCTTGCCATCGCGCGCGCTTCGCACGGCCATTTGAAGCATTGGGCCGAACAGGGCGTGCTGCTGCTCAACAATTGTCTGACCGTCGAGGCGGGGCAGGCGGCGTCGCATCAGGGCAAGGGGTGGGAGAAGTTCACCGACGCCGTGGTCGCGGCGGTCGCGGCCGATCCGGCGCCGAAGGTCTTCATCCTGTGGGGCAGCCATGCGCAGAAAAAGGCGGCGAATGTCGTGGGGCTGAAAGAGGGCGGTATGGGGGCGGGCAGTCCGCACCTGATCCTGCGCGCGCCGCACCCCTCGCCCTTGTCGGCGCATAATGGCTTTTTCGGGTCGCGGCCGTTCAGTCAGGCGAATGCGTTTCTGGAGGCGCATGAGCGCGGAACGATCGATTGGCGATTGCCCGACGAACCCGGCGTCGCCGCCGAATGAGCCTGCTCGCCGATCCGCTGACTTTGCTCGTGCTCGCCATCGCGGTGGTGCTGCTCGGGCTGGCTAAGGGCGGGCTGTCGGGGGTTGGCGCGCTCGCGACGCCGCTCGTCGCGCTCGTGCTGCCACCGACGATCGCGGCCGCGCTGCTGCTCCCTATATTGATCGTGCAGGACGTCGTCAGCGTCTGGTCGTTCCGCAAGACGTGGGACGGCTGGGTGATTGCCTGGATGCTCCCCGGCGCCGCGGTCGGTATCGCCGCAGGCTATTTTTATGCCGAGCGCGTCGATGAGGCGAAGCTGATGGCGGCGCTGGGCGCGATTACGCTGGCGTTCGGCCTCTACCGCCTTTGGGTCGAGCGCGGCGGTCGCGTCGTCGCCGCGTCGACTTCGCCGGGATGGGTCGGCAGCCTGTTCGGGGTTGCGACGGGGTTCACCAGCCAGATCGCGCATGCGGGCGGGCCGCCGTTCCAGATGTGGGTGACGCCGCGCCGCCTGCCGCACCTTGTCTTCGTGGGCACCAGTTCGATCCTGTTCGCGGTGATCAACTGGATGAAGGTACCCGCCTATATCGCGCTTGGCGCCTTTCCGCACGAGGTGCTTGTCGCCGCTCTGCTGCTGATGCCGCTCGCGATCGTCTCGACCTTGCTCACTGTACGCTGGCTGAAACGGATCGATGGCGCGCGTTTCTATGTCATCATTTATCTGTTGATGGTCCTGCTCGGCGCCAAGCTGATTTGGGACGGGCTGGCGGGATAACAGGCGACGCGGAGCGGCAAAGGGCGTAGGCTGTCTTCGCGGGCACAGGCGTCCGCCGCCTTTCAAGGTATTGATCATGGCCAAGAGCCAGAAGAAATCGAGTCGCGAAACCCGCAAACCCAAGGCCGAGAAGCCCAAGAAGCCCAATGCGAGCAATCCGTCGACCAAGGTCGGCGTTGTCGCCGGGCTCGACAATATGAAGAAATAACTGCGAAAGGCAGAAGCGAAGATGGTGCAGGCACGGTGGAACGGCGCGGTGATCGCCGACAGCGACGACACGGTGGTCGTCGAGGGCAATCATTATTTTCCGCGCGATGCCGTTGACCCGGCCGTTCTTACTGACAGCGCGACGACGAGCCTCTGTCCGTGGAAGGGTATCGCGCACTATCATCATGTTGCCGTCGGTGGGCAGGTGAACCAGGACGCCGCCTGGTATTACCCCGACCCCAAGGACGCGGCGGCGGCGATCAAGGATCGCATCGCCTTCTGGAAGGGCGTCGAGGTCGGCTGACCCTTTTTCGTCCATGTCCACGCCCGTCCAGATCCTTGTCGATGCCGACGCATGTCCGGTGAAGGACGAGATTTACCGCGTCGCCTGGCGACACGAGGTGGCGGTGAAGGTCGTGAGCAACAGTCGGCTGCGCGTGCCCGACCATCCACTGATCGAGCGGGTGGTGGTGTCCGATGGTTTCGACGCCGCCGACGACTGGATTGCCGAGGCGGCGACGGCGCGGAGCATCGTTGTTACCGCCGACATCTTGCTCGCCGACCGCGCGTTGAAGGCGGGGGCGAGCGTGCTCGGGCCCAATGGCAAACCCTTTACCATGGCGTCGATCGGCCCCGCGATCGCGACGCGCGCGATCATGGCCGACCTGCGCGCCGGGGGCGACCAGATCGGCGGGCCGCCGCCCTTTTCAAAGGCCGATCGCTCGCAATTCCTGCAGGCGCTCGACAGCGCGCTGGTGCGGCTGAAGCGTCAGGCTTAAATTTCTTTTGTTTCTTTTCCGGCATTTGTGAAATTTCTTCGGCCGAGTGATGGCGATCACGGCGGGCGGGACGGCTGTGCGGCATAAGCGGGACATCGGGAACGGCCCGAACCCAATTCAAACCCGTCGAACCGCTTTGGAAAGGACATGACCATGACCAAGAAGATGATCCTCGCTCCCGTGCTCGCGCTCACCGCCCTCCTGTCGGCGACCCCGGCGATGGCGCAGTCGGCGCAGCCCGCGCAGGGCGGGATGACCATCGCCACGAACCCGGTGCAGATCCTGATCGGCCTGCTGCTCCCCGCGGTGCAGAAGGTCCGCGAAGCCGCGGCGCGCTAAACGCGCTTCCCGATTTTCGTCTTCGGCCCGGCTCACCACGCCGGACCGGAACCAGCCCTTCCGCCGCAGCGATCCCGGCGGGAGGGCTGACCTGTTTCCGGCGCCTTGAACCTCCCTCGCATCGGGCGTAAGCCTTGACGCGAAGGGGAGAGGGGCCATGCTTTCCATTTTGCCTTTGCTGTTGATCGCGGGCGCGCCTGACGCTGCGCCGCCCGCCGCCGCGCCGGCATCGGTTGCCGCACAGGCGACCCCGGTGACGATCGAATATTATTATCGCATCCGCTGGGGCGGCATGGATGAGTTTCGCGCGCTTTATGCGAAGAACCACCAGCCGATCCTCGACGAGATGAAGCGGCAGGGTTTCATCACCCGGATCGAGACGGCGACGCCTTTCACCCATATGGCGGGCGGAACGCGCTGGGACCTGCGCGTGACGATCAGCTATCGCGGCGCCGAGGATGCGGTGGGCACCGGCACCGGCTATGATGCCGCGGCGGAGGCAGTCGGCGCGCGCCTGTTCCCCGACCTTGCAAAATTCAAGGCCGAGGAGGCGAAGCGGTTCGCGCTGGTCGAGGAGCATTGGGACGTGATTGTTCAGCGCAGCGAATAGCCGCGCGGCGATCAGTTGCCAGCGCGGCGGTGCATCACAAAGGCGATCAGGAGCAGCGCCGAAATCACCCCGACCATCATGCCCGCGGTGGTTGTGACCATCGAGATCGTCCCCGCCGGATCGTTCGAACTCCACGCGCCGCTCTGCGTCCGGTCGATCATCCACCAGGCACCGGCGACGACGACCAGGTCGAGCAGGACCAGTCCGAGCAGCGCGCGCGTCGATTTTTTCACGAAATTCCTCCCCGTGTATTTTGCTGCCGCGATCCTACCATGATCTGGAGGCGCGCCTATCGCGAAATCGCGTTGACCATATTGCCCGCGCGCGACATCCTTGCGCCATGCCACGGACTTACACGAGCTTCGCCGAATTCTGGCCTTTCTACCTGCGCGAGCATAGCAAGGCGTCGACGCGCGCGCTGCATTATGTCGGGACGAGCCTTGTTGTGCTGATCGCGATTGCCGCCGTCGTGGCGGGCCGCTGGGGATGGCTGATCGCTTTGCCGGTCGCGGGCTATCTTTTTGCGTGGGTGGCGCATTTCGGGGTCGAGAAGAACCGGCCGGCGACCTTCACTTATCCGTTGTGGAGCCTCGCCGCCGATTTCAGAATGTGGGCGATGTGGCTGGCCGGACGGTTGGCCCCCGAGCTTGATCGCGCGGGCGTTTTGCGGGAAAATCGATCAGAGTGACCTGAAGCTTCGTCTGGCGTTTATTGCGAATCATTCTTAACTTCGTGCTCCGCCAAACGGAGATGCGCCATGCCCACCGACCTGATCAAGACCTTCACCTATCTTTCGATCCACCTGACGATCGGGTTCAGCGTCGCTTATGTGATGACCGGATCGGTCGCGCTCGCGGGCGGGATCGCAATTATCGAGCCCTGTATCAATGCTGTCGCATTCTTCTTCCATGAAAAGGCGTGGAAGCGGGTCGGCGCGCGGCCTAAGCTGCTGTCCGCCTGAGGACCTGCGAGTCCCCGGCCGCTGTTTCGTTTCGCCCCCCCAAACCAAGGAGATAGTCATGACCGTCAATCGCGCATCCGCCCGCTACGAAGGCTTCGGCAAGGAAGGTAAGGGGTCGATCACGACCAAGTCGGGGGTGCTCGACAAGCAGCCTTATGGATTCGGGACGCGCTTCGAAGGGCAGCCGGGGACAAACCCCGAGGAGCTGATCGCCGCGGCGCATGCGGCGTGCTTCACGATGGCGCTGTCGTTCGGGCTCGCGCGCGCGGGCTATTCGGGCGACACGCTCGAAACGAGCGCCGAAGTGACGCTCGATCAGATCGATGGTGGTTTTCAGATCAGCAAATCGGCACTGACGCTGACCGGCAAGGTGCCGGGAATTTCAGCCGACGAATTCGCCAGGATCGCCGAAGAGGCCGAGAAGAACTGCCCGGTTTCGAAGCTGCTCAACTGCGAAATCACCCTCGAGCATAATCTCGAGGCCTAAGCGGCGCGGAGCATCGGCGCAGGCAGCTCGTCGGCCATGAAGCCGAAGCTGCCTTGCGCCGGCGGCTCCAATGTCCAGCTTTGCAGCACGCGGTGGCGGCGATGGCCGACATGGCTTTCGATGAGCACGAGGTCGCGCGGGGTCCAGGTCCACGCGAGCGGCACCGGATCAAAGCCATCGGGCCGGCCGTAGCCGAGCGTGATATGCGGCCAAAGGCCCGACTTGCGACGCATCGGTTCGATACCCTGCGCCGCCATGCGGGCGACAATGGCGTCATATGTCTGGCGGATGCCGCCGACGCTGCCTGCGGGGACCAGCTCGACGCCGGTTTCGCGCCCGACGATCCTGCCAAAAGCAATTGCGCTCGCGGCGGGCAGGCCGGGCGCGAACGCCTTGGCGACCTGGCCCCGCAGGAAGGGTTGCGGCTCGAGCGTCTCGGCGATCGTGCACAGCGTCAGATGATACAGCTGGGGCTTCAACCCCGCGAACAGGTCGCCCGAAACAGGCGGCAATTGGCGCGCGAGCCAGCCAGCGCGATCGGCGTTTACCTGAAACCCCAGGAAATAGCGGAACATCGGGTCCATCATCCATAACTCCGAATCGGATCAATGTTCATATTATGTTCTCATATGCCATGAGAGTCGAATCCCTGTCGCTATTCGTCGTCGGTTGCCATCCGTGTCACATGGATGCCGAAAGCCATTGCCGCCGTCATCTTCCCGCGCATCGCGTCCCATTATAGCATCCGTCTCCCGCAGCGCTGGCCGTGTGGAACGGATAAGTTACTAATATAGTGACTTTTTCACGACAGCGAAGGCCATCGTCTATCTGCGCTTGACCTCAACCGGGCTTGAGCTTTCATAAGTGCGGAACAGATGATTCGTGAACGGAGTCTTGTCCATGCTGCACCAACCCGCTGCCACGCCATTCGAGCCCGAAGATTCGGGGGCCGAGGCGCCCGCCGAGGCCTTTCTGCCGCGCTATTTCGCGCGGATCGGCTATCGCGGACCGGTGGCGCCGACGATGGAGGTGCTCGCGGCGTTGCACGCGGCGCACATCGCCGCGATCCCGTTCGAGGCGATCGACGCGCTAACCGGCGCGGGGATCGATATCGGCGCCGACGCCATCGACGCCAAGCTGATCGGCCAGCGGCGCGGCGGCTATTGTTTCGAGCAGAACGGATTGTTCCTCCGTGTCCTGCAGGCGATCGGCTTCGCGGCCGAGGGCCTGATCGGCCGCGTGCGCTGGATGCTGCCCGACGATGCGCCGCCGACGCCGCGCACGCATATGGTCGTGCGGGTGACGCTCGATCGACGGCCGTGGCTCGTCGATGTCGGCTTTGGCGCGGCGGTGCCGCCGCGACCGCTGGCGATGGACAGTGAGGATGCCCAGCCGACGCGGCACGAAAGCTATCGCGTCGTGCGGCACGGCGCCGAGTGGCAGGTCGCGGCGCGGATCGACGCGAAATGGCGGACGCTCTACCGGATCGAGAATGTCGCGCCGCCCGCAATCGATTATGAAATCGGCAACTGGTACACCTCGGCGCACCCGGATTCGCATTTCCGCTATCAGTTGATCGCGGCACGCACGACCGCCGAGGCGCGCTATGGCCTGCGCGACAACCGGCTGACGACGCGGCTGACCGACGGGCGGATCGACCGGCGCTATCTGACCGCCGACGAGATTGAGCGGGTATTGTCGGAGATTTTCCACTTGGCGGTGCAGCACCATTGGCGCCCGGCGATCGAACGGGCGGCAACCGCCGAAATCGCGGGATAGGCAAGTCGCTGCACCGCGGCCGCTCTCTGCTGCGGCGCAGCTTGACTTGCTGTGCCCCTGGCTTTCACATGTCAGGTGATACCGGATCGCAGGAGAGGACATCATGAATCTCGTGACGCCGCAACGCGCTTTCACGCGCGTGAAGGTCGCGCCCCTGACGCCATCGATCGGCGCCGAGATTTCCGGGATCGCGCTGGCCGAAGAACAGGATGATGCGACGATCGCCGAAATCCGATCGGCGCTGCTCGCGTATAAGGTGATCTTCTTTCGCGACCAGTTCATCACGCCCGAACAGCATATCACCTTTGCCCGGCGCTTCGGGCCGCTCGAAATCCATCCTGCGACGCCGAAGGAGCAGCCGAACCCCGAAGTGCTGCATATCGCGCACGGGCCCGATTCGCGCGGGCAGGAGAATTTCTGGCATTCGGACGTCACCTGGCGCGCCGAACCGTCGCTGGGGTCGATCTTGCGCGCGATCGAGGTGCCCGAGGTCGGCGGCGACACGCTGTTCGCCGACATGGCGGCGGCGTTCCGCGCCCTGTCGCCCGCGATGCAGGACTGGTGCCGTTCGCTGAGTGCCGTGCACGATATCGCGCGCGTCTTTGCCAAAAGGCTGGGCAAGAGCCCCCACGAACTGCACGAGAAATATCCGCCGCAGCTCCATCCGGTGGTGCGCACGCATCCCGAGACGGGCGAACAGGCGCTATACGTCAACACCGCCTTCACCAGCCATATCGAGGGATTGTCGGCAAAGGAGAGCGAATGGCTGCTCGCGCATCTTTATGCGCAGGCGGCGGTGCCCGAAATCCAGTGCCGTTTCCGCTGGCGCGCGGGCTCGGTCGCCTTTTGGGACAATCGCGCCGGTCAGCATTATGCGGCGTCGGACTATTTTCCGGCGGTGCGGCGGATGGAGCGGGTGACGATCGCGGGCGACCGGCCCTTCTATCGCGACGAACGCTGACACGAGGATTTTGATGGGCGACAAGCAGGTCGTGTTGCTGTCGGGCGGCAATCCGCAGATACCGAAAGGCTATGGCGATGCGCCGGTGCAGGCCTATATCGCGGCGATGCCGGGGTGGAAATCGCCCGCCTGGGCGCGGCTCGACAAGCTGATCGAAAAGACGGTTCCGGGGACCGCAAAGGCGGTGAAGTGGAACTCGCCGCTTTATGGCGCGCCGGGGCAAGGCGAGGCGCCGACGCACTGGTTTTTGAGCGTCCATTGCTTCGACAAATATATCAAGGTCGCCTTCTTCCGCGGCCAATCGCTCGATCCGGTGCCGCCGGTCGCGTCGAAGAGCGGCGACACGCGATATTTCCATATCCATGAGGGCGATCATATCGACGAAGCGGCGTTCACCGATTGGGTGAAACAGGCCGCGGCGCTGCCCGGCGAGAAGATGTGAGGAAGACAATGGCGGCGGATCGGATCGATGCCAAGATCAAGGGGCTCGGCGACTGGCGCGGTGCGACGCTGGCAAAGCTGCGCGCGCTGATCCACGAGGCCGATCCGGAGGTCGAAGAGACGGTGAAATGGCAGAAGCCGTCGAATCCGGCGGGGGTTCCGGTGTGGGAACATGCCGGCATCCTGTGCACGGGCGAGACGTATAAGGACAAGGTCAAGCTGACCTTTGCCAAGGGCGCCGCGCTGGCCGATCCGGCGAAACTGTTCAATTCGAGCCTCGACGGCAAGGTGCGGCGCGCGATCGACCTGTTCGAGGGGGACGATGTCGATGCCGCGGCGTTCAAGGCGCTGGTGCGCGCGGCGGTCGCGGCCAATCTCGAACGGTCGGCGCGGGCCAAAAAGACCTAGGTCCTGACCCTAGTCGCAGCCCGTCCCTTCCTTGCGCGCGGCCCAGCCGATCGCGCCGTCCACCATATTCAGGTGCGCGGGGTCGGCCCAGGCCTCGGCCTGGTGGCCGAGCGCCGAGTAGAAGATGCGCGCCCGGCCCTCGCAGCGCCACCAGATGAGGGCGTGGTCGCCCATCCGCAGTTTGGGCTCGAGGCGCATTTTCGTCTCGTCGAGGTGCGCGAGGATGTGCGCATCGGCGGCGGGCGGGGCGTCCCAGCTGTAAAATTCGTCGGTCCACGGCCAGTGCGCGGGCAGATGGCGCGTCGCGGGATGGCTGCGGTCGGTGACGATCAGGTCGGCCGTCTGGAACTGGTCGGCGCCGCCCGGATGGCCGGTGAAATTGCCATTGCCGCGCATCTGCACGAACCAGCCGGGATGGCTGCCGTCGCCCGCGCTGTGCAGCCCGACGAAGCCGCCGCCCCTGGCGATCCACGCCTGAAACGCCGCACGCTGATCATCGGTGTAGATGTCGCCGCTGGCATTGGCGAAGACGATGACGTCGAACTTCGCGAGCTGGTCGGGGTTGAACACCGCGGCATTTTCGGTCGCAAAGCTGCTCCACCCGCGCGCCTTCGCCAAGGCTTCGATCGCGGGGACCGCTTCGGCGATGCTGTCGTGGCGATAGCCGTTGGTCTTGCTGACGATCAGCACGGCGGGGCGACCGAGCGCGGGCAGTTCGGGCGCCACGCTGTCGAGCGTCGCGGCGGGGCGCCGCGGGTCGGGGGCGGCCTGAACCGCCCCCCACGTCAGCAACAGCGCGGCAGCAAGCTTGGCGGCGGCGATCATGATATTCTCCCGACGTATGCCGGGAGATTGCTAATGATCGCCGGCGCGCTTCGCAAGCCGCCGCGCCCGTGGCCTAGCGGCAGCGCACGTCGTTGTTGTTGCCGCTGCGTTCGATCGCGCGTCCGGCGACCGCGCCGCCGATCGCGCCGAGCACGGTGCCCAGCGTTTCCGAGCCGCCCGGGGCGATGACGTTGCCGACGACCCCGCCGGCGAGGCCGCCGACGATCAGCCCGGTCGAACCGTCGTTGCGGCGGCAATAATATTTATTGTCGCGGCCGCGATAGACGCGGTCGTTCGACGACAGGCGTCGTTCTTTGTAGCGACGGTCGGTGCGGTAATAATTGTCGGCATAATAGCCGCCGTGCCGCGGGTCGGGGCGGTCATAGTCGTAATTGCCGTACTGGCTGTACGTGTTCTGATCATAATAGCCATAGCCGCCATCGTCATAGCGCCCGGCACCGGCGCCGATACCGCCATAAGCGCCGTTCGAGGCGCAACCGCCCGCGAGCGCGGTAACGGCGGCAAGGGGAAGGATCATCAGCTTGTTCATCGACATCACTCCATTCAGGATCGCGTGCCGCGCCAAGCGGGCATGGGCATGCTTTGTTTTTGCCCCACGCATTATGTTAAGTCCTGAAAGTCATGAGAGTTCCGTTGGGGCCGGGCAGCGCGCGCGGGGCGGGCGCCAACCTCACTCGATGTCGTCGGAGGGATCGAGCCGGACGGTCCACATCGGCTGGCCGCCCGGCGACAGCGCGATGTCGTGGCTGGGGACCATGTCGGCGCCGGTTTCGATCCAGCCGCGCCCGTCGCATTTGGGGCAGGGTACGCGGATCGAGCGGTGGCTGATCAGGTCGATCTGGCTGTTCCACTGACCATGGCCGGCGCAGATGGGGCAGCGGACGTCGAGGTCGCCCCCCAAAGCATTCCGGCGGTGGCGGACCGAAATGCCGTCGAGCGCGTGCGGGTCTTGCGGGCCGCTGCAATGGACGATGTTCGAGGGGTGCGACATGGCGGGTGCCTTTGCAGGGGCGGGCCAAAGGTCAGGAAAGGTCAGCCCATTGGCGATGCGGTGGCGATGGTATCGGCGGGATACGGGAGCGGCGGCGGAGACGGAGCGGACGCGGCAAGGGCGCGACGGCAGCGTCCGAAAGGAGTGAAGCAGATGGATAAATTGTAGGAAAGGGGTTTATGACCGCGCGGTGAAAAATAGGATCGGCCCAACCTGTCCGTCATGCGCCGGAGAGACGCGGGGGGTGCGGGCGGCGAAACCGATCACCGACCACGGCGGCTTAACTTTGTCGCCCCGTCGCGGCATGATGCCGTCCCCATGTGCAACCATTATCAGAATCACCCGGAGGCGATTCCGACGTGGCGCGAATATATCGGCGCGCTGCCGTATGACGCGCCCTTTTCGGAGACGCGGATCGACGTTTGGCCGCGGCGGATGGGCGAGGTGGTGCGGACGGTCGATGGCGCGCGCGTCGCGGGCGCGATGACGTGGGGGGTGCCGCTGACCCTGCCCGGCAAGCGGCCGGGGACGACGTTGACAAAATATGTCACCAACGTCCGCAACCTGGCCAGCCCGTTCTGGGCCAATATGCTGAAACGCCCGGCGCAGCGGTGCCTGGTGCCGTTCAGCCGCTTTGCCGAACCGAAGCTGGGGCCGGACGGCAAGGGGACGAAGGACGAGCATTGGTTCCGCGTCGCGGACCGCGAGGTCGCGGCGTTCGCGGGGCTGTGGCGCCCGAGTGCGGTCGGCGATGCCTATGCATTCCTGACCTGCGCCCCCAACCCGCTGGTCGCGCCGCTGCACCCCAAGGCGATGCCGGTGATTTTGGCCGAGGAAGATTATGCGACGTGGCTGGACGGCGATGCCGACGCGGCGGCGGCGCTGGCGGTGCCGTTTCCGTCGCAGTTGATGGTGGTGGAGTAGGCGTTCGGGATTCGGGAGTTTGGAGGTTATCGCATCTGCACCATAATTCTATTCGATACCAAGGAAACGGCGCTGCTTTTTATCAAGATCGGTAAAATGCCGGCCCAACGCTTCTTCGATCGCGTTGACTAGAGCCGCGCGTTTCATCGTTGAGACTTCATGCACCAGTTCGCCGTGATTTGCTGCGCCTTTGTAAGCCTGCAGATACCCGGACGAGAGAGCATCTAAGAAGCCGCCCAGTCTTGGTAGCGTCACCCTTTTTTGTAGAAGCGCATCGACGCTTCCCAAGCCTGCAATCTTCGCCCCGATATTTTGAAGGCATTTGTCGCTTATCCGAAGTTCGTAATTTCCGGACTGCGACAACGCTATTTCCATACCAAGGAATTCTGCAGCTTCCTCAGGTTTATAGACCCTCGTTTTGGAATTTTTTGCTCCGATAATGCCAATTGACAGGCTTAGCTTATCAAGTTCGGATCGAAGAAACCTATCAAAGGCCGAACATTCTTCTTCGCTATCAAAAAAGGCAATTATATCATCAACATATCTTATCGCTCGGTAGCCGTGTTTTTCGAGGATCTTATCCAAATCTCTAAGTATCAATCCCGCAAAATATGGGGATAGGGGCATACCTTGACGAACCCCCTTTCCCGAGAAAATTCCAGATTTCTCAATAATATTCTTCCAATCGGGATCAAACCCATCTTCAATTTCTGTATGAATAAAGGGAATGATCAATTTGTGGAGAGATCGCTGCGGAATTATTTTCGACGATCTTTCAACAATAATATCTCTAGGTATATTGTCGAAAAACTTCTCTATATCGGCCTTGTAGACCCACTTGTGCTCGTTCCGGAACCGAATTGATTGGACTCGTGCATCACCCACGGTTCGGCTTGAATTTCTTATTAGACCATAGCTGATTGAGTTGAGAAGGCCGCGCCTCTCAAGGGCTGGCCTTAATTCATTGAGAATTGCGAATTGAATGATCCGATCGGCTACCGTTGGGACGCAAATAATGCGATTGCCGCCAGTATCTTTCGGCTTCGCGATAGCCAAAAGACCTTTAGGCTTGAAGTTCCCACGAATCCTTTCCCGGATTTGATGAAACTCAGAAGCGATGTTTTCTTGAAATTTATTGCCTGATTTTCGGTCTATGCCGAAACAGGACTTTCTGAGGCGCCGCCCCTCATATCGCCAGACAATTTCGAGATTTGCCCTCGAAAATGCATTGTCTAATGCGTTAGCCATCTAGTTGCCGCCAGCCTTACCTAATCGCCCCATGCTGGCGGGTCTCCAGGAGCCGAGCCTCCGCATTCGGAGAACCGGCATTTGCCAAGTGCCCGAAGCTGCGGGATACGGCCACGAAGGCGCGTTTCGCCGAAACTTCGACCTGACTCTGAGCAAATCCTGCTGCCAGAGTCAGGGCACACCATAGCATAAGCACCGCTATTATCACAAGGCCGCGGCGGAACAAACCGTGAACACGACTCTGCGCTTCGCGTGCGCTTGGCTTCCGTGCGCAATGCACGGCATTTTCCGCCCGCCGTCGAGAAAGCCTGTTCCAGAAATGTGGGCAGTCCTCATAGGTTCTAGTGGCGATACGAGGCATTTTACACTTCCTTTCGTCAAGGCAAGGCCGAGCCTCCGCATTCGGAGAACCGGCATTTGCCAAGTGCCCGAAGCTGCGGGATACGGCCACGAAGGCGCGTTTCGCCGAAACTTCGACCTGACTACAGAAAGCGGCTTTTCACTTCTGAAGGCAAACCCAACTGGGGGTCGTTAGCCGAGGTTGAAGATGGGGTACTCGCGACACTTTTGCAAGTGGCCCCTGATATTGCCCGCCAACGATGTACTCACATTACTCAGTCGTGTTCGCGGTCGCCTTGACCCAGATAAAGCTCGCGTCCCGATTCCTCATAGACTTCGCTCATCTGCGCCATGCCTTTTTCAGCTTCCTCGACGGCGATGAAGTCTTCGGCGTCCTGATTTTGCAAGCGGGCAAACTCGCGCACTTCCTGACTGATCTTCATCGAGCAGAATTTCGGGCCGCACATGCTGCAGAAATGCGCGGTCTTGGCGCCTTCTGCGGGGAGCGTCTGGTCGTGATATTGCTCGGCCGTGTCGGGGTCGAGCGACAGGTTGAACTGGTCGCGCCAGCGGAATTCGAAGCGGGCTTTCGATAGCGCGTCGTCGCGAACCTGTGCGGCGGGGTGGCCCTTGGCGAGGTCGGCGGCGTGGGCGGCGAGCTTGTAGGTGACGACGCCGACCTTCACATCGTCGCGGTCGGGCAGGCCGAGATGCTCTTTGGGCGTGACGTAGCAAAGCATTGCGGTGCCGTACCAGCCGATCTGCGCGGCGCCGATGCCGCTGGTGATATGGTCGTAACCCGGCGCGATGTCGGTGGTGAGCGGCCCGAGCGTGTAGAAGGGCGCCTCGCCGCACGCCTCGAGCTGCTTTTCCATATTCTCCTTGATCTTGTGCATCGGGACGTGGCCCGGCCCCTCGATCATCACCTGAACATCCTGCGCCCAGGCGCGCTTGGTGAGCTCGCCCAGCGTGTAGAGCTCGGCGAACTGCGCCTCGTCGTTCGCGTCGTAGATGCTGCCGGGGCGCAGACCATCGCCGAGGGAATAGGCGACGTCATAGGCCTTCATGATCTCGGTAATCTCGTCGAAGCGTTCGTAGAGGAAGCTTTCCTTGTGATGCGCGAGGCACCATTTCGCCATGATGCTGCCGCCGCGCGACACGATGCCGGTCATGCGCTTGGCCGCGAGGGGGACGTAGGGCAGGCGGACCCCGGCGTGGATGGTGAAATAGTCGACGCCCTGTTCGGCCTGTTCGATCAGCGTGTCGGCGAAGATTTCCCAGGTCAGATCCTCGGCGACGCCGCCGACCTTCTCCAGCGCCTGATAGATGGGGACGGTGCCGATCGGGACGGGCGAGTTGCGGATGATCCATTCGCGCGTGTCGTGGATGTTGCGCCCGGTCGACAGGTCCATGACGGTGTCGGCGCCCCAGCGGATCGACCAGACCATCTTGTCGACCTCGGCCGCGACGTCGCTGGCGACCGCGCTGTTGCCGATATTGGCGTTGATCTTGACGAGGAAGTTGCGGCCGATCGCCATCGGCTCGGATTCGGGGTGGTTGATGTTGCTGGGGATGATCGCGCGGCCGCGCGCAACCTCGTCACGGACGAATTCGGGCGTGACATAATCGGGGATGCTGGCGCCGAAGCTTTCGCCGTCGCGCTTATATTCGGACAGGCGCGCGCGGCCGAGGTTTTCGCGCTCGGCGACATATTCCATCTCGGGCGTGATGATGCCGCGGCGGGCGTAGTGCATCTGGCTGACGTTTTTGCCGGGCTTGGCGCGCAGCACCTGGCGGCGGACGTTGGGGAAGGCGGGGACGCCGCCGCTGCGGTCGGGGCCGAGCTGGCCGTTATCCTCGGGCTTCACCTCGCGCTGGGTGACCTCCTCGACGTCGCCGCGGCCGCGGATCCACTGGCTGCGGATTTCGGGGAGGCCGGCGTTGATGTCGATCGTCGCATTGACGTCGGTGTAGGGGCCGCTGGTGTCGTAGACGCGGACGGGGGGCTCGCCCGAATGCGGGTCGAGGTCGATCTCGCGCATCGCGACGCGGATGCCGCTGCCGGTCTGGGTCGCGACGTGGATCTTGCGGCTGCCGCGGATCGGGCCGGTGGTGACGCCGATGGGCGTGGCGTCGCGCTTGTCGAGGCGGGAATCGATGTCGGCCATGTGCAGTCGCTCCGTTGGTTATCGGAGCGAGAAACGGTTTTCCGGTGTGGAACGCCGACCCTCCCTCCGCCGGTATTATCCGGATCAGGTTCAACGGGTCGCGGTCTATTCCGCTCTCAACCGGCCATCACAGACGCGGCTCCCCGGGGATGGGAGGGTTATAGGGGGCGGGGGGTGCGCTGTCCATTGATGATGGGGATGGGGCGGTGGTAAAGCGCGGCGAGGGAGAGATTGATGCGGACGATCGCGGCGGTTCTGTCGGTCCTGCTGGTGGCGGCGAGCCCGGCGGCGACGGTCGACGATCTCGGCTGGCTCGCGGGTGACTGGGTGAGCGAGGCCGACGGGCGCTGGACCGAGGAGAGCTGGGCGGCGCCGCGCGGCGGCATGATGATCGGATATAGCCGGGCGGGGCGCGGCGATGTGCTGCGCGAGTTTGAGTTCATCCGCATTGCGCGCGGCGACGATGGCGCGCTCGCCTATGTCGCGATGCCGCAGGGCGGTGCGCCCGTGACGTTCCGGCTGGTGCGGCACGATGCGGCAAGCGCGACCTTCGAGAACGCCGCGCATGATTATCCGCAGCGTATCGAATATGCGCGCAGCGGCGATACGCTGACCGCGACGATATCGAAGATCGACGGGTCGAAGCCGCGCCGCTGGAGCTATCGGCGGCGCTGAAAGACACGACGGGGCGGTTGTTCGCGATCATCGACGGTCCGCGTCGTCCGCGGCGGCCGGTGACCCCACGCCCGTCGGCGGGGGCATAGGCGCTCGCACGAAGCGAACCCAAAAAGAAGGGACCGCCTTGCCCCGCCCCGCGCGCGCGATTATTCGACGTCCATGAGCGGCGACAAAATCTTCATCAGCGCGAACGATTTGCTCGCCGACTCCTTCCGGCTGGGCATGCAGGTGCTGGACAGCGGCTTCAAACCGACGCACCTCGTCGGCATCTGGCGCGGCGGCGCGCCGGTCGGCATCGCGGTGCAGGAGCTGCTCGATTATCACGGCCAGCATTGCGACCATATCGCGATCCGCACCTCCTCCTACCACGGCATCGACCGGCAGGATGCGCACGTCAAAGTCTTCGCGCTCGGCTATCTCCTCGACACGCTGAACCCCGAAGACCGCCTGCTGATCATCGACGACGTCTTCGACAGCGGGCGTAGCATCCGTGCCTTCATCGCCGAACTGAAGGCGCGCTGCCGTCACAATATGCCACGCGACATCCGCATCGCCACGGTCTGGTACAAACCCGGCCGCAACGTCACCGATCTTCGCCCCGATTTCTTCGTCCACGAAACCGACCAATGGCTGATCTTTCCGCACGAGGTCGACGGGCTGACGGTCGAAGAAATCCGCGAGCACAAGCCCGAGGCGGCGATCATCCTGCGCGAGGAGGGCACGTCCGATGTCTGACGGCTTTGCGTCGACCGACGATCGCGCCGCCTTTATCGCCGCGCTGCCGAAGGCCGAGCTTCACCTTCATATCGAAGGCTCGCTCGAACCCGAACTGATGTTTGCCCTCGCGCAGCGCAACGCCGTCGCGATCCCCTTCGCAAGCGTCGAGGACGTACGCGCCGCCTACGCCTTCTCGAACCTCCAGGATTTTCTCGACATTTATTATCAGGGGATGGGCGTGCTCCATGGCGAGCAGGATTTCTACGATCTTACCGCCGCCTATCTGGCGCGGGCCCATGCCGATGCGGTTCGCCATGCCGAAATCTTCTTCGACCCGCAGGGGCATACGGCGCGCGGCGTCGCGTTCGGAACCGTCATCGCGGGCATCACCCGCGCGCTCGACGACGCGCAGGCAAATTATGGCATGACGTCGAAACTCATTATGTGCTTCCTCCGCCACCTCAGTGAAGCCGAGGCCGAGGCGACGCTTGACGAAGCCTTGCCTTACCTCGACCGTATCGCCGGGGTTGGTCTCGATTCCTCCGAGGTCGGCCACCCGCCCGCCAAGTTCGAACGCGTCTTTGCCCGCGCGCGGGCGCTCGGGCTCAAGATCGTTGCGCACGCCGGCGAAGAAGGCCCGCCCGCCTATGTTCATGAGGCGCTTGACCTTTTGAAAGTCGACCGCATCGACCATGGCAACCGCAGCCTCGAAGACCCCGCGCTTACCCGGCGCCTCGCCGCCGAGGGCATGACGCTGACCGTCTGCCCGCTCTCGAACCTGAAGCTCTGCGTCGTGGATGACATCGCCGACCACCCGCTCAAGACGATGCTGACGGCCGGACTCCGCGCGACAGTGAACAGCGACGATCCGAGCTATTTCGGCGGTTATGTGAACGCCAATTATCTGGCCGTTGCCGACGCGCTCGACCTGTCGAAGGACCAACTGCTGACGCTCGCCCGCAACAGCTTCACCGGCTCCTTCCTCGGCGACGCCGACAAGGCGCGCCACCTCTCCGCAATCGACGCCTACGCCCGATCTGCGTCATCATTTTAGCAACGACGGCGAGCGAGCGGAAGCCGCCCAACCTACTCCGTTCGACACGAACGGGATTTCGAGGGCCGCCGGAAACGCCCGGAAGGTGCCGTTGATTCTCCCTGTGCCGCAGGCATGGGGAGGTGGCAGCGCGAAGCGCTGACGGAGGGGCTATGGCGCTACCGTCGCGGCCCCTCCACCACTGCTTCGGGGCGGCCCCCCTCCCCATCGCTGCGCGACAGGGAGGATATTTACTTCACCGTCACCCCGGACTTGATCCGGGGTCCAAGCGACCAAGGTGGCCGTGGATCCCGGATCAAGTCCGGGATGACGAAATGTGCAACACCCGCTTCCCACCCCAAAGCGAACGCGGCATCAGAAGCTGAGCTCGTCGTATATTTTCGAAAGATCGCCGCCCCATGGCCCTTCGTAGCGGTCGAGCAGGTCGTGCGCGGGGGACTTGCCGCTTTTGGCGATGCGGCGCAGCGGTTCGAGGAAGCCGACCTCATTGTCGCCCATCGAATTGACCTCGCCGCGCGCGGCGAGGCCCGCCGCCGCGATGTCGAGGACGCGGTGCGCGAGTTCGCCGACCGTGCCGCCGCCGGGTGCCGGGGCATCGAGGCCCTCGCTCGGCACGGCGTCGCGGAGCGCCTGCTGCTCCTCGATGCTCCAGCCCTTGACGAGATCCCAGGCGGCGTCGAGCGCGCCCTGGTCGTAGAGCAGGCCGACCCACAAAGCCGGGAGCGCGCAGATGCGGTTCCACGGGCCGCCGTCGGCGCCGCGCATTTCGAGGAAGCTTTTGAGCCGCACTTCGGGGAAGGCGGTCGAAAGATGGTCGTTCCAGTCGGAAAGCCGCGGTTTTTCGCCCGGCAGCGCGGGGAGTTCGCCCCTCAGGAAATCGCGGAAACTCTGCCCCGCGGCGTCGATATATTTGCCGTCGCGGAAAACGAAATACATCGGCACATCGAGCATATAGTCGACATAGCGTTCATAGCCGAAGCCATCCTCGAACACGAAGGGCAGCATGCCGGTGCGTGCGGGATCGGTGTCGGTCCAGATATGGCTGCGGTACGACATAAAGCCGTTCGGCTTGCCCTCGGTGAAGGGCGACGAGGCGAAGAGCGCGGTCGCGAACGGTTGCAGCGCGAGCGAGACGCGGAATTTCTGCACCATGTCGGCCTCGCTCATATAATCGAGGTTGGTCTGGATCGTGCAGGTGCGCAGCATCATGTCGAGCCCCATGCTGCCGACGCGCGGCATATGCTCGAGCATGATCTTGTAGCGCCCCTTGGGCATGATCGGCAGCTCGTCGCGCGTCTTGTCGGGCCACATGCCCAGCCCGAGGAAACCGAGGCCGAGTTCGGCGCCGACTTCCTTCACCTGCTTCAAATGGCGGCCGGTTTCGGCGCAGGTCTGGTGGAGATTTTCGAGCGGCGCGCCCGAGAGTTCGAGCTGGCCCGCGGGTTCGAGGCTGACGGTGCCGTCGCTGCCCGCGAGGGCGATGACTTTCCCGCCCTCGATCACCGGTTCCCAGCCGAAGCGGGTGAGCGCCATGAGCAGATCGTGGATGCCGCCGGGCTCGTCATAGGAGGGCGCGCGATGGTCGGCGGTGCGATAGACGAATTTTTCGTGCTCGGTGCCGATGCGCCAGCGATCCTTGGGCTTTTCGCCCTTGATCATGGGGACCGCGAGCTGGTCGCGGCTTTCGACGATGGGATCGTTGCTGTCCGAGGCGGTGCGCGTGCTCATATCGCGCCATTATACGGTTCGGTATAGAATGCAATCGACTGTTGTTCGCGCCCTATTTGACGCGGGCGCGCAGGTTGATCGTGAAGCTCGATCCCGGCGCCATCGCGCCCTTGGGCCGGACGCGCACATGGGTCACCGCCGCGTCGACCCCATTGGCGTCGATGGTGGGCGTGTAGGTCCAGCTGGCGCCGCCATTGTTCGAAAATTCGAGGTCGTCGGTCGTGCTGGCGAGACTGGTGAAGCTGTAGGTCAGCGCGCTGCTGCCGGCGGTAAAGCGTATCGGGCCGGGGCCGGGGGCATAGGTGCCGACGAACAGGCTGAGGTTTGCGGGGATCGCGTCGGTGACGATGACGCTGTTGGTCGACGGGCTGGTGCCCGCGGGCGCGGTGACGGTCAGGCTGTAATTGGCGAAGCCGCCGGGAATCAGCTTGGGGTTGGTCAGGCCGTTCACCGGGTCGCTGTAGGCGAGCGAGGCCTTCGCGATCGACAGCGGCACGATATAGATATTGGTGAAGGTGCAGACGATCGCGGTGTCGACGGGATCGACCGTCAATATATTGCCCGCGAGCGCGGTCGCGTTGCCGGAGCAGGCGAGCGCCTGCGCATAGTTGGCGCCATTGCCGGCGGTGAAGGTTTCGCCGAGCGTCGCGCTTTCGCCAGCATAGACGGTGACGGCGGCATTGGTATCGGTCTCGTTCGCGCTGTTCGCGACCGAGGCGAGGCTGGCATTGTTGATGAGGCCGCTGGTGGCGACCGTGACCGCGTGGGCCGTCTGTGCATTGACCCAGGTCTTGCGCATCACCAGCGACGCCGATTTCCGGCTGTTGGTCCAGGTGCAGGTGAGCGAGGTGCCCGACGGCATGACGACGGTGCGGCTGAGCCCCGTGCCGGTCGTGGCGACAACGACATTGTCGCTGTTGCGCCGGCATTCGAGGCTGCTGTTGTAATTCGCCGCGGTGCCGGTCGCATAGGCCTCGGTCAACGTCAGCGTCGATCCGGGGACGGCGACCGTCGTCGCGTTGGTCGTCGATCCGCCGACGGTCGAAGTCCCTGCGGTCGGCGTTTGACCGCCCGCGATCGCGAGGCTGACCGCGTCGCCCGCGATGCCGTTCGTCCAGTTCTTGGCAAGCACGACCGGCGAATCATTGTCGGTGATCGTGTAGGTGCTGGCCGTCCGCGCCGCGCCGCCGCAGCTCGTCGTGCTCGACACGGTGTAGCCGGTGCCGGTGCCGAGCGCGATCTGGATCGTCTCGCTGCCCTCGGTCGCGGTGTCGTCGACGATCTGGATGCCGAGCGGAATGGCGCTGTTCTGATAGGTGCCGGCGGGAATGGTGACGGTGAAACTCGCGCCGCCGCCGGGCGTCGTATAGTCGCTGCCGCGTATCGCGGTGCCGCCGGTGATGCTGACATTGACCGTGCGCGCGGTGAACAAAGTGCCGTTGACGGTCAGCGTCGGCAGGTTGGCGGTCGCGAGCGATTCGACCCCCGACGCGCTCGCGGTCGACAGCTCGACGAAGGGATTGAGCGTGATGCGGATATCGTCGAGGAAATTGCCGAAGCTGCCGGGGTCGGTGGTGATGAACTGGACGCGCTGCACCCCCGATGCGCCGGTGTAAGTGGTCGACCCCGTGTTGACGTTCCACATATTGTTGACCGTCGACGACTGCGACGCCAGCGCCTGGATCTGGACGCCCGAGCTGTTCGCGATCTGGAACCGCGCGGTCTGCGTCGTCGGCCCGCCCGCGCGCGCGCGATGGGCAAAGGTCCAGCCAATCGACTCGCCATTGACCATGCAGATATTCTGGTAGAGCGCGCCCGGGACATTGGCGTTCATTTCGGCAAAGACCGACCCCGCATAGGCGGGGACGCCGTTGAAATTGCTGTCCCACAGCTCGATCTCGCCCGATGCCGAATCCCAGCCGACCACCGAGCCGTTCGAATAGATTTCGTAATTGACGGCGCCCGGCCCTTGCGGATCATTGGCCTCGAACGAGGGGTTGACGATGACGCGCTGCGCCGTGGCGGGCGGGGCGATCGCCATCGACCCGGCGATGACGAGCAGCGCGCCGAGGCGCGCGAGGCATCGATGCCGTTGCATCAGCCCAGGGTCACATCGAAAGCGATCGCCATCGTGCTCGCGGGTAGCAGGGTCGATGTCGCCGCCGAGACGGTCGTCCCGGTGATCGAGGCGCCGAACGGATCATTCTCGTCGGCGCCGCTGGCATTGTCATCCTCGACCGTCGTCGCGGTCGCGCAGCTCGTGCCGCTGCGCAGCGAGCCGGGGACGAAGGTCGTGGTCGCGGGCAGCGGGTCGCCGATATTGATGCCGGTCGCGGTGCCGCTGCCATTGTTGGTGACGAGGATGCAGTAGCGCATCGTCGCGCCCGGGATCGCCTTTGGATCGGTCGCCCCGTTCGTGGGATCGCTCACAACGCTGCTGGTCTTGGCGATCGTCAGATTGGTGGTCGGACGGCAGAAGGTGAGATCGTGGATCGCGGCGCCCTGTTGTCCGGGGTCGGTTGGGGCGAGGCTGTGGCTGCCATAAGTGATGACGATCGTGTCGACGGGCGCGGAAAAGGTCACGACGATATTACCGTTCGCGCTGCCGTCCGCCGAGGTCGCGTCGCCATAAGCGCTGTTGCCGATGACATAATTGCTGACCCCGTTGGTGAGCGTCGGCGTCACCGGCGCGCCGTTGAAGCTGCCCGTCACGGTCAGGCGGTCGGCGAATTGCCCCGCCGCATAGTCGATATCGAAGACGCGAAACTGTGCGCCGGGTACCGCAGTCGGCAAGCTGATCGTCGAGGTGATCGCACCAGTCTGGCTGGCAAAGTCGGCAATCTGGAAGATTGAAAATTGCGCCGGACCGAGCCCGCCGGTGACGACATTCTGGCGCGTCGGCGACTGGCCGCCATAGGTGGCGTTGTTCAGAAAGACGCCGCCGCTGATCGCGATATTGAAATTCAACGTGCCGATCGCGGTCAGCGCATAGCTGCCGCTGGTCGTGCCCGCCGGCCAGCTGACGCCGTCCCAGTCGTGAAGCGTGGTGCCGACGGGACAGACGAGCGTCGGCGGCGTGCCGGCAACGCGCGTGCCCGACACGGTAAAGCTGGCCGCGTCATAATCATCCTCGCCCGCCGCGCCATTGCCGGGGGTCGAATCGAAGTCGAAGGCCGACGACGCGCTGACCTCGGCGATATTGGTCACGCTCGCGCCCGCCGTCGCGGTGACGGTGCCGCTGATCGTCAGCGTTCGCGTCGTTCCGGCCGGGATGCTGCCGACGGTCCAGACGCCGGTCGCGCTGTTGTAGCTGCCGAACCCCGACGCGCCGGTGAAGGCGAAGCCGGCGGGCAGCATGTCCTGCACCGTAACGCCGGTCGCGGTCAGCGCCGAGCCGCTCGCATTGGTCACGCTCAATATATAATTGATGCTGGCGCCCGGCGCGGGCGACGCGTTGCTTACCGATTTGGTCAGCGACAGGTCGGCCGATGGTGCGGTCGGCACGGTCGTGAGCGTCAGGTCGGCGCGCGTGAAATTGCCGCTGTCGCCGTTCAGCGAGTCGCAGATCGTCAGCCGCCATGTGCCCGCCGACCCTTGTCCGTTGAAGCTCGCGAGCGAGCCTTCGGGACGAAAATTGCGCTGATAGGGCGGCGCCGCAGCGGTGCTGTCGTTTGCGCTGTGCGTCGTGATATTCGCCGCCGCGCTGTCGTCGAACAGCACGTTCAGATTGTCGGCCGAGGCGCCGACATTGGTGATCAGGTCGACCACGGTGCCCCCGGGCGACACCAAAGTCGCGCGAATGTCGCCGCGATAGCTGTGCGCGAACTGGACGCCGATGTTCACATCGGTGACCTGCGCATTCGCGGCGACGGTGAAGCTCCGGACCAGCGGGCTGGTGCAGCTGGTCGCGGTTTCGCTGATCGTGCCGGTGGTGGTGGTGGTGTAACTGGTGGTCGTCTGTGCGGCGGCGGGATTGCTGGCGAGCGTCAACGCCAGCCAAACGAGCATGAGACAGGCTCGCACAGACTGCAAACACTGGCCCCCACGCCAGCGGTATCGGCTCTGGTCCCGCCGTTGCATGGCGCCGCTATGGCGCATGCATAGCTAATATACGGTTAAATTCGGTGACTTGGCGCCAATTCTGTTCGGCGACGGGACAGAATTGGCGCGACTGTCTATTCGTCCGACCAGTCGCCATGCTGCGCCATCCACAGGCCGATCGCGGCGATGGCGGCGGTTTCGGCGCGCAGGATGCGCGGGCCGAGCGCGATGCGGCGGACGGCGGCGTGGGCGATGAGGAGCTCGCGCTCGCGGTCGGTGAAGCCGCCTTCGGGCCCGGTCAGGATCGCGGCGGGTGCAGGCGCTTCGACCCTGGCGAGCGGAACGCCGCCTGCCTCGTCGGCGAACAGCAGGGCGCGCCCGGCCGGCCAGTCCTTCAGCAGCTGGGGCAGTTTGACCGGCTCGGCGAGCGCCGGGAGCGCCGTGCGCCCGCATTGTTCGCATGCTTCGACGATTTGCGCCGCGAGCCGCTCGTGCTTGACGCGCTCGACGATCGTGCGTTCGGTGATGACCGGCTGCAGCCGCGCGACGCCGAGCTCGGTCGCCTTTTCGATGATCCAGTCGAGCCGCGCTTTCTTGACCGGCGCAAAGCACAGCCAGAGATCGGGAACGGGCTCGATCGCCTTGGTCTGGCGTTCGATGCGCAGCGTCAGCGACCGTTTCGCCGCGTCGGCAACCACCGCGAGCCATTCGCCGCTGATATTGTCGAACAGCAGGATCGGATCGCCCGCCTTCATCCGCATCACATTCAGCAGATAATGCGCCGCGGGGCCGTCGATCATGGGCGCGGCATCGGGCCCCAGCGGCAGATCGACAAAAAGACGGGGCGTGCTGGCGGGCGGCCAGGCGGGAGTTGCGGGCATGCCGAGTCGATAACAGACGGCGATATTTTGTGCATCCTTTGCCGCGAGGCGATGAAGCCTGTCCCGATTCGGGTCAAAACCGCCGATCCGGACCGGTCACCGGCCCCCGATTAGCATTTTGGTAAGCAGTCCTCCCCTAGGTCGGAGAGTACCAGCGGCCCATCTAGTGGGGGGCGTCGCCGGTCGAAGAGGGGTTTAGGCCATGCGAGGGACCGTGTTCAGCCGGCTGCGGCTCGGCGCCACAAAGCTTTTGCGCGACCAGCGCGGCAACGCTTTCATGCTGACGGCGGCGGCGATCATTCCAGTGATCGGCTTTGTCGGTTCGGCGGTCGATACCGGCCGCGCCTATATGACGCAGCTGCGCCTGCAACAGGCTTGCGACGCCGGCGTGCTCGCCGGACGGCGCGCGATGGGCGGCGCTAGTTACGGCGAAGCGGCGCAGGCCGAAGCGGACAAGATGTTCAACTTCAACTTCCCCGAAGCCAAATATGGCGCGTCGGGCATCCTTTTTTCCTCGCAGGCGGTCAACGCCTCTGACGTCGCGGGACAGGCCTCGGCGGTCCTGCCGACCGAACTGATGTTCATGTTCGGCAAGGATGAGTTCCGCCTGTCGGTCAATTGCACTGCAAAGCTGGAAATTTCGAACGTCGACGTGATGATGGTCCTCGACGTCACGGGATCGATGTCAGGCACGAATTCGGGCGACTCGGTCAGCAAGATTCAAGGGCTGCGCACGGCTGCGGTCGACTTTTTCGACACGCTGACCGCCGCCGACATCGGGGACGGACGGCTGCGCTTCGGGGTCGTGCCCTATAGCTCGTCGGTAAACGTGGGTGCCATATTGATGGCAAAGGATCCGGACTGGATTGCGGACACCGCGGAACTGCCTTCGCGACGGGCGATATTTCGCCAAGAATATACCAATCCGTCCTATGATCCGAGCGACGAATATACCGATAGCGCCACCACTTATGACTCCAGCTGGACGAACAACGGCACCGTTTCGGCCAAAAATTCCACAGCCTGCGGCGAGCTCGACCCTCCCGCCGATACCAGCCCCTCGCCGAGCGACGACCCCGATTACAGCAATGCTTCGGTTTACGTGAATGGCGACAAGCGTGTCACGACCTATGACACCGAACAGGAATATACTTTCCGTACCTATCGCTACACCTGGTCGAACAGCAAATGCAGGAAGCAGTATAAAAACGCCTATTTCACGCGCCATTTCGTCACCACGGTCACGGAGACGCGGACCGATGTTTTCGACGGCAAATATGAGTATAAGACTCGCGACTTTCCGGTCGCGGACGTGAAGTTGGGCAGCCCCTTGACGACCGACACGGGCGACAAGGGCGTCACGATCTCGACGACTTGGCAAGGCTGCGTCATCGAACGCGCGACGAGTCCTTTCGCGTCGAACGAAACCGCCCCGGCCGACGCCTTCGACATGGACATCGATATGAAGCCGACAAGGATCGGCGAAGATGCGATTGACACGCAGTGGAGGCTGTTCCTGCCGGCCGTCACCTATTCGCGCTCGTCGCCCGCACCCTACACATCCACGACGGACAGCACGAACTTTCAGGAAAAGGGTGGCGATTATGCCGCCTGCCCGGTGGCCGCGATGAATTTGACCACCATGACCAGTGCCGACCGCGACACGTTCGCCAACTATATCGCTACACTGCAACCGCGAGGCTATACGTACCACGATGCCGGTATGGCGTGGGGCGCGCGGCTGATCTCGCCCACAGGGCTCTTTTCGGATGAAAATGCGACCGCTACCAATGGGCGCCCGATCAGTCGCCATATCGTCTTCATGACCGACGGCGACATGAACACGCCGCGCTCGAACATGTCGCATCAGAGCCAGGAAAGCGCGATGAACCGTATCGGCGCGACCAGCGACAGCAATGCCATCGCCCGCCACAACAACCGCTTCGTGCAACTGTGCCGTTCGGCGCGGCAGCGCGGGATGACGGTCTGGGTCGTGTCGTTTGGGGTCGGCAGCAACAGCAATCTCAACAACTGCGCCTCTTCGGGACAGGCGTTCGAGGCCGATAATGCCGCCGAGCTGAACGAGCAGTTCCAGGCGATCGCGCGGCAGATTTCCAAGCTGAGACTGTCGCAATGACCCGGCGGCCTTCTTTCATGCGCCGCCTGATCCGCCGCTTGCGGCGGAGCGAGCGCGGCACGGCATTCATCGAGTTCGCGCTGACCGCGCCCGTGTTCCTGATGGTCCTGCTCGGCATCTTCGATTTTTGCTGGCAGATGTATGCGCAGCAGGTGCTGCAGGGCGTGGTCGCGAAAGCAGGCCGCGACGCGACGCTTGAAGGCTTTGCCGCCGACCAGAGTGCGCTCGACGATGCGGTCGAAACACGGGTGAAAAAGGTTTTTGCGAATGCGACGGTGACCTTCAACCGCCGCGTTTTTGACGATTATAGCGACATCAGGCCGCTGCGCTGGGTCGATTCGAACGCCAACGGCATCCAGGACCCCTCGCCCGAGGATTGCTGGGAAGACGGCGGCCGGCAGGGCAATGGCGGCGCCGACGACGTCGTCCAATATACGGTGTCGATGCGATTCGACCGCGTGCTGCCCCTGTGGCGGATGCTGGGGCAGCCGCAATATGCGACGCTGAGCTCGACGACATTGCTGCGCAACCAGCCCTTTGCCGCCGGCGGCGAGGTCGAGCCGGAGATATGCGGATGACCCGTCCGATTGATTTCCGCCGCCGGATGCGGCGCGCTGCGCGGCGTCTGGCGCAGAGCACGCGCGCCGCGGTGATGCTCGAAATGGCGTTCGCCATTCCCTTTCTGATCCTCGTCGGCTTCGGCGGCCTTGAGATCGCGAACCTGACGCTGACGAATACGCGCGTCAGCCAGCTTGCGCTCAACACCGCGGACAATGCGGCGCGCATCGCGGCGGGAAGTAATCTGACACAGCCGCAGATCCGGGAGGTCGACATCAACGAGGTGTTCGCCGGTGCCGAACGGCAGATCGCGGGGCTTGGTTTCGAAAATAACGGCCGCATCATCCTGTCGAGCCTCCAGCGCAACAACGATGGCGGACAGACGATCAAATGGCAGCGCTGTTTCGGCAATCTGGAGGCCGCATCGGCCTATGGTGTTGAGGGCACCGGCGCGACGGGGACGGATTTCCCCGGCATGGGTCCCGTGGGACGCGAGGTGACGGCGGCAGCGGGGACCGCGATCATGTTCGTCGAAGTGACTTATGAATATCAGCCGTTGCTGTTCGGCGCCTGGCTGGGGCCGCGGACCGTCCGGTCGACGGCGGCCTATAATGTCCGCGAGGCGCGGGACCTGTCGGGGGTGAAAGCACCAGGCACCCCGGCCACCTGCACCTGACGGCGCATCCGCGGGTTCGTTGATCGGGCATTTATTCCCCGCGGCGGGCCTGCTATCGCCCGCGCCAGATGACCGCCACCCATCCTCCCGACAGCCAGCTTCGCGGGTTCGTGGCCTTGTTGCCGACGGCGGCCAGGCCCTATGCGCTGCTTGCACGGTTCGACCGGCCGATCGGCTGGTGGCTGCTTTATTGGCCCTGTGCCTGGGCGCTGGCGCTCGGGGGCGGCGCGGTCAGCCACTGGCCCTTGTTCGGGTGGATGCTGATCGGGGCGATCGCGATGCGCGGCGCGGGCTGTGTCTATAACGATATCGTCGACCGCGACCTCGACGCGCGGGTTGCCCGCACCGCGTCGCGCCCGGTCGCGAGCGGGGCCGTGTCGGTGCGGGGTGCCTTGCTGTGGACGCTTTTCCTGTCGCTCGCCGGGCTGGTTGTTTTGCTGCAGCTGCCGCGACCGGCGCAGATCGTCGCCCTGGCGAGCCTGATCCTCGTCGCGGGCTATCCCTTCATGAAGCGCATCACCTGGTGGCCGCAGGCATGGCTCGGCCTGGTGTTCAGCTGGGGTGCGCTCGTTGCGTGGGTCGCGGTGGGCGGGCAGCAAGGCCCCGCGCTGCCGTTGCTCTACGCCGGCTGTATCGCGTGGGTGATCGGTTACGACACCATCTATGCGCTGCAGGATATCGAAGACGATATGCTGATCGGCGTAAAGTCGAGCGCGCGGGCGATGGGGCGGCATGTGAAGGGCGGGGTCGCGCTATGCTACGCGCTTGCGCTTGCCTGTTGGGGCGGCGCGCTGTGGGCGGTGCGGCCCGATCCGCTGGTGCTGATCGCGCTGCTGCCGGCGGCGTTGCATCTGACGGGGCAGGTGGTGACGCTCGACCCGGCGAACGGCGAAGATGCGTTGGCGAAATTCCGCAGCAATCGATTTGCGGGGTTGCTGATCTTCGCGGCGATGCTGGTGGTGGGCATGGCGCCCTGACAATTAAATAGGGACTGTCCCTATTTAATTATTCGGCGGCGAGCAGTTCTTCGGCGCCGCCGAGATCGACCGAGACGAGGCGCGACACGCCGCGCTCGATCATCGTCACGCCGAACAGGCGGTGCATGCGCGCCATCGTCACCGCATTGTGCGTGACGATCAGGTACCGCGTGTTGGTTTCGCGCGCCATGCGGTCGAGCAGGTCGCAGAAACGCTCGATATTCGCGTCGTCGAGCGGCGCGTCGACTTCGTCGAGGACGCAGATCGGCGCGGGGTTGGTGAGGAAGAGGCCGAAGATCAGCGCCACCGCGGTCAGCGCCTGTTCGCCGCCCGAGAGCAGGGTGAGCGTGCCGAGCCGCTTGCCCGGCGGCTGCGCCATGATTTCGAGCCCGGCCTCGAGCGGATCGTCCGAATCGACGAGCTCAAGATGCGCCTGCCCGCCGTTGAACAGCGTCGTGAACAGCCGCTGGAAATGCGTGTTCACCGCCTCGAAGGCCGCGAGCAGGCGGGCCCGGCCTTCGCGGTTGAGGCTGCCGATCGAGCCGCGAAGGCGGTTGACGGCCTGTGTCAGCTCCTCGATTTCGGCGGCGCTCTTCGCGCGCTCGCTGTCGAGTTCGATCAGTTCGTCGGCGGCGACGAGGTTCACCGGGCCGAGCCGCTCGCGGTCGGAAACGAGCCGGTCGTGCTGCGCCGATTCGGCATTGGGATCGCCGACGGTCCCGCTTTCAAACCCGGCCTTTTGCGGCAGCAGCGGCGGTGGGCATTCGAAGCGTTCGCCCGACAAGCGGCCCATCTCGATACGGCGGAGCTCGGCGTTTTCGGAGCGCGCAACGGCGCCCGCGCGCGTTTCGCGCGCCGCGGCGACGCGCTCACGAATGGCATTGAGGGCGGTTTCGGCCTCGCGCAGCGCGGCTTCTGCGGCGCGTTCCTGTGCCTCGGCGGCGGCGACCTTTTCGCGCAGCGCCGCCTGCTGCGCCTCGGCGGCGGCGCGTTGCTCGGCGAGCCGCGCGGGGGTGTCGGCGAGCTTGGCGGCCTCGGCCGCGAGCGCATCGGCGCGCTTGTCCATCTCGGTCACGCGACGCGCCGCTTCGCCCGCGCGCGCTTTCCAGCTCTTGATCTCGGCGCTGACCACCGCCTGCCGCTCGCTCAGCGCGGCGAGCGTCCGTTCGTGCGCGGTGAGGGTGTCGCGGGCGGTGTTGGCGTCGGCGCGCGCGCGTTCGGCGGCCTGCTCCTCGGCGTCGAGCGCGGCGCGAGCGATGCTGTCGTCGGGGAGTGCGGCGAGCGCGGCTTCCTGCACCGCGAGCTGTTCGGCAGCCTCCTTTGCGGCCTCGGCGATTTCGGCAAGGCGGCGGTCGAAGAGCGCGGCGGCATCGCGATGGCGGTCGATCGCCGCCTGCGCCTGATCGGCGGCACGCAGCGCGGTCCGGCGCGCCTCGTCGGCCTGCGCGAGCGCCTTGCGCGCGGTTGCTGCGGCTTCGGCGAGTCCGGACGCCTTTGCGGCGACGGCATCGCGCCGGTCGCGGAGTTCCTGCACGCCAAGTTCGACCTGCGGCCGCTGCGCGGCAAGCGCGTCGAGGCGGTTCTGGCGCTGCAGCCGTTCGGTCGCGGTCGCGCCGTCGCCGCGCGTGACGAAGCCGTCCCATCGCCGCATCACGCCATCGACGGTCACGAGGCGTTGGCCGACAGCGAGCTGTTGACCGCCGTCAGCCTCTGCGACCGCGACCTGAGCGAGGCGGCGGGCGAGGGCAGCCGGTGCCTGGACAAATTCGGCGAGCGGCTGGGTGCCGGCGGGCAGCGAGGGGTCATTTTTCGCGGCCTCGGCGCCACCCCAGCTGCGCGCCGCGTTCTTGCCGGTCCCGGCGTCGAGATCGTCGCCCAGCGCGGCGGCGAGCGCGGCTTCATAGCCGGGCGCGACGCGAATCTGGTCGAGAATGCGGTCGGCGTCGGTGCGCGCCGCAGCGAGCGCGCGTTCGAGCGTCGATGTCTCTCCCTCCAGCGCCGCCAGCGCAGCCCGCGCTTCGGCGAGTCCGGCCTCGACGCCTGCCAACTCGGTGGCCGTCGTTTCGCGATCGGCCTCGGCCTGCCGCAGTGCATTTTCGGTGGTCGCGATCGCAGTCTCGGCGGCTTCGGCGGTCTTCACGCTTTCGGCGTGGGTTGCGGCGAGTGCGTTGCTGTCGCCGAGCGCGGCGATTTCGGCATCGACGCGCGCCTTGTCGCCCGCGACGCGGCGCACGGCGGCTTCGGCGCCGTTCACCGCCGACACTGCGATACGCCGGTCGGCGGCCTCGCTCGCGGCCTTCGCGCGCGCCTGCGCCAGCGCGACCTCGGCATCGCGCAGGCGCGTCTGCGCCGCGAAGCTGGCTTCGGCGAGCGCGGCCTTGCCCGCGTCGTGGCCGGCGATGTCCTGCGCAAGCGATTTCGTCTCGGCGTCGAGCGCGGTCAGCGCGGCATGCGCTTCGCGGGCGAGTTCGCCTTCGTGCGCGCGGTCGTCGGCGATGCGGCGCTGTTGGGCCGCGAGATCGTCGAGCCGCTGGCGCGCCGCGCGCTCCTCGCCCTGCAGGCGCACCTGCGTTGCGGTCGCCTCGGCCAGCGCATCGCGCTGCGCCTGCGCGTCGCTGCGCGCAGCGGCGACGTGCGTCGCGACCTCGGTCTGCGCCTTCGATATGGTTTCAAGCTCATCCTGCGCGGTCTTGACCGCGGCTTCGGCGGCGTCGGCGTCGCGGCGCGCCTGATCGGCGGCGGCGGCGGCGTCGCGCCAGCGCGCATAGATCAGCCGTCCCTCGGCGATACGGATGTCGTCGCTGAGCTTCTTGTATTTTTCCGCCGCGCGCGCCTGTCGGCGCAGCGCATTGGCGCGCACCTCCATATCGGCGACGATTTCGGAGAGGCGGGTGAGATTGGTTTCGGTCGCGCGCAGTTTCTGTTCGGCATCCTTGCGGCGCACATGCAGCCCGGCGATGCCGGCGGCTTCCTCGAGCATCGCGCGGCGGTCGGTGGGCTTGGCGGCGATGACATTGGCGATCTTTCCCTGGCTGACGAGCGCCGGGCTGTGTGCGCCGGTTGCGGCGTCGGCAAAGATCAGTGCGACATCCTTGGCGCGCACGTCGCGGCCGTTGGCGCGATAGGCGCTGCCCGCGCCGCGCTCGATGCGGCGGATGACCTCCAGATCGTCGCCGTCGCTCGAGTCCGACAGGCCGGCGACGAGCGCGCCTTCGGTATCGCAATGCAATGCGACCTCGGCAAAATCGCGCGCCGGGCGCGTCGAGGTGCCGGCGAAGATGACATCTTCCATCCCGCCGCCGCGCATCGATTTGGGGCTGGATTCGCCCATCACCCAACGGATCGCTTCGAGCAGGTTCGATTTGCCGCAGCCATTGGGGCCGACGACGCCGGTCAGCCCGGGTTCGATGCGGAGTTCAGTGGGTTCGACGAAGCTTTTGAAACCGGTCAGGCGCAGCCGCTTTATCTGCACAGGGGCGCCCCGTGCAGTTTACCGAATCGGAGCTGGTGCAACCTTGGTGTCACATATCCCCCATGCAGCCGTCATGCCGCGCGTCGGGGGGAGTCGCAAGGGCTTTAGCCCCTCCGCTTCAGGAGTGTCAGGTCGGTCAGGCCGCCGGCATCACCCAAACCGTCCGGGGGGGGGGGACAGTTTACCTTACACGGGGTTGGGACGGGGTCCATCTGGCGCAAGGCCGATGGACCCCACCCGCTGCGACTAGGCCAGCAAGCTGGCAAGTCTCGCTGCCCTCCCCTGAAGGAGAGGGTGAAGCAGGAATCAGCGCGCGCCCATCGTGCGCAGGCGGTCGCGCAGCAGACCCCATGCCGCAACGCCTTCGACGACCTGGCCGTTGATGATAAACGTCGGCGTGCCGGTGATCTGATATTTTTCGACCCCGGCGTTGGTGCCCTTTTCGATCGCCTCGACATTTTCGACTTTGGAGAGGCACTGCTGGATCGTCGCGGCGGGGACGCCGCGCTGCTGATAGAATTGATCGATGCCCCAACCCTTGGCGAGCGCCACGAAGCGCTGCGCAGGGGGCAGCTTCATCGCTTCCTCGATCCCCGGCTGCGGCTTCGACGGACCGGCGATGAAGGCTTCATGTTCGAGGAAGGTCGCGTCGGCGAGCGGGAAGAAGCGGTCGGGGGTGGTGCATTTGACGATCGCGCCCGCAATCGCGTCGACCGGGTGAAGCATGAACGGCGTCAGCTTGTACGATACGCGGCCGGTGTCGACGAAGTCGCGCTTCAGCTCTTCGTGCGAATCCTTGGTAAACTGCGCGCAATGACCGCAGGTGAAGGCGCCATATTCTTCGAGTTTGATCGGCGCGTCGGGGTTGCCCATCACCACGCCGTCGCCGTCGACGCGCACGACCTGCGACCAGCTTTTGCCCGCGGGGGGCGCGACCTTGGCGACCACGGACTGTTCTTTGGAGGGATCGGTCGCGCCATCGCCGCAACCGGCGAGCGCGAGCGCGCCAAGCGAGGACAGAAGGGCGATACGAAGCGATGCGGTCATTTCATTCTTTCTCCACGGAACGGGAATGGGGGCTTTTACGAGGCCTTGATCGCAAGGTCGAGTTTCGATTTGAGTGCGGGCCACGCGGTGACGCCGGCGTTGCTGCCGTTGACGAAAAAGCTTGGCGTGCCTTCGACGCGATCGGCGCCCAGGCCGATATTGGTCATGGCGGTGAGTTCGGCCTGCGCCACTTCGCTGTCGAGCGCGGCGTCGATCTGCGCCTGCGTATAGCCGCGCGCGCGCATCAGGGCGGTGAGGCCGGTGCCCGCGGCGATCTTGCGCGCCCGCTCGCCGGTGGTGCCTTCGAACCAGGCCGTTTTCTGCGCGTCGGTTGCTTTCTGGATGCGGGCGATCAGCGCGGGGAAATTGTTGAAGATGGCCTGATGATTGCCCGCGAACGCCTTTGCGCCGCCGCAGCGAGCGAGCAGCGCGGCGGTCATGTCGACCGGGTCGCGCACGAGGTTGCGATATTCGAACAGGACAAGTCCGCGATCGACATATGCCGTTTTCAGCGGCAGCGCGCTTGCCTTCGCGAAATCGGCGCAGACGTGGCAGGTGTAGCTGAAATATTCGACGACCCGGACCTTCGCGGCGGGGTTGCCGACGAGAAAGGCGCCAATCGGGGTGGTCGTGACGGTCTGCGACCAGAGGGTGGGTTTCGCTGGCGTCGCGGCGATCAGGCCGAGCGCGGCGCCCGAAAGCGCCAGCACCGCAGCGCGGCGGTCGAGAAGCGGGTCGTCAAAAGCGGACATCGTCGGCCGTCTTTCCTTTAGCTTATGCGGGGTAGCTTGGGCGCTGCCGCCAGTCCCGCGGCCATGCGTTCGAGCACGGTCCTGAGTTCCGGGTCGCCGATGTCGCGCAGGCTGTCCCCCAGTTCGGCGGGTACGGGTTTCAGCATTGCGGGCGGCTGAACGGGTGGGGCGGGGGTGACCTGCCCGTGCGTCATGCGGACCTGCGCGACGGCGGCATAGCCGAAGAAGCGGTTGACCGCGCCGATGATGTCGGGCGCCACATGCTGGAGCATCGGGGCGTGCGCGCCGCTGATCGTCAGGTGCAGCGTCCCGCCCGCCTTTTGCCCTGCCGGGAAACGGATCATCGCGGGCTGGGTGACATCGGCAAGCCGGTCGCCGACGATTTCGCGCCAGCGGCTGACGACCGAGCTTTGGACGAAACCGAATTTGCGAAAGGCGGCGCGCCCGATTTCGGGGACGAGGTCGGAAACCATGCGCGCTTCGCCGCCGCGCGGGCGTTCATAGACGCGCACCGGCGGCTTGGCGCTCCTGCCGCCGCTCTTCGCCTTCGCCTTTTTGGTCGGCGCATCCTTTCCCGCGTCTTTCGTCATGCCGGGTGCCATGCCATAGGCGGGGGGTGAGCGTCCAGACTTCCGACATCGTAGGCGACTTCGCGGCGCGGCTGCTTGACTGGTACGACCGGTCGGCGCGCGACCTGCCGTGGCGGATCGCGCCGCACAGCAGCGGGGTGCCCGATCCCTATCGGATCTGGCTGGCCGAGGTGATGTTGCAGCAGACGACCGTCGCCGCGGTCGCGGGCTATTTCGCGCGCTTTACCCAACGCTGGCCGACCGTTGCTGATCTGGCGGCGGCGGGCGATGCCGATGTCATGGCGGCGTGGGCGGGGCTCGGCTATTATGCCCGGGCGCGCAACCTGCTCGCCTGCGCGCGCGCGGTGGTGCGCGATCATGGCGGGCGTTTTCCCGACAGCGAGGCGGGGCTGCGCGCGCTGCCCGGCATCGGCGATTATACCGCAGCGTCCGTGGCGGCGATCGCCTTTGGCCGTCCGTCGGTTGTGGTCGACGCGAATATCGAGCGCGTGATCGCGCGCCACCGCCTGATCGAAACGCCGCTGCCGATGGCGAAGCGCGAGATTCGCGCCGCGCTGGCGCCACTGGTGCCCGATGATCGGCCGGGCGATTTTGCGCAGGCGCTGATGGACCTTGGCGCGACCATCTGTACCCCGCGCGGTCCGGCTTGCGCGATCTGCCCGTTGATGGCCGATTGCCGCGCCCGCGGGCGAGCGGATATCGAGCGCCTGCCGGTGAAGCCGCCCAAGAAGGCCAAGCCGCATCGCCATGGCGTCGCGCACTGGATCGAGCAGGATGGGGCGATCTGGCTCGTCCGCCGCCCCGACAAGGGCATGCTCGGCGGGATGCGCGCGCTGCCCGGAGGCGAATGGGGCGACGTGCCATCCGAGTCGGGAATTGTCAGCGTCGACCATGGTTTTACCCATTTCGACCTGACGCTGACCCTTGTCCGCCGCGAAGTCCCGCCCAAAGCCTCCCCCGAAGCGCCCGATGCCGCAGCGGAAGGCATATGGTGGCCGATCGCGGACCTTGACGCGGCGGGGCTGCCGACGCTCTATCGCAAACTGACCGACAAGATGCTGGAGAGAGATGCATGAACATGATGGTGTCGCGCCGCGCGTTGCTGGGCGGGATGGCGCTGGCCGGGGCGGGGGCGTTGCTGCCGCGCGCCGCGCTGGCGTGGAGGGTCGACGGCGCGGCGCTCTATCCCGCGACCGATGCGTTCATCAAAGGCTTTGTTGACCGCCGCGAGCTCGCCGGCGCGCTCGCCGCGATCGGCAAGGGGCAGGAGGCGCCGGTGTTTTTCGGCGCCGGGGTGCAATCCAACGATTCGGCGGCGCCGGTCGGCCCCGACACTTTGTGGCGCCTCTATTCGATGACCAAGCCCGTCACCGGCATCGCCGCGATGCTGCTGATCGAGGACGGCAAGATGACGCTCGACCAGCCGATCGCCGACTTCCTGCCCGCCTTTGCGAATATGAAGGTGCAGAATGTGCCCGACGGTTCGATCACCGATGTGCGCCCGGCGAAGGGCCCGATCACGGTGCGTCAGCTGCTCACCCACACCGCGGGGCTCGGCTATAATATCATCCAGAAGGGGCCGATCAAAAAGGCCTATGACGACAATGGCATCGCCGGCGGACAGGCGAGCCGCCTGCCGATTCCGGGCTTCGCGCCAGTGACCCCGGCGCCGAGCCTGGCGGTCATGGCCGACCGGCTCGCCGCGCTGCCGCTCGTCTATGAGCCCGGCACCAAATGGAGCTATTCGATCGGCCTCGACCTGATGGGGCGGTTGATCGAAGTTGTGTCGGGGCAGGCGTTCGATGCCTTCCTGAAGGCGCGGCTGTTCGATCCGCTGGGCATGACGAGCACCGGCTTCATGGTGCCGACAAAGGATGTGCCGCGCTTCACCAGCAATTATGCGCCCTTTGGCGGCGCGCTGATCCCCTTCGATCCCGCCGCGAGCTCGATCTATCTCGACCCGCCGCCCTATCCCATGGGCGGCGGCGGGCTCGTGTCGAGCGCGCGCGATTACGACCGATTCCTCGCGATGCTGCTGGGTGAAGGCGAAACCGGCGGGAAACGCGTGATGAAGCGCGAAACCGCGCGGCTCGCAATGTCGAACCTGATCGCCGACAGCGTCGACCGCAAAGGAACCTTTATCGACGGGCAGGGCTTTGGCGCCGGCGGGCGCGTGTCGCTGCCGACCTCGCCGGGGGGTGAGGGAATTTTCGGCTGGGCGGGCGCCGCAGGGACGATCGGCTTCGTCCACCGGGGGCTCGGCTATCGCGTCGGCGGCTATACGCAGATCATGCCGCCCGATGCCGTGCCGTTCCAGGGCAAGTTCGGCGAGACCTTTTTCTCGGACGTCGCCCGCTGATGCCTTTGCCGCTCGGTTTCACCGGCGCGTGGCTCGACCGCGCCGATCAGTTGCGGACAAATGCGGAGGCGTTTGCCGCGGTATCGACCGATCCGCGGGCGCGCTGTCTTGTCCTCGACGGCATCGACTTCGTGCCGGGCGAGGGCGGTGGCCTCATGTGGGAACCGCCCGACGCGGTCGACGAGCGCGCGCTGATGCTGCTCGGGATCGACGATGCTGGAATTCCGCATTTCGTGCGCGAAGCCCCGGCCGGCGTGCGGATCGATGCGCGGTCGCGCACGGTGATGCGGCTGTTACCCTTGCTCTCGGGCCCCGATGCGGCGCTCTACGGCGGGGCGCGCAGCCTGGTCGACTGGCATGCGCGGCACCGCTTCTGCGCGGTGTGCGGATCGCCGACCGAGCTGTTCCGTGGCGGCTGGGGGCGGCGCTGCGGCAGCTGCAACGCCGAACATTTTCCGCGGGTCGACCCGGTGGTGATCATGCTCGCCGAATGCGAAGGGCGCGTGCTCGTCGGCCGGCAGGGCGGTTTTCCGCCGGGCTTCTTCTCGGCGCTCGCGGGCTTTGTCGAACCCGGTGAATCGCTGGAGGAAGCGGTCGCGCGCGAATTATTCGAAGAGGCGGGCATTCGCGTTTCGGATGTTTCTTATGTGGCAAGCCAGCCTTGGCCTTTCCCCTCGTCCTTGATGATCGGGTGCCGTGCGGTCGCCAAGGACCCCGCGCTGACGCTCGACACGACCGAGATCGAGGCGGCGATGTGGGTCGACAAGGCCGAGGTGCGCGCTGCGCTGGCGGGCGACATCGGCGCGCCGTTCATGGCGCCGCCGCCGCTGGCGATCGCGCGCTATTTGCTGGAAGATTGGGCGGGTTGACCAAGAAGAAGCACATCCTCTTCGAGAAGTTTGGCATGGCCTATATGCCGACCAGCCTAACGGGCTGCGTCCTCGGCTTCCTGTATTGCGGAATGGTCGTCCTGCTGATCGTCGTGCCGCAGATGATGTTTCCCGACAGCCGGATCGCGTCCGTCTATCAGGTCGTGACCTTTCTGCTGCTATGGTGGCTCGGGCTTCGTTTCGCCAAGCGGTACAGCGCCTAGCGAAGCCATCCGGAATCTAGAGTTTTTTGCCGGTAATCCGGCTGATTTCCTTGGCCACCATCGTCTCTACGAGCGCGGGCAGGTTGGCGTCGAGCCATTGCTTGAGCATCGGGCGGAGCGCGTCGAGGACGACGTCCTCCATCGTGCGGCCCGCCACGGTCGGGGCGGCGACGGTCGCCGCGGCAACGGCGGGCGCGACGGCGGCGGTCAGCGCCTCGAGCGACTGGCGCGCGGCGTCGGCGCTCGCTTCGGAGACAAGCTCATCGGTTTCAGGCGCGGCTTCGGGCACCACGTCTTCCTCTTCGTCCTGAAGGTCGAGAATGTCGTCGGCTTCGGGAACACGGATTTCGCGCGCCGAACCCGGCGCCTCATCCCGCGCGATCACGCGCCGAATCGACGACAAGATATCTTCCATCGACGGTTCTCGCGACATATCGCCCATAACCAACCCCCTAAACCATCGCGATTACCGGATGGTTAACGCATCTCTTACCGATTTGGGGCGCGATTTGCCAAGCCTTATTGTGGCGCCAGCGATGGCGGACCGACGGGCACGCCAGCGGTCGCGGCGGGAATGGCGCGGGTGTCGGTCGCCACCTGCTGCGGCGCCGGATCGTCGGCCCAGTCCCAGATTTCGCCGCGGACGCGCTTGTAATTGACTTCGGGATCATAGAGCGCGCCGCCCTCGATGCCGAGGTCGCGCGCTTCGGCCTTGCCCATCGCGGCGAGGACCGAGAAGGCCGCGACATAGGAGTTGCGCTGCGCCGAGACGAGCTGGACCTGAGTGTTCAGATATTCCTGCTCGGCGTTCAAGATATCGAGGATCGACCGCGTGCCGACGCTGTTTTCGGCGCGCACGCCTTCGAGCGAGAGGGCATTTGCGCTGACCGCCTGCTGCGTTGCGGCGATGATCCGCTCGTTCGCCTGCCACGCGGCATAGGCGCCACGCGTCTGCGCGATCACGCCGCGTTCGGTTTCGACATATTGTTCGATCGCCTGGCTGGTGCGCGACTGTGCCTGGCGCACCTGCGCCGACGGGCGCCCGCCCTGAAAGATCGGGATCGTCAGCGACAGTCCTGCCTGCGCGCTCTTCGTGACATTTTCCGAGGTGGTATTTTCGGGCGGTATCGAGTTCAGATTGTTGGTGTAACCGCCATTGGTGGTTGCCGACAATTTGGGCAGGCGGCTGGCCCGCGCAACGCCGATGTCGGCGCGGCTGGCTCTGATGAGCTGGTTCGCCGCGTCGATGTCGGGATTGTTGGTCAGCGCGATCGCGACGGCTTCCTCGGCGGTCGCCGGCAGATTAGGCAGTGCCGGCGGCTGTTCAAGGTCGACCGGCGCCTCGCCGACGAGGCGAATATAGGATTCGCGGCTGGCGATCAGGTTCGATTCGGCGGTGCGAAGATCGCCCTCGGCGAGGGCGAGGCGGGCCTCAGACTGCGCGACATCGGTGCGCGTGAGGTCGCCGATCTCGAAACGGTCGCTCGTCGCTTGCAAATTGGTGCGCAGGACCGAAACATTCTTCTGGTTGAGCTGGACGATCGCCTGATCGCGGATGACGTCCATATAGGCGCCGACGGTCTGCGAAAAAATGCTCGCTTCGGTCGCGCGAAGATCGGCCTGCCCGGCCTCGACACGAAATTTGGCCGCCTTGATCGCGTTGCGCACTGCGCCGCCCTGATAGATGGGGACGGTTATTTGCCCGCCGACGTTCACGTTGCGCTTGGGCGAGAAAAAGGCGTTGCCGGGAAGGACGAGATTTTCCTGATAATCGACGCGGGCGCCGATATCGGGCAGAGCCTGCGACTTCTGGATCGGCACATTCTCGTCATTCGCGCGCTGCCCGGCGCGCGCGCCGGTCAGCGTCGGGTTGTTTTCATAGGCTTTGGCCAGCGCATCCTGCAATGTTTCAGCCTGCGCCGCCGGCGCCAGCACGAACGCCCCGAGCGCAAGGCCCGCAAGCCAGCGGGCACGACGAGGGGGCTGTTTCTTATCATGGTCGTGCATAGGGATATCAGCCTGAAACAAGGAGGAAGGCGGCTCTAGAATCGAAAGCCCGTGGGTGCCGCAAAGCCTGGCAGGGGCGCGACGTCCATGTCGGCGAAGCTGCGCAGCGCGACGGTGCCGCCGGCCTTCACGCCCTCGACGAGCCGCGTCACCGCGCCATCGGGTCGCGCCGCGATCAACCGGCCGCCGTCGGCGAGCTGCGCGACGAGCGCATCGGGCAGCGTTTCGATCGCGCCCTCGACGATGATGCGATCGAACGGTGCCGCATCGGGCGCACCCGCGGCGAGCGGCCCCCGGGTCCAATGGACATTGTCATTGGCGACCGCGCCCTGCGCAACCGCCATCAATTCATCCTGTTCCTCGACGGCATGGACCTCGGCACCGAGCAGTGCGAGCAGCACTGCGGTATAGCCCGTCGCACTGCCGACCAGCAGCACGCGCTGGCCGGGACGGATCGCCGCCGCGACAAGCATCCGGCCGGTCACCAGCGGCGCGTTCAGGGCGCGGCCGTGACCCAGCACGATCGCGCGGTCCATATAGGCGACGCCGGCCAGCGCGGCGGGCACATGCGCCTCGCGGGGTACCGCCGCCATCGCGCCGACCACCGCAGGGTCGATGACGTCGTTGGTCCTCAGCTGGCTGTCGATCATGGCAGAGCGCATCTCTGCCGCCGTGATTTCGCTAAACTTCGTCGCCATCAGCCTTTTCCAATTCCCTGGAACATGAACCTTTGCGGGGCAGCTTTAGCCGAAGCAATGCTGTATTGCAATAGTAATACAGCCCCGCAGCCGCATCGCGTGCCGCATAGCTGTCAATGGGGGGGACGCCAAGCCTCATCGCGCGCCGTACGGCGGCCCGGAGGCTGCTGTTCCGGCGAATCCTTGACAAGGCAGTCAAAGGCCCTCACTAGCGGCGCCGTCCAACACCCGGCCCGTCCAGTCAGGATGCGGTAATTTGGCATGAGGCCCGATGGCGGAGTGGTGACGCAGCGGATTGCAAATCCGTGCACGCCGGTTCGATTCCGGCTCGGGCCTCCACCGATTTTTCCAATGTTGCCAATCGGACGTCGCTTGCGTCGATGCCACGGCGCTGCCCCCTTCCGACAATCTGGAGCGCGGATTTTTGAGGGCGAGCGGACGATGGCGTCTGTTCGTCCGTCCCAACAACAAAGGGCTGCGCCTTTCGGAGCAGCCCTTCCATTGTCGTGCCTGTTCGCGGACGATTATCCGAGTCGGACCCCCGCGAGGAAGGTCATGCTCAAATCTGCCGCATGCGGCGCGTGACAATGAGACATTCGACCACCTCCTTTCGCTTGTTGACGATGGCATCAAGTTAAGCCTGTTCGCCGTCAAATCAAGGCGGCCGGGCTGAAATTCCGAAATGGCCAAACCCCGGTGCGCCCGCGTTTCGGCTTGTCGTTGCGATGCAAGCCGGAATAGGGTGATGCTTCAAACGGCAGAAAGGATCGTCATGGCCCACGGCACCGCCCGCATCGGCAAGGATCATTATCGCACCGAGATCAACGTCAGCGGTCATGGTCTGATCGGCGACGAGGGGCCGGGGCTGGGCGGACAGAATCTGGGGCCGGCGCCTTATGATTTCCTGCTCGCGGGACTCGGCGCCTGCACCGCGATCACGCTGCGCATGTACGCCGACCGCAAGCAATGGCCGCTCGAATCAATCGATGTCGGGTTGCGATTGCTGAGCAAGGACGGCCTCAGGGTCGACCGGGTGCTGACAATCGCGGGACTTGACGACGAGCAGAAAGCGCGCCTGGCCGATATCGCCGAACGGACGCCGGTCACACTGACGCTCAAAGGCGGACTGCCGATCGACACCCGGCTCGCCTGATCGGCGCGCCACTGGACAAGTTGCGATCCAGAACTTATATACCAGCCGTTATGGAAATAGAAACCGCCACTGCTCCCGTTCCGCACAAGGGCCGACCGCGCGAATTTTGCGTCGACATGGCCCTTGCGGCGGCGCTGCGCGTCTTCTGGTCGAAGGGCTATGAGGGTGCGTCGATGGCCGATCTGACCGAGGCGATGGGGATTACCAAGCCCAGCCTTTATGCGGCGTTTGGTAACAAGGAAGCGCTCTTCAACAAGGCGCTCGACCTCTATGAACGCGAAAAGACCGACTATATGCGCGCGGCGCTCGATGCGCCGACCGCGCGCGGCGTCGCCGAACGGCTGATGTATGGCGCGCTCGACATGTATAGCTGCCCGGAGAACCCCAACGGGTGTCTCGGCGTGATCAGCTCGGTCGCGTGCGGCGCCGAGGCCGAATGTATTCGCGAAGCCGTCGTCGAACGCGGCGCTGCGGCGAAGCGCGCGATGCTCGAACGTTTTGCGCGCGCGAAGGCCGAGGGCGATTTCCCGCCCGACACCGACCCCGACGGGCTGGCGCAGTTCCTGATCGCGGTGAACCAGGGCATGGCCGTGCAGGCTGGCGCCGGCGCGACGCGCGCCGAACTCGAGCGCCTGGTCGAAACCAGCCTGAAGCTCTGGCCGGGGCGCTAGAAGAAAAATTTTACCGCCCGGTACAGAATGGTCTTGACGCAGCGCAACAAGACTTATATACCACTCAGTATACAAAGGCTCTCCCCCGAGACCGGTCGTCGTGTGGCAAAGATCATGCGGCGGCCGGATTCATCATCCAGATTATTGCCGCGGGAGCGGGTCCTGTTCCGGTCGGCGCCATTTTGGCGTTCGTCCGCAAGACATAACAGGGAGCCGGCGCGCGCATCGATAAGGTGCGGGTAACCGGAGGGGTGGCCGTCCTCTTCGAAGAGGGCCGCCCAGCATCAAGGACTGTTTCAAGATCGGACCGAAGGCAGGCGCTTTCGGTGCTGTGAACCTCTGCGCCCCGCGCGCAGCCGAACCGAACGAAAAGAAGAAGAGGGCAACGTCATGACCGTCCACACCCCGATCGAGAAACTCGACCCCGCCGATGCGAAGGTCCGCCGCGAACTCAACACATTGCTCCATCCCGGCCGCGGCCGCCGTGCTGCGTGGATCGGCGCCTTTCTGGTGCTCCTGATCGGCGCCTGGTGGCTGCTTCGCGACGGCCCGCCGCAGGCCGCCGCCGCGCCTGCGCCCGTGCTGACCGTCGCCGCGCCGATCGCGCGCGATGTGACCTTGTGGGACGAATATATCGGCCGTTTCGAGGCGTCGAAGGCGGTCGAGGTGCGCCCGCGCGTTTCGGGCGCGATCACCGGCATCCACTTCACCGATGGCCAGATCGTCCGTCAGGGCCAGCCGCTCTTCACCATCGACCCGCGTCCCTATCGCGCCGCGCTCGCCGAGGCGCGCGCCTCGGCTGCGAGCGCGCGCAGCGACCTCGCGCTCGCGCGCCTCGAACTCGACCGCGCCGGGCGTCTTGTCGATGTCGAGGCGGTGTCGCAGAGCGAGATCGACCGGCTGCGCGCGCGCGTCAACGCCGCCAACGCGGCGCTCGCCGGGGCCGATGCCCGCATCGCGGCGCGCGCGCTCGACGTCGAATTCACCGTCGTTCGCGCGCCGCTGAGCGGACGGATCTCGGACCGCCAGATCGACGCGGGCAATCTCGTGTCGGCGGGCGATGCCGACGGCACGCTGCTGACGACCATCAACGCGCTCGATCCCGTCTACTTCACCTTCCAGGGTTCGGAGGCCTTGTTCCTCAAGACCAAGCGCGAGGGGGGCGACAAGGGTGCTGCGGTCGAAGTCCGTCTGCAGGACGAAAGCGACTATCGCTGGAAGGGCCAGCTCGACTTTACCGACAATGGCCTCGACCCACGCTCGGGCACGATCCGCGCCCGCGCCAGCTTCCGCAACCCCGAAATGTTCCTGACCCCCGGCATGTTCGGCAATATGCGCCTGTCGACCGGCCAGACGGCGCGCGCGCTGCTGGTCCCGGCTGCCGCGGTGCAGACCGACCAGGCGCGCAAGATCGTCTATGTTGTCGGCAAGGACGGCATGGTCGCCGCCAAGCCGGTCGAGCTGGGCCCCGAACTCGATGGCCTGCGCGTCATCCGTTCGGGCCTGACCCCGACCGACCGGGTCGTGATCAACGGTTATCAGTTCGCGCGTCCCGGCACCAAGGCGGTGACCAAGGCCGGCAAGATCGCAGCGGTGGCACCACCAAAGGGTGCGGCAGATGCGGTCGAACCGGTGTCGGCGCAGGCGACGTTTGCGAGGTAACCTCTGTCCCTCCCGCTTGCGGGAGGGGTCGGGGGAGGGCCTGTAGCTCATCCTCCCCGCTGCGACTAGCGAGCAAGCTCGCAAGTCTCGCTGCCCCTCCCGCAGGCGGGAAGGGAAAGTTTACAGATCATAGAACAGGGGCTCTCCCATGCGCCTATCCCGCTTTTTCATCGACCGGCCGATCTTTGCCGCCGTGCTCGCTGTCATCATCACCATCGTCGGTGCGGTCGCCTATATCGGCCTGCCCGTCTCGCAATATCCCGACATCGTCCCGCCGACGGTGACCGTGACCGCGACCTATCCGGGCGCGTCGGCCGAAACCGTCGCCGACACGGTGGCAGCGCCGATCGAGCAGGAAATCAACGGCGTCGACAATATGCTCTATATGAGCAGCCAATCGACCGGCGACGGCGTCGTCACGATCACCGTGACCTTCAAGATCGGCACCGACCTCGATGCCGCGCAGGTCTTGGTGCAGAACCGCGTCGCGATCGCGACCCCGCGTCTGCCCGAAACGGTGCAGCGGCTCGGCGTCGTGACGCGCAAGACGTCGCCCGACTTCCTGCTGATCGTGAACCTGGTGTCGCCCGACAAGTCGCTCGATCGCGCCTATATCTCCAACTATGCGCTGACCCAGCTGCGCGATCGGCTCAGCCGCATCGACGGCGTCGGCGACGTGCGGCTGTTCGGCAGCCGCGATTATGCGATGCGCGTGTGGATCGACCCCGGCCGCGCCGCCGCGCTCGACCTGACCGCGGGCGAGATCGTCGCCGCGCTCCGCCGCGAAAATGTGCAGGTCGCTGCGGGCTCGCTCGGCCAGCCACCGCACGCCAATGGCAGCAGTTTCCAATTGAGCGTCGAAACGCAGGGCCGCCTGACCGATCCCAAGGATTTCGCCAATATCGTCATCCGCACCGATGCCGACGGGCGGCAGGTCCGCGTGTCGGATGTCGCGCGCGTCGAACTCGGCGCATCGGACTATAATTCGAACACCTATTTGTCGGGCGATCCGACCGTCATCATGGCGACCTTCCAGCGCCCCGGGTCGAACGCGCTCGCTGCGGCGCAGGCGGTCGAGGCCGAAATGGCGGCGGCATCGAAAAGCTTCCCCAAGGGCCTCGAATATCGCGTCATCTATAACCCCACCGAATTCATCGCCCAGTCGATCGATGCGGTGATGGAAACGCTGATCGAGGCGGTGTTCCTCGTTGTGATCGTGATCCTCGTCTTCCTGCAGAAATGGCGCGCGGCGATCATTCCGGTGCTGGCAATCCCGGTGTCGCTGATCGGCACCTTCGTGGTGCTCGCGGCGTTTGGCTACAGCCTCAACAACCTCTCGCTGTTCGGGCTGGTACTCGCGATCGGCATCGTCGTCGACGACGCGATTGTCGTCGTCGAAAATGTCGAACGCAATCTGGAAAAGGGGATGAGCGCGCTCGAGGCCGCGCGGACGTCGATGGACGAGGTGTCGGGCGCGCTGGTGGCGATCGTGCTCGTGCTCTGCGCGGTGTTCGTGCCGACCTTGTTCCTCACCGGACTGTCGGGCGCCTTCTACCAGCAGTTTGCGGTCACCATCTCGACCGCGACGATCATCTCGCTGGTGCTGTCGCTCACCCTGTCACCCGCACTTGCCGCGATCCTGCTCAAGCCGCACGCGCCCGCGCAGGCCGACGGGTGGCTGATGGCGCGCATCCACTATGCCGGCGACCGCTTCAACCAGGGCTTCGAGAAATTGAGCAACGGCTATGCGCGGCTGACCGATCGGCTGGTGCGTGCGCCGAAGAAGATGATGGTCACCTATGCGGGGCTCATTGCAGCGACCGCGGGGCTGTTCTGGGCGACGCCCACGGGCTTCATCCCCGCGCAGGACCAGGGCTATTTCCTCGTCGTCGCCAAGCTGCCTTCGGGCGCCTCGGTCGAGCGCACCGATGCGGTGCTGAAGAAGGTCGCGGGCCGCGTGCTGCCGATCGAGGGCGTGCTCGGTTCGGTGATGCTCGCAGGCTTCGACGGGCCGTCGCAGACGCTCGCGCCGAACTCGGCCGCCGCTTACTTCCCGCTCAAGTCGTTCGAAGAGCGCGGGAAGCTCGGCGTCAATTTCGAAGACATCATGAACCAGGCGCGCGCCAACACGGCGGATATCACCGAGGCGCAGATCGTCATCATCCCGCCGCCGCTGATCCAGGGGATCGGTTCGGCGGGCGGCTACCGCATGATCGTGCAGGATCGCGGCGGCAACGGCTATGCCGCGCTCGCGAACGAGACGAACAATCTGATCGGCAAGGCGAACCAGGCCCCGGGGCTCGCGAACGTCTTCACCTTCTTCGACCCGTCGAACCCGCGCGTCTATGCCGATATCGACCGGGCGAAGGCAAATATGCTCGGCGTGCCGCCCGAGCGCGTGTTCGAAGCGTTGCAGGTCTATCTGGGTTCGGCCTTCGTCAACGATTTCAACCTGCTCGGCCGCACCTATCGCGTCACCGCACAGGCCGATGCGCCCTATCGCCAGACCGTCGCCGATATCGCGAATCTTCGCACGCGGTCGGACTCGGGCGCGATGGTGCCGATCGGGTCGGTCGCCAATTTCGAAGACCGCACCGGGCCGTATCGCGTCACGCGCTACAACCTGTTCCCTGCGGTCGAGATCGATGGCGACACCGCTCCGGGTTCGTCGTCGGGCGCGTCGCTGACGACGATGGAAAAGCTCGCGGCGGATTCGCTGCCTGCGGGTTACGGCACCGAATGGACCGACATCGCCTTCCAGCAGAAGGCGGCGGCGAACACCGCGGGTATCGTCTTCGCGCTCGCGGTGGTCTTCGTCTTCCTCGTGCTCGCGGCGCAATATGAAAGCCTGATGCTGCCACTGGCGATCATCTTCATCGTGCCCATGTGTCTGCTCGCAGCGATGGTCGGCGTGAATTTGCGTGGCATGGACAATAATGTGCTGACGCAGATCGGGCTTGTCGTGCTCATCGCGCTGGCCGCGAAGAACGCGATCCTGATCGTTGAATTCGCCAAGCAGGCCGAGGAAGAGGATAGCTTGTCGCCGATCGAAGCCGCGGTGCGTGCCGCGCGCGACCGTCTGCGCCCGATCCTGATGACCAGCTTTGCCTTCATCCTCGGCGCGGTGCCGCTGCTGATCGCGAGCGGGGCAGGCGCGGAGCTCCGCCAGGCGCTCGGCACTGCGGTCTTCTTCGGCATGCTCGGCGTGACGGCGTTCGGCCTCATCTTCACCCCGACCTTCTACGTCGTCGCGCGCTCGCTCAGCCTGTGGTCGGCCGAGCGGCGCGCGCGGCGCGGCGGATCGGACGACCACGGGACCGCGCTGCCGGTTCCGGCGGAATAGGGCGGTCATGGCTTATCCCCTGACCAAGTTCCGTATCCCCGAGCGAAGACGAGGGGCCCGGCCGAGCGAAGTCGAGGCTCGCTCGCTCCCGGCTTCTCGCTTCGCTCGAAGGAGCCCCTCGTCTTCGCTCGGGGATACGGGGGAGGAGGGATGCAGATCCAAACGAATTTCTCAGGAAGAACGAGGCTGGGACGCCAGCTCCAGGAGAATGACAATGCAAATTCTTCGTACCGCGCTCACCGCCGCGTCGGCTTTGGCGCTCGCCGCCTGCGCGGTCGGGCCCAACTATGCCGCGCCGAAATCGGCGTCGGCGCCCGTCGCGACCGGGCCGTTCGTCTCGGCGAACAGTCCCGCGGTGTCGCTCGCGCCGGTCGCGGGCGACTGGTGGCGGCTCTATGACGATCCCGTGCTCGACGGGCTCGTCGCCGATGCGCTCGCCAGCAACACCGATGTCCGCGTCGCGGTGGCAAATATCGCCCGCGCCCGTGCGTCGCTGCGCGGCGCGCGCGCCGATCGGCTGCCGCAGGGTCAGATCGGCGCCGGCGCCAATTACGGCCGCAGCCCCGAAGGCCAGCGTCTGCAAGGCGCGGACCGCGAGGATTGGGCGGTCGATGTCGGGCTCAACATCTCTTACGAGGTCGACCTGTTCGGCCGCGTCAGCCGCTCGGTCGAGGCGGCGCGCGGCGATACCGCCGCCGCCGAAGCCAATGCCGACGCGGTGCGCGTGATCGTCGCCGCCGACACGACGCAGGCCTATGCCGATGCGGCTTCGGGCGCAGCGCGGCTCGACGTCGCGCGCCGCATCGTCGGGCTGCTCGACCAGCAAGTGAAACTGACCCAGCGCCGCAAGGACGTCGGGATGGCGACGGGGCTCGACCTCGCGCGCATCACGACGCTGCGCGACCAGCGGTCTGCCGATATTCCTTCCATCGAAGCTGAACGGCAGGCGGCCTTGTTCCGCCTCGCGACTCTGACCGGTCGTGCCCCCGCCGCGCTCCCTCCCATTGCGGCGGACCGTAATATCAGCCTCGAGATCACCGATCCCATCCCGGTCGGTGATGGGGCGGCGCTGCTCAAGCGCCGTCCCGACATTCGCGCCGCCGAGCGCCGCCTTGCCGCCGATACCGCGCGCATCAGCGTCGCGACGGCGGATCTTTATCCGCGCATCACCTTGGGCGGTTCGGCCGGCTCTACGGGCGCGGGCTTTGGCGATGTATTCGGCGGCGGGCCGCTGCGCTGGCTGCTCGGGCCGCTCCTGAACTGGGCCTTCCCCAATCAGGAACCCGCGCGCGCGCGGATCGCGGCGGCCGAGGCCGATACCCAGGCTTCGCTTGCCGAATTCGACGGCACGGTGCTGCGGGCGCTCGAGGAGACCGAAACCGCGCTGTCATCCTATGCGCGGTCGCTCGAACAAAGGCAGGCGCTGCGCGCGGCGCGCGACCAGTCCGAACGCGCTGCGAGGATCGTGCGCGCCAAGCGCGAGGAAGGTGCATCGGATTCGTTCGAATGGCTCGATGCCGAGCGGACCTTTGCCGAAGCCGAAGCGACCCTCGCCGAACAGGACGGACAGATTTCGCGGCGCCAGATCGCGCTGTTCCGCGCGCTTGCGGGCGGCTGGTCGACCTAGACGATATGGCTCGCCGCGCCGCCCGGGGTCCATAGCTGCGCCGCGAGCCGGTGCAGCGCGCGCGAAAGCCCGCGGCGGTCGATCGTGCCGCCGAGCGAGATTCGCATCGCCTTGGGCGCGCCGGGCGCCGCTGCGAAACGATCCGACGGCACCGCTGACAGCCCGTCGAGCGCGAGCGCGGCGGCCAGCGAGTCGGGTTGGCTGTCGCCCGCCAGCGGCAGCCACAAATGATAGCCTTGCGGATACGCGGCATGGCGTCCGTCGCCGAGCACGGTACGCGCCAGCTTCTGCCGCCACGCCGCCTCCTTGCGCACCGCTTCGACCAAAATGTCGAAACTGCCGTCGGCCAGCCACAGCGATACCATCGCGACATTGAGCGGTGGGGCCATCACCGCGCTTTCATGCTGGCACGATGCGATTTGCATGGCTTCGGCTATCCCCGGCGCGCGGACAAAGCCGACGCGCAATGCGGGCGAGACGATCTTGGCCATGCTCGCGACATACCAGCCGATTTCGGGCGCGAAGCTCGTGATGGCGGGGATCGGCGCGTCGGGGAGCAGGCCATAAGCATCGTCCTCGATAATCTGGACGCCCGCATCCAGCGCCCATGCGGCAATGTCCTGCCGGTCCTTGACGACAAGCGTCGTGGTGGTCGGATTGTCGTTGGTCGGGACGACGTAGAGCGCGCGCAGCGGCGCCGCGGCGTGTGCGGCCTCCAGCGCCTCGGCGGTCATTTCGGGCAGCGGGATAAGCGTCACGCCCATGCGCCGCGCGATCGCGGCAAAGCCCGGATAGACGAAACGCCCGCAAGCGACGCGGTCGCCGGGCTTGAGGATCGTCGACGCGATGGCATGCAGGCCATTCTGCCCGCCGGCGGTGACGACGATCTGTTCGACCGAAGACGACAGGCCCGTGCGCGCCAGTAGTACGGCGCCGCTTTCGCGGTCCGCCGCAGCGCCGCCCGGCCGCTGATAGTGCAATCGCGCCAGACCGTCGGTCCGCGCGAATGTGCCCAGCGCCGATGCCATCGCGTCCGCCAGGCGGCACTCGACCGGGATCGGCGGGCTGTTCATCGCGATGTCGCTTTGCGCTGCGGTTGCAACCTCGCCGGTCCGCACATCCTCGCTGATAAAACTGCCCGCGCGGCCGCGCGCGACGATCAGGCCGCGCTGCCGTGCCAGGTCATAGGCTTTGGTGACGGTGGTGAGGTCGATGCCGAGTTTCAGCGCGAGGTCGCGCTGCGGCGGCAGGCGGTCGCCGTGGCGCAGCTCGCCGCGCGCGACGGCGGCCGATATTGCGGCGGTCACCGCCTTATATTTCGGCCCTGCGGCCCCCGCGATGTCGGGGAGCCATGCGTCACTTGCCATGCCGTTCGTCCGCCTCCCGCTTGGCGCGCGCATTCAGTTTCGCCCACAGATGCTCGGTCCCCGATTCCTGAGCCTTGTTCACATATTGCGAGGCGACCAGCCAGCCCTTGATCGGGCGCAGCGGCAGCACGCAGCCGATGACCATGATCGGGATCGAAAAGACCAGATGCACCCACAAAGGCGGGCTGTAGGCGATCTGCAGCCAGACGATCACGAAGGTCAGCGGGAAGGCGACGATGCATTGCGAGAAAAAGGCGGGGCCGTCGTCGGGCGCGGCAAAGCTGAAATCGAGCCCGCAATTGTCGCAGCGATCGGCGAGCCTCAGCCACGAGCGGAACATATGCCCCTTGCCGCATTCGGGGCATTTGCCGTGCCAGCCCGACCACAAAATCCACCGCAGCTTTTCGCCGCCAACATCACCGCTCGTCATTTTCGACTCCAATGCGAAGCATGGCAGATACCATGCAAAATGCATATGGAACGCAGCAATCGACGATGGAAGGATTAAGATAAGCATCTAATATATATTGATATTATTGCATTCAAGACAGTATGAATGGGATTAGTCGAAAAAAATACCATGCATAATTGGCGGAGCATCGGCATTTGCCGGGATCTATTCCGGGCATCGCGTCCCGAACGCTGTTCGACCCAGAAAGCGGGTGGCACATGGCCGCGGGCCGCTCCAGCCATCGTTTACGCGGCTTTTACCAGTTCCGGTGCATAACATTGGCCGATGTTTGCGACTGGGGACAAATGATGGACAGCATGCGCGGACTGCTTTCGGGCAGCCACGACCAGGAGGATGCGGCGATCGATGCGCCGGCGTCCGTCGGCGTCGACGAGCGGCGGATGCAGGTCCGGGCCTATAATTACTGGGCCTCGCTGCTCGCCGACCGCGCCTATCCGTCGGTCGAGGATCTCGATCTCGAAAGCGCCGACTTCGGTTCGCACTCGGTCCTGCTCGATTTCACCGCGGGCGTTGAAAATCCCGGGCTTGCCTTCCTCGGCGACAAGCTGCGCGAAGAATCGCAGATCGACGAGGACGTCCATTATATCAGCCAGATTCCGGGGCGGTCGCTGCTGTCGCGCCTCACCGACCATTATCTCCAGATCATCGCCAACCGCGCGCCAATCGGCTTTGAGGCCGAGTTCGTCAACGATCGCGGCACGACGATCATGTACCGCGGCATCCTGCTGCCCTTCTCGTCCGACGACGATACGATCGATTTCATCATGGGCGTGATCAACTGGAAGGAAGGCGTTCCCGCCGATCAGCAGGAGGAATTGCAACTTTCGGTCGAACAGGCGCTGCGGAGCGCTGCGCCGCTGACCGCGCCGGTGCCCGTTTGGGCCGACGGCCCCGACTCGGAACATCTCGACGATGGTGCCGTGGGCGATGCGGCCCCCGGTTTTGCCGGGCTGAATGATGGTGCAGACCTCTTGCTGGATGCCGAGGTCGAGGCGGACGAGGAGGATGTGCCGGTCGATCCCGGACAGGATGCCGAACTCGCCGACTGGCTGGCGCTGGCGCGCGAGACCGCCGAACGGGCGATCGCCGCGGACAGCCGCAGCCGCGGTGCGCTTTATCAGGCGGTCGGCAAGGCGTGGGATTTCGCGCTCGCCGCCGAGGAGCAGCCGGAGGAATTTGCCGCGCTGCTCGACGACGCCGGGCTGGCGGTGCAGGATCGTGCACCGATGACGCCGGTCGTGAAGCTGGTTTTCGGCGCGACCTATGACAAGACGCGGCTTGCCGAATATGCCTGCGTGCTTGGCCATGCCAAGGAAGAGGGCGTCGGTCGCGGCGAGCTTGCGACTTATCTCGATCGCTATCCGGGCGGGCTCAAGGGGCTCGTCAAGGACGCACGCGCGCGCCGCAAGCCCGAGAGCGGCGGCGAGCGGCCGGACGAAAAGCTCGAAGCGCTGCGCCGGGCGCATCCGGCGCTCATCCTTGAGCATGACGCGGGTGACGCCGAATTCGTCGTGCTGATCGCCCGCGCGATGCCGGGCGGGCACATCGGAATCGTTGCCAAGGCAGCCGACGATCCGGCGTTGGTGGCAAAGCTTGCGAAGAAGGCGGTCCCGATCACGTCCTGAATGTTGATCCTCCCCGCCCCGCAGCAATGGGGAGGTGGCGGCGGCGCAACCGCTGACGGTGGGGCTATGACGCCTCCCCCTCCACCACTCGCTACGCGAGCGATCCCCCTGCCCACCGTTCATGGCAGAGAGGATTTTTTGCATCACGCAACAGAAAACCCGAAAATTGAAATTATTTAACGCAGGCGCGCGAACGAGGCCTTGAGCCGCGCGCTGCTGAGGCGCATAGGGGGCGGCAGCGAACGGGCCCCCGCCGATCGTCGGCTGGGATCCCCCTCTTTGGTTCGGGATGCTGCACTTTATGTCTCAGAATTTGTCCGACACGCCGGAAACGGACACCAC